>JAABUJ010000002.1_pt1 | contig 671739 bp, 570 predicted proteins | sample 5559131 | NCBI WGS metagenome assembly JAABUJ01 (sample SAMN10711875, study PRJNA513366) | rock metagenome | isolation source: Antarctica rocks | place: Antarctica: Victoria Land, Mt New Zealand nord | collected 2016-01-07
GGTGACGATGGCGTGGCTTGCACTCGGTGAACACTGTTCCGGATGCGATGTCGAGCGCGGCGAACAGCGTCGTGGTGCCATGGCGGACGTAGTCGTGGGTCACCCCTTCTACGTAACCCAGGCCCATCGGCAACACGGGCTGGGTGCGATCGAGGGCCTGGATCTGGGACTTTTCATCCACCGAGAGCACGATGGCATGATCAGGCGGGTTCAGATAAAGACCCACCACATGCGCGGCCCTTCTGTTTTCTGTGGGGAGGCTGATTAGTGTTTGTGATGCTTCAGAGCCTCACGAATTTTGGCTACATGCGGGCCATGCACACGAATAGCTTCATGCAACTGCTGGCCAGTAACATGGAGCTCACCTGCCCAGTAGTGGATGTCGGAGGCAAGCTTTGGATTGATCTCGTTTGGATCGTGCGGGCCCTTCTCTTTTGGGACTTCCTGCTCTTCCGGAATTGCGATCAGGTCTGACATGGGGGGGTGGTCCTCTTTCCTGCCCGAAGGCTCCTTAAGTGGATGAGGATGTGCGCGGTTGAGATGTATAGCTTCGGAATACTTCGGCGGGCTGCCGGGACAGCTTTTAGAGCGCGGGCTACTGTTTATTCTGTCTGCGGCGCATCAGGTCGTGACGACGCTTTTATTTCGGGCTTATCTGGAAACGGGAGCCACCATTAGTAAAACGTCCAAATCGCCGGTCACGGGAAAGCTGAAAAGACGTTCTTTCACGAGGAACCTTCCCTCCGGGGTCTCCACCAGATCCCCTACGGCAGGGAAGTGTTCAGCATTATAGAGAGTCATGTGAGGAGGCTGGCTGCTGCCATCCGGCAGCAGGTTGCTGACATGAAGTGTGGTAGCCATCCCCGCATCCTACACGACATCGGCCAGACCTGTAGCTTCTTACGTTATGTGGTGCAAATCTTCTCGCAATGTCTGGCACAAGCACAAGTGCGCCAAATAACGTGAGAAGAATGCTGTTCAATTCGAGGAAGGATGAAGACAGCGCGATTCCACAGAGATGATTCCGATCCCTTCGGCGTAGCAGGACAAGCGGTGCTCCGGCGCATGCTCCTCCGGGTTATGCTGGAGCCAAACGACTCGCCCGATTTGGAGCACCCCGGTCGAGGAGTGTGTTCCTTTCAGTTCGCCTGGTTCTATCTGATAGGGCGTTTCCTGGGTGATGGTGCAAGGCTGGCGGTACTCGGCTGGTTTCATAAAGCTCCTTTCGCTCTCAGCCGCGTCTTCGACAGCCGATCGGTGCTTCTATGCTGGACTTCCCCCGGTCTCAGAATGGGCTTCTTTCAAGCAGCCAGCTACTCAGAGGGCACAAAACCCGCTTTCAACAGTTTGTTCGGCAGAACTTCCATCTCGCGATTGGCCACCTCGTTGACGTGGAGGGTAGCCAAAACTCCCTCGATATCGAGCGTAGGGAAGCCGAGCTGCTCCAGGCTCGCGTTCACCTCGTCTTCGGCCCCAAACCAGCTTTGCTTGTCAACATCAGCCGGAACCTCATACTGCGCAAGCCGCTCTGCGGTGGCTTCCACTAAGCGTCGGCCGGGGTTGTCACCGTTTCTTCGGAAGGTGAACAGCATTCGTTGTGGGGTCTCTTCGGTTTTCATAGTGAGTAAGCCTACTACTTCGCTGGGGGCTTTGCTTCCGCTCGCATCCTGGGTCACTGGATGCGAAGACTCCACATCCGCTCTTGGATGGAGTCTTCGAGCTGGCCGCCGGTTCCATTGGTCACGGGCCCCGGCTCTTTCAACTGGTCGAGCGTTGCCTCCAGCAGTCGGATAGCCTTGTCAGATCGTTCGGGGGGGACAACCAACTCGAGCTCGATCACGCTGGGTCCCTTCATATCTAGGGGGACCTTTTCCAAATGCCCAAGAGGTCAAGTTAGAGCCGCAAGCGTCCAAATAAGATGTGGCACCTTGGCTGCTGAAACGTTATTTGCTGTCTCAATCTAACGGGGATAAGGGCTGTGGTGGCTCAGATGATGGTGGGAACGGCTCTGGGTTCGACGGCGGTATTGCTGGTGGAGGCTCGGGCTTCAGTGGTGGTAGCGGTGGCGTTGGAGATGTAGTCATTAAGGCTCCTTGTCTTGTTATGCCCCCTCGCGGATGGCTCCCTGGATAAACTCAGCAGGCCGAAGTCTTTCGTGCCTGGTGATTTCCTCGCAACAATGAGAATCAAGAATACTCATGAAAGTTGCCCGCGTCATCGGCCTCGACTCTTCGTTTTCCCGATGCGGGCCGCCCCGTGACAGCCGAACGGTCACGCCGGGAGCCACGAGCACCACGAAGCGTTACTTATCTGGCCTTCTTGCTGACCTTGGCCTGGTTTACCGGGCTGGTTAGGCTGACCCGGTTGCCAGACTGTTGCTGCCCGTGCTGCGGATTGGGGTTGGCCCAACAAAAGAGGTGGACACATTTAGAGAAGGTGCTCCCATCGAAGCAGAGTGGATCCAAGGGGAGACTGCACGGGGTCTCCCTATTCTGCTGTTACAGATCATCGATCAGCGACCTAAACGTATACTTCCTATCACATACAATTTCATCATCGAACGAGGTCTCACTAATGCTTAAAGGTTTTCGCGACTTCATCCTTCGCGGCAATGTTATCGATCTAGCCGTCGCGCGGCTTTCACCAGCATCGTCAACTCCCTTATCTCCGACATCATCAACCCGCTCATCGCCGCCATCGTCGGCAAGCCCGACTTCTCAGCCCTCACCTTCAGCCTCCATGGTGGCGTCATCAAGTACGGAAACTTCCTCAACGCCGCCATCGCTTTTGCCCTGATCGCCTTGGTGGTCTACTTCTTCATTGTCCTTCCGGTCAACACTCTTCTGCTTCGTCTTCGCGGCCCGGCTCCGAGTTCACCATCAGCACCTTCTACTGGATCGGCACCGGCTCCGGCTCAGAAACAAGCTGCACATTCCAATCCAAGCACGATAGCGCCAGCTTCTGGCGGTGGTCCAGGCATGGTCTGGCTCAATGCAAAAACCAATGTGTATCACTGTTCGACGGATTCTTTTTACGGGAAGACCAAGTCGGGCAAGTACGAGAGTGAGGCTGAGGCTAAGGCTGCCGGAGCGCGTCCGGCGCATGGAAAGACGTGTAACTAGCCCATCGTTTCGAGGGTTTGCGGGAACATCTGGCGAGTCTAGGATTGGAGTCTCTGGTGCGCCCAATGCTACTTATGGGTGTGTGCCCTGATGCACCGGTGTGACGGTCACCTCGGCTATACCCTGTCTGATGAAGCCCAGCTGGTGAGCACCCCTGCGCGTGAGGCTAATCACCCGATCTTGTGGGTAGGCCCCCTGTCGTTGATCTTAACCACAACACTTTTACCGTTTTTCTCGTTCTCCACCCGGGCATAAGAGCCAAGCGGCAGCGTGCGCGAAGCCGCAGTCAATGCATTGCTGTTGAAGTGGTCGCCAGACGCGGTGCGTCGGCCGTTAAATCGTGTTGAGTAGAAGGAGGCGATTCCGCTTTGGCTTTCTGGAGAATTTGCCGACCCATTGGCTTCTCTTTGTAAGCAGCGGGCTGATTTGAATCAAAGTTTTGATAAGCCTCCGCAAAGTTAGTGCATACAAAACCCAGAAAGATCCCACCAAGAATGCCTACGCGTATCCGATTTACAATCACGATTTCCTCCCAACATTAGCTGACTGGTGAACTATATCCAAATTGGTCGAACTGTGAGCCCCCTTGCTTGCCTCCGGATCGAACCTCTCGGTCCGATTCTGAGCAGGTAACGAATTGGCGGAGCACCTTCGTGGTTCGGGACAATCGGAGCTGCGGTACGGTTCCATGTCGAGCTTCCTAACTTGCGAAGACCTTGTGCCTCAAAGGCTCTTTCTTGATCGTGTATTCCCCTGTTGCTAGACGGCGCTTACCGCACTGAAACTGAATCGTCGCCCGGGCGATGTCAAGTTCCCTGAGCAAGCGGGTGAGCGTATTGCGGTGAATGCTCAACCCCTCGGCTGCTTTACCGAGATGCCCCTCGTTTGTGTCAGAACCTCAATGAGGTAGCATCTCTTGAACTGCCAGACTGCGTTCTCATAGGACATTCCATCGCTGTGCATGATGGCAACGATTCCTGCCATCCGCCGCTTCATCGATTTACCAGGTGGTTCGACAGTGTTGACGCTGTTTGAGGGGCTGAGAGGAACTAGATCCAAGCGCTTCACGGTTGCTTGAATGTGTATGTGATTCCCGTCGTGAAGGTGCTCGAATTCTTCTTGAAAGTAGCTGGGGCATTGTTCAGGTAATCATCGGATGCTCCGATGTTGAAGCCCAATCCACGGTAGACGGGGAAGGTAAGGGTGGCGTTGAAGTGAGCCGAATAGGCGTTTGTATCGGTCCAGGCGGGTGAAATGGAACCGCCCTCATTGAACATGATCGCTCTTGGCAACTTGCGGGTGTACGTCTCGGCGAAGGTCGATCCGAACAGGTTCAAGCTCCGGGTGGGAGCGAACCGCTGCTTTTCGTAATGAATGTTCCCTTTGGGAGTCTGTCAGAATTTGGACATTTGAGCACGCTAAGCCACGACCGCTACTGAAACTACATGGTTTAGCAGCAAACAAATAGTTTGCGCCTGACCTGCACCCTTGCCCGCTGTAAGTTACTGATTCGATTATTAAGCACTTCCACTAACGTGCTCTATCGTCCGAATTCTCACGGGACCCCTACAGACGAGCGCCAGGTCGTCCGCACGGCCCGCTTGAGTGACGGATCGACGCTACGCGTCACCTTCACCGCCGGGCTCACCGGCGTCGATATGGCTTACGGGAATGACCGCGATCTGATGGCGTGGCTGTTCGATAAGGCGATCAATTCGGAAACTTCTTTTGTGACTATCAGGAACGCGACCGAATACCTGCGGGAAACAGGAAAGCAACGGAACGGCGACCGCGTGAAGGAGCTGGCAGCGCGTCTCCGAAGGTTAAGCGGTCTTGTCATCGGCATCGAGCGGAGAGGGGAGACCACCACCCGGACGATGATGCTCCCCATGATTGCGGCATCGAATCTCCCACACAATTTAACGCTGCAACTGGAGGCCGAGAAGAACGGCCAAAAAGCTCTTCCCGGGCTTGAAAATCCCTTTGGAATCCAGCTTGAAGAGCGATTTTTTCAAGACATCAAGCGGCATCATGTCGCCATTCCCCGGCGGCTTTGGTTGCAGTTGCAGGGGCAGAAGGGCGGCCCGACGATGAAGGATCTGCTCACTTTTTTCGTCTACCGCTGCTATTGCGCCCAGCGTGAAACGGTCATTCCGTGGGCCGGTCTGCGCGAGCAATTCCCGCAGGACGATAGCAACCCTCGCCGTCTGAAATCTAACGTTAAGAAGGCCATCAAGCAGCTCCGCATTCTATGGCCGGAGGTGCGCATCGACGCCATCGAAGAGGGTGTCTGGGTGGCAAAGGCCCCTAGCGCCGGGGCTCATTCAAACAGGTGCGGTCTACTGAATTGTGCTTGGAGCCTTGTGCGACCCAGAGGGATGCTGCTGTTCGTGCTTAGTGAACACGATGTAGATCTTCGTATCGGCCGGTACGGAAACGATCACACGGCTATTTGAGTTCAGATTCATGATCTCGGTGTCTCCGGCCGTACCTATGTTTTCAGCGACCCGTTGCCGCAGGATGTCCTGTTCTGAGAAGGCCGCGCTACTGTTGGTCCCTGCCACCTGAGCGAGGAGTGAACCGACTCCAGAGGCAGCCCTGACCATGAAGTTGCGGCCTTTGTTCGTTCCCGAAACGCTCCCTTGAATCGGGCCAAGATCGAGTCCCGTGCCGATGGCGTCGATCTTCTCCCTGGCCCCATCCAACAGCTCGATCTCGTCGAATTTAAGGCTAACGAGGCCACTACGATCGGCTTGCTGTAGTTGGCCATAAACCCGCGCTCCGGCTGGAACGACCATCCTGTCACCGATCGCATAGGTGTATTCCACCACCGCGACAACCGGAGCCTGTAAAGCGCTTGATATCTGTGTCTCGAGCTTTGCCTGAATGCGGGTTCCCGGTTTCACGTTCAAGAGCAAAGAATCCTCAGCATCTGCCGTGGGATGGCCGACAGGGGCAGCCTGGTTCGGAGTTTTGCTGCGAACAAACACAAGTGACGCTTCCTTCAAGGAGTTCTGCTGTTGAGTTTGCAGGGCGCTGGTCGGAGCCGGTGCCGGAGTAGTTTCTCCATAGGGCTTTGGCTCTTCCCATCTGTGTTGCGTGTCCGCGAAGGAAGGAACACTGCCGAGAGATGGACCAGCGAGCGGCTTCGTCGGTGCCAGCTGTTTAGCATTCCGAAGGCTTGCTGGCGAGGTCGGGGTGCCATCGGAAGTTCGGGTGCGTCGGATGTCCGCCGGACCAAGCTGCCCATTCTGATTGTCAGGAGTTGGAGTGCGGACGGTCTCCATCAGTGGAGTCACACTGCCTTTGTTTGGCTTCGCGTTTTCTTGTTGTGTCTGCTGTCTTGCCTGTTTCGCGGATACGTGTTTCTTCGGCGACTTCCCCATGAGAGCGGTGAAAACGAAGAAAAGTACCGCGATGGCTAAGCCGCCTCCAAGGAGAAGAAGTTTGCTTTTGTCGATTCCCTCGCTCTGGAGAGCGCTGGCGCGAGTCGCAAAGTCGGATTTAGGGGGTAACGTACTTGCCGCTGGAGCTTCCGGAGCGGCAGCGATTTCAATCACGTTATCGACGTTCGCCATACATGAGTCCTTTCTATTTGCCGGTTGCGGCGATGGGTGGAGTAAACGGCAGGCGAATCAGGATAGGCTGATCGACCTGATCCGCGGGAGCCATCGCAGCGTTCAACGTCAGTCTATCGTCTCGCTCTCGAAGGGCTTGGCGCAGCCCATCAGCAACGTGAAGCCAGATCACGGCCGCAGTGGCAAACCCAAGGCATAGAAGCCCCAGCACAGCGGCTTTGGCGAATAGATCTAGCGCGAATGCCTCCCAGATCACGCCGCGGTAGTACTTACCGGCTGCAACATCGACGATCGTGAGCACAGCTGCGATGGCCAGCCGTTTTGTCTGTATCTTCACAGGTCCCCCTCAGACTGCGGAGCAAGGATGGGGCTATTTCACAAGTCGGTCAAGTTCGCTGGTTTGTTCGCTCAGCGGTACGGTTTTGAGCGGGACCGGGGCACTGAAGTGCTCACCCTGGGCTCGATATCCGGGGCACTTGATCGGGCTCTCAGCCACGCTGCAAAGTCATGGGGGTCAAATCGAACTGAATTTGCAATCCGCAGTGATGGGATCTCACCGCTGGCTGCCATCTTGTAGATCTGCTTCGCTGAGATATCCAGGATGCGGGCGATATCGTTTGCTCTGAGAGCGCCTTGCTTTTGCTCAATGATCTGGTCGATAAGCATTAACTCCTCCGTTTCGCTTGTCAGCAGTAAAAGTTGCGGCGAGGTAACCATCTGGCTAAACGGAATCTGCGTCAAATTGCGAATTCTGTCGCTCAAAAGAAAAACGCCGAAGATCACCCTTCGGCGTGGAGACGTGAATAGACAGGCTCTTCTCAGGCGACCCTCAATGCAAAGATTCGGCTGCTCCACTCAAGGGCTGCTCCCCGACCTTTTTGCGGCTGTTGAAGGCTGGCCCGATGAAGCTCAAATTTACCTTGTGGATGACTTCGTCCGTCCTGGCTGGCTTTAGGTAGCGGATAATGCTGTCCATCGTTGTTTGCCCCATCCATGCCATTACCGTTTTGAGATCCACGCCGGCTCGAAGATGAGTTGTCGCAAAGGTCGCTCTGAACTTGTGGAGCCAGAAGTCTTCAGGGCTTAGTCTGGCTTTCTTTGCGTTTCTCTTGAGCGCCCGAATCATATGCGTGTCGAATCTTCCAGTCCTGGTGCTGAAGATGAGTGCTTCTGGAGCTGCGCACTTGGCGGGAAGAGATTTCCGATAGATCTTCAGTGCGTCGAGCAACTCGTCGGGTACAGGCACCTCTCGTTCCTTGTAAGCCTTTGGAGACCAGCTGAACTGAGGTTTCCAACGCATTTCGATTGCGTTCGCTCCGAAACGAACGTTGTCCCACGTGACATGGCGGGCTTCCTGGTCTCTGAAGCCTGTCATGAGCAAGAAGTCATACAGCATCCGGTGATACAGCGAACAAACGCAATACAGGTCGGTCAGTTGGCTGTCCTCAAAGATTTCAACCTCCGTTTCGACGTAACGTGGCTTGTCGTTCTTCCCAACCAGCTTGGGTATACCCTGCGCCTCCAAGAACGTCATGACGCACGTGAATTTATTGAAGACCGTTCGAGGCGAGAGGTTTTTCTTGTCACGAAGAAAGGCGCAGAAACGCAGCAGGTCAATCCGCTCGACGTCTTCAGCGCACTTTTTATCGCAGGATTGCAGGAAGTACGCAAAGGACACCTTGTAGCCTCGCCACGTTTTATCCTGCCGCGACAACTTGGTCTCCTCAAGGAAGTCTGCCATGGCGGAGCGAAGCGGATACCGGCTCGGGTCGCCCTTGGGGGCTTGCACCTCCAGTCCCGCCGCTCGAGCCGCGAGTTCCTTGATCTTGCGGATCTGACTGTTGAAGGCGACGGTTGCGTCGTTGCCCACGGAGAGACGCTTCCGTTGACCGTTCTCACGCCACTCCAGGTAATAGGCGCCTTTGGAATGCTTTTCGTGGTTTCCTTTGAGGATGACCCAGTCGGGTTTAATACGCCCGCTGCCGTTGACGACGACCGGGCAGTAGCGCGAGCCTGCTGGAGTTTCGATTCGTTTGGTGACATTCACTTCCATGGTCATATCCAGCCAAAAGCGGTATCACCCTAGGTATCACCCCTCGGAAACTCAGTCCAATCTGTTGATATACTTGGCCTTCACGGGAAAGGGCGAAAGGGTTCGAATCCCTCCGCCCCGACCAATCTTAGAATCTATTAAAAAACTGGACGTACGCCCTGCGCGGGCGGCGGTCACTTCGTGACGTGTCTACCGGTCCTGGCAGGATGAGCGCCTTCGGACCGACCGTGGGTCGGCACGAACATTGTTGCGACCGACGGGAGCACCACGCAACGCGATCACACGTCACGAAGTGACCGCGTCACGCGTAGTGAGCCCGTCCGGCCAGACTGCCTTGCAAGTCTTTGGACCAGATTCTTAGAGATCAGGCATTCAGCTTTTTCATGTAATCGGCATCGATCTTCAACGCTTCAAACGGCGGGATGTCGAACTCTTCCTGCTCGACGAAATAGTGTTTGATCTTGCCCTTCTGTGCTGCCTGGAAGATGGCCGGGAAGTCGACGGTACCGCGACCGAGCTCCGCGGCGGGTGGCGGCGCGGTGATGGAAGCTGGCTTGCCGGTGTGTTTGAAGTCCTTGATGTGCAGCATGGAGATGCGGTCTGGATACTTTCGGAGATAGGCGGCGGGATCTCCACCACCCACCGTGACCCAGCCGCAGTCCATCTCAAAGGTAACGAGCGCGGGATCGGTGAGGCGAATCAGTTCGTCAAAGGGAACTGCTCCGTTCTGGGCACCGAACTCCATGGTGTGGTTGTGGTAGCCGAACTTGAGGCCGGCAGCTTTGACCTTCGGGCCGATCTGGTTGAATTGCTCCGCGTTCCAGTGCCAGTCGTCCATCGTGAACGACTGCACAATTGATGCATGGGAGCTGTTCTTCAGGCGGGTAGGATCCTTGATCCCGGGGAAGGAGCAGATGATGTACTCGGCCGCGAGTTTCTTGTGAAAGTCGATGATCTTGTCGAGATTATTCTGAAGCTCGGTCAATCCATAGTGGGCGCTGACGCAGCGTAGACCCGCATCGGACATGGCCTGTTTCACATCGCTGGCCGTGTGGTTAAAGAATCCGGCGGCCTCCACGTCGCGGTAGCCGAGCGCGGCGATCTGTCGCAGAACTCCTGCATAGTCCTTTGGTAGAAGTTCCCGGACGGAGTAGAGCTGCAGGCCGATTGGAAGGCCGAAGGGAGAGGCGAGCAGGCGACGTGTGGAGAGCGACGTGGATCCGCAGACAAGAGCGGCGGTGCCGGATTGAAGAAACTGCCTGCGCGTTTGGAGTGATGGGGTAGATCCTTGCCGGATTGAAGCTGACGTTGAAGCTAACGAAGCTGACATAGACCCTCGGTTGTTGATGTCTGGTGCGGCACAACGGTGTTTGCGTTTGGTCGCGAGTGAGTCGTGAGTAACAGGTTTCAATCACGGGCACGCTGGACGCGACCCCATCATACAGATGTATGGTTCGGCATGACCCGCCCTCCTCCGAAGCGAGCAGGCTCCGGAACGGTCATGGGCGGCAATCCCCGGCAAGGACTTCGGCGAGATGTACAGCGCGGCGCGGCGTATTCTGCTTGATCTGCTCGCGGCAACTGAAGCCGTTACTGACCAGGATCGTCTCTGCATGCGCGGCGCGCACGGCGGGCAGCAGAACGCGTTCTGCGAGCGTCTGCGAGACTGCGAACTTATCTTTCTCGAAGCCGAAGGGGCCGGCCATGCCGCAGCAGCCCGAATCCAGCAGATCGACCTCGGCGCCGGTCGCCCGGAGCAGCACCATCTCATCCTTCATGGTCATGAGCGCTTTCTGGTGACAGTGGCCCTGGACGATGATGCGCCGGCCGGGTAACCGGGGCGGCGTCCAGCCGGTAGAGCTCTGCGCGAGAACCTCCGAGAGCATCATGGTCTGCTTGCTCAGGCGGATGGCGCGAGCATCGTCCGGAAAAAAGTTGATGAGTTCGTCGCGGAAGACGCTGGCACAGCTGGGCTCGAGCATGACGACGGGGAGACCGGCCTGGATCTGCGGTTCAAACTCGTCGAGGATGCGGCGGAGATACTCGCGGGCCTGATCGAGAAGACCGAAGTCGTAGAGCGGCCGGCCGCAGCAGACGTGGCGCTGCGGGATCTGCACGTTGTTCCCCGTGGCGACGAGGAGCTTTGCCGCTGCGTCGAGCGCCTGCGGATGGAAGTAGTTATTCCAGGTATCGGGCCAGAGCATCACGTCGCGGCTGCCAGAGGTGCGGACGGGCGTGTTCGCCTGGAACCCTTTGCGGAAGTTCTTCCGCGCAAAGTGCGGTAGCTCGCGCTGTGGAGCGACGCCGAGAATCGACTTGATCGCGGCATTGAGGCCGGGGGTGCGCAGCGGCAGGTTGGCGAGCGATGGGGCGAGGGATGCGAGCCTGGCCCAGCGGTCCATGAAGCCGAAGGCGTAGTGCTGCAGCGGGTGGACACGGCCCTCGTAGTGATGGGCGAGGAACTCGGCCTTCCACGTGGCCATGTCGACATTGACAGGGCACTCTGTCTTACACGCTTTGCAGGATAAACACAGGTCGAGCGCCTCCTTGACCTCGGTGCTGCGGAAGCCGTTCTTGATGATGTTGCCCTGCATCATCTCCCACAGCAGGTGGGCGCGGCCGCGGGTCGAGTGCTTCTCATCCCGCGTTGCCATGTAGCTGGGACACATGGTGCCCTGGTCCACCTTGCGGCAGGCACCGACGCCGACACAGCGCTCGGTCGCCTCGCTGAACGAGCCCTGATCGCCCGGAAATTGAAACCAGGTCCTCATTCTGGCAGCCTGGTAGCCTGGGCCGATGCGCAGGTTCTCGATAGGGTCATAGACCGCGACGGGATCGATAAGCTTGCCAGGATTCATGCGATTGAGCGGGTCCCACAAAGCTTTGAACTCTGCGAAGGCCTGCATGAGCTCCGGGCCGAACATCTTCGGGAGCAGTGCGGCGCGGGACTGCCCATCGCCATGTTCGCCCGAGAACGAGCCACCATATTTGAGGACGATATCGGCAGCCTGATCAATGAAGCGGCGGTACTTGCGGGTGCCCTCGATGGTCTTCAGGTCGAAGGAGATGCGGAGATGAACGCAGCCCTGGCCGAAGTGGCCGTACATGGGCGAGCGATAGCCGTACTGCTCGATCAAGGCGTAAAGCTCGCGCAGGTATTGGCCGAGGAATGCAGGCGGAACGGCGGAGTCTTCCCATCCCTCCCACCCGCCCTCTTCACCGGGCACGAAGACGCTGGCGCCGAGGGCGGACTCGCGGACCTTCCAGACCCGCGCGGCCTGCTCGGCGGTGTAACGTGCAATGGTCGGGCGACCCTCGAAGGAGGCCGCGCTCTCGAGGAGCGCGTCCGTCATACGGTCCACCTCTTCTGGTGTGTCTGCACCGAACTCGCAGAGCAGAAAGCCGCGGCCCGAGGGAAGGAGCTTCACGTCGTCGACCACAAGATTCTTGCGCAGCATGAAGTCGACCAGCAGGCCGTCGAATCCTTCGAGGCCAATGGGTCTAAAGGCGAGAATAGCGGGAACGTGGTCGGCGGCGATGAAAGGATCTCGGAAACCTAGTGCGATGAGGCGGCGGTGCTGGGGGCTCGGCTTGAGCTCGCAGGTGGCGCCAAGGATGGTGATGCAGGTTCCCTCGGTCCCGACGAGCGCACGGGCGACGTTGAAGCCGTTCTCGGGCAGAAGCTGGTCGAGGTTGTAGCCTGAGACCCGGCGGGGGATGTCCGGAAAACGCTCGTGGATGAGCGTGGCGTAGGTGTCGCGCAGGCGACGCAGACCGGTATAGATCTCCGCTCGTCGGCCGCCCTCGGCGATGATCGCTTCGAGCTCTTGCTCGGTGGTGCGGCCGACCGTCATGCGTGTGCCGTCGTAAAGCAGGATGTCGAGCGATTCGATGTTGTCTACAGTCTTGCCGCCCATCAGCGCATGGACCCCGCAGGAGTTGTTGCCGATCATGCCGCCGAGGGTGCAGCGGCTGTGCGTAGCGGGATCGGGCGCGAAGGTGAGATCATGCTCTTCCGCCTCGAGACGGAGAGCGTCGAGGACGATGCCGGGCTCAACATGGGCCATGCGGGTGACGGGATCGAGCGTGACGATCGCGTGCATGTATTTCGAAAAATCAAGGACGACAGCCACGTTGCAACACTGGCCGGCGAGGCTGGTGCCTCCTCCACGGGAGAGGACCGGGGCGCCGTGCTCCCGGCAGGCGGCAATGGTGGCGATCACATCGGCGATGTCGCGCGGAATCACCAGCCCGATCGGAACCTGGCGGTAGTTCGACGCATCGGTTGCATAGAGCGCCCGGGCAGCGTCATCGAACCGCACCTCCCCGCGCACGGTCTTTCGGAGTGTGGCCTCAAGGGCCACCGCATTGGAGAAGCTCTCGTGCGGATGCGTGTCTGCGGATGGCTGGCTTTGCTCGAGAATGTGAAAGGGTGCGGTAGAGTTCATGTGAGATACGATGGCCTTCTGCAGCCGGAACGCTTTCAGGGCAAAGTATACAGCCGGCGACGAAGGCAGGATCAAGGCGATGCGATCATGACGAATACCCAAGAGTTTGCAACCTATCCGAGTCTGCGAAACCGCGTGGTGATCGTGACCGGAGGCGCGAGCGGGATTGGAGCGGCGATTGTAGAAGCGTTCGCAATGCAAGCGGCGAACGTTGTTTTTCTCGACATCGAGGATGCGGCTGCGGAGTCGCTGACACGCCGGATTGAAGCAGCCGGCGCTCCCGGACCGGTCTACCATCATTGCGACCTCACAAGTGTGCCTGACCTAACAGCGACCGTGAACCGTATTCTCGAACGCTTTGGCAGCGTCGATGTGCTGGTGAATAACGCTGCAAATGACACGCGACACTCGATCGACGAAGTGACCTCTGCATCGTGGGATCAGATGATGGCGGTGAACCTGAAGCATCAATTCTTTATGACGCAGGCAGTCGTGCCGGCTATGAGGAAAGCGGGGCGAGGCTCGATCATCAACATGAGTTCCATCAGCTGGGTGATTCCTTCGACGAACCTGCCGGTATATGTAACCGCCAAAGCTGCAATTGTAGGAATGACGCGCACACTTGCTCATGAACTTGGGCCGAACAACATTCGCGTCAACTGCGTGATGCCGGGAGCCGTTCTGACGGAACGGCAGGAGCGGCTCTGGTTTACGGAGAGTTACAAGGCCGAGGTGCTTGGCCGCCAGGCTTTGAAACGGATGATTCTGCCGGAAGAAGTAGCTCGGCTTGTGCTTTTTCTTGCGGCCGAAGACAGCGCTTGCATTACCAGCCAGAGCTACATCATCGATGCCGGCTGGGTCTAGGAATCGTTCGCGCGGTCACTTCGTGACGTGTAATTGCGTTGTGTGGTGCTCCCGCTGGTCGCAACACTGTTCGTGCCGACCAGCGGGATGTCCTAAGAAGCTCATCCCTACCGCGACCGGTATACACGTCACGAAGTGACCGCCGCCCGCGCAGGGCGTCCGTCCAGTTTTTTAGATTATTTAGTCTTCAGCTCCATCACTTGGATCGAATAGGCCGGGACCTCGTGACGAAACGTATCGCCCGAGATCTTTACCTCGGAGGTAAGGGGCACCAGCCTGGCGGGGTTCGTGATGGTGTTTGTCTCGGCTGTCGTATGTCCACCAAGAGTTTGCACCGATGCGAGCTTCTCCACGCTGCGCGCACCAGAGAGATGGACCTCCAGAGTTTGCGGCATGGAGGTCGCGTTGACCAGCTTCAGGTCAACGGTGCCCGTAGCCGGATCGTTGGTGACGGAGTAGAAGAAGCGGCTGGCCGCGCCCGTCAGGGATGAGGTGGGAACCGACGTTCCAAGGTGCTGCGCGAACATCGCCTGCGCGTAGTAGCCGGGTGAGCCGTAGCTCGAGGACGCATCGTATCCGATCAGGTCGGATTGCCATTGCATCCCGCCGGGATTGACGTTCACGAAGAGTGGCGCGTAGGACGCAAGGACGATCAGATCGCTATTGCGCTCCATGCCGGTCATCCAGGCCGCATCCCCCAATGCCGCGCCGAGATTGGTCGTCGGCGAACCTTCGCGGGTAGCCCATTCGCCGACGAAGATCTTCGGCCCGTTGCGATCGACTGCATCGTAATGCGAGACCATGTCGAAGAACTCCGAGGCGTTCTTGTAGTAATGATCATCGACGACATCGGGCTTCGTGCGCTTCAGCGGTGTCGTGGCGATGAGCTGCAGGCGGGGGTACTTCGCCTTGATGACCTTCGAAAACTGAGCATACCGTCCTTCGTAGCTGCCTGATTTATCGAAATCATCTTCGTTGCCGATCTCGACATAGGTCAGCGGGAATGGATCGGGATGGCCGAGCTTTGCGCGCACGGCACCCCACTTCGTTTGAGCATCGCCGGTTACGAACTCGAGTTCATCGATGGCGTCATCGACGAAGGGATTGAGGGCGGGACCAGGATCGATATGAACACCCTTCAGCGAATACCCGGCATAGACGGCGAGCACCGGCTGTATCTTCAAGTCCTCGCACCACTCCAGAAATTCAAGCAGACCAAGTCCATCGGACGACTGGTAGGTCCATGGGCTCGGGTGTGTCGGACGGTCGACCAGCGGGCCGATCGTGTTCTTCCAATCGTATCGATCCTGGATGTCGTCGCCCTCGAGATAGTTGCCGCCAGGCAGCCGCAGGAACGTCGATTTCATCGCGGCCAGCTTCTCCATCAGGTCGATGCGATTGCCGTTCGCCCGATGCTTGTAGGTGGGTGGAAAGAGCGAGACCAGATCGAGCCAGACGACTCCGGGATGTCCAACGGTGAGCTGCAGATGATTGTCAGCGGACGGGTGCACAGCAGTGCCAGTCTTGAGCGTGAATTCGTAACGCTTCCACTCTGTCGTAAGCGGACCGCTTGACGTAGTCGCCATTGCAGCGCCGCTATTGTCGCTTACAAGAGAGATAGCGACGGGGCCAAGCGCAGCCGCATCCGCCTTTGCATAAAACGATCCCGTGTAGAGAGTGTTCGCCTGCACGGCCATTCCCCACCAGCCCTCATTGAGCACGCCAGCCTGATTCTCCGGGTCTGCCTGCTTTACGTCGAGCTTCAAACTGCTCTCGAGCGCAGCGCTTGGCCCCGTCGTGCCATCGAACGCAATCGCGGCAGAGGAGCGCCCGAGCTCCATCAAGCGCCAATGCGCAATGCCGGAGCGATTGTGCTCGTGCATGGTTCGATTGCGGACCATCTCGGCATACAGGCCTCCGTCGTAGGAGTAGTTGATCTCTTCCGTCATCAGCCCGTAGAGCGTTGGGCTGGCGGCATGAAGAGGCTTGCTGATGTCGATCGAGAGGACGGCGGAGTTGAGGGAAGCTGGCGATTGGGCGTGGAGCAGTCCTGCACAGAACAGCACCGCCCCTGCGAACAGCAGCGTTACATCTGCTCGCTTGCATGTCGTTTGAAGCTTCATCGGCTTGCTCCTCTGTCGTCCTTTGAAAGATACAGCGTTCTTCCGGGCAAACAGCGCAGCTCCATCGCTCACCTGAAGAATTCTTGGTCTATCGACGCAAGCGCGTCCTGCTGTGCTTTCCCGAGTATCCATGGGAGCACGTCGAGGACCGGCCCGAACGGCCCGCATGTCCATGTGAGTGAAATCCCGAGATCCTGAAGCATCCAGAAGATCTTCTTGCGGACTCCGCGTCCGCGCTGGACCGATTACTACGAGTTGATTTTGGGACGAAGTACGATCATCCCTTCTCAAGCAGGACCGTGCTGCCGGCGTCTTTGGTTCTGGCCACAACGGGGTCTCTCGATCGCCTGATGGAAAAGAAGCCTGAACCACCAATCACGCGAATTCTGAATCGCACGACGGATGCGGAAATAAGCGCTTGCCGCGGCACAACCCTCTGGCACTCCATCCCTTGTTGCAACTGAGAGAAGCCTGCCAAGCCCTGCAAAACCTCTATGGAAGCTACCAGGCGGGCAAAGCTTGGGCGTGACTCATCTCGTACAGTGCCGGAAGCCGCTGCTTCATCTGCTGGTAGGAGTCAGCTGCCTGCTGCAGGTGAAGCGTCGAATGCGCCACTCCAGCCTGGAACCATCCCGCTAGCGTTATGGAACGGACCGCTCGCTGAAGAGCCAGACCATCGCGACGCATTCGGTCCGCGAGGATCAGTCCCTGATGATTGTTTTGCAGTTCTGCGTAGGCGGCGAGAGCGATCATCACGCGCGCATTCTCGTTCATACGCTGAAGACCCTTAAGACCACCCAGCAAACTCCACATCTCTTCCGGCCCGCGTTGCGGTCGACCGGTCTCGAAGTAAAGGTGATCCATGGCGACAGCCCGGATCCCTTCAAGCTCCACCGGTTGAATCCTGGCGATCAGTTGTTCCCAGGTTCCTGTGGTCAGGTTGTGCGCACGGAAGTGCGATGTGGCCAGACCGATCCCGAGAAGGCAGGCGAGCGATGCAAACAGGATTAGAGAGAGCATAGGAGTTACTTTCTTGAAGCCGCTAGTCTTTCGAGATCGTACTGTACTCGCGTGTGCGCGGCAAGAAGATATTTTTGCATGTCCGCCGAGAGAGGGGCACGCTTCTGTTCAGGGAGCCAGAAGGAGACCGTCCAGAACAGCAAAGCTCCCAGATAGAAACACATACGCGCGTAATCGAGCGTGGCAAAATTGCGATTCCAGCCGAATGCAATGTGAGCTACATCGCTGGCGAGCGCAAACATTGCCCAGACCGTAAGGCCTTGGCCGAGGGCCATGACGTGGCTGCGCCATTGAAGACCGAGGCGGTTGGCCGCGGTAATCATCGCAAAGAACAACTCGCAGATGAGCAAGGACGTGAAGACTACGCCTCGGATCTCCAGCTTACTGAAGAGTGAACCTGTAGCTGGAGTGACTGTCTCAGCCGCGCCGAAGGCGATAAGGACTCCTAAGGCTCCCCAGAACAGAAACGTCTTTCGAGTATCTGCAATCCATGAACCTGTAGGGCGAAGCACAATGCGAGCTATTTCATAGATAAGCGCGACTTGCAATATGAAGTCACCAACGGCTGCTGTCCAGTATGCATTCTTGTAGGCCTGATAGCTGCCATATCGATGGGTGAAGAAAAGGAGCGTGGTCACTCCCACGTGATACGCGATGAGTGAAGTGAAGACTGGAAACTCGCGCCACCTGCCTCGCAGTAAAAGGACGAGAAGGAGGGCGACGTGGCCGATGAAGCCCGCCGCCCATAAAACATTGTCCAATGTAGTGAGGTTCATCGTCCCCTCGCTGCGGCTAAATTACTTACCGAAAAATGCAAGAACAGTGTACACAACTGTCGAAAACGATGCGGGTGGCGCTGCATACGGGCGGGGATCTGTTCCCATGGGCTCACGCGCAAACATCGGCAGGGCGGCGAGGGTCATGACGGACAACAGGGCGATGGAGCGGACGGACTTGTTCACGGGTAAATCTCCTTGGAGCGCATAGCGCTACAAAGAAGCCTAGCCGTCAACACTCCCCGATACCAGAAGAATCGGGCCGCCTACGTACCCTTTCAGGCACTGCATGGTGTGCGGATCAGAGAATCATCGACGTGCGCGAGTGTATCACCGTCTCATAAGCTTGCTAAAAAGTCGTTGAGAGATCATATGTATCCGCTACTATTGCTCTCGTGCGATACAGTTGTGTGCATTCCCATTCAGTGATTCATAAGGTCGGGCCCGTGCGAAAACAAGCTTCCAGCATTCTTCCTGCCTCTCTCCTGCTTCTTATCAGTCTTATCGTCTGCCCCGGGGCAAAGGCACAGCCACCGTCTCAAACTGCGACACAGACAACTTTTTCCATCTCCCCGGCTGGTGGATCGAGCGGCACCGTGTTCACGCTCACAGCGGATGTCTCTTCTTCCAACCAGGCCCAGCAGGTCCTCAGCGGCACAGTGGTCTTTACCGATGTCTATAACGGGATCACGCAGGTGCTCGGCTCGGGGCAGGTTCAATCGCCCCAGTTTGGCTCGAACAAAGGAATCCCCGGAACTGCTGTCCTGCACCAACAGATCGGCGGGATTGGAACGCACTCGATTGTTGCAAAATACTTCGGTACTGCGGCTACTAGCCAAAGTTCCTCCCCATCTCAGACCGTCACGATCACACCGACCTATGGATCAGCAACGACTCTGATGACCTCTGGCACGAGCGGGAGCATCACGTTCTCGTCGACCCTCTCGGCGTATGGCTCGGACCTGCCGACGGGCAATTTGAACTTTGTCGATACCACATCGCAGGCGCAGCTTGGGTCGGTGGCGTTGGATCCGATCAAACTAGCGACACAATTCACACCGCTGATCTCTAATCCGGTAGCGAACAACACGCCTGGAAATGGGGGCGCGGGCGCACCGGCTGTAGGCGACTTCAATAACGACGGATATCAGGACTTCGTTGTTCCTACAAGTGCGGATACGATCGAAATTTTTCTGGGGAATGGCGATGGAACTTATAAACCTCCAGTGAGCCGTCCGCTGATCGGAGCATCGTCCGTGGTAGTCGGAGATTTTAACAAAGACGGGAACCTTGACGCCGCGGTGATCAGCACGAATCCTATGATCGGCCTTGCTGTCTTCCTTGGTAGAGGCGACGGCACTTTCTCCAACCCGACCTACTCAGGCGTTAATTTTTCGTTGCAAACCGACTTCCGCGTTCTCGCCACGGGGGACTTCAATCGCGACGGCAACCTCGATGTGGCAGCTACCTCCGTATCCACTAATAGCGTCGTTATCTTTTTAGGCCAGGTTGATGGGACCTTTCTTCAACAATCCACAACCTACCCTACAGGCCCTACCGCCAAGACGCCGTTCAATCTAGCGGTTGCGGATCTGGACGGAGACCAATTCCAGGATCTGATCGTCTCGAGTGACTCCGACGCAAACGTTGCCATTCTTTATGGCAAAGGCGACGGGACCTTTGAAAGTGCTCTCTTCATCCCCGTACCCGGGGCCGTTCAAGTTGGTTCTGTCACTGTAGGCGACTTGAACGGCGACAAGATTCCGGACATCGCCGTTACAGATCAGTTCACAACGACCGGCTCGACCCAGGGCGCGGTCTTTGTTTTGCTCGGGCAGGGCTCGCGGAAGTTCACCCCCGCAGTTAAATACCCCGTTGCCGGCGGCCCCTATCTGCTGACGCTTGCGGACTTCAACCGCGACGGAAAACTGGACATCGTATCTGCCAACAAGCCTGGAGCGAACGTCGGCATCCTGCTTGGCAATGGGGACGGCACCTTCCAGACCCCCACCTACTATCCCGCAGGCGGCCCTGCCTTCTTCGCCACGGTTGGCGATCTCAATGGGGATAACCAGATCGACATCGCTGCGGTCACTTCGAATAGCCTTGGGATTCTGCTCGCCGGCAAGTCCGAGACGCTGCAGTCTGGCCCGATCACCGTCCACGGCTGTGGGCCGCAGAGTGTTATCGCTACGTACACTGGCGATCCGAACTACGCAACGAGCAGCTCTACACCCATCGTATTTTCCTCGCCAAGTCCGATCACCCCAACGCTGACCGAGGCGGTTCAGCCTGCCTCGCCCGCGTACGGCCAGCAGGTCGCGATTACGGCAACGCTCTCACCCGCGGCCTATGGATCCACGTCGACCGATGGCGTGCCCATCACCTTCACGGATGGCGGGACGCGGCTTGGCACCGCACCACTCCGGAGCGGCGTGGCCACACTGAACGTCACTTCACTCGGAATCGGCAACCACAGCCTGAATGCCTCCTACCCGGGAGACGGCTGCACCTTTGGGGCAGCTGCCATCACAAGCGCCGTCACCGTCACCAAGGTGCCGGTCGTCGTCACTGCTGCGACCAGCACGAATGCCAGTATCGCCGGCGATACCGTCACACTGACCGCTGCCGTGCAGTACACCAGCAATGCAACGGCAACCGGCTCAGTTATGTTCCTGAGCAATGGCGTAGGAATCGGCACTGTTGCACTTGTGAATGGGACCGCCGCGCTCCAGACGACGAGCCTGCCCGGCGGTGTGGACAATATCACCGCAATCTACAGCGGCGACGCGATCTTCGCTGCGGGAACCTCGACGAACCCTGCGTCTGTCACGGTCAAGGGACTGGACTTCTCGATCGAGACGACAAGCCCCTCGCCCGTCAATGGCAACTACGGAGATACACCGCACTTCACTTTTCGGCTGACCCCGACCGTACGGCCGAGCTTTCCGGGAGCGGTGCAGCTTTCGGCGACAACCCTCTCGCAGCTCCATGCGGCGTTTACCTTCTCTCCGTCGTCGCTCGCAGCCAGCGCCGGTCCTACAACGGTCACGCTTTCGACCACCACATCGCTTGCTCAGACCGACGGGCCGACAGGGCCGTTCCGCCGTCTGGCTCCCGTGGCTCTCTGCCTTCTGCTGCCGCTGCTTGGGCTTCGGCGGCTGCGGAGCTCCCGTCATCGGCTGTCGCGCCTGATGACCGGCGTTCTGCTCGCGATGTTGAGTCTCGGCGGGGCAGCCTCGTTGAGCGGATGCGGCAGTGGCATCGCACCGCATGACTATCCAATCGTCGTCACTGCAACGAGCGGCGCAGTCACTCACGCTGTCACCGTCATCTTCCACGTAGGAGCTGTCAAATAATGGCGGATGCCCCGGTACTAGCGGATGGCCGGGCGCGCGGGTTGGATGAGGTGAAGGTCATGCATCTGCCAGTGGACCCGCCCGTCCTCCCCATGCTCGCCAAGCGGGTGGATGCGTTGCCGGGCGGCGACGATTGGCTCTTTGAGCCGAAGTGGGACGGATTTCGCGCCCTGATCTTCCGCGATGGCGACGAGATCCTGCTCCAGAGTCGTGACCAGAAGTCCTTGAACCGCTACTTTCCCGAGTTGATCGACGTCCTCCGCTCGCAACTGCCCGCGCGTTGCGTCCTCGATGGGGAGATCGTCATCGCCAATAAGGGGGGACTCGACTTCGAGGCGCTTCAGCTTCGGATCCATCCTGCGGCGTCCAGGGTGAAGCTGCTCGCTGAGACAACGCCCGCCTCCATCGTCTTCTTCGACCTGCTATCGGAAGGCGACCGGGATCTGCGGAACACAACCTTACGGGACCGGCGTGAGGAGTTGGTTCGATTGCTGGCCTCTGCCGTACCCCCGATCCATCTCACCCCGGCGACCTGTGAGCGCACTGTGGCACAGGATTGGTTCCGCCGCTTTGAAGGTGCAGGTCTTGACGGCGTGGTGGCCAAGTCGCTCGCAGGCATCTACGAGCCGGACAAGCGCGTCATGCTGAAGGTGAAGCATGAGCGTGACTGCGACTGTGTTGTTGCGGGGTTCCGCTGGCACAAGAGTGGCGAAGGAACCGCCATCGGATCGCTGCTGCTCGGTCTCTTCGACGATCGAGGCGCACTGCAGCACGTTGGTGTCTGCGCGAGCTTCACACTGGAGAAGCGGCGCCAACTCGTCGAGCATCTCGCACCTTATCGTCTGAACGCGCTTCAAGATCATCCCTGGAGGGGCTCGGTGGATGCCGCGGCAGCAACCATCGGCGGGGAGCATCGCATGCCGGGTGGCCAGAGTCGCTGGAGCCAGGGCAAGGATCTGTCCTGGGAGCCGCTGCGACCGGAACTCGTCGTCGAGGTTGCGTACGAGCATATGCAGGGCAGCCGTTTCCGTCACATGGCCCAGTTCCGGCGATGGCGCGTCGACAAACAGCCGAGTGACTGCACCTATGCTCAACTCGAAGTGGTACCTCCACAGGAACTGATGGCGATCTTTTCGAGCGGACGCTAGGGGGAGTTAAACCTGTCCAGAAACTGGACGGACGCCCTGCGCGGGCAGCGGTCACTTCGTGACGCGTATACCGGCCGTGGCAGGCATGAGCTTCTTAGGGCCTCCCGCTGGTCGGGCAAGAACACTTTTGCGACCAGCGGGAGCACCACGCAACGCGATCACATGTCACGAAGTGACCGCGTCACGCGGAGTGAGCCCGTTCGGCAGGACCGCCTTTGCGAGTTTTAGGACAGGTTCTTAGAGAGTCCGCCATGCCCGGGTCGGATCGTCATCCGGATCGGGTGTCTCCTGCGGCGGTCGGAGCGCTTCAGGCACGTTGCGAAGGTTGACGCGGATGCGGGTCCAGTTGGTGGATTTGCCGCGCATCGAATCGATCAGAACATCATCGACTGCAAGCAGGCCGGAGATCTCGGCGTGCCTGCTCTTCCACCTTTCCAGACCAAGGAGCGCGGCCTCTTTATCGGGCGAATTCGCGATGACGAGCAGAGGCATCTTAGAGCGCAGCTTTGCAGCAGGTTTGACTGCGTCTGACTTGCTCTCGGTAGACTTGACCGTTCCGGACTTGACCGCTCCGGACTTGACCGCCGTAGATCGCGCGCGCGAGGGGCTGACGCGCGGCGCTTCACCGTCCATCTTCCGAAAGTGTGGAGGCCACGGCGCATCGCCGAGACCCTCGGCCTCGTCCCTGGCCGCAAGCTCGAGTAGAGCTTCGAGCGAACCCGGCGCGGCGTCGATCTCCCGGTGCGGATCGCCGAGCTTGGAATAGCGATCGGGCATCGTAAGGACGGTGAAATCGGCTGGATCGCAGTCGGGGACCTCATGCCAGTTGAGCGGTGCGGAGACGCGCGCATCCGGAAGCGGACGCACCGAGTATGCCGAGCACGTGGTCCGATCCTTTGCGTTCTGGTTGTAGTCGAGAAAGACGCCATGCCGCTCTTCCTTCCACCACTTCGAGCTGGCCAGGGTGGGAGTCCGCCGCTCGACAGCACGCGACACGGCGAGTGCCGCCCGGCGAACCTCCGTGAAGCTCCAGCGCGGCGCAATGCGCACATTGATGTGCATCCCGCGGGAGCCGCTGGTCTTTGGCCAGCCGCACAGGCCCACCTCCTCGAGCAGCGCCTTCGCCTCCAGTGCAACCAGGCGCACGTCCGCCCACACGACTCCTGGACCAGGATCGAGGTCGATGCGCAACTCGTCCGGATGCTCCAGATTCCCAGCCCGGACGAGGTGGGGATGGAGCTCGATGCAGCCCAGGTTCACGATCCAGGCGAGACCGGCGGCATCCTCGACGACCAGCTCTTCGGCAGTGCGCCCGGATGGGAACGAGAGCGTCACCGTGCGCAGCCACGCCGGGCGATCTGCTGGTGCACGCTTTTGATAGAACGCTTCGCCGTCCGCACCATGGACGAAGCGCTTGAGCACGATCGGCCGATCCCGAATCCCGGTGAGCGCACCGGGGGCGACCGCCATGTAGTAGCGGACCAGGTCGAGCTTCGAGAGCTGCGTCTGTCTGGTGAAATAGAGCTTGTCCGGATGCGTGATCCGGACCTCGTGCCCGTCGATCGAGAGAAGTTCTGCGGCTTCTTCTTTACTCACGGGAATAGGCTACACCTGTTTGCTCAGCCAAGTTGAGGCCGCGTCGGGATCGAAGCGAGACTGCTCGTAGAGATGCGATTCCGCTTCGGCAACCTCAGAGTGGGACGATGGCAGGATGCAGGCTGGCGAGGTAAAGAAACGCAGGTCCTTCGACTTCGCTCAGGATGACAGATTTGTGGCGTGAATGGAGGACGCGGAGGGTTAGCGGGTAACTGGTGTGTAGGCAGCGTCGGGAACAGGTTGGCGGTCGATTCCTGGCCCCTCCCAGAGAAGCATGGGCTGATCTTTCAAAGTGCCTGAAACACCGGGCAGGGCCTCTGCGTTTTCGATGCCGGCTCCACGCTCGATGCGGACACGATGATCTCCGGCCGCAAGGACTGTGCTGATCCGGACTGGCTGTACCGCGTCCCCTTGAGAGCCACAGACCTGGGCGCGAGGCTTGGGGGTGCGGAACGGGGTACGGTCGTCGATAGCGATCGTCGCGTCGGAACTGGTAAGCAGGGTGAAGGTGTAGCCGCCATCGGCTGGGATGTGGATCATGCGCTCGAAGACATTGCTGCGGGGCGTGCTTCCTGCTTCCCTGCTCTTTGCTTTCAGGTTGCGGTTCAGGGCAGCAGGCTGCGCGAGGACGAGAGACTGGCTGCTCCAGCTTTGCTCGCCGTGAAGACCCGTGACATGCAGCAGGACACGGAAGCGGCCAGAGCCATCGAGCAGCGTGCCTGCAGCATCCCGGAAGATGTGGCGGATCTCATGACCTTCGGCGCGCGATCCGTCGCCAAACAGCCACTCGAAGCGATGTCCTCCGCTGGCCGGTGCGTCGGCGCTGAACGCAATCTGCTGGCCTGTCTTCAGAAGGCCCGCCGTGTAGGTGAAGTGCGCGTCGATGGCTGCGGGACTGACCGCGGGTGGAGTTGCGCCCTCCTCGACCAGCGGCTGCGCCCCTTGATAGCCCTCGATTGAGGCTCCCCACAGCGTGACGCCCGCGACATCACCTTTGAGAACGGAGGGAACCATGCCCGGACCATCCATGGCCCAGATGTTCGCGAACGCGATCTCCCGCACGCTGGGGAGAGGCTGGCGGATCTGGAAGAGGGAGTACCAGTCCTCCAGGCGAATGTCGTCGAAGCGGTAGTTGGTATGCCGGCCTCGTCCTTCCGGGTCCGCCCAAAGTTCGAAGAAGGCGAACGGAACCTTGCAGCCTCCGACACCGGTGTGGATCACATCGACGTCGCTCATCAGGAAGTTGGCGCTGTTAAAAGTCTTCTGGGGCCAGTTGACCCGGATCGTATTCGAGATGCTGGTGGAGGCGATGGTGTCTTCAATGGTGATGTTAGTGACGTCATGGCCGGGGACGCGCATGAGTGCAAGATCATAGCCGTCCCAGTTGCCCTGCAGGGCGAAGACATCGTCCGAAGCGCGGAAGAAGCTGTTGCGCACCATCGTGTCGCCGCCGCCGAGCCAGTCCATGCCGTCCTGGTTGGCGTCGTTCGGATTGCCACCGATGACCTTGATATTGAAGAAGCCGATATGGCGCGAATCGCGCATCTGGATCTGCCAGCTTCGGCTGCGCGTGATGCAGGTAATGCCGTCGATCTCGATGTTCCGTGCGTTATCCATCACGATCACGTGCCAGTTCGGCTTATGCATCCAGCCTTCGTCGCTGTGTGGGTCCTGGGGCCCGTCGTAGACGATGGTGCCGGTGCCCAGCACGCGCACATTCTCGACCTGCCAGATATTCAGCGAGCCGAAGACGACCGCGCCGCCTGCGAGATAGATCGTGTCGCCGGTGTGGGCGTCGATGTTTTCGTGATGCGCACCGGGGCCGTAGTAGCGGACGTGGGGAGTCGCCGCGGTGACGCCGCTCGTGTCCGGCGGGTTGGCGAACAGGAAGAGGATGTCGGCATCGGCGAAGTGATCGCCTGGCCGCGCGATGGTCAGCTTGACCGGACCGGCGATCTGGAAGGTGATGGTTGCACCGTGGCGGGTGGGACGGAGACCGAGGCGCATCGGCTGAATCTCGACGCCGGCGTCCCAATAGTGCGGGTCGCCCGCAGCCGTGATGGAGATGGTCGCCGCGCCGGCCGTGTCAAAATTCAGGAGATAGTAGCCGGTAGCCGCATGCAGGACGTCAGTGCCATGGCCGTCAACGGTGACGCGGAAGTGACCGGAGCGGACCTCTGCCGGAATCGGATAGAGCGTGACCTTCGACTGCGCACGGCTGACGTGCGTTGGAGAGGCCAAGGCCAAAGTGGCCCGGAGGACGGGCAGAAGGAGGAGCAGGAGGCCTGAGCAGCGCAAAAGGCGAAAGATGCCTGGTGACGGGACAACGGACTGAGAATGCATGCGGTTTGGCGCTCCAGGCAATCAACGATCGATTCGGTGACGGACTCCATGCTTCTGGTCCAATCGGAAGTATAGCGGTCGGCCACTCCGGAATCGCAGACAGAGCGACTCCGGCACATCGCTGGTATTCGAAGCGATGATTCACAGGTAAAAAAGGTAGAGTCATTGCGTTCCGGCAAGATTCGAACCAGACGAACGGCATTCCGGAGCTATATAGTCGTACCATGACCGTGCGGATGAAGGATATTGCGCAGCATCTCGGCCTATCCGTTGTCACTATTTCCAAGGTCCTTCGAGACCACCCAGACATCAGCGAGGGGACGAAGGCCCGTGTTCTCCAATACGTCAAAAAGCTTGACTACCAACCGAATGTTCTCGCTCGGAGCCTGGTGACCGGGCACAGCTATCTGGTCGGTTTGATTGTGCCTGATCTGATTCACCCGTTTTTCGCCGAGATCGCGAAGACGCTATCGGACACGATCAGACCCGCTGGCTACTCCTTGATCATCGCCTCGTCGGAGGAAGATGCGGAGCTGGAGACCCAGGAGATTCGGCAACTTGTGGCCCGTCAGCTCGACTGCCTGGTGATCGCATCGACCGCCAGTTCGCCCGAGCAATTCAACCGGCTGGATGAGAATGGCACGAAGTACGTGCTGATCGATCGAGGCTTCCCTGGTCTTACTGCAAACTTTTCCGGATCGGATGATGCGGTTGCCGGCCAGATCGCAACCAGGCATTTGATTGACATGGGATGCAAGCGGATCGCGCACATTCGCGGTCGGGACAATAGCACGGGTGTCGCCAGGTGTGAGGGATATCGGCAGGCCCTCAAAGAAGCACGGATGCCCTATCGCGAACAGATGGTGATCCGACGCACCAGCGTGGACGTCGCCAGCAAACAGCAGGGAGCCGAAGCCATGAAGCTGCTGCTGAAACAAACGCCGAGACCCGACGGCGTCTTCTGCTATAACGACCCGCTCGCAATCGGCGCCATGAATGCCATTCTGGACGCCGGGTTGCGTGTTCCTGAAGACGTGGCAATCATCGGCTGTGGCAATCTTCACTACGACGATTCGTTGCGCGTCCCGCTTTCGAGCGTCGACCAGCACAGCAAGCGTATCGGGCAATCCGCCGGCGAGATGGTGCTCGCCTGCATCTCCGCAAAAGCAAAGCTGAAACCGGCTTCTGTAATTGTGACGCCGACCCTTGTGATCCGCCTCTCAAGCCAGAAGAACGGGGCGACGAAGATCGTCGCTTCGCATCAAGGAGAACTTCCGCCACCCACGCACACCTCTCAAAAGAAGAGCAGTGACGAAGCGCTTCAGCAGGTTTGACCCGTCCCTTGGCTTTCAAGCCGAGGTGCGCCAGGCGCGTCAAGCGATCGAGGTTCTGCACAGAGTAGTGTCTGGTCAGGGTTTTGGTGCGTTGGATTCAATGCGCTCGGCGAGCATGTCGACCGAGGTGATCGTGGCCATCTCCTGCAGCTCGGTATCCATGGTTCCTTCTGGGATTTCAAGGCGCTGGCAGATTGCGCGAAGAAGCTGCAGAGATTTCGTCACTTCCTTTTCAGATAGCAGATCGATCTGCAGGTTCAGGTGATCCCGAGTATCGCTGCGCCTCTGCATGCGGTTCTGCTTCATCAAGACAAAGGTGCTCAGAAGCACACCTTCGACCGAAACGATCATCGCGAGCAGGATGAACGGATACGGATCGAAGGCGGGCAGGATTGGAAGAACCCGCGTGTTGATGAGAAACCACAGGACAAACCAGATGGCATGAAGGCCGACGAAGCTCATGCTTCCGCTGAAGCCGGCAATGAGATCAGCTATTTTTTCGCTGAAACCTCGACGTGACTCAAACTCGCGCTCGAGATCCGCGACAGAACGAACGTTCGCCTCAACGGCCTTATATGTGGAGGAAGGTATGCGATCCATGCAGAAGATAGATGCCGTATAGAGCGCGATACGTGACTTGGAAACTGTTGATCAAAACGCTTTCATCCTCAAATTCCACTCTCAGGCCTGAACCTTACGACTCGACTCCAGCAGGTCATGCGGCGCACAGCAGACACCGCGGTGCCCGGTAGGACTTCATGGATCGGAGCATACCGGTGCCTACCGGGAAGGATGATTTCTTAATGGAAGATCGAAGGCCGCACGCCCAGGACGTACTTTGAACCGGTAACCAGGTACTAATGATTTGTTTACGTTGTGATAGATAGATGAACGCGTCGAGCAAAGAACGCATCCCACTTGCGATATAGCGAGCAAATGAGGATAGTCTGCTGAACGTGCAGGACGAATTTCGACAAATTCATGCCAACGCTCAGGTGGCGGATACGCTGCCGCGCGAACTGCGCCTAACGGCCAAGCTGGGGGCACCCCTGGCGCTCGGTGAGTTGGGGTGGATGTCCACGTACATCGTGGACGCGCTGATGATCGGCCATCTGCCGCACTCAGCCCTTTCCATCTCGGCCTCCTCACTGGGCAACACGATCTACTATGCGATTGCCTTTTGTGTGATCCATCTTATGACCGGCCTTGGAACCCTGGTCGCGCAGTCCTACGGCCGCGGCAACACGGAGGATTGCACGCGGACGCTTCTCCAGTCGATGTGGATTGTGATCCTTGGAACGCCTTTCGTCATCTTCACGACCCTGGCGGCCATTCCACTGCTAAGCCGCTTTGGCGTTCCGGCCGACATTATCGCCGAGACCAGCCGTTATCTGCACGCGCTCGTCTGGTCGACCGGTCCCCTGCTGTTGTACTGGGCCCTGCGCCGCTATCTGCAGTCGATCGATCGCGTGGTGCTGGTCATGGTGTCGCTCTTGAGCGCAAGTGTTGTGAATCTCATTGGCGACTGGGCGTTTCTCTATGGACATCTTGGGATTCATCCCATGGGGATTGCAGGCTCAGGCTGGGCAACGTGCATCGTGCGAGTCTACATGCTGGTTCTACTGCTGGCCGGTGTGACGCTGAACTCGAGCAAGATTGGCCTGCGCTTCAAGCCGGCGATGTTGCGGCCCGACTTCTCTCGCCTACGGGCGCTCTTCGGTATCGGCTGGGCGGCAGCGCTCGAGAGTCTCACCGATCTCGGCGTTTCCACCTTCATGTCGATCCTCTGTGCGCGACTGGGTTCAACCCTGCTGGCCGCGCACCAGGTCGTACTCGATCTCGACGCCTTCATCTACATGGTGCCTGCTGGCCTTGCCTATGCGACCGTGGTGCGGGTGGGGCAAAGTGCCGGCCGCAACAGCCTGCCCCAGGTACGCCGCTCCGCCTATGCGAGTCTGGTGCTGGCGGTCGGGTTCATCTCCATGGCGGCGCTCGCCTTTACGGGATTTCGGCATTTCTGGGCTGGGCTCTATACCAACGATCCAGCAGTAGTTGCCGCGGCCGCACCGATCTTTCTTATCTGCGGCATCCTCCAGATCGGCGATGCCGTCGGAGCCATTCTGAGCTATGCGCTCTATGGTCTTGGCGATACGCGCACTACGCTGGTCGTAAATACCTTCTGGTACTGGGTCATCGGGATGCCGCTGTCCTACTGGCTGACCTTCGACGATGGTCTTGGACTGCGCGGTCTGTGGATCGGCCGCGCCGTAGCTGCTATCGGATCGTCAACGATGATGGTCATTCTCTGGCGTTTGCGTCTTCGTCGTCTTGAAGGCGCCAGCAGTTCCCGCAGGTTCGCGCTGTTTACACCGGTGCATGCGAAGGGCGCATCGCTATCCACTTGAGATCGCAGTTCCCATAAATAGCAACAAACAGATTGTTTTCCTTCCACTTCAGAGAGGCTCTCCCATGTTGATCCGTCCCCGCGTTCTTTTGTTTCTCCTCTTCGTCTTCGGCAGTGGCCTTTGCGCCTCTGCACAGTCCATTCTAGGGAGTGTCACAGGCACTGTCCGCGACCCATCCGGTGCCGTCATCCCAAAGGCAACCGTTACCCTGCACCGCACAGACACCAACACCAACACAACCGTCACCACCAACTCAGAAGGCAGCTACACCGCCCTGAACGTTGAGCCGGGACCATACGACATCACCGCAACCGCCGCATCCTTCGCTAAAAACACCTCCCCAAATATCAACTTGATCGCCCGCCAGCAGTTGCGGCTGGACATGACGCTCTCGGCGACCGGCGGCAGCGACACCGTCAACGTGAACGCCAGCGATGCGGGCACCATCAATACCGACGACGCTTCGATCTCGGCATCGCTGTCGCCACGCGACGTGCTCGATCTGCCCGCCAACTATCGCGGCGCCGGTTCGACCTCTCCTCTGAACGTGATTCAGACCCTTCCTGGCGTGCAGCCCGACTCCGGCAGCTTCCCTCCAACGGCCTCCGCCTCGCCAAACCCCTCGGTCAAGTTCTCCATTCAGGGCGGCCTCCCCTCGCAGTCCGAGACCACCGTCGACGGCATCTCCGCTCAGAACCAGACCGCCAATAATATCCAGGCGGACGCCTTCCCCTCCGCCGAGTCCATCGCCGAAATTCGCGTGGACGGCGTCAGCAACAATGCCGAATTTGGTCAGCCCGGCGAGATCACCACCGTCACCAAGGCCGGAACGAACACGCTGCATGGCTCCGCCTTCTGGTACTTCCAGAATCGTGCCTTCGACGCCATCCCTTATGGCTTTACCCAGGCCACGAAACCCCAGAAGGTCGCGAACGACTTCGGCGGCTCGATCGGCGGTCCCATCGTCATCCCGCACCTCTACAACGGGCACGACAAGAGCTTCTTCTTCGCGACCTATGAAGGTTTACGTTTTCCGCAAGCAGTCGGACGCCATCTGCTGGTGCCCACCGCGTTGATGAAGCAAGGTGACTTTTCGCAGGAGACGGCAACGCTCACCAATCCGTCCACCGGCTTGCCGTATCCCGGAGCGAGGCTTCCCTCAATCAGCCCGAGCGCCGCCGCCTTCCTCGCGCTATATCCCGATCCAAACGTCGGAAACACACAGTCTGTGCAGGGCGCCCTCGCAGGTCTTGGCTACAACTACGTTGACACCCGGCGCAACGATATTACCTCCAATCAATACGACCTCCGCTTTGATCAGGCCATCGGCCACCGCTTTACCATGTTCGCCCGCTACACCAACAAGACGATCAACCAATCGCAGCCTGCCGATCTGCTTGTGCCAAATGGAACCGGCTTCAGCCGCTATCACATCTTCGCCGCCGCAGCGAACTTTACCATCAACCCCCGCCTGGTGAATGAGTTCCGTTTTGGCTTCACGCTTGAGCAGGACGGCGCCACCAATCCCTTCAACGGCAACGCCCTCACCACCAGCGCAGGTTTTCAGGGGATCAACCCGGCCTTCTTCAACGGCTTCACGCACGTCAACTTCAACCAGTTGACCTCGAGCGGAGAACGCCTCAACGGCACCCAGCAATCGCGCATCTTCCAGTATGTCGATAACCTCACCTGGCAGCGCGGCGCTCACACCATCCGCATCGGAGCGGACTATCGTCATCTCGGCGCGTACACACAGCGCGGCTTCTATCCCGCCGATAACCTCGGCAATCTCTACTTCAATGGCAGCTTTACCGGCCAGGAGTTCGCCGACTACCTCCTCGGCGCACCCAGCACCACGGCCGTCGACAACGTCACCTCCGACAACATTGGCACCTCAAACGCTTACGCGGTCTACGCGCAGGATAGCTGGAAGGCCACGCCCCGGCTGACCCTCAGCTTCGGGCTGCGCTACGAGTTCCATCCCGCCTTCTCCACGAACGCGCAGGCGATCGGCAACTTTGACCCCACCGTGCCCAAGTCCGGCCGCGTCATCTACAACAACGGCCACGCGGGCGATCTCGACACGCAGGAGCTCGCGAACTTCAACGCGTGCCAGACCGCGGGCGTCAACAATTCTTACGCTAACAACCAGCCACAGAATGGTGCTCCCTGCACTCCCGTGCTCTCGAACTCGCAGGCTGGTCTTCCGGCAGGTCTCCGCACCGCGCCCAAGCTCCGCTTCGAGCCGCGCTTCGGCTTCGCCTTCCGGCCCTTCGGCAATGACAGGACTGCCATCCGCGGCGGCGTCGGCTACTACAACATCGCCACGACAGGCGCCCTGTTCTACGCACTCACGGGCACCGTCAACACCAACATCCGCGTCTACAACAACGTCGTTCCCGGTACGGACACGACCCCCGCGCATCCTCTCTTCAGCTTCCCTCGCGTCACGCCATCGAGCAGCAGCAACGCCGCACCCGACTTTACCGCTACCCCGGGCACAGTCTTCTATTCGGCGATCGACACCAACTGGCACGACCCGTACTCGCTCCAGACAAACCTCTCCATCGACCACGATCTCGGCCGCGGCTACGGTCTCCGGGTCTCGTATGTTGGGCTGAAGACCTGGCACCTCATCTGGCAGCCGGAGTTCAACATGCTGCCCTACTCGACCACGACCATTGCGACGGCGCAGCCTCGGTCGGCCTTTCCCTTCCCTAACTTCCTCAGCATCCCGGACCGCTCGACCTCCGCGCAGGCCAGCTACCACTCCGGACAGGCGGAGCTCTCACACCGCTTCTCCCGCGGGCTCTCCTTCGATGCCGCCTACACCTACGCCAAGAACCTCTCCGATAACCAGGGCAGCTACGGCAGCTTCAGTTCTTCGAACTTCGTCGATGAGCAGGGCGGCTATAGCGCCACCTATAGCTACGACCGCCACATCGACTACGGCAACGTCACGGGCACCCGCCGCCACCGGATTCTGTCGAGTGGCGTCTTCGAGCTTCCCGTCGGCCGCAATAAGCACTTCGGCGGAGGCATGAACCGCCTGGCCGATGCAGCAGTAGGCGGATGGCAGGTCTCCGGCATCTTCCTGCTGCAGAGCGGCCCGTTCCTTACGCCTTTCATACCTTGGGGACCAAATATCGACCCCTCAGGATCGGGCTCGGGCTCGATCTATCAAGGCTCCCAGCGTCCAGACCGCATTGCCAACGGCAACGCCAGCCGAGCGGTCCGCAACCGGAACAACTGGTTCAACAAAGGCGCCTTTGCCTGCCCTGGTGGACACGATGTTGACGGCAACACCGGCATCGCCTCGCTTCAGGGCGGCGGGTGTATCGTCGGCGGCACCGGCATCGATCCGGCGACAGGCGCTTCCGTCTCCGTGCTCCCCATTGGCCGCTTCGGCACCTCCACCGTCGGCGACGTGAACGGTCCCGGCACGGTGAGCCTTTCCACCGGCCTCAGCAAGCAGTTTCCCATCACCGAACGCGTCCACCTCCGCGCCGAGGGAACGTTCACAAACGTCCTTAACCACACCAATCTCGCCGATCCCGTCCTTGACGTCACCAACCCCAGCTTCGGCGTTACCACGCAGGCGCGCGGCTCCGACTTCGGCGGCAATCGCACCGGGCAGGTTTCGATGAAGCTGGAGTTTTAGGGGAAAACAACAGCAGGCAGTCCTACCGGACGAGCGCCCTACGCGTGGCCACCCCACAAACGAAGACCTGTCTGTGAGGACCCCGGTTCGCCACCCCACAAACGAAGACCTGTTTGTGGGGACCCCGGTTCGCAGCGGTCACTTCGTGACGTGTGATGGCTTTGCATGGTGCTCCCGTTGGTCGCAAGCAATCGTTTGTGCCGACCAGCGGGAGGGCCCAGGGGATTCATCCTGCCAGGACCGGTATACACGTCACGACGTGACCGCTGCCCGCGCAGGGCGTACGTCCAGTTCTTAGTCAGGTTCTACTACTCGAACTGTCACTTACCGCTTTAGAAGCTGATCTTCGCCGAAGCCTGCAGCGATCGGCCGCCTCCGACTCCGTTTACGCTTCCCTGGCCGCTGCCCAGTGTGTTGGTGATGGTGCCGAAGTTGGCGGCGCTCAGCGTTCCGGCATTCGGATTGGCGAACTGCGGACTGTTGCTGAGTTGGAATGCGTCGATGCGGGTCTCGAGCGAGGCTTCGCGGAAGATTGGGAAGCTCTTGAAGAGGGAGAGATTGTCCTGGATGTACCCGGGACCATAAAACTGGTTGCGGCCCGTATTGCCGACGGTGACGCCGACAGGTTGGGCAAAGGCCGTCGCATCGAACCACTTGTTAGCCGGGCCGACACCGTGGAGCACACGATACGGGCCGACCAGGTTTGCAGTCTGCGCGGTTCCCGGCGTATTCAGCGAACCGCTGTTCGCATTGACAATAAAGGGGCTGCCGGAGACCACCGAGACGATGCCGGAGACCTTCCATCCACCAAGCACCAGGCCTGCGGCACCGCCATTGAAGAAGCGATGTCCGTGCCCGGCTGGAAGTTCATAGGTGAAACTCTGTTCGTAGTTGAGCCGCCGGTCGAAGTCTGCCGGCGCGTAGTTGCGGCGGAGCTGCGCAAAAAACTGTAGGCCGCCGTCGTCGCCGTTGGCGTAGTTGAGCGCTTTACTCCAGGTAAAGGCGGTGGTCAGCGAAAGCCCGTTTATGAATCTCCGGGTGAGCTGCGTCTGCAAGGACTGGTAGTTAGAGGAGAATCCAGCGAAGATGAGGTTTGTCGCAGCTGTCCGCTTGAACTGTTGATTGAACGGCTTCGAGGCTATACCGCCACCCAGAAAGCTTGGATTATTGATGTCCTGGTTGACCGGCATGTGGACGCCATGATTGCCGACATAAGCGACCTGGAAGGAGAGCTTGCCGGGGAGCGCCTGCTGGACGGCAACATTCCACGATTCCACATACGGGTTGAAGTAGTTCTGGGGAATGATGTTGTACTGCTGACTATTGAGTTGCGGCGTGGCTGCTGCCGAAATAGCGATCACGCCGCTTGCGGGAATCGAGACTGGAACCGGCGCCGGAAATCCCTTCTGGAATGTGGAGACGGTGCCGTCGCTCAACAGAGCCGGCCCATAGGTATTGCCAGGCTGAAAACTGTTGTTGGCCCGAACGGGATAGTTGTAGGCGTAGTTGTTATCCGGAAAGGGCGTATAGCTGATTCCAAAACCGCCCCGGATCACCGTGTTGTCGGTCGCGCGGAACGAGAAGCCGGTGCGTGGGGCGAAGTACTCGTACCGCGTCTTCAGGCCCAGGTTCGAGGGATTGCCGCCGAGACCGGCAAGCAGGAGCGAGTTGGTCGCCGGATCGTAGTTCGAGAAGCCGCCCGCGATCTTGGGCGTGGCGGGCGGATAGAACTCCCACCGGACGCCGAGATCAACCGTAAGCTTGGGGCTGACCTGCCACTTGTCGCTGGCGAACGCGAAGAACCACCACTGCCGGTAGGCCGGAAAAAAGGTGTTGAGATCGCGGCCAGACTGGCTAGGAAGATCAAGCAGAAAGCTGGCGATATCGTTCGCTACGTTGGTCCTGGTGCCGGCTCCCTTGAAGATGCTGGCAGTCTGGTTCTCCCCGAAGGTGTAGGCTCCACGCGCGCTGAAGGTCTGGTCCTGCAGCAGGTCGTCGCGGACCCGGCGAAGGTCGACGCCAAACTTTACCGAGTGATTGCGAATCACCTTGGTCCAGTTATTGACGAAGTCGATGTTCGCTTCGGCACGGATCCACGGCATCGAGGCGGCGTAGCCGATCAGCGGATTGGGAGGGTTGTTCACTCCACTCGTCCCGAAGTTCGGGATGAAGATGCCTACCTGGCCGCTGCTGAAGGGATTGATATTCACGCCGGGGATACCGATGGTTGTCGCGTCGTTCGACCCGTAGTCGCTTGGTTGCGAATTATTGAGCAGATGCGCAACGCCAAACCGCACCTCGGTAAAGAGTGTCGGCGAGAAGACGTGATCGTAGTTGAGGCCGGTGCTGTAGGCATGCTGATTGCCTGTGCCCTGGAAGCCACCTCCCGCAGGACCGCCGGCGAAAGGGCCGAACGCGGGGGCCTGGAAGGTAAGGACGCGCTGCCAGCTATACCGGCCGCTCAGGTGATTCTTCTCGTTCAGCGTGTAATCGACCTTGACGTCGTAGCTGTCCGTTCCCTTGGTAAACGGAAGATTCGTGAAGTAATTATTTGTGGGCGCCGCGACATTCGACTGGTCGCGATTGGGCTGCGGCAGCAGCTTCAACAGCGCCAGCGAGACCGGATTCACGCGGCCTATAGGAATTTGATTGTTGGCGAACGGTGTGCGATTGGAGCCATCCGGATTACCGGTCGCGGGATCGTAGACCTGGCCGCTGCTGCTGGTGAGCGGACCGCTCAGGTCGATAAATCCTTGAGCATTCGGTGTGTAGTACGCAGGCGGCGGCAGCGTGAAGGTGTTGGCGATGTTCTCGTGATCGGAGGTGCGAAGGTAGTCGCCGAAGAAAAAGAGTTTGTCCTTGATGACAGGACCGCCAATGCTTCCGCCAAAGTAGTTGTACGAGAGGTGGCCGAGGGGCCCACCGAAGTACGACCTCGCGTTCACGGCATTGTTCTGGATGAATTCAAAGGCCGATCCGTGGAAGGCGTTGCTGCCGGACTTGAGGGTCACGTTCGTAACCGCACCGATGGCACGGCCCAGCTCGGCCTCAAAGTTGTTCGTTGAGATATCGACCGTCTGGATAGCTTCGGCCGGAGGGATGATGATCTGGAGCAGGCCGGTGCGCTCATCATCGTCGATCCCTTCGATCTGGTACAGGTTGCCCATCCGCGGAATGCCGTTGGCCTGCGTCTGCAAGGCACTCTGGGCGTTGAAGAACTGGGAGTGCTGAAAGGTCGCCGGTGTTGTACCGGGAACGAGATTCAGCAGCGATTGAAAGTTGCGATTGGTGCCAAGCGGAAGATCGGCCACCTGCTGGCGCTCGATCTTCGTGCTGATGTCGGCACGGTCGGTCTGCAGCAAGGCAGGCGCCGTGGTCACCAGGACCGTCTCCGAGATGCTGCCCGTCACCAGATCGACGTCGATGCGCGTCGAGGTGTTGTTCAGCAGGGCTATGTTCTCCCGCGTCTCTTTCTTGAAGCCCGGCGCGGCGATCGTGACGCTGTAGGTTCCGGGCGGAAGATCCGGCATGGTGTAGTTGCCACTCTCATTGGTGGCCGTCTCACGCGTGGCGCCGGTCTCTACCTGGACAGCCGTAACCTTGGCACTCCCGACCGTCGCTCCCTTGGGATCAGAGACAGTGCCGAGAAGCGTTCCGTTCACCGCCTGGGCAACCAGAAGAACGGAGGACGCGAGACAGAGGAAGGCAAGAGCAAGATAGAGACGTGCAGAACGACCGAACATGGATGGCTCCTGGAAAGTTTGGAGGGGAGGCTTGGGTCTGCTAAACAGCGCAGAATCTTATATTTGATTAGCGAACGAAACACTACGTTTCTCATTCGGAATAGTCAAGGAAAATCGAGTCAACCCGCCGGTCTTGTCGCTCTCCGAGGGGGCGCAGCAGAACCTCTGGAACCCCCTGTCAGGAGAACTGAAGCACAATCAAACTGCGCCGCATTCCACGGACTCTGATTGGCACGCTTGCCCCACCGGAGCCATCCCTGCCGACGCGGCTTTCGGCAAAGGTGCTGTCTTTCCGTCGACCGAACAGCTTCAAGCTCATACAAATGTTTGAATCAGGAAAGAGTGACAATCCGATCTCGACACCAGAATACGGCACCAACGGGACTTTGCCAGCAGCCCAGTCGTACGCTACAGTTAGCGATGTAGCCGCACTTCTCGTGGAGACGGAGCCCGCACTCGTGCGTTATCGACCGCTCGGCCAGACCGGCCTTAACGTCTCTATGATCGGCTTTGGCGCTTCGCCGCTTGGCAATGTCTTTGGCAGCGTGAGGCTGGACGAGGGCAACGATGCCGTCCAGTATGCAATCGAGCAAGGCATCAACTACTTCGATGTCTCCCCCTACTACGGAACAACGCTCGCGGAAGAACGGCTTGGCGCAGCGCTCGCGGGTCGTCGGCACGAGGTGGTGCTTGCTACAAAATGCGGTCGATATGGAGTGGACCATTTCGACTTTTCTCCCGAGACGATCACGCGCGAGTTCGACCTCTCGCTGCAGCGGCTGCGGACGGACCACGTCGACCTGCTGCAGGTGCACGATGTTGAGTTCGGCTCCATGGATCAGATCCTCGGTGAAACTCTTCCCGCGATGCGTCGCTTGCAGCAGCAAGGTAAAGCCCGCTTTATCGGGATCACCGGATACTGGCCTGCGCTCCTCGCCCGCATGGCCGAGACGGTGCCGGTAGATACTGTCCTGAACTACTGCCATTTCAACCTGCTGATGTCCGATATGGACGATGAGTTGGCACCAGCGGCTCGTCGCCATGGCTGGGGCCTGGTGAACGCGTCTCCTTTGCATATGGGTCTCCTCGGCGGCGCCGAAGTTCCTGCCTGGCACCCAGCATCCCCGCACGTGAGGCGGGTCGCGGCCGAAGTCGTGGCTTTGTGCCGTCAGCACACCCTCTCTCCAGCTACAGTTGCGTTGCATGCCTGCCTCGACCACGATGCCATCGCGTCAACCCTCATCGGATTGAGCAGCGTGTCGCAGGTGAACGAAGCTCTCAATGCGGTCGACAGCCAGCCCCCCGCAGAGTTGATGACCGCAATCAGAGCGCTCGTTGTTCCAATCATGAATACGGTCTGGACTTCAGGGCTGGCCGAGAACAATCCTGCGGGTAGCACCCATCCATAGACGTCGCCCTGCGTACACTGAATGTACAGTCAGTTTGGGGACGCTGTGAGCGATCACCTCATGGGAGCAGGGCATGTGGGGCAGATCTTCCGTCAGGATTCTCTCGGCCAGAGCGGCGGCGATCCTGCTCGTCTTTTCAGTATGCGCGGCCCTCTCCACGACCGCTCAAGAGATCACTCTGCGCGGGAACGTCACCGATCCGAGGGGCGATGTCCTGCCGCAGGCTTCGATTCAGGTCCTGCAGCAGGGCGCTGTCCTTGTGCAGACCATCTCCGGTTCTTATGGAGCGTTTCAATTCAAAGTGGGAGCAACTGGAGACTATGTGGTCAAGGTTGCCGCTATCGGCTTTCAACCTCTTGCTTTGCCGCTCACGGTCCGCCGAAGCGGTAATCCTGAGATCGAGCTCCGCATGGGTCAGCTCACCTCGCAGATCACCAATGTGACTGTGACGGCCGATGTGAACGATCTGGACGTGCTTTCGCCCGATCCTGGAGAGAAGGTGTTCGTTCGCCAGGACCTACTCGATGCCAATCCGGGCCGGCCGGGCGCACCCATTTCGATTCCGGGCTATCCCATCGAGACTGCCTCCAGCGGCATCAAGGCTCCTCAGTATTTTGCCCCGGGGGTGGCGGGCGATCATGGCGAACCGATAGCCCAGTACATCGCCGTCGGCAGCTATCTTGTGCCTAATAATCTTTCAGCCAACGCTCATGGCAACGGCTACGCGGACCCCAATCTCTTCATCCCCGAGGTCCTCGAAGACGTCCAGGTCGATGGAGGAGCCTACAACGTCCGGCAGGGAAATCACGCAGTCAACTTAGCAGCGATCTATGGCCTGCGCTCCCTCCTCGATCCGTTTCTCACGTTCACGGCGGACTATCGGGACATCGATGTGGTCGCTGGCATCAGCCCCACCTCCCAATCCTTTCTTGCGATCGAGGCGTCCTTCGGCAATGGTTTTCTCAAGCGACTCGAACATCGCCAGCAATACAAGATCAATGGGCAACGCATCTTCCAGCTGGGCAGTCACCGGCTCACCGCAGTTGGAATCGGCTACTTTGGCAAGTCTTACATCCCCGGGCTCGTCGCACTCTTCCCCCTGAACGAGAACGATTCCAGCTTCCTCAACTACGGCGACACCAGTGATCCCCGCCAGAGAGAGCAGACCCATACCGCGCTTGCCGCCTTCAACGATGTTTGGCGACTCACCTCACAACAGCGACTGCTACTCTCCGGTTTCTTCCGAACCTACAATCTCACCATCTACTCTGATTTTGGACAGGGTCTCATTCGCCAGAGCGAGTTCCGGACCGTAGCTGGCGCAAGCGCGAACTACGTCGATACGCTCTCCGAAGCACTCTCCCTGCTGGGCGGCTTGGACTACAACAGGGAGGCTCCTCGACGCGATAACCTCGATCACTACGGATTCCCCGATACACAGGCTCCGCTCACCTATGGGCCGTTTACCAGGATCGATTCGAACAACCTGACCCTCACCTCACTCACACCCTATGGCGCGGCTTCCGGTGCGCTCAGCCCGCTCTTCCGGTACTATGCGGGATGGCGCCGCGATCAGATCAACGTCAACAACGAAGATCTGGTCAACTCCGAAAACTCCTTCCAGAAGTGGGTCGGCGTCAACTCGCCCAAAGCTACGATCTCCTTTCTCCCGAAGGCTGCCTGGTATGTCCCGCTGGTCTCGCTCAGCTATGGTCAGGCGTTCTTCACGAACGATCCGCGGATCGGGACGGGAACCGCCCCCGGCACACCCGTGTCGACCGCCCATTCCTCTCAAATGGTTGCAAGCAAGACGATCGAGAAGATGGACTTAAAACTGACCCTCGGCCATGTCACCACCAGCCAGCAACTCGCCAGGATTGATCCCGATACCGGTTTGCAGTTCGATCTGGGACCGGGACGCCTGAAGTTTCTGACGGTCGCGGCGCGAAGGAGCTTTCGTCGAGGATCCATTCTGGCCACCTTCTCGAAGGCCGATGCACGCGACATCAACTCGGGACAACCAACGCCGGAGGCTCCACGGACCATCTTCGATCTCCTGGCAAGCGCGCAACAGCTTCCTTGGCGTCTTGAGGCACGCGGCGAGTTCGAGTATGTCGGCACTAAGCCACTCGGCACCGGATGCGCCCTTGACCCAAACGCCCAATGCACCGGTACGCCGGTCAAAGAGCTTCGTGCGGCGATGGTTCGTCCCTTTCTAGACGGACGCTTTGATGTAGGTGTGAATCTCTTAATCGCGAGCGGCTACACCGGTCAGACGATCCAAAGCTTCTATCCCTCCAACGTGCAGGAGGTCGTCGGCGTGCGCATTCCGTCCTATGCCAGTGTCAATCTCACGTACCGGTTCGGCCGAACGCCAGGCGCTGGCGCTCCTTAGGGACTGTCGACCTTGCTCAAGTGTCAAGTAGATGATTTGTAGAGAGACTGCCATCCTGAGCGGAGCAGATCACAGCTTCATCGTGATTTATGCATCAATCAGGTTCTCGCCTGGTCTGATCGCGACCTTACCTGACGGGCTGGATTGCCGACAATGGTAGCACCGTCCGGCACATCCCTGGTGACTACGCTGCCAGCGCCGATGATGGCATTATCGCCGACTGTGATGCTGGGAAGAAGGATCGCGGCGCCACCGATCCAGACGTTCTTGCCGATGCGGACCGGTCTCCCATTCTCCAATCCCTGTGCCCGCACAGCGGCCTCTCGCGGGTGGTCCGCCGCATAGATCTGAACACCTGGACCGATCTGGCAGCCATCGCCGATATGGATCGGCGCTACGTCCAGGAGAACGCAGTTGAAGTTGAGAAAGACCCCCTCGCCGATGAAGATATTGAATCCGTAGTCGCAGTAAAAAGGAGCGCGGAGAGCGGACCGTTCCCCGAAAGTGCCGAGCAGATCCTTGAGGACGCTCGTGTCGTTCGCATTGCCGTTCGCATTGTTGTACGCCTGCAACTTCTGCCGCGTTCGCTCCCGTTCAACAATTTAACGAGGGGTCTTCTGCGAAGTAGAGCTCTCCCGCAATCATCTTTTCTCTCTCGGTTCTCGCATTTGATGCTGTATGCATAGAAACCCTTTGCATGATGGAGGGTGCGTCTAATCGTTGCTATGTCAGTAAAGCAGCTTCAATGAGAACTGAATCTGCCGTGAATTTCCGGCAGTTCGGCTGATCTGGCCAAAGCCCGAACCCACGAGCGTATTCGCCGGCAAACCCATGTTCACGATATTGAACAGGTTGAAAAACTCGGACCGAAACTGCACATCGACAAGCTCCCCTCCCGCTCGACGCGTTCCCAGGGGAGTGTCTTTGATCAGAGAGAAATCGTAGTCATAGAAGGCCGGTCCCCGGAAGCTGTTCCGGCCCAGGGTTCCGAAGCGCCCCCGATTCGGTCCCGTACCATCCGGCAGCTGAACAGGGATGGAAAAGAAAGCGGCATTCCCGTCGCCGCGTCCAAAGTAGTCTTCGCGTCTCGCCTGCCCTTGCGCTCGTCGCGTCGATAGCTGCGGCGTGCCGATCTGATCCGGCCGATCGACTCCAGCTGAGCCCACGCCGGTCTGCTGCACCCCCGAATAGACGGTGAAGGGCGCGCCGCTTGAGATGGTCGAGATGCTCAGCAGCTCCCATCCCGCAGTTACCTTGCGCGGTGCATGAACAAGCAGGTTCAAGGTTTCAAGATGGAGATCCTGGGCGACGCTCAGGGTAAACCCGTGCGTGACATCGAAGGTCGACGGCCCCTTTTCAGCGTGGGTGTCAAATGGATTTTGCGGAAAAGCCTGTGCGACCGCTCCCGAACCGCCGGTGACGAAGCCGCCTGAGACCGAGCTCGTGTCGTCGATGGACTTCGACCACGTGTAGCTGCCCTGTATCCCCGGGCCGCCGTGCGCGACCGTACCTTGCAACGACATCTGCAGCGCATGATAGGTCGAGTGCGCCGTCGCCGCCATCAGCTGCTCCGTCCCAAAGCCCCCCGTCACCGCGCCGGTGCCGTCGAACTCCGTGTACCTCGCATATGCCGGGTCCGCTCCCGCATAGGCATTCGGAAAGAGAATGCGCGGCAGCTTCATCGCCGCGGTGCCGACGTAGTTTGCGTCCGCGGTCAGATCGCCAAAGGTTCGCTCCAACCCGAAGGTCCAGGTTGCGAGATACGCGTTGCCAAATTGCCGGTCGACGGAGCTGACATTGAGCGCGGTAACCTGGTGACCGGGAGAGAGCGCCGCGATGTCACGCTCATAGCGGTTCACATCGAGGACCGTATTTGGCGTCACCCCCTTGGTCTTGTCGTTGGGAAATATATCCTGGCCGGACGGCGTATAGGCACGCGGAAGCTGGGCTGATGTGATCTGGAATCCATAGGGAACTGGCGCAGCGCGAGTTGCCGTCAGCCGGGGATAAATCACGAACGGGGTGCCGCCAGTTAGAAAATTATCCTGCCAGATATTCGGCGGAATCGTCGTCAGGCCGCCGCCCGCATGGAAGTGGAGGTGCTCCGTCGCTCGCCAATCCAGCTGCACGCGAGGAGCCCAGCCAAAGCGTGTGGTGTTGTACGCCGGTTGGCTATTGACGACAAAGTCCTGCCCTATCCCCGTATTTGTGTTGATAAGCCCTGACGTTCGCTTCGCGCGTTCCGCAATCGCCGAATAGCGTTCGTAGCGGACGCCATAGTTAAGAACAAACCTCTTCGCAAGCTTCCACGTGTCCTGAATGTACACGTCGGCCGCGTTCCGGCTTGTCGCCGCTGGGCCGATGTGCTCTCCACCCGAGATAAACGGAGGCGCGATGCCAGCAGTGTAGGAAAACGGGCTGCCTGTCAGCAGGCCCGAAAGTGTGTCCGGCAGCGGATCGCCCTGGTGAATCGTGTGTGCGCCGCTCGCGGAGGCGATCTCGACGGGTGAATACGCTGTCCCCCCGCCGAAATCGAATTCGCCATTCGGACTCATTCCGAAGTAGGACGTGTCCCGGTTCAACCGCACCTCCGCACCTGCTTTGAACACGTGGCTGCCCCAGGTGTATGAGATCGCCTCGCGCAGTTGAAAGAGGTTGTTATAGGCGGAAATGACTGACCCGCCAGGCGCATTGAATGACTCGAAGAGGCCGTCAATGAATTTGACCGCCGGATCGACATGATTCGCCGTAGGAAAGGAGGGGGTCGTGCGAATGATGCTGAACTCTGTATCCAGGCTCAGCTTTGCCGATGCGGTGCGCGTGTAGTCGAACGCCAGGTTGCGCTGACGGTCGACATACTGGATACCAAAGCTCGGATCGATGGCGGTCTGATCGGGGTTGGTCGTCGGACCTAGAAGATTATCGAAGCTGACGCGCCCGAAGAAGTGATTCTTCTCGCCTTTCTGCTGATCGATGCGGATCGAGTACTGGTCGGCATTGGTGGTCACCTTGGACGAGGTCGCATAGGTGTGAACCCCATATGCCCCCTCCGCGTAGTTCGGCAGCGGATATCGTGCAAGCACCGCGGCGATTTGGGCATTGACGGGCACACGCAGTGTATCGCCGGGGAACGCAGTGGTGTCGCGTCCGGAACGCTCCTCGGCCGTGGGGACCGGAAAGACCTGCGTCGTGCCAAGCACCTGCCGGAAGCCCTGATACTCTCCGAAGTAGAACGTCTTGTTCCGGCCATCGTACAGCCGGGGAAGAATCACCGGGCCGCCGTTCGTGAAGCCGAACTCGTTCCGGCGAAAGGGTGGAATGCGCCCCGGGTTCGCCACCGACGGATGATCGAAATAGTTGCGTGCATCGAGCGACGAATTACGCAGAAATTCAAAGAACGAACCATGGAAGCCGTTCGTTCCCGAGCGTGTCACCACGTTCGTAAAGCCCGCTGCCCCACGTCCAATCTCCGCCGGCATCCAGCCCGAGCTCGACTGGATCTCCTGCACGGCATCCACGTTAAAGTTCGAGAAGGTCGCTCCGCCCAGCTCCGGATCGCTAGTATCGGCGCCATCCATCGCGAAGACTGCCGCGACACCCCGCTGCCCGTTAATGGCAAACTGTTGCGTGAAGTTGGTCGATCCACTCGAATCCGTCATGGTTCCCGCCGCAAGCAGGAGAAGCTGGCTGAAGTCGCGTTTATTCAGTGGGATCTCACTGACCGCGTTGCTGGATAGTTGTTCGCCCCCAGTCTTTGCCGTCGGGCTCTCCAGGAACTGAACAGAAAGCGCATCCTGGTCCGAGAGGATGAGGAGAGCTCGTGTCGTCGTTGCAGTCAGGCTGAGAGGTTCCGTGTATCGAACGGAATGGCCCTTCAGCTCGACCGTAAGCTGGTAAAGGCCCGGCTTGATGTCTTGGAATGCGAAGTCACCGTTGGGTCCGGTGACGGTACGAACCTTCCGGCCCTGGTCGTCGAGTTCGATGGTCGCGTCGTTCAGTGGCTTTGCGGCGGAGCCATGGAGCGTGCCGCCCCATAGGGTTGTCGGTTTCTGGCCGTAACCCCAGCTTGAGAGCAGAAGAAGGACGATCCCGAGCCATACGAGTCGCGGCAGGACACCACATGTGGAGCTGGATTGAATTCGAACGCCTTCGCAGGCAGGCATCAACATGCCTCGATCGATCTTTGGGAGAGAGGGCTTCACTTGTACCGCTTTCAGCATGGGAATGTGTATCACCGTGATAGCAACTCCGGCCTGCGATGCGCAACGTCCAAGCCAACCAGTTCTGACCGAACTATCGCCTAATGTAATCAACCGGCGCTGCCGCGCGATTACCTGGCAACGTCCTTGTACATCTTCGAGCCGTAAATTCAGGTTGGGGGTGTCCCAGAGTTATTGCACAAAGTCACGTGGACAAATGGTGACCACAAAGCAACGGAAGAGGAAGGATCAGACGAGATGATCCCCGTTTCTTCGCATCATCCCCGGCGATGTGAGTACGCCATCCTGAAGCTGCTCTTTTTTTTTGAGCAGATGGCCTTAGAGGGCCGCTTCAAGGCGCGGCACAAGGCCGGCATGCGTCTGCTGATAGAGCTCCAGCAAGCGGCTGCGGATGAGGTCATAGGACGAAGCAGCATACTTAAGATCAAACGGCCCACGAACGAATCCCATATGGAAGAACAAGGCGAGCTCCAGGCGGAAGATTGCCTTATTCAGCCGAACCGCATCCTGACGGATAAGATTTGATATCACACGTCCCTGCTCGCAATTCCAGCGTTCCGCTGAGATTGCTAGGCTGAGCATGATCTTTGCGTTCGTCTTCAGATGCTGGATACCCCTGAGACCACCCACAAGTTCAAACATCTCTTTGGACGTGATGGGAAGATGTCCCCTGTCTGATTCCAGGTAGCCAGCGACGATCACGCGCAGACCTTCAATATCGACCGGGGCAACGCTCGCAAGCGCCTGGTCCCAGGTCTGGGTCACACGCATGCGGCTTCGAAACGCAAAACGCACCTGGTGCGCGACGATGACTGCGAACAACGAGACTAGAAGAAAGAAAAATATCATTTGGGCAAGACTCCGTCGGCCGAGGACGCTTTACGTGACTGACCATAGTCTAATCGACTTTTGAGCACTTCTAACCGAGAAATTGTCTCCAAAGTAATCGAAGTTGGTTCCAGCTCTGGCAACCAGAACGCGACAGCCCAGTAGATTAGAGACGCCTGAAACCCAGCGATCCGAATATTCTCCAAAATAGAGAAGTGCCCCATCGTTCGCCAGTAGGCATGGAGCGTGTCGGTCGCGAACGCAATGAGCGTCCAAAGGATGAGGCCGTAGCTCTCCCGCATGACGTGGCTCTTCCACCCTAGGCCAAGCTGCTGTGAAACGGTCATCACCCCACTCATAAGAAGACAGATCAGAATGGTGGTGAATAAACTAGCACGTGCAGCCCATCCATCCAGCGAGGTTTCCGCGGCCGGCGTCATGAACCAGGCCATACAAAATGCCACCAGAGGTGCGATTGCGCCCATAACGCTCAAGCGAAGTCGAGCTCCCTCCACCCAGCGGCCGCTCCGCCGGAGAACGATGGCGGCAATCTCCAGGATTACTCCGATTTGCAGTAAGACATCGAGGAAACTCGTCGACCAATAGAGCACCGCATAGAGGTGTTTTGACGCGAAGCGATACGCAAAGAACAGGACTACCGTGTACAGGCAGTCCGACGCAATCCACGCCGTGAACCAGGGCACGGTCCTGTATCGCCGCTTATAAAGCAGAACGAAGACGAGGGCGGCATTCAGTACAAATCCTGCCGCCCACAGAACCGTCGCCAACAGAGACAAGTTCACGGCGCACCTCGGCACAACGATCTTTCGCTATTGTCTCCGATTTTCTAGAAACCGAAGTATGCGAGAACCGTTGTGTATATAGTTCCAGCTACACTTTGAGGACGAGGATCGGAGCCGCTGCGTGCCTGGGGACGTGGATCCGAACCGCTCCGTGCCTGTGAGGTCATCTGAGCCGAGGCGGTGAGGGTGGAGGCGGAGAGAACGACGATGGCGGCGAGGGACAATACGGACTTCTTCATGTTGAAAATCTCCATTAGAGCGCAAATTGCGCTGCCAGAAGGGTAGCCCAGTACGAGACAAAAGTACCTTACTTTAAGTGAGGTATCTACTTTGCTGTTCCGGGCGTACCATAACGGTCCTGTTTTCAAGCCTGCTAAGGGCGCGGCAACAGCGCCACCGGACCATGTGCTACGCCAGAATAGGCCACCATGAGCTGCGCTTCCTTACTGAAAATGCTCTCTATTTAGGTCTAAGAGTCTGTGACCCAGGGTGTAACGGTAGCTCCTGGCCGTGCCAACGCAGTGTACCGGAGATATTTTGAGGAAGCTGGATGTGGGCCGTCCACCTGCGGTTCTTCTGCTTATAGGAGACTTCGACGAGGCCGTGGGGGGTTGGCATTGAAGCGGCGGCATACTGCAGCGTCCCCAGATTTGGCCGGATGGCCACGCTGCTGAATCCGGGACCGCCCGGCGTAATCCCAGCTACGATCGACATCAGGTCGAAGGTAGGGTGAGCGCTCCACGCATGAGAGTCGGATCGGGTTGGTTCGGGCGTCTCGGCCCAGGTTGAGAGACCAAGATCGAGCATCTTCCGCCACGGCTCAAGTTGCTGGACGTACTGATCGCCTAAACCCGCATGCACCATCGCTCGTGCGACGTAGAATCGAAAGTAGTGGCTCGCGAGTGACATGGCGGAGGTCGTCGGGGCGGCCGCGCCATCGCCCGCCAGTTCCGATGCAGCTAACACCTGCTTCATCACTGCTTCCTGCTGCGCCTTTGGGATCACATCGAGCCACACTGCCAGCGAATTAGCCTGTTGGCTGAACTGCTTTTTCTCCGGCGTGTCCGCAAGCAGGTGCTTCGTCTCGTCCCAGCTCAGGCTCAGCAACGCTGCGGACGCGCGACCTTCTCGTTCGCGATACTGGCGGGCGCGGTCTCGTTCGCCCAGTTGATCTTCGAGCGCAGCTGCGTTCCGGAGCGCCTCGATAAATTGCAGCGTCAGCGCCGAAGAGCCGCCATCGGCCGCTTGCGACGGTACCCCATCGAGAAAGCCTGGCGGGCTCCAATCGACAAACGGCCACCATGCGATCGGGCCAAGCAAGCCATCCGGCCGCTGCCGCAGGGAAAACCAGTCCAGAACGCCGCGCGTTCCCGGAAGCAGCGACCCTACAAAGGCCGGATCGTCACGATACTCCCAAAAATCGTGCACCATGCCGACCCAGAGCAGTGAGAAGGGTGGAATGATCTGCGTCAGCGACGAGGGATAGCGGCTCTGCGTGAGTCCGTCTGGCATCAGGGAGTCGTGAAACGCCTGGAGCGCCTGCCGGGCAAGCCGGTCATCTCCGGCGACTCCATAGGAGATCAGCGCCTGGATGCGGGTATCGCCCGCATATTGCAGCTGCTCCCAATAGGGCGTGTCCATGTAGGTTTCGTGAGAACAGAGTTGCGCCGTGCGCCAGCCCGTCTCCCAGATGCGCGCAAGCTCCGGATCGTCACTTTCGAATCGGCCAACAGCCGCGAAGGGATACGCCGTAGAAAATCCCTGTAGTTTCTCGATCGTGAGTGGTGCAGCATCGGTCTTTATCTCAATCTGCAGGTACCTCCAGGTGCGCCACCAGAGAGGCCGGTACGTCCGTTGCCCTCCATCACTCATGATCCTGTCGCGAAGTCCCGCAATGTGGCGATCCGCTACCTCATTCCGGTTGCCTTTGCGTCCCTTCTCATCGTAAAGAGCTTCAGCATAGGTAAGGTCGATGGACGCATCGTTGCCGCCGTTCGTCTGGAGAGATGGATAGGCTGTCGTCAGTATCCCGCGGTCCAGCAGGAGAATGACATCGCTGTGAGCCGGAACGACGAAGGGCTGGTCGAGTGAAGCACCGTCCCCACTCTTCGGACCCGACACTGATGCATCCTGCAAACCCGAAACACGCACGATGTGGCCCGCCGAAACTGGCGTGTACGTCATGGGAGGCAGGGGATCCGGAACCAGCATCCACGGTGTCGGACTATCGCGTGCTTCGCGAGGGGCGGCATGTCCCAGGGACCGGGCCTGCTTCCACGCGTCCGCTCCTATTGTGCCGGCGTCCCAGTCCCAATCCAGCTCTCTGCCGTCCATCACCTCTGCCGGACCGGCCGCATAGTACCCGTTCCCCGGCTTACGCCCCAGGGTTCGTCCCTTTTCATGACGGACCTCCCATCCCGCTCCGGTCGTACCGGATCCAGTGTTGATAGCCGCGTTCGCCGTCTCTTCAGCACGCAGCAGGAAGGCCGTCTGTGCGCTCATCTGCGCCACGGCTGCGGCAGTTCCGTAGTTCCACACGATTGCCGCGATCTGGTTAGTGCCTGCATGCAGATAGGGAGAAAGATCATAGGTTTCATAACGCCAGTGATGCACATCGCTAAGAGCAGGGCCGCTGCCGACGCGCCTGCCATTTACATGGAGCTCGAAGCGGGTGTCGGCGCTGACATCCACAAGGAACCGCTCGGGGACGCGCTCGAGCGCAAGCGACTTTCGAAAGTAGACGACATCGTAATCGCGTACCGGACCATCCGGGGCGGCAATCCAATCCGCGCTCCAGGCACTCGGTATCGCCGTAGAAGCCGCAGTCGCCTGCGAGAGGCAGGTTGTCAGAAGGAGTGCGCTGAACAGGCAAAAATAAACGCAGGCTGCAGCTGCGGTACTCCATCGGCAATGCGTGTGGGCACTCATGAAGGTCTGCCCTTGATGGCTGTGAGTCATTGCGAGAGAACTCTACTACGAACCTGTGCAAACAACCAACCCAAACAACCAATTAGACGCACGCGGAGTCTTCTACCATTGCATGGCGGACGTACGCGCCAGCCATCCGTGCTCCGGCTTCATCCGGCTTCATCGACCTGCCTGCTTCCATGCGGGTGCATGGACCCGCTCAGTTACACGGCACATCCGCATCCAACGGAAGCAGTGTCCACGACCCCCTCCATACCGTCCACGACCGTCGCCAGCCACGGCTACTTTGCGGATTTGTACACCTTCGACTGGAGTCATCTCCTGCTCCGTGTTTCATTGATCTGCTCGATCGCCATCGCGCTTTGCCTCATGGTGGGGGTGCTTGTCGGGCATCCCTCGGCAGGCTTGATCGCGGGTGGAGGAGCGATGACGGTAGGCTTCGGGATCAACCAGCGCATCGCCGACTCCCGCCTGTGGCCCATGATCGCCGCAACGCTGCTCATGTTCGTCTCAACCGTCGTGGGGATGATGGCTGGGCACCGCGGTCTGACCCTGCTGCTCGCCGCCGCCGCCTGGAGCTTCGGCTACGGTCTGCTGACCGCGCGCGCCGCCGGAGTCAGTTGGGTGGGGCAACAGGCCGCGGTCACGCTGCTCGTCACCTCCGCGTTCCCGGCCGACCTGTACCATGCGTTTCTGCGCGGTCTGCTGATTCTGCTCGGCGGGGGGCTCCAGATCCTCATTACCAGCATCTTCCTGAAGCTGCTTCCGGAGTTGAAATCAACGCTCCTGCAGCTTTCCTATGCGGGCGGAATAGGCATGAACCACCTGCTCCATCTCGACGATCCGGACCAGCTCCCCGATCGTCACACGCTCCTCCGACAGCTGCGCGCCATCCCGCAGACCCTGCCTCGCTTGAGTCGTGCGACCAGCTTCGGGTATGCGCTCCGCCTGATGATTACCGTCACGCTTGCTGCGGAGCTCTATCGCCGCCTTGGAGTGCAGAGCGGCTATTGGATTCCGATGACGGCACTCCTCGTCCAGAAGCCAGCCTTCTTCGAGACCTTCAACCGTGCGCTGCTTCGTGTCGGCGGAACCCTCGCCGGCGCGGTCCTCTCCACCTTCTTCCTCGTCCACATTCATCCCAATCCGCTCTACCTGGCAGCGCTTGCCACGTTCTTCGCTCTCTGCGCGTACGCAACCAACGCCGTCAACTATGGACTCTTCACCCTATTCCTCACCTCGTACATCGTCTTTCTCCTCTCCCTCAACCAGCTTCCAGGCGAGATCATTGCGCATCGACGCGCCATCTGCACCATACTAGGCGGCTTGATCGCATTAGTGATCCATATTGATGCATTGCGACGGCACCGGAACGTGCCAAGCGCAACGTAAACTAGGAGAGCTTCACAGTCAGGCGCGTCGACACTCATGATCCAAGAGCACCACGCTTCATCTTTCCCTGCACAGCATACCCATTGGGCCTGGCGCGTCGGCACCGTCTTCGGCATTGGCCGGCTCAAGCCAGGACCGGGAACCTACGCCTCGGCTCTCACCGTGCTGCTGTGGTACGGAGCCGCCCACATCGTGCATGCTCCTTCGTGGGCGTTTGCTGCGCTTACTGCGCTCGCCGCGATCGGCGTCGTCTGGATCGGTGTTCCCGCCGCGACGCTCATCTCGCGCGAAGCCGGCATCAAGGATCCAGGATTTGTCGTCATCGATGAGGTCGCCGGACAACTCATCACACTCATCGCCATTCCTGCGGACTGGCGCCATGCGCTGCTTTCGCTTCTTCTCTTCCGAGCGTTCGATATCATCAAGCCTCCCCCGGTAAACCTGTTCGAGCGTCTTCCGGAGGGTCTGGGGATCATGGTCGATGACATCGCGGCAGGAATCCTTGCACTCTCCTTTGCCCAGATTGCCCACCTCTTCTTCTAAGAACCTGTCTAGAGGCCAGACGGACGTCCTGCGCGGGCGGGACTGCCTGCGAGTTTTAGACAGGTTCTAAAACCTTTTCGCATCTTTGAGCGCCCGCGCCCCTTGCTGCTGCCTGCTGCCTTACACTGGGTGAGATGCCTCCGCTCTTCCACTTCGAGCCCAGCCCAAACGCGCCGCACATCGATCGCATTCATCCGCGCGCCGCCATGCCGGGCGGCGATGTCGAAGTGTATGGCCGGAATCTCGGGCCTGCCGTCGGCCGATCGGAGACGCTGCCGTCCGCTGCGGTCGGAGACACGCGAGCGCGTATCCTGCTCAGCCGTTCCACCCATGCCCTCATCCAGATCCCGGAAGGCTCGATCACTGGCGAGCTCGTGGTCCATCACGAGGGCCAGGCCAGCAATGGCGCTCTGCTCCAGGTTGCCGTTCCCATGGCGGAGAACCTGCATCCTGTGGCCAATCCCGCGGTTGACCCCAATGGAGATGTCTACGCGACGCTCTCCGGATCGCGCGGCCAGCAGATGCCTGTCTCCATCTTCAAGATTGAAAGGGATTTTCAGCTTCGACCCTTTGTCCGCGACCTGCTCAACCCGACGGGCCTGGCATTCGACGCCGCAGGTTACCTCTACGCCAGTTCACGCGCCGAAGGGACGGTCTACCGGATCTCGCCGGCAGGAGCTGTCTCGATCTACGCAGAGGGGATGGGCATCGCCACGGGTATCGCCTTTGACCACGAGGGCAACCTTTATGTCGGGGACCGCAGCGGCACCATCTTCAAGATCGGCAAACCGGATGCCATGGGCAGCCGCGGCGAGATCTTCGTCTATGCGACACTCGAGCCGAGCTTTGTCGCCTACCATCTCGCCTTCAACGATGCGGGCATCCTCTTTGTCACCGGACCGACCACCTCGTCCAATCAAGCGATCCACGCCATTGATCGCGACGGTGACACCACCGTCTTTTACCAGGGCCTCGGCCGTGCCCAGGGTATGGCCTTCGACATCGATGGCAATCTGTATGTAGCGGCCAGCCTCCACGGCCAGCGCGGCATCGCCTGCATCACACCGGATCGCCAGGCCGCGCTCGCCGTCTCCGGCCCCAACCTCATCGGCCTCGCCTTCCTTGAAGGTGGCAACGCCGCGCTCGCGACCCGCGACACGCTCTACCACGTCTCGCTTGGCGTAGAAGGTCGCAGCCTCTTCTAGGGAACCGCTGATCAAAATGCTGTTTGAAGGGCGTGGCTCCAGCCGCGTCCTACGTTCCACACAAGCAGCGTGCTCCAGCCCCTGGGAAGGTGTCTCGATCCAGGCAAGCGACTTGATCAGAGCATCCCTTTGGCGAATGATACCCGAATCGACACCGAATCGTGCAGGCTGTACAAGCCGTCCCGCAATGCATCCAAACTAAGATCATGATCGCTGAAATCATCGCCGCCGGGTCCGAGATGCTGACCCCCTTCCGGCAGGACACCAACTCGCTCTACCTCACCGCCGAACTCAACGATCTCGGCGTCTCCGTCGCCTTCAAGACAATCGTTGGCGACAATCTCGAGCACCTGATCGGAGCGGCGCGGGTTGCTCTCGACCGAGTCGACATCGTCATCTTCTCCGGCGGCCTTGGGCCGACCGAGGACGACCTCACGCGCGAAGCCGCAGCAGCCGCGCTCGATCTCCACCTCTACCGCGATCCCGACCTGATTACCGCGCTCTATAAGCGATTCGCGGCACGGCGTATGGTGATGCCTCCCAACAACGCGCGCCAGGCGGACATCCTCGACGGTGCAGTCCTGCTTGCAAATCGAAATGGAAGCGCTCCCGGTCAGTATCTGGATACGACCCGCAACAGTCATCGCAAGATCGTCATGCTGCTCCCCGGTCCACCCAAGGAGCTCAAGCCGCTCTTCAACGAGGCCTGCAAGCCACGCCTTGCCGCCACGCTGCCGCCGCGATTTCTGGCGAAGCGGCTGCTTCGCATGGCACTGATTCCCGAGTCGCAGGTGGACGCCCGCACCTCGCCTATCTACAAGGGGTATCCCGACATCGAGACCACCATTCTTGCCGGCTCCGCTGAAATTCAACTTCACTTCCTTTGTGCCAAGTCCACTCTGGCCGAGGCTCAACGACGCGTCGATGAACTCACAGCGAAAATAGAAGACGAGATGGATGCTGCCATCTTCTCCTCACACGGCGAATCGCTCGAAGAGGTTGTGTTGCTGATGCTTGGGATGCGTCATCTCACGCTCGCCACCGCGGAAAGCTGCACTGGCGGCCTGCTCGCCGAACGGCTCACCTCTATTGCGGGCAGCTCTCGCTATTTTCTCGGAGGTGCCGTCGTCTACTCCGATGCACTCAAGACTATCTTCGCCGATGTCGATCCTGAGATCATCGCGACAAAAGGCCCGGTAAGCGCAGAGACCGCGGAGGGACTAGCGGAGGGAATACGCGCCCGCACCGGCGCCTCGCTCGGAGTGTCGATTACCGGTATCGCCGGCCCAGGTCCAGGGGCTTCCGGCCCGGATGCGAACAAGCCCATCGGCCTCGTCTACATCGGCCTCGCGGACGGCCAGAGCACCCACGTCACGGAGCTCCGTCTGACGGGTGACCGGGAGCGCATCCGCTTCTGGGCCGGCCAGCACGCCCTCGAACTCCTCCGCCAGCATCTCCTCTAACAGCCCGTTGCCACGTCATGGATCGAATGCATTCTTTGCCGCCCGTAGCTCAGAGACCCTGTGCTTGCCCATTGCATTGCCCTTGCACCTTTACACCATCTGCATGTTTCACTTGGTAAACTCAAACCGACGCACATGCATCCGTGGCTCATCTCCATTTCGATCGCCTATCTTCTCGGCTCGATTCCGTTCGGATACCTGCTCGTGCGCATCTTCCGCAAGCAGGATATTCGCACCTTCGGCAGCGGCAACATCGGCGCTACGAACGTCGTTCGCAGCGGCGCGAAAGGGCTTGGGATAGCCACGCTGCTGCTCGACCTGGGGAAGGCGTATCTTGCCGTAATCGTCGCCCGGCATCTCTCCCCCGGAGACTATGACCTTGCAGTCGCAGCCGCCGTTGCTGCGATCCTTGGGCACTGCTTTCCCGTCTGGCTTCGCTTTCACGGCGGTAAAGGGGTAGCCAGTGCCCTCGGTGTTCTCCTTGCACTCACCTGGCCAAGCGCCCTTTGCATCTTTGCAGTCTTCGCAGCCGTCTTCGCGCTCACCCGGTATGTCTCGCTCGCGTCGGTCATCGCGGCTGCCTCCTTTCCGCTCTTTGCTCTCTACTTCGTGAGCCTGCGATCTCCGGTCATCCTCACCGGCTTCCTGCTCATCCCGCTCATCATCATCGTCAAGCATCACGCGAACATTCGCCGGCTGCTCGCCGGCACGGAAAGCCGCTTCGGCTCCAGAAAGGCCGTCGCATGAGCCACATCGCAGTGCTTGGAGCAGGTGCCTGGGGAACTGCCCTGGCCATCTCGCTGGCACGTCGCGGAGATCATGAGATCTGTCTCTGGTCTCATTCGGCCGCGCTCGCCGAACAGCTCCACGAACATGGCGAAAACCTGCCGTATCTGCCCGGATACACGCTCCCCCATGGAGTGAAGGTCGCCTCCGACCTGCTCGCCAGCATCTTCGAGGCCGAGATCATCCTGTGCGTCACGCCGTCCCAGCACCTGCGCGCCACCATCGCCCAGATTGCGCCCGTGCTTACCCGCGATCAGATCCTGGTCAGCGCGTCGAAGGGCATGGAAGAAGCCAGCTTCCTTCGCATGTCCCAGGTCATCGCCTCGCTCACCGGCAATCCCTGGAGCGTTCTCAGCGGCCCATCCTTTGCGCAGGAGGTCGCCGCAGGAGCACCGACCGCCGTGGTCATCGCATCTCCATACCCCACAGTCAGCCAGGCCGTGCAGCGTGAGTTCACCTCGCCGTCGCTGCGTCTCTACACCAACGACGATGTTGCGGGGGTCGAGCTTGGCGGCTCCCTCAAGAACGTCATTGCTCTGGCCGCGGGCGTCGTCTACGGCCTGAACCTCGGCAGCAACTCCGCCGCTGCCCTCATCACGCGCGGCATTGCCGAGATGACCCGTCTTGCCATCGCCTGCGGAGGCCGCCGGCAGACCCTTGCCGGCCTCTCCGGAGTCGGCGACCTGGTGCTCACCTGCACCGGTTCCCTCTCGAGAAATCGCTCCGTCGGCGTGGAGTTGGGAAAAGGTCGACGGCTCCCCGAGATCCTCGCGGGCATGCGCGGCAAAGTCGCGGAGGGCGTACGCAGCACGACCGCGGCCCTGGGCCTCGCCGCCCGTTACGGGGTAGAGATGCCCATCACCGAGCAGATGAACGCTGTCCTCCATCGCGGCAAAAACCCACGCGAAGCCATCCGGGAGCTTATGGCCCGGCCAAACCGCGACGAGTAGTGTGCACATTCCTCCTTGAAATTCTAAGAACCTGTCTAAAACTGGATGCACGCCTTGCGCGGGCAGCGGTCACTTCGTGACGTGTATACCGGTCTTGGCAGGGTGAGCTTCGTAGGACCTTCCGCAGGTCGGCACGAACACTGTTTACGAGCGGGAGCACCACGCAAAGCCATCACACGTCACGAAGTGACCGTATCACGCGCAGTGAGCCCGTCCGGCAGGACTGCCTTACGAGTTTTCAGAATGGTTCTAAACGCGCCCTTCCAGCTCGTCCAGTTCGACAAATATCTCGCTGACCGGAACCTGCACCGCGGTTCCAGCAACCGTCAATTGATCGGTCACCACATCCAGCGATCCATCCGCACTTCCGGAGAAGACGCGACGGTTGCGGGGATCGATCACCCAGACCGCGCGGACGCCCATGCCGAAGTAGTCCTCCACCTTTTCCACCATCTCACTCATGCGATCCTCCCGGGAGAGGATCTCGATGCAGAGCAGCGGCGGTGTGCGCACGATCGCCTCGAGCGGCCCGTCCCGTCGCGCCAGGCAGACATCCGGTATGCGAAAGTGGGTCGCTGAGGTCTGCACCCGCTGCTCCGGCAGCACTCGAATTCCCCACTCCTTCTCGCGAAGGCTCAGAAACATGATGAAGAATTTCTGTAGCACCGCGTGAAAGCCCTCACCCATGTTCCGCTCCCTCACCTCGCCATCGATCCAGTCGCAGTCCGGACTGTAGGCCGTATTCAGGTACTCGCTCAGCGGAACCTGCGTTGCAGTCGCCATCCGAAACACCTCGCTCAAAATCATACTAGTCCACTGCATCCGCTAAACTAGAACCATTCATGGCCTTCAATCTCTTCGGCAAACGCAAACCGAATCCCGAGCAACCCGAGCAACCTGAGCAGCCCGAACGGGTCGAGCCCCTGCTGCAGGATCCTTCGCCGCAGCAGACCGCACCGCAGCAGTTCAGACCGAGCCTCTTCGACCGTATGAAGCAGGCGGTCACGCGCACCCGCGAGACCCTAAACGATTCAATCGGCGGCTTCATCGCCCTCACCCGCGAAGTCGACGAGAGCACCCTCGCCGATCTCGAACCCCTCCTGCTTGCCGCCGACATTGGCGCCGCCACCTCCGCGCTCATCCTCGAGAACCTGCGCCAGCGCGCCCTCCGCACCGGCATCGAAGGCGGAGCCGAACTCAAGCAGCTCCTCAAAGCCGAACTCAAGCGCATCCTCGACAGTGTCGCTGTTCCGGTTACTCATCCCGCCCCCCCTTTCGAAGTCATCGCGATGCGGGGCAGCAGGAGTATCCCGGACGTGGCCTCAAACGCACCTCCAGCCCTTGAAGTCATCATGATGGTCGGCGTCAACGGCACCGGCAAGACCACCACCACCGGCAAGCTCGCCCACTACATCGCTACCGGGCCCGCCCCGCGCACCGTGCTGCTCTGCGCCGCCGACACCTTCCGCGCCGCAGCCATCGAGCAGCTCGAGGTCTGGGCACAGCGTTCCGGCGTCCCTCTCATCAAGACCAGGCAGGGTGGCGACCCTTCAGCGGCTCTGTATGACGCCTGCACCGCCGCCAAGGCACGCGGCATCCAGGTCCTCATCGTCGACACCGCCGGCAGGCTCCACACCAAGGCCGACCTGATGAAGGAGCTCGATAAGATGCGTCGGACAGCCGAACGCCTCGTTCCCGGCGCCCCCCACCAGACGCTCCTCGTCATGGATGCGACCACAGGTCAGAATGGCCTGACGCAAGCCCGCCTCTTCACCGAGGCTGCCCGCGTCACCGGCATCGTCCTTACCAAGCTCGACGGCACCGCCAAAGGAGGCATCGTCCTCGCGATCGCAACCGAACTCAAGCTGCCGGTCGTCTACGCCGGCGTGGGCGAGACGATCGAAGACCTTATCCCCTTCGACAGCACCACCTTCATCGATGCCCTGCTCGACTGAGCTTCCTCGAACGTACGTGCCGCGTATACACTTGGTAACGATATCAGTACCCTGAAGAGGCGCGCGCCCTGCCTGAAGACGATCTGCTCGGTCCGCTCGGTCCACTCCGCCGCACTCGTCGATGCGGACAAAAGCCGCCTCATTCAAATCCGTCCCAAGGGAACTCATGCATAAGCCCTTCTTCTCTGCCGCACTCTTCTCTGCCCCGCTGCTCTTCGCGCTTGCCGCCACCGGCCCGCATGCGCACGCCCAACTGCTCGCATCCCAACTCTCGGCATCCGAGATCGCCTACGGTCCCTATAATGCCGTAATCCTCACCGATGGTCCCGGCCTCAAAAAATCTGTCGCGCCAGAGGACGTTTTTCTTGACCCCAGCGCTGCGGCAACCCTCTACGCCTGGCTCCGCTCCGACGACCCGCTCTCCGGCCACACCCTCATCGCGGGAATCGGCGATCCGGTAAAGGAGGGTTCGCGTTACTTTGCCACAGCGTCGGGCCACCTGATCCTTACGCTCGGCCCGGACCACGTCATCGCGTCCACCGCAACGCTTTCTCCGGGTGCCTGGCACCTCGTTGCCGCTACCTTCGCGAACGGCAAAGCGCATCTCTACAGCGACGGCCAGGAGGTCGGCAGCGAACCAACACCTGCAGCTCCCATCGCCCCCGTCTTCGAACTGGCCCCCGTCACCGCACCCTGGCCCGATGCCCGGCACTTCGGCGGCAGGATTGCACACCTCAGCCTCATCCGCCGCGCGCTCCAGCCGAACGAGATCAAAGCTCTCGAGTCGCATCCGGAAGATCTCGATCAAGCCGAATTCGAGGATGCCTCCGCGCACTGGCCCGTCCAGACCCGGGCGCAGGCAGGATACATCGCACCACAAGATCCCTCGACCCTGCCGGAGAGCCTCGCGCCGTACTCAAAACCCGTAGCGCAACCCGCCCCCGCACCCACCAATGGCCTCGTCTCGACCGCCACCGATCAGTGGAAGCTGGCCGGCAACTGGCAACTCGCCGCAGCACCCACCGTAACCGGAACAGGCCCAGAGATCTCAGCCGAATCCTACCGCCCCGCAGACTCCAGAGCCCAGGCCTGGATGCAGGCCATCGTCCCCGGAACCGTGCTCACGACGATGGTGGCCCGTGGCCTCTATCCCGACCCCGCCTACGGCCTCAATAACATGGCCATCCCCGAGTCGCTCAACAAGCAGAGCTACTGGTACCGCGGCCAATTTCCCACCCCGTCCGCCCAGCCGGAACGTCGCCTCACGCTTACCTTCAAGGGCATCAACTACGCCGCCGAGGTCTGGCTGAATGGCAAGCGCCTCGGCGACATCAAGGGCGCCTTCATCCGCGGCACCTTCGACGTCACCGGGCTGGTCACTCAAGGAAAGCCCAACACTCTCGCTGTCCTTGTCGCTCCCCCACCCCATCCCGGCATCCCGCAGGAGCAGTCCGTCAAGGGCGGGCCGGGCGAGAACGGCGGCATCATGGAGCTTGACGGCCCCACCTTCCTCGCCACCGAAGGCTGGGATTGGATCCCCGGCGTTCGCGACCGCAACACTGGCATCTGGCAGGATGTCACCCTCGAAGCCACCGGCCAGGTCCGTATCGGCGACGCGCAGGTCATCACCTCCCTTCCAAATCACGACACCACCGAAGCCGACCTCCTCATTAATGTGCCGCTGACGAACCTCTCCGGCAAGACCGTTCGCGGGACGGTACGCGCCTCGTTCGACGCAGTAAGCATCTCGAAGACCGTAACCGTCGCACCCGGCGAAAGCACCGTCTCGCTCACCCCGGCCGACTTCGCCCAGTTGAAGATCCAGCACCCCGGCCTCTGGTGGCCCAACGGCTACGGCAAGCCAGAGCTCCACCAGCTCAAACTCACCTTCGACGCTGGCCGCCGCGACACCTCGACTCGAGAGCTCCGCTTCGGCATGCGCGAGATCACCTACGAGCTTTCGCTCATGGACTCGACCGGCCATCTGCGCCGCGTTGAAGTCTCCCCGACTACGGCAAAGCTCCGCAACGAGACGATCATTAACGGAACCCACGACGGCATCCGCGAGACGCCCCTCGGCTGGGTCGCCTCCCTCTATCCAGGGGCCGAGAACTCGCCCGCTCTTCGGCCTCTCACCGATCTCCGCGCCGCCCCCTACCTCGTCATCAAGGTCAACGGCGTCCGCATCGCCGCGAAGGGCGGCAACTGGGGCATGGACGACTTCATGAAGCGCGTCTCCCGCGAGAAGCTCGAGCCCTACTTCCGCCTGCACCGCGACGCCCACCTCAATATCATCCGCAACTGGGTCGGCCAGAACACCGAAGAGGTCTTCTACGATCTCGCCGACGAGTACGGCCTGCTCATCTGGAACGACTTCTGGGCCTCCACCCAGAACTACAACCTCGAGCCCGAAGATCCCGCGCTCTTCCTTGCGAATGCCAAGGACGTGATGCTGCGCTTCCGCAACCATCCCTCGATCGCCATCTGGTGCGGCCGCAACGAAGGCGTGCCGCAGCCGATCCTCAACCAGGGACTTCAAGACCTGAGCAATCAGATTGACGGCACCCGCTACTACATCGGCAGTTCGAACCAGGTGAACCTCCAGAACAGCGGCCCCTACAGCTACAAGGAGCCCTCGAAGTTCTTCACCACCCTCAACCGCGGCTTCTCGGTCGAGGTCGGCACCCCCTCCATGTCGACGCTTGAATCCTTCGAAAGCACCACGCCCCGGCCCGATCAATGGCCCGTCAGCGACGCCTGGGCCTACCACGACTGGCATCAGAGCGGAAACGGCGACGTCGCCCTCTTCATGGCCGAACTGACGACCGAGTTCGGAGCCCCCACCTCGCTCGCCGACTTCGAGCGCAAGGCCCAGATGCTGAACTACGTCGATCACCGCGCCATCTTCGAAGGCTTCAACGCCCACCTCTGGTCGCCGAACAGCGGCCGCATGCTCTGGATGACCCAGCCCGCCTGGCCCAGCACCATGTGGCAGATCTTCAGCGCGGACTACGACACCCAGGCCTCCTTCTACGGCGTCAAGAGCGCAGCCGAGCCCGTGCACGTGCAGATGAACCTGCCCGACTATCGCGTCGCCATCGTCAACAACACCACGCAGCCGCTGACAGGCCTCACCCTCCGCGCCTGCGCCGTCTCGCTCGATGGCCAGACGATCTTCGACCATGAAGAAAAGTTCGACGCCCCGGCTATCGCGACGACCTCGGCCTTCCCCCTCGATATTGAAAGAGCAATGGCGACCGGGGTGGTCCTCGTCGAACTGCAGCTCAAAGATCCAACCGGCCAGATGCTCTCACAGAACTTCTACTGGCAGGCCGCTAACTCCGCCACCTACCGCCAGCTCTCGGCCATGCCAGATGCCGCCATCACCGTCGCCGCAACATCGACGCACGACGCGGCCGAGACTCACATCGAGGTCACACTTACGAACCAGAGTAAGATCCCTGCCCTCGAAAGCAAGCTGACGCTCCTCCATGCAAGCGATCGGACCCGCATCCTGCCGGCGTTCTACACCGACAATTACATCTCGCTGCTTCCCGGAGAGACCCGCACCCTCCACATCGACTACCCCACCGTCTCCGCCGGTCCGGCCACCCTCGCCCTGCAAGGCTGGAACGTCACGCCTTCCTCTTCACCGGTTATCGAGACACGATAAGACGACAAGCCAGCGACTATCCTGTTGGACAGCATGTCTTCAGCAACCTACTCCGACCAGCACGAACCCGACCAGTACAAACTCGACGAACACTTCATGCGCCGAGCCCTCAACCTCGCTGCCGCAACCACCGCGCTCACCTCCCCCAACCCGCAAGTAGGTTGCGTTCTGGTCCGCGCACGAGATCATGCGAACGAGGTAATCGGCGAAGGCGCTCACCTCTACAACCAGCGCGACCACGCCGAGATTACCGCCCTCAAAGACGCCGCCGCACGCGATCTCAGTGTCGCCGGCGCCATCGCCTACGTCACACTGGAACCCTGCAGCCATCACGGTCGCACCGGCCCCTGCGCCGACGCTCTCATCGCCGCAAAGATTGCCCGCGTCGTCATCGGAACCACCGACCCCAACCCGCTCGTAAGTGGACAGGGCATCGCCAGGCTCCGCGCCGCCGGAGTCGAGGTCACGGTCGGCGTCTGCCAGCAGCAGACCCGCGACCTCATCGAAGCCTTCGCCCACTTCATTCAGCACCGGACGCCTTTCGTCACCCTGAAGGCCGCGCTCTCGGTTGACGGAAAGCTCGCGCCACCGCCCGCGAGGCGCTCTCCCAACCAGCCGTTCTGGTTGACCGGCCCCGCCGCCAGGGAGCACGTCCAGCAGCTTCGCCATGCTGCTGACGCCATCCTCACCGGGATCGGCACGGTCCTCGCCGACGATCCCGCCCTCACCGACCGTACCGGTCTCGCTCGCCGCCGTCCCCTGCTCCGCGTCGTTCTCGACACGCACCTCGGTATCCCGCTCAACGCCCGCCTCGTTCGTTCCGCCGAAGACGACGTCCTTATCCTCTGCGCCGCCACCGCCCCCTCAGCCCGCATCGCCGCCCTCGAAGCCGCCGGCGTACACGTTCGAACAGTTCCCGTCCACGACGGCCAACTCAGCCTGTCCGCCGTCCTCGCCACCCTCGCCGAGCGCGATGTCTTAAGCCTGCTCCTTGAGTGCGGCTCGCACCTTAATGGTGCCTTCCTCATGCAGCACCAGGTCGACAAGGTTGTTCTCTTCTACTCCGAAACCGAACTCGGCGATCACGCCATCCCGTTCGCAGCAGGCCTGCCCTCACCCTTCCTCCTTGAACAATCCCTGCAGCGCCTGATCCGCACCACATTCGGGACCGACGCCTGCGTCACCGGCTATCTCAGCAATCCCTGGAACGCCCTCCCGCGCGACTGACGAACCCTTCCTGCGCCGTTCACCCTGTTCCCTGCGCCCTGTTCCCTGTACCCTGAACTTATGTTTACCGGCCTCATCGAAACCACCGGAACCCTGCTCGCCCTCACCCCCCGCGAGGGTTCCACGCGCATCACGATCGCCTCGCCCAGCATGGCTCGAAAGGTGAAGACCGGCGACAGCATCGCCGTCAGCGGCGTCTGCCTGACTGCACTCGACATCCAGCCCGCCGCCGACCCGGCCTGCTTCTCAGCCGACCTCGCCGCCGAGACCCTCGCCCGCACCACGCTCGGTCATCTCCGCCAGGGCTCGACCGTCAATCTGGAGCTGCCCACCCCCGCCGGCGCTCCACTCGGCGGCCACGTCGTTCAAGGCCACGTGGATGGAACCGCCACCCTGCTCGCCCTCGAGGCCATCATCCCCGGCTCGACCGGCACCGACTGGCGCCTCCGGCTGGAGCTCCCGGAGGCGCTAACCCGCTACGTCGTCCCCCAGGGCTCCATCACCGTCGAAGGCATCTCGCTCACCGTCGCTTCCCTTTATGGCCGGATCGTCGAGATCGCCATCATCCCGCATACCTACGCCTCCACGACTCTCGAAAAGCTCAAGACCGGAGACCTCCTCAACATCGAGGTGGATGTGTTAGCGAAGTACGCCGAGCAGCAATCACGAACGCAGCCGCCGGGCTTCATCCTTACCGAGCAGTACCTCATCCGCAACGGCTACTGATCGTCAGAGCTGCCATCGAGATCGGCGCGTCACTGCATCCGTCCGCCGCGTACGTGCCAAGCGGCCAGCCTGCGCCCTGATCCGAAGCTCGGGCAGTCAGACGACCACACGATCAGCAGATCGCAGGCTCAAAAGATCATCAGGCCCACAGACCTACGCGAACACAGGCTGCGCCAGAGAACGCCATGCTTCGGTCCCCTCCACCGGTACGAGTACCGCGTGCTCCCGCATGAACGTTTCGAAGTCAACCGCCGGCAGCGGTCGCGCCATCAGATAGCCCTGTACACCGTCGCAGTTCATTCCCTTGAGTTGCTGGAGTTGCGCGTGCGTCTCTACGCCTTCCGCAACCACGGTCATATGCAGCGAGTGGGCCAGCGCGATAATGGCCGACACGATGGTCTGCCCCTCCCGTTCGTCAAGGCTGCTGGTAAAGAAACGATCTATCTTCAACTCCTTCACCCGGAACTGCTGCAGATAGGCCATGCTCGAGTATCCGGTTCCAAAATCATCGATTGCGATGTCGAAGCCGGCACGCTGGAACTGGCGTATGACCTCGCCCGCCATCTCCGGCTCGCGCATCGCGACTGTCTCGGTGATCTCGAACATGATCCACTGCGGCTTGATCCCGGCATCCGCCACCATCCGGGCCACGCGCTCCGCATACCGGTCCTGCCGCAGCTGTTCCGGGGAGAGATTGATCGCGACCTTGATAGGCGGAAATCCCTTCCGCTCCCATACCTTCATCTGCCGGCACACCTCGGCGATCACCCAGTCTGCAATCTGGCGAATCTGCCCGGTCTGCTCGGCCAGCGGGATGAAGTCCATCGGAGCAATCATGCCCATCTCCGGATGCGTCCAGCGAATCAACGCTTCCGCTCCCACCATGGAGTTCCGCAGCCCGTCGAACTTCGGCTGAAAGACAAGGGAAAACTGGTCTCGCTCAAGCGCCTCGCCCAGCCCTCGGTAGATAGCGAGAATCCGCGAGGCAGCATCGCTCATCGCGGCGTTAAAGAAGCGGAACGTGTTGCGGCCCCGCTGTTTCGCGTCATACATCGCCATATCCGCATTCTTGAGTAAGGACGCTACGGAATCGCCATCCTTAGGATACGTCGCAATCCCCACCGACGCGGTAACGCGCAAGGGCATATTGCGAATGACAAAATCCTTCTGCATGCGCTCGAGGATCGCCGTGGCGATCGGCGTCACCTCTCTCGGCTGGCCGAGTCCGTTGAGCAGGATGACAAACTCATCGCCGCCCAGCCGGGCGACAAGATCCTGGGACCGCACGCGAAGCTGCAACTCCTGCGCGAAGGCCTGCAACAATTCGTCCCCGGTACCATGGCCCAGTGAATCGTTGATCGTCTTGAAGCCGTCAAGGTCCATGTACATGACGCTGAACGGACTGGCGTGCTCCCGCGCATCTGCGATTCTTCGCTCGATACACTCCAGGAAGAACCCGCGATTCGACAGACCGGTCAGCGTGTCGATCGTAGCCAGCACCCGCAGCCGCTTGTTCGCATCCTCCAGCGACTGGTTGGCGCGATGCTGCAAGCGATCGAATCGGGCATCCAGCACGGACAAAACCAGGGTTGTGACCAGCCCGAACAGGGAGATAGCGGATATCGCAACGACGAGCATGGTCGCGCTGATGTCTCTGATTCCTCTCATCCCTCCGATCCCTGTAGCCACGTCCGAGACCGATCCTTCCGCGAACCCGGCCGCGCTCATACCTACATAGTGCATTCCGGCGATCGCCAGCCCCATCACAAGCGCGGCAGCGCAACGCTTCAGGATCTCCCGTCTCTGGCTCGTGCCATCAAGGGTGGACGCGATCCACAGAGCCGCCCAGGATGCCCCGAAGGCGATGCAGATGGAGATCAGGAACAGACCAGACCGGTATTGGATTCCGGGCCTGATCCGCATCGCCGCCATGCCGGTATAGTGCATGCCGGCGATTCCAGTGCCCATGAGAACTCCGCCGAGCGCGAGTCGCTCCCGGGTCAACGTGCTGGTCGCAGTGATATAAAGCGCAAAGTAAGCGACGCCGATCGCGATGAGCAGCGAGAGGCCGGTGATCCAGGGATCATAGCCCATAGCCATGGGCATCCGCAGCGCAAGCATCCCGATGAAATGCATCGACCATATACCGACGCCCATTGCAACAGCGCCCCCCAGGAGCCACAGATGACTGCGTCTTCCGGAGATCTCGATCGAACGAATGCGAGCAGCCAGATCGAGTGCCGCATATGACGCCAGCACTGCAATCCCGAGCGACAGCGCCACTAGGTATGGATTGTAGGTTCCGTGCATCCAGTGCGATCTCCCTTGCTTCTATCGTTGCAGCATGATCGCGACGCTATCGCGATATCTCCAGGCAGGCACGACACGGCATCTCGGCTGCTGAAGGTGTGCTGTCTTCCTCATCGGCTGGAAATAGAGAAGGCTGAGAATAGATCGATTGGATTCGGAACACGTCTCCCAAAAAAGGGAAACGCAGCCCGAAGGCTGCGTCTTAGTGTCTATCTAGAAACTCGCGAAGAGCAGTCCTGCCGGACGGGCTCACTGCGCGTGACGCGTGATCGCATTGCGTGGCGCTTCCCTTGGTCACAAACAATGGTTCGTGCCGACCATCGGGCGGTCCTAAGAAGCTCACCCCGCCACGACCGGTATACACGTCACGAAATGACCGCTGCCCGCGCAGGGCGTTTACCCAGTCTTTAGGCAGGTTCTCAGGATCTACAATTGGGTCTACAGCGAGCTCATATTGTGCAGGAACTCCTGGTTATTGCGGGTCTTGGCCAGTTTATCCGTCAACAACTCCATCGCCTCGACCGGCGAGAGCGGGTTCAGTACCTTTCTCAAAATCCAGGTCCGCTGCAGGTCTTCCTTGGGAATCAGCAGCTCTTCCTTGCGGGTTCCCGACCGCTGAATGTCAATCGCCGGAAAGACGCGCTTATCGACCAGCTTGCGATCGAGGATCACTTCCATATTGCCGGTTCCCTTGAACTCCTCGAAGATGACCTCGTCCATGCGCGAGCCGGTATCGACCAGCGCCGTTGCAATGATGGTCAGGCTGCCGCCCTCTTCGATATTGCGCGCCGCGCCAAAGAAGCGCTTCGGTCGCTGCAGCGCGTTCGAGTCCACGCCGCCCGACAGAACCTTGCCCGACGGTGGAACGATGGTGTTGTAGGCGCGCGCAAGACGTGTAATCGAATCGAGCAGGATGACGACGTCGCGCTTGTGCTCGACCAGTCGCTTGGCCTTCTCGATCACCATCTCGGCAACCTGCACGTGGCGCGCCGCCGGTTCGTCAAACGTGGAGCTGATCACTTCACCCTTGACGCTGCGCTGCATATCCGTCACCTCTTCCGGCCGCTCGTCGATCAAGAGAACGATCAACACCACCTCGGGATGGTTCGCCGTGATGCTGTTCGCGATCGACTGCAGCAGCATGGTCTTGCCGGTCCGCGGCGGAGCGACGATCAACCCGCGCTGGCCCTTGCCCACAGGTGTCAGCAGGTCCATCACGCGACCCGAAATATGCTCCCGGACCGTCTCCATCTTGACCCGCTCCTGCGCATAGAGCGGGGTCAGGTTGTCAAACAGAATCTTGTTGCGCGTCTCCTCAGGCGACTCGAAGTTGATGGCCTCAATCTTGACCAGCGCGAAGTACTTTTCGCCTTCATGCGGCGGACGCACGTTTCCACTGATAGTGTCGCCCGTCTTCAGATCGAACTTGCGGATCTGCGATGGAGAGACGTAAATGTCATCCGGACCAGGCAGGTAGTTGTAATCGGGGGAACGCAGAAAACCATAGCCGTCCGGCAGGATCTCGAGCACACCCTCGGCGAAGATGTGGCCCTCTTTTTCGCTCTGCGCCTGCAGAATCTTGAAGATGAGATCCTGCTTCCGCAAACCGCTCGTTCCGGCAATGTCAAGACCGCGCGCGAGCTTCGTCAGCTCCGCAATATTGTGTTCTTTAAGCTCAGAAATCGTCATGTTTACCTGAAAACGTAAGAAAGGGGGTTTGGAACGGAGGCGGGATCTGCTTGACGATGGGGTCGTGCGGAAGGCCGAAGCTCAACGAGGGAATTGAAGTGCAGATGATGAGGGATGTGAACTTAGAATACTGGCAATGGAAGGATGCGTCAAAGATGGGATAGAACTAGGAAAAGAAAGCAATAAATAACGAGAGAAGGAAGACCGCGCGTTAAGCTGCGCGGCGTTCCTGCACTTCGATCTTTTTGACAACCGCGTCCGAGTTGTCATCCATCGGAACTGTATCCTTGAAGCGGTCGAGAACTTCGTTGGTCGTGTCCTGCAGGCGGGTGTTTGGCTTGTGCAGCTTGCGGGTGGCCTTCGATGCCAACTGGCAGAGCTGGTACCGGTTTGTGACGTGAGTGAGTGCTCCAAAAATCAGATCTGAGCGCATAGTTTTCTCCTTTGTTCTTTAGAGGAAGCGTCGGTGTTCCGCGCGAACCCGGTACAACGTTGGACAGGATGCGAGGTTGAACGTCACACATAGAGTGTGCCCATTCATTTTCCGTTAGATGTAAATGATAGCGAGCTGGACTCCAATTCGATTCAAAATGTTCGATTGGACGATAGTCCACTCAAAACTCTCTTTCAGCCAGGGCCGCAGCCAATACGCCATCCATAGCCTGAAGAAGGCACACCGGCCGTTTCCAGACTCTTGCCGCCACATGCCTGCTGCGTCACCGTGACCTCTTGCAAAGTAAATCGTCTGCTGGCTAAGGTCAATACTTATTTTGGAAGTGTTCCCTGAAGTATCTTCCAGAAACCGGATTCTTACACAATCACGAGCGGATCCGCACCCATAGTCTCGCATTCTAACTTTGTAGCTGCATGCGATTACGACCAGTAGCTGCGATCGAGCGTTCGGTACTGGATCGCCTCGGCAATGTGCTTGACGACGATATCCGCCGCGCCCTCAATATCCGCAATTGTTCTGGCCACTTTCAGGATGCGGTCGTGCGCCCGGGCGCTCAGCCCCTGCTGCTGCATCGCCCGTTCGAGCAGCCGTTCCGCATCCGAGGAGAGTTCGCAATAGATTCGGATCTGTTGCGTGCTCATCTGCGCGTTCGCATAGACTGGTCGCGAAGCCGCTCTGGCGCTTCCCTTGGTCCGCTCCGCTCCGGCGGCAACCCGCTGCAGCTCGCCGCAATCGAGAAACCGCAGCATCTTCGCTTGTAAAGCAAGCGGCATCTCGCCAATCTCATCTAAGAACAAGGTCCCGCCATGCGCCGCCTCGATCCGCCCCGTCCGCGACTGCACCGCCCCGGTAAATGCCCCGCGTGTGTGGCCGAAGAGCTCCGCTTCAAGCAGCGACTCTGGAATAGCTGCGCAATTGAGCACCGTAAAGCTCTTCGCCGCTCGCGCACTCAACCGATGTAGCGCCTTGGCCACAACCTCCTTCCCGGTCCCGGTCTCGCCCTCGATCAGCACCGTCGCCGAACGCGGAGCAACCAGTCGAATTAGACACGCCAGCTCCCGCATCGGCTCACTCCTCCCGATCATCTCGGGAATCAATGGAACGTCGCTGTCCTTCAGGTCACCGATCGCGACTCCTGGCCGGCGCGTTCGCTCCTGCGTAAGCGGCAGATCCACAGTACCCTCTGCGAGTGGCAGATCCGGCATCTTGGCAGGACAAGCATTCGTGCAGTCATTTTTTGCTGCACGCAGCGCATGCAGCAGTTCGTTTCTGCGCGGACTCCGCGTCCCTCCGACTTCGGATCCGCCATCTACGTGCATCAAATCGACCGCGGGATAGAGAAGCCTTATCTGGCCCGCGAACTCGCCTACCTCAAGATCCGGAAGCCAGTTATCAAGCAGCAGCGCCTCTGTTCGCGAAGCCTCAAGTTGCGCCATTGCTTCCGCCCCGCCGCTCGCTACACGGACCTGCCAACGCAACTCAGTCAGCGTCTGCCGCAGCCGCTCTCGCAACTCTGAATCCGCACTTGCCACCACGACCGTCCGGGCCGCCGTAAACTCCCGCCCAGACACCCACTCTGGTCTACTTCCTGACCCAGTTCTGCCCATCATTCCCTGTCCTGCGCTCATTCCGTCACCCCTTCCTTCCCTGCTGGATTGCTTGTGCCTGTTGAACAAGTTTCCGCATCGTGATCACAATCTTGTTCATTCGCTCACACTGTCGCAAACACTCCGCCGATGCTCCTGGCTCGCCTGTCGTCGCAAGTGCCCGCTCCTGCTTCTGACCGATCTCCAGACGGCACGCCAAGGCAGTCAGAGGCTGGCAGAGATCGTGCAGAGCCACGGCAATCTGCGCAGTCACGAGCTCGAGGTCAGGCGTCTGCGATGGCGTTACTCTCACGCCTGCACCCGCCGATCTATACTTCGCGTGTGAATCTGCCCAAATGGCACCTCGGACCGGACAATCCGCAACGATTGCTTTATCCCGCCGCCGCCAATCACATAACCTGCACCCCGCACCGTCGCGATAATAGCTTCGCTCGACGGATCCTCCGGCGTTGCTAGTTTTTTACGCAAGTAATTGATGTAAACGTCTACTACGTTTGTTCCTGCATCAGGAGCCATTTGCCAGACGTCTCGCAGCAGTTCGCCGCGCGTGCAGCACTGCCCTTGCCGCGCCAGCAGGAACTCGAGCAAGGCAAATTCCTTCACCGTAAGCTCGATCAGCCGCCCTTCCCGCTTTACCTTGCGGCTCATGCGATTCAACTCGACTCCGCCGTGTCGTAGCACCGGGTCGGCAAACTGCTCGCGCCGCCGTAACAGCGCTTTGCAGCGGGCTCGCAACTCATAAAAGCTGAATGGCTTGAGAAGGCAGTCGTCCGCTCCTAGATTGAGACATTTCACCTTCTCCTCAACATCGCTGCGCCCCGTCAGAACCAGAACCGCTGTGCGCTCGCAGCGACGGCGTAATTCGACCAGCACTTCGATGCCGTCCTTCCGCGGCAAGCCGAGATCCAGCACCACTAGATCAAAGGCACGCGCCTCAAGCTGTAGAAGTGCTGTCTCGCCATCTTCCACCCAATCGACATCATGGCCCTCCAGCTTCAAACCTTTTTGCAAAAATAAGCCTAGGGCGCCATCATCCTCTACAACCAGAATCTTCATTTATCACTCCCTATGATCCTTCGTTGAAACTGGCGCCGGTATTCTGTCCCCGGTGGAATACTGATTACCTTCGCAGGTCTTGCTCTATTACCTTGGTACCTGATGGCAGGGCAGACAAGCGTTATTATGAGATCCCGCTGAAAGCTCTTCCCAAAACAGGAACAGCTCGCGCGCTGGCTCGATTGCAAAGATAGTTTGTATGAGTTGCTGAATTCATGGTTTAGATTCGCTTTTTATTCGCTACAATGACACATGGCTATCACTCGGCGACAAAAAGAGGTCCTTGACTTTCTTTCGGCCTTCACACAGAAGAACGGCTACTCTCCGTCCTATGAGGAGATAGCCAGCGGACTTGGTCTGAGCTCGCTCGCCACGGTTCACAAGCACGTCACCAATCTCCAGACCAAAGGCCTACTCCAGCGCGCCCACAATCGTAGCCGTTCGATTGACGTCCTTCCTCCAAGACCTGCCAAGAAGGGCTTCGAACGCCTTGCATTGCTTGGCAGGATCGCGGCTGGCCAGCCGGTTGAGGCGATCGAAACGGCGGAGACCATCTCGCTCGGCGATATCATAGGCAATCGCGAGGTCTTTGCCCTGGAGGTCCGCGGTGACTCCATGCGTGATGAACATATCGTTAATGGCGACTATGTCCTAGTGGAACGGACGCAGACCGCACGCGAGGGCGAGATCGTTGTCGCTCTCATCGACGGCGCTGACGCGACCCTCAAGCGCTACTACCGGGAAGGTGCCATGATTCGTCTTCAACCCTCCAACCACGAGATGGCTCCTATCTACGCTCCCGCCGCCACGGTCGCGATCCAGGGCAAGGTTCTCGGAATGCTGCGCAAATACGTCTAGTGAACATGGGCCTTCGATCCCTGGCCAGATCTTTTCGCCAGGCCAAAGGCTCCGCAGTATCTCTTCGTTCACGATCGTGCAGGGAAATCGATTTCCTTCAAAACTACGGAACTACACTCCTGCCTCCTGCGTAATCAAGCTCTGAGATGAATCGCACGTCATCCGTCTCACCTTGGAGGAACTCGTCTCGTGACTACGCAGCGTAAAGGCAAACGGAAACTCTGGCTTTGGATCGGCGCTCCGCTGACTCTGGCCGTTGTGATCTTTGGCATCGTCACTGTCGCCAGCGGAAATAACAACAAAATCGAGCCCTCGCAACTTGCCAAGGCGGAACGCGGAGACATCGCGCGGTCTGTGGTTGCCACCGGGAAGGTTCAGCCCATCACCAAGGTCGAGGTCAAATCGAAAGCCTCCGGCATCGTCACCGAGCTCAAGACCGACATCAATGCCCAGGTAAAGACCGGTCAGGTTCTGGCTCAGCTTGATCAGGTTGAAATCCTCGCCCAGGTCGCCGCTCAGCGCGCAACGCTTACGGCCGCGGAGTCGAACGCAAAGGCAGCCGCAGCCGCCATCGAGTACGACAAGGTCAGTGCGGAAGCTCCTGATCTGCCGATGTATAAGCACACTTACGACCGTGCGCTCGAGATGTCCAAGGACGGTGTCGTCTCAAAGCAAGCCCTTGACGACGCCCAGCAGAAATTCCTCTTTGCCACCAACACCCGCGATAAGGCTAACGCCCAGATTACTGTTGATACCTCCAAGCTCCGTCAGGCACAGGCACAGATCGCGCAGGCGCAGGCCTTACTGAAGCAACTTGAAGAGCAGCTCTCGTATACCGTTATTACATCCCCGATGAATGGTGTCATCCTCTCCCGAGACGTCGAAAAGGGGGATGCGGTCAGCTCCATCCTGGTGCTTGGTTCGACCGCGACGCTGGTCATGACGATCGGCGACGTGCACCAAGTTTACGTTCAGGGCAAGGTCGATGAATCGGACATCGGCAAGGTCTATCTCGGACAGCCTGCCCGCATCAAGGTCGAATCGTTTAAAGATAAGACCTTCTTCGGTAAGGTCACGCGCATCGCGCCCCTGGGTGTCGAAAAGGACAATGTCACCACCTTCGAGGTCCGCGTCTCGATCGATAATCCCGGCGGTGAACTCAAAGCAAACATGACCGCCAACGCTGAGATCTTGCTTGAAGAACACAAGAATGTCATTACAGTTCCCGAGCAGGCTGTGCTGTATGACAAGGATCGGAACGCCTCCGTTGAAATTCCTGACTCCAAACAAAAAACAGGCCGCCGCAAGGTGACAATCAAATCCGGCATCTCCAATGGAAGTAAGACTGAAATTCTCGCCGGCATAAATCCGGGCGACACGGTGATCCTCCAGCAGTAGCGCAGCGCCTCCGCCTCACTCAGCAAATCGGTATCACGATCCCGTAACACCATAACTGCATTTATAAGGAGTCACCATGCACCCCAGAACCTTCCTTTTAGCTACTCTGAGTCTCGTAACCGTTTCCGCCTGCGCTGCCGACCGAACGTTCGACCGCACCCTCACCGTACCTTCCTCCCCTAACGTTTCAGTCAATACCGGTTCCGGCAATATTCACCTGCATCCCGGTTCAGATACTCAGATCCACATCGCCGCCCGCATCCATGGGAACAATAATCACGGTTGGTTCGATGGCAGCTCGAGCAATGTCGATTCCCGTATGACCCAGATTGCGAATAATCCGCCGATCCAGCAGAGCGGTAACTCCGTCACGATCGGCGAACGCAATCACGGCTCGGAGGGAATGTACCGTTACATCAGCATCGATTACGACATCACACTCCCGCGCACATCGGCCATCACCGCAGGCTCCGGCTCCGGCGACGTCCAGATAGAGGACGTCGGCTCCAGTCTCAAGGTCAGCACCGGCTCGGGTAACGTGAAAGCCCATGGGATTCAGGGGACAGCGTCTCTCGACACCGGCTCTGGCGACATCGAGCTTCAGGAGACTGCTGGCGGCGATGTTCGTGCCCAGACCGGCTCCGGGAATATTCATCTCGACGGCATAGCAGATGGCCTTCGCGCCACTACCGGCTCAGGTGACATCACCATCGGCGGCAAGCCCGGCACCGACTGGAAACTGGAGACTGGATCCGGAAATATTCGCATGAATCTTGGCTCCAGTGCTCGCTTTAATCTCAACGCCAGCACCGGTTCTGGTACCGTCAACGTCGCTCAGCCCATCACCATGCAGGGTTCGCTCGACAAGCATCACATCTCCGGCAGCATCAACGGAGGCGGGCCCACTCTCAGGGCGGAGACAGGCTCCGGCGATATCGAAATTCGCTGAACCTACAGGCAGGCCAACTCACGTGACGAGACGAAAGCATGAAGCTGCTCGACTGCTTTACCAATCTGCTCATGCTTGGAGCCGTAGGCCATATGTTCGGCTCCATCGTAGGCTACCGTACGTGCCGATCACCCTGTTATGGGCACTGGCCTTTTCCCTTTCAAGTTTCTTCCAGGCGCTGTGACTTATTCGGTTCCCCTGGGGATCGGACCATCGAGGTCCTTTGCTTGATGGCCAGTCTGTCCTGAACCATAGCCATCCTCATGTTTGGAGTCCTGATCCACAACCTCCTTGATCCCCGCGTCTCGACTCAGGCCTTGGTTACGCTCCCTCTCTGTGCGATGAGCATTCGTTCCACATGTCTCCATCCTGCGTAGTTCTGGCTTTATCCTGAGACCATGTGGTCTCCTCTCTCCGATCCCCTGCGCCTGGTGGTCTTCGACCTTGACGGCACCCTGATCGACTCGCGCGTCGATCTCTGCAACTCCGTCAACGCAACCCTGAAGCAGCTCGGCAAGCCCACCCTGCCGGAGGCTGTTATCGCCAATTACATAGGTGACGGAGCTAGTATGCTGATCCGCCGCGCCCTCGGCGATCCCGAGGGCGATGTGCACGATGAAGAGTACGTCACCGATGCGCTTCGCTTTTTTCTGAATTTTTATCGGGTTCACAAATTCGACCACACCTACGTCTATCCCGGCGTCATCGAGGCGCTCGAATTCATTCAAGCGACGAACCCCGCAATGCTCATGGCAGTCCTCACCAACAAACCCGTGAACCCGGCTCGCGACATCTGCTCCCATTTCAAACTCGATCGTTTCTTCTTCCAGAACTATGGCGGAAATAGCTTCCATACTAAAAAACCCGATCCTCATGGCCTTCTGACTCTTATCGCCGAAGCCGCCGCGCGCTCCGGCCAACCCGTCACTCCGCCGCAAACCCTGATGATCGGTGATTCGGACGTCGATATTTTGACAGCCCGCAACTGTGGCGCCCGTTCCCTCGGCTGCACCTTTGGTCTCGCTCCCCATACGCTCGCCGCCGCCCAGCCGGATGCCCTTGTCGGCTCGCCCAGTGAGTGGCCCGGCATCATCACATCGTTGCCGGTTTGACCCATGCTGCAAGTCTGCTATCTTCGACGAAACACACCGACAGCCGATGGTCCCGCCATACAGTTAACGGGCCGGCTGAGTGATGACACCAGGCCAGTGGTAAAAACCTGCCAGAAACAGAGCGATGATCCGTTCATACTCGGCGCTTGTTTCAAGGAGGCGAGGTCACGCTGCTCTTTCACATAGGGGCAACGCTCGGCGATGCTTTTCGAACGTGCTATCACTGCCGTCGTCACTCCTTACCGCAATGGACTTCGTCGCCGTATTTGCGGGCACGGCAAACACCCACTTGCATCAAGCATGGCCCCCCCAACTCCTCGGGCCCGAAGCAGGCGCGTTCGCCGCCATTTTCAACAAGAAAAGCGATTGCGATTTGTAGAGTCTTGCTATCGCGTACCGCCCCACCCGAATCTCACCCCTCCCTGCGCAACGAAAGGAATGCCCTGCGTCAGCACCGGCGTTCGCGCCACGTCCGCTCGCCGGCCAAACAGATTCTGACCGGACACAAACACAGTAAATCCACGCCCGAGAGGTCGTTCCCCGTACGCATCCAGTTGAAAAAAAGAGTGCAGGATAAAGGTGTTGGCGCTGTCATCGAACGCACGGCCGCTATTCCGTGCAGAGATCACCATCTCCCCGATACGTATCTTCCGGAAATGTATTTGCGCGGTAGCCGTCTGGCGAGGAACATCGGGAATCCACTTACCCACAAGCCCCGGCTGCGGCGAGAAATCTGTAACCACCGCATGGGAATATTGATATCCGAACTCCGCCGACATCGCATGGCCCTCATTCATCTGCACGCTGGCCTGCACGCCCTGGCTTTGAAACTGCCCTAAATTTTGCCGCATTTGGAGGATCGTTGTCGCAGTGGTGCTGATCACAATGGCTGCTACAGGGCGGTTGATCTCCGTCCAGAAGTAGCTTGCCTGAGCCCCGATACGGCCTGCTGTAACCGTGACCCCACCCTCGGCGCCGGTAGCCCGCTCCGATACGAGTTTTGCATTGGCCAGCGTCGTCTCCTGTCCGATTTGGCCGGTGCGGTAAAGTTCATTCATGGTCGGCGTTCGAAATGCGCGAAACCCTGACCCATGCACCGCGACCTGCCGGGTCAACTGGCGCACAACGCCGATGCGTGGACTCACAACAATTTCCCGCCGGTTGGGAGTCACAGTCGGCACCACGCCGGCAAATATAGTGGTATCAAGGTTTAAAGCAGAATCAACACGGGCCGAAACAGCGCCCGACCAGCGCCCATGCTCCACAATCAATTCTCCGAAGCCGCCTATGAAACGTTGACGTGAGGTGGTGTTCTGCACGGCGCCTCCGGTCGGCCGCTCTACATCAGAGGCTCGGAGATCACGCCCATCCGCTCCTCCCACGATCGCTACATCAGCTAGATGAAAGGACGCATCGGTCGACCCGCCTATCTCCTGCGTTGTCGCTCGTTGCGCACGCGTCAGACGCTCCGTTCTGCGTGGCGCAGTTGGGGTCGACAGGACTGCCGAAAAGGTCTGCCGATAGACCTCCTGACTGCCAAATAGTCTCGCTCGGCCACTCATCCTGCTGCCTCTGTTCCAGTCATCTCCTGCAAGATAACGCCATAGGCGAGTGCCATTCGTTGTCAACGGCGTTCCGTTTCCCCTCGCTTCATTCAGAACATTACCGGTGATAAATCCTCTCCCGGCCGCACCGATGAGTCGATCTACTTCCGTTCGTCCATTTTCGAAGTGAACGTTTGCGGGAACATCGACGACGCCGCGGCTCGCCGGAGCCACAAGCGTGTACCCCGCCGTCCGAAAGTCCTGGCCGGCAACGAGTTCACTCCATTGCCCCTGCCGAAGATCGCCACGGCCGCTTGCCATACGCGTGTCTTCGCTGGCGGCTGCAACACTGAAGTCCGCGCGCGCTGCATGCGGTTGTGCGGGCACCAGATCAATCACTCCACCGAGTGCGCTCGAACCATAGAGATCCGACCCGCCACCGCTAGTGATCGTCACTGCATCAATCGTCTCCGGCGGCAACTCGTTCCAGTGAATCCAGCCGCCGAACGGATCGTTCAGTGGGGCCGAGTTCGCCAGAACCAGCGTCCTGCTCACGGCCGTCGATCCAAGCCCGCGCAGGGATACGCCCTGGCTCGTAGGGTTCTGAACCCATCCGCTCGATCGCCGAAAGAGCTCGAACCCGGCGTGCTGTCGCAGCGATTCATCCAACGTCAGCGCAGGGTAGCGTGTGAGGTTATCGGCGCTCAGCGTACTCTGCGTCACCGCCGACGGACCCATCTCGACCGAACTCCGCGTCGCCGTAACGGTGGCCTGCTGACTAAGGGAGTTGGGCCGCACCACCACATTGATATCCTTTGCGGCATCTGAGGCCGAAAGAGCCACATCTCCGGAGTCCATGGCGGCCCCCCGGGCCCTCAGTATCGTTCTGCGTGTCCCGGAGGTACGGCTGCTCATCGTGAAGGCTCCCATAGTGTCCGAGACCGCCGTGCCATTCGTCGCACCCGTTTCGTCGCGGCTCTCGACTGTAACGCCCGGGACTGGGCGCCCGGTGCGGTCCATTACATGCCCATGCATACGGGCCTGCGCCGCGATGGCTCCAGTCCAAAGCAGGCAGAAAAGCAGAAGCGGCTTTGAATAATCTTTCACTCGCCTTCAAAACCCCGATTCCAGTGTTCGATAACCCGTGTCTCCCGTTCGTAGCCAAGGACGCTCACTGATCCCGTTCCCAGAGCCAGCAGACCTCCGCCAGTCGCGGGCAGACCGACCCATCGGGCCGCGAGAATGCGCAGGATATGGGCGTGGGCGAAGAGGGCAACGGCTTGATCTGTTCGGGATGTCATAGCGGAAAGAGCTCGCGAGATGACCCCGTCGGCGCGCTCCCCGACCTGCTCAACCGTTTCGCCACCGGCTATCTCGTCCATCCAGACAGACCAGTCTGGATGGTCCGCGCGAATCTCCTTCGTGGTCTTCCCTTCGTAGACACCATAGTCCCACTCGCGGAGGCCATCGTCGACGACGGCAACATCGCCATATCCGGCAATCGCGCACGTCTCCCGGGCCCGCTGCATGGGGCTGGTGCGAACCGCTACAAACTTTTTCGACCCAAGAAACTCCTTTAGCTCCGCCGCGCGCGTTCGGCCGTGCTCGGTCAGCGGGATATCCGTACGGCTGGTGTGGGCCCCGCTCAGGCTCCATTCCGTCTCACCATGTCGAATCAACCAAAGCTCTGCCATCTTGCCCCTCCATAGCTTTATCCTATAGGGATGGACTTCCAGCTTTCCACGACCTACAAGCCGCAAGGCGATCAGCCGCGCGCGATCGAAGAGCTCTGCGCCGGTCTCAACGCTGGAGAGAAGGATCAGGTGCTGCTTGGCGTTACCGGCTCCGGCAAGACCTTCACGATGGCAAAGGTGATCGCCGAACTCAATCGCCCGGCACTGATCCTGGCGCATAATAAGACGCTTGCCGCGCAGCTTTATCACGAGTTCAAGACATTCTTTCCCACCAACGCAGTGGAATACTTCGTCTCCTACTACGACTACTATCAGCCCGAAGCCTACATCCCCTCAGGCGATCTATTCATCGAGAAAGAAGCGACGATCAACGAGGAGTTGGACAAGCTTCGGCTCGCCGCGACCCGTACCTTGTTTGAGCGCCGCGATGCCATCATTGTCTCCTCGGTAAGTTGTATCTACGGTCTCGGCTCGCCTGAGGCCTACTACGGCATGCTGTTGCTGCTCGAAAAGGGACAGAAGATCAAACGGGAAGACATCACCCGGCGGCTCGTCGAAATTCTCTACGAGCGCAACGATGTCGACTTCCGCCGAGGCACCTTCCGGGTTCGCGGCGACATCATCGAGGTCTACCCGACCTATGATGAAAACGCCTACCGGATCGAATTATTTGGCGATGAGATCGACTCCCTCGCACAAATCGATCCTCTCTTCGGTACGGTGAAGCAGAAGTACTCGCGGCTGCCGATTTACCCGAAGTCGCACTATGTCGTTCAGCCGGAGCGAAAGAAGACCGCCAGCGACTCGATCCTCGCCGAGATGGAGTGGTGGGAAAAGGAACTCGAATCACAGGGGCGATTAGTCGAGTCGCAGAGAATCCATCAGCGTACCCGGTTTGACCTCGAAATGATCAAGTCGGTCGGATACTGCCACGGCATCGAAAACTACTCGCGTCATTTCTCAGGCAGGCTTCCGGGTGAGCCGCCACCGACACTGCTCGACTACTTTCCACGTGATTATCTGCTTTTCATCGATGAGTCCCACGTTACTGTTCCACAGCTTCACGGCATGTGGCACGGCGACCGCAGCCGCAAGCAGAATCTCGTCGACTACGGCTTCCGCCTGCCCAGCGCGATGGATAACCGGCCCTTGAAGTTCGACGAATTTGAGGGCCGCACGGGACAGATTGTCTACGTCTCCGCAACCCCCGGGCCATACGAACTCACCAAATCGGCCGGTGTAGTTGTCGAACAGATCATTCGACCCACAGGACTCATCGATCCGGTCGTAGAAATTCGCCCAGTAAAAGGGCAGATCGACGACCTGCTCGCGGAGATTCGTGACCGCGTCCGTAAGAACCAGCGTGTCTTAGTCACTACATTGACCAAACGCATGTCGGAGGACCTTGCCAACTACTACACGGAAGTCGGTGTCCGCTGCCGCTATATGCACTCCGAGATCGAGACATTAGAGCGGATCCGCCTGCTGCGCGACCTGCGCAAGGGTGAGTACGACGTTCTGATCGGGATCAACCTGCTGCGCGAAGGATTGGACCTTCCCGAGGTTTCGCTCGTCGCCATTCTCGACGCGGACAAGGAAGGCTTTCTTCGTTCGCAGGGCTCGCTGATCCAGACCATCGGCCGCGCGGCGCGGCACCTCGAAGGTCGCGCGATCCTCTACGGCGACAAGATGACGGACTCCATGCAGCGCGCCATCAACGAGACCGACCGCCGCCGCGAAAAGCAGGTCGCCTACAACGAAGAGCACGGAATCACGCCAACCTCGATCAACCGGCCCCTCGAGATGGGCCTCGCCGGCATCCTCAAAGCCGACTATGCTGACCTTACCGATGAGGCGGACGGTGTTCCGGACTTTGGAACGCAACAGGAGCTCGATAGCTACATCGGCAAGTTGGAATCCGATATGCGCGAAGCTGCTAAGAAGTTTGAATTTGAAAAAGCGGCAAAGCTTCGTGATGTCGTGAAGGAGCTGCGGACGAAGGAATTCCTGTTCAGCTGATCTGATCAGCTAGAGACGAGCGCCTGTGCTGTCTTTCGGAGGTTCACCCTGTCCTGATACGCTCAGGTCGTGAAGCCTTCGACTCGATTGTCCTCTCTTGTGGTGCTGGTCTGTGTCCTTATCGGTGCGTGCGTGCTGGTGGTTGCGATTGACTATCGGACGATCCCCACCAGAGACACTCCTATGACGCGCTTCGACGCCATCATCGTCCTCGGCAATCCCGCCAACCAGGATGGAACGCCCTCCCCCGAGCAGCGCGAGCGTGTCGCCGAAGGAGTTCGCGAGTATCATGCAGGTGTTGCGCCGCGCCTGATTCTGACAGGCGGCGCCGCGCACAATGCATACACAGAAGCCCACGTCATGGCTCAGTTCGCAGGGAGCCTCGGTATGCCGACGGCGGATATCGTGGAAGAATCCCAGGCTCAAAACACCGTCCAGAATATCTATTACTCGGCAGAGATCATGCACCGCTCTGGCTGGACTTCTGCCGAGATCGTCAGTTCACCGAGTCATCTGCCCCGCACGTCGCTTATTCTCGAGGCCTTTGATCGAAGCCAGCCAGATCTTGCCATTCATTGGCAGACTCATGCTGCACATTGGCCGCCGGAGTACAGCACCAACCGCAAACTCGCTCTACTGAGTGCCGAGGCACTGGAATGTCTTCGCCGTCGTATCCGGGGCTTTCCACCGTCCAGATTTCTGCCCAGCCGGTAAATCAGTATCATGCAAGCACCATCCGTTCTGATCTTGAGGGAGCCTGGAGTCATGATCATCCTGAACGACGAACACGTGACGCTGGACACATCCACTGGCCCCATGCGGACTCACATCGTGCGTCCGGCGGCACCCGGCCGGTATCCCGGCATCATCTTCTACTCCGAGATCTTCCAGACCACCGCGCCCATCCGCCGTTCTGCCGCCCTGCTCGCGGGCCATGGCTACATCGTTGCGATGCCGGAGATCTATCATGGGTTTGAACCTGCCGGAACGATTCTCGCCTACGATCAAACTGGCTCGGATCGAGGCAACGAGCTGAAGACTGCCAAGGAACTGGCAAGCTACGATGCCGATGCGCGCGCCGTGCTGGACCACCTGGTCGCGCGCCCGGACTGCACCGGAAAGCTGGGAGCCATGGGCATCTGTATCGGCGGTCATCTCGCCTTCCGCGCAGCCATGAATCCTGATGTGCTCGCGACCGCGTGCTTCTATGCGACAGACATTCACAAGGGCGGACTAGGCAAGGGGATGAAGGACGACTCCCTTGGCCGCGCAGCCGACATCAAGGGCGAGCTGCTGATGATCTGGGGACGCCAGGATCCGCACATCCCCTTTGAGGGCCGGATGAAGGTCCTTGCTCGCCTGAACGAACTGAATACGCGTTTGAGCTGGCATGAGGTAAACGGAGCGCACGCCTTCATGCGCGATGAGGGCCCGCGCTATGACCCGGAACTGGCCTACAGCCTCTACGGTCTAGTCTTCGATCTATTTCATCGCAAACTTGGCGAAGGCGATCTGACCACAGCTCAGACCAGCGACGGCGAGACCCGCCACTAACCAACACAAACCACAGCAGAGGAGCTACCATGGCCAGTGAAAACCAGACATCCCAGACTAAGCGGGGCTATACGGCGGAACAGATCGCCGTGGCCGCACGGGACCTGCGCGATGCCGCCGGCGCGCCCGAGGAGCAGTTCTCGTTGGAACAAGTCGTCGGAATGCTCTCGGATGAGATCCGTTTGCTGCGTGAACGGGGCTTCTCCAGCGAGCGTATCGCCGATCTCTTCAGGAGCTTCGAAATTGAGGCTACAGCCTCGAATATTGAAGCCTTCTACGTGCCCAATGACAGGTCCGAATAACATCTCTGCCAGATCCGAATCACATCACCGCTAAGTCTGAACAACGTCTAGCGCCAGCTGACGGCGAGATGCCAGCGCAGCCCGACTTGCCCAGTCTTGCGTAGAACTTGGGCATACTCATCCAACTCAGAGACAACCTGGGCGCCCTCGGTTCCGAGTTGCTGAGGCTCTTCACGCAACGCCTGCAGCAAAGCTTCAACGGTCGCGAGACCATCGTCCGCGCTATACCACTGCGGCGGCGGAAGACGCTTCATTAGGTCAGGATTCCCCGCGCCTTCTTCGATCAGCAGTGACATCGAATTTTCGTCTGCGGAGAAGAACTCGATCAGCGGACGGACCTTGAGGCGCAGCGCGACGCGCTCCAGGGCATCCTCGTTCCGCGCCAGCGAACGTCCATTGACGAAGATGTCATATCCCGGGTCATCCCCCTCGACCACAATGTACATCGAAGCTGCCATGTAGGCCCAGTGTACCGCCACGAGCCACCTTAGCATTCACACTGAACCCTGAAAAGCACCTCCATCAAAGCAAGTCAATTCAGGTTGAGATACGAGGTCTTCCTGGCTTCGTCGACATCCTTGAGCAAAAGCAGAGCACCGCCTCCTGCCGCCATCAACAGTATGCCGGTACCCATGGTGAGATCGAAGCGGGGTCGCAGAAAGATCGCTTCTTCGAGCACAACAATCAGGGGGACGAGGAGATAGCGCGAGGCAAAGCGAGCCGGCGGCAACTCCCGCAGCAGCCAGACGAACAGAAAGAGCTGTGGCAGATCAAGCGTAAGACACCGCAGCAGCTCCAATGGCAGACTGCGGACCGGGAGCTGTACGGGATCGCGCAACAAAGCTACGATGCCAAGCACAACAGCATCTGCACCGCATAGTATGGCGACGGCGTGCGGGACGCAACGGTATTGCAGGAGCGTATGCATCCAGATACAACCGCCGGAGGTGAGAAGCACCGCTGCGAGGACGACCGCGAACCTCAATCCGGCGTGAATCGTCACGGGCGGCTGAACGCCCAGCAGCAGCAACGTCCCTGCCATCCCAATCAGGGCAGGTGCCATCAAGGCACGTCCCGGTGAACTTGAACTGGACGATGCAAGACTCAGAACAATCACCACCGGCACCAACGCAAAGAGTGCGACTGCAGTCACGGAGGAGACTACATGCGCTGCATCGATCATCGCGGCTGGCACACAGATAAGCAGGCTTGCCGCGGACAACCGCAACCCTGAATGTATCGTGTACTCTCCGGGCCGCCTTCGCATGAGGCTGAGCGCCAGCGCAATCATGCCGACCAGGGCGTAGTGCAGGCTTTGCTCGATCAGGATCGGCAGCGCGCTTGGGGATGCGTTCTCCACCATCCAGCGGCTACCAGCAAGCAGGCAGAAGATGGCGAAGCCGACACTCTTACGAAGCCGCATGACTGCCTCCGCAGTACCATCTCATGGACACAAACAGTGAGGGCCGCGTTTCAACGCGACCCTCACTGTTTAGCATATCGATTTCAAAGCGCAAGGAATCTGGTGTGGGCTACGTGCGAGCAGCGCCCCCTCCCTGCGGGGAACCGCCTCCGCCTGAACCGGGACGACGCCCGCTGCGCCGACGACGGCTGTTGGGACGACGCTGGCCGTCAGGTATCGCTCCTCGCTGCTGTCCTTGCGGAGTGGCAGGACCGCTGGCACCTGCGGGGGTGTCCGCACGGTTGAAGTTCGGCTCATCGATCCCCTCTTCGTCTTCGAAAACCTCATCTTCCTCGCTGGCATCCATCTCGTCACCAGGCTCGACATTCTCGGGGGGAGTGCTCGCGGCGATACCCTGCCCCTCAGCACTTGGCTCCGGCAAACCTAGTTTCGCGCGCTGCTCACGTAATACTGCTTTGCGTGAAAGCTTGATACGATTGCCTTCCATCGACAGCACCTTGACGAGAATTTGATCGCCTTCACGTAACTCGTCCTTCACTTCCTTGACGCGATGCTCTGCAATCTCAGAGACGTGAAGAAGACCGTCGGTTCCTGGAAAGATCTCAACGAATGCGCCAAATTCGGCGATGCGAACGACCTTGCCGAGATAGGTTTTCCCGATCTCGGGAACAGCAGTAAGATCGCTGATCATCTGGACTGCACGCGCGAGACCATCGGCATCGCTCGAAGCCACATTCACGCGGCCCGTGTCATCAACGTCGATCTTCACGCCCGTGGCATCGATAATGCCACGGATCACCTTGCCGCCCGGTCCAATTAAGTCGCGGATTTTGTCGGTCGGAATCTGAATGGTGTGGATGCGCGGTGCAAACTGCGACTTCTCCTGGTTCGCGCTGGCAATGGTCGCGTCCATCGTATCTAACAACGAAAGCCGATTGACACGGGCCTGCTCCAGCGCCTCCCGCATAATCTGCGGTGTGATCCCCATGATCTTGATATCCATCTGGAGCGCCGTAATGCCCTTGCGGGTTCCAGCAACCTTGAAGTCCATATCGCCGTAGTGGTCTTCCGCGCCCGCAATGTCGGTCAGGATCGCATACTTCTCACCTTCCTTTACCAGACCCATCGCCACGCCGGCAACCGAGCCCTTGAGCGGGATACCAGCCTGCATCAGCGCAAGTGAAGCGCCGCATACCGTCGCCATCGATGACGAGCCGTTCGATTCGAGAATATCCGAGACCACGCGCAGCGTGTACGGGCTCTCATCTTCGCCGGGTAGAACAGCTTCTATGGCACGGAACGCAAGTGCGCCGTGACCGATCTCGCGGCGGCCGACGCCCGTCATGCGACCGACTTCGCCGACCGAGAACGGCGGGAAATTGTAGTGCAGCATGAAGCGCCGCTTTTGCTCGCCTTCGTAGCTCTCGAGGCGCTGCGCATCATCCGTGGTGCCGAGCGTTGCCGAAACCAGAGCCTGGGTCTCGCCGCGCGTAAACAGGGCCGAACCGTGGACACGCGGGAGAACGCCAACCTCAACGGTAACCTCGCGGATCTGATCGAAGGCGCGGTGGTCGGGACGAATGCGGTCGTTCAGAACTTGGTTGCGGAAGATGTGTTCACGCAATAGCTCGTAATACTTGCTGAGCTTCTTCGCCGCGGCAGGATCGCCCTCGGGAAGGTCCTTCTTGAGCTCATCCTTGATCATCTTAACGAGCGCATAACTGTCGAACTTAGGGTGCTTCTGTGTGTCTAGCGCGTCCTTGAGCCGCTCGCCCACCTTCGCAGTCATAGCTTTCAAATAGTCGTGGTCGACTTCGACTGCGTTCACGGTGCGCTTGGTCTTGCCCGCGCGGCTCACCAGATCTTCAATAGCGGCGCAGATCTTCTTGATCTCCTCATGCGCAAACTCAATGGCACCCACGACGTTCTCTTCGGACGTCTCTTTGGCGCCCGACTCGACCATCACAATGCCGTCCTTTGTGCCGACGACCATGATGTTCAGCGTGCTCTTCGCACGCTCGGCATACGTGGGATTCACGATATAGTGACCATCGATATAGCCGACACGTACCGCACCTACGGGGCCATGAAAGGGAATATCGCTCAACGCCAAAGCGCAGCTCGCGCCGTTGATGCCGAGAACGTCTGGATCGTTCTCCTTATCGGCGGAGTAGACGAACGCCACGACCTGCGTCTCGTTGCGAAAGGCTTCGGGAAATAGCGGACGGATGGGCCGATCAATCTGCCGGCTGGTTAAAACCTCTTTCTCGGATGGACGTCCTTCACGCTTGATGAAACCACCGGGAATGCGTCCCCCAGCATAGGTAAATTCGCGGTACTCGACCGTCAGGGGAAAAAAATCAATACCTTCCTTCGGGTCCGGCGAAGCAACCGCCGTTGCAAGAATCAAGTTGTCGCCACTCGAGGTCAGTGCGGCGCCGGAAGCCTGCTTGGCCATGCGCCCTGTCTCAAATCTAATCTGCTTGCCGCCGGCAAGCTCTACGATGACGTCCTGTTTCATGGTGCGTCCTCTTCTCTTTCTCTTCTGCTCGATCAACTATGGAATGATTGTGTGTGCGTCCGGCAGGCGCCGTGTTACGTCGAGGCACGTTAAAGGCGCAAATAAAATGCAGCCCCGACCAGGCACCTATAGCCTGCAATCGAAAGCTGCACGGGAGGGGAGATCTTGAACACGGAGACGCTGAGGCTGGGAAACGCCTGGCCCGAACTCGTGCATCCTGAAGCTATCGTTGTCCAGGTAGCCCTCTCCTTCATTAGCAGGGCACGGTCTAAAAGAACCTTGCCTTGAGAGTGCCGTTCTTTTAGAAGAGGCCATACCGGCTGCCATGATCGAACGATGTCTCCGGAGATGCTGGACCTACTTGCGAATTCCGAGCTTCGTGATCACTTCGCGATAACGATCGGTGTCGCACGTCTTCAGATAATCCAGAAGGCGGCGGCGCTTGCTGACGAGCATCAGTAAACCGCGGCGCGAACCATGATCCTTCTTGTGAGTCTTAAAATGTTCCGTCAACTCACCGATGCGCTCGCTCAAGATCGCGATCTGAACCTCTGGACTCCCAGTGTCCGAGTCGTGAGTGCGAAACTTTTCTATGACGTTTGTCTTCTTTGCGGATGCCAACACAGCAGTTGTTACTCCTGATTTCTCTAAATTACTCTTCGTCAATGTCTCACTAACGATAACACTGCTTCCAGAGCGGAGCAATTATCGCTGCGCTCAGGAAGCAGCACAGTCTGCAGTGGGTCAGGAACTGACGCGGCTTTGAGCAATCTATAATGAAGCCTTGTCTCGGAAGGACGTAGCTTCAAATACGCCGTTAGCTCTCCCAACTGCAAGGGGCTTTAACCCCTAAGTGATGGTTGCGTACCTGTTCAGAGCTTCCCTAGGCGATATGCGTCTTCAAAAATACGAGCGTCCGCTCGCGTGCGAGCTTTGCAGTCTCGGGATTGAAGCTGGCGCGAACATTGCAGTTGAAGCCATGTTCCGCCCCTTGATACGTATAAATCTCTACCTCAGGATGCGCGGAACGAACGGCCTCGATCTGTTCCGATCCAATGTGCGAATCCGCTGTGCCGATATGGATCATCACCGGGCAGCTCGGGTCTTCCTTTGCCACCTTCCCGATGCCACCAGGATAGTAGCAGACCGCGCAAGCCGGCTGAACCTGGACTGCCTCGCCACGAGTCGCCGTCAGCCAACTCATAAACCCGCCGTAGCAGAAGCCAACCACGCCGGCATCCTTGCCCTTGCCCGATGCCTTCGCCTCCTCAAAGGCCGCAGCGATGTCGAGTAGCGCAGTATCGGGATTTAGCTTCTGCATCAGGGCAACAGCCTTCTGCATGTCCTCGCCTTCATACCCCAACTCGACGCCGCTTTGTATTCGATCGAATAACGCGGGCGCCACCGCCAGGAAACCGTCCTTCGCAAAGTCGTCCGCAACGCTGCGAATGTGTGCATTCACGCCAAAGATCTCTTGGATTATGATCAACCCGCCTACAGGTGTGCCCTCGGGAGTCGCTACATACGCCTGCACTTCGTGCCCGTCCGTTGCCTTCAACATCTTGAAGCTGCCCATCAGGAGTCCTCCTCGCCGCGCCACATCGAAGCGGCTGTACGGCACAACTCTCCCATCCTATAGTCAGCGCGAGCGACCTGGTTGTATCGCGTTGTCACGTCATCAACAAGCCAGATGGACTATCAACATCCGGTCACTTGGCCCGGCCCACAGCATAGGTCTTCATCTCACCGACCCACCTCATAAACCGCAGCAACTGACGCGGCTCCGTGCACAGGAGATGCCAGAAATCGCGTAGTCGCACCGTGTGCGCCGGCTTTCCCGTATACGTCTCAAAACGCCACCGAAGATACGCGCTTCGCCACGGCCGCATACGGGAACCCCGTGTCGCGTTCCACAAAAACCGAAGCCCAGCCAGCATGCATCACCCCACCTCTAAAGTATATTCAGGAGGCTCGGCTCGCCGCTCAGACAACCACGTTATTTGATGTAACCAAAGAGATTGGTCTGCTGATCCAGCCCGCTGATGACGCTGAGAAGAGCTTGATGCTGTGTCTCGTTTGCGCTCAGTTCCGTCGCCACGGAAAAAGGATCCGAAGTCACCAGGGATCGCTGTGCCACCGTCTCATTTGCCGCCTGCGTCTGCGCATAGCTGCTGCTGGACCCTAGCTTGTTCAAGGAGCTGTCGAGAATCGACCGCTGTGTGGAGACCTGTCCAAGCGCTGCCGTCAACACAGCTGTGCCAGCCGCAACGGTCGCACTGACCCCCGGTCCGGAAAAGTCGGCGATCAGCTGGTTTAAGGCAGTCAGAGCCCCACTCAAAATGCTCGATCCAGGCAAGCTTACCTGGATCGACTGCCCGGTTGGGGTCTCGATCGTCTGCACGTTTGCATCTCCTGCGTAGACCGTCGTCGCTGGGATAGTCGTCCTATCGATCGAAAAGGGCTTGGTCACTCCCTGGCTGCCGCTGAACAGGTAGGTGCCGGCATAACTTGTGTTCCCGAGCGACACGATCGAATCCCGCACTCCCGATAACTGCTGTTGCGTCGTACTCAGGTTGCTGGCAGTCAGCGTACCGTTGGTTCCGTGAACTGCCAGGCCGATCGCGGCAGTTAGCTGCGTCACTACCTCCGCCAGCGCAGAATCCGCGGTCTGCAATCGACTTGTCTCGCCCAAAGCAGTCTGCACGTACGTATCCTGCTGGGTAATAGCCGTATTCAGCAGCGAACTCTGCGCCACGGCGGTCGGGTCGTCCGAGAGCAAGCCGACACGCAAGCCGCTCGACATCTCGGCGCTCAGATGCGCCAGAGCGCTACTCGATTGATCGAGAGAGCTCGAAAGATTGACAACATAGTTCGGATCGACTCGCACGTAAACGCTCCTTGAAACAACCACCTTTCCTATCAAACATTCCTATGTCGATATGTACTCGATTGAGGAACTCCATGCACGCGAGCCACCCATACGTGTCTCGCATCCGCTTTCTCTAGTTCACCGCGCTTGCAGTACCCAAATTGATCGCATCCGCCATTAAGGCGTTGACGATTGAGAAGACCTTGGCCGCCGCTTGGTACGACCGTTGATACTGCGTCAAACTGGCTGCTTCCTGGTCGAGCGACACGCCCGAGATCGCGTCGCGCTGCGAGGTCAACTGCGTCAACGCCGCCTGCTGGACGGTGTTGTCCGAGATAGCCGATGCGACACTGTTTCCAAGCTGCGAGAGGATGGAGGCATAGAAGCCCGATGCGGTCTGACCATTTAGGGCGATGCCTCCTGAAAGTCGGGCGAGGGCAAGCGCGTTTCCGTTGCCGGTAGAACCCTCGCCTATTGAAGCGGCAGCAAGGCTCTTCGGATCAGTAGTCGCGAGCGTTATCGATCCCGCCGTTCCGGGCGCCGTTGCAGGAAGTAGAAAGAGCGCAGCCCCGGGATTTCCGTTTCCATCCAAACCGGCTTGATTCTGCGTATTCACCTGCGTTCCAATTGCGTACGCAAGGCTGTCGAGACTGCTCACGAGTGCAGGCAGCCGCTGATCCCGCGCCTCGAGCACGCCGCCCAAACTTCCGCCGGTGATACTCGCCGTCACATCCAATGCAGTCGGGCCGGCAAGTACGTGAGTCACGCCCGCTACCTGCTTGGGCTTTAGATCGTAGGCTTCTCCGCCACTCACCAGCACAGCGCCTCCGCGCGTCATCAATGTGATTCCGTTCTGCTCTGTCTTCACCTGATCGACACCAATCAGTGTGGACAGCTGCGCGATCGAAGCCTGACGCTGATCTTCAAGCGTGCCGGCATCGCTATTCGGACTGGCCGAAGCGATCTGGTGGTTCAAAGCCGCGATGTCTGCAGTCAGCGCGTTGATCTGTCCAACGATGCTGCCAACTTGACTGCTCAGCGAACTCGATTGGCTCGCAATCTGCATCGAAGCCGAATGGAACGCATTCGTAAAAGCCGTCGCTGCACTCAGGACGCCCTGCCGTGTCAATGGATCGGCAGGATTCGCCTCGAGCGTTGCGAAGGAACTGAAAAATGAGTCGATTGCCGAACCAAGCACTGTGGTAGCGGCAGAGGTCGTTGTGGCCGTCAGTCCGAAGGCCTCCTGCACCGCGGTCAGAGCCGAGCGGATCGTGCTGTTCTGAAAGACGACCTGAGTCTGCTGCTGCACCCGTTGTTCGAGGATCCGGTCCCGCACCGAAGTTGCACCGCTGCCGGTCGTGACACCCTGGCCATAGCTCTGACCGTCGATCGAAATTGAGTCGACGGCTCGAAAATTGACTATCTCGCGCGTGTACCCGACCGTGTTCTGGTTGGCGACATTGTTGCCAGTCGCATTCAGCGCGCTCTGGTTTGCTTGCAGCGCCGCGTTCGCGAGATTCATCAGGGAGGTCAGGGTGCCCATCAGATCATCTCCATCGTGGTATCTGGACGTGCGACAAACGATGTGTCGAGCGAACTCAGGCTCAGCACCGATCCGAGAACCTTCAGGTTTGCAGCCGTCATCGCAAGTAACTGCCCGAGAAGAGCGTGTTTGTCCAGGAGTTCCGGAAGCCGCTCACGGCCGCTCGCCAGATGAGCCGCCGTCAGCGTGCGAATGTTGACCTCGATCGCCTCCAGGCGTGCTACATCAAAGCATGTCAGCGCGGTCGCCGCCTCGTCGAGCTCACCAGACAGCGAATGCTCGTCCACGGGAAGCAGGAGTATGGCTGTCGGGAGTGTAGCTCTCGGAAGTATGATTTTTGGTGTCATGGCTATTTTATAAGCGATTGCAGCAGCTTGTCCGCAACCGCGGAAGACGCCACGTTGTAGGTGCCCGAGGCGATCGCCTGCTGCAGGCTTGTAACCTTCTCCGAACGAACATCCGATACCTGGAGCGCCTGCGAGAGCAATCGGCTCGCGGGGCTTAAACTCGTCTGATCGTTTGAGTCAATGGAGCTTCCCGCAGCGATGTTCGGGCCGCCTGCGGCAGCGGCGGCACGGATTTCAGGCTTTTGCACTTCGGAGCTCTGCTGCAAGAGAGAAGAGGCAATGTGTCCGATTCCATTTGAGTAGCTCATAAGGGATCTCCGTTCTACTTGGATCAATCGGCGCGCAGCGGAAAAACATTAATTTGAATCCACTTATTTTTCTTTAGGAACCTATCTAGAAGCGTCATCTCGACCGAAGCCGCGCAGCTTGACCGCGCGGCGCAGCGGAAAGACCTAGCACTGCACTGTTGTTCCTGCCCTTCGCTCGCAACAGGTCTTCGATTCCCGCAATTTCAGACAGGTTCTAAGAACCCTTTGCCTGCTCGATCGTCACCTTTGCCACAATCTGCCGTGCAATGCCGATGCCACCGCTCTTCGAGATCGCGCGCGCCATAGCCTCCGTTCCGAAGCTCCGCAACGTATCGCTTCCGCTATTTCCGGAGTCTTGGCCGTCGCCGGTTACTTCATCCTTTCCATTCTGCAGTCCCTTTAGCATCTCTTGCAGCATCATGCCCTCGAACTGTTGCGCCGCGTCGACCAGCTTCGCATGCTTCGCGGTACCCTGATCCGGCATGGCCGGTCGCGCACTTCCTAGAATAATGTTCATAGCACCTTGTTATCGCGTTCTTGAGAGAACCCCATCGCTCTCCCAGTTGAGACACCGTGATCGTTCTATAATTCAGCCGCTTTAGAGGACTTCAATCTCGGCTTCCAAGGCGCCGGCCGACTTCATCGCCTGCAGGATCGAGATCACATCGCGTGCCGTCGCCCCAATCTGCTGAAGGCTTCGCACCAGGTCATCCACCGTCGCCCCTTGCTTCAGCTCAATCCGATTTACCGGCTTGTCCTTCGCATCGATGCGTGTCTGCTGAATCACTTGCGTCGTTCCTGTACCGAAGCCGTTCGGCTGCGAGACCTGGAAATCACTGACGATGTTCACCGTTAAACCGCCGTGCAGAATCGATACCGGCTGCAGTACCACGGTCCCTCCAATTACCACGGTACCGGTCCGTTCGTTCACAATCACCTTGGCCCGCGGATAGAACGGTACTTCGATCGCCTCGACACGTCCCAGCAGCGCGGGAATCTCTTCGCCTCCCGACACGGTCAACGTGATCCTGCGGCTGTCTACCGTCCGTGCGGCGTTCCGGCCCAGTTCCTTGTTGATCGCCTGCGCCATGGCCTCGGCGCTCCGGAAGTCAGCATCGTTCAGAAGAAGCGAAAACTCGTTGCGGCCGAGAAGTTCGAGGGGAACCCCGCGCTCGACCATCGCACCTGCCGGAATGCGTGCTGTTGTAGGGAAATTGACCTGCTTTACGCTGCCGTTTGCACTGACCGAATAGCCGCCCACCAGGAGCGGGCCCTGTGCCTGGGCGTAGATCTTTCCATCCGGTCCATAAAGCGGTGTCATCAGGAGCAGGCCGCCCTCGATACTCTGCGCATCTCCCGCTGACGACACCGTCACATCGAGCTTTGTGCCCGGCCTGGCAAACGGGGGCAGCGTAGCCGAGATAAAAACCGCGGCGAGATTCTGCACACGGATAGCCGCTGCCGGTACGCTCACGCCCATGCGCAGAAGGGTCGCGGCCAAGGTCTGAATTGGAAATACGGTCTGCTGACTATCGCCGGTTCCATGCAGACCCACCACGATCCCGTAGCCGACCAGCTGGTTATCACGGATGCCCTCGATCGAAGCAATATCCTTGATCCGCGCCTCCCGCGGGGTACCGCCCACGGTGTCCGCGCCGAGCGCCGATTCCGGCAATAAATACAACATCGCCAGCATGCCGAGCAGCAGCAAAGCGCTCATCGCCAGTCTAGATTTCCTCAGTCCCGATCTCCCCTCAAACCTGCCCGCCATCATCGCGTGTCTCATGCCTGTCCCCTAAAAAATTACGATTTTTTCTAATAGCCGCACCAGCGCATTCTGCCGCCGCGTGTAGTCGTTAATAATTCCCTTCCCGCGAACCTCCAGCTCGAGGCTTGAGATCGCCGTCGACAGCACCTGATTCTGCTGCGAGATGTCCTCCGGCCGAACGAGTCCGCGTAAGACGATCGTTTGCGTCTGCTGCGAAAACTCCACCTGACGGGCAGCCTCGATCACCAATGTTCCGTTCGACAGAACCTCGATCACCTGGCCTCCGAGCACGGTTGCTAGACTTGAGTTCGTGGCGCTCTGGCCCTGCGCATTCAGGCCCTGGTTCGAGGTCTGCCCGACTATACTCTGGAGCGCGTTGCTTGCCTTGAGCAGACCGAAGAGACTGGTCACCTGTGAGCTTGCGTTCGATGCCCGCGAGTTCTTGACCTGACCTGCAGTCGAAGCGGCAAGATTCTCTGAGACCACAACGGAGATCAGATCGTTCGGCCGCATCGCCCGCACATCCGTGTTCATGCGCGTCAGCCGGCCGTTGTCGGTCCAGAGAGACCCTGGCGACGGCTGGGCGTTCGAACTCTCCATCCGCACTCGAGCCAGATAAGCACCCAGCGAACTCGAAGCGATCGTTGGTTTCGGAGTCAACAGCCTTTGTGTCAGCGAGAGTCGCGCCTCCGGCTGGATCGCGGTTGGAGCTACGGTCTGCGCACTAAGCGAGCTCGCCGCCACCAGTAGGTACAGCACCAGCACGGTCCCCAGCGCGAATATCCAGAAGTCTTTTTTCTCGATGTCTCTATCCCTGATTCCGGGATCGTTTTCCTGCGCCTGCTCGTTCATGGCTCCATCTCCACATCCGCCGGGCCGCGGACCACGCCAGCGAGGTACTGCGGCGGGCTAGTCTGTCCGTCGGAGTTCTTCGGCGCAACCAGCCGCAAGCGCACACGCGAGCCGATCGCGCCATTCTCCTCCGATGTCGCAATCAGTTCAATGTGCGAATAGCTCTCGATCTTCCACAAGCGGACCAGCTCACCCGCGTGCACGATCGGCATGGCAGCCTGCCACCTCGTCTGCAGCGTCCCCAGATGTCTCGACGTCTCGAGAGGCGGCACGGAGAGAGGAGGAGCGACCGGCAAGTCCGTCAATACAGTAAACGAAGGCCGCTCCCGATGATCGCAGCTTTCGATCACAGCCCACGCACGCCTGAGCACCGGATCCCAGCGCACAGCTTCGACGCGGAAGCCGTGGAGTTCCGCGAGAGGAGTTCCAACACTGCCCTTTGCAGCCACCAGGGCTGCAGCCGGTGTGCTCGCGCAGACACCTGCAGCAGCTGCCATGTGTATCGGCGGAGAGGCCAGCAAACCCAGCGCAGCGACTCGAAGTATCCAGCGATCTCGCTTCATCACGCCTCCTAGCGAATCAGTCCGTTGATCTGCGAGTACATGTCGTCGGCTGTCTTGATGACCTTTGAGTTGCTCTCATAGGCACGCTGCGCCAGAATCATCTGTACAAATTCGCCCACTACATCCACGTTTGAGTTCTCAAGGTAGCCTTCCTGCAGCGTTCCCATACCGCTGTTGCCGCCCGGAACATCCGTGATCGCGTTGCCGGACGAAGCGGTCTGTTGAAACAGATTCCCACCCATCGAACTGAGGCCGCCGGGATTCGCAAAGGTCGCAAGCTGAATCGTCCCCAGCTGCGCGCCGTTCGTCTGTCCAGGAATCGTTGCTGAGACCACACCGTATTGCGAGATCGTGACCGCAGTCGCATTCGACGGAATAGTCAGATTAGGCAGCAACAGGTCGCCGTTCGCTGTCACCAGCGTTCCTTGATTGTTCAGGTGGAAGCTCCCGTCGCGGGTATAGGCAATCGTTCCATCCGGCCGCGACACCTGGAAGAAGCCCGCACCCTGGATCGCGAGATCGAGCGGGTTCGACGTCTTGTTGAAGTCGCCCTGGGTCATGATCACCTCGCTCGCCGCCGTCCGTGTTCCCAGCCCGATCTGCAGCCCCGCCGAGACCGTCGACTGGCTCTGCGCCGATCCAGGCGTGATCAGATTCTGGTAGATCATGTCCTGAAACTGCAGCCGTCGCTGGCGAAATCCTGTCGTCGCCGAGTTCGCGAGGTTGTTGGCCACCGTATCCAGGTTGGCCTGCTGTGCACTCATTCCACTTGCCGCCGTGTATAACGCTCGAATCATCGCCGTCTCCTCTGTCAACCGAACAAATCAAACTTTTACCGCAATCTTCTACACCCGCGGCAACTCCTCCGCCGCCGTCTTGTCCAGATCGTTGTTGAATGCGCTCAATGCCTTCTGCATCATCTCCGCCTGCCGCTGCACAAGGATCAGCTGCATCGACCCATGCACGGCATCAAGATTCGCGCCCTCGAGCGCACCCTGCTGCACGGTCGCGGTTGCCGCTATTGGTAGCTCGCCCGCAGAAGCCGTAAAGCGATTCGTTCCCTCGGGAATCAAGGAAGCGTTGTTCGCGAAGTCGAAGATTCCGACCTGACCGGCGATACTGCTTCCGCCAGGCGTCGCGACCGAAATCGTTCCATCGGCCGAGATCTGCACCGCTCCGGAAGGGATCGTGATCGGCTGCTGCTTGCCATCAAGCACCGGCTCGCCCTGCCCGGTCTGCAACACGCCGGCCGAAGATCGCGTAAAGGAGCCATCGCGTGTATAGCGCACACCCTGTGCTGTCTGAAGCGCAAAGAAGCCGCCTCCGTTCAGCGCAAGATCCAGGGGGTTTCCTGTAGACGCAATCTGGCCTTGGCCCATATCCAGCCTGTTGCCCCCAAGTATGCCGAAACCATTCACCGCCGAGCCGACCTGCGAGCCGGGCTGCTGCGTCAGCCTATCCGTCAGAACGCTGCGAAAAAAATCCCGCTCTGCACGGAAGCCGTTGGTTCCGGCGTTCGCCAGGTTGTTCGCCGCCGTGTCGAGCGCCTGCGTCCGTGCCAGGAGCCCCGAATACACTGCATAGATGCCGCTGTCCATGCACGTGCCAATGCAGATAAAGGGCCGAAATCTTCGAGCGGCGGGTTAGAGAGTTATAAGACTTCTTGCATCTGCCTCCGTGACCCAAAGCAACAACCCCTCCAGCGTGGAGGGGTTGCGGGCCAAACAAATCTTTCTAAACCTAGTGAACGACCGACTGAAACAACGGCGAACTCAGCAGGCTGGCGAACTGGCTGTCCGAAGAACTGTAGTCAACCGATAGAACGCCCGCATTCGAATCGATCGACGTCTGATCGAGCGCCGTTTTTTCGAGCGGCGATCCCGTGCTCTTCCTCAGCAGGGCCGCACCTTTCATTAGCGTGGCGACAGTCGCGGCAGTCACCGTGTCGGACATCACCACCGCCATCTCGAACCGAACGCCATTCTGGAAATCCATCGTGTAGCGTGAACTCTTGAAGCGATTCTTGATAGTATCGTAGTCGGCAAGTTGAGCCGCCTCGCCCAGCGCGCTCTTCATCATCGTCTGTGTGCCCCTCTGGTCCAGCAGGCTCCACACCGCGCGCGTGTCGACCAGTCCCATCTCACTCACCATATCGGTGTCCGACAGAAAATTGGTCGTCATGCCGTCTCGGGCGTCAAGCGCCGCGTGCACCGCATCGCGGTCGCCAAAGACCATGGTCGTCTGGTTCAGGAAAGCCACCATGTTCCCCGAAGCCAGCGGGTAAATATTGTTATTACGGAGGATGACAGGCTTGATCTTATTCTTCGCAAAATTCGCGAGGATCGCGCGAGTCTGAAACTGACCCTGTGCGATGCCGACCGTTCGTGTCCCGTCGCCTGCGTGAAATGCGGCGAATGCCAAGACGTCGGCATCTTGATCCACCTTTAAACCGGAGCTCTTCAACGTAGTCTCGAGCCGCTTCAGCTCCGGCGGTAAAACCCGATCCTTCAAGGTCATCGCTGCGGGTGAGTTCTGCATGGCGCGATAGTCAACCACAATCAGCTGCTGCACGTCATGGGGAATAGCCGATTTGCCGTCGGTGCTCAACTGCGCCGCAGGGGCAGCAGAAGAAACAAGCGCAGTCATTGCGACAAGCGAAACAATCAGATTCTGCCGGGTAAGGATACGCAAAGGGAACTCCGTGAACCATCTACTTCTTTGTAATCTTTTGCTCTTAGCTAGTGCCTATTGTTCCGTGAAAGTGGGTAAGAAGCAAGTGACGTAGCTGCATCTTGGACGGTTACCAAGGTAGAAGGTTGGTTTTCGCCCTCGTTCTGATAAGGACAATGCCGTCCCGCCAGGAATGGATGCAGTCGCTCCTTTAGCAACTCCCTGCCCAAATCCACCTACTGGCGTCCGCAGGAGACATCCTGACCGCAGACTCTGCGCGTCAGCTTGGCCAGGCCATCGGCTGATACAACTTTTGCTCAAGCACCTTGTCTACCACCTGGAACCCGGGAATCTCCCGCACCCAGGCTGCGCCCGGGTCGAAGGCGTCCTTCGGAATAAGGCCGATCAGCTCGCCCTCCGCTGTGTGAACTCCATGCTTGCGGGCAAGGACCTGAACTTTCTCATGCACCAGGTGCATCGGCATGCGACGATAATCGGTTATGTTCATCGCTACCTGCGCTCGCCCATCGCACAGCACACCAATTGCTTTAACGCCATGCAGACCGCCACTGGCAGCGCGGATCTCGCGGGCAATCGCCCGCGCGGCGGCAATATCGGGTTGCTCCAGATAAACGTTATAGGCGATGAGAAAACTGCGCGCGCCTACCGCACTTGCTCCCGCCGTCGCATGCAACTCCGGACCACCAACATCCGGACGCCGTGCGGTGTCCCTTAGCGAAGCCTCGCGAAGCCCCTCAAACTCCCCACGGCGCACCTCTTCCAGCAGAACTCGGTCAGGGCGGGCCGCCGCCGCACCGTAGAAATATACGGGTACCCCATACCGTCTCCATATCTGGAGCCCAGCCTGCCGCGCTAGCATGGCACACTCCGCGAGCGAGAGCCCGCTGACCGGCACAAATGGAATCACATCGGCCGCTCCAATCCGTGGGTGTGCGCCATTCTGTCGCGTCAGGTCGATCAGCTTTACTGCCATGCCGACCGCCTGGACCGCCGCCTCTACGACCGCGCTGGGAGGTCCCGCCAATGTCACGACCGAGCGATTATGGGCAGCATCGAGCGACCAGTCCAGAAGATGAACATGCTCCACCTGCATCGACCGGACAATACGGGTAACGACGTCGCTGTCCACTCCTTCAGAGAAGTTGGGAACACATTCGATAATCGCATCAGAGTTCATACAGGTACCACACCGCGGACCGACGGCAGCAAACGAACCGCACCGCGCCCAAGGGTGGACGATACGCTACTTCCACCATGTATAGCCAAGGGAGAATTGGACACTGGCGTTTACGCCGGGGTTTCTGTCGCCCAGCGACGAGCTCGAGATATGGACGGCGTTCGCGCCGAAGTCGATCGAGCGGCGCGGCTTGATGAAGTAGTGAAGGCCGATCCCACCTTGCGGCGTAAAGTTCCACACACTGGAGTCTGAATTCGGGCCGTCATTGCCAAGATTCAGCGTCGGCGATCCAAACGCGGGATATTTATGGTTGGTCCAGAGCAGCCCACCAGCACCCTGCGCCCAGAACGACATGCGCCGCGTTCCAGCGAAGTTCCAGCGCAGAATGATCGGGGTTACGGATACCCCGGTAAACGTTCCGCCTACGGTATAGAGCGGAGTGCATTTCACTATGCTTGGAACAGGACCGGCGACACAATTTGCCCGCTGGAACTTCGGCGTATACGACTGCCAGAACGGAAACGCCTCGGCAGCATATTCGAAGTTGCCGCGCAGCCGCCCCGGACCGAAGTTCCTGGTGAGTATCTTGCCGGCATGGACGCCCGCCATCAGAAAATGAAAGCCGTCGCGGTTCCCCGTAATCCCTAGACCTCCCTGGACAATTCCTCCTACCTCGAGCGGAAGGCGCGCGGTAGCCACATCGCTATGAAATGGATTGGATTCGACCTGCGCGGCAGCAATGCCTGGGAGCAACATCGCAAGAAGCGAAAGTGCAATTGCCCTTACCCGGTGAAGAACACTACCTCGTTGCTTCTTGATCAAAACGACTCCGATTCAGCAATACTGTTCGGTCCCTAAAGAAGAACCATAATCTAACCAAAATTGGTGCACCCTGCTTTGAAGGGGCGCAGCTTCAGCCGCGCATACAGGTCAGATACACGGGGCTGCAGCCCAGTAGGGGAATTCTTCAGCGATCCTGCTCCGCTCGCTTGACCTGACTAAACCATCATCTCGACCGAAGCCGCGCAATCTTCTCGCTCTTTGAAGGTTTAGAGCCTTCATTCCGTTGTTTGCCTTAATACTTAGCCTTGCCGTTCAGGAATGCCGGCCAGTCTGTCGAACCTTCCCTAGTGGCCGGCGGCTGCCATGGCAGCTTCGTCCATGTCGAAGTTGGAGTAGACATGCTGAGCGTCGTCAAGATCCTCAAGGACCTCGAGGAGACGAATCATCTGGTTCGCCGGTGCGCCCTCGAGCTTCGTATAAGTCGAGGAGATCATCGTCACCTCCGCGTGCTCCGGTGTGATCTTCGCACCCTTTAAGGCGTTGGTGACTGCCTCGAAATCGTGTGGCGCGCAAAGCACCTCCCAGCTGTCGCCCTCTTCCGAGAGGTCCTCAGCTCCGGCATCGAGCACGACCTCCGTCAGCTTCTCCTCGGATGCTGCCGACTTCGATACAACGAGAACACCCTTCTTCGAGAACATCCACGACACCGAATTCGATTCCCCCAGATTTCCGCCGTTTTTCGAAAAGGCATGGCGAATTTCGCTGACCGCGCGATTCTTGTTGTCAGTCAGTACATCCACAATGACCGCGACCCCGCCAGGACCATAACCTTCGTACGTAATCTCCTCGTAGTTCACGCCCTCCAGTTCCCCCGTGCCACGCTGGATCGCACGCTTGATGTTATCGGCCGGCATGTTTTCGGTCTTCGCCGCGACGATCGCCGTGCGCAGCCGGGGATTGCCGTCAGGATCTCCGCCGCCGCCCTTGGCCGCAATCGTGATCTCCTTGATGAGCCGGGTAAAGATCTTGCCGCGCTTGGCGTCGGTCGCGCCCTTTTTATGCTTGATTGTTGCCCATTTTGAGTGGCCGGACATGGTGTTCCCTCAGCAATAATCGAATCAATCTCGTACGCGGACGCCTGCTTTCGCGGCCCCCAATCCAGAGAGTTTAGCATGGCGCGATTGGGCAGTTCTTCAGAGGTCAAACAAGCGGACAACCAGCAGAAAGCAACGATTCAGGTCGCCAGTAACAATTTCCAGTTAATCGTCGACTCCTCCCGATGTCCCACGACGTCTTCCGCATACATCTGAGGGAAAATTACAGTCGCACCAGACAGGAGAATATTCAGCATGAACCTCGAAACAATCGGTAAAGCTGGCTCTCGCACGTCACTGCATCTCTCTCTCTTTTGCGCCGCCGCCCTGCTGACCATCGGGCTCGCCGGTTGCAAATCACCCAGGTCCGGATCAACGCAACCCGTCGCTCTGAACGGCGCGGGAAGCACCTTCGTCTATCCTGTTATGTCTCGCTGGACCGACGCCTACATCCACGCTCATCCCGGCACCCAGATCAACTATCAGTCCATCGGCTCCGGCGGAGGCATTCAGCAGGTCAAGTCCGGCACGGTGGACTTCGGTGCGACCGATAACCCGCTCAGCGATGCGCAACTCGCGGGCATGAAGCCGGTCATCCAAATTCCTGAGAGCGCCGGCCCCGTCTGCGTCACGTACAATCTCGCGAACCTCAAGCAACCCGTACAGCTCTCGGCCGAGGCCCTCGCCGGCATGTTTCTTGGGACGATCACCACCTGGCAGGATCCACTCATTAAGCGGGATAACCCCGGCGTGACGCTTCCGAACGCGAAGGTTGTCATCGCGCACCGCACCGACGGCAGCGGTACCACGAACGCCTTCACCACCTATCTCTCTGCGGTAAGCCCCGCGTGGAAGCAGAAGATCGGCGCGGGCAACGCCATCCAGTGGCCCGTCGGGATCGGCGGCAAAGGCAGCGAAGGCGTCACGGAACAGGTCCGGCAATCCCCCGGCGCGATCGGCTATGTGGAGTTGACCTACGCCAATCAGAATAAGCTGCCCGTCGCCCGCATCAAGAATCTCGCAGGCAAATACATTGCCCCCAGCACCGCCAGCACTACCGCCGCCATCGCCGGATACAGCGATCAACTCAGCAGCGATCCGCGCACCCCTATCGTTAATCCGCCTGCATCCGCGCCAGATGCGTACCCAATTGCCACGCTTACCTTTCTGGTCATCCCCAAGGACGACCCTGACCAAGCCAAGCGCCTCGCTCTCCGAAACTTCGTCCAGTACATCATCACCGACGGCCAGGCCATCGCCGGAACCCTCGACTACGCTCCACTCCCTGACGGCGTAAAGCAGTACGATCAGCAGACTCTCCGGCAACTCACCTCATCCGGACAGCCTTTGCAGTAAACGAAGTCGCTGTTGTTTTTTGAAGGGCGCGATTTCAGTCCCGCCCTAAGCAAGGTACGACAACGCTGCTCAGTCGTTAAGGAAATGCTGGCCGTCAACTCAAAACAGCCTTACCGCAATATCTCGGGCGCTAGCAGATCCTTTATGGTCTCGCGACGCCGAATCAATTGGGCCAGCTTACCTTCGACCAGCACCTCGGCCGGCCGGAAGCGGGTGTTGTAATTGGAACTGAGGCTCATACCGTATGCCCCTGCATCAAGCAGCAGGACGTGATCGCCCGGCTTCACCCGTGGCATCGCTCGATCCCGCGCAAAGAAATCTCCCGACTCGCAGACCGGCCCTACGACATCCACCACCTCGTTATCTGCCGAGGCAGACCGCGCCTGCCGGACTGGCAAAATCTCATGGTGCGCCTGGTAGAGCGCCGGCCGGATCAGGTCGTTCATCCCCGCATCCGTGATCACAAACGTCTTCGCGCCATTTCGCTTCACATACAGCACCTGCGTTAGCAGAGCTCCGGCCTGCGCGACGATGAAGCGTCCAGGCTCGAGCAGAAGGTGCAGGTCGAGCCCCGCATGCTGCAACGCTGCCGCATAGCTCTTCACCTGGCCTGCAGGATCGAACACGGCACCGCCATACTCGACGCCCAGACCACCGCCTGCATCGACGTAGCGAATGTCCAGGCCGTCCTTTTTCAATTCGCCGATCAAGGCAAGCACCCGCGAAAGTGCCGCCGCAAATGGCTCGACGGAGCGAATCTGCGAACCGATATGAACGCTGACACCCGCCGGATCGAGCCACGCACTCCGGGCTGCTTTGCGATAAATCGCACGCGCCAGCTTGATGTCGATGCCGAACTTGTGCTCCCGCAGCCCGGTCGAGATGTAGGGGTGCGTCTCCGCGAAGACATCCGGATTGACGCGCAGGGCGAAGCGCGCACGCCTGCCCTGCAGCTTCGCGCGATCCGCCAGCAGTGAGAGCTCTCGCTCGCTCTCCACGTTGAAGATGAGGATATCCGCCTGCAACGCGGCATCGATCTCCCACATCTGCTTGCCCACCCCGGAAAAGACAATCCGCTTCAACGCCGGTCTGCTTACCCGCCGGACCCGCTCCAGTTCGCCGCCGGAAACGATATCGAAGCCTGCACCGCATTCCGCGAGCAAGCCGAGGATGGCCAGCGAGGAGTTCGCCTTAACGGAGTAACACACCGTATGCGACCGTCCCGCAAAGGCCTCCGCGAACAGGTAGAGGCGATGCGCAATCTGCTCGGCCGAGTAGACATACAGTGGAGTTCCGTACTCCTCCGCAAGCGCCAGAAGCTTTACACCGTCGCAGTACAAGCGGCGGTTGCGATAGTGAAAGGGGCGGTGCGGAAGATTCAAGTCGACGAACTCTCTGACGTGAAGGGAGCGGGGGCGGAAGATGGAGGAGGCGGATCGAATGGCCGGGGCAGCGCATACTGGCCCTCAGGGATAATAATCCACGCAGCGATGTACGCGAACAGAGCAACGCCGGTGAACAGGGTCACCACGACAGTCAGAATGCGCACAAGGTTGAGATCCCAGCCGTAGTGCTCGGCAAAGCCGGCACAGACACCCGCAATCATCCGCGAAGCCCGCGAACGAACCAGTTGCCCGGAGGTCCGGAACGCCATGCCACCGGCAGGTGGAGGGACGGTCGAAGCGCTATTCCGGACAGCGCCGCAGGACGGACAAAAGCGTGCCGCTGGTTCAAGTGACTTTCCGCAATTCGAACAGAACATGGCAAACTCCTGAAACTTACGAAGCATTTCATTTTTACATACGCGACCGGTGCCGTGAAGGTTCCATCCGCTCCTGCCTTGCTCGTAATCGTCTGATATCGCCGCACCTAACTCACCGTCCCTGGTACGGAAGCTTCAAATAGCGCCGCGCCGTCTCCGCCTGGGACTGATCGCCAACCCCGGCGGCCGCAAGCTGATAGTGCCGCACAGCGCCTCCGCGATCATGCAGCAGGTCCAGCATCTGACCCGCGTTCAGATCCGCTCGCTTGCGCAGCCAGTCGCTGCAGTTCGGCTGCTCGGAAGCCTCAAGATAATGCTTCGCTGCACTCTCGATATCGCCCTGCCCACGCTCCGTATCCGCCAGCCCGAACCAGGCCATCTGCAGCCGGGCATCGACGAAATATCCAGGCCGCCGCGCATCGGAGAGCACTGCCCGGTACGCCGCGATTGCTGCAGGCCCGTTCCCTTGATCCTTAGTCAGGTTGGCCTCCTCCAAGCGAAAGAGGTAGTCATGCGGAAACTCCTGCGCCAGCCCATGCTGCACCGTTAGCGCATCCGCATAACGCCCCTCATGCCGCAGAAACAGCGACAGTGCGGTACGCGCTTCCACCCGGGTCACCATGCCGCCTGCCGCCGCCTCGCGCAGCAACTCCAGCCCCTTCTCCTTGCTCCCGCCAACGCCGGTGATGCCGATCATAAGGCGCAGAAGTCGCGGCAGACTCGCCACTGCGAACTGTTGGATCCCTACCGCCATCTTCGCGTCCTGGTAGTCCGGATCAAGCCTGAGCACCTGCTCACTGTCGTTCCGTGCAGCAAGACCCTGCCGTGCGGCGGCAACGTAGCTGTGATCAACCAGCGTGAGAAACGTCGCGTGCATCCCCCGGGCATAGCCACGCGCAAACCAAGCGTTCTTATCACTGGCATTCGAACGAATCTGCTGGTCGCACAACCCAATCGCCGCGTCGGTAACAGACTCGATCCGTTGCCGCGTCGCGTCCGGAACGGAGACGCTGCGCTTTGAGGTCAGGAACGAGTCGTGTGCATAGTAGGTCGTATCAAGAAGGTCCTGATGATATAGCTCGTGAAAGACCAGCGTCATCAGGATGTAGTCTAAGGCAATCGCACTCTGCGCATGCGCCCGCTGCACTGTCTCGAAGAGATGCAGCGCCTGATCGTAATCCATGTTGTAGAAAAGGACATGCGCATCGCGAACATCCTTTTCGAAGTTGATCGGATCCGTGTGCTGTGCCAGATCGGGCGCCCCAGGGCCTGTCGGTAACATCCCCTGGGGCGGTCTGGTAGACTTCGGCAGCGCAGGAACGACACGCGCAGACATCGTCAACGCGAACACCAGCCCCACCAGCAGGCGTCGCATTAGGAAATGGAGCGATAGCAAGTCTGCCACCCGTGGAAACCGCATATCCAGCTTAGGACGGATCATGCAAAGGCAGGACTCGCGAATCGTAATTATTTTATCCTCACGAAATACCCTGTTTCCGCGCCACACGTACACTATACCCGGCGGCCATCGCCAGCCAATCGGGCGTCGAGGTATGGTCGTCCACAACGTACGCACTTGACCTGGTTTCGATGACTAGACTTCAGTTGCTCAAATTGCTGGTAAGTCAGGCCCGCGCCAACGGCTTTGAGTTTCGGCGTTGGTACAGCGGCAATCTTGGTCTTCCCTGGCAAAGCGCGACCGAGGCGGTCAATACGCTTGCTGAAAATCGTCGGTACTATGCATTGCTCTTTTCGCACGAGTTTGCGACCAGCTTCTGGAAGGCGGGCAACCGCATCACGTTCCAGGTTCCGGCGCAGACCTTCACGCGCAAGATGGCGGACGGCAGCATCGGCGTCGTCAAACGAAAAGGCTTCATTCGGCGGAGCGCACGCGACAATGCCTGGCTCTATCACCTACGCGAGATGGCTGCAGCCGATGACCCGCTCCGCTACATGCGTCGCTATCTCCGTGTCCTTGAAGATGTCGCTCCGGAGGAGAGACACACTCCCGACTTCGACCCCGAAGCCGAGTAGAGACACCGTCTCAGGCTTTCGCGCCAAAGCGGATCGCTTGAATCTGCCTAAGATGATGTCGGCCATGAACCAGTTGAAAGCGCCTCCACTGCGCGACGTCTAACGGTCCGAGTACCTGGTGGCTGATCGACCGCCGGCGTCCGAACACCCGCTCCGCTTCCACCGCCAATTTATCGAGACGCGTCAGGAGTTCCTTGGTCGCTTCCGTGAGCGCCGCCCCCGAGAGGCTTCGAGGAGAGACTGACGGCATTACCCCGGCAGGCGATTTTCTGCCTCTCGGAAAGTAACCGACGTTCAGGACGGTAAATTGGCCAGCCCGCTGCCGGATACTCGGCCGCGCCCTGGTCGGCGTGCCCTTCGCGAGGCGCGTCTCAAAAACACTGCACGTGGACGTATAGGTGAGCAGCAGATGTTCGATGATCTGCTGAATGCTCCACCGTGCAGGGTTCGCTGCGGGCCGAAGCTGCGTCGCCGTGGCGTCGAGGCCGCTGAGAGAATCGTCTATCTCTTGCTGAAGCTGTACGAACGCGTAATGCATAGCTGGATTGCAAGCTTATCCCGGCCGCCAGCGTTCGTCACGCACCAGTACTCAGGGCGTTGCGCGAACAGGGACGCAGGGCGAAAGGTCACGCCATAGCTTCACAACGAATGGACTTGAGCTACTGAGGAATTTCCTTCGAGGCAAAAGACCAATCAGACTTCCCTACTGCAATCCAGACAGCGCCTTCTGTGCGATCGAAGTATGATCCCCCGCGGGGTCGAGCTTGAGGTACAGGTTGTACTCTGCGATCGCTTCGTCTTTTTTCCGCAGCTTCTCAGCAGCCTGGGCGAGCGCGAAGTGGCTCTCCGGATCGCTCGGCATTACGGTCACTGCGTCTCTGCTCCGAAGATAGGCCGCTTCGAAGTTTCCGTGCCCGCTGTAGAAGTTCGCGACGTTCAGGTCTTCGGTAACCCGTTCGTCCGCCGACTGCGCCGAGACTTTGGGCAGCGGTCTCCTACCCCTGTTTGCACTCTTTGTGGCGCTCCCATCATCGGGAATCCCTGCAGTGTCGCGATCGCTGCTGGGTGCCGGTGCCGCATTGGTGTTCGAACTACTGCCGCTCGAACTGCTGCTGCTTGAACTGCTGCTGTCGCCCGCGGAATCCGGTTTGGATGTCGGCGCGTTCCCACCAACCCCAGGCGAACCCGAATCAGTCCCAGGCGAATCCGGCACATAGCGAGGCGTGTCACCCTCTGGCGCCGCATCGGGAGACTTGCTTGTCTCTCCCGGATAGGGGAACTGGTCAGCCGGTCGGCCCGCCGACGGAGTCGCAGGGCTTGCGGCAGGAGCAGGTGTACTCCCCGGATATGGAAATTTGTCAGCAGCGGATGATGTACCGCTCGGTTTGGCCGCACCAGCACCAGCAGCACTGGACCCGGCCTCGCCGGGAAAGGGAAACCGCTGCGCGGGCGACGGCTTCGCATCTCCAGTGCCGGCAGCATCAGGGGCGGCAGCGTCGGGCTTCGCAGCGGAAGAAGGCGGCGGACACACCAAAGGCTTTGCCTTAGGATTCGGCGTCACTGGAAACTTCGGATTCTGTTTTACTGCGCACGGATCCACCTTCAGCGGAGGCGGTGGTGGCTCGTATCGTTGCGCCACGCACACTCTGGAACCAGGTCCCGCAAGCATGAAACCGGCTCCCGCAAGCGCAGCAGCCGTGAGTAGCGCCGCAGCTGTCGATAGCCCCGCAACCATGGGCACCGTGCGTAGATGGAAGCGCTGTACCATCTTTATCATTTTACTTTACTCGTCTCATCGTGACTCGCCGTCTCCATTTCGCAGCCCGCACAGCAGACCCGGAGATCTGCCGGAAAGGCTGCCGCGCGATTTGAGCAATTGGATTCCTGTCGGTTTGAGTTTCATCTCTGTCGGTTTGATTGATATAGTCGGCTCCAGAGCCCAATCCCTCGAAGCGTGCCAACCGACCTATGCTGCCAAGCCTCATTATTCGATCCTCCTCCATCCATGCCGCCGGATGCTATACAACCCGCGCCATCAGGAAAGGCGCGCGCGTGTGTGAGTATGACGGTCCGCGCATGACAAAGGCAGTCGCCGATGAGCGCTACGCCGATCGCTTCGTCACCTATCTCTTCGGATATGGAGACAAGAACATGGTCATTGACGGCTTCGGCACCCCGATGTTCATCAACCACTCCTGTAACCCGAACTGCGAGACCGAAGATGACAACGACCACATCTACGTAACCGCCCTGCGGGACATCGCCGCCGGCGAGGAGCTCACCTACGAGTACAACCTCTACGACTCCGACGACGAACAAGGCGACTGCCACTGCGGAGCTCCCCAGTGCCGCGGCAACATGTTTTCCGATCTCGAACTAGCCCGCCGCACCACAATCGCGAGAAAGGCCGCTCGCAAGTCCGGAAGTAAAAGGGGAGCCGCATAACGATCGACATCTCGTCGTCCGCAGCACGAACAATTGGGCCGTTCCCTGTCACATCTCAATCTGATCGGCGTCGCGATAGATCGCTCAAGGCCAGGCAGGTTGAGTTACTCCCGTTGCCGCCCTAAGCCATAGGCGCAGCGGAAGTAGAATAGGACAGAGCGTCTCCCTCATGGCCTACCAGGTTCTAGCCCGCAAGTACCGCCCCCAGCGCTTCGCCGACGTCGCCGGCCAGGACCACGTCACCGTCACCCTGATGAACGCGCTGACCCAGAACCGCATCGCCCACGGCTACATCTTCTCCGGCCACCGCGGCATCGGCAAGACCACCATCGCCCGCATCCTCGCCATGGCGCTCAACTGCCGCAACCCCATCGGCTCCCCCCAGCGCCCCACCGCCGAGCCCTGCGAGATCTGCGAGTCCTGCACCGAGATCAAGGCCGGCAACGCCGTCGACGTCATCGAGATCGACGCCGCCACCAACCGTGGCATCGACGAGATCCGCGAACTCCGCGACGCCGCCCGCTATCGCCCAGCCCGCGACAAGTACAAGATCTACATCCTGGACGAAGCTCACCAGATCACCGATGCAGCCTTCAACGCGCTTCTCAAGACCCTCGAAGAGCCACCCGACCACATCGTCTTCATGATGGCCACCACCCAACCCGAGGACATCCCCCAGACCGTCCGCTCGCGCTGCCAGCACTTCAGCTTTCATGCCGTCAAACTCATCGACATCCTCTCCGAACTCCGCGGCATCGCGGCGAAAGAGCGTATTGACGCCGATGATGCAGCCCTTGGTCTGCTGGCCGAAGCTGGCGACGGCTCCATGCGCGACGCCCTCTCCATCATGGACCAGGCCATCGCAAGCGCCCCCGTCCATGACGGTAAAGCAGTCTTGGACGCCTCCCAGATCCGCGAGCTCATGGGCACCGTCCCCAACGCCATCTTCGAGCGCATCCTCGAGGCCGTCGATGCCAATCGCTCCGCCGAAGTCATGACCGTCGCCAACCAGCTCCTCGACGCCGGCAACTCGCCCGCGCAACTCGCCCGCCAGTGCTGCCACTACCTCCGCAACACACTTATCGCCAAGATCGCGAACATCGGCACCGACGGCTTGGCCACTGAGGCCTCCGCCGCCGAACTCCTCCAGATCTCAACCGACGAGCAGCGCCGGGCAGGCCGCTCCGCCGCCCTCTTCACCGAAGAAGAGCTCACCCGCTTCCTTCAGGTCATGCTCCGCACCTTCGACGAGTTAGGGTATCGACAAGAACAGCGCTTCCACTTTGAACTCGGCCTCCTGAAGCTCGTCCACCTCCGGCGCCTCCTCCCCGTGGAAGAGCTCCTCAGCGCCATCCCTGTAGCACCCGGCTCCGGCGGTACCCAGCGCGGCATCAGCCCCCCGAAACTTGCTGTCAGCTCCTCCCGACTCCAGTCCTTCTCAACACACCAGTCATCACACCAAACAGCCTCCGGAGATCAGCAACCAAGCCGTGTGCCCCCTTCAGACGTCGCTCCTCAGGGACGCCGGTCCCTCCCCGCTGTCAAAGCGCCCAGCGCTTCTGAAAAGCCAGCCTTCTCCCCCTTCCAGCAGAACAGCAGCCGCAAGCGTTTCGATACGTCTCCGACCCCGCCAGCTCCCATCGAGCCAGCCGCCGCCATCGTCGCCATGCCCTCCGATATCCCCACACCACCCGAGCTCCCCGCGCCCGTCGACATCGAGCTCCCCGCTCCTCTCGCCGTTCCCGTTGACGTCCGCACTACAGCCCCGGTTCCTCCTCCCGCAGCCATCCCCTTCGACCTCGAAGTCTCGAACCCCAAGCCCGAGCAGCTCGCCACCCCCGAGCCGGTCGTCCTCTCGTCCCGCAGCGCGTCCACGTCGCCCGAAGCCACATCCCCCAAAGCCACATCCTCCCAAGCTACATCGCCCGAAGCCGCAGCCCTCCAGCAGGCAGCTGTCGGAGCCCTCACCACCGCCCGGGGCCAGCAGTCCGCCGCCGATGCCCTCGAAGCGGCCGAGTGGACCATCGACGGCGCCACACTCGACGTCCAGACCACCGTCTCAAAGACGATGCTGCCCGTAGTGATCAACGCCCAAGCCGAAAAGATCATCCGGGCCGCTATCGCCACCGCCTCCGGCACACCGCTCAAGCTCACCCTGCTTCCGGGAACCGGAGCAGCTGCCGTAGCCGCCCAGAAAAAGGCCCGCCCCCCTCGCACCGGCTCTGCCCAGGCCAGGGCTGCCGGGCATCCTATCGTCCAGCAGGCACAAAGCCTCTTCAACGCAGAGATCCGCAGTGTCATAGACCTGCGCGACGGAGATTAGACCATGAACTTTCCCGACCTTGGCAAGATGAAAGAGATGATGTCCCAGGCGAAAGAGATGCAAGAGCAGATGGAGCAGAAGCTCGCCGAAACCGTCGTCGAAGCCACTTCCGGCGGTGGTGTCGTCACCGTAAAGATGAACGGCAAGAAGGAAGTCCTCAAACTCAAGATCGATCCCACCGTCATGGGCAGCTCCGAAAGCGATCTCGAACTCCTCGAAGACCTCATCGTCGCCGCCATCAACGAAGGTGGCCGCCGCGCCGACGAAGCCATGAAATCCAGCGTCCAGGGCCTGATGAGCGGCCTCAATCTCCCCGACCTCCCCGGCCTTAACTAACGCGTCACCCTCGTCATCTCGACCTGAAGGCGCGTCTTTGTCCCGTAGTGGAGAGACCCGTATTCCGCTCTCGCTTGCTCTTCCCTCTTTCCTCAATCACCCCCTGGTGCCGCTCCCATGTCTTCCCGCTTCGCCGAACCCATGTCTCGGCTCATCGAAGAGCTCCGCAAGCTGCCCGGCGTCGGCACCAAATCCGCCCAGCGCTTCGCCTTCCACATACTGCGCTCTTCAGCCGAAGACGCGGAAGCCCTGAGCCACGCCATCCGCGAGCTCAAGCAGCACCTCCGCCTCTGCTCGGTCTGCAACAACATCACCGACATCGATCCTTGCAGCTACTGCAGCAGTCCCAGCCGCAATCAGCGCGTCGTCTGCGTGCTCGAAGAGCCGACCAACATCGCCACCATCGAGAAGACTCGCAGCTACGACGGGGTCTATCACATCCTTCATGGCACCCTCTCCCCCATCGGCGGCGTTGGCCCCGAGCAGCTCCGCATCGCCAACCTCCTCACCCGCATAACAGATCCCGTCGCTCCTCCAGGTGTCAACATCACCGAGATCATCCTCGCCACCAGCCCCACCACCGAGGGCGAAGCCACTGCCGGCTATCTCGCCACCGAACTCCGCCGCCTCAGCCCTACCCTCAAGGTCACCCGCATCGCCACTGGCGTCCCCGCCGGCTCCGACATCGAGTACGCCGACGAAATCACCATGACCCGCGCCCTCGAAGGACGCCGCGACTTCTAAGTAGCAAGCCGGCTTCCTACCCCAATCGGCGTGTCAACCCCCCGGCGTCTACTGGGCGGGTTTCTTCATCGGTTGGCCTAACGGCACCGGTTTGCCGAAGTGCGGCCTGCCCAACTCGTTCCATGTAAATCGCTGGATGCGCGGCGAGCGGAAGTTTCCGCAGCCCTCCCCGGGCGCAGGATTGGCGTGATAGATGATCCATTCTTCCTGACCATTGGGCGACTTGAAAAATCCATTATGTCCCGGCCCGAAGGCATCCGAGCTCGGATCGGTACTCAGGAACGGGTGGTTGATCTTCGTCCAGTTCTTCGCATCGAGAGGATCGGCGTCTATCCTCGCCTCGAGCACCCCAAGCGTGTAGAAGTCCGTCCAGCAACCCGAAGCCGAAAACACAACAAACATCTTATTGCCGTGCGAAATATACTCCGGTCCCTCGTTCACATTGACGTGTCTGCCGGGCAGGTTGCCATGCGCTTCCCATGGATAGGCAGGCTGTGAGATCAACGTGCGCTGCGAGTCGATCGTCCAAGGATCGCTCATGTGCGCGATGTACAGGTCCTGCTCGCCGTCATTGGCTCCTTTCCAGCCGGACCACACCAGATAGTGCTGGCCTCGAAGCTCAAACGTCGTTGCATCGATAGCCCACTGGTCGCTCCGGTCGCTGACCTTGCCCTTGAAGGTCCAGCTTCCCTCGATGGGATCATCATTGCCGTTCTCGACTACATAGATGCGATGCGACGCATTGTCGCCGGCATCGGCGGCGAAGTAGATGTACCACTTGTTGCCCCAGCGATGGAGCTCCGGCGCCCACAACTGCTGCGACCAGGGATGCCCCGGCTCCGGAGTCCAAACCGCCTTCTTCTGAGCATGCCGGAGATCCGTGATGTCCGCCGTCTTCCGCAGCGTCAGATTGCTTCCCGAAGAGTTCGAGTAATAGTAAAAGCCCTTCCACCACACCACCCACGGGTCAGGCCCATTCTCAAGCAGCGGATCGGTAAAGGTGTCTCCCGAAGCCGTAGCAGCGTACGGGAGCGCAGGAGCGGCCACCTGGGCTGCGCTGTTTGACACTGCATACAGCAGCGCAAAGACAAGAACACGCACCAACGCTTGCAACTTCATCGAGCACAATCTCCTTAGAGCCATTCTAAGCAACCCGTTAGTTGTGCATTTGCAGGGCGAACCGGTCGCTTCTATACGAGGCGTCAAGGTCATTTTCGTATGGCCGACAACACAAAGTTGATAGTGCGGTACACACGACAGAAGCATTTGAGGCGCCCTCCAAATGAGCTCATCCTGTATTTGCGCGTCCCATAGAGCCGCACGTCATAGCGCGCGTCGACTAAAAAAGCAGGCGTGGGCCAGCCAGGCAAGAGGTAGCATCAAGAGCCCTACTTAAAACCTGAAGCTTCCAGCCTGCGCAACAGCATAGATACAAAGCTCAGATGATCAAGGCAGATGTCCGGGTCATCCACCACAGCATCTTCGTGGCCCCGTGGATTGCGAATAGCCTGTACGCCGCCTGCGAAGACGAATCGGTATCCCCTCTGTTCATCCCTTTCGCTCTCGGACTTAAGCGGCGTGAGGCGCAGCTTTGGATTTGCATGGTCGAAAGCAGCCATCATAAGCTTGTAGCCAGATTCGGATATTCCAGAATGCTTCTGCACTTGTTTATCGAGATATTTGAACGCGTGAAAGGTGGCCTCTGCATAATGGCCGTCGTCAAATAATTTCTTGACCTTAATCGGTAAACCTGGATGGATGTTCCGAGTATCAAAGGAATGCAGGAACGGTGTATCTACAGCAGGCTGTGTGGCGACTTCCTTTTGTGGCAGTGTTACCGAGGCACGGGCGATCGCCTCGAATTGTTCGAGGCTACTTGGCATTCAGCAGGTTCTCCCGAATACTGCGGAAAATCCGGTCATATGTTTCTTGGTCTGCAGCTACGGGTAGGTTCACTTCAATCCGCACAGTCAAACCAACTTCCCGTTGTCGGTCATTCCCACCGAAGAGCGCTTCTTTGTCGACTGTCGGGACAGGGTCTGAAGCTTTTAGCTTTGTGCTTTTTTGCTTCGCTTCTTTCGGTTTCACGGATGACCTTTGCGGTGCAGATACCTCTCCGTGCCCTGCAAGACTGGCTAGACCTTGAAAAGTAGAAGCCTGCCTTCGTCCCACAAGATCGCTGGTTTGATCACTGGTACGAAAAAATGAAATAAGACCGTCGAGCTGAAGTTCCCAAGCGGCATCGCCATGTAGGGTAAAAAGCTCGGTGTAAGCAGTTTGTACCATTTTACCGAATGCTTGTTGGAAAGCCGCGAGATCATGCTGATTGAAAGCGGCAGTAGATCTCTCGGTCTTATTTCCTTCTGTGTCAATCGCCCCGATAAACCTCAGCGTGTTGATCACATAGCTTTCGTTATTGGGCGCTATGCTCAGCTTCCGTAGCGTATCGGCTGAAACTTTTGTAGGGAACGATTTCCGAAATTGGTTAATGGCTGTAGTCACAGCTCCGGGCGACGCGTAAGGATGCTTTTCGGCCACTGTTTGTAAGGACCTCCTAAGTGCCGTAATCCTAACACTCTCACCGTGCTTCCAAAGTCCGTATCGGCAGTTAGTCTGGAGTTGGCTTTGCTCCCGGATTACGGGCAATCCAGAAGTATTCGGCTCACCCTCAGACTGGAATTGATCAGCGCGGATTTTGAAACGAATCGGCAAACTACCGACAAATGCGGCTACAGAAGTACTCCCCCGTTCACCGCGCCCGCGGATGGGTCGCGTCATACACCCGCTGCACCTGCCCCACCGTCAACTGCGTATACCGCTGCGTCGTCGAGAGCCGCTCGTGCCCCAGCATCTCCTGGATCGCCCTTAAATCCGCCCCTTCTTCGAGCATGTGCGTCCCGAATGCATGCCGCAGTGTGTGCGGATGCACATCCGACGCCAGCCCCCGCGACTGCGCCACCGCCTTCACGATCCGGCCTACACTCCGCGTCGTCAACCGGCAGTCGCCCCGCATTCGCAGATTATTAAGCAGGGGGCCGGCCTCAACCAACAGGCCTTTCCCCGCCGCAAGCAGCTTCGCCTCGCGCCCCGCGAGGTAGGCTCGCAACGCCGCCGCCGCTTCCTCCCCGAACGGCACCAGCCGCTCCTTCTTCCCCTTGCCCCGCACCAGCACCACGTCCTCGCGCCAGCGCACGCTCGTCATATTCAGCCCCACCAACTCCGAGTTGCGAATGCCGCACCCATACAGCAGCTCGAAGATCACGCGATCCCGCTCCGGCCACGCCGCCGTCTCTCGTGTCCTCTTCAATGCAGAACCAGCCCCGTCGAGCGAATCCAGCACCCGATTCACCTCTTCGATACTCGGCACCCGAGGCAGATGCTTCGGCAGCTTCGGCGTACTCACCAGCAGCGCCGGATTTTGTGCCACCTTGCCTTCTTTCGCCAACCACTTGAACCAGCTCCGCACTGCAGCCAGCGCCCGTGCCGCACTCGCCTTCGTCAATCCCCGCTCATACAACACGCCAAGATAGCCGCGAATGTGCAGATGCTCCACGAACCCGATCGCGGCGTCCTCGCCCAGCGTCTTTCCAAGGTACGCCGCGAAGTTTCGCACCTCCCGCGCATACGCCCGCACCGTATGCGCGCTCGCCCCGCGTTCATTGGCGACCACCGCCAGGAACTCCTCCGCGAGCCCCTCCATCTCCGTCGCTCGTTTTGTCTCTGGCACTCTACTCCCCACCTCTGTTCCCTACACCCTGTCTTTTTCCCCTGGGATGATGTGCTCGATGCACCTGCTTCAGATGGCCCAGCGCCACATGCGTATACACCTGCGTCGTTGCAATATCGGCATGCCCTAAAAGCACCTGCACGCTGCGCAGGTCCGCTCCATGCTCAACCATATGAGTCGCATAGCTGTGGCGCAGCGTATGCGGACTCGCCTTTAGACCGCCCGCGCCCCGTGCCACAGCGCGCACCATCTCCCACACCCACTGCCGCGTCAGCGGCTTTCCCCGAACACTCAGAAATAGTGTCCGCTGTGTTCCCTGGGCGCGCACCAGGCCCGGCCGGCCAATCGCCAGATAGTGCTCCAGCGCATCCACCGCCCGCTCGCCCAACGGAACGATTCGCTCCTTGTCACCCTTGCCCCGTACCTGCGTCCGGGCCTGCTCCAAGTGCAGATCCTCCACCCGCAACGCGCAGATCTCCCCTACCCGCAGTCCCCCCGCATACAGCAGCTCCAGAATTGCATGATCCCGCACCGCAAGATCATCGGCCGAGTCACTCCGGGCCGCCAGTCCAGCCCGCTCGAGCATCTCCGCCACCTCGCCTTCGGCAAGCGCCTTCGGCAGAATCTTCCAGCTCGCCGGCGTCTCGACATTCACCGTTGGATCATGGTCGATCCGTTTATCCAGCAGCAGCCACCGATAAAACCCGCGCAGGCAGCTCAGCTTCCGCGCAATCGACCGCGATTCCACTGCATGGCCGCGCAGTCCCTGTACAAAGCCCCTCACATCAGCCTGTGCCGCGGCCACCAGCAGACCGTCACGTCCTTCAAGATGTTCCGCAAACTGCTCCAGATCAGTCGTATACGCCTCGCACGAGGCCGGCCGCAGCCCCTTCTCCACACGCAGATACGCGACATATTCCCGCACGATCCACGCGTTTCCAGCCAGCTTTGCATCGACAGGGATTCCGAAAGGCAGATCGCGAGACATAGAGATGAGTATCAACGCGCTTCTGCTCCCGAGTCCTGCCGGCCTGACCCCCGGCACCAGCCTCGCCAGCATCCACCTGGTCACTCCGACTTGGTGTCAAGCCCCTGTCGCACAAAACCCGCGTCAATCCTGCAGATTCGCGTGGCATAGGACAGCTGCAAATCTGCTATCCTTAAATAAGAAAAGAAATAAACCTGGGATAGAGATTGAGACATCGAGCTGGAGCTATGAAACCCCTAGACCCACCGCAAACTCACTTTGTTTAAACCCCTTGGATGTCTCTAAGTCCTTTGTTTTCCGATCTTTGACCTATAACCCATTTAGAATGAAATACTTGTGCTCCTCTCCAAAGGCTATGTAGTTCATTACAAAGCACTTGCGTCACCTCCCTGGGCACCGCATTTTAGAAAAGTTGGCCCCTTACTTTCCCGCAGAAAGGATCTTCATGCCACTCTGCACACACCTCGCCCACAGCCATCTCGTCCCTGCCAACACCGACGGCTGCGAAGAGTGCCTCAAGATCGGCAGCCACTGGGTCCACCTCCGCACCTGCCTGACCTGCGGCCATTGCGGCTGCTGCGACTCCTCCCCGCACAAGCATGCGACCAGGCACTTCCAGCACACCAAGCATCCCGTCATGGTTTCCGCCCAGCCGGGCGAGTCCTGGCGCTTCTGCTACATCGACGAGCAGATGGCCGAGTAAAAGACAGACCCGCGATCCACAATTCTCGATTCGGGAGGCGCAGTAGCGCGCCGTGGCTGCTTCCTCCCCTCTCAACCGAGCTGTCCTCCGAGGCCAGAGCGGAGTCAACGTGGAGAGCTGCATGTGCCGTTACACTTGTCTTCTACCCCTGTTTCCTAACTCCTACACCCTCGCTTGCCGCTGATAAACTTAAAGAATCATGTTTGAAAACCTCAGCGACAAACTCCAGCGCTCCTTCAAAAATCTCCGCGGACAGGGCACCCTCACCGAGGAGAACATCGCCGAAGCCCTCCGCGAGATCCGCCTTGCCCTGCTCGAGTCCGACGTGAATCTCACCGTAGTCACCAGCCTGATCGAGCACATCCGCATCCGCGCTCTCGGGACCCAGGTGACAACAGCGTTGTCACCCTCAGAACAGATCGTCAAGATCGTCCACGACGAGCTCGCCAATGTCCTCGGCAAGGACACCGCGCGCTTCAAGACCTCGTCCCAGCCGCCCAGCGTCATCCTTATGGCCGGGCTGCAAGGCTCCGGTAAAACCACAACGAGTGGCAAGTTAGCCCAGTGGCTCAAGAAGGCCGGTCACCGGCCCATGCTGGTCTCGGTCGACGTCTACCGCCCCGCCGCCCGCGAGCAGCTTGCCATCGTCGCCCGCTCCACCGGCTCAAACATCTACGAGGGCGATCTCAAAGGCGAGCCCGCCAACTCCGACCTCGTCCTCCGCCTCGCCCGCGAAGCAAAACGCGAGGCCGCCAGCTACGGCTGCGACATTCTCATCGTCGACACCGCCGGCCGCAACCAGATCGACGCCGCCCTCATGGAAGAGATGGCCGTGCTCAAGAAGCAGCTCAACCCGTCCGAGATCCTCTTCGTTGCCGACGCCATGACTGGTCAGGATGCGGTCAACTCCGCGAAAGCCTTCAACGACCTGCTGTCCATCACCGGTACAGTCCTTACCAAGATGGACGGCGATGCCCGGGGCGGTGCCGCCCTCTCCATCCGCCACGTGACGGGAGCGCCCATCAAATTTTTGGGCACTGGAGAAAAGCCCGACGCCTTCGAGCCCTTCCACCCCGACCGCATCGTCAGCCGCATCATGGGCATGGGCGACATCGCCACCCTGCTCGAGCGCGCCGAAGAGAAGCTTGACCGCGGCAAGGCTGAGCAGTTTGCCAAGAAGGCTCTCTCCGGCGACGGCTTCTCGCTCGACGATTTTCGAGAACAGTTGCGGCAGATCAAGAAGATGGGCTCCATGAAATCCATCCTCAAGATGCTCCCCAGCGTCGGTCCGTTTGCCGGCATGGCGCAGGCCGCCGAGAACGTCGACGAGGGCCAGTTCACCCGCGTCGAGTCCATCATCAACTCGATGACCAACAAGGAGCGCCACGACCACGAGATCATCAACGGCAATCGGCGCAAACGCATCGCGCGCGGCTCCGGCACCACCGTGCAAGAGGTCAACAACCTCCTCCGCCAATACGCCCAGATGCGCAAGATGTTCAAGACCATGGGCGGAGGCGGCGGCCTGAAAGCCCAGCAACGCATGATGAGCCAAATGCAAGGCAAACAGAAATTCGGCAGATAGAATGGATATTATGTTTGAGATCCCTGCCAAGTCTGAGCCGTAGATGAAGTACACCACTGATGCCGTCTACGGGGTCTCAAGAGATGTGCCGCTGAACTACGTAACTCGTCCAGCGATAGATGAGCAATTCGTTGAAAACCTTGGCCGCGACAAGCACATTGTTATCTTTGGTAGCTCGAAGCAAGGCAAGACTTGTCTTAGAAAGCATTGCTTAAATAACGATGACTACATCGTTGTCCAATGTTCAAACAATTGGTCGGTCGGAGAGTTACACTCGAATATCTTGAAGAGAGCTGGGTTTCAAGTTATTCAGTCGGAAAAGAAGACTTCCGAGGGCTCAAACAAGATAAAAGCCGGACTTAAGGCGTCTGCCTTCGGCTTTGGTGCTGAGGTCGGTGGAGAACAAAATAATAAGGCTACAACGGAGGTGGAGCTCCACAGCTTGGAGTTAGATCCAAGCGATCCGAATGACATAATTGCGGCCCTCGAATCTATCAGCTTCTCAAAATATATAGTGCTAGAAGATTTTCATTATCTTCCAAATCTCACGCAGATTGGCTTTTCGGTGGGCCTTAAAGCTTTTCATGAAGCCTCGAAATTCACGTTTATTTTGATTGGAGTGTGGCTAGATGAAAATCGGTTAATTGTATATAACGGCGACCTCAGTGGTCGCATTGTTTCGATAGATGCCGATAACTGGGCGGAACACGAGCTCAAACTTGTTATCAACGCAGGAGCCAAACTTTTAAATGTTGAGTTTACGGCGTCGTTTATAACTGAACTTGTAATTAGATGTCAGGGAAGTGTCTACATTGTGCAAGAGGCGTGTCGGCTAGCTTGCGCTAATCGGAAGGTGTCAAGTACCTGCGACATTCTCACCTCAGTTGGTGATGGACTAGATGTTCCTACTCTAACTAAAGGAAATCGTGGATCAACAAAGAGGACGTTACTCTACGTTCATATCTCTTTTTTCTGGAGGATTTCAGGACACTACTCTCCAGATGTATAAATGGCTTCTCCATCCCGTACTTACCGCATCTTCGGAGAAGTTGAAGGCTGGATTCAAATATGCTGAACTTCGCAAGTACTTACAAGAGCGTCACCCCCAGAGAAAGGGTTTAAACGCAGGAAATTTGACTCAAGCTCTTCAATACTGTGCATCGCTGCAAGTTGAAAAAAACATAAAACCGATCGTTCTTGATTACGATCAGACAGCTACGCGCCTGAATGTAGTCGATCGAGGATTCATTATGTGGCTTGAATACCAAGACAAGCCTGAACTTCTGGGATCTATCGGCTTCGACCTTGATCCATATAACTCTGCACAGATGACAATAGTGATAGACCCAGACCCTATTAGCTAGAGCGCGTATCAAAATCTCTCATTTGATTTACAGAACATACTCACCCATGCAGCTTGCCACGAGCGATCAGCGATACCTTTGCCTTCTCTAGCTGAACACCCCTTCATGCCGACGCAACCGCGACACAGAAACATCCGCAATATCCTCCCAAAGCGCCTTATGCGTCTTCAGGTCGATCACCGCCGCCGTGTTCTGCCCCTCTCATCCGTAAGAAACTGAATTTCGGCCGTAAGATTCCGCCAGATTCGTACACGATACGAAATGCCGCAGTGCCTGCTAGAGTCAATGCCGTGAAAATCTCCTACAAAAGCCAGAACCCGAATGCTGGCGTAGTCAACTACGAGATGACGGATGTCGCCATCATCCTCGAATTCTCAAACGCCAAGTACCGATACGTCTATAACGAACAGGCGCCCGGGCTCGCCCACGTCGAAGCAATGAAACGCCTGGCCCTCGCAGGCCAAGGATTGACCACATACATCAACCAGCACGTACGCGAACACTACGCCAGCAAAGTACTCCTGGACCAGAAGATGGCGCGTCGAAAATCCTAAGTCCCCAGCCGCTGATCGGCGCATCTTACGTCTATATCAGCCGCCCTGTAGAATCGCGGCTGTAGACATCAACGCCCGTCAGGAGACGCTTTACTCATGAAACTGACCCCAGGAAAGCTTGCAGGAATGAAGGCGGTCTCGGATCCGCGCGGCGTGATCGCCGCTGCCGCCATGGACCAGCGTGGTTCTCTTCAAAAATCATTGGGACAGGCACGGGGAGCCGCAGCCGACACCCATGACCTCGAAGAGTTCAAGACTCTCGTCACCGAGGTCCTCACCCGCCATGCCTCGGCCATCCTGCTCGATCCTGAGTATGGCCTTGGTGCCGCGAGACACCGCAACGGCAAGGGCCTTCTGCTCGCCTATGAGAAGACCGGGTACGACTCTGCTACACCCGGCCGCCTGCCTGATCTGCTTGACCTCTGGAGCGTGCGCCGCCTCAAAGAAGCTGGTGCCGACTGCGTAAAGGTCCTCCTCTACTACACCCCGTTCGAGAAGTCGCACATCAACGACCTTAAGCACGCCTGGATCGAGCGCATCGGCGACGAATGCATCGCCCAGGATATTCCGTTCTTTCTCGAGTTCGTCGGCTATGACGCAGATGGCGGAGGTGAGAAATCACTCGCGTACGCGTTGAAAAAGCCATCGATCGTCTCTGGCTCCATGGCCGAGTTTGGGAAGGCCCGCTACAACGTCGATGTACTCAAGGTTGAAGTGCCTGTAGAGATGGCGTACGTCGAAGGGACCAAATCCTTCAAGGGCGAGAAGGCCTACACTCGCGCTGAGGCCCTGCAGCACTTCCGCGATGCCGAAGGCATGACGCACAAGCCATTCATCTATCTCTCCGCCGGTGTCTCCAACCCCGTCTTCATCGAGACGCTGGAATTGGCCGGCGAATCCGGGACAAAGTTCAATGGTGTCCTCTGCGGCCGCGCCACGTGGAAGGACGGTATTGCGCTATACGCTACCAAGGGTTCTTCTGCCTTCCGCGACTGGCTTGAGACCACGGGCGTTGAAAATATCTCGCGAGTCAACGAGGCGCTCCAAGCCGCCAGCCCCTGGTACCTTAAGTTTGGAGCGAACAGCCTCGAAGCGTTGGGTTAGCCTCGGGAGCCGCGGATTGCACCGTCGTGGCCTTCAGACTCTTTTAACAGATTCGCGGCTACAATCACTGAAGATGATTCGCAGATCCGCGCTGCTCGTTGCTCTCCTGTTCACTCCCCTCTGCGGCTTCAGCCAGACCGGCGGTGTCACGCTTCCTCCTGGGACCCCGTTTCCTGTACAGATTGACGGCACGCTGCCCATGCGGGTCGGAACGCCCATTCGTGCACGCCTGCTATACCCGGTCTACTCAGGCGAGACGCTTCTCATTCCGGAGAAGGCCGTCCTGCTCGGCAGCATCGTCGCCCTGCGCCCAGACCGGTCGCGTCGCCTTCATGCCCGGCTGAATGCAGACTTTACGCCCTTCCACACGCCGGTCGTGCGCTTTACGCAAGTCATGCTGGCCGACGGAACCGCACTTCCACTCGTCTCCGGCAATGCCTCGAACGGCGCTCCTATCTTCCGGCTGGTTGCGCCCCCTCCACGGAAGGGCGGCTTCATCCGCCAGCAGATTGAGCAAGGCAAACAGCTTGCTCGCGATCAGATCGCCGTCTTCACCGCGCCAGGCAAAAAAGATCGCCTCATCCAGCTTCTCTATCATCAGCTGCCCTATCATCCTGAGCGCATCGAGAAAGGGACCGCATGGACGATCGAGACCACTGAACCGCTCTCTATCGCACATCAGGCGCTGCCTCCGCCGCCTGCGGCTCCAGCGATCGCAGCAGCTCCTGCCGGCGAAGGGCCGCCAACCTGGATGATTCAGGCTTACCTCAATGACGATCTCAGCTCCGCCACCACCAAGGACGGACAGGCGATCAAGGCCACAGTCGCCGAGCCGATCTACAACCCCGACCACACCCTCGCCGTTCCGCAGGGCGCCACTCTCCTTGGTGCCGTAACCAAGTCCAAACGGGCGCGCATGTTCGGCCGGGCCGGCGTTCTCAGCTTCAGCTTTCGGCAACTCGCTCTGCCCGAAGGCGATACGCAGAGCGTTCAGACCTCCTTGACCGGAGCCGACTCGGCATCGTCCGCTAATCTCGCCATGAACTCCGAGGGCGAGGTCAAGCCCAAGCCGCGCGACAAGATCGTCATTCCGCTTATTCTCTTGACCCTCGCCGGCGGACCGCTTGACCGTGAGGGTAATGATGGCGCGCTCCGCAAGAACGCACTTGCCTCTAACAGCCTCGGTTTGGCCGGATTTCTGATCGGCACCATCGCTCAAAAGCCTAACCTCTCCGCCGGCATCGGCTACTATGGCGCTGCGATCTCCATCTACGATCGCCTGATCGCCAAGGGTAAAGAGGTGGCCTTCACGCGCGACACGCGCATCATCGTGCAGACGACGGCGCGCCGCTCGTCCGCAATTAAACCCGACGCTTCAACCTCGAGAACGCGCTAAAGCTTATCTCCTTTGGGTGTCATGTATGAAGGGAAGAATGGCATTCCCCAAGCCGCGGAGAAGTCTTCCCCGCACCTGCACTTGCTTTCTCCTCCTCACGCCCCGCCCTACTCCCATTCGATCGTTCCCGGCGGTTTTGACGTGATGTCATAGACGATGCGATTGATCCCGCGCACCTCGCTCACAATCCGGCTGGAGATCGTCCGCAGCACCTCATAGGGCAACGGCGCCCAGTCCGCCGTCATCCCGTCCTCACTCTCGACGGCGCGGATCACACAGGTATTCGCATACGTCCGCTGGTCGCCCATCACACCGACGCTCTTTATCGGCAGCAGCACCGCGAAGCTCTGCCAAACCTTGCGATATAGCCCGGCCCGCTTGATCTCATCGACAACGATCTCATCAGCCTCCTGCAGGATGGCCACGCGCTCGGCTGTCACCTCGCCAAGGATCCGCACCGCCAGGCCGGGCCCAGGAAATGGTTGCCGCTCGATAATCTCGTCCGGCATTCCCAGATCGCGGCCGATCCGGCGCACCTCATCCTTGAAGAGATCGCGCAGCGGCTCGATCAGCTTGAGCTTCATATCCACCGGCAGCCCACCGACATTATGATGGCTCTTAATTGTGTGCGACGGTCCATGCACACTGGAGGACTCGATCACATCCGGATAGAGCGTGCCCTGCACCAGCCAGGCGATCTCTTCTCCATCGTGCTTCTCCGCCTCGAAGATCTTCTTCGCTTCGTCATCGAAGACGGAGATGAACTCGCCGCCGATAATCTTGCGCTTCTGCTCGGGATCCGTCACCCCGGTTAGCTTCGTCATGAACCTCTCGCTCGCGTCGACAGCTACGACCTGCAGCCCAAGCTGCTCGCGCATCGTCGTCTGCACCTTCTGAAACTCGTCCTTGCGCAGAACCCCATTATTCACAAAGATGCACGTCAGCCTGTCACCGATCGCCTTCGCGACCAGCACCGCTGCAACGCTCGAGTCCACGCCACCACTGAGCCCGCAGATTGCATGTCCACTCCCCACCTGGGCTCGAACACGCTCTACCGTGGATTGAATGAAGTGCTCCGGCGTCCAGTCCGCCTTTGCCCCACACATGTTGATGACAAAGTTCTTCAGCAGCTCCGTCCCCTGCCGTGTATGCGCCACCTCGGGATGAAACTGCACTGCCCAGATCCGGCGATCCTCATCGGCTATACCGGCAACCGCGTTTGCGGTCTTCGCCGTCAGCACAAAGCCGTCAGGCAGTTCCTTTGCCTCATCCCCGTGAGACATCCAGACATTCATCGTTTGCGGCAAGCCACGGAATAGCGGAGTCTCGGCTATCACTGTCACTTCAGCATGGCCATACTCCCGCGCTGAAGCCGGCTCCACCGCGCCGCCGAGATGGTGCACGATGAACTGAAGACCGTAGCAGATCCCAAGCACCGGCACGTCCATCGCCAGCACGTCTGCGTCGGCGTTTGGAGCGTCTACGTCATACACGGAAGAAGGACCGCCTGAAAGGATAATCCCCTTAGGTGCAAGCGCCTTGATGCGCTCAATCGAAGCGGTACACGGCAGCACGATCGAAAATACGTTGAACTCGCGGATACGCCGGGCAATCAGCTGCGTATACTGCGACCCGAAGTCCAGGATGAGAATAGTTGAAGTGTCCACGATGATCCAAGTCTAAATCAGCGTAGGGTGAGGCCTTTGATCCTCGATAGCCTCATCTATCATCTCGATCCTGAGCGCAGTCGAAGGCCGGCGCACTTGACCGCGCAGTGAAGAGACAGCCGCCTGCGTTGGTGTAGTTGCTTGTTCTGCATCGCTACCATGTGTCTACACATGTGCTTCTGACAAACAGCCAGCAGGTTTAGTCCCGTTTCTTCGTATTGTTCACAGCACCGATCAATCCAGCGCCGAACACGAGAATGGCTCCGCCGACGATCCACGGCGTGTGCACATGCGCTAGTGTCGCCACGTACGCCAGGCCGATGATTATCACCACCACCCCGATCGCATAAATACCAAACGAAGACATACGGACTCCTATTAAGAAATTTGGAATAGATAAATTTGGAACTCAGGCTGAGATACACGCTGGGCCGTGAGCAATTAGACCACAGCTACGAACCCCGGGTGCTCCATCCTTCGCAGTCTCGCCTTGAAGACGTGGATGCTACACGTTCAACGCCGAGCTGCGCCAAAGTTCCAGATACGCCACCAGCCGCGCCACATGGAAGAAATCCGACGCGACAAAGTAAAGCACAAGCACGCCGCCCCACCATAAAGTAAGAAACGCCTGCGATGCCACGCTTTCAAACGGTAGCGGGCTCGCTGAAAAGACCATCGCCAGCACGATCAGCGCAATCTTGATGATCCCCATGACCAGGTTGATCTCTACCAGCTTCATCTTTAACACACCGAGCCGGAACGAAGCAGCCAGACTCCCACCGGCCCCCATCCCGCGCAGCATTGCCAGCAGCGGCGCCACCGAGAACCCCCAACTCACCACGGCCCACAGCGTAAACAGCCCCAATGTCGCCACGATCGCCAACGCAAAGTAGAGCACCAGGCTCGGCTCCGCCCGCCGTGCAATCGGCCCCGTGACTGCAACGCGCGCCGCCCCCTGCAGACACACGAACCAGACTGCGAAGCCTATGAACAGCGCCGTCAGCCGAATCGTCTGCAGCACCATCAACGTCAGGGGCCGGGCATGAAGACGATCGTCGACGCGCCGAAGCACTACCGTACGTCCTAGCGAAGAGACGACCACCCACGTCACCACCAGCAGCGGAACCAGCCATACCGCGGCCGCCAGAACCGGCGGAATCAGCACGACCGCAGTCTCGCCCAGAGTCGCCGAAGTCTTCATCGGATCGAGCAGCGTCATCTGCTTCAGCGCACCATAGTTCAACGGCGTAGCCAGTAGAATTTGTATCGCTTCATACTTCAGCAACAATATCGCGGGGATACCGTAGAGCCACCGCCAGAGCACCTCGAGCGCCATGAGAGAAGGGCGCTTCCAGCACCACAACGCTGTCCCTACAAAGGTCTGTGTGACCCGCTCCGTCCCTACATGCTTACTTTGAACAACTGAAGCATTCATTAGGTTTCCGCTTTGAAAAGGCACGGCTTCAGTCTTGGTGCTCTGAAGCAGCGGGTCTTTAGTCTTTGCGCTTTGAAGGGGCAGAATGTCAGGGCCGCCATTGTCCGCAGCCGTTCGCGCGGCTTTAGCCGCTGAGGGAATCTTTTCGGAGGCAAACCCCTCCCTGTTCTCCATCACTTCACCACAAGGTTGACCAGCTTGCCCGGTACAAGGATCACCTTCACAATGGTCTTGCCTTCGATCCGTGTCCTCACCTTCGCATCCGCCAGCGCCGCAGCCTTCACGGTCGCATCATCGCTACCCACGGGCGCCGTAATGACGACCACCAGCTTGCCATTCACCTGAACCGGAACTTCAAGAGCACTTTCTTTCGCAAGCTCCGCGTCCGCCACCGGCCACGGCGTCCGGAAGACAACACCCTCGCCGCCAATCTCAGACCACAACTCAGCCGCAATAAAAGGAGCAAACGGGGCCAGCATCAGCGCCAGCGTCCTGAACACCTCGGCTACGATAGCCGCTGATATCTCGCCCGCGTCCATCGCCGATTCCGCCGACTGCACCTCATTGACCAGTTCCATGATGGCGGCAATGCAGGTGTTGAAATGCCATCGGTCGCTGAAGTCAAGCGTAATCTTCTGGAGCGTCTGGTGCAGCTTGCGCAGCAGCTTCTGAGCGGCGCTGGAGGGTGCGGCTCCACGCGGAGCAATTTGCGCCGCGCGCACAGTGTCCTTGTACTTCAACGTCAGCCGGTACACCCTGCTCAGAAAACGGCTGATTCCCCCAACTCCCTCCTCCTGCCAATCCATGTCCCGGTCCGGCGGTCCTGCAAACAACGAGTACATCCGTGTCGCATCCACACCATAGCGCTCGATCATCTCGTCGGGACTGACCACGTTACCCTTCGATTTCGACATCTTCGCGCCGTCCTTTAGCACCATCCCTTGCGTAAACAGCCGCTCCACAGGCTCGCTATTCTCGATCATGCCAAGGTCGCGCATCACCTTCGTCCAAAAGCGCGAGTAGATCAGGTGCAGGATCGCGTGTTCCACACCACCTACATATTGATCGATGGGGAACCAGTAGTTCGCCCTTTCGCTCGCGAACGGAGCCGTGTCATTCTTCGCATCCGTATAGCGATAGAAGTACCAGCTCGAATCGACAAACGTATCCATCGTGTCGGTCTCGCGCCGCGCGGGGCCGCCACACACTGGGCACGTCGTGTTCACAAACTCGGGCACACGGCCCAGCGGGGATCCACCCTGTTGCGTGATCTCGATCTGCTCCGGCAGCAGCACCGGCAGCGCACTCTCCGGCAACGCGACAACTCCACCAGCCTCAACGCCTGGTTTCCCCGCCCCTGGGCTGTCATGCCCGCGCTCGCAATATACCATCGGGATGGGCGTCCCCCAATAGCGCTGACGGCTTACCCCCCAGTCTTTCAGCCGATATGTGACCGTAGGCAATCCAAATTCATTTGCCTTTGCAAACGCCGCCATCTTCGCCTGCGCTTCGAGCGACGCCTCACCCGTCCACTCCCCTGAATCGATCAGCACTGCCTCATCCTCGCCCAGGTACGGCAGCGCGAGATCGTTCGTATCGACATTCGGCGCAATGACGCGCCTGATCGGAAGCCCATACTTCTGCGCAAACTCGAAGTCCCGCTCATCATGCGCCGGCACGCTCATGATCGCGCCCGTGCCGTAATCGGCCAGAATATAATTCGCTACCCAGATCGGCACAAGCTCGCCGTTGAACGGGTTTAGCGCAAACCGCCCCGTTGAAACCCCATGCTTTTCAATACCACCCACGTCGCCTGCCTCACGCGCCGAACGCTGTTGCTCCAGGAATTCTTCGACCTGGGTTGCGAGCGCATGATCCTCTGCGGCAAACGCCTTCGTCACCGGATGCTCCGGCGCCAACTGCACGCTCGTCGCACCAAAGATCGTATCCACTCGCGTCGTAAACACCGTGATCACAGAAGAGCTGTCAGCCGGAGCGGAGCGGAGCGGAGTCGAAGAACCTGAGTCTGACTTTTCATCCACAACCGCCACTACAAAATCAACCAGCGTTCCTTCACTCCGTCCAATCCAGTTCCGCTGCATCGTCCGGACCTTCTCCGGCCAGCCGTCCAGCTTGTCTAATCCGCTCAACAGTTCATCCGTATACGCCGTGATCCGCAGGAACCATTGCGTCAGATCGCGCTGCTCCACAGGGTTATCCTCATGTCGCCAGCAGCAGCCACCCACCACTTGTTCGTTCGCCAGCACCGTCTGGCACAGCGAGCACCAGTTCACCTTGCTCTTCTTCCGGTACGCCAAGCCACGCTCGTACATCTTCAGAAAGATCCATTGATTCCACCGGTAATACTCCGGCAGGCACGTCGTGATCTCTGTCGCCCAGTCATAGCTCAATCCCAACCGCCGAAACTGCTGCTTCATCGCGGCTATATTCCGGAGCGTCCACTCCCGCGGCGGCACGTCGTTCTTGAGCGCGGCATTCTCCGCGGGCAGCCCGAATGCGTCCCATCCCATCGGGTGCAGCACGTTGTGCCCGCGCATCCACATATAACGCGCCAGCGCATCGCCGATGGCATAGTTCCGAACATGCCCAATGTGGAGCGCTCCGCTCGGATACGGCAGCATCTCCAGGCAATAGAACTTCGGCTTTCCGCCCTCATGCGACTCCGCTGCATACAGTGCCGGATCGGCATCCCAAAGCGCCTGCCACCGCGGCTCAATCTCCGCAGGGTTGTACCGCTCCTGCTTCTCACTCTCGTTCTTCACACTCTCGGACATATCTCTTGATTGTAAAGAAAGCTCACTTCATTGCAGTCGAACTTTTTGCAGCTTGCATCGGTTGGCCAAGCCGTAGCCTTATGAGGGGAAGGTCAGTCAGCCTTGGACCTCTGGCCGGGCTTCTGACGGCAAGGGCACCTTTGAGCCTTTTTACCGTGCCTCCAGGCGAAGAGCCCAACCTCGGTTTGGTCGCCCTGACACCTTCGGCCAGAAGGAGCAGGCGGTTGCCTCGGGTGCTGGACTCGCCGAGAAGGACGAGGATCTTTTTTCCCGCACTGTTCACACCATCACACCAGAAGACTAGTTCGGCACATCGCGAGATCCTGTCTCCTGGTCAGGATCTCCCGATGCGTTCTAGCCAGTCGCCAGTGTCCTTAGCACCCCGACATTGCGCGCCTCATCCCCTGGTGCATCCACCGGCGTCTCCGCAATGAACGTTGCGTGACTAAATCGCTCATCCCGCAGCAGCCGCTTGAATGCCGCAGCTCCGATAGTTCCTTCGCCGATATGCTGGTGCCGGTCCAGTCTTGATCCCCGCGTTGCCTTGGCGTCGTTGCAGTGCCACACCCGCACCGCCTCGTGCCCTACTGTCAACTCAATCAGCTTCACCGTTTCCGCATATCCCTCAGCGGTCACGATGTCATAACCAGCAACGTGCAGGTGACAGGTATCCAGACACACCCCAACCGGAGCGCACGCCTGCAAGCGAGCTACAAGCTCCCCCACCTGCTCCAGACCACCGCCGAGCGAGAACTCTGCACCAGCCGTATTCTCGATCAGAATCTTGAAGTTCTTTCCCTGCCACGCGACGCCATCGATTGACCGTTCAATCGACTCCACGGCGAGCCGCAGGCCCTCCTCCCGCGTCAGCCCCCTCCAGCTTCCCGGATGTAGCACCAGATACTCAGCCCCCAGCGCCAGCGCCCGCTCTACCTCACCCCTAAAGGCGGCAACTCCGTTCACCCGAACGCTCTCGGTCTGGCTGCACAGATTGATCAGATAGCTGGCATGGACAGAAACCGGCCCAATGTCATGCATCGCTCGCAGTTCCAGCATCTTCGCCGCGTCCTCGGCCTTTACCGGAGCGGCCCGCCACATTCTCGGACTCGACGAGAAGATCTGAAACGTATTCGCACCCGCTTCGACTGCCCGTTCAACTGCCTTCCATGTGCCGCCAGCTGTCCCCAGGTGCACGCCAATCCGCTTTTTCTCTACCTTGTCCATCCACCGATGCTAACCGCTCCTGAGGACCGTTCCATGTATCGTCTTTCGACAGCTCTTACCCAGATTCCACGTCTCGAGGACCGATCATGCCAGCACCCCAAATCTCAAGAGCCGCGCCCGCTACGATCCTGGCTTCCATTTTGTCATCGTGCCGATCCTTCTGGTTAACCTCGTCTTCGCCTTCATCCTCTGCTTCCGACACTATCACCAGTACCTTTACATCGCGGTGTGGTGGATTGTCCTGTCCTTCACCTTCATCCTGATGGCGCTCCGGGCCAGGATCAGCGCGCTGAAGGCTCAGGACCGGGTCATTCGTCTCGAAGAGCGCCTCCGCCTCACCGCGCTGCTCCCCTCATCCGAGCACGCCACCATCTCCTCCTTCACCAGCGCGCAACTCATTGCACTCCGCTTCGCCTCCGACACTGAGCTTCCTGCACTCGCCCGCCGCACACTCGCCGAGCACCTCAACCCCAAACAGATCAAGAAATCCATCACGAGCTGGCGTCCGGACTACAGCCGCATCTAACTAACGCAGAGTCCTCGTTGGAAAAAGAGAGCGTGATTTGCTTCCAAACCATGCTTCCGTCGTCTACCATTGTGAAATCCGCATGACACAACCATTGCAACTCGAAGAATCGCTGGAGCAGCAAACCCCGGAGCAGCCGACGAGAGAGCAGCAAACCAAGGTGTTCCCGTCCTCTTCCGGGCACATGTTCCACGATTATTTCACCCCGGGCCGGCAGTGGAGCTTTAAGAAGAGCGGTCTACTTGACGCCCGCGCACGCCGCATCTTCGAGACCACCGCCATGGGCTGCGCTCATGACGCGTATCCCTTCCACATGCCACTCGAGGCCAAGGCAGGTCCGTGCGTCCAGGCTGACGGTCACCAGATGCTAATGATGTCGTCCTATGACTATCTCGGCCTCATCGGCCATCCCCGGATCGATCTCGCGGCTCAGCAAGCAATCGCCCGATACGGCACCAGCACCTCGGGCGCCCGCCTCCTCACCGGCACCCTCGACATCCACAACGCAGTGGAGCGTGACCTCGCCGCATTCAAAGGCACCGAAGCCGCCCTTACCTTTAGCTCCGGCTATATGGCCAATCTTGGTCTCATCACCGGCCTCTTCGGTCCTTCCGACCGCATTATCATCGACGCGCTCTGCCATCGCAGCCTGCTCGATGCCTGCAAGATGGCTGGCGTTCTGGTCCAGCGCTTCCGACACAATGATCCCGAAAGCCTCCGAGATGAGATCCGCAAAGGACCAACCGCCAACCGGACTGTCATCATCTCCGACGGCGTCTTTTCGATGGACGGCGATATCTGCTGCCTCCCCGACCTAATCGCCATCAAGAAAGAGTTCGGCTGCTTCCTCTTCATCGACGAGGCTCATGCTTCCGGCGTCCTCGGGGCCACCGGCCGCGGCACCGACGAGCACTTTGGCATCGACACGAACGAAGTCGACCTCTGGTCCGGCTCGCTCGCTAAATCCATCCCCTCCGTCGGCGGCTTCGTCGCCGTCTCGCAGGAGCTGGCCATCTACCTCCAGCATGCCTCAAGTCCCTACATCTTCTCCGCCGCCATGGCTGCATCCGCCGTCGCCGCCATCTCCGAAGGCCTCGCAATCTTGAAAGAAGAGCCGCAGCGTGTTGCTCGCCTGAAGGCAAACGGAGATTACCTCCGCACCGGTCTCCAGAGCCTCGGCTACGATACCGGCCTCTCCGAGACGGCTATCATTCCCGTAGTCCTGAACGACGAAATCACGACCGGCCTCTTCGCCCGCAAGCTGCGCAACTACGGGATCATCGCCGCCCCGGTCATGTTCCCCGCCGTCGCCCAGGGAGTCGCCCGTCTCCGCCTCTGCGTCACCGCCGCCCACACCCCCGAGCAGCTTGACTTTGTCCTCGACGTCTTCCGCCAGCTCGCCAGTTAGAGCAGGTACATGCAAAACTTGCTGCCTCGAAGCGCTGGCTGTTTTCAAGAGCAAGTCTGTTTTGCTGTGGCGAGAACCATTCTGAAGAGACCGAGTCTTAGTCCTGCCATCAACTGAATCACAGCAGGGCGGCTTTCGCCGCTGAGGAAACCTCCGCAGTGACCACCCTCATTACTGGAGCCAGCGGCTTTCTCGGTGGTCGCCTCGCCCAGCTCCTCGCAGCCCAGGGCGAAGACGTAATTGTCCTCGCCCGGAGATCCTCCGACCTCGGCCATCTCGCCAGGTCACCCCACCGCATCGCTCTTGGCGATCTCACCAACCTCGCCAGCCTCCGCAATGCCGCCAAAGGCGCAACCCATATCTTTCACTGCGCCGCCTGTTCGACCGACTGGGCTCCGTGGAGCACCTACTACGCCTCCAATGTGACCGGCACTCAGAACCTTCTCAACGCCGCCCTGCACTCCCCCACTCTCGAACGCTTCGTCCACGTCAGTACGACGGACGTCTACGGCTATCCAGCCATCCCCTGCGACGAGTCGACCCCTACTCGCGACTCCGGCCTGCCTTATAGTCAGACCAAGCGCCTCGGAGAAATCGCCGTCTGGAAGGCTCACGAGGACCACGGCCTCCCCACAACCATCCTCCGTCCAGCCACCATCTACGGCCCGCGCGGCAAAGATTTCACTGTCGAGATAGCAACCCTGCTGCGCCAGCGCCTGATGGCTACCATCGACCGCGGCCGCGCCCCCGGCGGTTTTGCCTACGTAGACAATGTCGCCCAAGCAATGATCCAGGCTGGCAATCACCCCGCCACCCTGGGCGAAGCGTTCAATCTCGCCGACGGCACCAACGCTACCTGGAGCGAATATCTCAACCTGTTCGCTGAAGCTCTCGGCACAAAACCACCGTGGATGAATCTCAGCCTCACGGTCGCCACCATCCTCGCCCGCGGCTTCGAAACACCCTGGCGTTTGCTCCACCTGAGGAGTCGCCCGTTGCTCACCCGTCACGCCGTCCTGCTGCTCGCCCTCAACCAGGAATTCCCTACCACCAAAGCACGCGAAACTTTCGCCTTCAATCCGAAGGTCTCTCTGCAAGAAGGCATCACCCGCTCCACCGCGTGGCTTCAGAACTCTAACTAAGTAAGCCTCAAAGCGCCATTCGTCAGAACTTTCATCAAGGAAAGAGCGTAGGAGTGATCATGCGACTCCTCTTCGCTCTTGCTGCCCTCTACGTTCTCCCCGCAACCAGCTTCATGGCGTCCGCACAATCCACGGGAACCTGCGCGACCCCTCCCTCGATGCAACTCAGCTCTGGAAGTCTGCTTGCCATCCACTCGCGTTCAGGAGAGATCGACGTCGTCGGCACGGATCAGGAAGGACTAAGGGTCTCCTGCAAACTCGATCACGCGGACGACATGGCAAAGATTCGACTCTCCTTCTCACAGGAGGGCAGCACCAGCCTGCTTCGCCTTACCGGCGGTCCCCAGAATAACGTCCGCATCCGCATCGAAGTGCCTGCACGGACAAATCTGAAGGTGCACGTTCCCGCCGGTGACCTGAATATCAGTCAGATCATCGGCAATAAAGAGATTCATCTCACTGCCGGCGAAATTTCCGTCAGTCCGGTCAGCAGAGAGGAGTATGGATCGGTCAAAGCCTCAACCCGCATCGGAGATGTAAACGTGCCCGGCCGGGACGTCTCGAAAGGAGGATTTTTCCGCAGCTTTACAGACAGCCCAGGTCCCGGCAGGTACTACCTGAACGCCCATCTCACCGTTGGAGACATTACCCTCAAGTAATCAGTCCGCCTCGGCCGCCGCCTTCGCATCCACCAACGCCGTGATCCCATCGATCATCTGCTGCAGCGTCGCCACCTGCTTCGCCTGCTCATCGTCGATCTCGATATCGAACTCGCCTTCAAGCTCGAACAGGATATTGATACGGTCCAGTGAATCGATTCCTAGCTCTTCGAACGTGCTGTCAGGACGCACGGTCTCGAGCGGCACCCGGCGGGTCGTGGCGATGACTCTAAGAACACGATCTTGAATGCTTTCGGACATGGGCCTCGTTCGCAACCAACCAGATGCCGTCAAATTAATGCCGGGTATATGACGGGCAGGTAATTCGTATTCTCTATCTTACTCTGAGCGCGCCGGCAACGCAGAAGCCTGTATCTGTTTGTGAACGCACCCAGGTCTCCGCATTCCTCTGATCTAGTAAACATCCCGCTGGTAGCGCTTCTGCTTCTTCATATTCGCCAGGTACTCCGCAGCGTGGTCGAGCGTGCCGTTCGATCCCTTAGCAATTACATCCAGCAGCGCCGTCTCGACATCTTTTGCCATGCGCGTCGCGTCGCCACAGACATAGAAGAAAGCTCCCCGCTCTAGCCACGCATAGAGTTCGGCTGCCTTCTCCTGCATGCGGTCCTGCACATAGATCTTCTTCGCCTGGTCGCGCGAGAATGCCGTATCCAGATGCCTGAGAACACCCGCTCGATGCATCGCCTGCAGTTGCTCCTTGTAAAGAAAATCGAGCTGCTCGCGCTGTTCCCCAAAGAAGAGCCAGTTCTCACCCGTGTGGCCGAGAGCCGCACGCTCCTCCAGGAAGGAACGAAATGGCGCAATCCCAGTCCCCGGGCCGATCATGATCACCGGCGCAGAGCTATCCTCGGGAAGCCGGAAATTTTGATTCGCATGAAGGAAGATCGGCATGGTTGCGCCCACGTCGGCGCGCTCGCCGAGATGCCCCGACGCCAGTCCTTGCCGCTCGCGTCCATGCGCGTCATAGCGGACGACACGCACGGTCGTCTGCACCGTGTCCGGATGTGCTTTCTGGCTCGAAGCAATGGAGTACATACGCGGTGTAAGCCGCTGCAACACGTTGAAAAGCTGCTGCGGGTTCGTAATGACGCCCGGAAACTCCGTCGCCAGATCCACGAATTCGCGGCCATAGCAATACTCCTCAGCCCGAGCCTTGTTGTCCGGGCCAGTCATCTCCTTCAACCCGACGATCTCCGGCGCCAGCTTGGCATACTGCCCCACGCTGCCCCGCGTCAGCTTGCCGATCGCCAGGCGCGTCTGCACCGCCTCTTCGAGCGAGATCTCGACCTTGTAGTGATCCAACACACGCTCATCGCTCTTGAAGCGAAGTGCATGCAGCACCTCTGCCACAGCTGAGGCACGATTCTCAGGGATAATCCCGACCGCATCGCCCGGCAGATACGTCATTCCGTCTTCGAGGGAAAGCTCGACGTGCCTCGTTTCCTTCTCAGACCCTGCGCCGGTAAGCAGTTCATTCACCAGCACCTCTGCCTGGTATGGCTGGTTACGCGTGTACTTGGGGGCGTGCCCCGGCTCAATAGTTTCTTCGCTCATGATCGATCGTTTAAGCCTAGCATGCAAGCGCCCTCTCCCGGCACGCAGACAGCCATCCGCACCCATTCGACGCTCGTGAGCACATCAATGTTGGCGTACATGGAATAAAGAATGTCATTTGGATCGTCCGTAAAGAGCAACTCTTCGGTCCAGCCCAGGTCCGCGCACAGCCGCTCCTCAATCGCCGTCCAGTCCCGTGCAAAATCAAAGACATGGAACGAGTAGGAAAACCATCAAGTAGACTAGAACCCATGAGCCTGATCGACGAAGCGACTTTCCGCCGAGAGTCTGACCGTGCCCTGGAGGCGCTCAAGCAATCCCTCATCGGGGCGGAGGATAACTCCGGCAGCTTCGAGTTCGAAGATAACAATGGCGTCATGAATGTTCTCTTCGAGAACGGCACCAGCAAGTTCGTCGTGACGCCCAATACACCCGTCCGCCAGATCTGGATCTCTGCTCAGGCAACCAGCTTCAAGCTGGAATGGAATGACACCGCCTACGCCTTCACCCTCCCTAAAACCGGTGAGGCCCTCAAGCAACTCGTCGAGCGTCTGCTGCGCGAGCATCTTGGAGACCCGGAGATCAAGCTCGCCTGACCTCGACCCGTATCTCACTTATCGTGAGCGACGAAACACAAGTACGGCAGAAGCGAAGAAATACACAAAGACACGTAAAGACAGAACAGCGCACCGCAAAACCATTTCCTCTGAGATCTGTATCCATGCCTCCTCTGCTCTCTGTCGCCATTATCACGAAGAACGAAGAACACAATCTGGAGCGAACCCTCGCCAGCGTTCGCTTCGCCGACGAGATCGTCGTCATCGACTCCGCGTCGACCGACCGCACCGTCGCAATCGCCGAGTCATTCCATGCAACTGTATTCGACGAACCCTGGCAGGGCTTCGCCGCTCAGAAGAACATGGCCATTGCCCGCTGTTCCGGGACCTGGATCCTTTCGCTCGATGCGGACGAGGAGCTGTCGCCTGAACTTCAAACCCAGATCCGCACGTTGCTGCCGTCGAACCCGCCCACCGATGCCTACTTCATTCGACGCCGTAACCTCTTTCTTGGCCGCTGGATGAAGCGCGGCGGCTACTACCCCGACCCTAAGCTCCGTCTCTTCCGTCGTAACGCTGCAAATTTCGCGCACGCGCCCCGCTTTGCCGACCGCCCGGTGCACGAAACCGTCTCCTTCGACGGCGAGTCCGCGACGCTCGATTTCGATCTCATTCACCACGCCTACCCCACGCTCGAAAGCTACCTTGAACACATGGATCGCTACAGCACGCTAGGCGCCCAACTTCTGGTGGCGAATGGCAAGACCAGCCGTAACATACTCGGCTTCCACATCAACATCCTCCTCATGCCGCAACTCACATTCTTGTGGAACTATTTTCTCCGGCTAGGATTCCTCGATGGCCGCGAGGGCCTGCTCCTGCACCTCTATCACGCCGCATACACCAGTTGGAAGTATGCGAAAGCCTGGCAGACCGTGCGCCGGGTCGCCGCCGGCCAGTAAGAAAGCCATACGAAGTACTTCTCCCGCAATCCAGCACGTATACTCACGTGGCATGCAACGCTCACCCATCCGTGTCCTTGTAGCCAAGCCGGGCCTCGACGGCCATGATCGCGGAGCCAAGATCATCGCTCGTGCCCTCCGCGATGCCGGCATGGAGGTCATCTACACAGGCCTCCGCCAGACGCCCGAAATGATCGTCTCCGCCGCTATTCAGGAGGACGTCGACTGCATCGGCCTCTCCATCCTCTCCGGCGCCCACAATCTTATCGTCGCCCGCATTACGACGCTTCTCCGCGAGCAGCACGCTGAAGACATCCTGCTCGTCCTTGGCGGAACCATCCCGGAGCAGGACGCAGCAGGCCTTAAAGCAGACGGGGTCGCCGCCATCTTCGGCCCGGGAACCCCGCTCGATACCACCATCACCTTTATCCGCGAAAACACTAAGCCTCGCAGTCTGGTCACCCGCTAATCTGCCTGAATGTCAGGCTGACCCATAGCACATGCGTTGATCGGAACAAACTTACCAGGGCAGCGCCTCTCCCATGTGGAAGTACCCACCCGTAGGTCCATCCTCCGGCAGCATCGCCAACTCCACCGACGTCTTCGCGCCATCCTCTATCTCGAGCATTGCGCCCTCTCCGCCCATCTCCGTCTTCACCCAGCCTGGATGCGCCGAGTTCACCTTGATCTTCGTATCCCGCAACTCATGCGCAAGATGAATTGTGAACGAATTCAGCGCCGCCTTCGAAGCGTCATACGCAAAGGTCTTTGCATTGTAGACAGGCGAGCCAGGCGTGGCATGAAGCGTATTGGACCCTAGAATGCTCGACAGGTTCACAACCCGTCCAGCTGCGCTCTTCTGCAACAGCGGAAGCATGGCCTGCGTCAACCCGACTACCGAGAAGAAGTTGGTATCGAAGGTCTTCCGCAGCACCTCGGCGGTGGTCGTGCTCGTCTCGTTTGCCGCCCTGCTGTCCATAAAGATCCCGGCGTTATTCACCAGTATGTCCAGCCGTCCAAACTCTTTCTCGATCATCGCCGCAACCGCCGCAAAATCACCAGCTGAATCCATATCCAGCTTCACCGCACGCGTTTCGAGCCCGTCGCCGCGCAGTTCCACTGCCGCCGCTTCGCCTTTTGCCGTATCCCGCGCCCCCAGCAACACCGTAACTCCCTGCCGGCCCAACTGCCGCGCCGTCTCCAGGCCAATTCCCTTATTCGCGCCGGTAATCAACGCAACTTTCTTCGTCTGCTCGCTCATAGATCTCTCCTCCATGTTCCCGTATCAGATGAGATGAGCCGCGAAACGCTCCGCATATCTTTGCGGCAGCCGCCGCTTTTTCATCGCATGATCCACCACCACATGCATCGTTTGGCCCTCGCACAGCAGCACACCGTCCGACAGCCGTAATACCCTGTACCCGAACCGGATCACGGAACTCCGCGCCGCGGTCAGCCGCGTCTCAATCACCAGCTCGTCGTCATACCGGGCTGGAGATCTGTAGCGCGCAGACGCTTCGACCACTGCGATCTTGCAGTCATCCTCGGTCTCCATCTGCTTGTAGCTCAATCCCATCTGCCGGATGAACTCGACTCGTCCAACCTCGAACCACACCAAGTAGTTCGCGTGATGTACCACATTCATCTGGTCGGTCTCGGCATACCTCACGCGAATCCGCGCTTTTACTACCTTCGCATCCGCCTCAGTCATCCCTCCAGTCTACGCACCAGATTAGAGAACCGCAGACTGAAGCACCCTGAAGCTGCACACTCTAAGAACCTGTAAAAACTGTCGTTACGACCGAAGCCGCGGAGCTTGACCGCACGGCGGAGTGGAGAGACTCCCGCATTTCGCTCTTGTTCTTGTCTGGCTTCTCGACATTTCTTGAACTCCAGCGGGTATAAACCAGTCTAAGAACCTGTTGACAAGCCATCATCTCGACCGAAGCGCTTGGCTTATCGCGTGGCGAAGTGGAGAGAACCCTTGCATTTCGCGTTTGCTCTTGCCCCTCGCCCGCTAACAGATCTTCGTTCCTACATTTGTCTAGAGGTTGAGACTGCAGATCTAGAGACGTACACGGCCCGAGCTTAAGCCACACACATGTACTCGTCCGCTCTAACCACTCCAGACCGGCCGTCTCTTCTCCAAAAACGCGGCGACGCCCTCCTTGAAGTCATGCGTCTGCCGCGCCACCGCATTCGCCGTCATGGCCGCCGCAATCGCCTGATCCAGCCACGCTCTATGCTGAACCGCGAGTAACCGCTTCGTCGCAGCCAGCGCCTCCGGACTGTTGGCCTGGAACACTGCCGCAAGCTCCAACACACGGGCGTCCAACAGCCCCGGGGCGACCACCTCACTCACCAGCCCCAGCATCCGCGCCTCCTCCGCATCGAATAGGCGCCCCGTCAGCAGCAGCTCCCGGGCTCGTTTGTTCCCGATCTGCAGCGTCAGATACGCCGACACGATCGCCGGCACAAACCCTATCCGCACCTCCGTATAACCAAACTTCGCCGCTGAAACCGCCAGTGTCACGTCGCAGATCGTCGCCAAACCCGTCCCACCCGCCACTGCCGCCCCCTGCACAGCCGCAATCGTCGGCTTCGGCAGCTTATGGAGCGTGTGGAACAGCAGCGCGACCCGTTCCGCATCCGCCGTATGCTCTCCTGCCGTCTTGTCGTCCATCCCTTGCAGCGCACTCAGATCCAGCCCCGCGCAGAATGCCTCGCCTGCCCCGCGAAACACAACTACGCGGCATATGGAAGCTGCCGCCTCCCGCATCGCCTGAATCAACTCCTCCTGCATCACGGGAGTCATCGCATTGCGCCGCTCCGGCCGATTCAGCGTGATCGTCCGGACCCCACCCGCATCTGTAACCAAAATCGTTGCGTACTTCGCTTGCTCTTCCCTCTTCCCTCCTCCCTCTTCCCTCGTCATTGCACTCGCACCCCATACTTCCGCTCGATCTCCCGACTCGCATGGAGCAGCCCGTTGAGCGGACGCATCTCCGGCAGTTTCGCCCCAAGTGCCTGCAACTCGTCCAGCAGCACCTCCGTCGCTAGATTTCCCACCAGCGCGTCCTGCGCAAATGGACATCCGCCTAAGCCTCCCAGCGTCGAATCGAACCGCCGGCATCCGGCTTCATACGCGGCCCGCACCTTTGCCGCCGCATCGTCCGGCCGCGCATGCAGATGCATCCCTATCTCCACGTTATCGTGAACCGCCAGGACATCCGTCATCACGTCGCGGATCTGCTTTGGCGTCGCCTTCCCCACCGTATCTGCGAGGGAGATCTGCGTCACGCCCGAGTTCACCAGCAGATCGCACGCGGCGACCACCTCGTCGATATCCCACGGCTCGCCATACGGATTGCCAAACGCCATCGACAGGTACGCCACTACATCGAGGCCGCCCGTATACGCGATCGTGCCAATCTCCTCCAGCGCTTCGAGCGACTCCTCCGGCGTCTGGTTCTGGTTGCGCTTCAGGAATGTCTCTGAAATCGAATATGGAAATCCCAGTATCTGCACGCTTCCCGTCTTCACCGCCCGCTCCGCCCCCTTCGCGTTTACGACAATGCCGATGATCTCCACATCATCGGGCGGATCCAGATACTCGAGCACCAACTCCGCATCCGCCATCTGCGGCACCGCCGTCCGCGATACAAAGCTTACCGCATCAATATGTTTGAAGCCTGCCGCCACCAGTGTCCGTAGATAATCCGCCTTCACCTCCGCCGGCATCGCCTTCGGCAGCCCCTGCCACGCGTCTCGCGGACACTCAATGATCTTCACAGTCTCACTCATCGCTCTCTCATTCCTCACAAACTCCTCACTATCATCGATAGCGAGATCGCGCTCAACTAAATAAAGTACGCCATCTCAGCCGACGGCGTGTCTTTGCGCCGTAGTGGAGAGACCCCGGCATTGTGCCCTTACCCGTTGCTCGTCTTTTCCAGTTTCATCCACCAGAACTGTCATCCTGACGGAAGCCGAAGAACCTGCATTTCGGTGTTGCTCTTGTCACCTAAACTCACGTCTGCAACACTCCCGGATTGAACTTTCCCACCGCCGGGTTCAAAGCGCACGCCTCAAGCGCCATCAGCAGCACGTCTCGTGTCTCCACCGGATCGATGATCGCATCGATCCATCCCCGCGCCGCCCCATATCGCGGATCAGCCTGGGCCTCATACTGCGCCCGAATCTCCTCCTGCATCGCCTTCCGCTCCTCCGGCGAGATCGTCTTCCCACCACGCTCCATCTGCTTTACCTTGATCTCGACCAGCGTCCCCGCTGCACTCGCTCCGCTCATCACCGCATACCGCGCTGTAGGCCAGGCAAATAAAAATCGTGGATCATAGGCCTTCCCACACATCGCGTAATGCCCCGCGCCAAAGCTTCCCCCCACGATCACCGTGATCTTCGGCACCACACTTGTACTCACGGCCGAAACCATCTTTGCGCCCGCTCGGATGATCCCCGACCACTCCGCATCCTTGCCCACCATGAAGCCGTTTACATCATGCAGAAAAATCAGCGGAATCAACCCCTGGTTGCAATCCATGATGAATCGCGCCGCCTTCTGCGCACCCTCGGTGTAGATCACGCCGCCAAATTCAGTTCGCTTCATCCCCGCTTGCGGTCCTATCGCGACCGTCTGCTGCTGGTTCATCTTCTGGTTCGCGACGATCCCCACCGCTCGACCGCCGATCCGCGCATACCCGCACACCAGCGTCCGCCCGAAGTCCGCCTTGTACTCATCGAATTTACTCCGATCGACAATGCGCGCGATAACCTCGCGCATGTCATAGATATTGCTAGAACCCGGCACGGGATCGATCAACCCGTACAGATCCTCAGCCGCGTACTTCGGTGCATCCGCGACCACATCGAACGCCACCCGCGAAAACACTTCAGCCGCATCTTGTCCCTCGGCTCTGGGCCCTAGTCCCTGCTTCTGCCCCAGCATCCCCACCAGAGAGCGTAACCTTGCCAGGCACAAATAATCGTTCGCCTCCTTAAAGTCGACCGTCCCCGAAATCTCCGCATGCATCGCCGCCCCGCCCAGCTCCTCGGCACTCGTTTTCTGCCCGATCGCCGCCTGCACCAGCGCCGGCCCTGCCAGAAACAACCCCGATCCCTCTGTCATCAGCACCGTATCGGTCATCACCGGCAGATACGCTCCGCCCGCCACGCACATCCCCATGATTGCCGTTATCTGCGGAATCCCCATTGACGACATCACCGCATTATTCCGAAACACCCGCCCAAAATCATCCGTATCGGGAAACACGTCTTCCTGCAGCGGCAGAAACACTCCCGCCGAATCCACCAGGTATAACGTCGGAATCCGGTTCTCCAGCGCAATCGTCTGCGCCCGCAGCACCTTCTTCGCAGTCGCTGGGAAGAATGCTCCCGCTTTCACCGTCGCATCGTTTGCGACGATCATGCAAAGCCGCCCGCTCACCCTTCCTAGCCCCGTCACCACCCCCGCCGCCGGAGCCCCGCCCCACTCCCCATACATCCCGTGCGCCGCATACAGCTCCAACTCCAGAAAGTTCGGCAGCCCCACAGCCGCTGTCCTCTCAGAATCTGGGGCTCCACTATTCACGCCTTCGGGTGCTCCGCTCAAGCGCTCGGGTGCCCCCTCCTTTGCGTCCCTAGTGAACGGTGGGATTGTCGAGCTCTGCAACTCCGTCGGATCTAGCAACAAAGTCAGCCGTTCCCGCACCGTCAATCGTCCCTTTGCCCGCTGCGCCTCTGCCGCCTTTGCGCCGCCCCCCAGCCGGATTGCATCCTCCTCCACCTGCATCGCCCCTAGCAGCGCAAGCATTGCCAACCGATTGGTCTTCGCCCGCGGCGTCTGCACATCGATCTTCGACTCTAAATAATTTTCAAAGTTCACTGCGTCAGCCATGTCACCCTTCAACCCGTCAGCATAGAAGGTTACATGACCCACTGGGTGTCCATCCTTGACGCACAAAAGGCGACCGCTCTCCTCCACTCTGCACTACCATCAAACCACCATGATCCTCTACCCTACCGACGCCCTCCTCGTCGCCGACCTCCAGAACGACTTCTGTCCCGCAGCGCACTGGCGGCCAAAGATGGCGACGCTATTATCTCCACCGTCAACGCTCTCGCCCAGCGCTTCGACCACGTACTGCTCACCCAAGACTGGTACCCACCAGCCCACATCTTCTTTGCCAGCTCCCACCTACTCCGCCTTCCTCGAAGACGACCAACGAACCCCCACCGGCCTCACCGGCTACATTCGCGAACGCAACCTCACCCGTCTCTTTCTCTGCGGCCTCGCCTACGACTTCTGTGTCCGCTACTCCGCATTGGACGGCAAAGCCCTGAGCTTCGAGACCATCATCCTCAAAGATGCCACCCGGCCAGTCGACCTGCACGACAGCATCGCCGAAACCAACACCGCCCTCGCCGCCGCCGGCATCCCCCGCATCCAATCCTCAACCTTTACTCTATGAACGAGATTGCCCCGTGGATCCAAACCGAAGCTACCGTCACCAGCTGTCGCTTCCAGTTTGCGCGCCTCAATACCTTTACCCTAGGCATCCAGACCGGCAAAAAGTTCCACATCGCCTTTGACTACTACGCCCATGGCCGGCTCTACACGGACGAGTTCCAATCCTCCACCGCCATCCCGCAGAACGAACGCATCGCCATCACCTACAACCCGCTCCACCCCGAGCAGAACAGCCGCACCTCCGGCTCCAACGCAAGCCCCGCATATCCCCCGCTTATCGGGATCGGCATCGCTGGATCAGTCATCCTCTCGCTCCTCTGGCTTGCCATCCTTCGCGGCTGCTTCTAAACCGCCATCCCCGCCAGCCCCAACTCCCCCGCACGCGCCTGCATCGCCCGTAGACAATTTCCTACGTGCTCCTCCAGGCTGACATCGAGCAGCGCCGCACCACTCACCATGTCGTCCCGCGAAACCGCCCGGGCAAACGCCTTGTCCTTCATCTTCCTGATCACGCCTTTCACCTCGACATCCAGCACCGACCGCGTCGGCTTCACCAGCGCGCACGCCGTCAGAAAGCCTGCCAGCTCATCGCACGCGAACAGCGCCTTATCCAGATGCGACTCCCGCGGCGTCCCCGAATAATCGACATGCGCCAGGATTGCATGCAGCATCATCTCCGGCCACTCCTGCTCCCGCAAGTAGGTCACGCCAACAAAGGGATGCTCCGCAAGCGACGGATGCCGCTCATAATCCATGTCGTGCAGCAGCCCCGCGCAGGCATATAGGGTTGCGGCCTTCTCATGTGCCAGTTCCAGCCGCGCAGCTTCGAGCACTCCATAGGACTCCGTGCACACCGACACCGCGAGAGCATGCTTCCGCAAGCTCTCGCTCTCTGTCCATTCCTGCAGCAACTCGAGCGCCTGCTCTCTTTCAAACTTCCCATTCATAAGCATTCCCTCTTAGCCAAGGTACTACTCTGGTTCCACTTCGGTTTGTTCAGGCAATTGAATAATAATCAACGGGTTTCCTCTTGACTCCCCAGTTACCCCGGTGTCAATCTAAGCACGTCGTGTGATTCCGTTATCGGACATGCGATGGGTCCTTGCTCTGGGTCCCTTCGCTCGATACAACTTATGGCAACCATGATGGCGTCCGTCGAACAGCGTGAGGTTCTGCGTTGTGACAAGTGCAACCTGGTGCAGTTCCGAGCAGCAAATGTACTCTGCCGCCGCTGCCACAAATCCCTCGAGATTGAGGAGCCCACACCAGCCCCTACACCCCTCACGCTCGTAGCCGCGCAAGCGGCGCCCGAAGGTGGGCTGCAGGTCTCCACTGCCGTTCGCGACCTGCGTCACGTCCGCAATCTCTCCCAGCGCCAGCTCGCCGCGCGTATGGGCGTTCCCCGCACCTACATCTCCAAGATCGAGAACGGTAAGGCCATGCCGACTCTATCATCGCTTGACCGGTTGGCCCGCGCGCTCCAGGTCGACATTTCCGCCCTGCTACGCGACGCAGCCACCCGGCATCACGGGGAAACAGCTGTTCTCATGGCAGATCCTTTCCTGGCCGAGATCGCCATGTACACCGCACAGCTCGACGATCTGCAGAAATCGATCTTCCTCAACCATGTCCGCGAACTCGCCGCCGGTCACCGCCGCACTGCCTGAAGACGCCTCGCGGTGCATAAATGCTTGACTTCGCCTGCCTACACAGAACAGCTATCCCGGCTGGGGCAGCTTATTCCTTCGAGATGGAACCACTCACTATACCCATGCACAACACTGTCGTCCTGGGCGGAGCAGATTACAGCTCCAGCATGGTGGGCGCAGCAGAAGAACCTGCGTCGCCTGTTTTGGTAATTTATGGTGCAATCCACCCCGACTCGGTAGACAATGCTCGCACCTAGAAAGGCGGTCGACAGCGCCGCACGCAAAGTGCGAAATGGAGGGAAGATGAGCACGGTACGTGTACTGGTTGGAACGCGGAAAGGGGCTTTCATCCTCACATCGGATGGAAAGCGCGAACACTGGGAGATCAACGGCCCGCACTTTGCAGGTTGGGAGATCTACCACCTCAAGGGATCGCCGGCCAATCCCGACCGTCTCTATGCCTCCCAGTCCAGCGGATGGTTCGGGCAGTTGATCCAGCGCTCCGACAATGGTGGCATCACATGGGCGCCTGTAGGAAACCAGTTCACCTACGAAGGTCTTCCGGGAACGCACCAGGGGTACGACGGCACGCCGCACCCCTGGGAGTTCAAGCGCGTCTGGCATATTGAGCCATCGCTGACCGACCCTGAGACAGTCTACGCCGGGGTTGAAGACGCCGCGCTTTTCCGCTCCGCCGATGGCGGCCACACATGGCAGGAGCTTGCTGGCCTGCGCGGCCATGGCTCCGGCCCGCATTGGCAACCAGGCGCTGGCGGGATGTGTCTTCACACCATCATGCTTGACCCAATCAACCCGCGTCGCATCTTTATCGCAATCTCGGCCGCAGGAGCCTTTCGCACAGACGACGCAGGAGAGACATGGAAGCCCATCAATCGCGGTCTCAACTCCCGCTACATCCCCGACCCCACCGCCGAAGTCGGCCACTGCGTCCACCATATTGCCATGCACAGGACGCGGCCGGAGGTGCTCTTCATGCAAAAGCACTGGGACGTAATGCGCTCGGACGACGCAGGCGAGTCCTGGCAGGAGATCAGCGGCAATCTGCCAACCGATTTCGGCTTTGCCCTCGACGTTCACGCGCATGAGCCCGAGACCGTCTACGTCGTTCCCATTAAGAGTGATTCCGAACACTATCCTCCCGATGGCAAACTGCGCGTCTATCGCAGCCGCACCGGAGGTCACGAGTGGGAAGCCCTGTCGAACGGTCTGCCCCAGCGCGACTGCTACGTGAACGTGCTGCGCGACGCGATGGCGATCGACTCCCTGAGCGCCTGTGGCGTGTACTTCGGCACCACTGGCGGTCAGGTCTATGCCTCACCCGATGCGGGCGACAACTGGCTGCCGATCGTGCGCGACCTTCCGCCTGTGCTCTCGGTCGAAGTCCAGACGCTGTTATGAGGGATCCAGAAGTCGCCCTCAGACATGCGGCCACTTCCCTGGTCCACGTCGAGCTTCCTGCCCATCTTCAAACGCTGGCTTGCGTGAACGGTCTCCTTCATCTCGAGGTCGTGGGTCAGGTCACGCAGCGAACGGTCCTCAATGCTCTCGAGCAGCGCTACCCGGCCCTGCGCGGCACCATCCGCGACCATAGAACCCAGGAGCGCCGCGCCTTCCTGCGATTCTTCGCCTGCCAGGTGGACCTCTCGCACGAGTCTCCGGACGCTACCCTGCCCGAACCCGTCCGGACAGGTGCCGAGCCGTTCCTCATCATCGGAGCCATTGCAGGTGGATAGCGCAGCCACGCGCCGGGTTCCGTTCGGAACCTATACCCGGTATGCTAGCGTCAAGCTTCAGTCTCAACCTCGAGGTCGCAGTGCGAGCAACATTGTTAAGCCGCGTGCATGAGCTCTCTCCAGAGGAGCAGAGCATCTACCGGCAACTCGATCCCACGAGAATGCCCGCGCATGTCGCCATCATCATGGACGGGAACGGCCGCTGGGCCGGCAAGCGAATGCTCAAGCGTTTCCTCGGCCACCAGCAGGGCGCCGAGTCCGTCCAGTTCGTCGTCGAAACCGCCTCCCGGATCGACCTTCCCTGGCTGACCCTCTACGCCTTTTCGCTCGAAAACAATCTCCGCCGTCCCAAGTCGGAGGTTAGCTTCCTCATGAAGCTTCTCCGCAACTATCTGACCGGAAATGTTCAACGGATGAACGATAACAACGTCCGCATGACCTACATCGGTCGCACCCACGAGCTTCCCATCGAAGTGCAGGACACCATGCAGTGGGCCTCCGAAGCCACCGCCAGCAATACCGGGACCACCCTTACGCTAGCCCTCAACTACAGCTCCCGCGCGGAGATCGTCGACTCCACCCGTGCCCTGCTTGCCGCTCTCATCGAAGAGGCTCACCAGCGTGGCTGTTCGCTCGAAGACCTCTTACAAGTCGACGGTCTGGAGGCGCGGATTGACGAGCATCACCTCACTGCCGGCCTCTACACCGCTCACATGCCCGACCCGGACCTCGTCATTCGCACCTCCGGCGAGCAGCGCATCTCGAACTTTCTCCTCTGGCAGATTGCCTACTCAGAGATCTTCATCACCGACCGCCTCTGGCCCGACTTCCGCGGCCTCCATCTTCTCGAAGCCATCGCCAACTACCAGCACCGCGAACGCCGCTTCGGCGGCTTGGGCGAGTCCTTCACCGACGAGGATCTAGACAACCTCGAACCCGCCGAAGAAGTAGCCCGCGAGATCGCCACCGAACTCACCCGGCCCCTGATAAAAACGTAGCCCCCTACTAAACCTGCGATTCGGAGCGAAGTGCAGCCGAACCGAAGCAAGCTCGTCCTCCATACAGCCGGATAGTATCCTCGCACAAGCATGAAACGCATTCTCACCGCCCTAGTCCTGATTCTTATCGTCTTCGCGCTAGTCTTCTTCGGCAAGCTTTGGATGATCACCCTCGCTGCCGCCCTCGTCGCTGTGCTGGCCGCCTTCGAGTATCTCAAACTCGCAGCCGTCGGTGCCGAAGCTCATAATGCCAGTCTCCGCATCCCCGTCTGGTGGATGGTCCTCGGCACTGTCCTCGCCTTCGTCGTCACCCTGCCCAATTTTCCCGTCGAGGACCAGCTTCCCGTTCTCAGCGCTCTTACCCTTGCGCTCTTCGCCTGGAACGGCTTCCGCTCGCCGCTCATTCAGGTCCTCCCCGACACTGCCCAGGGCCTCTTCGGCCTCATTTATATCGCGTATCCGCTCACGCTGATCCCGCTGCTCTGGAAGCAGGAGGACGGTCCCGCGCTCCTCGTCTTCCTGATGGTCTGCGTGTGGGCCGGCGACATTGCCGCCCTCTACATTGGCCGAGCCTTCGGCAAGTACAAGCTCGCCCCGCACCTCAGCCCCGGCAAGACTGTCGAAGGAGCCATCGCCTCGATAGCAGGCAGCGTCCTCGCCGCACTCGCCGTAGTCGTCATCTCGGACACCCTCACCGCCCGCGGCAACCTCATACTCCACATCGCCCAACCCCTTTGGCAATCCCTGCTCCTCGCTGTTCTGCTCAACATCGCCGCCCAGATCGGCGATCTGCTCGAGTCGGCTATCAAGCGCGGGGCAGGTGTCAAGGACTCCGGCACCATGCTCCCCGGCCACGGCGGCATCCTTGACCGCATCGATGCCCTCCTCCTTGCCGCCCCCGTTCTCTGGTACATCCTCCTCATCAAGGATCACTTCAACCTCGGTCGCTTCTAAACGATGCCATAGGATCAAAGCTCGATGAGCGCCACGAAGAATATCGTCGAATCCTTCCGCGACGTGGTCCAGGACCTCCTCGTGCCCGACCTCCTTGTACCCGAACTCAAGGCCGGCAAAATCTCCGTAGACACTGCATAGCGAAATGGGCTATCTGCGTACAGAGGTCAAGGGGACGATCGATTCGCTTCGCGGCGAAATGAAGCTGCGTGATGAAAAGATGGAGTTGCTGATCCGACTGGGCGATGAAGAAATGAGCAAGCGATCCGAAATCTTGCCGAAAGGCTTGACTGTGCCATCGACATCCGCGAACGCCTCGCGACGCTGGAAGCCCGCACACCCCGCCATTAGCCCGGCCGCAATCCTGATAGCCTACAAAGTGTTATGAATTTACTCCCACGCACCACTGCGTTGATCGTCATCGATGTCCAGCAAGCCTTCGACAATGCACATTGGGGTCAGCGCAACAATCCTACAGCCGAGCAGAGGATCGCTCAAATGATCACTGGCTTTCGCACCCGGGAACTCCCCATCATTCACATCAATCATCGCAACCCCGCACCCGGCAGCCTTTTCAACCCTGACGATCGCGGCTTTCTCGTTAAACCCGAGGCCCAACCGCTGTCCACCGAGCCTACCCTCTTCAAGCGCGTGAACAGCAGCTTCATCGGCACCGACCTCGAAGATCGGCTTCGCGATCAAAGCATCGACACCGTCGTGATCGTAGGCCTCACGACCGATCATTGCTGCTCTACAACCGCTCGCATGGCCGGCAATCTTGGCTTCACCACGTACTTCATCTCCGACGCGACCGCCACCTTCGAACGCACTGCACCCTCCGGCCAGCACTACACCGCCGAGCAGATGCACGACACGGCCCTCACCAGCCTCTCGGGCGAGTTTGCCACCATCCTCACCACAGAGGAACTCCTGCAACGCCTTCCACCAACACCTCCTGGCACGGGAGAGCTCGGCACCTAGATGAAACACCTCGCTATACTTGGCTCCACCGGTTCTATCGGCCACTCCACCCTTTCAATCTGCGAGTCCTTTCCCGACCGTTATCATCCCATCGCACTCGCAGCCGGATCGAACCTCGACGTAGCCTTCAGCCAGTGTGAACGCTGGCGCCCCCAGGTCGTTTCGCTCGCAACCGAAGAACTCGCCGCCGAGCTGCAAACCCGCCTAAAGGCAGCAGCCATCACCGGCGTCGAAGTCGTCCATGGCACAGCGGGCACCATTCACGTAGCCACCCTCCCCAGCGTTGACTTCGTCGTCTCCGCTATCGTCGGCGTCGCCGGCCTCGAAGCCACCTACGCTGCAATATGCTCCGGCAAGACCATTGGCCTCGCCAACAAGGAGTGCCTCGTTGCTGCCGGCGAGCTCATCATCGCGGCTGCAAAGAGGCACAATGTAGCCCTCCTCCCCATCGACTCCGAGCACAACGCCGTCCACCAGGCCATGCGCGGCGGAACCCCCGCCGAGGTCCGGCAGATCTGGCTCACTGCCTCCGGTGGCCCCTTCCGCAATACCCCCCTCACCGATTTCGCCCAGATTACCCCCCAGCAGGCCCTCAAGCACCCCACCTGGGTCATGGGCCAGCGCATCACCATCGACTCCGCCACCATGATGAACAAGGGCTTTGAAGTCATCGAGGCCTGCCGCCTCTTTGACCTCCCCCCCGAGCGCGTCCGCGTTACCGTCCACCCCCAATCAACGATTCACTCGCTGGTTGAGTTTCAAGATGGCAGCATCCTCGCCCAGCTCTCTGTCACCGACATGCGCCTTCCCATCCTCTACGCCCTCAGCTACCCTGAGCGCGTAGCCGTCTCCGAGACCGACGCCCTCACCTTCGACCTCGCCACCCTCGCCCAGCTCGACTTCGCCCCGCCGGACCCTAAGCGCTTCCCCTGCCTCCGCCTCGCCTACGAAGCCGCCGCTTCAGGCGGTCAAGCCTCGATCGCCCTCAATGCGTCCGATGAAATCGCTGTCGCCGCCTTCCTCGCCGGTGAGCTTACCTTTCAGGGCATACCACGTACAATAGAGCGTGTGCTCGAGCTGACCCCGGCCAACCGACCCTCCTCCATCCAGGAGGTCCTGGCTGCTGATCAAGCTGCTAGAGCCTGCGCGCAGGAGGTCCTTCGGTCCGGACCCCCAGCCAGACAGGCCGCAAGCATCCGGGCCTGAAGCCCATACGATCACCCGGGCCACCGCCCGCATCACGCACGCCGAGGTCTCTCCTCTTTTATGTCGACCATCATCCAACTAGGCATCGTCCTTGGCATTATGGTGCTTGTGCACGAATTCGGCCACTTCGCCGTCGCCAAGCTCTGCGGCGTTCGCGTCGAGGTCTTCTCCGTAGGTTTCGGCAAGCGCCTCTTCGGCATCCGGCGCGGCGACACCGACTATCGCCTCTCGATCCTCCCCCTCGGCGGCTACGTCAAGATGGCCGGCGACACACCAGGCGAAGCCCCAACCGGCGATCCGGGCGAATTCAACGCCCATCCCCGCTGGCAACGCGTCCTCATCGTCCTCGCCGGTCCCGTCGCCAACTTCATCCTCGCCTTCATTCTTATGACCGGCGTCTCCATGCTGCACAATGAGGTCCAGGCCTACGTCACCGGCCCTGCCCGGACCGACTATGTTCCTGTCAACTCTCCTGTCGCCCACACTGGCATCCACTCCGGCGACCTCATCATCCGCTACGCCGCCATCGAGAATCCCACATGGGAACAGGTCTTCATCCGCTCCGTCCTGAACCTGAACCAGACCATCCCCTTCTCCTACATTCACGACGGCAATCGCACTGACACCACCCTCTTCGTCGAATCGAAAACCGGTCCCGACAACTTCTCGCCCGACAAGCTCGGCCTTATTCCGCGCGAGCAGAACACCCCCGTCCAGGTCGCCGAACTCGAGCCAAACATGCCTGCCGCTCGCGCCGGCTTGAAGCCCCGTGATCAGATCGCGACCATCGACGGCCTCTCGCTCTACTCCGTTCCCGCGCTGCTCGCCTACCTTCAGGATCAGGGCGGTAAGCCCGCCGCAGTGAACATCCTTAGACCCGGCGTCAACGGCGCTTCAGCCCAGACCGTACCCGTCGAACTCACCCCGCAGCTCGCCGACTCCGGCATCGGCGGCAAGAGCTACCGCCTTGGCTTCCTCTCCGTCCAGCCCCCAATCCAAATTGAAAAGCTGCCGCTTGGGAAGGCCATGGCGGCCTCGTACAAGGTCAACCTGAAGTACGCTTCCCTGATCGTCGAAGTGGTCAAGGGAATATTCACCCGTCATATCTCGGTCCGCTCCCTCCGCGGTCCCATCGGCATCGGCCAGGTCGTTCACCAGGCCGTCGAGATGCCCGGCTGGATGCCCATCATTGGCCTCATGGCCTATATCAGCATCAATCTCGGCATCATGAACCTCCTGCCGTTCCCTGTACTCGACGGCGGTATGATCACCTTCCTCGCTATCGAGAGCGCCATCCGCCGCGACATCAACCAGAACATCAAGGAACGCGTCTATCAGGTCGCGTTCGTCTGCTTGTTGATCTTCGGCGTCATGGTCATATTCAACGACCTATCAAAACTCTCCCTCTTCAGCAAACTCAAGCCCTGAAGACTCGGTGATCAGGTCTCGGGTTCGCAGGAAGATCGTTCCGCCACGTCTCAGGCGGTGCAGAATATGCCCGTAAGCCTTGCGGAATGCGTGCAGCGCAATCAATCAGAATCGGTGTATTCCCGCCTTGGTCCGGTGTATCCGGGCCGTCGCTTACCAGCTACACGCTTCCATTCGGCAGCCGTACCACAAACTCCGTATCTCCCGGCTCTGAGGAAAACAGGATTCGCCCGCCAAACTGCTCCACGATCCGGTACACGATCCCTAACCCGAGTCCTGTGCCCACCCCAACCTGTTTCGTCGTGTAAAAGGGGTCGAAGATCTGCTTCTGGCATACCGACGGAATCCCGGAGCCGTTATCGGTGACGCTAATGCAGATATAACTCTGCGGATGTACGGAGATCTCCACGCGATCCTCGGACCATGTTCGAATCCAGATCCGCCCCTTCTGCGGAACGGCATCGATCGCATTATCGAGCAGGTTCGTCCAGATCTGGTTCAGACCGGAGCAATCCGTATTCAGCAATGGCAGGTCCGCCGCAAAATCCTTCTCGACTATGATTTCCTTTTCGCGAAACTTGTGGCCGAGGATTACCAGCGTGCCATGGATGCTGTCGTTCACATCCAGCTTCTGGCGACGGCCCTTACCCTCATACGCATACGATTTCACTGCATGGACGAGATCCCCGACCCGACCGATACTCTCCTCAATCGTCCCGACCAGTTGCATGCTTGAGACCATCGCCTCGATCCAGCTCAGCGCGTCACCGAAACTCGGCCCCGGAAACTCCGCGCGCGCGCACTCCAGTTCCGCCGCATGGATCCCGATCGACACCAGCGTCGGGGCCAGCTTCCACGCGTCCTCGATCTCCGCCGCTTCCATCCACTCCGCCAGTCTCTCTTCCGCGTCGCTCTGCTCGATCGAGTTCATACGAAGTGGTTGCTTCACCGCGAGCGCATGCTCCTGAAGCGCCAGCAGGCACTGCTTTTGTTGCCCGGTAAGCTCCGTCCGTTTAAACTTCGCTGACAGCGCATGCAGGCGCATCAGGTTTTCGCGAAGCTGTGACGCGGCCCGTTGCGCAGCCGCGCCGGGATTGTTCAATTCATGCATCAACCCCGCGGCGAGCGTTCCCAGTGAGGCCATCTTCTCTTGATGAACCATGATTCCCTGTATCTTGTGAAAGCGGATCGCCATGTTGCCGAGGATCGCCTTCCGCACCTCCGGACACTCCGTCATCAATCTCCAGAAACCATCCTCGTCGAGCCGGAGCAGATGCGATCTGCCCAGCGAAGAAATGTTCGCCGCATTCGGAATATTCGCAAGCAGGGGAATCTCGCCGAATGCCGTGCCTGCAGGAAGAATCTGTGTCACGATCTTGCTGCCCTGAGCGGAGTTGACCGAAAGATGAACCTCTCCTTCCAGAACGATCCAGAAAAAACGTGCTGCGTCGCCCTGCCGCGCGACAAATTCGCCATCCTCCCTGTAGATCTCGTCGGCGTCGTTCAAGCAGCTGAACTGGTCATCTGTCAGTGAAGCAAGGATTGGGACCGCATGGAGCTTGGCAAGCATCGCCTCGTCCCTGACCAGCCCGCCCTTTCCGCCGATCTCGTGTTCACTCTCGTTCATGGCCTCACGCACGTCATCCTTTACACAGTCGCCAGGTATTGGTGTACAAACTGAATAGCAATCGACCCATCACCTACTGCCGACGCGCATCGCTTTACGGAGTTGAAGCGCACGTCGCCAGCCACAAAAATTCCCGGCACGCTCGTTTCGAGCAGATAGGGGTCCCGATCCAGCGGCCATGCCTTCGGATCCCGAACCTTCAAGTCAGGACCCGCCAGAATAAAGCCCTTATTGTCGCGCGCAATCGTCTGCGGCAACCAGCCGGTCTTCGGCTCCGCCCCGATGAAGACAAACAGCGAGTTCGTCCGCCGTGTCTCCTCGCCACGCGGCGTCTTCAGGGTGAGGCACTCCAGATGCGTGTCGCCCGCCATGCTGGTCACCTCCGTCCCGGCCTCCACCACAATATTCTGCGTCGATGCAATCTGGTCGATCAGATACTTCGACATGCTTCTTTCGAGCGATTCACCGCGCACCAGCATATGCACCGACCCCGCGTAGCGGGAGAAGTGCATTGCCGCCTGTCCCGCCGAGTTCGCCCCGCCCACAATATAGATATCCTCCTCGGCACAGTCTTTCGACTCTGTGAGGGCTGCACCGTAGTACACGCCCGCCCCCGAAAAGTCGTTTGCGCCCGGAACCTCCAGCTTGCAGTACGAGACCCCGGTTGCGATCAGACACACGTGACAGGTCACCTCCTGGCCGTCCGCCATCGTGAGGATGTGATAATTATTTTCGCAACGCATCGATGTGACGCGTTGCGCGAGAAACTCCGCACCCAGCCGCTGCGCTTGGATGTAAGCCCGCTTGGCCAGCTCTTCCCCGCTGACACCTTGCGGAAAACCCAGATAGTTCTCGATCTTCGAGCTCGATCCGGCCTGACCACCTACGGCCTGACTCTCTACGACCAGGGTCCGCAGCCCCTCGGACGCGCCATACACCCCAGCCGCAAGACCCGCTGGTCCAGCTCCCACAATGACCGCATCGTAGAACTCCTGCTTCGCCTGCATCGGGAGACCGAGCTTGGCCGCAATCTCCTGCGATGTGGGCTGCAACAAGACCGAGCCGTCTCCAAAGATGACAACCGGCATCTTGCTGTCATCGATCCCCTTCTGCCGCAACAGCTCCAGTGCCGCGGGAGTCTGCTCCGGACTCAGCCACTTGTACTCAACCAGGTGACGCGAGAGAAAATCGCGGACCTGATAATCCGCCGCCGACCACCGCATACCGACCACCTGAATCCCCTCATAGGCCGGCCGGTAGCCCTGCTTCCACGACTCCAGCAGATCGTCGAGCACCGGATACAGCTTCTCTTCCGGGGGATCCCACGGCTTATTCAGGTAGTAATGAATCTTGGCCGCATTGATCGCGCGAATTGCAGCCTCGGTATCCGCGTAGGCCGTCAGCAGCACACGCTTTGCATTCGGATAGAGCGCCATAGCCTGCTGCAGGAACTCGACGCCGGACATGCCCGGCATCCGCTGATCCGAGAGCAGGAGTGCGACCGCCTCACCGCGCTCCTTGAGCTGTCGGCATGTGTCCAGCGCCGAGTCGCCCGAGACAGCACGGATGATTCGGTAGTGCTGCCCGTAGTGTCGACGCAAATCCTGGACCACTGCTTCCAGAACGGAGGCGTCATCATCAATGGCTAAGAGGATTGGTTTAGGCATGACTATTACTATCGCTCATTCACATCGATCTGTAGCTATTTGAGTCGTCAGAATGTTCCCAGGGTTCACGAATCTTATATCCCGCGAAAGCTATTATCCCGAACGTTCCTCTCTACCGCACAAACCTGCCATCCTGACTCCAGACATGTGGAGCGACCAATCGGCATCCGTCACGCACTGTACGAAATGCATACAAGCTCAGCCGTATCCGCATAAACCGCCGATGAGGTGACTGCGGTCTGAACAACTCATACGCAGGAGACCACCACGATGAATCGGCTCATACTGGCAGACAATCAGGCTATCTTCCGATCAGGCGTGGCCCGCATCCTGACGATCGAGAGTGACACGCGAATTGTCGCGCAATGTGAAGATGCGGCCCACTTCATGGCAGCTCTCGACCGCTTCCGCGGTGTTCTCGTCCTGGTGTCGACAAGCATGAATCTCGATCTCGAAATTGTTCTCACGCGTGCCCTCGCCGCCTGCAGCCGCGCCATCCTAGTGGCGGAAAACGTTGAAGAGCTTCCAGCCGATATTACGTCACGCCTAGAGGGAGTCGTTCGCAGGAACGTCAGCGGGCCCGACCTCGTCGACTGTGTGCGTCGTGTCGCTCGCGGACAGCGCTACGTCCACAACACCAACCTCATCTCAATCGAGGCGGGAGACAACGTTGGAGCACGCGTGCGCAGCCGGCTAACCCCGAAAGAGATGCAGATCGTCGCGCTCATCGTTCAGGGCTGCAAGAACAAGGACATCGCTAACCAGCTCAACACCAAGGAACAGGTCATCAAGAATTACCTGCGCGGCATCTATGACAAGACTGGCGTCTCCGATCGCCTGGAACTAGCCCTCTTTGTCCTCCATCACCGCGTCCTCGCCGATGCCGCCGCCAAGATCGGCGAACTTCTCCAGAAAAAGTCCGCCTGACCGTACCTTTCAAACCCAAGTCCAGAGCGACAGCAGATCCGCTGCTGTCGCTTTCTGTTTCCTACACCCTCCTTCTCTAAATTCCCATCCGCTTCGACTCCGTCTCCCGCTCCGCACTCACTCTTCCAATCTTCTCCGCCACTGACTTCGCCTGCGTAAACAGTAGAAGATAGTCTGGGCCGCCTGCCTTGGAGTCGGTGCCGCTCATGTTGAACCCGCCAAATGGATGCGCTCCCACCATAGCCCCCGTACACTTCCGGTTCAGGTACAGGTTTCCCACGTGAAACTCCTCCGCCGCCCGTTCGAGCGTTTCGGTAGACTTCGAATAAATAGCTCCCGTAAGCCCATACTCGGTGTTGTTCGCGATCGCCAGCGCCTCATCCAGTCCCTGCGATTTGATCACCGCCAGCACCGGACCGAAGATCTCCTCCTGTGCTATCCGCGCCGTCGGTCGAACATCCGCAATCACCGTGGGAGCGATATAGTAGCCGCCCTCTGCATTCTCATCGGCCTCGATCGCATGCCCCCCATTCAGCACTCTGCCTTCGGTCTTCGCAATCTCCAGATATCGGAGTACCCGCTGAAATGCCTTCTCGCTGATAACTGGCCCGCCATAGAGATTCTCCGCCGGGTTACCCACCTTGATCGCCTCCACCCGCGTCTGCAGCCGCTCGCAGAACAGGTCGTAAATGCGGGCATCGACGATCGCCCGCGAACACGCCGAACACTTCTGCCCGCTGAATCCAAATGCGCTCGTCGCTACACCCTCGACCGCCGCGTCGAGATCGCAGTCCGCTTCGACAATAATCGCGTCCTTGCCGCCCATCTCGAGGATCGTGCGCTTGATGAAGATCTGCCCCGGCTGCATCTTTGCCGCGCGCTCATGAATCTCGAGCCCTACAGCCTTCGATCCCGTAAACGCAATGAACCGCGTCTGCGGATGCGCCACGAGCGCACTCCCAAAGCCAGGCCCTTCTCCCGGGCAGAAGTTCACTACACCTTCCGGCAGACCGATCTCTTCGAGCAGCTTCACGAACTCCGCCGCGATCGTCGGCGCATCGACCGATGGCTTCAAGACCACCGTGTTGCCACACACAATCGCGGCCGCAGTCATCCCGGCCATGATGGCCAGTGGAAAGTTCCACGGCGGGATCACCGCCCCGACCCCCAGCGGGATGTATCGCAATCGATTGCGCTCGCCCGAGATCTGAATCGGCGTCACCGCGCCATCGAGCCGCAGCGCCTCACGCGCATAGAACTCGAGAAAGTCGATCGTCTCGCCCACATCCGCATCTGCCTCGGCCCAGTTCTTGCCAACTTCGAAAGTCAGCCACGCGCAGAACTCGAACTTCCGCTCCCGGATCAGTGCCGAAGTCTTCAGCAGTAGCCCAGCCCGCTCCGCCACCGCCGTCCTGCTCCAACCAGCGAACGCCGCCTGCGCGGCCTGCACAGCCCCGTCCGCATGCTCCGCCTCCGCTCGCTGATGCACCCCGATCACCTGCGCCGGCCGCGCCGGATTCACCGATGCAATCTTTCCGTCCGTCTTCAGCCGCCGACCCCCAACGACCATGTCGTACTCACGCCCAAGACTCCCACCAACTTTCCGTAGCGCCATCGCCATAGCACGGTGATTCTCCGCAGTGGTAAAGTCCAGAAACTCCTCATTCTGAAATGGAGGCAACGATGCAAGCAGAGCGGAAGCAGAGGTGTTAGACATACATATAATTTTACAGCCGACGTGGACCATCTTAAACTCTGTCATCCTGAGCGAAGCCGAAGGACCTGCGTTTGCTATACCTGCTCGGCGGCAGAGGAATCCGCCTTACCTTACTGCATCATCATCTTCTCCGTTGCCTTCGACATCTTTGCCGTCCGGTCCAGTTTGTCCCACGCAAACGGCTTCCCATCGATGGCGCGCTTCACCGTCTTGAACAGCACCACCGAAAATACCTGCCGATAGCTGAACCGTTGAATCCATATGTGGAAGAGCAGCCATCCATCGCCTTTGCTGGCCGGGTGCTTTCGTTCGAGCGCAAACGCCAGGGCGGAGGCTGCGAAGTCGATCACCAGGAACGCGAGAAAGAATCCGAGCAGTTTATAAAAACTACTCGTCGAAGCCGTCTCGGGATGAAAGTGCTTATCGACAACGTAGTGAATCACTCCAAAGACAAACATCAGGTCAATCAAGGGCGAGACCAGCGGCAGCAGGATCTGAAAGATCAGAATATTCGGCAACGCGAAGAGTCCCATTGCGCGATGCTTCGTAATGGCGCCCCGATGTTTGAAGATTGCCTGCAGAATTCCAAACGACCACCGGAACCGCTGCCGCATCAGCCCATTCATATTCACCGGCGCCTCTGTAAACGCGAGCGCCTTGTCCTCGTAGATCACGGAGTAGCCCTGCTCCAGCATGTTCATCGTCAGGTCTGCATCCTCCGCCACCGTGTTCAGGTGATAGCCGTGCCCCGCTCGCACCCCCGCCGTCCGCCACGCGCCGATCGCACCCGGAACGACCATTACGACATCGAAGAGATCCAGTGCGCGGCGCTCGAAATTCTGGCTCGTGATGTATTCGAGTGCCTGCCAGCGGGTCCACAGATTGACCCGGTTTCCCACTTTGGCATTACCCGCAACCGCGCCGATCTTCGGATTCGCGAAATGAGGAACCATGTTCGTGATCGCATCATGCGCGATGACCCCATCGGCGTCGATTCCGACATAAATCTCCTCGTCCGTCGTCTCCAATGCGAAGTTCAACGCATCCGCTTTGCCGCCGTTCGGCTTCGTCAACACTGTCAACCTGCCGCTTGCAATCTCTGCCGGATACGCCTCGCGCGCCACATCGTACGTCCGATCCTTCGAGCCGTCATCAATGACGACAACCCGCAGATTCTTGTAGTTCGACATCAAGACCGATCGGATCGTCCGTACGATTACTACCTCCTCGTTGTACGCCGGAATCAGCACCGCAACCCGTGGCTGATACGCAGGTCCTGCAAAGTCCTTGCGCCTGCGAAAACGATCGATGGTCGCAAACAGACCGATGATGATCAGCCGCGCACTCATCAACACGTCTCCGACGAAGAACACCCCAATCACGAAGTGGTTGAAGAAGCTGATGAAGAAGAAGGCAATGGAATCGATCGCCGCCTGCCACCGTTGCTTCCGTGTCAAAACAGGCATCACCTCGGCCCGCGTCTTTCCGACAAGCTGCGATACCGGAACGATCTCGTATCCACGCGCACGGAGAGTCTGAATGAGCACAGGAAGGGCCGCTAGCGTAGCCGATCGATCACCCCCGCCATCGTGCAACAGGATCACGGAGCCGCGCGTCCAGGGACGCGCATCCATGTCGGCGATAGCTTTGAAGACGCTGTCCGTGATCTCCCTGGGCGTCTTTCGTGGGTGCTCATCCCAGTCGTTCGTGTCGATCTTGTTGCCGACGATCGTATAGCCAAGCCCCTGGATCCGGTCCACGGGCGCAGCCTGATCATTCGTGTCCGGCTCCTGATCGATCGAGTACGGTGGCCTGAAGTAAAGCGGTTGCACGCCCAGCTTCGACGCAAACAATCGTTCCGCGAAGTTCAATTGCAGTTCAACCTGTCTACCCGAAATTTCGCTGATGTCCGGGTGCGTATACGTGTGATTGCCGATCTCATGGCCCTCGCGATAGGCGCGCCGCATAATCCCCACGTTGTCCTGCGCCTCTTCTCCAATCATGAAAAAGGTGCCGGACACACCATACTGCTTCAACACGTCCAGGATCTTCGGCGTCCACACCGGATCCGGCCCGTCGTCGAAGCTCAGCGCCACCTGCTTCGGCTGATATCCGTAGTACTCCACGGTATACGAAAGCGGCAGCGTGTCCATCTTCTCCTGCGTCACCGATTTCGAAGCCGTGGGTACAGCATCATCATCATCCAACGTCACCGCGCGGCGGCCGGGCTGCGGCTTACGCGTCACGCGCATAATGTCGCCAATGCCTTCGTTATCGACGTCGTACCCGGGCTCGACGTTCGCCAGATCTTTCACCGGGTCTGCGTGACTTGGCTTGTCCCATATCTTCCATAAAGAACTGTCTTCGGACCCAAGCTGCCACAAAGCAAATGTTTGGATGCCCAGCGCCTGCGCTGCCCGCATCTGGTTCAGGATGGTCACCGCATCCAGAAACCACACCTGATGCCGGATATGCGCGTCATCGTCGTCATACGCAAAGTGAGCGTTCAGCGAATCGTCGTCGAGTTCAATATCCGATTCGGAGTCGGAGGCGGCTTGCCACGCTTCTTGCGTGGAGAGATTGCGCGAGTAGAGCACCTTCGCGGGCGCAGTGATCTTTTTCCTACGGCCCTTCAAGGGTGCCGCTTCGGCAGGAAGTGCCGTAGCCCAATCGTATCCATAGCTGCCCAGCGAACAGATCAACTTGTCCTTGGGAACCTGCTTCAAAACATTCTTGAGATTATCGACAAACCAGTCCTGGGCAGCGATCGGCCCTGGCCCGCTATCGGTTTGATGCTGGTCGTAGTTCATCAACAGCAAGCCATCAGAGTTGTCCGCAATGTACTTCAGATTAAAATCATCATCCGCCACCGGCGTGTTCACATACAGCTGAAGATTGCGCGGATGGAAATCCGCATAGAGTGCAGTAACCAGCGCCATGAAGCCCGGCTGTGCCGAGGTCGGAATATCTTCGAAGTCGAGCGATAACCCCCGATAGGTTGGGTTCTTTGCCAGAAAAGAATCGATCTGCTGAACGAAGTTCTGCCGCGCGGAGGCGTTTGACAGAAAATCCCCGATTGACGGCATGAATCTGTTTGCTACCGGATCGTAATTATTGATGAGTGGGAAGATTTCAATGTCCTGATGCGCATCCGTGATCGTGCGCGCCACCCTGTTCTCCCGGTCTACCCCATGCACGCCACTGGTATCGACAACGGGGTACGGCCGATTGTCGATCGTATACGCGGTCAGCGCACCATCCGGCGTTACCACATGCAGCCACTCGGGAAATAGGAGGTCAAGCTGCTTGACGTGCTGCTTCAAAGAGGAGTAACTCGCCGGATCGTCTTCAACGTAATACGCCGCGCGCAGACCTTCCCCCGAGTTGAACGGGATCTCCGACGGCCTCCTGTCTGTTCGTCGATGAGCGGACCGGCGCAATCTCTGCCCCGGTCTCATCCCCGGAATGGAAGAATTTGCAAGCGCCCGATAGTTACGTTTCACTGTCGGAAGCAGCAGCTCCGGTAGAGGTTTCATCTCCAGCAGACCCACCACGAAGAGCGCTCCCACCAGGAAACCAACCAGGGCGAGCACATCGAAGATTCTCCGCAGCCGCTTCCAGCGCTTTCGTTGCGGATCGTAGAAAACTGGATTACTCATGGGTAAAAAGATGGTTCAAACGCGCCACTACCGCAATCGTATGCAGCAACATGCCCCTAGTCAACGAAGCTCCAACAGGACACCTCCTGCGAAGAGGCCTGCATTGCCTTCGCCCCGCCTGTCCTCCGCCTCCCCACATAGTCACATTGTCATCCGTGAGCAAATCCCGTCACTCAACGTATGATCCAGATCGATGAAGATGCACCCGACAGGAAGGTGGCTCTGGACAGCGGCGGCCCTGCTCGCGGGCCTTGTTCTCAGGCTGTGGTTCATTGGCCACTTCGCACGCATCGCGGGCGATACCCTGGTCTACGGGGAAATCGCTAAAAACTGGATGCAGTATGGAGTCTACGGTTTCGTCGACATTGGCGGTGCCCCTCAACCCACGCTCATCCGGCTGCCCGGCTATCCACTCTTCCTCATCGCCTGCTTTCGCATCTTCGGGGTCGAGCAGTACACCGCTGTCATGGACCTCCAGGCCATCATCGATCTGCTCTCCTGCATCCTGATCAGCGCGCTCGCTGGAAGGCTCTTCGGGGATCGCGCCCGTATGGCCGCGCTCTGGCTCTCCGCGCTTTGTCCCTTTACTGCAAGCTACGTCGCCGCTCCCTTGACCGAAACCCTCACCCTCAACTGCATCGTTGTCACCTTCTACGCCCTCCAACGCTGGCAGCAGGCCAGATCCGGCTTCAACCGCTGGCTCTGGGTCGTCATCGCGGCTCTTGCCTATGCAATCCTCCTCCGTCCGGAGCAAGGCCTCCTCGCCGCTGCGGTCATCCCTTCTATGCTCTGGATTGCGGTAAGCGCCTCCGGGTGCCCCCTCTTCACTGCACCTTCATCGCAGCAGGCCGGGGTTCCCGGCGAGCAATCGTGCTTGATAGAACGCAAGAGCGGGGTATTCGCGCCACGCGCAATCTGTCCCCATTCCACGCGTCACCGTCTCCGGGCCACACTCCCCGTCCTGGTCGCCGCCCTTCTTACCCTGCTTCCCCTCCTACCCTGGACCATCCGCAACGAACGAACCTTTCACGTCTTCCAGCCTCTCGCCCCACGCAAAGCCGTCGATCCCGGCGAGTTCGTCCCCCTCGGCTTCCAGCGCTGGTTCCGCACCTGGGCGATCGACTTCGCCGCCACCGACGATGTCTACTGGAACTATGACGGTACCCCCATTAAGATAAGCGATCTCCCCACCCGCGCCTTCGACACGGAGGTCCAGTACAGCCGCACCGGAGCGCTCCTCAACGACTACAACGAAACTTCGAATGCAACCCCCGCCCTGGACATCCGCTTCGCCGCCCTCGCCCACGAGCGTATCTGCGCCAATCCAGCCCGCTACTATATTGCTCTGCCCATCGCCCGCCTCATCGACATGGCCCTCCGTCCCCGCGTCGAGATGTTCTCAACCCCGCTTGCATGGTGGAAGTATCACGAAGACCCACCCCAGACCATCTTCGCCGCCGCTTACGCCGCCCTCAACCTGGCCTACTTCGTCTTGGCCGCACAGGGCATCGTTCTCTGGCGGCGCCGTCATTGGACCGGCAACACGCCCCTCGCCTGGGCCATGCTCAGCTCTATCCTGCTACGCAGCGCCCTGCTTCTCACCCTCGATAACGCCGAACCTCGCTACACGCTTGAGTTCTTCCCCATCCTCTTTTTCCTCGCCTCCATCCCCTTTACACGATTCAATCGCACAACAAGCAGTCCCAAAGCAGCTAACCCAATATCCTGACCCACGAACCTGTCATCCTGAGCGTAGCCGAAGAACCTGTGTTGCTTGTGCACTCGTCAGTTGCACCATCGACTATCGGCCCCCTACCGGTTCGTCACACTCGTCTTCCCATTCGCCTTAATCGCATACGGCTTGTCATCCACCTTTGTGTTGTATCGAATGTTCTTGTTCAATACCGTCCGCACGTCCTCTGAAGGCGTATACGCCATCTGCTTCAGCGCAATCGCCCGGCTTACGTCCATCCAGATCGTCACATGCGTAAACATGTTCCGCACGCTCTGATCCTTCGAGACCAGATCCAGCTTAGCCGCCGAAATCCCATCGACCGTCTCCGTCCCCTGGTCCGTAATCGTCCACGCCTTCGCCAGATCGTGGCCACTTGCCCCAAATCCCAGCGTAAGAAAACTCTCCTGCGTCTGATTTCCATGCGCTGCAATCCGCAACAGTGTATTCGCGCCTGGATCGAAGACCTGCAAGACGCCCTCTTTATAACTCAGCAGCTTCAGACCGGGCACAACGATTCTGGCACCCATCTCCATCGTCCCATTCCTCTGGCGCTCGAAGAACGTCGTCCCCGTCTGCGAAGACGTCGACTTCGTCACGCGCTCGTAGAAATCCCACTGAAAGTCCGCCTCAGCTGAATGGAACTTCGCGCTCGCGGCATCCATCTGCCCCAGCACCGTATCGAGATGCGACCTGTCCTCGGCCATCGCACTTCCGGCCATCGCCGCCAGACCTAGTATGGACACTACAACCCAACTTAGAAATCGTCTCATTCCCATCCTCTTCATCGAACTGCCGACCTGTCGAAATATCGAACTTACCGCAGTACCCAGGCGTTGTACGCGATCACCCGCCCACTCGTATCCCTTACCGGCTCATACTTCTCAATCGACACCTCGCCCGAGATCGGCTCCACCACCTTCAGGATCGCCTGCTGCCGCTCGTAGTCGGTGACCGCCCCCTGCATGTCCTCCGTGCGGATCTGGTAAAGAAAGCGACTGCTGTCTCCCACCGAACCCGCCTCGCGCACCAGAACCTCACTCGCATGGGTCGCTACCGTCGTGACTGGGCGGTCCTTGTAATCGATAAAGTGCGGGGAAACAAAGATGAAGATAAGGATCGCCGTCACCATGACATCGTAGTGCAGGCTGCCTCGCTCATAGGTCCACCAGAAGTACCCGCACACCAGCTTAAACATGGTCTATCCTCGTCCCTTTTGCTTCCCGATCACTGTCTCGCCGCCCATGTAACCAACCAGCGCCTCCGGAATCCGCACTGTCCCATCCGCCTGCTGATAGTTCTCGAGAACTGCCAGGTACGTCCGCCCGATCGCCAGCCCGCTGCCGTTAAGTGTGTGGAGAAACTCAGCCTTTTTTTGCCCAACAGCTTTATACCGGATATTCGCCCTTCTCGCCTGGAACGCCCCAAAGTCCGAACACGAACTGATCTCCCGGTACAGGTCCTGCCCCGGCAGCCAAACCTCCAGGTCATACGTCTTCGCCGCTGAGAATCCCATATCTCCCGTACATAACAGCATCCGCCGATACGGCAGTTCTAGTCGCTCCAGCACGGTCTCCGCATGCCGCGTCAGTCTTTCATGCTCCGCAATCGAATCCTCCGGCTTTACGAACTTCACCAGCTCCACCTTCTGGAACTGATGCTGCCGAATCATCCCCCGCACATCCTTCCCATAGCTCCCCGCCTCGCTCCGATAGCAGGGCGTACACGCACAGAAGGAGATCGGCAGCTCTTTCCCTTCAAGCACCTCATCCCGAAAGAGGTTCGTCACCGGAACCTCCGCCGTCGGAATCAGCCAGTGGTCATTATCCTGATACTTTCCAGGCTCATACGGTCCCTTGTCATCGCAATGAAACTGGTCCTCCGCAAACTTCGGCAGTTGCCCTGTCCCAAACAGGCTCTTCGAGTTCACCAGGTTGGGCGGCAAAACCTCGGTGTAGCCATGCTCCCCGGTATGCAGGTCGAGCATGAAGTTCGCCAGCGCCCGCTCCAGCCTTGCCCCCTGCCCGAAGTGCACCACGAATCGCGACCCCGAGATCTTCGCCGCCCGCTCGAAGTCCAGAATGCCCAACGCCTCCCCGATCTCCCAATGTGGCTTCGCCGTGAAGTCAAACTTCGGCTTCTCCCCCCAGACCTTCACCTCATCATTGTCCTGCTCGCTCTTGCCCACTGGCACCGACTCACTTGGAAGGTTCGGAACTCCTGCAAGCGAACGCCGCAGTTGGTCTTCCAGAGCCGCTGCGTGGTCTTCTAATTCAGCTATCTCTCCCTTGATCAACGAGAGATAAACCAGCTCTAATTCAACAGGTACACCATGCTTCTTCTTGTGGGCAATCTCAGCCGAGCGGGTGTTACGGTCGGCTTGTTTTTGTTCCAGCGCCGTAATCGCATTCCTTCTCTGCTGATCCACAAGCCTGAAGCCATTGAGGATCGCGCCGGCATCCACGCCCCGCGTAGACAGACGCCTCTGAACCTCATCTAAATTCTCTCTGATATATCCCAGATCAAGCATCGTGTCATTCTATCCAACCGTAAGCAGATGCTCCCGGTAAGTCTAACAATCGCTTGCCGTAGAAGGGGTACCGCGCGAAGCGCGACCGCCTCCCATACCGCAGCACAAGGCAATCCCCTGCTCCGCAGCCGTGCAAACTTCCTGCCGCTTCCAAGGTCAACAGCAGAGCACCAAGGCCACAATCATTCAGTCCCAGCACAGGTCCGAACAGTACGGAACTACATAGGTAATTAAGCCTGTAAAAAAGCAGATGGCGGCATCAAAGATGCCGCCATCATACAGAGCACTCACCGGAACCTAGCTCATCTTAATCGTCCCGTTCAGCCCATTGGGGAAAAACCCACCGCTCGAAACGCCCGTCTTCCCTGCTGCCGCATACACAATCTGCAGCACCTGCGACGTAGTTCGCACTGGATTCAGACCCGTAGTCGGACTCGTGTTGAAGACAGCCGTGGTCGAAGGCGGCGTGTCACTTCCGTCCACTGCCGGCGAACTCACTCCTAACGCAATACAAAGCTGCCGCAGATTGCCCTCATGCTGTGACTCCGTGTCGAGGATTTGGGCCGCATACGTCAAGGCAGTGGCGTTCGTTGTGAGATACTGCGCTCCACCTGCATATGCACTTACGCCGACCGTCTCCAGCTGCCGCGCCTGCATCAGAAAGCTCGCATCCGAAGTCACCGCTCCCATTGCAGCCAGATTCAGTGCAGGTGCACTCACCGGCGCTCCGCCGATCTTGCTGATCGTTGCACGCAGGAACCGTACATGCTCCAGTTCTTCGGCAGCAAGCGCCTGCGCCACTACGCTCACCGTTGCGTTCGCAAAGTTCACCTTCGCGATCCCCGCAGTATTGCCCGCATTTGCGCCAAGATCGGCGGATGAGAGGCCATTGCCGGTGGCAATGTAGGAGTAGAAGCTCGCCTCCAGATACTCCAGGTTCAGGGCAAAGTTCAAGACATCCACCACCGAAGGTGTCGGCGCAGGCGGTGTGGTCGTCGTCGGAGGTGATGTCGGCGCGGGTGTGGTGGTCGGCGGCGTCGTCGGGGTTGGAGGCGTGCTGCTGCTGCATCCCGCCGGACCTAACGTGCTTGCAGTCCCGATCCCGAGGGTAGCGATGAAGTTGCGTCGGCTCACGCGCGTAACACTGCGCACTCCGGAAGCAGAGCGAATTTCCACGATGGCCTGCACCGTCTGGGTATCAGCGACTTGCGGAGTATCGATCACCGCACTTGAACTTGAGAGATCATTTTGAGTGCACAAGGGAATATCTCCTGAATTGTTGAACGTTAGAGGATGCATCCGCATCAGCGGCGCATGACAGACACGTGCTTAGGTTGACTTGATCGCTCCATTGACGCCACTTGGGAAGAAGCCGCCCATCGTGACACCGGCGGTAGGTGTCGTCGTTGTCGACATACTCACACCGTAGGCCACGCCCAGCACCTGGGAGGTATTCCGCGCAGGCGAGAGTGCATTCATCGCATCCACCGTGAAGTACGTTGTCGCATTCGGTGGAACATCCTGGGCATCGATCGGTAGGCTGATAACACCCTCAGCCGCGCAGAGATAGTTCAACGCGCCGCCGTGCTGTCCTTCCGCGCCAAGAATCTGGGAGGCGGTCGTCAGCACCGTCGGATTACTCACCAGCAACATCGCGGAACCACAGTATGCGCTACCGCCAAGTGCGGTGAACTGCCGGGCCGTCGCAAGGAACTGCGCCTGCGTCGTGATCGCACCCATGGCTGCGAAGTTGATCGCAGGCTGCGCAACCGGCGTGCCCCCAAGCGTCGTGATCGTGTTGCGCAGGAGTTCAACATGATTCTTTTCATCCTGAGCCAAAGCCTGTGCAACCGCCATCGTCGCCGAGTCCAGCGTAAGCTTCGCAGGGGCACCCGTGATCTTGCCCGCGCCAGTGCCCATGTCCGCGGTCGAAAGACCACTTCCGGTTGAGACCAGGAGATAAAAGTTTGCTTCGAGATACTCCAGGTTCAACGCGAAGTTCAAAACATCTGTGATGGCCGCTGCTGGTGCAGCCTGCGCCAGCGCACTTCTGCCACCGAGACCTACACCCATCGCCCCCGCAGCGGACGTGAGAGCCAGACCTTTTAAGATATTTCTGCGACTCAACATCTGGACGCTTCGTTCGAACGCCAGCAGATTTCGGTCGGTAGCAAGCTGCTCCTCGCTTACCTCGGTTCCAGGGCAAAGGAGAGATTCATAGATGGGTTTAGGCACGATAGTAGTCTCCGAACAAACACGAGCGTGAAAAGAGATGGCGACAGATGCCGTTACACATCTATCGAAGATCAGGTCTGCTGCGACCTGTTTAGAGAATCGCTTGGTTCAAGTCGCGTACATCGGACCATGGTCTGCGTGATTCACTAGTCGGGCTACGATGCCTTTGTTGAAGGGTTGGATGCCATGGGACTTTCGCTCCTTGATCCCGTGAACGCTTCTATCAAGCAACTTGAATCACAACAAACTGATCGAGCCGAACCCTCTTCTCACACCTCGTCAACCCGTCTCGAATCTGTCACCCTTACTAAGGCCGAGAAGCCCGCGTTTACACCTGCCGTGCCGTCCTCATCAACTCACCAAACAATCTGTCATCCTGGGCGAAGCCGAAGGATCTGGCGTTGCACCTGCCTGTCCCTTCCAACACCCATTCTCCGGACGCACAAAAATGAAGCCACAATAGGGCGAGCGTACAGCCACAGGACCCCGAGAGTGCACCTCCGGAAGCCAGGCCCAACGCTCCAGAACAGCACCGGAAGCTACAATGAGCGATGTATGGGCACCAGCTCAAGTAAGTCTCCCGATAGTCAGAGTACGCGTCCAGACATGCGCGTGACACTCTGCGGTGTCGAACTCGCCTCGCCCGTTATCGCGGCTAGCGGGACCTTCGGCTACGGCGTCGAATACGAAGAGATCGTCTCCCTCGACCGCATCGGTGGATTCATCACAAAAGGGTTATCGCTAGCCCCAATGCTTGGCAATCTCGCCCCGCGCATCATCGAGACTGCAGCCGGCATGATCAACGCTATCGGCCTCCAAAATATGGGCGCTCGCGCCTTCGTCGTAGAAAAGCTCCCCAGGCTTCGCCAGATCAAGGGTGCAGTCGTCATTGCCAACATCTTTGGCTTTACCATTGACGATTGCCTGCAAGTCATTCGAATTTTAGATGATGCACCCGGCATTGCTCTCTATGAACTGAACGCCAGCTGCCCCAATACCAGCCACGGCGGCATGGTCTTCGGAACTGATCCTACCTTGCTCGGCGATCTCGTCAGCCGCTGCAAAGCCGTCGCCACACGTCCTCTCATCGTCAAACTGTCCCCGAACGTCACCAGCATCGCCCACATGGCCACGGTCGCCGCCGGCGCCGGCGCCGATGCGGTTTCGCTGGTCAATACCTTTCTGTCCCTGGCAATCGATATCGAGACACGGCGGCCGCGCATCGCCAATATCACCGGCGGCCTCTCCGGCCCTGCTATAAAGCCCATCGCCGTTCGCATGGTTCATGATGTCGCTCAAGCCGTTCACATCCCCATTGTCGGCCTCGGCGGCATCGTCCGGGCTGAAGATGCTGTCGAATTTATGCTCGCCGGCGCTACCGCTGTACAGGTCGGAACAGCCAGCTACGCTGACCCCCGCGCCGTCGAAAATATCGCGACCGGCCTGCGCAAATGGTGCGCAAATCACGAGATCGTGAAGGTCAGTTCACTGACCGGCGCGGCACAATTCTGACTCATGGCACGAGGTAAACTGGGTCAGTGACTACCGACGCCAGTGCCACCCAGCCGCCCGCTACCAACCTTCGGCCCATCCGCCGCGCTCTCCTCTCCGTCACGGACAAGACCGGCTTGGTTGACTTTGCTCGCTCCCTGAGCGCCTTCGGCGTCGATCTGGTCTCTACCGGCGGCACCGCCAGGGCTCTCCGCGAAGCTGGCCTTCAGGTTCGCGACATCAGCGACCTTACCGGCTTTCCCGAGATGCTCGACGGACGCGTGAAGACCCTTCATCCCCTCGTCCACGGCGGTATCCTGCACATTCGAAACAATCCGGAGCACGTCGCCGCCGTCACTGAGCACGCAATCGAAGGGATCGACATGGTCGTCGTTAACCTTTACGCCTTTGAGAAGACCGCGCAGAAGCCCGGCGTCGCCTTCTCCGAGATCATCGAAAACATCGACATCGGCGGTCCTTCCATGGTGCGCTCCGCCGCGAAGAACTTCGCCGACGTAGCCATCGTTACCTCCACCGCGGACTACGTCACTCTCGCTGAAGAGATGAAGACCACCAACGGATGTTTGACCCACGCGACCCGGTGGCGTCTCGCGAAGCAGGCCTTCGGCGTCACGGCTGCCTACGACGCAGGCATTGCCAGCGCACTCGAGGCGATCACCGAGCCCACCGGTCCGGCGACGTTCGCGCACGATGCTTTGCCGCAGACAGTGCGCATCGTCGACTCCCTGGCATACATCCTCCGGTATGGCGAGAATCCCCACCAGAAGGCTGCACTCTATGTGGACGGCAGCGGGAAAGGCATCGCCGCTGGCAAGCAGCTTCAGGGCAAGGAACTCAGCTACAACAACATCGTCGACCTCGATGCCTGCTGGGAGCTGGTCAGCGAATTTGACCCATCGACCGCGGCTGTTGCGATCATCAAGCACACCAATCCATGCGGTGCCGCGACCGGCAGCACCGTCGTCGAAGCATATAGCCGTGCCTTGGAGGCCGACCCGATCTCAGCCTTCGGAGGCGTGATCGGGGTAAACCGCGAGGTTGACGGAGCAGCCGCTGAGGAGATTGCCAGGCTCTTCGTCGAAGCCATCGTCGCTCCCTCCTTCACCCCGGATGCTATCGCGCGCTTTGCCTCGAAGAAGAACCTGCGTCTCGTCCAAATCACTCCGGCTGAAACGACGCGAGTCGTGAAGCAGGTCTCCGGCGGTCTGCTGGTCCAGGATGCCGATCTTCGCAAGATCACTGAGGGTGACCTGAAACAGGTCTCCGAACGTCAGCCGACAAAGGATGAACTGCACGCTCTTCTCTTCGCCTGGCAGGTCGCGAAGCACGTTAAATCGAACGCAATCGTCTATGCGCGGTCGTATGCGGAATCGATCAGCGGTTTTGGCCAGACCGTTGGAATCGGCGCTGGACAGATGAGCCGGGTCGACGCGGCACGCTTCGGTGCCATGAAAGCAGTCCTGCCACTCGCCGGGACGGTCGCCGCTTCGGACGCATTCTTCCCATTTCCCGACGGATTGGAGACAGTCGCCCAGGCGGGTGCAACGGCAGTCATCCAGCCCGGAGGTTCTGTCCGCGACGCCGATGTCATCGCAGCCGCAAATCGTCTGAATGTCGCCATGGTTTTCACGGGAATCCGGCACTTCCGTCATGGTTGACGCTCCGGAAGGCGCAACCGGCAGCTATAATCACCCGCAACGGTCTGCGACTGCAGCGCCTATCGCAGCATCCATTCGCGGATGCGCACCGTCCAATCATGGTGGATCGCTGTTGTAGTCACTCTGCCGGCCAAGGAAAGTACCTTCTATGACGTTGCCCTACCGTACTTTCTCGTCCCGCTGTGCCATTCTCCTGCCCGCTGCCGCAGCTTTATTGCTTGGGGCTTATGCAGGTGCCCAGGTTCCTGCTCCGCTATCGACCACAAAAGCCCTACCTTTGCCGTCCTCGGCGCCTGCGCCCGATCACGCGGCCTCGTACTACCATTATGGCCTCGCTCACCTCTACGAGGAGATGGCGGTCAACGCAGGCCGGCCGGACTACGCCACCCAGGCGATCGAAGAATATAAGCTTGCGCTCACTGCAGATCCCAACTCACTCACTCTCCAGAACGGTCTGGCTGATCTGTACTTCAAGATCGGGCGCATTCGCGAAGCAGTCACTGCCGCCCAGGAACAGATCAAGAAGAACCCGAATGACCTTGCGGCGCACTCCCTGCTCGGCCGCGTGTATCTACGGTCTCTGGGAGATATGCAAGGAGCGCAGTCCAGCCAGATGTTGCAGCTTGCGATGGCGGAGTACGAAAAACTGGCGCAACTGCAGCCCAACGATGTGGAAACTCATCTCCTCCTCGGTCAGCTCTATGGCCTGAACCATGACTCCGCCAAGGCAGAGGCCCAATTCAAGGCTGCACAGAAAATCGATGCGAACTCCGAGGAGGTCGTCCTCAACATGGCCCGTCTCTACAGCGAGCAAGGGGACACGCAACGAGCTGCCGACACGCTCCTTGCCGTTCCCGCAGGCGACCGGACTGCCAGAATCGAGTTCGCGCTCGGTGCAAGTTACGATCAGTTGAAGAAGCCGAAAGAAGCTGCCGCCGCCTACCAGCGGGCTCTCGACCTGGAGCCCGATAACCTCGATACGGAACGCGGCCTTGCCACAGCTCTGCTTGCTGATGGCCAGCTCGATCAATCGCTCAAGACTCTGAATCATATCGTCGCCACGGAGCCGCAGGACGCGCAATCCCAGATCCATATCTCTGAAATTCAGCGTCGGCAGGGCCACTATGACGAGGCACTGGCGACCCTGAAGAAGGCTAAGCCGCTCGCGCAGGATTCACTCGAGCTGAGCTATAACGAGGCGCTCATCTACGACTCACTCGGACGTTACGACGACGCCACCCGCGTCCTCACAACGATCCTAGCAAGCTCCTCCCATTCGGACGGGAAGTACACGGACGGCGAAAAGGCGAACCGTGCCATCTTCCTCGATAGACTCGGGATCGTCTACCGCGAGGAGAATAAGACCGCCGAATCCGTCGCAGCCTATAAGCAGATCACGGATTTGGGCGGAGAGTATGCCTTGCGCGGATATCAAGGGCAGGTCGACGCGAATCGTGACGCGCACCAATGGAAAGAAGCAACCACAGTTGCCGCCGAGGCAGCGAAGGCATTTCCCAAAGAGCGCGGCGTGCAACTGATGTATGCCGGTCAACTCACCGACACTGGCAAGGTCGACGAAGGATTGGCTTTAGCCCGGGCGCAGCTCAATGGCACACTGGAAGATCGTGATGTTGAAGTGGCTCTGGCGCAAATGTACATTCGTCTGAAACGCTGGACAGATGCTGCCAGCGAGATTCAAAAGGCAGAGGTGACAGCGCATAAGCCGGAGGAGAAGCTCTACATTCACATCCTTCGCGGAACCCTATCTGATCGCGAAAAGAACTACGACGAAGCGGAGGTGGAGTTTCGCAAGGCGCTCACCATCGATCCTCAAAATTCCACGGTGCTCAACTATCTTGGCTACATGTATGCCGATCGCGGCGTCAAGATTACTGAAGCGCTTTCGCTGATCCGTAAGGCCGTAGAACTCGATCCGCAGAACTATGCATTTCTCGATTCGCTCGGCTGGGCTTACTACAAGTCTGGCCAGTACGCTCTGGCTGAAGAAAATCTCCGGAAGGCGAATGAGCGCGGAAATAGTGACCCGACTGTTCACGATCATCTGGGCGAGGTTTACGAAAAGACCGGCAAGCTCAAACTTGCTGTCTCACAATGGGAGCGGTCCATGACCGAGTATGCCCATTCACTCCCTGCCGATGCTGACCCCACGGATATTGCTAAGGTTCAGCATAAACTCGAGAGTGCGCGTGTCAAGCTCACCAGGGTAAGTGCTGCTGCTGAGAGAGGGATCAAGCAGCAGTAATCAGCAATCATCCAGTTCCTCGGCTCATCCGCTATCATTAAGGGGATGATGCCTTCAAACCTGCATCACTGTGCCGTCGCCAACTCGGCAGATCAACTCCTGTTTGAACGCGTTTACCCTGCCCCTCGTCACGCTTCCCAGACTCCCTTTCAGCAAGATAGGAAGCATGTTGTGCAGGCGCGGGCGTTCCGTCGCCTCGCAGGCAAGACTCAGGTCTTCACCAGTCGGGCCTCGGACCACTTTCGCAGTCGTCTCACCCACACCATCGAAGTAGTCCAGATTGCCCGCAATGTAGCTGTCGCTTTGGGTTTGAATGAAGATCTGGCGGAGGCGCTCGCGCTCGTTCACGATATCGGTCATCCTCCCTTTGGGCATGCCGGTGAACGTGCCCTCGATCAAAGCCTTAAGCGCCACGGTTTGCGTTTTGACCACAACCTTCATGCACTGCGCATTGTCGAACACTTCGAGCAGCGGTATGTCGCCTATCGTGGTCTCAATCTGACCTTGGGAGTGCGCGAAGGGATCGTCAAGCATTCGCGGGATTACACTGTCCAGCAACACCCGGAGCTCGCCGGCTACCTGCTCGACCAGCGGCCCCCGCTTGAGGCGCAGCTGATCGATCTGGCAGACGAGATTGCCTATCTCACAGCGGATCTGGACGATGGCGTGGAGTCCGGTCTCCTCAAAACCGATCACGTTCTCGATGAGGTGGAGATCCTTGCGGACTGCTACGAGGTCGTTGCAAAGAAACATTCCGGGATCGAGGAGAAACTCCTTTTCAGCGAAGCTCTGCAATTCATGCAGAACGTCCTCACGGAGGATTTAATCACGAACACTCGCCGCAACGTGGAGGCAATCGGCGCACAGGCGCTAGCCGATATTCGCGCCCATACGACGCGGCTTGCGGTGTTCTCCCCGAAGATCGAGGCGAAGCGGCTCCAGGAGAAGCAGTATCTTTACAACACACTCTACACATGCGAAGAGCTTTCGCGTGAACACGTCAAAGCAGAGGAGGTAGTCACCACCCTCTTTGAATACTGGATCGCCCAGCCTGAGGAGCTGCCAAAGGGATACTTCGATGAAATCGTGACGGAAGGTCTAGCGCGGGTTATAGCCGATTATATTGCGGGGATGACAGACAGCTTCATCCTGCTGCAATATGCCGCGATCAAACGCACGATCCGTCGATGAGTTGGATTCCGTCGTGCACTGAGAGAGCACAATTGCTGGATCACGAGTGCATAGCGACAAAGACTTGGTGTACTCGCTTTGAGGCGGCAGCGCTTCAGGAGATGGGACTTTCCGGGCTCATATTTGGGAACTCTATCTTGAGGTGTGCTGAAGTATCGATCTGCTTTTGGGAAATCTGTGAGCAATTCTCTTAGAGGGGCGGAGCGGGAGTTCATCCCGCCATAAGTCCAATCACGGGAACGCGGCTTTAACCGGGGTCCTGGTTAGGTTATTGTTTTCTCAGGGAATGACTGGATGGAGTAACCGCTGGCCGGGACGACAATTTTTCACGAGAGAGCAGATGGCGAAGGTTACCCCTCGAAGAACGGCTGAGCTTGAACGAAGCCGTGCTGAGTTCGGGCTCAATCGCCAAGGCGCGGTCACGTGTGTCAGGCGCGATTGCGGAGGTAAGAGAATGCTACGTCACTGCTTGACGCTGGATCTACGGGATGATGCAGCAGGGATTGCGGAGTACAAGCGCTACCACGAAACGATCTGGCCCGAGGTGAAGGCCAGCCTCTTTGCCGCCGGCGTCATCGACATGGAGATCTATCTCCTCGGAACCAGGATGTTCATGATCATGGACGTGGCGGACGATTTTACCTTTGAACGCAAGGCGGCCATGGACGCAGCAAACGCCACAGTACAGAAGTGGGAGACCCTGATGCACGCGTTCCAGCACGATCTCCCTCAAGCAAAAGCAGGGGAAAAGTGGGTTCCGATGGAAAAGGTCTTCAGCCTTGCCATGCAGTAAAGAGGGGACTTGGCTATATCATCGTCTGGTGGTGCCTAGCAGCATCTCGAAGTACGTGTGGTAACCGGAACTGTGACACACAATGCAACTGAACCAGCAGGTCTTTACGGGAGCAGATCATGAGCGCAGATTCGTTACAAAACAGGCGACGCACACAGATTGTGGCATCAGTACTACTAGGGGGCGCTCTCATCTTGAGCGGATGCAAGCAGGCGGCTCCCGGGGTTAGAAACTCCGACGGTTCCACTACGAACGCGGACGGCTCAGTGACCTACCCGGCAGGCACAAAACCGGTCACGCCGACTCCGACACCGACAGTCAACGCGGATGGATCGACGACGAATCCCGACGGCTCCGTCACCTACCCAGCCGGCTCAACACGGGCACAGAAGGAGAAAGAGCCAGCCGCCAACGAGGCCGCATCGCAAAAACCCGCTCCTGTCCAGCGGCAGGAGGAGCCGCGTGTCAAGCAACAGGCTCCTGCTTCAGCCCCTGCCCCACGCGTCAGCCGAGTGGTTCCCAGCGGAACCGCGATTCCCGTGACCATCACCGAAACGCTGAGCGCAAGCAAAAACAACGCCGGGGACAGCTTCAGCGGTGTTCTGGAGCGATCCATCACGGCGAACGGGGCGGTTGCCTTCCCGCGCGGAGCACGCGTTGCAGGTGTCATCGCCGCAGCCAAGGGCAAGGGCCGCTTCAAAGGTGCGGGAGATCTCGCGATCCAACTCACCTCGATCGGCGGTACGCGCGTCAGCACGACCGCTTATGAGGCCGTCAACAAGGGACGCGGTAAACGAACTGCGATCTTCGCCGGTGGCGGCACTGGTCTAGGCGCGCTCATCGGCGGTCTCGCCGGCGGTGGTAAGGGTGCGTTGATCGGTGGCCTTGCGGGCGCAGGGGCGGGAACCGCAGGAGCCGCATACTCCGGCAATCGCGACGTCGTCATTCCATCCGAATCATCCATCACCTTCCGGCTTACCGCACCTGTCACGATCCAATAGAGATCCCGAGCCGCGAGCGAGATCGACGGTCCCATCGGGGTCGTCGATCTTTCCGCAACGATCCTAGCAGTCTGAACCAGGCAGCCTGAACTAGAATCAAGTGATGCGCCTGAGTCCCATCTTCCTCCTCTCTGCGACGGATGCTGCTCACTTTCCGACGGAAGTGAAGACGCACGGCGCACCGGAGATTGCCTTCCTTGGACGCTCCAACGTGGGCAAATCCTCACTCATCAATGCTCTTCTTGGATCGAAAGAAGCACACGTCTCCTCAACGCCGGGACGAACGCGCGCCATCAACTTCTTTGCCCTGCATGAAGGCGCAGGAGAGAAGATGAAGGTGAGGCCAACGCTCATCTTTGCCGATCTGCCAGGCTATGGATATGCGAAGATCTCAAAATCCATCTCCGCCGAATGGCCGAAGTTCATTGAGCCCTATCTCTCCGATCGCGAGACGCTTGCGCTCGGTGTCTGCCTCGTCGACACGAATATTCCGCCGCAGCCCAGCGATACACAGCTCATCCATTACTTTCAGCAAACACAGCGACCCTATCTCGTTGTAGGGACAAAAGCCGACCGGCTTTCGAATAATGTACTTGCCAAATCGCTTGCTGCGCTGAAGCGCACGCACGAGATTGAGGACATTCTTCCGGTATCCGCCAGGACCGACGCCGGAACGAAAGCTCTCTGGGCACGTCTGATCGCAGTGGCTGAGCTGTAAATCCGGTCCGCACGACCAGGTCATGCGATCGGCGGAAGCTCCGCCAGGAGCATCTGCTTCTCCTGAGGAGTCGTCCAGAGGACGCGCCGCAGAGGTCGCTGCCGCTGGAGGATGCGGGACGCGGCTCTCAACCATCGGCTCCGCAGCGGATCGTTCTCCGAAGGGCTCGACAGCGTACGGGCATCAAAGGCCTTTAACACAGCGGCGCTTTCCAAGCTAAACGATTGCAAGTCCCACCCGCGGTTGAAGACGTAGCTGCCGAGTTCTGCTCGGGCATCGATGGCGCCCTCTGTTGCCCCGCCCAGGTTGAAGTCCACCAGGGTGGCGCCTGTACGCCTGAGACTCTGCATTGCATCGGCCTGACGTTTTATCCGGTCTGCGGTCTGCCCATTGCATATATGAGAAAGGTCGGTGAGTAACTCGGGTTGAACGCCACGCCCAATCAACTCCTCCAGGACGTGCAGCGGATCACCTTGCAGCCCCACAGAGATAGGCAGGTGCTTGCGAATCTCGTTCTTCATCGCTCGCAGTGCCTCGTCTACACTGTTCACGATGAAATCGCACGAACCCGAGCGGAGCGCAGCCTTCAAAATCTCCGGGCGTTTTTCGATACTCAGGCAGACCGCGCCTGCGATATTCGCCGCCATCGCCAGCGCTGCACCCTGCTCATCCAGGCCACAGCAGACAATCAGTCCACCACCCCAGTTTGGGCGCAGCAGGCTCAACACCGTATAGGCGCGGAGGACGCGTTCCTGAGAGTCGTCATCCGCAGCGCGCATAGAAGAACTCCGGGCAGGAACACGCGTAAATCGATTAGAGAAATGAGCGACCGCGAGAGTTCTCTCAGTCGGTCCCCCAGGATGCAGTTCCATCAGTCACCGTAGTAGTCCAGGCCCAGATGCGTGATGAGATCCTGGCCCATGATGTGACGCAAGGTATTCTTCATCTTCATGGCCTGAATAAACAGATCGTGTTCGGGATAGACTCCTGGCGCGGTGTCGGGAGCTTTAAAGTAGAAGCTTAACCACTCCTGGATCCCGAGTCCATGCAGGCTCGGAGTACGGGCCGCGAGATCCATGAAGAGCACAAGATCAAGCGCGAGCGGAGCCGCCAGAATCGAGTCGCGGCACAGAAAATCCACCTTCAACTGCATCGGGTATCCTAGCCAGCCGAAGATATCGATGTTGTCCCAACCCTCTTTATTATCGCCACGTGGCGGGTAGTAGTTGATCCGCACTTTGTGGAAGATATCCTTGTACAGATCAGGGTGCAACTCCGGCTGAAAGATGTAGTCCAGCACACCTAGCTTCGATTCTTCTTTCGTCTTGAATGACTCGGGGTCATCCAATACTTCGCCATCCCGATTACCGAGGATATTGGTCGAGTACCAGCCTGCAACGCCCAACATCCGCGTCTTGAAAGCCGGCGCGAGGACTGTCTTGATGAACGTCTGCCCAGTCTTGAAGTCCTTGCCGCAGATCGGCGCATTCATCTGCTTCGAGAGCTCCTGCATCGCAGGGATGTCGACGGTCAGATTAGGCGCACCATTTATGAAGGGGATGCCCTCCTTCAGTGCGGCCCATGCATATAGCATGGATGGGGAGATCGCCGGGTCGTCGGCGATAAGACCCTTCTCAAACGCCGCGAGTGTCTGGTGCACTTCGGTCTGCTTCAGGAAGATCTCGGTGGAGCCGGTCCAGATCATCACCTGACGATCCGTCTTCATTTTGAACTCGGCGATGTCGTTACGAATCTGGTTGGCAAGATCGCACTTGTTCTTGCCGGTCTTGATCTTCTGGCCGGTCAAGCGCTTTACGTAGTGCTGGTCGAAGACCGCGGGCATCGGCTCGAGTGATTCAAGATAAGGACGGATCGACTCGAGCTGGTCGCGATCGAGCACCTGTGCGGTCTTCGCGGCGTCGTACAAGTTACCGCCGAAGATATCCCAGCCTGTAAAGACTAAGTTATCGAGCGTGGCGATCGGAGCGAACTCCTTGATCAACGGACTGTTTGCCTCCGTACGCTTGCCGAGTCGAATCGTACCCATTTGCGAGATCGAGCCAATCGGCTTCGCGAGTCCGTGGCGGATGGCTTCTACGCCAGCGATCAACGTGGTGGCGACTGCTCCCATACCGGGAATCATGACGCCGAGTTTCCCAATGGCAGGCATAATGCTGGCCGCTTCTGGTGTCGCGGCTGCGGGTGTAGACATTCTGGCAATATCCTTCTAGCGTGCGGTTTTCATTTGGTGGGCATCTCCCACGGAGTGTGGACAGGTCAGTATCGCTCACGATCAAGCCGCCATGCAACTCGTGCAATGCTGTCTATCGACGAAGGCGGCAACTCAGATTTATGCTGCGACATCCCCGGCCCTCATGCGGTTCTTCCAATGCGAACTCACGAACCAGATGATCAGCGCGAGCAGCACGACTTCGACTGCCAGATGAAAGCGGTGAAAGATCGCCTGAAACCGCGGATCCGTGTTCCACTTCGAGCCCAGCTTCATCCCGACATAGGCGAGCACGTAGCACCACGGCCATGAACCTAGAAATGTGTAGAGATGGAAGCGCATCTGCGGCATTCGGGCGATCCCTGCGGGCAGGGCAATAAACGTGCGCACCACCGGCAACAGCCGCCCAACCAGTACCGTAAGGCCACCATACTTCTGAAAGAAATGCTCGGTTCGATCCAGATCGTGACGGTTCAGCAGAATAAACCGTCCAAATCGTTCGACCGCTGGACGCCCGCCCCACGCTCCCAGCCAATAGGGGGGCAGGGAGCCAAGGTTGCAGCCGATGGCGCCTGCAGTTGCGATCCAGAGCAGCTTCCCCTGGCTCGCCGCCAGCACATAGCCGGCAAAGGGCATGATGATCTCGGACGGCAGCGGAATGCAGGACGACTCGATCGCCATGAGCAGAACGACACCGAAGTATCCGCTCCCGGAGATGATGCTGATAATCAGGCCCGCCAGGGCTGCAAGGATGTGTTCTGACATAGTCTCAGCCAGTATAGCGGGGCGCGAGGACAAAGCTGTGTTGCCTCTATCCATCTACGCAACAAAGACAGCGATCGATCTTGCCAACTGATCCCGGCAAACGAGGGGATGAGCTAGCATGGAAGCGTAAGGAGAACTCCAGCTATGGCAGATCTGGCTACCCAGGAAGCGCCCACGAACAATGCACAGTCCACACCGAAAGCTGCGCCCGCAAGCCGTCCTGCGAGCAGCTACGGCGCTGCTCCCCACGAACCCTCGAAGCCACCAGTCAAGCGGCAGATCGTCTGCTTCAGCTTTTATAAAGTGATGCCCGAATGGCGTCGGCTCCCAGCCGAAGAAAAGGCGGCTCACAAAAAAGCGTTCGCCGATGTCCTCGCCCGCTGGAACAAGCCTGGCGAGTTTCTCTCGCTCACCTATTCAACGATCGGCGCTCGCGGCGATGTCGATATGTGCGTCTGGTCCATCGGGTATGCGATCGAGGAGTTGAACCGCATGCGCAGCGAGCTGCTGGGAACGCCACTGGGCGGCTATCTCCACTCACCTCATAACTTCCTCGCGATGACCAAACGCTCGCAGTACCAAATCGATCGAGAAGACGAGAGCGAAGGCGAAGGACGGGGTGCAATCCGCCCCGGTGGGCAGAAGTACATCTTCATCTATCCTTTCTGGAAGACACGTCCCTGGTATCTGCTACCGGCAACGGAACGCAAGCGTTTGATGGACGAGCACATTCGCGTCGGCCTGATGTATCCCCGCGTCAAGCTCAACACCACGTACTCTTTCGGGATCGACGATCAGGAGTTTGTTGTCGCCTTCGAAACTAATTTTCCGGAAGACTTCCTCGATCTCGTCCAGCAGCTTCGCGAGACTGAAATCAGCATCTACACTCTTCAGGACACGCCAATCTTCAGTTGCGTCAGGCTACCAGCCGCCGAGATGCTGGATCGGCTCGGATAGCCAGAGGTGGACGCGACGCAGCTGCAGGTAAAGGGCGACTCCACCGCTGCAGAATCAATTCATAGACCGGCCTCCAAGCAACTTAAAGCATGAACAATGAAGGCAACAAAGAACACACTTAGTAAAGCTGACGCAATCAAACCGGTTCGCCCCATTGACACGGCCGTTACAGGCCAAAGGGCGCGCGCCATCGCGGCTACCGAACCAGTGTCGCCAACGAAGCGGCCCCGAAAGACGAGAAAGCCGCTCGCGCCGGAGCGGGTTGCGGCCATCCTCGATGCGCTGCGCAAAACCTATCCCGACGCTGTCTGTGCGCTGAACCATCGCAGTGCATGGGAGCTCACCGTCGCGACTGTTCTGTCGGCTCAATGTACCGACGTGCGCGTCAACATAGCCACACCGGCTCTCTTTGCGGCATTTCCAACGCCCAAGGCCATGGCAGCCGCTTCCTTATCCGAGCTCGAGGGGCTGATCCGCACTACCGGCTTCTATCGCAACAAGGCAAGATCCATTCAGGGCGCGGCTAGGTGCGTGGTCGAAGCATACGGCAACAAAGTACCCCAGACGATGGACGAGTTGTTGAAACTCCCCGGCGTTGCGCGCAAAACTGCCCACGTCGTCCTCGGCTCGTGGTTCGAGATCGCTGTTGGCGTGGTCGTCGACACCCACGTCCTGCGCATCTCCCGCCGCCTCGAACTCACCACCGAGACCACTCCCGAAAAAGTCGAACGCGACCTGATGAAGGTCATTCCGCAGGATCGCTGGATCGATTACTCCCACGAGATCATCTTCCACGGCCGCCAGATCTGCATCGCGCGAAAACCCCGATGTGCCGACTGCACACTCGAAACGCTGTGCAACTCCATTGACAAGACCTGGAACTCGCACTAGATATCGCGTTTATCGTTCTAAGCGTTCTTCATTGCATGTTGCGAAGTACGGAGCCGACCAGACCGCCAACGACACCGCCCTCCGCCTGTTGAACGCGATCAGCCTTCATGTACTCCTGGAGTTGATGTGCGAGGCGCGAGATCGGCAGAGTCTGCAGCCAGATGCGGCCCGGACCTGTCAGTGCGGCCAGAAAGATTCCATCGCCGCCAAAGATCATGTTCCTGATGCCGGGAATACGGGCGATCTGGAATCCTACGCTGGACGCAAACGCGCCGACGTGACCCGGATGAACGCGCAGCGTCTCACCGGGCGCAAGATCTTTCACGATAACTTCACCGGAGAGTTCGAGCCAGGCAACACCCTGTCCCGAGATCTTCTGCAGCAGGAATCCATCGCCCCCGAAGATGCCTGCCCCCAGCGACTGCTGAAATCCAACGCCCAGGTTGACGTTGGTGGTGGCACAGAGGAAGCCATGCCGATGGATCAGATATTGCTGGTTGGCACTGACATCGACTGGCACAATGTGGCCGGGTACACGCGCGGCGAAGGCGACCTCTCCAGGCGCGCCAACGGACCGATACTCGGTCATGAAGAGGGAGCCGCCGCCAGCGACGCGCTTGATGGCGCCTAAGAAACCACCACCACCGCCCATCTGCGTATGCGTCGTCATCTGGATCGAAGAAGTCATCCACGAAAGTTCGCCGGCCTCCGAGATGATGGCGTCGTTACGGTCGAGGGCGAACTCGAGGACGGGCATCGTGGTGCCGAGGATGCGGCTTTGCATGGTGACTCTCCTGAACGAACTAACGTGAGTAGTATATTCGGCGGCGCTACGGGCGGCGCGACAATCCTGTGCGAAAGAGCACTTGAAGGATGCGGACCGCAGCCCGGAAGGATGCGGCCAGATCGCCGGAGACCTTGCTGATGCCGCCAATGCGGCGGCGGTAGTCGACCGTGATCTCCCGGATTCGAAGCTTATGCTGGGCGCCCTTGATCTGCATCTCAAGGCTCCAGCCGTAGGTCATCTCAGACATCCGCAGCTGCTCGAACGACGATCTGCGGATCGCACGAAACGGTCCCATGTCCGTGTAGTGAACACCCTGCGTAAGGCGGAGCAGCAGGCCGACGAAGCGGCCTGCAAAGATCTGGCTCGGCAGCATGGACCCTTCTTCCCTCCGGCCCTGAATGCGGGAACCGAGGACGAAGTCGGCCTCGTTATCTGCGATCGGAGCCACCAGCCGGGACAGATCAGCAATGATGTCGCTGCCATCGCCATCCATGAAAACGAGAATGCTGCTGCTCGGGAGCGCAGCGATCGTACCTGCATGGCACGCCGCCCCGTATCCGCGTGGTGATGTGATGACACGCGCTCCAGCCTGTGCCGCAGTGGCTGCCGTGCTGTCGGTGGAGCCGTTATCAACGACGATGCACTCGGCTATCAGATGCCAAGGCATGGAGCGGACGACAGGGCCGATGGACTCCTGTTCATTGAGCGCGGGAATGATGATGGAGATTGAAGGCTGCTTCAAAAAGCTGGGCTCCATCGTAGATCGCGGCTGCTGCACACAGGCGGAGGCGCTGTGTCGTTTACTTGGGATTGACTTTGAGATCGGATTGCACGAGCCGGTGTGGTTCGACGTTCGCGGTGAAGAAGACACGGTGCAGCGGCCAGCGGCGCAGGACGACTTCGATGACGAATGCAACGAACACGCAGCTGTAAAGGATTTCGTTCAACCGAAACTGTAAAGGGCCTGAGCCCACTGCTAAAGCCGTCGAGCAGAGATAGAACAGGCCGCAAACGTACGTAAACACCGTGAGGCTGGGGACGAGTACAAGAAACGGGACCAGCCACGCGACATACCAAGGATAATGCGGAGAAAAGAGAATCATCAGCGCGAAAGCGAGTGCGGACGACGGCACAAGAAAACCGCCCCGCATCGGGAGTTTGGACCGGCCGGACTGTGTGTATTGCGATGCGCCTGAAGCTGGCTGCGTCTGGCAGCAGGTCGTCCATGCCCAGAGAAGAAGAGCCGTGAAGACGAGCGCGCAGACGACAAGATAGCTGCGTGAGGAGAGTGAGTGCAGGCCGGGAAGATGTTGCGTCAGTTCGAGCAAGAAGTAGCGAGAGCCTGTCTCCATGCCCTCCTCCTTGACGTAACCGCCGAGGAAACCGAAGACGCGCAGGCCGACGCTGGAGTAGCAGGCATAGGCAAAGACACCAAGAGCCACGACCGTAGCGGGCATCTTGTACTCTCCACGACGGAAGAGTACCGGCAGGAGCACCAGCGGGTAGAGCTTGGTCAGGATCGCGAGCGCAAGGAAGACGCCGGTTGCAACTGGCTGACTGCGATAGCGCGCCAGGAGTGCCAGCACGATGAACGCCATGGCGACAGAGTCCAGATGTCCTGATCCGGCCAGCTCCCAGATCAGCAACGGACACCAGGCATAGAGCAGGCTGCGCTCGCGCCGGATACCAAGTTCTCCCAGCAACGTGACGAGTCCATACATGGTAAGCCCTTCGAACAGGATCATCGCTGTTTTCATGAACGTGACCGTAGGGTTGAGGAAGGTTACAACGTAAAAGAGGAACTGCGCCGCAGGAGGATAAATCGTGTGGGCGTAGTCCCGGCGATTCATGTGATCGAACAGGTCCTGATTGGGCGCGCGCAGGAAGGCGAGCACAGGGTCACCGGGAACGTAGCGGTAAGGCGAGATGTGCGCGTGCTGCACGACACCATCCCACGCATAGCGATAGACGTCGGAGGAGAGAAACGGATCCGAAAAGAGCATCACCAGCCGACAGGCGATCGCAACGGTAAGGATGATCGGAAAGGTAAAGCGATCGACTGGTTGCGTGAGAATTATCCAGACCGCGACGATGTAGAGGACAAGCGACCAGCCGGAGACGCCCGAGAAACCGATCGTGTAGTGGTCATACTCGCGGACCAGCTGCTTGGCGAGCGAGAGCATGCCGGCACCGATCAGCAAGAGCGTTGTATTGGTATACAGGGGCCTGGCAGCAGACCAATGCTGGAGATTGCTGCTGCTCCCCGCACTGCTCTTCATCGTGCTGGCCTTGATCATGCGATTTTCATGCTGCGAAGTTCACGCAGGAATGAGCGGCTGTGCGGTGCTGGATAGCCGGGCGACATAGCAAACGGTGGGGGCATGTCGTCGAGGAGCTCGCCGAAGAGGAGGTCGAGGGTCGCACCATCGTCTACGTCATACCAGAGCGGCAGTTCACTCACCTGGATGCCCGCGTTCTTCGCAGCCACAATCGTCTCCGCATGGACAGTGGATGTGCTCCAGGTGATGTTGGTGAAGAGTTCAGGATGGGGACGCTTCATGCCGATTAGATAGTAACCACCATCATCGGAGGCACCCAGAACGACGCGGTCACCGGGCCGGGCGAGTTCCGCGCGGGCCTGCCCGAATGCGGCTGCGGGAACCGTGGGTGAGTCGGAGTCGACGAGACAGACGGCACCATAACCGCAGGCGAGAATATCCTCGGCGGCAGCAAGAAGACGCTGGCCAAACCCATCACCGCGTTGAGCAATGAGAGCAAAACTGGCAGGAAGCAGGTTGTCGAAGAGCGCCTCGTCGCCAAGCGGGGTGTAGGAAATCAGTCCGGCAACCCCGCCACTCGCCGCGGCAACGGCTGCGATGTTCTCCGTTGTATCCCGAAGAAAACAGATGTTCAGGGCAGCACTCTGATCAAGCGTGAGCGGAGGGGCGAGGCGCGTCTTTACCCTACCCGGCCGCGGCGCCTTGGCCATGACCGCAAACGCACAGAGCGACTTGCGCGCACTCTCAGGTGAAGCAGGATTTAGGATTGGGTATGGCATTCGTTATGCGGCGCTCAGGCTGGAACTGTGGCTGGAGTTATGGCTCGACGGCACACGATCTCTATCCTGAGCAAGTATGCTGGCCGCCTTCGTGCAGACTGCATACTGATACCAGCCGTCATACTGCAGATCAACAGAGGTCCAGGGTTGGGATTGGACCAGCGTCGAGAAGTCCGGCCTTGACATGACGTCAGCCTGCTGCGGCTCACGATACTTTCCTGCGGGACTGCTTGCCAGCCTTGATAGAAGCCACATGCAGCTGAGTGGAAGGCGGGTCCGAAAGCCCGACGTTGGTTCTGCGATGAAGCACTGACCGCCAGGACGCAGCACACGAAAGATCTCGGCGAGGACAGCTTCTTTATTCGGCACAATGAGAAACAGCCGCGAGATAACAATCGCGTCGATCGGGCCGGGTAAGTCGGGGAGAGCTTGCGCGTCGCCATGGCAGAAGTTGCAGTTGCGTAGGGATCTACGTGCAGCGCGGGACTTTGCCCGTTCGATGAGGCGTTTAGAGAGATCGACTCCCGTAGTAGTTATTTGAGGGTACTCCTGGGCCAGCCGGCAGGCATAGAAGCCAGGTCCGCAGCCAAGTTCCAGGATGTGTGTTCCCGCGACCGGACCATTGGCTGGGAAGAGAGACTGAGCGATCTCAGGGGTGTGATCGCGGAAAAGGTACTCACGGCATAACGCATAAAACCAGGAACATCGTTCGAAAAGGCTCTCTGGCTGGTGCGCCATGCTGGAGCCGGACACTTCGCAGTCGCTTGTTTCCATGCTTGAGGCCTTATCCGTGGGATGAATCCGTTAGTGAAAGAGTGCGATATATGCGCGTGGCGAGATGACTCAATGTCGAACGACTACTATCATATCGCCCGCCAGCTTTCCATGAATAGACACCAGGCCTATTTCAGTATTGTTTTGTCCCTTCGTAGTAAGCACCAGCCGATATCGTTAGACTGGATATGAGGGTACGATGCGGATTCTTCTGGTGGAGGATGAGCGGCGTCTCGGAGAGAATGTGGCTGCGGCGGTTCGGGATGGCGCTGGTTTTGCTGTCGACGTGGCGGAAGACGGAGAGACGGGGCTCGACCTGGCGGGCTATGGTCATTACGATCTGATCGTGCTCGACCTGATGCTTCCCCGGTTGAGCGGGGCTGCTGTTCTCAAGGCGCTTCGTGGGCGCGGCGACAAGACACCCGTACTTGTGCTCACGGCTCGGCAGGACACACAGAGCGTCATCGAAATGCTCAATCTTGGCGCCGACGACTATCTTGGCAAGCCGTTCGATCTCGGCGAACTGCTCGCCCGGGTAAAGGCCCTGGTTCGCCGCGGCAAGGGCGTCGCCACGCCTTTGCTGCGGATGCGCGATCTCGAGATCAACACGTTGGAACAGACCGTTCTGCGCGCCGGCAAAGCCATCGACCTCTCACCGACGGAGTACCGCATTCTCGAATACCTGCTCCATAAGCCTAAGGTCGTCTCCAAGCGAGAGTTGCTCGAACATTTGTACGACTACAACTGGGAGCGGCACTCGAATGTGATTGAGGCGCACGTCTCCAATCTGCGAAAGAAGCTCGATTCCGGGGATGCCCGGCCTTATATCCAGACCCTGCGTGGGCGCGGTTACAAACTGCAGCCCGAGGATGTCAGCCTGCGACCAGACACAATCATTCCGTGAAGCCCTATTCCATTACGCGCCGGGTCGTCTCGCTTGTACTTGGGATCGAGCTGATGGCTGCGGCAGGCGTGACCGCGTTCGCCTTCTTCTACGAGCGTCATGCGCACTTCCGCTCCTTCGACATCGGCCTGCGTGGCCGCGCCGATACAGTGATGGGAGCCGTGCAGGAGGCCGACGATTCCAAGCTGGGAATCATGCTTGACACCGCCGACCTGAAGATGCCGCAGAGAGACGTGTACGCTGTCCTCGAAGAGAGCGGCCAGGTACTGGGGCAGTCGCCGGACTGGAGACCGGAGCAGGAAAACTGGCGCGGCCCGACCGGCTACTTGTCTTTGAAAGTTCATAGCCACAGCTATCGCGGTATCCGGCTGGCGGGTGTGCGCGTGGTCGATCCTGACTCCGACAACGTTCGACATCGCTTAATCGTTCTCTATGCCTCCCCGACCGCCGAAGTGTGGGAGGAGGTCTTTGGCGCGGTGCAGGTCTTCGCTCTCGCGAACGGGCTGCTCGTTCTGCTCACCGCCCTGCTCGTTCCTCTCCTTGTCCGCCGGAGCATGAATCCGCTGCACTCACTCGCGAAAGCAGCTAGCGGCATTACCGCGTCTGCATGGCACTTTTCTCCGCAGGAGGAGGTGCGGGCGGTCGCCGAACTTCGGCCCCTTGTCGAAGCGATGGAAGGCGTGATTTTAAGGCTGGAACGATCCTTTACCCAGCAGCAACAGTTCGTTGGGGATGCCGCGCATGAGCTCAAGACCGCGGTTGCTGTCGTCAAATCGTCCATCCAGCTACTCGAGCTGCGGGCACGCACCCCCGTCGAGTACGAGGTGGGGCTGAAACGCTGTTATGCCGACTGTCTCCGCATGGAAGATCTCTCTCAAAAGATGCTCCTGATGGCGCGCGTCGACGAGACCGGCGCATCTCCTGCTCAACAGCAGGCTGATCTGTCCGCAGGAGTGGAGGCGGCCATCACAGAACTGACTCCACTTGCAGTGCTGCGCGGGGTGAGCTTTGTCGCCAAGGCGGAGTCCAGCGCGAAGATCGCCATAGGCCAGGAGCTTCTGCGCAGCCTACTAGTGAACCTGCTGACAAACGCAGTCCAGCACAGCCCGGCGGAGGCGGTGGTGCAGGTCAGCCTGCGGCGCAGCGGTGACTCGATCAACCTGCAGGTGGAGGATAACGGCGAAGGGATTGAGCCATGGGCTTTGCCCTTCGTATTCGACCGCTTCTACCGTGGCGATCCATCACGCTCTCGAAATACGGGCGGGACAGGGCTCGGGCTGGCCATCTGCAAAGCGATTGTACATCGCGCGCAGGGCAGCATTTATATCGATAGCGTCCTGGGTACAGGCACAACGGTTATGGTCACGCTACCAGTGCTCGACCACACTCGACTCGAACCTTAGCCATGTTCTTCAGCTTGTCTTCATCCAACCGCGCAGACACTGACTTTGTATCTCACACTTTAGAACAAGTACGACAAGGAGTCTTATCATGCGTTTCAAGAGCTTGCTGTGTTGCCTTCCTCTCGCGGCCTGCACCATCCTGCCCCTAGTCCAGGCGCAGTCGGGACCGTATTCAGTCGTGGACAAATGGACGGTCGGAGGTGATGGTGGCTGGGACTATCTCACCGCAGATCCCTCGGCCCATCTGCTTTACATCACCCACGGCACCCGCGTTGAGGTCGTTGACACCAAGACCGGCAAGTCCGTTGGAGCTATCACAGGTCTGAAAGGAACGCACGGCGTAGCGCTCGATGCCATCGGTCAATACGGGTACATCAGCGACGGCGCGGGCAATAACGTCGTTGTCTTCGACCGCAAGAGCTTTGCGAAGATTAAATCGATCCCGACTGGAACAAACCCCGACGGTATCGTCTTCGAGCCATCCACCAAAACCATCTGGGCCTTCAACGGCAAGAGTGGCGATGCAACGGTAATCGACACAGCCGCTATGAAAGCAGTCGGTACGATCAAACTCTCTGGCAAGCCTGAGTTCCCGCAGGCCGATGGAAAGGGCACCATCTTCGTCAACATCGAGACGAAGAACTCCATCGTTCGCTTAGACGCAAAGTCGATGAAGGTTACGGCCGAGTGGCCGCTCGCCGGCTGCGATTCGCCCAGCGGCATGGCCATGGATATCTCCGGCCGCAAGCTCTTCCCGGTGTGCGATGGCAAGGTGATGCCGGTCGTCGACGCGAACTCGGGCACGGTGTTGAAACTTGTCCCTATCGGCGATGGGCCGGATGCAGCCGGGTATGATGCCGCGCATCATCTCGCATTCAGTTCGAACGGTGACGGCACACTGACCATCGTGGACACGTCGAGTCCTGAGTACAAGGTTGTCCAGACATTGCCCACTCAAAAGAGCGCACGTACGATGGCGTTTGACGAGAGCACAGGGCGAATTTACCTGGCTGCCGCCGAAATGGGCGCCCGGCCCGCCACAACTGCGGAGAACGCACACCCGCGTCCCTCGATCGTTCCAGGCAGCTTTACGGTGCTGGTCGTTAGCCGTAAATAGCCGGTTACCTCTACACAGAGAAAGCCCAGACGCGAATCGCTTCTGGGCCTTCTCTGTTTTCGTTACCTTGGTTTACCGTTGCTAAACACTATCCCGAGTGATGGCAAGAGAACCTGCATGTGTCGGTATCTATGCTTTTAGCCACGATGCGCGGCGCTGGTTCAGGTGCAAGTCCTTCGACTCCGCCAATCACGACAAAGCTGTGACCGGCCCCACTCAGGATAACGGTCTTTCACCGGGTGTACCAACCCGGAATTTCCTTTAGTGAGCGCGATTCTTAGTAAGCCTGTAATAGATCACCGGCGTGACAATCAGCGAGAGAAACACCGAGATCAGCAGTCCACCGATGACGGAGATTGCCAAGGGTTGTAACATCTGCGACCCGGCCCCAAGTGCAAACGCAAGCGGCAACATACCGCACACAGCGGCGATCGCGGTCATGACGATGGGCCGGAGCCGTCGCTGGGCTGCGTGAATCATGGCTTCACGGGCGAAGTCGCGGGGCGAGTCCGTCGTGCCAGACTCGTCCTGCTCGCGGTATTTCTCATCCGCATCCAGAAGTAGAATGCCATTCTTGGCGACGATACCGATCACCATGATGAGACCCATAAAGCTTGCAACATTGAAGTTGGTGTTTGTTATGAGCAGCGCGCCCACGACGCCGGTGATCGACAGGACGGAGCTGGTGAGGATGGCGATTGGCGCGGAGAAGTTCCGGAACTCCGCAAGAAGAACGCCAAAGACCAGGGCGAGAGCGAGGATGAGAACACGGGCGAGATCGCTGAATGATTTCTGCTGCTCCTCGTAGGTTCCGCCATATTCGACGCGGACACTGGAGGGCAGGTGTAATCCATCTACCGCCTGTTTCACCTTGACTATGGTGCCGCCAAGATCGGAGCCCTCGAGTCGACCGCTAACGATCACGAGCCGCTGGAGATTTTCAGTGCGGACCTCATTTTGCGGCGGGAGTTGCGTGACCTGCGCCAGTGCTCCCAGGCTGGCGGTACGACCGATGGCCGAGTTGAAGACGGTATTCTGGATTGCGTCGAACGAGGAGCGGGTGCTCTCTGGCAGACGGACACGAATGGTGTACGGATGACCGTTGAGAATAATGGGATCGTTGGTAGGCAGACCGTCGAGGATAGCGGTCGCATCTTCCGCGACCTCCATCGGTGTGAAGCCGAGCCGAGCCGCGACCACAGGATCGATGCTGAAATTCGTGGCCGGCCCGGTAACCGTGTTGTCAACGCCATTCTGGGTATCGACGACACCCGGAATCTTCTGGATGGCCGCCTGGACCTGTGGCCCGAGTCGATTGATCAGAGCGGGATCATTATTGAAAAGTTTGATCTGGATCGGCTCGGGTGAGTTGGAGAGGTCGCCGATCATATCTTGAAGAACCTGTATGAATTCGACGCTGAGGGCGGGTTCAGACTTCGTAATCTGCTCCCGGATATCGGTCATGATCTCATCGATCGTGCGGGAGCGTTTGGTCTTGAGGCGCACGGTGAAATCCCCGGAGTTGGCCTCGGTGACAGCGACGAGGCCCATCTGCAGGCCGGTGCGGCGTGAGGTGATCTCAACCTCCGGGGTATTCTTGAGGATCTGCTCGACGTGGAGAAGGATGCGGTTTGTCTCGGCAAGCGAAGTCCCTGCGGGGGTGAGGTAATCGAGGATGAATGCGCCTTCATCCATCGCCGGAAGCAGGTCTGATCCCAGTCCCTTGTAGGCAAAATATCCAGCGAGGATAAGGACAAGGCAGAGCGCGCCAAGCACAAGTGGCTTTTTAAGCGTCCAGGCAAGAACGCTGGCATGGACGTGGAGAATACGTCGCATCGCCGGGCCGTCCTCGTGCTCGATCGCCTGGGCCTCCACTGGCTCAGCCACATCCGTATCGGTCGCCAGTACCGCTGTGGATTCGTTGTCTTTCTTGCCGCGCAGCAGTGAGAGGCTAAGGGCGGGGGTGAAGGTAAGGGCCAGAGCCAGCGAGGTGAGCAGCGCAGCGGTCATGGTGACGGCAAGCGCGCGGAAGAAACTTCCCGTGACCCCGGTTACCGAGATAAGGGGAAGGAAGACGACCACCGGTGTGAGGGTGGAGAAGACGAGCGGTCGGGTGATCTCGTGCAGCGCGCTGCGGACGGCCTGGATGCTGGACTGTCCCGAATCCCGGTGCACCACGATGTTCTCGACAACCACGATCGCATCATCGATGACCAGACCAATAGCCGCTGCCAAACCGCCGAGCGTCATCAGGTTGAAGGACTGACCAATGATCCAGAGAAAGAGAATGGTAACGGAGACCGTTACGGGAATAACGAGACCAGCGACAAGCGAACTTCGCCAGTCCCCCAGAAAGAGAAAGAGGATGACACAGGCAAGCAGCAATCCGATGAGGATGGCGTCGCGCACACTGGCGATCGATTCGCGGACAAGCTCAGACTGATCGTAGAAAGGGGTAAGGTGCACGCCTGGAGGAAGCGTGGTCTGCAGCTGAGCAATCTTTGCGGCGATCGCATCGGCGACCTGGACCGTGTTCGAGGAGGGCTGGCGCGCGATGTTGAGCAGAACCGACGGTCTTCCATTGGCCGTGACCATGGTGTAGACGGGCATGGGCGCAGGCGCGACCGTGGCAACATCGCCGACCCGCACGGGAGCCCCGCCAGGAGTGGTCTTAATAACGAGATTACTGAGTTGGCCGGCATCGTGTGCCTGTGAGCCGACAAGGCCCAGGATGAGTTCATGGTCAGCCTCATAGAGGCCGGGCGAGTCGATGATGTTCGATGCCTGAACACCATTGACGATATCGAGCAGGGTCACGCCGGTGGTCTGCAGTCGTGCCTGATTGGGGACGATATGATACTCGGGAATTTGACCGCCCTGCACGGTAACGGTGCTGACGCCGAAGACGCGGTTCAAGGGTGGTTTGAGATCGTAGGTCGCGATCTCCCACAGGCTGGATTGCGGAATGGTCTGCGCGCCTCGATCGTCCGCAGTCAGCGCGTATCCAAGGATCGGAAAGGTCGCGAAGGTGAGGCGATTGGTGGTGAGGCGGGCGGTGCTCGGCAGCGTCTGTGAGACTTTGGAGAGCGCGGCATCAGTCAACTGCAGCGTCCGGTACATGTCGACATTCCAGTCGAAGAAAAGGCTCACCTCAGCGGAGCCACGACTGGTGTTGCTGCGAACCGTCAACAGACCGGGAACGCTGTTCACGGCGTCTTCAATCGGCTTGGTAATGGTCACCTGCATCTGTTCGACCGGCATGACGCCGTTGTCGATTCCGATGACTACGCGGGGAAAGTTTGTATCCGGAAACACGGAGATGGGAACCTGAAAGGCCGAATAGGCGCCGGCAAACGTGAGAACGAAGAGAAAGAAAAAGATGGTCTTGGCGGAGCGGGAGAGCCAGAAGGCTTCCCCGGCCGGAGGACGCGGCTCGGATACAGTCGGCTTAGCTGCAGTCGGCTTGGATGCGCTCTGGCTCAGGGTCCGGCTCATAGTTTCATTCACTTGGCGGTCGCATCCTTTCCGGCTGTCGGCTTCGCTTCTCCGGCGACAGGAGCGGCATCGCCGACATCGGGCTTCGCGTTCGGATCGGTGCCGATCTTGACCTTGGTGCCATCGTCCAGACCGTAGCCGCCCGTTGTGATGATCATGTCTGTCGGGGCGACACCTGAAAGGATCTGGACGTCCTCGTGTGTCTGGATGCCGAGCGTCACCGTTTTTTTATGGGCGGTGCTGTCGGCGGCGATTACCATTACGGCCTTGCTGGTACCGTCGACACCAGGCTGAATCGCTTCGGCCGGCACGAGCAGAGCATTCGCGATGGTCGTTCCGGTAATTGTGGTGCGGACTGGTGTTCCGGCTTTGAAGCGTCCTTTCTGGTTTTCGACCCGAAGCCAGACCTCGACCGTGGTGCTGCCGGGATCGAGCGCCGGACTGATCAACGAGACCTTTGCGAGAACGGGATCGACGATGCCGGCAACCTTGATGGTGGCTGCCCCGCCAAGCACAAGCTGCTGGGCCTGAGCCTGCGAAATGTGCAGCTTGGCCAGGAGAGCGGAGGTATCCATCACCGTGATCACGGCGCTTCCAGCCGCAGCCGTCTCCCCCGCGAACAGGGGGCGGTCGGTGACAACGCCGCTGATGGGACTGCGGATCTCGGTATAGCTGAGCTGCGCGGCCGCCCCAAGGTATTTGCCCTTCGCGGATTCAAGGGTGCCCTTCGCCGTCTGGATCGCTGCCTGGTTGCTCACTTTTTTGAGCAGCTCAAGGTGCTGCTGGGCGATGTCAAAGGCAGCCTGCGACTGAACCAGGGTGGCCTTCGCAGTATCGAGATCACGGCCGGGAATGGCTCCCTGGCTGAAGAGCTGGGTGCGGGCGGTCACAATGGATTGGTTCAGGTCGAGAGTGGCTTTCGCCTGGGCCAGGTCAAGCTGCGCTTTGGTGTAATCCCCGGGAACTGTGGCCTGGACCGAAGTCTGGTAGGTAGCTTCAGCAGCGGTATAGACACCCTTGTTATCGAGCGCGGCAGCGGCGAGATCACTGTTTTCGAGCGAGGCCAGCAGTTGGCCGGCTTTGACGCGGCTCCCGCGCTGCACATAAAACTTCTTGACGGGAGCGATGATCTTGGGCGAGATTGCAGCCTGTGCCAGAGGAGCGAGAATTGCGTCGGCGGCAATCTGCTCCGATATACTTCCCTGCTCCGGATGCGCAGCCTGCACGTAGACGAGCGGCGTGGGAACTGCTTCTTTGCTGCTGCTGCAGCCAAGGGGAATCAAGGATGCAAATAAGAGAAGAGCGACGATCCCGGGAGAAAGAACCGGGAGACGAGACGCAGGGACAAAGCGGGCGGGCGTGATCACAGGGTTCCTGTCAGCATCTGGAGATTGGCGAGTGCCGTCTGGTAGCGGGTGATGCCGTCTTCACGGGCGTTCTCAGTCAGCGTCAGGGAGTTTTGGGCGTCGACGACTTCGAGCACCGTGGCTTCCCCGTTGGTGTAACGAAGACGAGTGAGACGGAGACTCTCGGCGGCGGTGCTTGCACTCAGCTCCAGGCTCTGAAGCTGATCGTGTGCGACGGTCGCTTCGGAGTAGAACTCCTCGAGATTCGCGATGAGCCGCCGCTGGGTGTTGCTGAGAATCGTCTTTGCCGTCGCGCGCTGGATCTCGCTCTGCTTGATCCGGTTGTGCGTCGCAAACCAATCCCAGAGAGGGATGTCGAGGGTCGCCGTCACCGAGTAGCCGAGGTTTGGTTTGTTGTCATAGTTACGGCTGGCAAACTGTGCGGCGTCGATCCCATAGGTATAGTTCAGGCTGAGGTCCGGCAGGTAACCGAGCCGGGCGGAGAGCACGTTCAGATTCGCGAGATGCGAACTGGCAAGTGCCCCCTGAAGTCGCGGGTTACGTTTCGCTAGGGCGGCCTCGACCTCTGCCCGATCAGGAGGCGTCGGTGTTGTATCCGGCACGGCGAGGCGATAGGGGGAGCGCGGATCGGGAAAGAGCAGGACCGCGAGATCCAGCCGGGAGCGGTCTGCAAGCAGTTTCGCATCGGCGAGATCCCGGTCGCGTTGCTGTTGTAGAAGACGCGCTTTAACGACATCCGCGTGGGCGATCTCTCTTGCTTGTTCGCGCTGTTGGGTCTGCGTGGTGAAGTTGACGGCCTCGTCGTCCGCTCGCTGCGCAACCTTGACTTTGCGGTCGGCGGCTAGCGAACCGTAGTACAAGCTGACGACCGTGGCTACCAGCCCGCGACGGGCAATCTCCGCCTCGGCCCTGGTAACTGCCAGCGCTGCGGTCGTTTTACTGATCACATTGAACTGGCGCGCTCCGAACGTCTCCGTGACTGAGCCCTGGCTCACGTATTCGTGGACGGCATTATTGGCGATATAGCGTGGAAGCGTGGGGATAAAGGGCGAGGTAGTGCTGACATTCGCACTGTTCGTGGCTAGTCCCAGGCCACCTTGCGTATAGAGAAATTGATTGTGATAGACAGCCAGGGGCAGTAAGGCGGATTTAGCAATCGACCGATCGAGCATTGCGAGCTTCTCGGCGGCTGCCGCGGCTGCGAACGACGGTTCGTTCGCCTGGGCGCGACTTATAGCCTGATTCAGATCAATCGAAGTGACAGGAAGGGCAGCGGTTTGCTGGGCAGACCCTGAAACGGTCAGGAGAGCGGCGCAGTTTGCGAGCAAGAGCGTAGCCACCCGGAGTGTCCGGGGTAATGTGTGGATCGAGTTCACAGGATTGACTGTAAAAATAAGTTGCTTAAGGAGTGATGAATGCAAGCCGAACCTTTCTTGTACCTGCTCCTCTTGTACCCTCGTTCAGGTCCAGGACTAGGGATATCTTCCCCTTAAGGTTGAGAGGGTGAGTGTAAACTGGCTCGATTTATTCCGCCAGCCTACGGTAGAGGAACAGGGAATGCATAGGCTCTACGAATTTGGAGACAGACTGTCTGCAGAAAGCCTCTCAATCCGACATGCAGGCGGTGTGTCTGTTCTTTCAACCACCGCGATTAGAATGGACACTTCGCCTGGCTATCGTCACTCTTTGTCGCGCTGGTAAGTCCTACCGGCCGGCCCGGGAGTCTCCTGCCGGATTGGCGACGAAGTGTGGTGTGCTCGAATCCGTGGCAAAGCGCCAGGCGGTGAGATAGGCCAACTCGAGAATCTTCTGCATCTTGGCAAAATCGATCTTGTCGACGGTGTCGGTCGTGTGATGATAGTCCGGGTGGAAGCCGGTAAACCACCAGATAGCCGGTATGTTGTGCAGGACGAACGGAAACTGGTCGGAACGAAAGAAGACGTTCAACGCGGATTCATGGTCGAAGCGGTCGTCGAGTGTCAAACCGATGAATCTATTCTCTTCCTGGATGATGCGATCGTAGTCGGGCGAGTAAAGCGCCCCTACAAGGTTAAGCCGGTTTGTCGTGTTCGCTGGAATGTCGATGAGGCCATCCGTCTGCGGACTGGGGGCCTCGTCACGGCCGATCATGTCGAAGTTGATCTGCGCGCGGCTTGTTGCGAGCGGGCGGAGTGGATGGGCTGCCAGCCAGTAGGCGCCAAGCAGGCCACGTTCTTCACTTGCAAAGACAACGAAGAGAATCGAGCGTCTGGGCTTTACCGGGTTTGCTGCAAAGGCGCGGGCCAGGGCGACCACACCGACCGTGCCGGAACCATTATCATCCGCACCATGCCATATCTGCGGACACGGATGCGGATCAGACGGTGTGCTGACTGGCGGGTGTGCGGCATCGGCACACGCCATCATTCCGTCGTGATCGTGATGAGCCGTGATCAGGATCGTCTCGGCCGCAAGCGTGAGGTCCGAGCCGGGCAGAAGCGCGACAACGTTCTCGGTGACGCCGGTGTGCTCGGAAGAGTTGCGCAGATGAAGCGTGAGGGCCGTATCGGGCAGAGCGCGGGATTGAGGCTTGAGATCACGATCGATGGCGGTCTGAACCGCGGCAGGAGTCATACCACTCGAAGCGAGGAGCTCCGCCGCAACCGCATCGAGCACCGAGACGGAAGGAATGTTGATCTGGTCATCCTGAATGGCCTGGAGTGGCAGCGGGAGAGGACGAATGGCACTCGAACCAATACGTCCGGCACGCTCCACGTTTGTGAGATGCTTCCGGTTGGGTTCGGCAACGATCGCGACGCCAACGGCACCGTGAAGCTGGGCATTGAGAATTTTCACGCGGGAGGTTGCATAGCGTGTGTTGCCGGTTCCATTGAAGATCGACTTCGGGTCATTCTCCTGCGGCTCATGATCGAAGATCAAAACGATCTTTCCATGAACATCGACTGACGCATAGTCATCGTAGCCGAGCTCGGGCGCGGTGATGCCAAAGCCTGCGAAGACCACAGGCGCAGTAAGATCGACGGCGTGTTTGTACGCACCAGACGCCTGGGGCGCATGCCAGAGGGTCGTCTTACCCGCTCGTGAAAGAGTGATCGTGGAAGCGGTTCGATCGGGGCGATACTCGATCAGGGTGACGGACTGAAGATAGCTCGGTTCCCCAGAGGCATCTCTGACAATAGGCTGCAGGCCTGACTTGCCAAACTGATCCGCGATCCACTGAACGGCCTTCTCATCGCCCGGTTGAAGACTCATTCGACCCTGGAGCTCATCGGAACTGAGATAGGTCAGATCGCGGCGGAGGTCGGCTTGCTGAATCGTGTCGAAGCCGGAGCGCTCCCCGACGGGAACTGTAGTCTGCGCGTGAGTATGGGTGAAGAGAGAGGCGGTTGCAACGAGTATGGCAAGTCGACGCATGGGACTCCTGAAACTATCGATGTGAGTTGTAACAAAGGCAGTCCCGACGTTCTATATTGCTCACGATGAAGCGCTCTGCGGGTGGTCCTCAAAGGTTATAAATCAGACGCCGTGGGTTGTCGAGAGTAGACATGAGAGGATCGCTTACAGATCCCGTAAACACGTTCGCGACGGATCACAATCGAAAGTATGGAGGCATGTGAAAATGCTGCAGCTGTCGCCGCCAGCTTCCAGGTATGGTGTAAGGTATTCGGTACCATCCAAATTTAGTTCTCCTTAGCGATCCGATCACGTTCGTACGATAGGGGGCCATATGCAGCAACATGGGTTTCTCCAGACTCATCTGGGGTCGTCGGCTCTACACATCGAATCTGCCCAGTCGGCCACATATTTGCGCGCTCTCATCGAAAGTAACCCTACCGCGATCGTGGTTCTTGATGCCAGTCACAACTTCACCATGTGCAACTCGGCTTTTCAGAAGCTTTTTCAGTACACCTCGAAGGAGTTGGCCGCTTCAGATCTGGATACCCTGATCTGTGCTCCGAGAATTGTTCAGGAAGCTCTGAATCTGACCCGGCGCGTGCTGCAGGGAGAGAAGATCCATACGGTTACACAGCGCCGTCGCAAGGATGGCATGATTGTCGATGTTGAGCTTTATGGCGTTCCGCTGTTCGCTAATGGTGAGCTGGCTGGGGTATACGGGCTTTACCAGGATGTCACGGAACGAAATCGAACACGAAGCGCACTACGCTCCATGGCTGAGAAACTGGAACATATGCAGCAGGAGGAGCGGCGACGCATTGCGCGGGATCTTCACGACTCCACCTCGCAAGAACTTGCCGTACTCAATTGGAATTTTCACCGGTTGATGCATTTGGTCTCTAGCGGAGACGAGGCAGTCAAGGACCTTGTTCGACAGACCAAGGATCTCGCCCATGAGTGCTCAGAAAAGATACGCAGCACATCGTATCTGCTGCACCCTCCTTTGCTCTGCGACCAAGGTTTGCGTTCGGCGATCACGGAACTCTCGGAAGGTTTTGAACAGCGAAGCGGCATACGAGTCGACATGAGCCTTCCTCGCAAACTCGGCCGCTTTTCGGATGACGTGGAGTTAACGCTCTTTCGCATCGTTCAGGAGGGGTTTGCAAATGTGCTTCGCCACTCCGGCAGCCCGGTCGTACATATTTCGCTTAAGCAACAGGCAAATTGGCTGAAGCTCGTCCTGGTTGATGAAGGAAGAGGTACTCCGGGAGAACTGATCCCTCACAGACGTTCCGGCACAGGCATCAACGGAATGCGAGAACGCCTTGCGCGATTGGGTGGGCTGTTGACTGTTTGCTATACCTCAAAAGGCACGACTGTGACTGCGGATCTTCCCATCGAGGTCACCTTCGATGCATAAAACAGGTAAGCTTCGAATTCTTATTGCCGACGATCATGAACTGATCCGAAGAGGCATCCGCGATCTTCTGTCAGCTGAGGTCGAATGGCAGATCATTGCGGAAGCCAGAGACGGTCTTGAGGCTGTGCGGCTTGCCTCTGAGCTCAAGCCGGATCTCATGATCCTGGATCTCTCGATGCCTCACATCGGTGGCTCTCAGGCCGCGAGAGAACTGGGCCGGGTCTCTGCCCTGACGAAGGTCATTGTTCTCACCATGCACGACTCGGAAAAAGTCATCCGCGAAGTACTTAGGTCCGGCGCACGCGGTTTTGTATTGAAGACCGATGCAGACCGGCTTCTGGGAGAAGCGATCGAAGTCGTCTCCCAGGGCCGGTATTTTTTTACGTCCCGAGTAGCAGAACTTCTTCTCAAGGAATATCTGGACAGAAAATCTTTCCTCCCGAAGGAATCTTCAACGTCCCACATTACGCAGCGCGAGAAAGAGATCTTGGCGTTACTCGCGAGTGGAATGACCAGCCGGCAGATTGCTATACACCTCGGCATCAGCACCCGCACTGCAGAGTCCCACCGGCACAATATCAATCGCAAGCTAAGTTTTAACTCTATAGCGGACCTCGTACGTTATGCGATTCACTCTCATATCTCCGTAGCCTCCTAAATGCGGCAATTTCCAAAACGGCTGTTCTAGAACAAGGAAATGAGAACCGATCATCGTTTTTCCAACGTAAAGATGTTCTTCGGGCACATGGCATGGACACCAACGTTGCCGTCCACAAGCTGCGTGATATCAAGATCGACTGCGACACTGGATAGCATGTAGGCCTCATCACGGGTTAGATGTTTTTCTTCTATGAGGAAGCTGATCATATCGCGAAGAGCATGCTCAGTTGCCTCCTTAAGATCTTTGCTGAAGCCCATGGAGATGTAATCGTTTGGCGTCTCGGCCCGCGGCCAGAGTAACTCCTTGTGCTTATGCACGATGAATTTGAAGGTGCCACTGAGATAGGTCTCCATAGCAGTGATGTCCACTTCCCCGTTTCCCTGCCCGGCATGGCCGTCTCCAGCCTCGAAGAGAGCGCCCTTTGCAGCGACGGGAATGTACAGTGTTGTGCCTGCCACAAGTTCTTTGTTGTCCATGTTGCCTGCATGCGCAAATGGCGGGGCGCTGTCGATCTTTCCACCAGCAGGTGCCACACCCATGCTGCCAAAGAAAGGATGCAGCGGGATATCGATCCCCGGAGCGAAGTGGCCCAGCATCTTATCCCGGTCAAGCGGGATGATCCGTGAGCGGCTGTAGGGGTATTCCATGGGAAGAAAGCCGCGCCCAAGACCGAAGCCATTGCAGGCAAAGTTAGCGTCAATATCCACTTTCAGAATTTGTACCTCAAGCACATCACCGGGCTCAGCCTCTTCAACCGCAACTGGACCCGTCAGGATATGTCCGCCGGGACCCTTGTCCTTGACCTCCTTGTAGATTGGACCTGTGTAGGCTGGAATATCTTCGGGCTTGATTCCCTCCTTTTCCAGTCGCTCCGGCGGGCCGCACGTGGAGAGCGTTTGCATCTTCACCGTATCTCCGGAGTGGACGGTAATGGCCGGCTTTGCCATGCCGGAGTAGTACCCCCAGGCAACGGTAGTTGGAGTAGCAAGCAGGGTAAAATCCGCCGCATGCAGTGGAGCTAACGTTCCTGATACAAGGCCGGCAAGTAGCAACGTACGGCGCATAAGACCTCGGAGATTTAGAGTTGAAAGACGCGGAGTTGAACGACATGGCTTGATAACGACTCTATACAGTTGGGAAAGACGGTGCCGTCTCGCCTGAAGGGATGTCTGTTCCTAGAACACGTATTTCAGGGCAAACTGAATGAGCCGGGGAGCGACCGAAGCTGCCCCGATGATTCCGAAGCTCGCCGTTCCTACTCCCGTACCCGGGTTTGCATACTGGGGATGATTGAACGCGTTGAAGAACTCGCTCCGAAAGTCCAATGTGGCATTCTCGCTTAGACCACCAACCCGGGTAGTCTTCGAGAGAGCAATATCGGAGTTGGCCTGGCCCGGTCCGCGCACCGCTCCGATTCTGCTGTTGCCGAAGCCGGTGCCATTGCCGATCACCGGAAGAGCGGCGGAAGAGAATGCTGAGGTGTTGAAGTATCTTTTCAGCCTGCTGGTCGTAGATCCGCTCTGCGTCAGAATATCTCCGTTCCCCATGCCTGGCGCAAACTGGGCAAGCGAGGTGCTGCCGAATCCATAAATCGATCCCCCCAGGGAATCGGTAAATTGAAGAGGTGTGCCAGTCTGAAGCGTTGTGACTCCGGAGACAGCCCAGCCCGTGGACGCTGTTCGCACCATCCGGTAGCCCTGATGCAGCTCCGGAAGCTGCCATGTGTATACGAAGACAAATCGATTGGTGCGATCGAACTGTGCGGGACCATAGCGCTGCGATCGATCATTCGGATTGTTGATATTTCCACTACCGCCAGTGAAGACCGCATTCTGACCGTTTCCGTTCGCAACCGTTGTCATCGTCTTGCCCCAGGTATAGGCACCCTGCAACTGCACGCCGTGCGACATCTGCCTCTTTACAGTGACCTGCAAGCTGTTGTACATCGCGAACCCATAGGTCTCAATGCGCGTCAGGCTGGTTGGACTGAAACCAACATAAGGCACGCGCAACGCCGCATTTGCTACTGTATTCGTAGTGATCCCGTTGATCGGGGATGAGGGACTCGCCAGAAGCGGCAGATTGATATTGCGCGATTCGGAGAGCCGTGTTCCGCGCGTACCGACGTACCCTGCTTCAAGCACGGTATTGGCAAATAACTGCTGCTGCACATCCAGGTTGTATTGCTGTGTCATCGGCGAGTCGATGTTGTTCGCGACTACGGTCGTTGCCAATTGTGAGGTATTCGTCCTCGGCCTCCAGACGCCTGGCGTAAGCACCGTCGTAAACGGAACAGCAAACGTTGCGGCTGCGTTCGAGGTGCTGCTCAGTGCGGCCGTGCTGACAAAAGGCTGACTCGTAAGCACCTGCAGAATGGAATTGCCATTGGGCATCGTGTAGAAGGCTCCATAACCGCCTCGCACGACAGTGCCCGAAGAATTGCTGAATGGCTGCCAGGCGAACCCGAAGCGGGGGCCGAAGTTGTGCAACGGCATACCGTTGCTGGCGAGCGTCTTTCCAGGAAGAACGGTCACGCCAGCAGGAACGGGAAGCGAGTAATTCGAGGGAACCACGAATCCGGCAAATGATCCCGCCGCTGTCGGAGCGGGTGCTGCGGCGGCGATGCCTGGGAACAGGCTGCTCATATTCCCAAAGGCTTCGCTGACACCGCCATTCAATTCCCACCGCACGCCGGTGTTAAGCGTAAGCCGCGGGTTGATCTTGACATCATCCTGGACGAAGCTCGCCATGTCGATCGCTCGAAACGCCTTATAATATCTTCCCTGGGCGCTGCTGCTTGAGAACACGTTGCTGAAAGCACTTCCGTTCTGCGCTGCACTCATGCCAAGCAGCAGGTCGGAGAACGTTTGAAACGTGACACTGCCGCGATGGTTATTTGGATCGTCAAAGTTAAACTGTTGCTTTTCTCCCAGGAAGCCCGCGCGAATACTCTGCCGACCGTGGTTCCAGGAGATCTGGTCGGAGACCTCGAAGGTGTTGACTGCAGAGCGTGAAACATCGTTGTTGCTTCCGCCCAGGCTGAACGAACCAATCACCGTAATAAGAGGTATCAGGGGATATGTTGGATCACTCGGCGTGATTCCCAGTGTTGATGCTGGAATCGTAGCATCTGTCGTGAGTGTTCCCGTGCTGCGGACGAAGCCCGCGACAGCCTCATTGAGAAAGCTTGAAGTGAGCGCTGAGGTTAGGCGAATGACGGCAACATGGCTCGCAAAGTCGGGGTGCACCGCCGAGCCTGGAGGGCAGCCCGCCGCGCAGGTGCTGAAGGGAAGAGTCTGTGGGTCCCTCGAATGAAAATAACGCTCGTCGAGATGATGCTTATTGGAGAGTACGTAATCCGTGTTGATGAGGAATTGATCTTCAACGAAATGTGCAGGAATGCTGTAAGTGGAGAAACCTACGGGAAGACCAGCTGCGGAGAAACCATACCGTTGCGGGGTAGGGATCAGGTATGTTCCATTCGGGAGCTTCTGATTCAGCAGTTTGAGTGCGACCGGGCTGATGTTCGATCCGTTGCATGCTACCTGGACGCCACCATGACTTGTCCGCTGATTGCAGTATTCACTTCCTACCGTCGCGGCACTTCGATCGTCGGTTAAAGCAGGTAGCGTATTGTTCGCCAGCGAACTCGTGCTGAGTCCATTAATCTGCCTTGTTCCTTGATAGGTGCCGAAGAAGAACAGGCGATCTTTGATGATTGGTCCACCGAACGTTCCCCCAAACTGGTTCTGTTTCATCGCCGGTCTCTGTTGTCCGCCGGCCTTCAGAAAGGAGTCGTTTGCGTTGAAGATATCGTTGCGAAAGAACTCAAACAACGCTCCATGAAACTGGTTGGTTCCCGACTTTGTGACGACATCTACATTCGCTCCAGCATCGCGGCCGTAGCCTGCGTCGTAGAGAGTCGTCTGGATCTTGAACTCCTGAATGGCATCAGGATTCGGGATGGCGATACCGGCCTGTTGCACAAAGTCACCTGCTCGACCGCTCCCGAAGTTATTGATATCGGCGCCATCCATATGAAAACTGTTGCTGATGTTGCTGCCACCGTTTACATACACATCCTGCGTTCCCTTGCCGATTGATGCCGCATTGTTAACATCGCCCGCGACGCCTGCCGACATGGTAAGGACCTGGGTGTAGTTGCGTTCGGTAAGCGGCACCTCCTGTATCGTCTTTCCGTTGACGACGGTTCCCAGGGTCGCACTCTCCGATTGGAGCAACTGTGCGCCCGATGTGACATCGATGGTCTGATCTTCGCTCCCCAACACCATTGCGGCATCGACTTTGCTGGTCTCCGTAACAACGACCGTGATCGGCTCAGGGACCTCCGTCTTGAATCCGCTCGCCGAAAAACTGAGTGTGTAAACCCCCGGCGGCAGGAGTCCTACACTATATCCTCCGCTTCCGTCACTCTTAGCGGTACGTTTCGTGCTCGTCGCCTGCGACGTCACCGTGACGATAGCGCTCGAAATGACTGCGCCCTGAGGATCGGTCACCGTGCCGCGAATCGAACCGGTAGTCGAACTCTGGCCGTAGGTACCTTGCTCGGCGATCAGAAGGGCGATAACGAGAAAGACGAAACTGCGCATGCAGGAAGTCAGCACACTACGGTCCATGGGTTTACCTCTTTGAAGTGATTAGCTTCACTATGCCTGAACGGCACCGGATGCGATATTCGCAAAGATACGGAGGCGCATGCCACGCCTCTCCGTACTCTTACGGATAGATCTTTGAAGCTGTGGCCAGACGACAACTCACAGGTGTGAATCGATACGGATGCATGTGCCGGACCCACTGTGGGTCCGGTTCTTGGTGATCGTCACGGTAAATCTTGCGTTCCCAGGTTAGATTGGCTCGGCGGGACGGGTTGATCAGACCTGTTCAGCACTCTCAGCTGACGTCAGATGGCCGGAAGGTCCCCAGGTTCGATCTCATCGAAGATAGATGGCTCGAACAGAGGATATACAAAGACTCCCAGATGTGAGAGAAGCCTAGGGAGTGTGTAGCCGGTTATCGCCTATTTTGTGATGAAAATTGAGGGATGCTTGATGCTATCGATGGGGTTGAGATGGTCAACTAGCGTAAAGAGGCCACATGAGGTTAGATTGGAGTCGTAGAAGATCGTAGTTCGTGCCCTTTTCCCCACTCCCGCAGCTGAAAGGTTATCCCGTGGCCGATATTCCAAAGACAAGTTTCTCCCGTCGTGGATTTCTGAAGGGTGCAGGCGTAACCGCCGCAACAACGGTTATCGAATCAGCAAGTGCGCTCGCCCGTGAGACCGCCTCTGCTGTACACCAAGGAAAAGCGGTGGGCCCCGATGCTGTTTCGGTAAAGCTGCGCGTCAATCGGAAGGAGCACGTGGTGATGATCGAGCCGCGTTACACGCTCGCCGATACATTGCGCGACACGATCGGTCTTACTGGAACTAAGGTTGTCTGCGACCGTGGATCGTGCTCGGCTTGCACGATCTGGGTGGATAAGGTTCCTACGCTTGCCTGTATGACGCTTGCCGTCGACTCGGTAGGGCGAGAGATCACGACGATTGAAGGACTCTCGCAGGGCGATCAGATGCATCCTCTCCAGACTGCGTTCGTCAAGCATGACGCAATGCAATGCGGCTTTTGTACGCCGGGTATGGTGATGAGTTGCGTGGCTCTGCTCGATCGCAATGCGAATCCGAATCTTGACGATGTCAAGCACGCGGTCAGCGGCAATCTATGCCGGTGCGGCACGTACCCGAAGATCTTTGCCGCTACGCTCGATGTGGCACAACAGCGAAGACAGGCTGCTGGATTGACGATCCTCGGCGCGCGACAGGGAGAGGTATAGCTATGACATCAGAGACACTCCTTAACGACAGTGTTCAAGAGCAGCAGGGCGCAACCCAGGAAAAGTCGCGGAGCAAAGGCGTACAAGGTGAAGCCAAGCCAACTCGCGACGCTGAGAAGAAGGATGCGACGACACCATCTGCAGCGGCGGATGCGAACACTCCGAAACGTACCGATAGCTTTGTCTGGGGCATTCCACAAAACGGTCTTCAGCAGAAGCAGCGCGAAGTGCCGCTCGACGAACCGCCTCCACTGGGATCGAATGAGACCCTGACGTACATTGGCAAGCCAACTCTCCGCTACGACGGTCCATCAAAAGCCATGGGGAAGGGCAAGTATACGGCGGACGTCCATCTACCAGGCATGCTGTATGCCCGCATGATCGACGCGTCCATTCCACACGGCCGGATCGTATCGATCGACACCAGCGCGGCGGAAAAGCTGTCGGGGGTTCGGGCCATTCACGTCATCGAGCACGTCTATGGAGTTGCCCAGCTGCGGGATCCAAAGCAGGAGGCTCAATCCCGATATCCCGTGATCCGCTATGCAGGCCAGCCGATTGGTGGTGTCGCCGCAACTACGCAGCAGATCGCAAACGATGCAGCGAAGCTCATCAAGGTGCAGTACGACGAGATGGCTTTCGTGGTGGATCGTACCGATGCGCGCGCCGAGGATGCACCGGTTGTGTTTCCTGGTCCGGCAGATGCGGCAGGAAGTGCGGGTGGTGGCGGCGGCCCGAAGAATGTTCCACAAAAAGGGAACGTGCACGGACCGCAGCTCAAGAAAACTGGCGATGCGGAGAAGGGATTCGAAGAAGCAGAGATCTTCGTCGAAGGTGATTATTTCACGCAGGTGCAGACGCACTCAGCTTTAGAGACACACGGGTTTGTCGTCGACTGGAAGCCGGACGAGGTAACCGTCTATGCCTCGACCCAGGGCACGTCGAGTGTACGCAATGACTTTGCCGATGTCTTCAAATTGCCAAAGAACAAAGTTCGTGTGATCACGGAGTACATGGGTGGCGGCTTCGGTGCAAAGTTCGGGGCCGGCAACGAGGGCGTAGTCGCTGCAAATCTCTCCCGAAAAGCGAACGCACCCGTAAAGCTCATGCTCGATCGTCAGCAGGAGCATATTGTCTCGAACCGTCCAGACTCGCACCAGAAGCTGAAGATCGGGGCCAAGAAAGATGGCACGCTGACTGGAATACGCCTCACCAGCTATGGCACCGCCGGTGTCGGGACCGGCGCAGGTACTGCGGGCCCGGCGACGAACATGTACAAATGCCCGAACATCATTACGGAGGAGTACGACGTCTTCATCAATGCCGGTCCAGGTGCTGCCTTCCGTGCTCCTGGCCATCCGCAGGGTTGCTTCGCACTCGAACAGGCGATTGACGAACTGGCTGTCAAGCTCGACATGGACGCGCTCGCGCTTCGGGAGAAAATCGATGAGAATCCTGCGCGGCGTGTCGAGCGGCAGCTCATTCTTGAACGTACGAACTGGAAGAATCGCAGGCCTGCAGGAACGGACACTGGGCCTATCAAGCGCGGCATGGGTATCGCGCAGTCTGTCTGGTATCGCTTCGTCAACATGAACTCTTCGTGTGAGGTGCGCGTGTCCCGTGACGGATCAGTCGAGTTGATGTCCGCCGTTCAGGATCTGGGGACCGGAACAAAGACAATGCTCGCCATGATCGTTGCAGAAGAGTTTGGCATTCCTCCCGCGGATGTCGGAATCCGTATCGGCGACACTCGATTTCCCATCGGCCCGGACTCCGGCGGAAGCGTTACGGCCGGTTCAATCACACCTGCCGCTCGCAACGCTGCGTACCAGGCCAGGCAAAAACTCTTTACCGCGGTTGCACCGAAGTTCGGAACTACGCCTGAGAATCTCGTGATGCGGAATGGGCGCATCGTCTTCAAGAATGATGCTTCAAAGTCGTATACGCTGAAGCAGATCGCGGCGAAGCTGCCTACCGACGAAATTTCAGCTCAGGCGACGAGGGTGGCTGAATATTCGAAGGAGCGCATTACATATGGTGGTGTCGACTATGTCGAACTGGCGGTCGACACGGAGACCGGTCGGGTTCACATTGAAAAGGTCTTCGGTGCTCACGACTGCGGCAGACCGATCAATCCGACTGGTGTAATCAGTCAGATTAACGGTGGCATCCTGCAGGGGATCTCCTACGCTCTCTTCGAACAGCGGATTATGGACCGCAAGGGTGGCTATATGCTGAACGCTAACCTCGAAAACTATAAGATTCTGGGAGCTCGCGAGGTGCCGGAGATCGAGATCGCCCTGGTCGAGAACTACATCGCCCAAAGCTCAACGGACGCCGCGGGCATAGGCGAGTCTGCCGGCATCATCACGCTGGCAGCAGCTATAGGAAATGCCTTTTACAACGCTACAGGTGTCCGCATGCGGCGTATCCCTATGACGCCCGCGCATGTACTCACCGCACTCGGCAAAGTTGAAGGAGAGGTGCAGGTATGAACAAATTCACGTTTGTCGATTGCACAACAGTGGACGGGGCGCTTAATGAGCTAAAGGATGGTGCCGTCATCAAAGCGGGTGGCATTGATCTATTGGACCTGATGAAGGAGGACATCATCAGTCCCCCAAAGCTCGTGAATATTCGGAACATCAGCGCTCTCCGCGGTATCACCGTCGAACCAAACGGTCTTCACCTTGGACCTCTCGCGACACTGAGTGAGCTTGCTGCGCATCCTGATATTCAGCAGCGGTACACCGCTTTGGCGGACGCGGCAGGTCACGCCGCCACACCACAGGTCAGGAACATGGCGACTCTAGGCGGCAACCTCACGCAACGTCCGCGATGCTGGTATTTTCGGTCCAGTGATTTTGACTGCAAAAAGAAGGGTGGAACGAGCAACGATTGCCATGCTCATGAAGGTGAGAATCAATATCACGCCATCATGAATAACGGAACGTGCGCTATGGTCCATCCATCCTCAACTGCCGTTCCACTGCTTGCGATGAATGCGCAAGTGGAACTGACCTCAAGGCGCGGCAAACGTACGGTAGCCATGCAGGACTTCTATGTCGCGCCTGAGAAGAGTCTCGTCAATGAGACGGCTCTTCAACCGGGGGAGCTCATCACGAAGATCTTCGTGCCTGTAGCTCAGCCTGGAACTCGCTCCGCCTACCAGAAGTATGGCGAAAAGGAGAGTTTCGACTGGCCACTGGCTGATGCCGGCGTCGTCCTTGTAATGGATGGGCAGCGATGCCGGGAGGCTTCGATTGTCCTTGGGGTCGCAGCGCCCACCCCAATTCGATCGCATGCCGCCGAGGCCTTGCTTACTGGTAAGGTTCTTGATGAGGCTCTGGCTCGGGCCGCAGGTAAGGAAGCCATGCAGGATGCCACACCGCTATCGAAAAATGGCTTCAAAACACAACTCTTTCAGACAGCCATCTACCGCACCATTCTGCTTGCGGCCGGGCTTATGCCCCGCGATGCGAGCTCGATCGGCTAAGGAGACCCGACCATGACGACACCTCTTGTTCAGCTTCGTTGCAGCTCTCTTCGCAGCAAATCCTCGTATGGTGCCTTCGGCGATCTTCATGATGAGCTGGTTGAACTCATGGGAGCGACTACAACGTACTGGTGCCTCAAAACGATGGGCAAGGCAGGACCTGATGATCACTATGTTCATCGTTCCATCTGTCAGGCAGGTCGTACTTGCTGGGAAAGCTGTGAGCAGGATACGTAGCTTGGCCTAGTGCAAGCCACGCATCGTGCAGTGTGTCGGATTGTTTATAGTTTCTGACACGGACTTTTCAGGTAGTCCATCCTGCATACATACTGCTGCGCCTAAACTGTACCAGTCCGCATCTGTTCTGCGAGATATTCGGACGATCGCATAGCCAGCGCAAGAATCGTCATGGTTGGATTCTGCCAGCCTCCGCTTACAAAGGCGCTCCCATCGACGACGAAAAGATTCTTGATATCGTGACTCTGATTCCATTTATTCAGCACACTCTGCTTCGAGTCATTGCCCATCCTGCAGGTCCCAAGTTCGTGAATACTGTATCCGGGTGGATTGGGTATGGCGTTGCTGGCGAGTACTTCAAAGCCGGCTGACTCTGCCAAGGCAATACTTGTCTGGACTGCATCGCGGGACATGTTCAGTTCATTATCGGTGTACTTTGTCTCGATATGAAGCGCTGGAACATCCCACGCATCCACCACATTTGGATTGATGCGTACATGGTGTTCATATCGAGCCAGTACTTCACCCATTACGCCAATGGAGACGCCGCTTCCGTGATAGAGATCCAGTTTTCTCTGTAGCTCTTCACCGTATGCTGCGAAACACCGCGGTTCCATCGCCCCTGTTTGACTGCTCACGTTGAAGGCATATCCACGAAGGAAGCCATCAGCCTTTGTACCGAGATTGCGGAACCGGGGTACAAGCGCCGTTCCGCCCATCAACGTCGAAGAGCTTTTGCCACCACGTGCCTCAGGAACGGAACAGGTGATGCCCACACCATATGTCTGGTCGATCAGGTAGTGACCCATTACACCGCTGGAGTTTGCGATCTTCGAGTTCAGCAAAAGGCGCGTGCTCTCCAGTGTTCCCGCCGCCAGCACGATGATGCGGGCCTTCACTGACATCTCTCGCCGGGTTAACCGATCCACAAAGTGTGCTCCATTCACCAGTCCCGTATTCTTGCCTACGGTCAGCTCCCGCACGACAACATTCGGAATAGCCTTGAGCTTGCCGCTCGCGAACGCCTTCGGCAAAAGTAGATTGACAGAGCTTGCCAAGCCATTCACGCCCATCGCACGCCGCTGTTTGCAGCAGGCAATCCCCATCTTCTCGCTGGCCGTCTTCAAGCGCTGCATCGACCCGGTCCACGGTGAGGTATCGGGCACGAAGTTGCCGTCGGGATACTGCGCGATTCCATCCCGTCGTCCCGAGACCCGGAAGATCTCTTCGACCTTGGAATAATACGGATCGAGGTCTGCCAGGCTGATCGGCCAGTCCTCGCCAAACCCATCGTGGGATTTGCCCTTCAACTCATAGTCGCTCAGGCGAAAGGATTGGCGGGACCAGAATAAGGACCGTCCGCCAAAGAGTCGAACCCGCACCCAGTTATACGGCTGCTCGGGATCGTACGTATACGGCACTTCTTTCTCATCGACCCATACATTTGCATTGAACTCGTTCGACTGAAAGACGTGGGAGAGGCGGCTGGGCGGTCGAAAGCCGCGGTACGGCAGGTCGTAGGATGCTTTATGCGCCGTGTCTTTCTCGATATCAGCGATTGGTCCAGCATTCAACATCAGGCAGGAGATTCCCTTTTCAGTCAGCATCTTAGCGGCCATGCCGCCAGCGTGGCCCGATCCAATAATCAATACATCGACAATCCTTTGCTTCATAGTCGCTCGCTATCCTGTCGCAGATCGTCTGTCAGTTACGAGGCACCGTGGTCTCGCCTGCCTTCCTGCGGCGCTCGTAACATTGACCTCTCCCCATACACATCCGGTTCGACGGGGGACCAGTACAGATCCATTCGCGCCGTGTGCTCGCCCTTTCCTGCAGCTTCCGCCCACGCCGGCGAGTTGATGGTCGCAAGCCGTATGTCGTGGTGTGCGGCGTTTATGAATCGCTCCCGTGACCCGTCGGGATAGTGATCCGTCATCCACGTGCGCAGCCGCGGAAGAATCAAACTATCAGCCTGGGATGCACTCAACTCCGAGAACGGCAGAGCGAACTGCTGTTTTGAATCAGAGTCGAGCTGATCCAGCCCGCCCCGGTAGAGCGCCTTGATCTCGTCCGAAGACTCGCTTATATAAAAGTCGAGAAACTCGGGGACACCCGCTTCCTTCGCTCCAGGATGACCCTTCATCGGTGGCAGCAGGAGGTCGCTCAAACGAGCAAGAGCAGCGATCTGGTTGAGGTTGAAGAAGCCCAGATCGGCTTGCGCAACATCCTCAAGACTAAGCGTAGCGACCATTTGCGGCTTTGTGCTATCTAATCCCTGCATCCAGGGAACCGGCCCCGGCGCAGGTGGCCCCTCATGCACGGGCGTCGGCGCGACCGTCTGCGCAAGGATAGCGCTGGGCGTCACTGTCGCAGCCAGAACTGTCCTCATAAAATCTCTGCGTCGCATCGTCTTGCTCCTTGATCACAGCTACTTTACTCCAGCGCACCTTGAAGAGTCCAAAGAACGATTTCGAGTGCTCTCCTGCTCTGAGACACCCTATTCAAATCAAGCCGTGGCCGCAATCCCTGAACTTGCCGCATTTCTGTTTCGCCCCGCTGTAACGTGCTGGCCCACGATATGTCTCCCCATGTGCATCTTATAAACATGGTCAAACGCATCTTCATGACCGCGTGCCTGCTCTTGCTCGCTGGATGCTTCTCTCCGAACAACACCGATTCGCTTCGGGAGCATACCGCTGATGCTACCGCAGCAGCAAAGCGAGATGCCGGCGCCATCGCTCGAGGCATTGCTGAAGGACTGACCAGGAAGGGACCGCTTAATATCAATGAGGCGTCGGTAAAGCAACTCGCGACTCTTCCTGGCGTAACACCTGACCTGGCACAACGGATCATTAACGGAAGGCCTTACACCGCGACCCCTGAACTCGTTAAAAGGCGAATCCTGTCGAAATCCGAGTTCAACAGGGTCAGAGCGCAGATAAAAGTCAATTTGCAATGACTATATCGCTTTTTCTCTGCGGACCTCGTCGAAAAGATCGCATGCAGCGGTATTGGTAGCTATTCACCTGTAAGCATTCTGCCCCTGTGCAAAGGGCGCCCGAAAAGTGGATCGTATCGCACATTCCGCTCGCATGAGCTTTCTGCGACAGCCTTAGCCTGCCTCTCTGAGATTATTGCTAAAGTTAACACAGCAACCATCGTCAACCTTACGTTTGCATCAGAAGCGATTGCGCCCAGCGTCAGTCCAGCACGAATCAATTGCATTTGAAGGGTGCAATCTCAATCATTGCTGAAACGAAGACGAAGGATCCGGGCGTTTTCAAGCAAGTGCACAGGGATAAGAAAGATCTTATGAGTAGTGCTTACATCAACCGCATCGCGACTGCTGTCCCGGAGCATGACGTTCATACCGACTTCGTCTCCTTCGCAAGCGCCATGCTTTTGGACGAACGCACAAGGCTGATTTTTTTGCGCATGGCGACACGATCGGGAATCGATCACCGTTACTCCGGCCTGCAGACGAGTAAACCGCTTCTGGATGGAGCATTGGATGCCTATGAGATCTATCGTCTCGGAAACTTCCCTCCTACAGGCCGGCGTATGCAGCTATTCGAACTGCTCGCGCCGGCCCTAGCTAGGCGAACGCTTGATAAGCTAGCGCTCACTCCCGTGGAGCGTAACTGCATCCGCCATGTCATTGTGACCTGCTGCACTGGCTTCTACGCTCCGGGACTCGACTTCGAAATCGTCGATCACCTTGGCCTCAACACACCTGTAGAAAGAACCATGATTGGTTTCATGGGCTGCTACGCCGCAATCAATGCGCTCAAACTCGCCCGTCACATCATTCGATCCGAACCGCAGGAAAGCGTCTTGATCGTGAACCTTGAATTGTGCACCTTGCACCTTCAACAGACACAGAGTCTGAGCGAGATGCTGTCTTTCCTGGTCTTTGGGGATGGATGCTCCGCGAGCCTCATCAGCAACAATCCTATTGGGCTTGAAATGAAAAGCTTTGAGGCTATTGAAATCCCTGGCACCCGCGATCTGATCACCTGGCGCGTTCGTGACTTCGGTTTCGATATGCTCCTCTCCGGACGTGTTCCTGGTGAGATCGGAAGAACACTTGCCGCAAGCGGGAGCAATACTTTAGGGGCAAACGACATCAACCTTTGGGCAGTCCACCCCGGGGGCCGCTCCGTTCTGGATGCCGTGGAGGAGGGGCTTTCTCTTACTCCAATTCGCCTGCAAGCCTCGCGACGGATACTTTCACAGTTCGGCAACATGTCTTCGGCTACGATTATGTTCGTTCTCGAGGAGATGATGAAGGAGGCCAGGAGCGGCCAGAAGGGCTGCGCGATGTCGTTCGGTCCTGGACTTACGGCGGAAACGATGCGCTTCGATGTTGCCTGAGCCGCTAGACTTCACCCGGCGTGCCCATCTCTCTGAATGGATGGATGAGCCCTGCAATTACGCGACTTTTCGCGATTGCCTGATCGATCTCGAAAAGCTCAATCGCACCGTGATGGCCTACCGTCCTACCGAACGATGGCTTCAACAGTTCGTCAACGTTCACACAGCCCCACTTCATATCGTCGACGTTGGCTGCGGCGGTGGAGACATGTTGCGCCGGATCGAGCGGTGGGCGCGTTCCATCAGCTTGCCCGTCACGCTCACGGGCATCGACCTCAACCCCTTTGCAGCCCAGGCAGCACGAGAGTTTTCTGGTAAGGAGAGCCGCATTACGTGGATTACAGGAGATGCCTTCTCCTTTCAGCCGTTGGTGCCGATCGATCTCGTCGTGAGCTCCTTGTTCACCCATCACTTGCCGGATGACGAAATCCCGCGTTTCCTTCTTTGGATGGACCGCGTTGCCGCCCGGGGATGGTTCATCAACGATCTGCATCGTCAGCGTCTTCCCTACTATGGGTTCAAAGTTCTAGCGTGGACCATGCGATGGCACAGCTTCGTTCGTCATGACGGTCCGTTATCGTTTCGCCGGAGTTTCACAGAGGAAGACTGGAGGCACTACAGTGTGGATGCTGGCTTCAGCGCAAACGACCTGAGCATCTACACTGTGCAACTGGGCCGCCTTTGCGTGTCCAAGGTGAAATAATGGCACTTGGGCTCGACGAAGCGCAACCGGATGCGCTGATCATCGGTGGAGGACTCGCGGGGGCAACCCTTGGCGTCATGCTCGCGCACGCTGGACGCACCGTCACGTTAGTCGAAAAATGCTCGACGATGCATCACAAGGTCTGCGGTGAATTTTTGAGCCGAGAAGCAGTCGTGTACCTGGAGCAGTTGGGCCTTGATCTAGGTTCTCTGGGTGCCGTGCCCATCCACGGTGTTCGGCTTGCGGCACGATCGTTAATAGCCGAGTCCGCATTGCCGTTTGTGGCGATGTCGCTTACACGACGAGTGTTGGATGAAGCTCTTCTAAGTCGAGCTGCACAGGCGGGTGCACATGTCCTGCGTGGCGATCGAGTTGAGTCGCTGACCCGTTCTGTCTCGGGCTGGACCGCACGCCTGTCTGGAGGCGGAAGCGTGTGTGGATCGACCGCCTTTCTCGCTACCGGGAAGCATGACGTGCAGGGTAGACCGCGACTCGTCACAAAACAGAGTGAGCTGGTCGCCTTCAAAATGTATTTTCGACTCGAGCCTTTACAGAACTCCGCGCTCGCGGATCACGCGGAATTGGTTATGTTCCCGGGCGGATATGCGGGCCTGCAGCCGGTCGAAGGGGGTATCACAAATCTTTGCCTGCTCGTGACGCGAGCTCAACTACGACGCTGTGATGGACGATGGGCAGCACTGTTGGACTATATTCAGACCTCATCCGGCTTCTTAGCAAAACGCCTGCAGGGAGCGCTGCCGCAACTCTCGAAGCCGCTGGCTCTTTCGTCCATCCCCTATGGGCTTTTGCGCCCGCACGCCGAAGATAGCCTTTGGCGGCTGGGCGATCAGGCCGCAGTCATTCCATCCTTTTCGGGAGACGGCATGTCCATCGCTCTTCATAGCGCGAATCTGGCCGCCTCGCTTTATCTCAGCGGTCACACGGCAGATTTTTTTCAACATCGCCTTTATAAGGAGCTTCATAATTCTATCAATCTTGCGGCCATGCTCTCTCGCTTGATGATTGTGGCTCCCGTGCTCGCCCAGACAGCGCGATTCTGGCCGTCCCTACTCAGTGATATCGCAAGCAGGACCCGGATACCGTTCGAGGCGCTGCTTACGAACCAATCAGGTGTCACGAGACCCTCACTTCGGGTATAAGCCTGACTTAAAGCACACCGAACTCAGCATGAGCAACACTGCCCCTGATTCAAGTAACTTCTGCTGGAGACGAACGGACGTTAGCAGCGCTTGCAAGGCATACTGAATCGAGCTTTTCTTCAAATACTTTGGACTACAGGTCGTGTCCTGAAGAATTGATTGAATAATCCTGACACAAAAGGCGAAAAAAAAGCGAATATAGGAGTATGGCTTTCAAGGTACATGTACGCCAGCAGGTTGAGGCCACACTAGCCGCACGAACTCACGCACCCCTTATGATTGCGCCTCGCCTGGTCTGCGTTGGTTTTGAGACCGGGTACGAAACCCTCGATACTCTGCTGCCTGGCGGTTTTCCCGTTGCTGGCACTAGCGAAATTATTGGCAGCCGATGCAGTGGACGCGCTTCATTGGCCGCTGCTTACCTTGCAGAACAAACGCGTAAAGGTCATGTGTGCGCCTGGATCGATGTCGCCGGAGACATGATGCCGGAAGCAGGTTTAGCTGATGGGGTTGATCTCGATCGTATTCTGTGGATCCGATGTTCTGGAACCTCCGACCACCCGACCAGCCAGCCGTCTGCACGCGTTACAAACTCCACACCTGACATTCATATCGTTCCCAGCGAGCTAAAGCCCGGCAGCTATCAAAAAGACCGATCGGTCGGAACACCAGGTGCTCACAATCGTTCCATCAACACATCAGCGACACGTGTAGAACAAATTGCCACGGATCGCCTGCCCGCACGCCGTGGCGCTCTTGTACTGCAACCGCGAGCAGAGACCAGGCATGGTTCTCATCGTGAAGATGTAAGGAAAGGACGACCTTCGAGTTTCATGAAATTGAATAAGCCTTGGAGCCGTCTTGAACAAGCTGTCAAAGCCGTCGATCTTTTGGTGCAAGCCGGAGGGTTTGGCGTTATGGTGCTGGACCTCGGCAGCATCGCTCCCCAGATGACTCACAAGATTCCATTTGCAACATGGTTTCGATGGCGCGTCGCGCTCGAACGTACTCGCACGAGCCTGGTTGTGTTGTCACAGGCGGGCTGCGCCGGTTCAAGTGCAGAACTTGTTCTGCGCGTTGCGGCAGATCTACCAGAACCCGGTACGGTCATGCTGGGCATCCGCTATCGACTTGAAGTGGTCCGGCGAAGATTCGCGGAAGAGTCCATGACAGCAAGGCGCAAGGGGCCCATACAGGCTTCGGCCTGGACCAGCAAGGCCGTTTGGGCTGCATCATGAGTCTTCTGAAACCCCTTTATGGATGCGTTGTGATTGCTCAGTTTGCCGCGCAAACGATGCTTCGTCTTCGGCTCCATCTTGCGGGTTCGGCAGTTGTGGTTATGCATGGAGCCCATCCTCATGAAACGGTGTACGCCACCAATCGCCAGGCACGTACGTTGGGATTGCGGGACGGCATGTCTCGCATTGAAATAGAAACATCTGGTCCCGTACAGATACTCACCCGATCACGCTCCGAGGAGCAAACCGCACGACAGATCCTGCTGGAATGCACAAGCCTGTTTTCTCCCCGGGTAGAACAGTTCTCCGTTGAGCCGCACTGGGAGTGTGTTCTCGATCTTAGCGGAACAGAACGTTTGCTAGGTGAACCTTCCGTTATCGGCCAGAGCATTGTCGACCAGATGCGCCAATTTGGCTTCATCGCGTATGTTGCCGTATGTGGAAATTGTGACGCAGGGCTTTCGCTTGCTCGTTCAGCCGCGCATCAGCCAATCGGCGCGCCATCCGTTCAGGTCATTCCTGAATGCAGGCAGACGCGTGCGCTCGCGTCGCTTCCTCTGGATGTGCTCGATCTCGACGCCGACACGCACGAACGCCTTACTACATGGGGAATCGCCTCTCTCGGGGAACTTGCCGCGCTTCCTGAAATTGACTTGATCGCTCGCATGGGCCAGGAAGGAAAACGCCTTCGTCTCCGAGCCCGTGGTGAACTGCCTCATCTACTCCAACCCGGGGAAGAGAAATTCCGTCTCGAAGAAACAATGAAGTTTGATGATCCGATCGAGACGCTTGAGCCTCTGCTCTTCTGCATGAACCTTATGCTCGATCGACTTATCTTCCGCGCACAATCTCGATCTCTCGCTCTGGCCTCCGTCACGGTCTCGCTTTGGATCGAGTGCTCTAAAGATCGTATGACAGGGGAAAGTGGCATTCTGACTCAAGACATCACCGAAAGGAAACGAGCTAAACCTTTCGAGCGAACTGTACGACCCGTCGTTCCGACATTGGATCGTCTGCTCCTTCTTAAGATCCTGGAACTCAATCTCGAGGCCCATCCGCCACCGGGGGCTGTGATGTGCCTTCAACTTATAGGAGAATCCGGCAGCTCAAGCTGCATTCAGCTCGGTCTTTTCACTCCGCAGACACCTGAACCGGCCCGTTTTGAGGACATGCACGCCCGTCTCGTGACGCTGGTCGGCGAAGGCAATGTCGGCCGGGTCAGACCGATGGACACCCACGCTCTCGAGGCCTTCGTTCTGGAGCGATTCAAGCTTCCCCGATCAGTCTCCAAAGCACCTCCACATCGTACGCGAGACAGCATGCCTGCAACCTCGATGCGCCGCATGCGGTCTTCGGTCGAAGTTCGCGTATGGCTGCATAATCGACAGATTCACAGCTTTGTCTTTGAAGCACAGAAGTACAAAGCCTTGCGCAGCTACGGTCCATGGCGATCGAGTGGTGACTGGTGGAGCCCGGAGATATGGTCGCTCGATGCATGGGATGTAGCCGCACACTCAACCGATGGAGAACTCCTTATCTGCATCATTGGTCATGATCTCCTGCGCGATCGATGGCAGATGGAGGCTCTTTATGACTGAAGCTGGAGATCCGAACGGACTACAGAGAGAAGCACTTCATGGCTGAATCTCGATTGGACTACGTCGAACTTCATGCAGCAAGTGCTTTCAGCTTTCTGGAAGGTGCGAGTCTTCCTGAAGCGCTTGTAGAACGAGCAGCCGAGCTTGGTATGCCGGCTATAGCTATCGTCGACCGCAACGGGCTCTACGGGGCAGCGCGTTTCCATACATTCGCCGAGAAGCAGAAGATCAAAGCCTGCATCGGTGCGGAGATTGCCGTACGCGACTTGGGCACGACTGCCTCTGGAATGCTTCGCCCGCCCAACTGGCTACCGCACCAGTTCCGGCCTGAGCCCGTCCGAATTCCGCTGCTCTGCGCTCAGCGCATTGGGTACCAGAATCTCTGCCAGATGATTACGCGCTACAAAATGCGCGAATCCACCAAGGCCGAGGGCTCTGCCACAACGGACGACTTGGATGAGTTCGCCGGCGGCCTTATTGCTCTGACCGGCGGTGCCGAAGGTCCCCTTGCTGCAGCTCTTACACGTGGCGGCGAAACCGAAGGGCGCGCTGTCGTCGAACGCATGATCCAAACCTTTGGTCCAGCAAATGTCTACGTTGAGCTGCAACGTCACGGCGAGCGAGCCGAGGAATGTCGTAATCAAGCCGCGCTTCGTATCGCCGACTCGCTCCATGTACCTATCCTCGCAACCAACAGCGTTCGCTATGCTTGTGGTGAAGAACGCGAAATACTTGACATATTTACCACCATCCGGCATGGCGTAGATCTCGAACAAGCGGGCCGGCTTCTTTCGATAAATTCGCAACGCGGGTTACGTTCAGCACGATCGATGCAGAGACTCTTTCATGACCTGCCCGAAGCCATCGAGAACAGTGTTCGCCTGTCTGATCGGCTTGAGTTTCGTCTCAGTGATACCGGCTACGAGTTCCCCACATATGATGTCGGCGATCACGACACGATGGATACATTTCTGCGTAAACGTGTTGCTGAGGGTGTAGAGCGCCGTTACGGTCCCAAACGCGATGCCGATTTGTTGAAGCGAGCAAAGGAACAGACAGAACGCGAGCTCGCACTCATCGCCAGACTTAAATTTTCCGGCTACTTCCTGATCGTCTGGGATGTGATCGAGTTTTGTGTCCGCAGCAATATCCTGGTACAGGGACGAGGAAGTGCCGCCAATTCTGCCGTCTGTTACGCCCTCGGTATCACCGCAGTCGATCCCGTGGGCATGAAGTTGCTCTTCGAACGTTTCTTGAGCGAGAACCGTGGCGAATGGCCCGATATCGACCTGGATCTGCCCTCCGGCGCCAAGCGCGAGGAGGCGATCCAATATATCTATCGGCGTTACGGACAGCTTGGTGCCGCCATGACTGCGAATGTGATTACTTATCGCGGCAAATCGGCCGCACGCGAAGTTGGCAAGGCTCTCGGCTTCGACGCGGAGTCGCTCGCCCGCCTTGCCGGGCTTGTTGGCCAGTTTGAATGGAAAGGTGCAAGCGACACCATGGACGGTAACTTCAAGGCGGCCGGCTTCGATCTCGCGCATCCCCGTATTGCCAAGTACCTTGAACTCTGCCTGCGCATGCAGGACCTCCCGCGACATCTCGGCCAGCACTCAGGAGGTATGGTTATCTGTCGAGGCATGCTCAACCAAGTTGTACCGCTTGAACGCGCCTCCATGGCCGGACGAACCGTTGTCCAATGGGACAAGGACGATTGCTCCGAGATGGGCATGGTCAAGGTAGATCTGCTCGGCCTCGGCATGATGGCCGTTGTCAAGGATTGTCTCGAGCTCATCCCCGCACACTATGGCAAAGCCGTCGACATCGCGCAGCTTCCGCAAGATGACAAGGTGTATCAAACCCTGCAAAAAGCAGATACAGTCGGCATGTTTCAGGTCGAAAGCCGCGCCCAGATGGCCTCGCTTCCGCGCAACCATCCTGAAATCTTCTATGACATTGTAGTGCAGGTTGCCATTATCAGGCCTGGTCCAATCGTAGGCAAGATGATGCATCCTTATATGCGCCGTCGGCAGAAAAAAGAAAAGGTTACGTACCCACATCCTTTGCTCGAAGAGACACTTGAACGAACGCTCGGGGTACCTCTCTTTCAGGAACAGCTTCTTCGCATGGCCATGGTAGTCGCTAATTTCTCCGGCGCCGAAGCAGAGGAGTTGCGGAAAGCTGTCGGGATGCGGCGCTCGATGGCCCGCATGAAGGAGCTTGAAGTCAAGATGCGTCTCGGCATGACCGCGAACGGATTAGATGAAGAGACCCAGGCCGACATTGTCCAGAGTATACAGAGCTTCGCCTTGTACGGCTTTCCCGAAAGCCATGCGGCCAGCTTCGCGCTAATTGCCTATGCCTCGGCGTATCTCAAGGTCAACTATTTAGCCGCCTTTACGTGTGCGATGCTCAACAATCAGCCGATGGGGTTCTACAGCGCCGCCGTACTCGTCAAAGATGCGCAGCGTCACGGCCTTCGCGTTAAAGCAATCGACGTGCAGCGGTCAACATGGTACTGTGAGCTCGAACCCGAGGAGGATGGTACGCTCAGTCTTCGCATGGGTTTGCGTTACGTAAAAGGCATGCGCGGATCGACGGCCGAGACCATGGTGCGCACACGTCTGCTGCATGGCTCTTTCAAAAATACAAACGATCTCACAACGCGTGTGCAGGGGATCAATCGCAAGGAAGTAGTTCAGCTTGCTCGAGTAGGTGCTCTGAATTGGATAGGTTCCGTGGAGCATCGGCGCGATGCGTTATGGCAGGTGGAAGAAGCATGCAACGTCGTTGGACCATTATTAGAAACTCTTCCAGCAGACGACGAAAAGCCTGAGAGTAAACCTCTGCGCTGGATGAACACACAGGAGCGTCTCGTCGCCGATTATGCTGGCTCGGGTCTCACCGTCGGTCATCATCCAATGGCATTTCAACGCCAGGAACTCCGCCGCAGGAACATACTAAGCGCTGCTGAACTTCGTCAGGAAGTGAACGGAAGCTACGTTCGCATCGCCGGCAGCGTCATCGCTAGGCAAAGACCCGGCACCGCAATGGGTTTTATCTTTATCTCTCTTGAAGACGAGACCGGCATCGCCAACATTATCGTCCATCCTGAACTCTACGAACGGGAACGGCCCCTGGTCACACGCGAACGCTTCCTCTTCATCAGAGGCAAGCTGCAGAATGAAGACGGCGTCGTCCATGTCCGCGCTGATTTAGTTCAATCATTCAAGATCGGAGCAATCGATGTTAGATCGCACGATTTCCACTAAGCTAAATTTATCTTGCATTGCAGCAAAATCGACTAGTTGGCTCAGAATATCCTGGGCTGTTGTCCGGCGTCATGGCTATGATTGATCTTCTCAAAGAGGACCTTGCCGTTATTGTCCAGGATAAAGGTCGATGGATACGCAATCTCTTGCGGTGCATCCCAGCGCAGCCCGTAAAGGGTGGTCATCGTGTAGTCAGGATCGGTCACCAGCTTCATGTTGTCCGGTAGTTTGGCCTGTTTGGCTAGGGTCGCTTTCGCAGGCTCATCGAGTTCGGCTGATGGACCAGGATACACGAACAGGACATTCGCCTTCTTGGCCTTGAAGTCCGAGCTGTGCTCTACGAAGTCATGAACCTGCTTCACGCAATAGGGCACTGATACCCTGGAAAGCCACGTAGGACAACCAGCACAGTCTCACCTCGAGCCACCTCACGTGTGAGGTGGACGGAATTGCCAGCAGGCGTCGAAAGCGTAAAGTCGGGTTCTTTGGAGCCTGTTGCGGGTGTCTGGGCCGCAGCCGACGCACTGCCAGCCCAAGAATCAAAGCCGCGCTGAGTGCCGCATTGCAGGAATAAATCGAAGCCAATATGGCGTGAGCTGTGATGCGCCTGATTGACTGCATGAAGTGTCATAAGGTGCTACTCCTGTCTGAACGGCTATCTATGCAGGTGTGTGATGGTCAACGGGCCAAGAAGTTACAACGATTACATAGAGGTGAATCACCTCGAAGTTATTAGAACGTAACTTATGGCGAGGATCCGGCGTCAGATATGCGCCTGTTTACCGGCGTAGCTGCAAATCGGCATCGGCAGTTCTGCAGCAAAAGTGGAGATGTTCCATGACGCTTTTTCGCCGGACTTGCTTCTTGTTCGTATGGTTTGTTCCCGAGGAGTTCCCAATGACGCCACATCATCCTTTGTCCACCCTATTCGGATTGATCGCCTTCGCTATCGTTTTGATCTGCGTTCCCATAGCCGTTGTGGCACAAGCACCGACAGCGGGACGGCCCTCCCCTCATCCCAGAGCGGTACTGGTCGAGCTCTTCACCTCTGAAGGCTGTTCAAGCTGCCCCCCTGCTGACGAGCTGCTTCGGCAGATCAGTGGACGCAGAATTCCCGATGGACAGCTGGTCGTCGGTCTGAGCGAGCATGTCAGCTACTGGAATGGTCTTGGATGGAACGATCCGTTCTCGTCCGAGCTGTATACCGGCCGTCAGAACGACTACGGCACTCACTTTGGGTTGAAGAGCGTGTATACGCCGCAGATTGTTGTGAATGGCCGCGAACAGTTTCTTGGCAACGATCGCCGCGCGCTTCAGGTAGCGTTCCTTTCAGAAGCGCAGCGCCCGCAGATCGATCTACACATCACCTCTGCGCAGATCACCGGGAAGAACATCATCTTCAGCTACTCTGCGTCGGAGCTGCCTGCGAACAGCTCGCTGCAACTGGTTGCCGTGCTGGTGGATGATATGGACCGTTCGCACGTGCTGCGTGGAGAGAACTCCGGCCGGGAGCTGATTCACGTCGCGGTCGCGCGGGCATTCGCACCGCTTGGCGCCCTCCAGGCGACCGAGAAGCGATCCATAAGCCTTCCTCTGCCGTCGTTGTTCACCGCGGGCACCGGCACCGGGCATCATCTGGTGTTGTTCGCGCAGCAGAATCGAGCGGGTGCCGTTATGGGCATCGACACGAAATCTCTCTGAGGGGCATAAGCAGGCTGGAGAGACGGCGCGAAGAACTCACACCGTCTCTACGGGTTGTCTCAGGTTCTACGCTTTCTAGGTCGTTTTATGCTGAAGCTTTAACGCTCTGAACGATACCCTTCGTCCGCAGACCGGCCTCGGCCTTGGTGAAGTAATCCTCGATAGTTCCCTGTGTCCTGATCCAATCGATATAACACCCAATGCCTTGCTCGAGCGTCGTCTGCGGCTCGTAGCCGATGGTGCGGATGCGACTGATGTCGGAGATGAGCGAGCGGATCTCACCCGGACGGAACTCACCCCGCGCCAGAGGAGCGAGCGAGATGCCAAGCTGGTCCGCAATGATGCCGGCGAGGTCGCGCACGCTGGTGGCGCGTCCGCTGCCGACGTTCACGGGCAGGCCATCCAGCGTGTCGGTTGTCGCGGCGAGCAGATTGGCGCGCGCGATATCTTCCACAAAGCAGAGATCCCGGGTCTGTCCACCATCTTCATACATCACGGGGGGCTGCTTGTTCAGCAGGCGCGTGCAGAAGATCGCAATCACACCCGTGTAGGGATTGAACAGTGACTGGCGCGGTCCGTAGGTGCAGGAGTACCGCAGCGCAACCGTAGGAATGCCGGTCTGCTTGCCCCAGAGCAGGACCAGCCGCTCCTGGTCGACCTTGGTTAGTGCATAGACTGTCTCACCGCCGCCCGGGGTAGCTTCCGGAGTTGGAATCGAAGTCGTAGCCTTACCGCAGATGGGGCAGTGCACACTGAAGTCGCCGGAGCGGAGCTGTTCCGACGGACGAAGCAAAGGCACGACATGTCCATGGTCCGAGCAGTTGGCTGCGCCCTCGCTGTAGACGGCCTGCGAACTGGCTACAAGAACCTTGCGAACGGGCAACTGGTGATCGCGGATGATCTCGAGCATCTGCGCGGTGCCGAAGCTGTTGACGAGGACATACTTCGCCATCTCGGGCATGTAGCCGCCATAGGCCGCTTCGTGGAAGACCACATCGATATCGGTCAGAGCGGATCGCATCGTCTCGTAGTCCTGCACGTTGCCTTGGCGGAACTCCGCGGCATCGTTGACCCACTCGGGCTTGCCGTTCTTGTGCGTCTGCGGCTCCAGATTGTCGAGGATGCGAACCGTCCATCCCTCGCGCAGGAGTATATCAACGATGTGGGAGCCGATGAGACCCGCGCCTCCGGTGACAAGAGCGCGCTTCTGGTGTGTAGGCATAGGGTCTATTTTAGTGCTTTTCCTAGCTAGAGTATTTCTTCTGTGGGTGTACACCAGAGCCACAACCATCCACGCCGTTTTTCTCAAGAAACGGTACTCTCATGTCTCCTCCGGTTCACAGCAACAGGAGAAATGCTCTAGAGTCTTTCTTCTTGATATACAGCGAAGCCATACGTCATGGCTGTTTTCTCGAGCGAACGCCTCTTGCATATCTGATCTAATGCACAGTACCAGGACAAATCCCTCAGAGTCCGGCGTACCAGTCATATCCCAGCTTGGTCCAGTAATCGTCGGGCTTGTCGTTAGTGTAGCTGATGAGCCCAATGCGTTTGATCTGCTTATAACCATATTTAGTTGGCATGTGCAGCCGTAGCGGCGCGCCATGGAACTGCGTCAGGGGGGCGCCCATCATCTCGGTGACGAGCAGCGTTTGGGGATGCCGGCACACATCGAGATCGTAACCGTTGTAGTAATCGCCGTCCGGTGTCTCCATATAAACGTATCTCGGCTCCTTGCCGTCGATCAGAGCGGGGGGATAGGCTTCGAGAAAGTCCACCAGGCGGATGCCGGCCCAGTTCACGATCTGACTCCAGCCCTCGATGCACTTGAACTGGGTGACGAGTTCATGCCGGGGAAAGCTGAGAATGTCCTTCATCGTGATGAGGAGGCCGGGCGTGTTGGGCGCGAGGGTGCTGTCGCTTTCGCCCGCCTCTTCCATCCCGCGCGGCTTTCGACCGGTGTGGTTCTCGTCCTGCTGCGCCTTTTCGACCATCGAGCCAGGCACCATCTTCTGAGCTGTTGTCATCTTGGGATCGACTTTGGTGTCGTGCCCTTGATCTTCGTCGGTGGGCCGAGCGGTATAGCGATACTCCCATGCGGTCACATCTCTCACAAACCCAGGACGTTGCGCATCTCCCTGAACACCGACCAGCTGCAGGCGCCAGCTCTCGGGGATCAGCTCCATCTTCAATCCATAGGTGCCGTTGACGCGGAGCGTCTCCGCCCGGCTCAGCGGATAGGTCGGTGTCAGCACATGCCCGCGGTCAATGCTGCGGGATAGAGCGGCGTTGGCCTGGAAGGTTCGACGGAGCAAGCCGGGCTGCATATCGTCCGCGGGCTCGACGTCGAGCCATTTGTAAAAGCCGATGCTGGCCGCCGTGGCGGTACCAGCCAGGAGGAAGGATCGTCGTGTGTGCCTGCGCGACGCAGCCTGAACAGCCGCATCGGCTGCCTCCCGGCCCGGCATCCGCTTGGTAAGCACATCGTCGGCGCTGGCAGGGTCGACCGGTCTGGCCTGCTCCTGGCGCACTGCTTCCGGCTCCTGCTCAGGAGTTGCACTCTCTGCTCCCTGCTTGTCTGACTGCGCCACGACCGTCTTAGACGCCTTCTCGGGCTCGGCCTCCTGCGCCGAGGCGACCGGTGCTGGCTGAAGATCAGATCTTCTCACTTGCTGCTCTGGGGGCTGGCCTCCAGTTCCGGCTGCAGACTCGTCTGAGGTCTGCTGGTTTGGCCCAGCCGCTGATACAGACTCATCGGATAAGGCGTCTTCGCGGTTCCGCTGCACCTGGTGATCCCGTGGATCCCGTGGATCCTCCTGGTCCTGCCGACCCTGCTGATCTTCATTCATCGCCATCTCTTCCTTTCTGCCTCAAGCGAAGGCGCTTCGATCCGCTGGACCTCGCGTCCGCTCACCATCGATCGAAAGTTATTCCAGCCGGCCATCACTACCTGAAACACGTGAATCAGAAAAAATCCGATGAAGCTGATCGTCAGCCAGAAGTGCAGCCAGCGTGCCATCTCATAGCCGCCGAGCAGCGACGTCAGCCAGTGCGCGGAGGTAGGCTTGTAGATCGCCAGCCCCGTGACCAGCATGCCTGTACCCATGAGGATGACCGAGGTATAGGCAATCCGTTGGGCGCCGTTGTACTTCGTCTGCTCCGGTAGACCCTTGCGCAGGTGCAAGTCGACCAGCGTGACCTGAATGGCATCGCGAACGCTGCGCATCTGCGGCACAACAAGACGCCATTCGCCGGAGAGTATGAGATACAGCACGTAGATCAACCCGTTAAGACCGAAGATCCACATGAAGAAGAAGTGGTATCCGAGGCCTTGCGTCACATGATACGGAACCCGCAGCAGGCTATAGAACCAGTCTGGAAAGAAGCGGAACAGCGTGAAGCGCCCAATGCCCACGCGGTACACCGCATGCGGGTGTATATAGGCAGTGTCGGAGTCGTTCCAGTAGATCCACAACCCGCTCCAGATCATGGTGAAGAGAACGGGAAAGTTAATCCAGTGCATCCAGCGGATCGCAAGCGGATGTTTAAGCTCAAGCCGAATGCTTGCCGTTTCAGCTCCTGAAGCCTGCACAGAAATCTGCGATGACGCTCGGCTTTCAGCAGCAACCAGGTCTCTGGCGGACGCTACTCCTGCTGGCATTTTCTTTGTTGATGTCGTCATCCTCGGTTCCTTCTTAGACCGGTTCAATCTAGCTGGCCTTCCTGCTTTATGGAACGCCTTGTACTCTTTGTATAACTTTGAAAAGTCTGAAAGATGAATGGGCGGGCTAACAGTACTGAAGCGGGTATTGGCAGACTGTCAGGAAAGCATGAGGTTGGCCAGCTGCTGTCGGCAAGCCAACCCGTGCTCCAAAGCCGTGTCTAGTTGCCATCGTCTTTGTTGTCTCCCTTACCGTCTCCATCCTGATGATGGCCGCCCAGCGTGATCTTCACATTCGGCAGCTTACCGCCGTCAGGGGTGAAGATAATAGGACAGTTTATGACGATGTTTGTCTTAGTAAGGGTAATCTCGCCTCTTGTCTTCGCCTCCAGGATAGCCTCCTCCGACTTCAGCACGCGGGGTGTGGCGCCGCTGTTCCAGGAGACCTGGCTGACCTGCCAGAGAGGCTGGTAATGAGGATCCGTGCTCCTGGGTCCTACCGGGTTGGGTGCCGATGGCACAACATTGAACTGCTGATAGTTGGCAACGGTGTAGATATCGTCGTAAGCAGCCGGTTGTGAAGTCAGCACATTCGCCAGCTGCGGCAAATGATTGAGCCCTTGAGCCTGAGCTGTCGCCTCATCCGAAGTATCGATGCGGATGTAGTAGATCACCTGCCCCTTGTAGTAGCAGAAGATCAGCGGAAACGTCGCCGTGGCATTCTCAGGGTAGACGCCGTTCGTCGCTGGCGTACCCTGGAAATTGTTTTGCGCCATTGTGGCAGTTGTCGTTGTGAGGACGATCCCACTGAAGAGAATCGCTGCTGTCGCGATGCCGGTTGTCTTCGCGAAGAAGAGCGCCGACCGTGAGCGTGCCTTTACGAAATATGTGTTCATGACGATATCTCCGAAAACAGTTTTGGGACGATGCGGTTTTGGAACGATTGCTCTCAAGCGGAAGTTCCTGGATCAAAGTGTAGGAAGCACGAGGTGCCGCAGACGGCTATCTGCGGAATAGCTTCGGCTGCGTCTTACTGTTGAGAGTAATTTCGGGTGATTAGGTTACAAGACGATTCGTTTGACAAGCGCCAGTGGTCAACCGTGGGCCGGTGTGTCCAGCCGTCTTGAGGACGATGCGAGGCACAGCATCGACGAAATCAAAAGCACGTAAGATAGCTTCAAGCTGGAGGAGACGTGATCAAGCAGGCAATCCCGGTTGGTGCGCCACGGGAACAGGCCAGAGAAAGCCGCTCCTGGATCCTCGGTTTCACAAGCTTCTTCTTCATCCTGCTACAAAGTGCGTGCGCAGCGGTCATGGCCCTCAGCAGCCTGCGCCTGCTGATCGGGGTTGGTTCCCTTGCTGCGGCAGCATCAGACTTGAAATTCTTAATAGCCATTCACAGCAATGCGATCCGTGTCCCGATGGTCTTTCTGGCGGTCGGAGGCTCCGCCGTCAATCTCTTTGTCATCTGGCGAATCCGATCGCTGCGTTCCCGGCCCTCCTCCCAATGGAGAGTCGGTCCGGTCACGCCCGAGAAGAAGCGGGCTGAGGCAATACAGATAGCACTTGCGATCCTCACATTAGTTCTTGTTACCGTGGAATGGATGCTGCACATCCATCTGCACGGCTCCATCTAATCTGGTGAGTCGCCCGGCTGCTCGCGTGGGCCGCCGTCCATCTCCGCCGCGAGTCGCGCGTGAAGACGATCGCTGAATCCGACCGGAAGCTCAAAGACGCGATCATCGCCGGTGAGAACAAGGATGTTGCGCGTCGAATCGAGAACGGCTGAACAGATCTCGCAATGCTCCAGGTGCCGCTGCACCAACTCTCTCGTCTCGAGTGTCAGGGAATTATCCAGGTAGCCGGAGATATGATTCCAGACGTGTTTACATTCTATGACCATCGAAACCACCCCCTCTTTGGATTTGCACTTTTTAGCTGCGGCGCCAACTGCTTCTGCAGCATCATGCGCGCACGGTGCAATCGAATCTTTACTGTGCCGGCGGTAATCGCGAGTGCCACGGCCGTCTCCTCGATGCTAAGCTCTTCCACATCACGCAGCAGCAGGACCTCGCGGTACTTCAGAGACAAAGCGCTGATCGCCTCCTGCAACATCAATCGAATCTCCTGCCGCTCCAGCGCCTCGGAAGGGATCTCCCGCCAGTCTCGAAGCAATGCCGGTGACACCGGACCACCTTCGTCCGTGGAATCGTCGAGTGATTCGATCCGTACCATGCTTTGACGCCGCAACCGGCCACGTGCTTCGTTCAACGTGATGCTGATGAGCCACGTACTGAACTTCGCCTGCCCTCGAAAATATCGAAGGTTGCGGAATGCCTTGAGGAAAGCCTCCTGTGCGACGTCCTCCGCGTCAGATTCGTTCTTCATGAACGACAATGCCATGCGATAGACGCTGCGCTCGTAAGGCTGGATCAGCTTGTGGTAGAGCTCTGTATCGCCGTCCTGAATGGATGCGATCATCTGTGCCTCGTCGCGAATTGGCCGTCGCGCATCCATGAGTCCAGCCTGTCCAATAATCCGTTAGAGAGTAGTGAAATAGAATTCTCTCCGGCATCGAAAATCACCGCAGAGGTCATCCAGACGTTAGAGAAGTCAGGACGCAAATAGTTACAGTGTCTGAAACATAACCATCCAAAGTGTGCGATGAAGCGGAACGCCGTGCAGGCTGACGCGGCACGAGCCTTCATCGGAGCCGCGGAGGTCTTACGTTTTATCTGGCTTCCTTGCTGAGGACTTGACACGATCTTAATCTGCCCGTAGTCTCCGTGTAACCCCGCTCCAAAACCAAATCAAGAAGACGGTTTTCCATAACGAAAGCATATCTGCACCCATCTCCCGGAGGCTTCTATGCATATCCCACAGACATCGAGCAGGCATCGCCGTTCTTCGAAGCTATGCATTTTCGTACTTCTCCTGTTTGCCTCCCGCTGGGCACGTGCGGATGCCGTCGGTAACGGTGCGGGCATTGTTCGCGATACAAGCGGAGCGGTCGTCCCAAACGCAAAGATCACATTGACACGGCTCAGTACCAATGCCGTCGTTACCCATAGCAGCGATTCCTCCGGCGCATTCCAGTTCCTGGAGCTGGCTCCCGACACCTATACCCTGTCGGTCGAGGCGCCGGGCTTTAAGCGCGCCACGCTGTCGCAGATCGTGATCCAGGTCGATCAAGCCGCGAAACTCGACGTGATGCTGCAGGCAGGCAACGTTGCGGAGGTGGTGAACGTAGAGGCACGGGCACCGCTGATCGATTCTGAACAGAACACGCTGTCGAACGTTGTCGATACACAGACCATCGCATCGATGCCGCTCAATTCGCGCAACTTCCTCGATCTTGCGTTGCTGACGCCAGGTGCAACGCCGTCGGCAGCCGGCAGCCAGGTCACCGGGTTCAATGTCGCGGGAGCAAGAACACAGTCCAATGATTACCTGATCGATGGCATCAGCAATATAGACACGCAAATCAATGCGGGACTTAACAGCTTTCGCATCAACGATGCTGTCCAGGAATTTAGCGTTCAGACCAGTGTTCCGACGGCGGAGTTCGGGCGCGGAGAAGGCGCGCAGATCAATGCCGTCATCAAGAGCGGAACCAACCAATTGCATGGTTCGGTCTTCGAGTACTTCCGCAACACCGTTCTCGACGCCACCGACTACTTCGCGAAGCACACTCCCGGAGGAATCAAGCCTGTACTCAAACGCAACCAGTTCGGTGCCACCATCGGCGGTCCTATATGGCGGGATAAAACCTTCTTTTTCCTCTCCTACGAAGGCTTTCGTCAAATTGCTCCAACGGTGAGTTCCGTGCTTGTTCCAACTCCAACCCAACGTGCCGCTGTGAAAGATCCCATATCGAGGTCGCTTCTCGCCTTCTTTCCGCAATCGCAGCTGGCAGGCGACGCTCTGGCCCCTAATGGCACCAACTACACTTCGAACGTCGCTAGCTTGTTGAATGACGATACCGGTCTTGTTCGCATCGACCACACGTTGACTGCGCACGACACGCTCAGTGGACACTTCATCACCTATAACGGTCGGGTCGTCTCGGGCGGGCCAACACCGTTGACTGGAGGAAACACCAACTCCCCTCTCAGCCAATCTATTTTCGTTGAAGAGAACCACACCTTCACGCCCAGTCTGCTCCACACCTTTCGCGTTGGCTACTCGTTCAATCAGACCAACTTTGTGGTTCAGGATGCAGGCTTCAATGCACAGAGCCTGTTCACGGATGCGGGTGGCAGCCCCTTGCCCGGTGTCGTCAACGGCTCCACAAACCTGGTCGATTCGGGACTGCCGACCGTTCAAATCACCGGCTTTGCGCGACTCGGGTCCGCAACCAACCTGCCGCAGGGCCGCAAGACCCGCACCTATGAGATCTACGACACGGTTACTGCCTCGTCGCTGTTTGGATCATCGAAGCACGCCTTCAAATTTGGCTATCATGTCCGGCGTGAAGACGCCAGGCGCTTCTTGGATACGACGTCGCGCGGCAGCGTGAATTTCTCCAATTCCTCCACTTCCGCGCTGACTGCGGCGCAAACGAGCTTCAACGACTTCGCTGCGGGTCTGGTCAATACCTCTTCACAGCGCAGCGGAAGCACGCTGGCGCACTTCCGGCGTTATCCAATGGACATGTTCGCGCAAGACCAGTGGAAGATTCTGCCCAACCTTACGCTCAACCTGGGTATCCGGTATGAGCTGCCGTCGGCCATCTATGAGCTCGATAATCGAGGGGCAAACCTGATTGCGGGCCAGGGCTTGACACTCTTCAGCACCAACGAGGTTCTTGGCATCGATACGACCAGGGTCGGCCCGTCGTCGCTCACCCTGACGCCAGGTCCAGTGACGCTCTCCAACAGCGGTCAACTGCAGGTCGATCGTAACAACGTTGCGCCGGTCATTGGCTTTGCCTGGAGCCCGTATAAAGATAGCGACGCTACCGTCCTGCGGGGTGGCTTTCGAGTAGGTTATGACGACATCTTCAATAACATTCCCGCCAATCTCTCGCTCAACGCGCCTTTCAATCTAACGACGGCTCAGGCCTCGGGCACAACCCAGCCGGGCAAGTTCAGCTATGGAACGGCCTTCAATCAAAATGTTCCATTGGTCAAGAACGTCGGCAAGCAGGGCCCCGGCAGACCACAGGTCGGCCTGCTCTCCTTCAACGGTATGGATCCGAATATCAGGGAGTCCTACAACTATTCCTTCAACCTGAGCCTTGAGCAGAAACTGACGAACAGGATGTCGTTCGAGGCCGATTACATCGGAAGTCTCGGCCGCAAGCTCGGCATCTTCGTCGACCCGAACCAGCCTGCGGTGACGATTGTCGACCCCACGAAGCGCGGCAATCAGGCGCCGAACAGTCAAATCTTTCCTTATCCGAACTACGGCAGCTTCTCCGGTTCGTTCGGCAAGGCAGCGGCTAACTCCAACTACAGCGGCCTGGTCACCATCCTGAAGTACCGCGGGTCCAACGGCATGGCCGTACAGGGTTCTTATACGTGGAGCCACTCGCTCGATTACAGCTCCGCGTTCTTCGGGTCCACCGGCGAAGCAGGCTTTCCTTCGAATGGGCATAATCTGAAAGCTGAGTACGGCAACTCATCCTTCGACTTGCGTCACCGTTTTGTCGGCTATTATTCCGTTCCGCTACCGATCGGTCCTGGGCAGCGTTTCCTTACCTCGAACAGTATCTTTTCTCGTGAAGCCTTCGAAGGTTGGATCGTATCAGGCATTACTGAGGTTCAGTCCGGAACGCCGTTCACCGCCTATCTCGGCGGTGTGGATTACAGCGGCTTCAACCAGTTTGCCGACCGTCCGAACGTGGGCGCGGGTAAGCTGGCGCAGAACAATAAAAATCCGGATAATGCATTCGCCACTTCATACTTCTCCACCATTACCGTAGGCCAGATCGGCACGGAGCGCCGTGACCAGTACTACGGTCCCGGCCTCGTCAACTTCGACTTGACGGCAGCGAAGGATTTTCCACTCTCTAAAGAGCGGTTCAAGCTGAACTTTCGCGCAGATCTGTTCAACGTCTTCAATCACACGAACTTCTCCAATCCTGTGGCAACCTTCACAAGTACCAGCTTCGGTAAGATCACATCGACGGTAGGAAACGCAACGAGCGGCACCGGCGGGACGATCGGTGGCGCGCGCCTTGCCCAGTTTGCGCTACGCCTCAACTTCTAAGCGCTTGTTTGAAGGAGAAGGTGCACACGTTGAAGAAGCCAGTCCTCGTCCTGATGCTTGCCGTAGCTCCCCTGCCTGCGGCTACCCAGACCCACCATTTTTCGGCGGACGATCTTTCCAGAATTATCCGTATCACGGACCCGCAGATCTCGCCCGACGGCAAGACCATAGCCATCGTTGTCGGGCGAGCAAATCTGAAGGAAGATCGTTATGACACTGAGATCGACTTCATTGATGTACCTACTAAACAGGTACGGGTCATGACCCAGGACAGGCTTGGAATCACGTCGCCACGTTGGTCTGCCGATAGTCTGCACCTCGCCTTCCTCGCAGAAGATGGAACGAAAAAGGCTCAGGTCTATCTGCTCCCTGTTGCAGGCGGAGATGCTCGGCAACTGACCCACTCGAAGACACCAGTCAGCCTGCTGACATGGAAGCCGAATGGGACGGCACTTGCGTTCGCAGCCCTCGACGAGGAGCCGGAAAAGAAGGACGAAGCGAAGTTCGATGACGCCTTCGAGGTCGGGAACAATGACTATCTCGCGCGCACGCGCCCCGTATCAACCCACCTGTGGCTGATCTCCATCGAAGACGGAAACGCGAAGCGGCTGACTCAGGGAAGCTGGTCGTTGCCGCATCATCTTGCACCCGCCGGACCGCCTTCGCAGATCGCCTTTACGCCGGATGGACATTCGCTTGTCTTCGTCAGGGCTGACTCCCCGCTAACCGGCGATACCGAGTCAAGCCGCATCCAGGTGCTCGATCTCGCCTCCGGAATGGCGCATGCACTTACCGCGGCGAGTGTCCCGGAGACCGGACCGCTCCTCTCGCCCGATGGTGCAAAGGTGGCCTACACCTCTGCACGCGATAGCAAGCGGCACAACGAACAGGCCGTCTATGTTGCACCGTTGGCAGGAGGCGCCGGAGGCGATGCCGCGTACGCACTGGATCGTGGCCTCGGTCTCGCAGCATGGATGCCGGACGGCAGATCACTCCTGATCACAGGGAGCGATGGAACCCATTCCGCGATGTGGCTTCAACTGCTGGGCGGCTCCGCGAGCAGGGTAAACCTGGGCACCCTCAACCCTTCACCGGCGGCAGCCGTATCAAAGACCGGGGCCATTGCCTTCACTGCAACCGACGCAACCCACCCGGTGGAGTTGTTCTATATCGATCACGCCGGTGAACCGCCGGTCCAGATGACGCATCTTCAGACGGTCACAAATGGCCAGGAACTTGGCAAGCAGGAGACCATACGTTGGAAGAGTGACAGGTTCGATGTCGACGGTGTGCTCACGTACCCGCCAGGGTATATTCCAGGCAAGAAGCTGCCGCTGGTACTCTACCTCCATGGCGGCCCGACAGCGGCTTCGCTCGAGAGCTTTTCAACCGCGTCGCAGATCCTGGCGTCGCAAGGCTGGCTGGTCTTTGAGCCCAACTATCGCGGCAGCAACAACGCAGGCAACAGCTTTGAGACAGCCATCGAGCAGGACGCCGGTGCCGGACCGGGGCGTGACGTGATGGCCGGTCTTGCTGTGCTCGAAAAGCGTGGCATCGTGGATGAGAAGAAGGTTGCCGTGAGCGGCTGGTCCTATGGCGGCTACATGACCTCTTGGCTTCTCGGCAACTACCCTGGAACATGGTGCGCCGCGGTTGCGGGCGCACCCGTCACGGACATCGTCGACCAGTACACGTTGAGTGACAACAATACAATGCGTGCCGCAGCGTACGGCCCCTCGCCCTTTGTGGGAGAAAATCTGAAGGCCTACGCCGTGCAGTCTCCTATCAGCTATGCGTGGAAGATCAAGGCACCTACGCTGATCATGTCCGATGTCGGTGATTGGCGAGTCACTACAACGCAGGCCTACAAGCTCTTTCATGCTTTGAAGGATAACGCCGTGCCTGTAAAGTTCATCGCCTTTCCCGTGCCTGGCCACAGCCCAGCAGACCCGATTCGCACTCGCGACGTATGGCGTCGCTGGACAGCCTGGCTAGGAACGTATCTGAACGAAAGCGTATCTGTTGAGCAGCAAACTAAGTAGCTCTTCCCATGTAATAGATGTCGGAGAACGGAACGTCCGAAGACATCGACTACCGTTCGGAATGCTTCCGCGTGGCAGGCTTCCACATGCAGGCTTCAATGACTGTCTATTCACCGCCTGCACTCTCCTTGCGATATCACCATAGGAACTTAGCAGCCAGAAGAGTCAATTCTGCGACATCATGAGGTGGACAGATGAGTGACAACCAGCTACTGTTACTGCCATTCCGAATATGTCGATAAACTGGGATCAAGACATGCTCCTTTTCTACCTACGTGAACTCCGTAATCTAGCTTTCTTTGTTCTTCCATTTGCTGCCACTGCCACCGCGTTCAGTCAAAGCTCCATCGTCGGAACAGTCACTGACCCCTCGGGAGGCGTCGTTGCTTCCTCCACCGTGCACATCACCAACGAGAGCACGTCGCAGGTCCGCGATGCTGTAACGAACGGTCAGGGCTATTACGTCGTCCCGTCTCTTGCGCCCTCTACCTACACGTTGAAGGTCGAGGCGCCCGGCTTCAGTCCCTTCACGCGCTCCGGTATCCTGCTCGAGACAGACCAGACCGCGACTAATAACGTCACGGTCTCACTTACAGCCGTAGTCGAGAGCGTCACGGTCACGGGAGCTGAACTTCAGGTCAACACGACCAACGCAACGCTCAGCGAGGTTGTCGACCAGCATCGCGTCATCGATCTCCCGCTGAACGGGCGAAACGCCGCCAACCTTACCCTGATAACTGCCGGCACAGTCCTCGGTCCCTCCGGCGCCGATGAAGGTAATTCGAAGACCTTCCCGGGCGCCGTGACCATCTCCTCGAACGGCGCTCGTCAAAACCAGAACAGCTTCCGCCTCGACGGTGCTACCAACAACGACATCTACACCAACGTCAACCAGCCCTTCCCCTTTCCCGACGCGCTCGCAGAGTTCAGCGTCCAGACCAGCAACGCCTCATCCCGCTTCGGCGGCAACGCCGGCGCCGTGGTCAACGTCGTTACAAAATCCGGAACCAATGCCTTTCACGGCGATATCTTCGAGTTCGTCCGCAACGCCGTCTTCAATGCCCGCAACTACTTTGCCGACACCCGCGATCAGCTCAAACGCAACCAGTTCGGCGGCACCATTGGCGGCCCCGTTACGATTCCCGGAATCTATCATGGCCGCGATAAGACCTTCTTCTTCACCGGCTATCAGGCCACACGCATCCGCAACAACGTCAACGGCCTCAGCAGCTTCGTTCCCACACAGGCTAACCTCAAAGGGGACTTCAGCTCCCTGCTTGCTGCCGGCGGCAATAATCCCCTGGGCAGCAAGATCGTTCATATCAAGGATCTCTCCTCGCCGGCCAAATGCGATGCCGCTACCGGCAACACAACGCCCACCAGTGGTATCCCTGGAGGCTGCTATGCCAACAACCAGATTCCCGTAAGCCTCTTCGATCCCGCTTCCGTAGCTCTTACCGCGCTCCTGCCAACTGCGACCGGCACCGGGAACGTCATCTATGCGCGTCCGCTATCGCAGAACTTCGACGAAGGCATCGCTCGCCTCGACCATTCCCTTACCGAAAATGACCACCTCCTCGCCCGCTACTACTACAACCGCTTCGTGAACGGGGCGTTTCTGGATAAGAAGAACTACCTCAACAACACCGGCGCCAGCACGATCACCTTCCAGAGCGCCACCATCGGCGAGACCCACACCTTCAATGCTTCTACCCTCAACGAGTTTCACGCAGCGTACGGTCGCGAGATCTCCGTTCGCTCCCCTGCTCCCGGCAGCGTCAACGCTGCAGATCTGGGGGTGAGGATCAATCAACCCGCCGGCGACCACATCATCGAGCTTCTGAGTGTCTCAGGCTATTTCAGTGTGAGTCAGACCGATCCCGCGAGCTTCGCGCGAAACCAGTACACCCTCAACGATGACTTCAGCCTTATCCGGGGAAGCCACTCCATCACCTTGGGCGGTCAGTTGATCGACGGTCAGGTGCTTCTGCGCAACCAGTTTCACCAGCCCGGCAACTTCGGCTTCACCGCGGACTACAACAATGATGCCCTGGCCTCCTTCCTGACCGGAAATCTCCGCACCTTTCTCCAGGGCAACGGGGAGTTCAAGGATAACCGCCTCCTTACCTATGGCATCTTCGCCGAAGACGCGTACCACGTCTCGCGCCGCGTCACCATCACAGCCGGCCTTCGTTACGATCCGTTCTTTCCCTGGCACGAGACGAAGGGCCGTTCCGAGGTCTTCGATCCCGCCTCCTATGCTGCAGGCCGCGTCTCGCAGATCTATACCAATGCGCCTAAAGGTCTTCTCTTTCCAGGCGACACCGGCGTTCCCCAGTACGGCCTCCGACCAAGCTTCAAGAACGTCGCTCCCCGTCTCGGTTTCGCACTCGATCTGGACGGTGATGGCAAAACTGCTCTCCGGGGCGGCTTTGGCATGTTCTTTGACGCTATTCAGAATGGCATCTATAACAATCGCTTCGTCGACGTAACTCCGTTCAGCCTGACGGTCAATCTGACCGCGCCCAGGGGACCACTCAGCGATCCCTACCGCGGTATCACCAACCCCTTCCCCGCTCCCCAGACCCCGCCCAAGAACATCGTCTTCCCCACCCCTTTACAGGTAGTCTCCTATGATCCGGGCCATGGCGGCGTCTATCAGACCCCGGTCATCTACGATTACAACCTGGTCTTCGAGCACCAGTTCCCCATGGACCTGCTCTCCCGCATAGCCTACGTCGGCTCCCACTCCAGCCACCTTCTCGAGTCGGTCGAACTATCGCCAGCGGTCTACTCCGGCAGCCTGGTGTTTCCGGATTCGCGCCGCTATTTCAATGGATACGGCAGCATCGCCCAAGCCACCCAGGACATCAATTCCAACTACCACTCTCTCCAGGCCACCCTGAACAAGAGCTTCTCCCGTGGCTACACGGTGCTCGCCAACTACACATGGTCTCATTCCATTGACGACCTCAACGCGGGTCAGGGCGTCACCACCTCCGGCACTGGAACCCCATCCCCGATCCCCTGGTACCTTCCAGGTCGCCACCAGTTCGACAGGGGCGCGTCGGAGTTCGACCGCACCCATCGCTTTGTCGCTTCCTTCATCTACGAGGCGCCTGGGTTCGCCCGTGCTCCGTCCGCCCTTCGCTACGTCATCGGTGGCTGGCGCATCAGCGGAATCTTCAACGCTCAGTCCGGCGCGCCCCTCACCGTCACCGCGGGCATCGATCGATCCGGCACGGCGCTCGGCTCTGACCGTGCGTTCTACAACGGCCGGAACCCGTACGGTCCCGGTTCCTGTGGCATGACCAGCCACTGCGTTGACTACCTGACTCCCGCAGCCTTCTCGCTACCTGCCCAGGGAACCTACGGGAACGCAGGCAAGGGCCAGTTCCGCGGGCCCCATGAGATCATCCTGGATTCCGGTCTTTCCAAAGAGGTCCCCCTATATCGCGAAGATCTTCGTCTTCAATTCAAGGCCGAGTTCTTCAATGTCCTCAATCAAACGAACTACAGCAACCCGGGCGTTAACCTCTCCGCTGCTGCGGCGGGAAGCATCCGCTCCTCCGGTGATCCGAGAATCGGCCAGCTTGCTCTCAAGCTGCTCTTCTAGGAATTCGTTTGGGTCGACCAGCGGGAGGTCCGAAGAAGCTCCTCCCTGCGTCATGACCGGCATACACGTCACGAAGGGAGCGCCGCCCGCGCAGGGCGGCAGCCCAGTCTCTAGACAGGTTCTAAGAACCTGCCTGAACCGTCATCTCGTCTACTCCGCGGCAAACTCATCGGCTGCACGATTCATCTCCTCAGGCGTGGCAGCGTGGGAGAACAAGATGACCCTGTATCGAAAGGTCGCACTCTGGCCCTTGTCGATGGCGAAGTTGAAAGCCGGTTGCGTCGGATCGAAGATTTTCTGTCCCAGTGGATTTGCCGCAAACAGACCATATCCCCGCGCATGCCAATAAGTCGGGTAGCCCGGATTCTTCGGATTATCGAGGATTACGATCGTCTCCGTCTTGCCTTGGTTCGTACCCGTCAGCTCGCACCAGCGCCCCCGAGTCGACCAGACTGCATCGCCTTCCTTGCCCTCGCTGGTCAGGTAGACTCCCGTAGCACCTGCCGTGTCCCCCGCCGCGACTTTGGTGGGATGTCCGCTGGCGTCGGCAAAGACTCCGCCCTTCTCCGTGGCCGACTCAAGGAAATGAGCCACGCGGATTCCAAGCAGCCCTTCCTTATCGTCGTTGAAAACAACTCGGTCAAGCGCCGTCAGCGTCGTGACCAGATCGATCGTGCGTTCATCCCCATGCCCGGAAAATACATACTGCGTCGTCTCGTTGAGAATCGCCTGGTCCTTGCCCGTAACCCAGACCGACTCGGCAACCAGTTCGCCGCGGTCGCGCCCACTCTTCATGGTCACGATCTTCTTCTGCCGGATACTTCCCATCTTCCCGCTATTCTCCGGTTTGATTGCAGTGGAGTTGTTCCAGAAGTCGAACCCGTTCACATTACCGTAGTTGAACCACATGCCCGCGTGGTGCAGATGGTCGACGCGCTCACCCGGCTGCGGAGCGAGCGGATATCCCCGGGTCACGGTAACCCCATCCGCCGCTATCAAGGGAAACAGCACCGGTTTCGTCAGCGTCTCCGGCCAGACATAGGACGTAAATGGTTTGCCGTCGATGGTGATATCGATGCGCCGCTCAGCCTCATGCGCCGTAACCTTCACGCCCTCTCCCGCATTGCGTGCGAAGGCGTGACCAGCAGTTCCAAGTCCGTACATCGCCACAACGCCGCACAGCAGCCACTTACACATGAACCTTTCCTCCGGCCATCACCTGCTGCGTCTTATCGTCGAAGGTCACCTTCTGGCCGGTCTGGATCGCGGCTATGTTCATGCACAGCGCGACAGAGTGGCTGTAGCCGGCCTCGATATCGGCGTTGGGCGTCTTGCGCGACCGCACGCAATCCATCCAGTTGCGCATGTTGGCCGAGGTCTCCGCATCGACTTTGGTGCCGTCGCCCGTCTCCATCGATTGGGCCTTCTCCACAAGGGAGATGCTGGGCAGAAGATCCGGCTGCATCTTCATCTCAGCCGCAGACTTTGCCGTCAGACCACCCATGGGCGTAATCGTCTGCTTGGACATATCCAGCATCCCGCCATTGGAGTAGTACAGCTCCTTTACGCCGCCCGCCGAGTTGGTGAAACGCGACGTGTATTGCACCTGGAATCCCTTGGTCAGGTCATCCGGCGGTCCGTAGTCGAACACCGCGGTCATCGTGTCCCAGTTCTTGCGCCCGTCCTTCCACAGGTAAATACCGCCGTTCGCCACCACGCTGCGAGGATGCGGCAAGCCCGTAAACCAATGAACCGTATCGATCTGGTGGACCAGCCATTGATCGGGAATACCTGACGAGTAGGGCCAGAAGAGCCGGAACTCAAGATACTTCCGTGCATCAAACGGCTCGTGCGGGCGGTTCATCAAGTACCGCTTCCAGTCCGTATCCTCTTCCTTCAATAGAGGCACAACATCCGGCCGCCGCCACCTTCCCGGCTGATTCACGTTCCAGGTCATCTCCACCATCACGATGTCCCCGAACTTGCCGGACTTGATGTACTCCGCCGCTTTCATATAACTCGGTGTACTCCGACGCTGCGTGCCCACCTGCACGATCTTGCCCGTCCTCTTGACAGCAGCGCGAAATTTGCGAGCGTCGTCCATCGTATGAGCGGTTGGCTTTTCGACATAGGCATCGCGCCCCGCGTTGACTGCCTCCACGCCATGCAGCGCATGCTGAAAATCAGCAGTCGCCACCAGGACCGCATCCACATCCTTGCGCGCATACAGCTCGTCGTTATTCCGCACCGGTGCGATCGTGTTCCCGCTCATCTTTTGGATAAACGAAGCGCCTTCATCGCGCCGCTGGTTCCAGATATCCGAGACCGCGACAATTTCGAAGTTCATCTCCTTCGCATGAGCCTGGAACGCCGGGATCAGAGCGCCCTTCATCCGGTCCCCACAGCCCACAACCCCCACCTTGACCCGATCGTTTGCTCCCACGATGCTCGCATAGCTGGCTGCATTCCACGAGACGGCCGTGGCCGCCAGTGCAGTGCTGCCTGCCTTTAGAAACTCTCTCCGGTTCGTATCCTGCACTGCCATGCGTCTTCCTCCGTGTAGTTACCTTGATCCAGGTAAGGCGATAACGCCAGATTTCTCTCTCAAGTTTCCTCGCCAACTTATCACATTCGATTACCTCCTTACCTGCTTACAGGCGAGTGGCCCGTCGTAGAAGGGGGGAAGGTGGGAAAGATCTACATATAGCCCTTGAGAGATCGTCGTTGCCAGCCCTACCTCTCGCGTATGCGACAGTGGAGTCATGCCGCTTACCAAAACAAATCGAGCTCTCGGCTTTGGCGCCTGTGCTCTCGCCAGCTCCTTCTGGGGATGCGGATTCTTCTTCGGCAAGATCGCACTCGCCGAGATGTCCGTCGGTCACATGATCCTGTACCGGTTCCTCTTCGGCACGATCGGCCTTCTGCCCCTGCTCCTCACGCATCGGCCAAGACTCGACCGGAAGGAATGGAGCCTCCTCGTGCTGGCCTCTTTCCTGGGCGTACCCGTGCAGTTCCTCATTCAGTTCTACGGGCTTTCGCTTACAACGGCCAGCCACGCATCGCTCATGGTCGGGACCATGCCGGTCATCCTTGCCGTGGGTGCGGCTCTCTTCGCGCACGAACGCATGGACACGATCGGCTGGCTGGCCCTCGCTGGCTCGACCTTTGGTGCCGCCCTTATCGCTCTCAGCGGAACACAGGATCACCCCGGCGAGGCCTCGGGCGGACCTTCGCTTTGGGGCGATCTGCTGGTCGTCGCCTCGCTCGGCATCGCCCTCTTCTGGCTGCTCATCAATAAGCGCCTGATGGAGCGGCATAGCCATATCGTCGTCACCGCGTACGGCCTCGCAGTCGGAACCGTCATGCTGATGATCTGGGTGCCGTTCCACTACGGCATGCCTCCGGTGAACCACATCTCCCTGAAGGCGTGGCTCGCGCTCATCGGCAGCGGCGTGCTCTGTGCCGCGGCCAGCACGCTTCTCTGGAACTGGGGCATGACCCAGGTCCCCGCCTCGCAGGCAGGCGTTCTTCTCAATATGGAGCCGCTCGTGGGGTCCCTGCTCGGCGTCCTTGTGCTGGGCGAGCGCCTCGGCCCCGGCGCCTGGGTCGGCGGCGTCCTGATCCTCACCGCCGCCGTTACCTTAACCACGCACAGCAAGACTCACGTCACCAGTCCGGCCGCTCTCGAGCAGGCGTGATATGCTCCGAAAACTATGCGAACAGTGCTTGCGACGTGTCTCGTGGCAACGGCTGCAGCGTGCTCCAGCCTGGTTCTCGCCGAGACGCTGACGCCCATCGAGAGCGCCATGGTCAAAGCGGTCGACAGCGAGAATCCCGCCGCCATCGCCTTGCTCGAGAAGCTCGTAGACATAAACAGCGGCACCATGAACCTCCCGGGTGTCATCGCGGTAAAGGACGTCATCGCACCGCAGATCGAATCGCTTGGCTTCAACGTTCAATGGGTTCCCATGCAGGCCGCCGACAAACGCGCAGGGGATCTGATCGCCAGCCATCCCTGCCCCGCCGGCACCGGCAAGTGCGGCAAGCGCCTTCTGCTGATCGGGCACATGGACACCGTCTTTGAGCCGGGAAGTGGCTTCCAGCGCTATGCACTCGTCCCCGGAACCAACGGCAACGTGGCGACGGGTCCAGGCGTGAACGACATGAAGGGCGGCCTCGTCGTCATGCTCTCCGCGCTCAAAGCGATGAAAGCTGCCGGAGCGCTCAACGACACCGAAGTGACGATCGTCCTAAGCGGCGACGAAGAGGCGCACGGCGAACCGCTCGACCTGAGCCGTCACGACATGATCGAGGCAGGCAAGCGCAGCGATGTGGCGCTCGAGTTCGAGAACAACTCCCGTATCGCCGGCAAGGACATGATCCGGATCAGTCGCCGCAGCTCCCTCAGCTGGCGCATCGAGACCACCGGCGTCAGCGGCCACTCTTCGCAGATCTTCAACGACCACTTCGGCGACGGTGCACTCTACGAACTGGCGCGCATCCTCGATCAATTCCGCACCCAGCTTCCCGAAAAGGGCCTCACCTTCAACGTCGGCCTCGTGCTGGGCGGCGCGACGGCAGCGCAGAATGCAACCCGGACCGGCGGAACCGCGACCGGCAAGAGCAACGTTATCCCGCCCATCGCCATGGCCAACGGCGATCTCCGCACCTTGAGCAACGAGCAGACCGAGCAGGTCAAGGCAAAGATGCAGGCCATCGTAGCCGACCATCTCCCGAAGACCGGTGCAACCATCGTCTTTGAAGAGGGCTATCCCGCGATGGCCGAGACGGCAGGCAGTCATGCGCTCGTCACGCTACTCAGTGAAGTCAATCGCTCGCTCGGCGTAGCTCCGCAGGAGATCATGGACCCGATGCTGGGTGGAGCGGGTGACATTGCCTTCGTCGCCCCGTACGTGCCCGGCCTGGTCGGCGTCGGCGCCATGGGCGAAGGCGCTCACGCCGAGGGTGAGACCGTCTACTTGGACTCGCTTCCTGTGGAGGCGAAGCGCATGGCCCTCCTGATCTATCGGCTCTCCGAAAAGTGAGAACCGTATCTTCCATCCACCCCGAATACACTGTCATCCTGACCCTGAGCGTAGTCGAATGGGCGAAGGACCTGCGTTTGCACTTTCCGCCGCATTTGCATCCGCACGTCCCACTCCACCATCCACCTGCAAACACTGTCGTCCAGAGCGAAGCGCAGGAGCTGCATGAGCTCTTGTAGTTAACACTTTTCTATGCTGCGCGTTTCCTGCCACCCGTCTCTCGATCTGCGGGGTAGCGGCACTCTACATGCCGACCGTCCGCAGCATCAGCTCTTTGATCGTTCGCTGCCATATGACCGTGAGCGCTACCCCGGCCACGATCAGCCCGGCGCACAGCCCAAGCCACAACCCGACCGCGCCATAGTGCAGCCAAAAGCCGAAAACCCAGCCAATCGGCAGGCCAACGATCCAGTAGCCGATCAGCTGAACGACCAAACCCGCATGCGTGTTCCCTGCCCCCCGCAGCGCTCCGGTCGCTGTAATCTGCAGACCGTCGAAGAACTGGAACACCGCCGCGACAAACAAGAGCGGAATCGCCGCCGCGATCACCGCCGGGTCGATCGTGAACGCGCGTGCGATGGCGTGGGGCATGAGCAGATACACGCCCGAAAAGAACGTCATGCACGCGGCGCCCAGCAGGATCGCCGTCCAGCCCGAGGCCGCAGCCTCCGCCGGTGCCTTACGCCCAAGAGCCTGCCCCACCCGCACCGCAGCCGCAGCCGAGATCGCAAACGGCACCATGAACGTCAGGCTTGCACAGTTCAGCGCAATCTCATGTCCCGCAAGCGGCAGCTTGCCCATAACGCCGATCAGAAACGTAACCGCCCCGAAGATCGACACCTCAACGAAGATCTGCGCTCCCGCTGGTGCCCCAAGCAATACCAGCCGCCGCAGCCGTGAACTCTCGATATGGCGAAGCATCGACCGCAGACCGTACTGATGCCGTCGCTCCACGCGCCAGACCGCCGCCGCCAGAAACAGCGCCAGGTACAGCCGCGAGCACGACGTCGCAACCCCCGAGCCGACGATCCCCAACGCCGGAATACGCATCGGTCCCCACGCGTGGCCGTAGATCAGGAGCCAGTTACCGGCCAGGTTGATCAGGTTCGCCGAGACCAGCGCCAGCGCAATCGAGCGAACATGATTGAATGCCTGCAGGTAACGGCGCAAGGTAAAATACACGAAGAGCGCCGGCGTTCCCCAGTTCAGCGCGCGCAGAAACGCCACCGCCCCGCCCACCACCTCCGGATCCATCGGTAGCCGCACCATGACAGCCGGCGCAGCCGCAATCAACGCAAACAGCACGATGGCCAGCACACCAGCAAGCATCATCCCGTGATACAGCCACCGGTTCGCGTCATCGAAGCGGCCCGCGCCATGCGATTGCGACAGGTAGGTATCCAGCCCCAGCAGGATTCCCGCGATCCCGAACGCAAGCGTGTTGTACAGCACCTGGCCCAGCCCCGCGGCCGCAATCCCCAGCACCGGACTCGCCATATGTCCCACCATCACCGTGTCGACGATCCCCATCGACATCCAGCCTAGTTCGGCAAGGATCAGCGGCAGCGCAAGCTGCAGCATAGGCGGGATTTCACGGCGGATAGCCTGCATAGCAGTTGCGGCCGCGCTCTCGGCCACTTGTGAACCTTCTGAGACTCCACTACGCATACCTGTAGTTTCGATGCTCAGCGGCGATTCGTAGAACGATAAATGCCTCTTTATACAGCGACCGAGTACCTTCTACTCCCTGCACTCTGCTCTTCAAATCGGCGTGATAATCCCGCCCACCTTCGCCGACGTGGGCAAAGTTCCCGGACGCTTCAGGTGCATGGCCTCGGCAGTCATATCCGTGTACTTCAAGCCGGCTCCTGTATTGAAGAGCACTACCTTGTCCGTGGGTTTGAGCTCACCACTGGCGATCAGCCGATCGTACGCAGCCGTCGCAGCGGCCCCTTCGGGCGAAAGGAAGATGCCCTCATGCTTCGCCCAGTCCAGAATGCTCGCCAGGATCTCCTCATCGGACGAAGCGATTGCCGTGCCACCCGACTGGCGAACGATATCCAGGATCATCGCATCGCCGTACGGCTTCGGCACACGAAGGCCCGCTGCAAACGTAGACGCGTGCTCAAAGAACTCGCTCGCCTCCCTGCCCTCGTCGTATGCCTTGACGATCGGAGCGCAACCGCTCGCCTGCAACGCATACATCTTCGGACGCCTCCCCCCGCTCCTCGACAGGTCGACCCAGCCCAACTGCTCCATCTCTTCAAATGCCTTCCACATGCCGATCAGGCCAACGCCGCCGCCCGTCGGGTAGAAAACAGCATCAGGATAGGTCCATCCCAGCTGCTCGACCAGCTCGTATCCCATGGTCTTCTTCCCCTCCACGCGGAACGGCTCCTTCAAGGTCGAAATGTCGAACCAGACCTGTTCCGGCGAAATCCCGGCCTCGCGCTGCGCCTTGATGGTTTCGCCAACCATCCGTGCACAGTCCGAGATCAATCCATCGACCATCGTTACATCCGCTCCATAAACAACGCCTTCCAGGTAGTTTGCGAACGGCACGTCCTTCGGCATAAACAGGTGCGCCGCAATCCCCGCCGCAGCAGCATAGGCCGCCAGCGCCCCGGCAGCGTTGCCCGCGCTCGGCACCGCGAGATGCTGAAGACCGTAGTGCTTCGCCATCGTCACCGCCAGGCCAAGTCCGCGAGCCTTGAAGGTCCCCGTCGGATTCGCGCCTTCTTCCTTGACGAAAAGATTGGGATACCGCCTGCTTCTGAGCATCGGCGTCCATCCCTCCCCCAGCGTCACCGGCGTGACCTCCGGCAGAACACTCGCATACCGCCACATTCCGAGGCTTGCCTCGCTCGTCGCCGCCCGCGATGCAATCTCATCACGACGCGCCGTCTTCTTCAATGCGGCCATGTCGTACCTGACGTAAAGGGAACCCGCACACAACGGGCAAAGCGTCTGCGGAGTTTCAGCCGAGACATGATGATGACATCGAACACATTCGAGATACGCAATTGCAGGCATCTATCTATGGTAGCCGCTAACGGCAGCTTTCCTCTCACACAGACACATCGTCCTCGGTCACTTCGTGACGTGTAATCGCGTTGCTTGGTGCTTCCGTGACCACAAGCAATGTTCGTTCCGACCAGCGGGAGGTCCCAAAAAGCTCCTCCTGCCAGGACCGGTAGACACGTCACGAAGTGACCGTCGCCCGCGCAGGGCGTACGTTCAGTTTTTAGACAGGCCCTCAGAATTCACAGAACCTTCGGCAACGCGTCAACCCGACTTGATATCCTGCTAACGACATGCTCACGAAAAAAGAACTTCTTGACCGCCCCATCCAGCACATCGACATCAAGCAGCACAACGTTGTGCCTCTCGTCGAAGCCATGCACCAGATGGCGTACAGCGCGCGTGACACGGCAAGGGCCGCTGCGATCTACGAGAGGATGCTTCGCGATACCGAGTGCGGTGTCATTCTCTGCCTCGCCGGCTCGCTCATCTCTGCCGGCCTCCAGAAGATCTTCGTCGACCTCATTCGCAACGATATGGTCGATGCCATCGTCTCCACTGGCGCCAACATCGTAGACCAGGACTTCTTCGAGGCGCTCGGCTTCAATCACTACATCGCAGGCGACGAGTACAAGTACGGCGCAGGCGACGCCGATCTCCGCGAACTCATGATCGATCGCATTTACGACACATTCATCGACGAGGAAGAGCTCCGCATCTGCGACGAAACAACCCACCAGATCACCAACTCGCTCGAGCCGCGGCCCTACAGCTCACGGGAGTTCATCCGCGAGATGGGCGCCTACCTCGCGAAGAACGGTAAGACCCCGCAGGCAGGCGGACGCGACTCCATCGTCCTCGCCGCATATGAAAAGAATGTACCGATCTTCTGCCCCGCCTTCTCCGACTGCTCCGCCGGCTTCGGTCTCGTCGCTCATCAGCACGCGCGCCAGGGCAAGCCCCTGGTCTCGATCGACTCCGCCAAAGACTTTTACGAGATCACGAAGCTCAAGATCGCCAATCCCACTACAGGTCTCCTGATGGTTGGCGGAGGAGTTCCCAAGAACTTCGCGCAGGATATCGTCGTCGCCGCCGACATTCTGGGCGTCGAGGCCTCGATGCACAAGTACGCCATTCAGATCACCGTGGCCGATGCGCGCGACGGCGCCCTCTCCGGATCCACCCTCAAAGAGGCGAGTTCCTGGGGCAAGGTCGACCTGACCTACGAGCAGATGGTCTTCTCGGAAGCCACCCTCGCCCTCCCGCTCATCGCCGGCTACGCCTTCCACAAGAACGCACAGGCCAGTCGCACCGGCAAGAACTTCGCCACCATCCTCGATCAAGTATTGGACCCGGTTGCCGTTCCCGCATAAATACGCAGAACAGCAATGCAGTCCTGCCGGACGGGCCCACTGCGCGTGGGGCGGTCACTTCGTGACGCGTAATCGCATTACGTGGTGCTCCCGCTGGTCGCAAACAAATGTTCGTGCCGACCATCGGGCGGCCCTAAGAAGCTTATCCCCGCCACGAACGGTATACGCGTCATGAAGTGACCGCCGCCCGCGCAAGGCGTCCGTTGGTCTTTAGACAGTTCCTTAGAATCAACACGAGATCTGCTCTAGATGCATCCGAGCGCGGTCCACACCGCCGCAGGCGAGCCGTTCGCCCCCGTCACGTTCATATCCACAAAGCTCCCCGCCGGCACCGCCACGCTCCCGGTAGCCGTGCATCGCCCGCCCGCCGCAACCGCGCAGACCAATGGCGTATCGAGCATCGTTCCCGGCGTCGCACCCAGCCGCAGCCGTACCTAGATCGCGTTTGCCTGCTGCGAGTAGATCTCGAGTGTCGTCGCCGTGCACGCGTTTGGTATCCACGTCAGTACATTTGCCGTCTCTGTCGCGCTCGCCGTCGCCCCGCTCATCGAATAAAACGAAAGGCTGAACGACACGGCATGAAAGGCCGAGACCGGCAGCGCCCCGCTTGAGGAGCCCGATCCACCGCCGCCCGCGCCTCCCGTTCCTGCCACACCCTGCGGGATAACAAAGTTGAGAACCGCGGAAGACGTCGTCCCTGTATTCGTTACCGATGCCAGTGACCCCGCCGACCCCGTCGACACCACGCCGACGCTCACGCTCGCGGCTGCTCCCGAAGGTCCCGACGGCCCCGCGACTCCAGCGACCCCTGCCACTGCCATGACCGCCCAGGTTGAAGGATCTAGATCCGGCTCCTGTCCCGAGTTCGCAGCCTGTGCCAGGTAGGTCGATCCCCCGAAGGCGACCGCGTCGCTTCCCTGGTACGGAACTCCCGCCCCCCACGTCCCGCGGAATCGCGCCCCTACCGTCCCTGGCGTTCCTTGCGCCGCCAGCACTCCCCAGAACGCCGGGCTCAATCCCGGCGTCTGGCCTGCATTACTCGCTGCCAGCGAGATAAAACTCGATCCCTGATAGGCTACCGTGTCATTGAGCCCATAGTTCGTGCTCGACAGATAACCGCCCCGGTAGGCCAGTCCCGCAATCCCCATAGCGCCCTGCACTCCAGCCGGTCCCAACGGTCCAGCAGCACCTGCCGTCCCCGCTACGCCCACCGGCCCTGCCGCGCCCGTCGGTCCAGCAGATCCAGCAACGCCAGCCGGACCGGGATATCCCATACCGCCCTGCGGCCCGGCAGGTCCCATCGCTCCCGCCGACCCCACGCCAGCCTGCGCGAGCACCCCCCAGTACTGCGGACTCAGATCCGGCTGCCTCCCCAGATTGGCCGCCAGAGCGATGTAGCTCGATCCCGAGAGCGCCGTCGTATCCCCAACCCCGTACTGCCGCGCCACCGCCCAGTACCCCGTGAACTGGATCGGCGCACCCTGCGGTCCGGCCGGTCCCGTGAGACCAGCTCCACCAGCAGGCCCCACAGCGCCAACCGCACCCGCAATCCCAACCGGTCCGGCTTCGCCCCTGGCCACCAGCAAAGCCCACCACGAGGGGCTCTGGTCTGGAGCATTTCCATGGTTTGCCCCCATAAGCGAGATATACGTCGACCCGCCATACTCTACAGCATCGTTCAAGGCATAATTCCCAGTTGAGGCATAATTCCCGGTGTAGTTTGCCACCGGCGGCCCTTGCGGCCCGACAGCACCCGCCGGTCCAGCCGGTCCGACCGCGCCATTCAGGCCTGCGACCCCGTTCCCTCCTATCGGGCCGATCGCGCCCGCTGCACCGGCAGGGCCTGCCCCTCCCGACGCAAACTCCGTCCACTGCAGCGGACTCAGATCCGGCGAGTTGCCATGATTGCCCGTCACCAGCGACACATAGCCAGCTCCCCCGTACAACACCCCGTCACCCAACCCATAGTTCACGATCGAGGCGTAAGGCCCGCGAAAGATGAGCCCAACCGGCCCGGCCAGCCCTTGCTGACCCGCCGGGCCCGACAGGCCCTGTGCTCCTTCCACTCCCGAAATCCCTTGCGCACCAGCTTGGCCCGCGATTCCCTGAAGCCCTTGCGGCCCACGGTCGCCAATGAAGCCCGAGGCTCCGGTCAGACCCTGCGTTCCGACTGGGCCCGCTGGTCCGGCGACACCCTGCAGTCCTTGTCCTCCAGCCGGACCAACGAACCCCGGCACACCCTGGGGTCCAGACAGCCCACTCGATCCCTGAGGTCCAGCTACGCCCAACGGTCCCTGAGCCGTCAGCACGCCCCATGCCGAGGCGACAAACCCCGGTGTATTGCCATAATTTCCTGCGAAAAGAGACGCATAGCTCGCGCCTTGCCAGAGCACAACATCGCCCAGCGAGTAGTTCGTCACCGAGGCGTAGTCTCCCCTGTACACCAGCCCTGGCGACCCCGCAGGTCCGATTCCACCGGCAAGTCCACCCGGCCCCACGGGGCCAACAGCTCCCTTGGGACCAGCCAGCCCAGCCGATCCTTGAAGCCCCGCAAATCCCTGAGGTCCAGCAGATCCCTGGGCTCCCGCAGGCCCGCTCAGGCCGTTCGCCCCCGAAAGCCCCCTTGGTCCCGGCAAGCCGGCACTGCCCGCCGCCCCTGGAGACCCCGAAGCTCCCGCGCTCCCGGCAGGTCCCGCCGCTCCAACCGGTCCCGGCACCCCCGCGCCACCGCTCACCAGCATGATCTCAAGCGACGGCGCATGGCCCGTCTGATCATTCTCCTTACTGTCGAATTGAATATCTGTAGCAGCCCCCGTAGCTGCTGTGAGCGCCATCCCGTCGTTCGTTCCCGGTGCCGTGATCCACCCCTGCACCAGCAACGTCACATCGACAGCTACATACGCTCCCGCCTGGCTAACCGGAACTGACTGCACCGAAGCTCCCACCGCCGGCAGCGTTGCATACGTAACGCTGTACTCGCCCCAAGGTCCATGCACTGCCGCAACCGACAGAGAACCCGCGGTATTCACCCGATTGCAGTACACCAGCAGCACCGCCCGGCTCACCCCGGCGGCCGTCGTCCCTGCAGGCAGCATCCCTAGGTCGAACTCAAGCAGCGTTGTATAGCCCGCGCCCACATTCAGATTCGAGATTGTTCCACTATTGACTGTTGGCCGCGCACTATTTACGTGGGCATCCGCTAAGAGCGTCGCCTGCGCCCCCCAGGCTTGGGCAGCCCCTACGAGCAGCAGCATCGCCGGGGGTATCCCCCGGACAGTCGCCCAAACACGATGCCGCCGTCCTCGATCATCTCGATTACATGGATCGTGCCGTTCGCGCCCAGTCTCCAGGCTATCGAGCTTCAGGCGCATTGCAACTCCCAGGCAGGATCGTCACCACAGCACGTGAACCGCGCAGTGGGAAAAGGCCTGGCCCGTCTCTCAACGATCGAAACTCAGCGGTACACGTTGCGCCTAGCCATGCGCTAGCTAGGCATTCTGTTTTATAACTTTGGTAACACCATTAGTTCTACTCGTGCCCTAATTCGGAACGCAAGCTTTATCCACATGGAGGACCGTATTCACGTCATCCAACCTACGTGGTGCGTACTGCCAAAGTCCGGTAGCGGGTCGCGTTACCTTCACCGAATCAGAGGTCCGTACCTACTGCCAGGTTCATCGTGGCCAGTTCATCGTGGCCAGTTCATCGCCGGACTTCATGCTTATGTTCCTTCGCCATCCACATCCCTTATAGTGCAGACAATCTCGTTTCGGCTCCGAAAGGTTCTCCACGATGCCAACTCCTCCGCCCGCCAACGTTCCCGGTCAGCACCCCGACCCAGCCTCGCTCGTGAACATCCCCCGGCTTATCACCGCCTTCTACGCGCTTCATCCGGATCCCGCTATCCCTGCCCAGCGCGTCGCCTTTGGAACCTCCGGCCACCGCGGCAGCGCGTTCGCGGCCGCCTTCAACGAAGACCACATCCTCGCCATAACCCAGGCCATCTGCGAATACCGCCAGGCCCAGAAGATTACCGGCCCCCTCTTTCTCGCGCAGGATACCCATGCTCTCTCGGAGCCCGCCTTCACCGCCGCCCTTGAAGTCCTCGCCGGCAATGGTATCGAGGTCATGATCGATAGCGCCCGCGGCAACGGGAAGCAGGATCTCGCCTACACGCCTACCCCCGCCCTCTCCCACGCCATTCTGATCTACAACAGCGGTCGCAAGAACAACCTGGCTGACGGCATCGTCATCACCCCCTCGCACAACCCTCCCGAAGACGGCGGCTTCAAGTACAACCCCCCCAATGGCGGCCCCGCAGACACCGCCCGCACCAAATGGATCGAGAACCGGGCCAATGAGATCATCGCCAACGGACTGACAGACATACGCCGCATTCCCTACACCGCCGCCCTTCGCGCCGATACCACCCACCGCCACGACTACATCGCGAGCTATGTCGACGATCTGGCTCACGTCATCGACTTCGATGTGCTCCGCGGCAGGTCCCTCCAGCTCGCCGTCGATCCCCTCGGCGGTGCCGGCGTCTTCTACTGGCCCCGCATCATCGAGCAGTACAAGCTCTCCGTCACGCTCCTCAACCCTTACGTCGACCCGACCTTCCGCTTCATGACCTGCGACTGGGATGGCAAGATCCGCATGGATTGCTCCAGTCCCTTCGCCATGGCCTCGCTTATAGCCAACAAGGACAAGTTCGACGTCGCGTGGGCCTGCGATACCGACCACGACCGCCACGGTGTCGTCACCCGCTCCACTGGCCTGCTCAATCCAAATCACTATCTCGCCGTTTCGATCCAGTATCTCTTCACCAGCCGGCCAGAGTGGGCAGCCAACGTCGGCATCGGCAAGACCCTCGTCTCGTCAAGCATCATCGATCGCGTCGCCAAGGGCCTCAACCGCCCCATGCTCGAAGTCCCTGTAGGCTTCAAATGGTTTGTAGACGGCCTCATCGACGGAACCCTCGGTTTCGTCGGCGAAGAGTCCGCCGGCGCCACCTTCCTGCGCCGCGACGGCAGGGTTTGGACCACAGACAAAGACGGCCTCATCCTCGGTCTGCTCGCCGCCGAGATGACCGCCCGCACCGGTAAAGATCCAGGCCAGCTCTACACCGACCTGACCGAACGTTTTGGCAATCCGGTCTATCAGCGCATCGATGCCGCCGCCACCAAAGACCAGAAAGCGAAGCTCGCCAAGCTCGCCCCCTCCCAGATCACCGCAAAAGAGCTCGCCGGCGATCCCATCACCGCCATCCTCACCGAAGCTCCCGGCAACCACGCGGCAATCGGCGGTCTCAAGGTCACAACCGACGAAGGCTGGTTCGCCGCGCGACCGTCTGGAACGGAGGATATCTACAAGATCTACGCCGAATCCTTCAAGGGCGAAGCCCACCTCAAACACATCCAAACCGAAGCCCAGGCGTTGGTCAGCGCTGCTATCGCCTGATTACCCATCACTCCATCAAGGTCCATCGAAGTGAGCGCGATACTGCTTGTCTGTATACCCCCCGAGCTCTCTTCAAGATTCGCGTTCACCTCGATCCTGCTGAAGTTGAACTCCCGTCCACCTACCTCTTGATGCGTCTCGCCATACCATGCAACTTTCCCAGCACGCCGCTTCACGTCCATGGGCAACGCCTCGAAGGAGGACATGCCCTCACCTAGTAAGAAGCAGCATAGGAAGTTACGTATTCTGCAACTCCGCCACAATCTCCCCTGCCGTTACCCGCGCCTCATCTCCGCGGTCTGGTGGAAAGCTGATCGCTCCTACGCGTGCATGTCCGCCGCCGCCATATCGCTCGCAAATCGCCGCCAGGTTCACCAGTTCCGACGCCGGCAGCGGCGTCCACGGATTCGTTCCCACTGAAATTTTAGTCCGAAAGCTCGACCTACTCAGGCCTACTGTGTAGGTTGCCAGCGGATGAAGAGCATACGGGATGAATTTGTTATAGCCCTCGATCGGCTTATCCATAATGTCGAACGTGATCACGCCTTTGTGCAACGATGATCGCTCACCGATCAACGCAATCGCCGCCTGATGCTGTTTCATGAGGGGTCCCAGCTGCTCCTGCACGAACGGCTGATCGAGCACCTGCTGCAGCTTCATCTCCGTCAAGAGCGGTATCAGGCGCCGCACAAGCGTTTCGTCCGGGCTGCTCTCGATGATCATCGTCAGCTTCAGTGCTGGCTCTGCCATCGCAACGGCTGTCTGGGCGCTTTCAAACCTTGCTCCATCCACGATGTTCGCCCAATGGATCAGCTCCGTCAGCGGAGCCGCGTCGAAGCCGAAGTTTGCCGTCGCCACATCCGCAATCAAGCTCGTGCACGAGACATACGCGGGATCGTAAAATTTCCGCATCGTCTGGCTTCCGTCGACCTGTCCTAGTTCAAAGTCAGCCTGATCCTCCGGCGTCAGGAACGCGCTCAAATGATGATCGAACCACCAGGTTAACTGTGGCGAAGCGACGTACTTAAAATCGACAACCGCGTTCTCGCCCTCAGCAAACGCACGTTCGTCGAACAGTCCACCGGCACGGTGGACTAGGCCAACATACGAGAAATCCGTGGCCGTGCCGATGCACTCGCGGTGAAATCTCGTAAACAGCGAAGCGGAACAGGCTCCGTCAAAGCAATGATTGTGATACAGAACCCTGCAATTCACAGTGCGATCCTCTAGTTCACGCATTCGATCTGTCCCCAGCATAAGGACGAATCTCTAAGATTAGCCTCGCACCCTAACCTGTCAAGTAGACAGGAGCACGCCGGGACCATCACGCAATCAGAAGCGTATAAACTTCATCACCGAGGATCTCATTTTGGATGATGCCGCGCCCCAAGTCGAACTTAGTCCCGCCCGCACTATCTTCATCGGTCCTGACGGGCTTCGCGCCGGTTGGAGTCTGCTGATCTACATCGCACTGCTCGCGACGTCGCTCTTCTTCGCAAACTGGATCACCCACAAAGTGCACCACACGCCGTCGACACAAAAATCGCCACACTACCAGGAGATCACTCCACGCGCATCAATCGTGGGTGAAGGTGTTCCCCTTCTCCTCATCGTAGCGACCACATGGATCATGGCGAAGATTGAGAATCGTTCCATCGGTATCTATGGGCTCGGCGGCACTCGAAGGCTCTTCCACTTCTCAACTGGCCTCGCCTGGGGAGTGGCTTTCCTCTCGCTCCTGGTCCTCACCCTCAAACGTGCAGGACTCCTTATCTTCGACCAGCGCCTGCTCTCGGGAACCAGCATTTTGCGGTACGGCCTTATCTGGCTCGTCGGTTTCCTGCTCGTGGCCATGCTCGAGGAGTACCTCGTCCGCGGCTATCTTCTGTTCACCCTATCTCGTGGATTGAGCGGCATCTACGTCGCGCTTAACGCGACAAACTCCAAAGCACTGGGTTTCTGGACCGCCGCCCTTCTACTCTCGCTCTTCTTCGGCCTTGCCCACAGGTCAAATCCCGGCGAGTCGCCGATTGGCCTGCTATCGGCCGGTCTTGCCGCGCTGGTCTTTTGCCTCAGCCTGTGGCGGACAGGATCGCTCTGGTGGGCCATCGGCTTCCACACCACATGGGACTGGGCTCAGTCCTTTCTCTACGGTGTCGCTGACAGCGGCACCATGGTCAGCTTCCACCTCTTCAGCACACATCCCTTTGGCAGACCAATTCTGAGCGGCGGAGCCACCGGCCCCGAGGGAAGTATTTACATCCTGCCACTCATGACGCTCATCACCGTCGTCATCCTGTTCACGCTTCCGGCAGCCCAGACCCGGAACACCCTCCCTCGTGCGGCACTCACCAAGACCATCTCGGAGAGATGATTGTCTCTGCCGCGGTTCGTTCTTCCTGCCCCCGCCCATCTGTCATCTTGACCCTGAGCGCAGCCGAGCAGGGCAGCGGAGATGAAGGATCTGTATTTACCTTTCCGCGTTCCTTGCTTTCCGTCCTCGCGATAAGTCGCAGCACCAGATGAGAGCTCTGGCAAGAGATGTTCGAAACTAGGACAACTCAGTGCAGGCGCCTCACCTGGTACCGACTTTCGGCTAGATCCAGTTCCCGCTCGATGGTCCGCATCGCATCATCGCTGATGCAGGCCTCGTCACGCAAGCGGATCAGAGCTCGTCGCTCGGCCTGCACGGCGCCCTTCCCGATCGCGCGCAGCCGGTCGTAGGAGGGGGAGCCGTGCTCATCAAGCTCGATCTCAAAATCAGAACCAGAAGCTCCGCCAACAGCCGCTAGCCGATGCCGGTAACGATGCATCAAGTCATCATAGCCGTGGCTGAAACTGTCGCCATCATCTTCGCGGCCTGCGTCAAGATAGCTGAGAGCCGCCTCGATCATCACGCGGCGCGCGTTCCGTTCCTCCGGATCCATCTTCGCCGCGATAGAGAGGCCGAGCAGACGGATCAGCAGAGGAAGCGTCAGCCCTTGCAAGACGAGAGTAACCAGAATGACACAGAAGGTTAGAAAGATGATCAGATTGCGCGCTCCGAAGGGTGTGCCGTTCGCGAGCGTCTCCGGCAATGAGATCGCTGCCGCCAGCGCGATCACGCCACGCATTCCCGTCCATCCGATCACGAACACTCCACGCGCATGCGGCGCAGTCTCCGTCTGTCCGAGCAATTTTGTCCGGATGAGATACGCCACCCATGCGCCGGGAAACATCCACACCAGACGCAGCGCAATCAGGATGAGGCTAAAGACCACGCCGTACTCGATCAGCGTAATCCGGCTCAAGCCGCGGATGCCGCCAAGAACATAGGGCAACTGCAGCCCAATCAAAATGAAGACGATCCCGTTGAGCACAAACGTCAGCGCATCCCAGACGCCGTTCACTTGCAGACGCACGCTTGGAGAAAAGAAGGTCGCGCTCCTGCGGCTGAGATAGAGCCCGCACGCTACGACCGCCAGCACACCCGACGCATGCGCACCCTCGCCCGCCAGATACGCGACATACGGCACGATCAGGCTTACGACGATCTCGATCGGACCATCGTCGATGAAGCGCTCGCACCATGCCACGACAAAGCCGATCGCGAGCCCGATCCCAATCCCGGCGCAGATCAGGTAAAGAAGTCGCAGCAATGCCGCTCCAGCCGTCGGCGTCTCGCCACGCACCAGCAACTGCAGCCCGAACTCGAGCGCGAGCAATCCCGTCGCATCGTTCAGCAGGCTCTCGCCCTCCAGGATGTCCACAATTCGTCGAGGCAGACCTAGAGACCGCGCAATCGAAGTCGCTGCAATCGCATCGGTCGTCGCGACCACCGCGCCCAGCACAAAGCCTGACTTCCAGTCGAGCAGCGTAACGAACCGGTCCGCAAACTCCGCCACGCCCCACACCGTGAACCCGACCAGCCCCAGCGCCAGCATCGAGATGCTGACCAGGTTATGACGGAACTCCCGCCACGACATCGCCCATGCAGACGCGTACAGCAGCGGTGGCAGGAAGATCAGGAACACGAGATCGGGAGTCAATCGGATTCGCGGCATGTGCGGCACAAAGCTGATCAGCAGCCCGGCAACAACTAGCACAATCGGATACGAGATCTTCAGTACTCGCGCCACCAGCGCAAAGACTGTGATCATCAACAACAACAGAAGGAAGACTGTCTGTGCCGCATGAACCCCCGCGCTACCGAACATCAGGCACCACCATGCGTCTCTCCGCCGTGTACGTTTCCAAAGCATAGCAGCGAGCCTTCGGAAGGAGATGCAATCTCGCTTCAGACACCCGCATCTGCATTAGACTCTTGCTTGTACATGGCCATCTTTGATCCTCAACGCACAAGCCCTGTCGAGCACTACGCCGGCGACATCGATCCAGCCGTCAATGACCTCAACCCTTCCCTCGATGATCTTGATCCGACTCTTCGCGGCCGCCGTCATGCTGCTGAAGAGTCTGCACGGCGTCCCTTCTCCGCTGTTTCCTGGCAGTCTCGTCATTCCAGCCGCTTGTTCCGCATCCTCGGCGTCAGTGTGCTCGCCATCCTTGTTCTTAGCGTCGCCAGCTATCTCTGCGGCCGCCACTGGATCCGTGCCGCGGCGTACAAGTCCCTGCCTCAAATCGACGGCTCTGTAATCGTTCCCGGCCTTAGCGCGCCCGTGACCATCCGACGTGACGCTCACGGCATTCCTCATATCCGCGCCGCGTCGCTCGACGACCTTGTCTTCGCCCAGGACTACGCTACCGCCCAAGACCGGCTCTGGCAGATGGAAACGCTGCGGCGCCACGCCGCGGGTACGCTTGCCGAGATCCTTGGCAACGGCTTCGTGCCGCACGACCGCACGCAGCGAATCCTGCAGTTGCGCGCCGCCGCCGATAATGCAATCGATATTCTGCCCTCAAATCAGCTTCACTGGCTAGAGATCTACGCCCGGGGCGTCAACGCCTCCATGGATGTCCAGCGGGCGCACCTGCCGATCGAGTTCCGTTTGATCGGCTCCTCTCCCGCACCCTGGATACCGCGCAACTCCCTTCTCGTCGGGCTTGCCATCGACCACGCCGGCCTGCCATCCGGCAGCCGGCAGAAGCGGCTCCACCAAGCCGCTGACCTGCTCCGCGATTGGAACGAGCGGGTAGACGCAAACGCTGCCGCCCTAGCGATCGTCGACGCTGCTCGCAGTGCACTCTGGCCGCTGGTTCTTGCACCAAAGCTTGGCGATGCGAAAACACTTTACAGCTGGAGTGAAAAGAGCTGCGCCGAAGAGCAGCTCATCGTGCATGCTTCCGCTCGCTGGCTGCCCTTCGGCTATCCGAGTTGGAACGAACTCCTCGCCGACGCGGTAGACAAAGGACTTCATGCCAGCCATGCCCCCGGGGATCTCAGCATGTTGAGCTACGGCAAACTTCACCCTGTCGACATTGAACATCCTCTGTTCGCCAGCACACCCTTACTGCAGGGTCTTCTTGGCTTACCGACAGGAACCGGCCCGCTGCCCCAGAGCGGCGACTCTTCCACCGTGAAACAGGTCGGTAAGATCTTCGGTTCCTCCGAGCGCTTTACCGCCGATCTCGCCAATCTCGATCATTCAACCCTCAACCTCGTGCTCGACCAATCGGAAAAGCCCGCCACCTCCTGGTTTCTGGATCAGTTCCAGGCCTGGTACACCGGCAAGACATTTGTCCTGCCATTCTCGGCCGCTGCCGTCCACTCCGCTACGACTCACACACTTACCCTTATGCCGCAATGAGCAAGACCCCTTCCAATACACCCGAAAAGACGAACAAAGGGCCGGTCCAGCACACCGTGGCGCTCCTGATCCTCCCCTTGGTGGCTCTACTCGCGGTGCTGCCCTTGATTTGGAACGGCTGCTCATGCGGCCATGATTTCAGCTTTCACATCGTCAGTTGGATGGAAGCTGCGACCCAGTTCCGTCACGGCAACCTGCATCCTCACTGGGCCTTCAGCCCTGCCTTCAACGCTGGAGAGCCTCGCTTCGTCTTCTATCCGCCGCTCTCCTGGACGATCGGAGCTCTACTTGGTCTTGTACTTCCATGGACAGCCACCCCCATCGTGTACACCTGGCTCGCTTTTCTTGCCGCCGGTGCATCTTGTTACCACCTTGTCCGTGAGTTCGCTTTGCCTGACACCGCTCTTGTGGTCGCCGTCTTGTACGCAGTAAATCCCTACATGCTCTTCACCGCGTATGAGCGCACCGCCTATGCCGAACTCCTCGCGGCAGCCTGGATCCCGCTCCTCCTCCACGGTATCCTGCGCCGAAAGGTGGCTATTCCGCGTATCGCCATTCCGGTCGCTCTCCTCTGGCTCACCAATGCTCCGGCCGCAGTAATCGGCAGCTATTCACTCGCCCTTCTAGCGACCGTCCGCCTCTTCCTGACTCTCCGCCAACCGAAAAAAGCTCAACCGTCGCCCGCAAAACTCACAGCGAATACTCTCGCCGGGACCGCACTTGGTATGGGGCTGGCAGGCTTCTACATCGTTCCCGCTGCGTACGAGCGCCGATACGTCCAGATTGCCATGGCGGTGACCGATGGGATGCGCAGCGCAGACAACTTCCTCTTCCATCACACGCCCGACCTCGACCATGATGCAGTCCTCCACACTGTCTCGCTTCTCGCTGTCGGCCTGCTAATTCTCACCGCCATCTGCCTCTCTATCGCTTTCACTCGAACTCGCAGCAGCAAAGTCCTCAACCGAACCCTCGCCGCTCTGGCAGTGCTCGCCGCGACGATTGCGTTTCTGCTTACACCGCTCTCCGGCGTCATCTGGAACCGCGCCCCGGAACTCCCGTTCCTTCAGTTCCCCTGGCGTTTTCTCGTGATGCTCACGCCCATCCTCAGCTGTGCGCTTGCCCTTGCACTCAACCAAATTCACCTCACGCGAGCCTTTGCGATTTGTGCGAGCACTTTCGTCGCCGCAGCCCTGACTTTCGCGGGCTATCATGCTTTCCGTCAGAGCTGCGCTCCGGGCGAGACGGTCGCCGCGAACGTAATCCTCTACCACACCTTCGCTGGCACAGATCCAACCGACGAGTACACCCCTGCGACCGCGGACAATGATGCGCTCGGCAGGTCCAATCCCCCATTCTGGCTTTCGGCCAACACCGCTGCTCCGCCGTCTCCCCATGCAGCAGCAGGCCCACTCCGCTGGCCACTCGATCTGGCGTCACCCGCCTCACAGGTTCTCATTCTCAATCTTCGCGATTACCCCGCCTGGCATGTCACTCTCAATCACAAGCTCATCACAACGCGCCTTCAGCGTGATGATGGCCTGATTGCCATTCCTGTTCCCGCCGGGCAGTCGCATCTCGATCTCACCTATGCCAGTACGACCGACCAAACCACGGGATGGGCAATCTCCGGAGCATCACTGGCCACGTTGCTCTTGTCCTTCCGCCGCCAGACTCGTGACGGGCATCGTCAGCCACGCTGATTTATCATCGATTGCAATGCAGTTCACTGTACAAAATCTGCTCTCCTCCGGCGCAGCCCTTACCGACGCTGCCCTGGAACGGCTTTTGCCCGGGCCTGAGACGCTGCCTCATTCGATCCATCGCGCGATGCGCCACAGCACCTTTGCAGGCGGTAAGCGGCTTCGCCCCATCCTCTGCATGGAGGCCGCCCGTATGACCTCCGGCGGCGGCGATCTACCCGTGGGGAGTGCAAACCTTGGCGCCGCGCTCGAGATGCTGCACACCTACTCGCTCATTCACGACGATCTACCCGCGCTTGACAATGACGAACTGCGCCGCGGACAGCCGACCTGCCACGTCCTCTTCGGCGACGCCACGGCCATCCTCGCCGGGGATGCCCTCCAGACACTTGCCTTTCAGACGCTCGCCGCGCTTCCTGTCTCACCCGTCACTGTCGTTGCAATCCTGCGCGAGATCGCTGTGGCCGTCGGCACTGGCATTGGCCGCGTAGGCGACATCGACACGGCGCTGCGTCCTGGCATGATCGGCGGCCAGGTGATGGATATCGAGGCCGAGGGCCAGACTCCTACTGCCGATCTTGTCGAAGCCATTCACCGCGCCAAGACCGGAGCCCTCATTACCGTCTCCATCGTCGCCGGCGGTCTTTACGGTGCAGACAGGAGCGGAAGCGCGCACGGTGCAGGAGTCGACACCATCGACCGCCTCCGCATCTTCGGCGAAAAAGCCGGACTCGCCTTCCAGATTGTCGACGATGTACTCGATATGACCCAGGACTCTGTACAACTCGGCAAGACCGCGGGCAAGGACACCGCCACCACCAAAGTTACGTGGCCTGCCGTCTACGGGATCGAGCGATCGATCCACGACGCCAACCAGCTCATTGCGGATGCCTTCGAAGCATTGGTTCAGTTCGGTGAAGCCGCCGCACCGCTGAAAGCTCTTGCCCAATACCTGACGGCCCGCAAAAATTGAAGATGCTCACCGAAGCCGACATACTCGACGCGCTCCGCGACTGCTATGACCCCGACATTCCTTTGAATATCGTCGACCTGGGTCTCGTCCAGGCCATCACCATCCAGCCCGAACTGGACGTTCCCGGTATCGGCATCGCCGGCGTTCCCCTAAAACAGCGTGTCTCTATCGTTCTCACCCCAACCAATCCCACCGAATCCGCGGGGGATCAGCTCAGCGCGCAGATCGCCAACCGGTTTGCTGGCATCGAGACCGTCAGCCGCACAACCATAACCCTCATTCCCGAACCGCGCTGGACTCCTCGGAACATTACTCCCGCTGGTCGCAGGATGCTCGGCCTGGAGGGCAACAGCAGCCTGGTGCAGATCCGCTAACCGATGCCCTCAATCAAACAAGCGACGACTCGCTCCAGGGATCTCCTTCACGCGACGAGCGAACCCATTCACCCCTTCGATCTGGCGCACGGACTCGACACAAGCGGTCTTGTCCCCGCCAGCTATCTCATCACCGGCCACGCGAACGACACGCATGTCACCGCCTACTATGGGGTGGCTCCCAGCATCCTGCGCATACTCGTCGAACATTGGCTCGAACTCCAGCCGCCGGCTCCGATCGAGCACTACACCTTTATAGACATCGGCGCCGGCAAGGGACGCGCTATGCTCGTCGCTAGCGAGTTTCCGTTTCGCGAGGTCGTCGGCGTCGAGTTGAATCCGGAGATGAGTCGGATCGCCCGCCTTAATGCCGAAGTCTGGCGCGACGACCATGCGAGCGACTGCACCGCAAGGCCGATTGCTCCAATCTTGTTGGTACAGCAGGATGCCCTCGAGTTTGCCCTGCCCCATACTCCCACGCTGCTCTTTCTCTTCCATCCCTTCGAGGCGCCGGTCCTCAAAGCCCTGCTCCACCGGATCGAGATGCAGTTTGCCGATCGGCCCGGACTGCTCGACCTGCTTTATGTCAACGCTGAGTGTGCGGATGTTCTCGACCGGAATCCGGCTTTTACCTTGCTCTGGGCGGGTTCCGTGCCGATGTCTCCAGAAGACCATACTGCCGATCTTGCCGCCATCGCCCAACAAAAGGAGTACGGCTCAACCGGAGATGAGATGTGTGCCATCTATCGCTACACGGGCCGCCCTCTCCATGCACGCGCGAAACGCGGTGTCGGGGACAACCTTCATCTCATCCGTTAGTGCGGAGGCTCCCAGTTCCCAAACTGGAAACTTGTGCGAACCAAATTTGGTTCGGAAGAGAAGCTATTCTTTTGCACCGTCGCTGAAGATGTCAGAATGTGCTAACGAGCTCCTGTTTTGACATGCGGTGTCGTAACACGCCAGAGATCGAGAATCATGCAGCACAAACTACAATCACGTGACTGAATCAGGTACCAAGGAGCATTGCATCTTCATGAACAATCTGCCCGAGTCCGAAGACGCTCTTCGCATCCGCTATCAGGACGATATTCCCACCGGCGCGCGCATCAAGGTAATCGGCGTCGGCGGGGGCGGCAATAATGCCGTCAATCGCATGATCGCGGCCCATCTTGAAGGCGTCGAATTCATCGCGGCGAATACGGATGCGCAGGCTCTCCAGGTGTCGAACGCTTCGATCAAATTACAACTCGGTGTCAAGCTGACCAGCGGTCTGGGAGCTGGATCCAACCCGGACGTAGGCCGCCGCGCCGCACTCGAAGATTCCGATAAGATCATCGAAGCGCTCGAAGGCGCAGACATGGTCTTCGTCACCGCCGGTCTTGGTGGCGGAACAGGAACAGGTGCGGCTCCCGTCATCGCGTCGCTCGCAAGCGAGATGGGCGCCCTCACCGTGGCTGTTGTCACTCGTCCCTTTGCCTTCGAGGGCAAGCGCCGAATGATGCAGGCCGAGCGCGGCATGCAGGAGTTGCTCGAATCTGTCGACACCCTCATCGTCATTCCGAATGAAAAGCTGCTCGCCGTTGCAAAGGATGCCGGCTTCTTCGAGTCGTTCCGGATCGCTGATGACGTGCTCCGTCAAGGGGTGCAGGGAATCTCGGACATCATCACCATTCCTGGCGTGATCAACCGCGACTTCGCCGACGTAAAAACCACCATGGCTGGAATGGGCTATGCAGTCATGGGCACCGCATCGCGTTCGGGAGCGAACCGTGCCGTGGATGCTGCCGTAGCGGCGATGGCCTCGCCGCTGCTCGAGGCTGGTGCAATCGATGGTGCCCGCGGCATTCTCATCAATATCACCGGATCGAGCAGCCTTAAGCTGAGTGAGGTCAATGAAGCCTCGAGCATCATTCAGAACGCCGCCCACGAGGATGCTAACATCATCTTCGGCGCGGTACTTGACGAGACCATGGGCGACGAGGTGAAGATCACCGTCATCGCCACTGGCTTCCGCCAGGCGGAGATGCCTTTGCGCCGCGAACGCATGATGGCCGATCCAGCGCTACCGACCAGCCGTCATGATGTGCCGATCCAGCGCTATTCAGCCCCAAAGCCGGCAAGTCCCAACCCCTCGAGTTCAAACCCGGCAAGCGCCCGGTTTGCGAGTGAGACCGCCCGTGAGCTGGACGTCAGGCCGACAGCAACTTCAAGCGTGATCGGTTCTCCGGGCGAGTCGGCGGCAGGTGTGGAGGAGCCGCCACGGGAGCGCGCCGTTTCGCCTGATACACTGGTGCCCGTTCGCGCCTCCGTCTTCGATGACGACTTCTTCCGCAATTCCAGTGACGCCGAATCGCACCGGTCGCCGGGGATCGTCTCCGCCAGCACCCCGCCGTTCGAACCGGATGAACAAACTCATGGAATAGCCGAACACGACTTTCTACTATCGGTGGACGTCCAACCCGCAGCACAAAAAAGTACACCGGTGTGGGCAGTCTCGGTAGCTGAGCCAGTGCTCCGGAATCCATCGTTCGCGGTCGCACGTACTGTTGAAGTCGAACAGCAGGAGTCCGAAGAACTGGACATACCAGCATTTCTACGGCGCAATCACTGAACGTGCGCAGTGCGAAGGTGGAAAGAAGCTTTCGTCTGCACGACGATGAGACACTAGAGTAAATGCAGGATTGAATACCGGTGGTACCGGAGTTGTCAGTCAGGGAGTGGCGAAGTGCAGATAGTAGAGATAATGAGGCAGCTTCGCAGGACGCTACTATATGCCGTGTTGGCTGGGCTGGCGATGGCTGTCCCGCTGTTTGCGCGGACTCATCATGCGACGGCACATGCAAGTGCCCAGCACCCCCGCAAGGACGCAGTGTTGCATGGCAGGACGGCATTGGCCCGTCGCAAGTCGGTACACGGCAGAACGTTGGTTCGAACCGTTGCCGGTAAACGTGGTCGACGTGGCGCGCGAGCGACTCTCGCTGTTCGCCGGACACGATACTCGGAACACTTTTCGGCAAGCTCGTTTGCGGAAAACGTGGACAATCTGACCTTGGGCGATGTGACGGCCGGGGAAGACTCAACCGTCCGCGCAGCAGCGATCCAGGCGCTCGGCAATATGAACGGAACCGCTCTTGCAATCGACCCTTCAAGCGGCCGTATTCTCGCGATGGTCAATCAGAAGCTTGCACTCTCGAGCGGCGCCGAACCCTGTTCGACGATCAAGCTGACAGTTGCACTGGCAGCTCTTGAAGAGGGACTTGTCAAGCGGGACACCCCCGTGAGCCTCGGCGGTAAATACCATGTCGACCTGACCTATGCACTGGCAAAGTCGATTAATCCTTACTTCGAGACGCTCGGGCGTACGCTCGGCTTCGAACGCGTGAAGCATTATGCAAACGAGTTTGGTCTGGGGGAGTTGGCCGGCTATCACATTCAGGGCGAGCAACTCGGCGTGTATCCGGACCAGGAACTTCCCGCTAAGATGGGCGGCGTCGGTCGCATGTGTTCGTTCGGCGAGAGCATCTCCATGACACCGCTGCAGCTGGGAGCGATCGTTTCCGCTATCGCTAATGGCGGCACGCTCTACTATCTGCAGCATCCCGAGACGCCGGAACAAGTAGCAAGCTTCAATCCGAAGGTAAAGCGTATCCTCAACATCGCGCCGATCATCCCCGAGATCGTGCCCGGGATGGCTGGAGCTGTGAGCTCCAGCTTTGGCACCGCCCGTTCTCTGCGGGCCAGCTTCAGCGAGTTTCCGGTTATGGGCAAGACCGGCACTTGCTCAAACAAAGGCACGCGCTTCGGCTGGTTCGGTTCCTACGCCGAGACTCCCACCGGACGCATCGTAACGGTGATCTTTCTCCAGGGCGGACGGCCTACATTTGGACCAAAGGCAGCGGAGTTGACGGGCGACTTCTATCGAGCGCTGTGGGATAAGAGCTACTTCACGCCGAAGATAGGACCCGTAACGATCACGGGAACCCGGTAGAGCAGGGCTGCCTTCGAAAGTTCTCAGGACGGGACGCGCGATGTACATTCTGACAGCGGCAGAGATGGGCGACGCAGACAGACGCTCAACCGAGGAGTTTGGTATCGATCCCGGCGATCTAATGAAGCAGGCCGGTGCGGCTGTAGCTTCTTTCTGTCTTCGTCAGTATCCGTCTGCCATGCGCATCACGGTCCTATGCGGCAAAGGAAACAACGGCGGTGATGGATTTGTAGCAGCCCATCTTCTGGCAGACGCTGGCCGCAACATAAGCGTTATGCTGCTTGGCCGTGTAGCTGAGCTCAAAGGGGAAGCAGCCATCGCATCGGCTCAGCTTCAGGGCAGAGCCTCTCCGATCGAGATCATGGAGATCGATGATGAAGCTGAACTCACCGGCATCTTCGATCGTGCCGAGCTGGTGTTGGATGCTGTCGTCGGTACTGGATTTCGACCGCCCTTACGAGGCCTTGCAGCAACCCTGCGAAACGTGTTGCTGCGATCGCACGTGCCTGTAGTTGCTGTCGATCTGCCTTCAGGTTGGGATGCGGACTCGAACGAGCAGAAGATCGAAGGCACGTTCCCAGCGGATGCGGTCGTGACATTTACCGCTCCCAAGAGAGCGCATGTCTTCGGTCATTTGACGGAGCGGACCTTTGGCCCGGTTGTTGTCGCAGACATTGGTTCGCCGTCTGATGCGGTGCAGTCTGCGACGAGGTTGACGTGGGCAGGAGCCTCGAAGACGATCGCGGAGAAGCCTCGCGACGTGAACTCGAACAAAGGCATGTACGGCCACGTGCTGCTGATCGGCGGCAGCTACGGCAAGGCCGGGGCTCCGTCGATGTCGTCGCTTGCCGGTCTCCGAGCGGGCGCCGGCCTTGTCACAGCAGCAATCCCGGAGTCGATCCTCAACACGGTCGCGCTGTTGACTCCGGAGCTGATGGTCGTTCCGCTGGCCGAAAGCAATGGCACCGTGGCTCTTTCGAATCTTGATGGCGGAACGCTCGATAGATTGTTGAAGGGCATCACAGTGATTGCTGTCGGACCTGGACTCTCGACCGAGGGTGAAGCATCGGAGTTCGCGCGCCGGCTTGTTGCGAGGACAACGCTTCCCATCGTGATCGACGCCGATGCACTGAACGCCTTCGACGGCCGCGCCGATCTGCTGAACGGGACAGGACGGACCGTGGTGCTGACACCTCACCCAGGCGAGATGGCTCGCCTTCTCGGCATCACCGTCAAGGAGGTCCAGGCGGATCGCATCAACCTCGCCCGGCGCTTCGCCACGGAACACCGGCTGACACTCGTGCTGAAGGGCTGGCGAACGCTGATCGCTCACCCTGACGGTAGAGTCGCAGTAAACACGAGCGGCAATCCGTCGATGGCAAAAGGTGGCAGCGGCGATATCCTGACCGGAATCGTCGCCGCTATGCTCGGCCAATTCCCGCACGATGTAGCAGGTGCAGTCGAAGCTGCTGTCTACCTGCACGGCTTGGCCGGCGACTTCGCCGCGCTCGCAATGGAGGAGCACACGGTACTCGCGACCGACACCGTCGCGCACCTCGCAGCGGCGTTTCACTACCGGGTCAAGGATGCCGATGGGCTCACGTGGTTGGCCGGTGTGCATTCGTGATCGTGCATCGTCAGAGCGGGAGTGCCAGGTGATAGAGCGGCGATTTAAGACGCGCTCCGTGAATGGAACCTTTGCTATCGGCGAAAACATCGCTGAACTCATGCTTCCCGCGCCGAAAATGTTCGTTCTGCGCGGAGATCTCGGCGCAGGCAAGACCACACTCGTCAAAGGTATCGCCGCTGCTTTGTGCGCGGCGGAACCCGACGAGGTGACGAGCCCGACCTTTACACTAGTGCATGAATATCAAGGAAAAAAAGTTCATCTCTACCACCTCGATCTCTATCGTCTTGAAACCGAGCGCGAGCTGGCCATCCTTGGCCTTGACGAGATGATCGCCGAGCCGGACGCGCTCGTTCTGGTGGAATGGGGCGAAAAATTTCAGAGTATCGTCAGCCGAGCCGATGGTGAAATCACCGTCGAGCACGCCGGCAATAACGAGCGCATGTTCTACGTTCGGGTGAACTGACAAAATTGTTTCGGACTCAACGGCGTTCTGCCTTCAGTGGAAAGAAGATCACAAACACTGTTCCGCACCGCACCGCGTCCTGAGAACTTCTTAGCTGCAGATGAGCATCGTGTTTATCCAGAATTCCCTTGCTCACCCAAAGCCCCAGTCCCGCACCTCTGGCGCCTTTGGTCGAGAAAAAAGGCTCGAAGAGGCGATGCTGTGTCGTAGCGTCGATGCCAGAGCCGTTATCGGCAATTGTCAACCGAACGCCGGGGCGGCCCGTACTCCACTCGCTGCCATCCCGCACGCGCACGGTGATTGTTGCGCCCCTCGTTGCACTTACTGCATCGAGCGCATTGCCGATCAAATTGGCAAGAACCTGGCGCACATCCGAGCTGTAGCAGAGTAACAGAGCCGACTGGCGATCTTCGACGATCATCGTTGCGGATGCATGAGCGATCCGCACCCTGAAGAGCATCCGTGTGGACTCAACCAGCTCCGCCAGCCGGGTGGGCACCGGGCCATCCGACTGGCTATGAAAACGGAGTGTTTGTGTCACGATATGGGAGACCCGTTTCAGCTCTTCCTGCGCTTGCATGACATAGGACGCCCGCTGCTCTGCCGCATCGTCCATTTGTGCCATATAGAGCAGATTGGTCATGGACTGGAGCGGATTGTTGATCTCGTGTGCCATCGAGCTGGCCAGCCGACCTACCGCTGCCAGCTTCTCGACTGTCCGCAAAGCCGTGGCGTTCCGCTCTTGTTCAATCAGCTTAAGCCTCAGTTCAAAGCGAGCCATTACCTGCCGTGCCAGCGCTTCGAGCGCCTCAATCTGCTCCGGCTTCAGCACGCGTGGTCGAGAATCGAAGACACACACCGTGCCGAGAATATATCCTCCGGGAGATATAAGAGGTGCACCCGCGTAGAACCGGATCTGTGGACCATCGACAACGAACGGATTCTCTCGAAAGCGCTGGTCGAGCAGGGCATCCTCAACAATCATGGTATCTGGCTGCAGCAAAGCACACGCGCAGAACCCACCATCTCGGGCCGTCTCGCTTCGCCCGAATCCCACTTCGGATTTAAACCATTGCCGGTCTTGATCCACGAGCGTAATGGTGGCGTATGGCGTGTCACAGATAAACGAAGCCAGCATCGTTACATCGTCGTAGCCTTGCTCGGATGGGGTATCAAGAATCTGATACTGCTGCAACACTTTAAGGCGCTCATCTTCGTTTACGGGGATCGGTGCGGTGAACATAAGTGGCCAGATCTAGTAAAGCAGACATAACCACCTCCAGTCGACGATCTGCCTCTCATTCCTGGATAATCACCACCGGAGCGCTCTGTAACCATTCGATCAGTCTCGAACCAGTACGAGATCTGCCTCATCAATGCCACGAACCGCACTCCTTTAGCTGCTGAGGCAAGTGTCGGTAAGAGAGGAACGACGCGGCACCGCGGAAACCTCTCTAAAAATCGTATTCGAGCTGAAGCACGCAGCTCTATCGCGCGGCGCAGTGGAGAGACCACCGCATTGCGCTGCTGTTCTGCCTTTCCTCAGTATGAGATCTTCTTCCTCTAGTTACAGACGGCTTCCTAGAAGCTGCCGGCAAAGATCGCCTTTAGTTTAGCTCGCAGACCCTGCTCTTCGCTCGCTCGGCGAATCTGCGTCCTGTGTGTGTACAGCAGCATGCCTATGGCTGCAGCATACTCGGGCTTGACGAGTTCAGGCGGCATGCGCGAGAGCGGCACTGGATATCCGATGCGGGCCGGGACACGCAGCAGGCTCTCTGCGTTATCCAGCAGGCCAACAAGATTCGATCCGCCGCCCGTCAGCACGCAGCCTGCACCCAGCGCCTCGAGGACACCGCCCTCACGAAGGTTATTTCGGAGCAAGGTGAAGAGCTCCCGCGCGCGTGGTTCCAGAATCTCCGCGAGAAAACGCTGTCGAACCATCCGCGCCGGCTGTCCTCCCGAGATCGCGAGATCGCCGCCGATCTCGATCTCATTCAACTGAGGGACGGAGGTGACCACACAGTTTCCATAGGTCATCTTCAGCTGCTCGGCCTCCTGCACCGTAACGTGAAGACCGACTGCGAGATCATTCGTAAAGTGGTCTCCGCCTACCGGCAAGACCGCTGTGTGAGCGATCGAACCCTCGAAAAAAACCGCCAGCTCGGTCGTACTGGCTCCAATGTCCATGACGCATACGCCCAGTTCGCGTTCGTCGGAGGAGAGCACCGCCTCGGCTGCAGCCAGGCCCTCGTACACCGTATCCTCCACCTCGAGCCCGGCGCGATTGGCACAGGTCACGACACTCTGCGCCACGCCGCTCGAACAGGTTGAGAGATGCAGGTTGACCTCCAACTTGTTTCCAACCATCCCCATTGGGTCGTGAATGCCGGATTGATCATCGAGAATGAACTCCTGCGGCAACAGATGGAGCACCTCGCGATCAGGCGGAAGCGCGACGGAGCGGGCACGGTCGACGGCAGCCTTGACCTCCTCCCGCGTAATCTCCCGCATGCGACTTCCCATGCTGATCCCGCCGCGACTGTTGACGCCGCGTATGTGAGTGCCGCCGATGCCGACGACGCAGCTTTCGATTCCTGCCTTGGTGAGGCGCTCCGCAGTGAGCGCAGCGCGATTGATCGCCTCGGCTGCAGGTCCAAGCTCGGCGATCAGGCCTTTGCGCATGCCGAGCGAAGGCTCGATGCCGTGGCCCCGGTATCGGAGAACACCATCCTGTAGTTCAGCGACAAGAACGATGCTCTTCTGGCTCCCTGCGTCCAGAACGGTGATTAAGTTAGTCGGCTTCTGGTTCATCGCGGTGCCACCTGCGGCGGATGATATGTGTCCTGATAGGAATCTCTTGGGAAGAGCGGTCTTCCTGCTGCAGGTTTTCCGGCCGTAGACTTTCCAGATGAAGAGTTCACGTGAAAACTGGAGCGTGCTGCAGCACTGCCCGAGGACGGTTGGCTGGCCGGCTTCGCTGCGGAAACCGTGGAAGATGCTGGACTTGCTACTGTGCTGGAAGCAGACCTCTGTACAGGTTTGACGCGAGGTCCAGCAACTGACCGAGTGCGTTTAGTCACCACGAATCGCTTGAGTCTCCCCAGCACGACCCGTTTCAGTGAAGAAGGAGGCTTCATCTTCAGTGGCGCCTCTCTCGCCGGCAGTTTGCGAGCTGCGGGCGCATGATGAGTCGCAACAGCATGTGCAGCTTCCGGCGTTGACCTGTTTAAGGCTTGTTTTTCAACAGCGGCTGGGCTCGAAGCGTTTGATGGCGTGTCAGTTGTCGGACCGGCGGAGTTTGCCATGTCAAGCACAACCTCTCTTTCATAACGCATATCGACAGACGCCAGATTTGGGAACTGGGTGTGCCACTGGGGTAACAGCTCCTGGAATTTGCGGTAGCGCTCTAGAAAATGATCGTCTCCAAAATGCACCAGGATTTCCGCCGAGTGGTCCGGGATGAGAGCCTTCACATCTTCAGGATTTGACAGGTCGACCTCACTCAGAATTTCCGAAACTTTCTCTCCCGCGCTGTCGAGGTCCGCCGTAAACCTTTGAAAAATCTTGATGCGTGCTGCGCGGGTCGACGCCGGATCTGCGGCAAAGATGCCCGTTACAACAGGAAATGAGTAGTGCGGTTTGGCCTGCGAACCCGCCCCGTCCTTCGACATATCGAGCAGCACACCGTTCCCGTCCACCAGACCGATATGAGAGCCTTGCCGGACAAACGCAATTGGCTCGCGTTCCACAATCGAGAGGCGGATGCGGCCGGGAAGCAGACGCATAACCGAGGCATGCTGCACCCAGGCGAGAGCTTCGAGATCTGCCTGTCGTTTGGTAAGTGAGATGCGGAAGATGTTGCGTCCAACATCTTCACCGAAGATGTCAAGTAGCTGGGCACGCGTCACGTGATGATTACCCTCGATTTCGATCGATGAAGGCGACTGAATGATAAACCGCTCATCATGCAGCAGGAAGGATCGCGTAACCATCAGAAGAGCGATTCCAGCGCCTGCGATCGCCAGCAGCATCATGCCGGTGGCAATCCGGGCAGCAAGGCTCTTGGGCAGCAATCGGGTGCGCAGCTTTGAAAACGGGCCCGAGGGGCGCGCGCCACACTTCTCCTGCCGCCGGTCATCATTGTCCTCGGCAACGCCGAACCCGCCTGCGAAGTCCTCACCTAAGTCGCGGCGCAGTCTGATTCCTTCGCCCGGTCCTGAAGACAATCTCTGAGCAGCGCGGGACGGATTCAATGAAGACACATACCTCTGCTCCGGCTCATCCAGCATCGCCGTTCCGCGTTTCGACATGGGGTTCCCTGATCGCACGCCTAAGCAAGGCCGCGAAGAATCGCCACTTCGACTATAGCGCGCCCAACCCGCTTAGGAGCTCCCTTCTTGGGGGAGTATCGATTGAGGAACTCGATCGAGCAAAATCGATCACGGATCTACGGAGAATCCTCATCTTTGTTGCCTAGCGACGCATGGCTCTTTAGAACGGGCGGTTGGGTACATCTCTTGTGACTCAGCTCGCGGTATCTCGCAACGCTGTAAGGAGCAATTGCGCCGCATGCGAGACGCTACCCGCACCCAGCGTCAGAATTACATCACCATCCTGCGCCTCCGTAACGAGAGCGGCGACCGCGTCGTCTACACCAGGCGAATACCGTACCCTGAGACACCCCTTCGCGGCGATGGCTCTCACCAGAGTGGAAGCATCGATACCCGGAATCGGCTCCTCGCTTGCGGCGTAGATCTCGAGAACCTGCAGCGTGTCCGCATCGCCGAAGGCCGCGGCAAACTCCGGCAACAAGTCCCGTGTCCGCGTGTAGCGGTGAGGCTGGAAGAGAACATGGACATGTTTGTAGCCGCACTCTCTGGCCGCCCGGAGTGTCGCGAGGATCTCCGTCGGATGATGGCCATAGTCGTCCACCACGGTAACACCACGCACCGTCCCCTTCTCCTGAAAGCGACGATCAACACCGCGAAAGGTCTCCAGACCGGCCGCGATCTGCTCGGGAGCTACATTGAGCTGAACACCAACGGCAACGGCGGCTGTGGCATTCAGCACGTTGTGACGCCCTGGAACATGCAGGCTGAAGGGCCCCAGTACCAGCCCCTTATAGTCCACCTCGAAGCGCGAGTGACAGTGCGGCTGTTTCGGTAAAATCTGCAGCCGGAAGTCGGCATCTGCACTCTCGCCATAGGTGTGAAACTTGCGCCGGACGCGCGGCAGCAGAGCGCGAAGCATCGTATTGTCGACGCACGCCGTCGTGGCGCCGTAGAACGGTACCTTGTCCATGAACTCCAGGAAAGCCGCTTCTACGTCTTCCATATCGCGATAGCAATCCATGTGTTCGCGGTCGATATTGGTGACGACCGCAAGAATCGGCGATAGCTTTAGAAAAGATCGGTCGCTCTCATCGGCTTCCGCTATAAGGTATTGCGAGTTCCCCAGCCGTGCATTCGACCCGAGCGCGTTAACCCGGCCGCCCACGACGACTGTCGGGTCAAGTCCACCTCCAGCAAGCACTGCGGCGATCATCGATGTCGTTGTCGTCTTTCCGTGCATGCCCGCGATTGCGATGCCGTACTTCAATCGCATCAACTCCGCCAGCATCTCTGCACGTTGAATTACGGGGATCTTGCGCGACCTTGCCTCAAGCACTTCAGGATTGATGGATGCCACCGCCGAACTCGTCACTACAACATCGCTCGCCGCTGCATTGAGCGCTGCGTGACCCTCAAAGATGCGCGCGCCCATACTCTCCAGCCGGTCCGTTGCAGGCGAGCGGCGCAGGTCCGAACCGGACACCGGATATCCCATTGTCAGCAGGATCTCCGCGATCCCGCTCATTCCAATGCCGCCAATTCCAATGAAATGAATTCGCTGCGACGAGGCTAATAAAACGTGACCGGGCAAAAACATTGGACTCGCTTCTCGCTTTCAAGGGAAGGCGCGATGTATGTCAGCGCACAGCCCTCCACTCTATCAGCGGAGAGCTGTATTGAAACGGATCGCCTGCTGACACTCGATTGCCTGGTGCGAATGTCTATCGCTCCGTATTGGGACCGTGCGGCGGCTCGCCGAGCGGAGGGACCGGTGGCGTACGCTTTCGCTTCTTCACCGGTGGTGCCGAGCTAGGCGGCCGGTGCTTGCTGTTGCCGCTGCGTCGTTTGCCGGTAGCTTCTATCACGCTTCGCATCCAGTAATTGCCTTCAGCGTCGACCTCGATACCGTGAACTTCGCGCTCGAACCCGGGGAAGCGCTTGCTGAACTCTTCCATTGCGAGAATCAGTCGAATCACGGGGCTCTCCGGCCCCCCCAGCCGTTCGCCCGGCATGCTCATCGGGATGCCCGGCGGGTACGGCACCAGCATGACCGCCGCAATACGTCCGGCCATATCACTGAAGCGGATCTTCTCGGTCTCATTCCGCAGCAGCTTCTGGTAGGTCTGTGCCGGTGTCAGCACTGGGTCGAAGTCCTCATCGCAGGCTGCGTTCACCAGGCCGGAGAGATCCAACTGCTTCATTGCCACATGCATCTCGTCTGAGAGCTCCTTCAGGCTGACGTTCCGGTAGCGGGCGGGGAAGCGCGACACAAGCTCCGGCATTGCCTCTTCTAACGCAGCCTCAGTGTCGTATAGCCGTTTGAACTCGAAGAGGTTCTCGAGCAGAGCACCCCACTTGCCCTTCGATGTACCTACCGAGAACAGCACCAGCACCGTATAGTCGCCGGTACGCGCAATCTCAACCCGGCGCCCATCGAGAAACTCAGTCAAGATAGCAGCCGGAATTCCCCAGCCACTGACGACACCTTGCGCATTCACGCCCGGAGTCAGTATGGTCACCTTGGTCGGATCGAGCATGCAGTAATCGTCGGCGATGTCCTCATCCTGGAAGCCGTGCCAGTCCTCGCCGGTCTTCAGCGTCCATGCACTGGAGCGATTCGTCAGCAGGCCGTCGGCAGCCTCTTCGAGCAGATACGTCTCGCCGTCGTGCGGATCAAAGACGTGCTCCGGCTGATACAACCGGAAGAACCATCCCTCCCCGGCCTCGCGCAGGCGATGGCCGATCGAGGACATCGCCTTGCGAAAGCTGATCGCGTCCTGCAGCGTCTCGCTCATCAGCGTCGGGCCGGCAGGCTCATCCATCATGGCTGCTGCCACGTCGAGCGAAGCGATCAGTGGATAGAAGGGTGAGGTCGTTCCATGCATCATAAAGGCCTCGTTGAACTGATCGAAGTCGAGTGTCGCACGAGGACTCAACTTCACGTGAATCATGGACCCCATCGAGAACGCAGCCAGCATCTTGTGCGTGGACTGCACGGCAAAGATAGCGGGGCGCTCCGGCATGTCATCCGGAACCCCCATGGCGAAGCGGCCTTGGTAGATCTCATGGAACTTCGCATAGGCATACCATGCCTCGTCGAAGTGAATGCGCGGGACCGACTTCGCCAACTCAGTCACCACACGGTTTACGTCATAGCAAAGACCGTCATAGGTGGAGTTAGTGACAACCGCATACGTCGGAACCTGCGACCGCGCTCCCACCGCCAGCGGACTCTTCTCAATCAAGCCCTTGATGAAGTCCGGATGGAAGCGCTTCAGCGGCACCAGGCCGATCATCCCGTAGCCGTTGCGGGTCGGCTTCATGTACACCGGACGCGCCCCCGTGACCGTCAGCGAATGACAAATTGACTTATGGCAGTTTGCATCCGCCAGCACGATGTCGTCCTGCGCGATCACTCCATGCCCTATGATCTGGTTGGATGTCGACGATCCGCCCAGCACATAGAAGGTCCAGTCCGCCCCGAAGATGCGCGCTGCATTGCGCTCCGATTCTCCAGGCGGCCCGATGTGATCGAGCCACGAGCCGAGCGGCGCGGTCGAGATGCCCAGGTCCGAGCGCATGATGTTCTCGCCGAAAAACTTGTGAAACTCCATCCCGATCGGGTGCTTCAGAAAGGCAACACCGCCCATGTGTCCCGGCGCATCCCACGAGTACGCGCCCTGATCGTTGTACTTCTTCAATTCGCGAAAGTAAGGCGGCAGCAGTTGCTCGTGATAGCGGTCCACGGCGAAGTCCACCCGATTCGCGATAAATGCTGGCGTATCCCCAAACAGGTGAATGTACTCATGCACCTGTTTAACGACTTCTAGAGGCAATTCCGAGACCAGCGTCCGGTCGGCAATCAGAAAGATGGGAATCTTCTTGTTGCGGCGGCGCACGGCGCGCAGAATCTTCAGCGCCGCCAACTCATCGAGCTGGTTCTCTCCCTCAAGATCCCAATCGAGCAGAATCGCACTGTACGATGGGTCGGACGTCACCAGCGACAGCCCATCCTCCGGTGTCGACGTTCGCACGACTTCGTAGCCCTCCTCGCCGATTGCATCAACCAGCCGCTCCATGGCCCGGTCCGAGACCGAATCCGTGCCCCCCACTTCACTCGCAATCAGCAGAACCCAACGCCCTTCGCTCATATACCTCTCACTCTCTCGATGGTACAGGCAAGTGGGGGCGGGCTGATTGAAGCGGTATGAATGGGCAATCTAGCTATGATTCGACTCATCCGGGTATTCGAGTCTCGCCTGTCCCGGTCGCGGTTCCAGTTCTGCCCCGTCGCGCGAAGTTTCCCCTACTCCTCTACCTCCATAGATGAACACGCTCCTGTCCAGAGCACAGAGTGCCTGGTCCACTTGCTTTAACTGCTTCTAGCGACCAACAAATGCTCCTGTGACTGGATGGGATGTCGGACTTACATGCTTGTGAAGGATTGCGACGTATTCTTCAATTGACAAATTCTCAATCATCACGCTGTTTAGGCTTAGGATCAAGCATCTTCGTTCTAGGAAGTGCTAAGAAGATGAACAACCTCGCGCATTCCGGAGAGGTCTTGAGGGAGCTCGTAGAACTTCGATGTGACTGCTTTCGCTGTCTCGGAGTCGATACACGCGCTTCTTCAATGGCCATATAGGCATCTCCGCCTTCATGGCGCTAAGCTTGAAGCCGCTCTCTGACCGACGCCAAGAATGTGGATGAATATGCAGGCGCTGTACAACCTCTGGCAAGCACGGAAGTCGAAACCAATGCGCGAGACCGTGACAGGAAGCACGGAGAGTTGCTGAAGACCTGAGTAGACGGGCGTGCTATTCACACCAACACTCTTCTTTTCTGTCCGCGTCATACGTTCAAGCTGATCGCCTGCACCATACGAACGATATGCACCAAAGCATCCGGCCGGCTCAGCCGTGATGCTTGCGCACCCATCTCTGCCCGCCGCCCCGCATCCCGCAGAAGAGTCACCAGGGCCGCCAACAGCCGCTCCGGCGTCATCTCCGCCTCCAGCATCATCTCCGCCGCGCCTGCACGTGCGAAGACCTCCGCGTTCTTTCGCTGATGATCATCGGCTGCCTGCGGAAACGGTATAAGCAGCGACGGTTTGCCCGCCGCCGCGAGTTCCGCGACCGAACTTCCACTCCTGCAGAGAATCAGATCCGCCTCCGCGAAGCGTCGCGGCATATCTTCGAGAAAGGCAGAAACCTCCCATCGCGCGCCATCTGTGCCGGACGCTTCATACGCCTGCCGTGTACTCTCCGCATGGCGCGCACCCGCTTGATGCAACAAAGTCAGACCCGGCACTTCTGCGAACAACGAATGAAGAATCTGCGGCATTACCTGATTCAATGTCCTCGCACCCTGGCTGCCACCAAAGACCAGCAAATGAGGCGCTGCATCAGACGGTCGTGGAGAGAGCGAAAAGAACTCCCGCCGCACCGGAACCCCGGTCACTTCCGCATTCCGAAAGAATCTCCGGCTCTCTTCAAAGCTGATCGCTGCCGCACTCACCCGCCGTCCGATGATCCGGTTTGCCAACCCCGGTGCAGCGTTCGGCTCGTAGGCAAGCGTTGGGATACGCAGCAGCGAAGCCGCCATCATCGCCGGTCCCGATGCGTACCCTCCTACACCTACCACTGCATGCGGCTGAAAAATTTGTAACAGCGAGATACACCGCTGTATTCCTCTGGGCAGAGCCGTCAGCGTCCGTGCCCGCGTCAAGAGCGAAACATTCTTCAGCATCCCCACGTCGATCAGTTCCAGCCGGAATCCCGCCTCGGGAACCAGTCTGGTCTCGATCCCACGCGCTGTTCCTACGAATCGCACCTCGGCGCCAACCGCATCGCGTAACTCGCAGGCGATCGCCAATGCCGGAATCACGTGCCCGCCCGTTCCGCCTCCGGCGATCAGCACACGCAGTTGTACCTGTCCTTCTATTCCCTTCTCCCTGTCCCTGCACCCAGCCTCAATCGATCTCTCGCGTTACGTTCAGCAGCACACCCATGCTCGCCAGTGTGATAAATACGGACGTCCCGCCAGAGGAGATGAATGGCAGCGGGATCCCTTTCGTCGGCAGCAGCGCCAGCACCACGCTTATATTGAAGAAGGCTTGGATCAGCACCGCCGACGTAATTCCGAAGGCAAGAAATCGCGCAAACGGATCGGTAGACAGGAAGGCTGCCCGGAGCCCGCGATAGCCAAGCGCGACAAATAGCCCTACCACTATCACCGCGCCAATCAAGCCTAATTCTTCACACACATTCGCAAAGATGAAGTCCGTATGCGGCTCCGGCAGATAGAACAATTTCTGCCGACCTTCCATGAGCCCGAGCCCATGAAAGCCGCCCGTGCCGACGGCTATCAGAGACTGCAGGATGTGAAAGCCCGTTCCCCGCGGATCCGTCTCGGGATCGACGAATGCCAGCATGCGCGCGCGCCGCCACGCCACGTGGAACAGCATAAAATAAAGCACCGGTGCCGCCACAGCTGCGCCAATGGCGAAGTAGCGCGCCTGTGCCCCAGCAAGATATAACATGAGTGCCATCACCGAAGCGCACACAAGCGCAGTTCCCAGGTCAGGCTCTTTCAGAATGAGCACGACGAAAAGCAGAGGCACCGCAACCGCCCGCAGGATCGTTCCCTTCCAGTCGTCCATCTGGTGGATGCGCGTCTGCAGAAAGTACGCTAAAAACAGCACCACGACCGGCTTCGCGATCTCCGAAGGCTGAAAGGTGAAGAAGCCGCCAAACCGGATCCAGCGATGGGTGTGGTGTGAGTCGTGCATAGCAAAGACGCCCACGAGTAGCAGCATCGTAAACGCAACCGCCGGGAATACAACGCGCGGATTGTTATACCGTCGATAATCCACCTGCATCAGCGCAAACAGCGCAATCAGTCCCAGCACTGCCCAGAGCGCCTGCTTAATCACAAATGTGTAGGGCGAGCCATATTTCGCTTGCGCCATGACTGCTGACGCGGAGAACACCATTACCAGCCCAAAGAGCACCAGTAAGAGCACAACACCGAACAGCCATTTATCGACGCCCACCCGCTTCGCCATCTACTTCACTCACCTTGCGTCCGCGACGCCTGTGCCACTTCGCTCCCATACCAGTTCACGAAAGACGCGACCTCGATGTTCATAACTCTCGAATTGATCGAAGCTCGAGCAGGCTGGGGCCAGCAAAACCACGTCGCCTGCCGCAGCAGCCATAGCTGCCTGGGCGACCGCAACCTCGATTGTGCCTGCCTTCACCATCTTCACCACTCCCTGCAGTTGCCGCTCAATCTTTTCCGCCGCCGAACCAATCGTATAAACAGCGTTGACCCGTTCGCGCAGCAGCGGTGCCAGCAAACTGTAGTCGGAATCCTTATCCTTGCCCCCAAGAATCAAGTGGACGCCACGATCAAACGATGCAATCGCCTTCATCGTCGCGTCGACATTGGTCGCCTTCGAATCGTTGTAGAACGCAACTCCGTCCACCTCCGCTACGAACTCCAGCCGATGCTCAACCACTCGGAATGCAGCCACCGAGGTACGAATGCTCTCTGCCGAAATGCCCGCTATCCGGGACACACACGCCGCTGCCAGCACGTTCTCGGTATTGTGGGCACCCTTCAGCAGAATCTCGCTCACCGGCATCACCGGCTCGGTCACCCCATTCTCCTTCGCGACGAACGCGATCACGCCATCCCGCACAAACGTTCCCTGCCGCACCATCTTTGTCGCGCTGAACCAGAACACCCTCGATCTCGTCTTGCCAGCGCACATCTGCACCGCGCGGTCATCTGCATTGAGAACCAATGCGTCCTCCGCCGTCTGCCGCGCAAAGATCTTCTCCTTTGCAGCCGCATAGTTCTCAAAATTTCCATGACGGTCCAGATGATCCGGCGTTAGATTCAGGATCACCGCGATCTGCGGATGAAAGTCGACCACCGTCTCCAGCTGAAAGCTCGACACCTCGAGCACGTTCCAAGTCTCCGGCGTGTCATTCGCAATCAGTTCGATCACGGGCAGACCGATGTTGCCGCCCACCTGCGTCGGCAGCCCGGCATCTGCGAAGATCTTCCCAAGCAAACTCGTCGTCGTCGTCTTCCCGTTTGATCCGGTAATCGCGACCACTCGTCCCTGCAGATAGCGACTCGCCAGCTCCAGTTCCCCGATCACCGGCAGCCCGAACGCCATCACCTGCTTTACCTCCGGCGTATCGAGCGGCACCCCCGGCGACACCACAATCAGGTCTTGTCTCCTGAACGTAAGCAGACCATGCCCGCCCGCCTCGACCATAATTCCCGCCTCAAGCAGTCGCGGAATCTCACTCGCAAGTGCCGCCGAGCTTCGCGTATCGCTCACTGTCACTCGCGCCCCCCGCCCTCGCAGAAACAGTGCCGCCGCCAGCCCCGACTTCCCCAACCCGACCACCAGCGCCCGCTTGTCCTGCAGCTCCATATGCACCACTCTCTACACCTGTTCCCTGCTTCACCGCAACTTCAACGTAGTCAACGCCAGGAGCGCAAACACCAGCGCCATGATCCAGAACCTCGCAATCACCTTCGACTCCGACCAGCCACCCAGCTCAAAGTGATGATGCAGCGGAGCCATCCGGAAGATACGCTTCTTGTTCCGCAGCTTATAACTTCCCACCTGTAAAATCACGCTGAACAACTCCATGACAAACACGCCACCGATCAACGGGAGCAGAAGCTCTTGCTTGATGATCACCGCCATCGTGCCGATAGCGCCACCCAGGGCAAGACTTCCGACATCCCCCATAAAGACTTCAGCCGGGTGAGCGTTGTACCAAAGAAAGCCGATACTCGCTCCCACCATCGATCCGCAGAAGACCGTCAGTTCGCTCACCATCGGCATCCGCTGCAACTCCAGATAATCCGAGAAGACGATGTGACCGCTGACATACGTCAACACGGTCAGCGCTCCTGCCGCAATGATCGTGCAGCCGATCGCCAGACCGTCCAGACCGTCGGTCAGGTTGACCGCATTGCTCGCTCCCGCGATCACCAGCATCACAAATACTACAAACGGCAGGAACGCCAGCCAGTGCAAGTGGGGGATATGACCCATCCATTGCCAGACAAGATCGGGCCGAATGCGCTTTGCAAACGGAACTACCAGCCGTGTCGAATAGCGCCCCTGCGTCTCCATCACCACCAGTGTCACCGCAACCGCGCCACTTGCCAGCAGCTGCAACAGCAGCTTGCCCCGTGCGGAAAGCCCCTTGCTCCTCCGCCGAACCGTCTTGATATAGTCATCGGCGAATCCGATCGCGCCGAATGCCCCCGTCGAAAACATGATGAGCCACACAAAGGGGTTCGACAGGTCCGACCACAGCAGAGTAGGCACCAGGATCGCGATGCAGATCAGCACGCCGCCCATGGTCGGTGTGCCGCCCTTCTTCTGATGCGACTCCGGTCCGTCTTCGCGGATGTACTGCCCAATCTGAAACTCGCGCAGCCGCTCGATGACGAATGGTCCGATCAGCAAGCCGATCAAAAGCGCCGTCAGGCTCGCGAACACAGTTCGAAAGGTCAGGTAACGAAATATACGGAACAGCCGAAAATACGGAAACAGCTTCTGGTATAGCAGCCAATAGAGCAAAACGTCTCCGCCTTAGAGGGTATGTCTCAAGACTAGACCCGCAGCTTTATTGAAACGGACTTGCGAGGGTCTGGGCTATCTTAACAGCCTCAAACCTCCGCTTCGTTCGTTATCTGTGTTGCTGAACCAAACCTTGTCCCGCTAAATGCCATTTTCTAGCGCAAAGCAGAGCGCATCGGCTGCCATCACCAGTTCGAAGGCAAGGTGAGGATCATCGCCGCTATCTTTCCCCTGCTGCACCAGCTCCTCCGCTACCGGAAAAAGGTCGGGGCCCTTCCCGCGTCTCCGGTCTTCCACATTCTTGAGCCGATCAGTTACCTCGTCCATGAAACTTCTTAACCAGGGTCCTTTCGGCGCCTCCACCTTCTGACGATGCTTGTGCCGAGCCGCATAAAGCCCCGCCAGCGACAGGTGCTCCGCCGCCCGCAGTACACCGATAGCTTTCAGGGTCGTTTCATCGCCGCCCTTGCCTTCCAGCGCGTGCTCGTAGAGTTTCACGCCACGCTCCAGAAGGTCTCGAAGATCCCGGCCGGAGCCCTTCTCCATCAATGAAATCACAATAGAGGCTCGCTGCATGTGGTGAAAGGCGGTCCGAAGTCCACCCTGCGCTTCGCCATGCTTCAGGCTTGTCGCCTTCTTGCCCGCGTGCTTAACCGCTTTTTTCGCATGCTTCTTTGCATACTTCGCCAATGCGCTTGAGGCCTTTGCAGCTTTTCTTGCCAATGCGGACTTGTTCTCGTTTCTTACCAGTTCATCTGCCATAACTGTCTTGGATGCCTCCAGCCTCTAGGACACCAGTCTCACGAATCCAAAAACATCGCCAACGCACGCTCAAGTCTCACGCCGCGCGAGCCCTTCAGAAGTACGGCGTCCCCAGGAAGCAGGTTCGCTCTTATCCACTTTCCTGCGTCTTCTGGAGTCGCACAGAACAACGCTTCGACTCCGCTCCTTTGCGCCGCATCAACCAGCTTCCTCGCTGCACCGCGAACTCCAACTATCGCCGTCACGCCGTGGTCGGCCATGCGGCGGCCGCAAGCCGCATGCAGGGCAGCAGTTTCGGGCCCAAGCTCCAGCATCTCGCCTGCCACAACGATGTGCCGCTCCGCCGGCAGCGCCAGCAGCGCATCCACCATCGCGTCCAACGCTTTAGGATTAGAGTTATAACAGTCGTTGATCAGCGTCGTCCCGCGCCACCTAATGATCTCGCCGCGCTTGTCCCCCGCCGTGAGCCCGCCCAATGCCGTCGAGCACTCGGCCAAGCTGATTCCACTCTTCAAACCAATCGCGATCGCAGCAAGGGCATTGTAGACATTGTGCCGGCCCAGCAGGTGAAGCTGCACACTCGCCCGCTTGCCTTCAGCCTCGACGTTGAAGACGACACCCTCCGCGCCTACTTCGGTCACGAGTGTTGCCCGCACTGCTGCTCCCTCTGCCATGCCGAAGAAAACTGCTCGCTTCGCCAACCCGCGCCCGAAGCTCGCGACAAGGGGATCGTCGCCGTTCAGCACTGCCATACCGGCCGGCGTAAGCGCCTCGATCAACTCATATTTCGCCGCCGCAATACCTGCAATCCCTTCCGGGAAATGCTCCAGATGCACTGCAGCAACATTAGTCACAACAGCCCAGTCCGGTTCAGCAATCGTTGCAAGCGCAGCAATCTCTCCGGCGTGATTCATGCCCATCTCAAAGACTGCGACTTCATGCTCCGGTTCCAGTTTCAAGAGTTGTAATGGAAGGCCAAAGCCGTTGTTTAGGTTTCCTTCTGATTTCAGCACGTGGAACCTGGTAGCAAGCACTTGCGCTACCGCATCCTTCGTAGTCGTCTTTCCTGCCGATCCTGTGACGGCAATCACACGTTTCCCCCATGCCATCCGCACGGCATGAGCAAGCTTTTGCAGCGAACGCAGAACCCCATCCGTGTCTCCGTCTGGAACCCGCAGCAACTTGCAAGTATCCATTCCGGCCGGTTCCAGCCAGCGCATCGACACGACCGCCGCTGCCGCGCCATTCGTGAGGGCCGCCTCAACAAAGTCGTGTCCGTCCAGTCGCTCACCCTTCACAGCGAAGTAGAGTTCCCCAGCGTTCAACGAACGTGAGTCAATCGAATATCCCAGCACTTCGGTCTTCGTTGTGAAGTCGCCTTCAGCATAAATAAAGTCCGCAATCTGTCCCAAAGTAAGCTTCATCGCGCGTACCTGCCAGACGCAGACTGGGCGTCAGGCCCAAGTTTCAGTTTCATTGAGAGCACCCGTTCAGCACCCATCAGCCGTCCCGCCGCAAGATAAGCTTCACTTCGCGATCTCCTCCAATATGGCGGCCGCGACTGCCGCATCGTCGAACGGTATCGTTTCATCTCGTAAGATCTGAATCTTCTCATGTCCTTTGCCGGCGATCAGCACAATATCGCGCGCTCCCGCAGCACGAATTGCAATCTCGATCGCGCCCGCCCGATCCTCCTCCACGATGCACGTTGCGCCTGTCGCTTCAATTCCGGCAAGCGTTTCTTCGATAATAACCATTGGACTTTCGCTGCGGGGATTATCGCTCGTCAGCACCACCAGGTCGCTTCCCTCACCCGCAGCTTTTCCCATGCGTGGGCGTTTCGTCCGATCGCGGTCCCCGCCGCATCCGAAGAGCGTAATCACCTTGCCGCCGCGCTCTGCCACAAGCTCTCGAGCCAGCGCGATCAGATTTCGCAGCGCGTCTTCGGTGTGCGCATAGTCCACAACGACAGTTAAGCCGCTCTCACCGGCAGGCACCATCTGAAAACGTCCTGGCACCTGCGTTCCGGCCGCCGTGCCCGCCACAATTTGCGCCAGACTTAGCCCGCGTGCGTGTGCCGCAGCACTTGCCGCTAACAAGTTATAGATGTTCACCCGGCCCGTAAGCTGAGATCGCATCTCCACAGCGCCTTCAGGCGTCAGCATACGAAATTGTGTTTCTCCAGCAACCATCCGCACCTGCTCCGCGCAAAATTCTCCATACTGCCCCATCCCATACGTCACCACCTGGGAATGTCGCGCAATCTCCGCCAGCCGTGCACCGACCGCATCGTCCCTGTTGATTACAGCGACGCGGGGCGGCACCGTTCCGACGCCCTCAAATAATTTAGCCTTTGCCGCCAAATAGTTTTCCATCGTCCCGTGATAATCAAGATGATCTTGGGTTAGGTTCGTGAAAACCGCAACGTCTACAGGTAACCCCCAGACCCGCTCCTGCTCGAGCGCGTGGCTCGACATCTCCATCACCGCTTCCGTCGCACCGGCTTTCAACCCATCTGAGAAAAGTTCGAAGAGGTCCCTGCTCTCCGGCGTAGTGTGCGGTGATGCCCGAACCTCATCACCCACGTGAGATTCGATCGTTCCTACCAGCACACACGTTCGCCTTACGCTGCGCAGTATAGACTCCAGCAGATACGACGTGGTTGTCTTCCCATTCGTTCCCGTCACCGCGGTCAGCGCCAGCCTCTGCTCAGGATGCCGAAAAATATTTGCAGAGATCCCGGACAGTGCTCGTCGTCCGTTCTCCACGAGGTAAAAACCAATCGCCGGGCGGGCCGTCCGCGCCTGGTCCCATATTTCGCGCGAATCGGTCACCACCGCCGCTGCGCCACGACCTATGGCATCTCCAATAAAACGATTGCCATCCGTCGCTCCGCCGCGCATCGCAACGAAGACGTTGCCCGGCTGAACGCGCCGCGAATCATACGCGACGCCATTCACCTCTACAGAGCCTTGGCGACATTCGAGCGTCGCTACGCCCAGCATCGCTTCGTCGTTGCCCATAGTCTGCATTCTACTGTCCGGCTTATCGAAGAAAACGGACGACCACTTCGGTACCCGACGGAACCATCATCCCCGCGGCTGGAACCTGCTCTCGTGCCACCCCGCTTCCGAGTGGCTGGACTCTGAGGCCGGCTGCCTGCGCTTCCATCACCACGGAACGCAATCCCTCCCCGGCAAACGAAGGCACAGCCACTCGCGTTCCCGCGTCGACCACGATCGCACCATCTTCCTTGCGATGCAGCCCTGATGTACTCTCCTCTGCCGTTTGCTTCGCTGCTTCATCGACAATCCCACTGTTCAGGATCGAGTTCGATCCGCCGCCCGCGTGAAACGCCGCCAGCACCTTTGCCGGAATCAGCTTCATCATGTCTTCCGGCTTCAGCCGGCTCTCAGATTTGGATAGAGTCGCACTCGTGGCGTGAGGAGGTGTCGCCGTTACCGCGACCTGCTGCGAAGTTGCACGTAAGGGGTCATCGGCCGGCAGGCTGCTCACATCCGCGAGCATTGCCCCCACATCGGCCCCATTCTCCACCGGCCCATCGCCGGCATCGTCACTCTTCGCCGCGATCTGCAGATCCTTCTTCGCCTTCAGCGGCTGATCATGCGGCACACCAAGATACTCGAGCACCTGCTGCGCCACCTCAGCGAATACCGGCGCACTCACCGCAGCTCCGTACTTGCTCGCACCCACGGTGGGGTTGTCGATCACCACCGTCACCGAGATCGCCGGGCTGCTCACCGGCGCAAATCCCGCAAAGCTCGCCACCAGCTTCGTATGGGAATACGTGTGGGTTGCCACATCGATCTTCTGGGCCGTGCCCGTCTTGCCCGCAGAACTGTATCCATTCAGCGCTGCCGACTTGCCCGTCCCCTCAACGACGATGCCCTGCATCATGCTGCGCATCTTCGCCGAAGTCAATTCCTTGATCACCCGATGCGCACCCTCCGGGAGCTTCTCCGGTAACTGATTCACTGGACGGAACGCTATGGGCCGCAGCCTCGCATCGCCCTTCATCTCGTCTGTCGATTGCAGCAGCACGTGCGGCGGCATATACACACCGCCATTCGCAATTGTGCTTACCATGGTTACAAGCTGTACCGGGGTCACACCGATCTCCTGCCCGATCGCCATCGAGAGAATGCTGGTCGCTCCCCATCTCTTTGGATTGCGCAGCAGCCCGCGCGTCTCGCTCGGCAACTCGATCCGCGACCGATCACCGAAGCCGAAGCCTCGCATATAGTCGTAGAACTTCTGATTTCCAAGTTTTAGCGCCATCTTTGCGGCACCCACATCGCTCGACCGCTCCAGCGCATACTGCACCGTGACACGCCCCATCCGGCCATCGCTTTTGTCGTCGTGAAGCGTGCGCCCATACATCGTCAAAGCGCCGCCCTGGCAGTCCACGATATCGGTTGGCTCCACGCCCGCACCATCGATCGCAGCAGAGTATGTCACCAGCTTGAAGGTCGAACCCGGCTCGTACACATCGCTCACCGCGAGATTCGTCAGCAACCCTGCATCCATGTGTCGCTGGTCATTCGGATTGAAGCGCGGCGACACAGCCAGCGCCAGAATCTGCCCGGTGTGCGGATCCTGCACCACGACCGTGCCGTGCAGCGCCTTTACCTTCGCCACCTGCGCATCCAGCGCGCGTTCGGCCATGTATTGAATGTTTGCATCGATCGAGAGCACAAGATTTTCGCCCGCCATCGGCTGCGTCTCTACGCTACCCAGCACATGCCGCTTCGCATCGAGAGCCGTCAGCATGTGCCCTGACTCTCCATGCATGTCATCGTCGAACTCGCGTTCCAGTCCGCCCAGCCCAATGTCATCCGTGCCAACATACCCTAGCACCTGCGCCCCCAGGTTGCCGTTCGGATAAAAGCGCTTGAACTCTTTCTGGAAGTACACGCCCTTCAAGTTCAGTTCACGCACACGGCTCGCCGCCTCCAGATCGAGCTTGCGCGCCACCCAAGCAAATCCATGGGATGCATTGAACCGCGCCATCAGCTGCTGCTTCGATGTAAAGTTGTCCGCCGGGTCGGCGTGGACTATCTCTGCCAGCAGCTCCGCCGTTGTCTCTTTATTGTCCCCTAACTCCGATGGCACCGCGTACACGCTATCCACCGAGACTGTCATCGCTAACTCACGCAGGTTACGGTCGTATAGAACGCCACGCCTCGGTGCCACCTCAAAGCCACTTTGCTGCTGCAGGGCCGCCACATGCACATAGTGGCCATGCCGGATCACCTGCACCCAAACCAGCCGCAGCCCGATCAGCCCCGCCCAGAAGCAGAAAAACAACGCCACGTAAGCAAAGCGAACGCGCCGGATCGGAGCGGTCAACGTCTGCCGTGGTGGCGCCTGTTTCATTGCAAGTCCTGCCGTCGTTCGGAGTAAGTTGTTCGAAGAAAACCTAGTACGCGCTGACTGCTGGCGTCGTCGCTTGCGCCATCACCGGCGCGCTCGCATCGTTTCCATCCGGCCGAACTACCTGCCCTGGCTGCGGCTCATTCAAGCCGAGTTGCTTGGCCATGCGATCAATCCTTCCCGGATCCGTCAGCTGGGCCTCGCTTAGCCGAAGCTCACGGTTCTGCTCCCGCAGTTGTTCCACCTGCGCCTTCTGCGACTCGACATGATAACCAACTTCAATGGCTGCAAAATGCTGCCAGACATACACCATGACGAGTAAGAAGAGGACACTCATCGCAACCGTGAAGCTGCGCATCTCACGCTGGCGCTCCGGGTCGTTCGCCTTCACGATACGGCTGTTATCGATGTGCTTCGCAAAGAAGACCTCGATCGCTGGTCCACGACGCGCCCTTCGTTGTTCTTCAAACAGACGAGAGTTTTTCTCCGCCAGCGTCTCCGTACGACTGCGCGCCCCACGCGAACTCGCTGCCACCTGACCCGCCATTACACCGGTTGCTATCACCATCGTCGCCATCAGTCTGCTCCTGTCCCTTCATTGCCGCCGCCCGCTTCCGCCTGCTCACCCCAGGCCCCCGCAGCCTGAGAAATCCTTCGCCTTTCCTCAATGTACGAACCGGGCCGGGATCGCTGATTGAGGAAGGGACTTTTGCTGCTGAGTTGTCTTTCGCCTGAAAGAAGGTGGGACAACCCCGGCCCGATCACTTGTGCATCTAAACCTGATATCGCCAAACTTGGTACTGCCTTTGTTACAGAATTTCTAAAGCTTCTGCACCGCCCGCATCTTTGCACTGCGTGATCGCGGATTCCGCATCGCTTCCTGCTCGCCAGCCACAACTGGCTTCTTCGTCAACACTTCATACACCTTGCTCCGGCCAGCCTCACGGAACGCGTCCTTTACCAACCGGTCTTCGAGCGAATGGAAGCTGATCATCACCAGCCTTCCTCCCGGCTTCAGCAGAGACGGCGCACTCTTCAGCAGCGATGCGATCTCTTCCAGCTCGTTATTCACGCGAATTCGGAGCGCCTGAAAGGTCTTCGTCGCCGGATGAATCTTGTCACCTTTCATTGATGGGGCCGCAGCCGATATCACTCGAGCTAACTCCACTGTCGTTTCTATCGGCCGGGCCCGCACAATGGCTCTGGCGATTCTCCGCGATCTCCTTTCATCTCCAAATTCGTAAATCAGGTCGGCGAGCTCATTTTCGTCTTCCTGATTTACCACTTGCCCGGCCGTCTCTCCGCTGCGCGTATCCATCCGCATATCAAGCGGGCCATCCGACCGGAAACTGAATCCTCTGTGCGCCTCATCCAGCTGCAGGCTGCTGACCCCGAAGTCCGCAAGCAGGCCATCCAAGCTGCCCTTCGCAAGCTGGCTCGCCGCCTCCGAGAACGCCCGCGGCTCATACACCACCTCCGGCATTGCCTCCCCCAACTCAGTAGCGAGCTCGCCAAATCTCGCCTTTGCCAGATCCATCGCCTGCTGGTCGCGATCAAAGCAGATCAGCCTGCCCTTCCCGCCTAGTTTTCTCGCAATTGCGAGCGAGTGCCCTGCAAGCCCCAACGTCGCGTCAACGACTACGCCGCCAGATCGCACATTCAGATACTCAAATGCGTCTTCTAAAAGAACCGGCACATGCTGCATCTTCTGCACCACGCGCTCTCCCTGGGGAGTAAATTTCGCCTCCATCAACCCCTTACAATCCAAACTCAGACAACGCCAACTGCTCGGCCTCACTCATCGGGGCCAGCTCGGCCTTAAAGCCTTCATGGTTCGCGACTTCGAGATACGTCTGCATCCCGAAGACCACTACCTCGCCCATCACCTTCGCCGACTCCCGCAACAATGGATGGATCAGCAGCCTGCCTTGGCCGTCCATCTCGGCCATCTGGCCCCAATAGCTGGTCAGTTCGAGAAAGCGCTTGCGGAGAGGATTCATCGACGGAATAGTCGCCATCTTCGCCTCAATCTTTTCCCACTCCACAAGCGGATGAATCTCCGCTCGCAGTCCATCCTTGCTGGTGATGTAGAACTCGTTCGACTTGTAGACTTCATCCACGCGGTGCTTGTACGCAGCCGGCAGCTTCAGCCGGCCTTTCTCGTCCACGCGCGTCGGGTGATTTCCACGAAACATGACAACCTCAGTACCAAGTTCGGTTCAGCTTCGCCTTCGAAGCACTCTGGCCGGAGTAAGATTCAACCAGTTTGTAGCTCAGGCGATCCGCTTCACTCCATTTTTGACCACTTTCAAAATCAATACTGGCCTGTTCATCTGATCCTGTAAAGCAGAAAATGAGCCGTTCCCGAGTAGATCCCGTGAATCAAATGTGGAAATCTAGACTTATAGGTAGCAAGAGTCAAAGCACCACAACTGATAGTGTTTGTAGCTCTGATTCAGGGACTTGTCCCAAAGTGGGAAACCCTGCTAAAGCAAATAAAAAGCGAAGGGCGCTTCCATCTACTCGGACGATGTCGCATTCAGCAGCTTCTTCCGCTGCAGGAGCCACACGATGTAAGCCAGAACTGCCAGATTGATCAGCAGCAGCCCAAGACGGAACCAGTCCGGCCGGCGCACCAACTCATAGATCTCCCACGGTAAGAACGAGATCGTCAGAATGAGGGTCAGATACTCCGCCCACACCTTCTCACGCATCAGCCCTATCCCTTCCGTGAGCGCAATCACGGAGTAGGCAAACGTTCCGAGGCTGATCTGCCGCAGGCGGTGTGCATCGATCAGATCGACCTTGTCCAGCATCACAGAAACGAAACGGCTTTCCGGATCGAATCTCAGCGCAGTCGCCAGGCGTACCACTTCATCGCCGAGATCCTTGTGCAGGAAATGGAGTGCCCCCAACCCTATGCCGAAGAACAGTACGGATTTCCCTAACTTGAAGAGTCCGATCATCAGCAGACCGCGGTCGTGCCCACTGTCGTGTTCTGCAATGGGTCGCTTCGCTATCGAAGCCTTATCACGCCGCCCCGTCTGTCGATTGTCGATGAGTTGTGGCTCAGTTTTCATTCTCTTCCAGTTGACGGGGAACATACATTATTGTCAACGTCGCTGCTTCCGCGTGCTATCAATAAATCTTTGTCGATTGGATCTCCACACGTCTGCTCAATTAAGTCTCGCAAACCATACTTTTCGTCAGACACTAAGGAAGCAATCCACCCGTTGATTCGTCGCGTAACTGATGTGAGCGTCCCGAGAGGGACGGATCTTTACAAACAACAAAATATCCACGCCATGAAAGACAAAGGATAAGCACATGAAGAAAACACTTCTTGCCTCAGTAGCCGCAGCAGCCCTCGCCATCATGACTCTTAGCGCCACCGCACAGAAGGATCCTATGGTTGGCGGCGCACCGATGTACCCCAATAAGACCGTCGTCGAGAACGCGTCGAATGCACCGAACCTCTCCACCCTCGTCGCCGCCGTCAAAGCGGCTGGCTTGGTCGAGACTCTCAGCGGCCCCGGGCCGTTCACCGTCTTCGCTCCTACCAATGATGCTTTCGCGAAGCTCCCAGCCGGCACCGTCGACAATCTCGTCAAGCCGGAGAATAAAGATACCTTAGTCAAGATCCTCACCTACCATGTCGTCGCCGGAAAGGTCAGTTCCAAGCAACTTGCCAAGATGATCAAGAAGGGCGGCGGCAAGGCCACGCTGAAGACTGTGCAGGGCGAAGATCTAACCGCCAGCATGTCTGAATCGTCCATTACTCTGACCGACGCCAAAGGTGGAACGGCTACCGTCACCACTGCGGATGTTTACCAGTCGAACGGGGTCGCTCACGTTATCGATACTGTTCTCATGCCCTAACGCAACACGTTTTCGTGTCGATATCAAAGGCGCCTCTTCAGAGGCGCCTTTGTCTTGCCCGATGCACTTTGCATCCTCTTTTATAAAGTCGTCATCTCGACTACGTCCGAAGGTGAAGAAGTGGAGAGATCGCGGAATCCTAGCGCTTGCGTGCATACGTTTCGACATCAGACTGGTCCTGTTTGTCGGAGTGAAGGATTGCGCATTCGTTTTGCCGCAACTCACCATGCATCTGCATCCAACCGTGAACTTATGCGCTATCACTTTCGATCCGAGCAGTGGCTTTCCTACCCCGTCGAAGACGTGTTCCGCTTCTTCTCAAATCCCAATAATCTCCCGCTTCTTATGCCCGATTGGCAGAAAGCTCGTATCGACAGATCCACCCTAACTCCCGCTCCGCCTTACCCGTTGCAACCCATCGGTAGCCCGGTCGCTGGAACCGGCAGTAGGATTACCCTGAGCTTTCGCCCCATTCCACTTTCGCCCCTCCGCGTCTCCTGGGATGCAGAGATCGACCAGTTTGCCTGGAATGACTACTTCTGCGATCTCCAACTACGTGGTCCCTTCCGTTACTGGCACCACTGCCATCGCGTCTTCCCCGAAACTCGGAACGAGACCCACGGCACTCTTTTGCGCGACGATCTGCACTACGAGATGCCCCTCGGTCCACTGGGCCAACTCGCCAACTGGGTTGCCGTCAGGGGCCAGATCCGCAGCACCTTCGCCTTCCGACACCGTCGCACCCGAGAGCTTCTTAGATTTCTGAGAGCAAATCCTTATATCGATAAGAACCGATCACGCGGATTTCAGGACAAAGCCGATTCAAGAGGGGTGTACCTACAGCCGTTCCAACGAGTCATGCGGGTCAAAGACCACATGAAGTCGGACGGAACGAGATAGAGAATCCGCAGTACTCGTATGAGCCGTGGTTGATCGGGATACCAACGCTGATGCGGAACTAACCTTGCCAGAGTAAATCTTTGTCATTGGCATTGATCAGGGTTAAGCGTTCGTCATAATCGGTGCTAAGCATTTCATCTGAGGGCTTCTAACGCATCGCCATTCTCCGGCTGCTAAGCTCCGCCAGATAGGGCCGCGCCCTCCCCATCGCCGCCTCTGCGGTAAGCCCGTACTTCTCCCGCAGCGCCTCCACCTTGCCATGCTCGATAAATGCATCTGGCCAGCCAATCCGGATTACTGGCACGTCCAGGCGCAACTCATTGAGCGTCTCGAGCACCGCTGACCCGAACCCTCCCGCCAGCACGTGATCCTCGAACGTAACGACAAGACCGCAGCGCCCACCGAAATCGGCAACACACGTGTGGTCCACCGGCTTCGCAAATCGCGGATTAATGACCGCTGCCGCGACACCCTCCTGTTCTAGCATCTCCGCCAACCTCACCGCCTCCGGCAACATCGTTCCCAGACCGAAGATCGCCACCTCCGCATGCTCCGAGTCCGTTATAATCTCCGCCTTTCCAATCGCTAACGCCGACGGCTCCTGCTTCACTGGCGTTCCCGGCCCGGTTCCACGCGGATACCGAATCGCCGACGGTCCGTCATGCAGCATCGCGGTATACATCATGTCTGCAAGCTCGTCTTCGTCCTTCGGAACCATGTGGATCAAGTTCGGCACGCTTCGCAGGTAGCTGATGTCGAAAAGTCCATGATGCGTCGGCCCATCATCCCCGCTCAAGCCGCCGCGGTCCATGCAGAACACCACCGGCAGATTCTGCAGGCAGACATCATGCACAATCTGATCAAACGCGCGCTGCAAAAAAGTCGAGTAGATCGCACAAAACGGCTTATAGCCCTTCGTCGCCATTCCCGCCGCAAAGATCACCGCATGTTCTTCCGCGATTCCCACATCGAAGTACCGCTTCGGATGATGAGGCCGGAATAGATCGAGCGCCGTCCCGTTCGGCATCGCCGCCGTAATCGCGACAATTTTGTCGTTTGCAGTCGCGAGTTTGGTCAAAGCCTCGGCAAAGATCTCCGAATACGTCTTCCGCCCCGCAGCCTTCGTCTCGCCGGTCTGTGCGTCATATGGTCCCAGCCCGTGAAACTTCTTCTGCATGGTGATCGCCGGCTCAAATCCCTTGCCCTTCTGGGTAATCGCGTGCAGCACCACTGGTTTGTTCTGCTGCTTCAAGAATTTAAACGTCTCGATTAGCAGTGGAAGGTTGTGCCCATCGATCGGCCCAAAGTAGCTCAGCCCGAACTCCTCGAACAACATTCCCGCCCCAATCAGACCCTTGGCCGCCTCCTCCGCTTTTCTGGCAACGTGTCGTACCGTCTTCCCGCCGAACCGTTCCAGGAGCCCCGCCGCCCGGTCATGCAGGCTGCTGATAGTCGGATTGGTCACGATCTTGTGAAAATATTCAGCGATCGCACCGACATTTTTATCGATTGACCACGCATTATCGTTGAGGACTATGATCAAGCGCTTCGTCTGCGCGGCAATATTATTGAGAGCCTCGAACGAAATTCCATTTGTAAACGCAGCATCCCCGGCCAGCGCCACGATGTGTTCGTTTCCGCCTGACATATCCCGCGCCACCGCCATCCCCAACGCCGCACTCAACGCCGTTCCGGCATGGCCGGCACCATAGCTGTCATGCTCGCTCTCGGTTCGGAGCATGAAGCCATTCAACCCGCCTGGTTGTCGAATCGTATGGAACTGGCCTTCCCGTCCCGTGAGCAGCTTGTGGACATAGGCTTGATGACTCACATCGAAGACAAAGCTATCCTTCGGCGTATCGAAGACATAATGCATTGCAATCGTCAGTTCAACGACGCCTAGGTTAGGCCCGATATGACCGCCTGTCTTCGCAACTCCCACAATCAGCCGTTGCCGAATCTCTTCCGCCAGCGCGGTCAGGTCCTCTATCGACAATTGCTTCAAGTTCGCCGGAGAGTGAATCTTCTCGAGAATGCTGCTCATTCAAAACCCGCCTGCTACCTGAAGCTGAAATGCTTTGCTGTCTCACACGCGCGGAGCCGCGAAGTAACCACCAAGTATATCAACTCCAAGGGTGCGACTGCCAGATGATGGGAGCGTCTTCCGGCCTCACATCTGAGATAATCGACAGGGAGGCGTCTGGCCACGAGCGTGTCATGTCCGCTGCTACGATGCAGAGGAGATGGTTAGTGTGAGTCTGCGTGTCCTCAAAACCATAGACGCACCATATCTCCAATCAGCATGGAGACACGACGCGTGATCCCTGTCCTCCTAAGCCACCGTATGCGTTGCCAGCGTGATCGTCACACTATCATCCGGGCTCTTGGTGATATTTCCATCGGTCTGCGGATGAAATTCGACCGTCATCGTCGCTGCATTCACAGTCACACGCAGATAGCCAAAGTGCAGCGCGTCGTAGCTCTCAAGCGTCAGTGTACTGTCAATGACATACGGCGTCCGATAGTTCGTTCGAATCGCACTGAGCGGGGAGTGTCCCCCGCATCCCACCACGATAAAGGGGATTTGCAACTTGTTCACAAGCCGCGTAAACCGTTGATAATTGTGCGCATGGCCTGAAAACACCGCATGCGGCCAAACCCCCGCTGCTTTGCAGGCCGTATCGATATCGGCCAGCATCAGCGGGCTGCCGCCATGAATCGACCCGCCGGTAAATGGAGGGTGATGAACCGCAAGGATCACCGCCCCCTGAAACTTCTCTGCCTTCACGCGTTTCAGCGCAGCCGTAAGAAATGCGATCTGCCGGTTATCCAGAGCGCTATTTTGCCCATTCTCACCCGAAATCACGCCCGGATCCTCCAGCACATTGCTATACAGTCCCAGTATGCGGACAAACGGAGCCTCCAGCGTGAAGTACACTCCCGGCTGGATCATCGTCGTCCGCAGCAGGCCACCCGAGTCCGGCGACTGCGTCGGCGTCTCGGCACAGAAGTTACGCAGATATGCATCGAGTGACGGCGCCGGATCGGTCGCATACACCACGCCATCATGATTGCCCGGAATTGCCAGAATCGGTGCAGGATAATCCCGGTACGGCTCATAGAACTGGTCGTAGTAGTAGGACCCTTCGCCAAAATAGTAGATCAGGTCTCCGAGTTGGTAGAAGAACGACGGCACATCGGCCGGGTTTGCTTCGACAAAGTCCATCCCCATTTTGTCGGCGACCAGCGACTGCGAAGCTGGACCCTTGACGTTGCCCGTATCACCGGCCGAGTGGAAGACGATCTGCCCCGCCTTCTGAAGCGCTGCAATCTTCGCCGCACCTCCACTGCCATACACCTCTGCAAGCGTCAGGACCGGCTCCACCGCACCGCCTCGCGGCAAAGGTACGATGCCCAGGCTGTTGAGACCCCGCTCCTTTTGGTCGGTCACCGGATTCCGAAAACCCGTCGGATCCGGCGAAGGCGTAGGCTGCTGGAAGATCGGATCGCCCACCTTGCCCGGTTGCCTCATCTTCCCACCACCCGCCGGGAAGGGCGAGACCGGCCGTCTGCGTACGGGTTGGTTGTAAATAGGCTGGTTTTGAACGGGCTTTTTAGAAACGTGCTTTTTCGCGGGCACAGGCTGCGGCGTACGCTTTGTCGTCATCACTTCACTCCTACGTATAGGATGTGTCTTTTGCGTGACCTCCGTAACGCGTCAGCCGGATATTAACAAACTTGAGTGATCAAGGTACCTGAGCCTGCCCCCGGTGCCTGAGCCTACTCTGCCATCCCCTGAGCCACCACCGCACTCGGCAGCTCCTTCCCGAACTCGCCCTCCCACCGCGCCACCACCGCGCTCGCCAGGCAGTTCCCGACGACATTTGCCGTCGTGCGTCCCATATCCATCACTGCATCGATCCCAAGGATGACGAAGATCGGTTCGGGAGGAAGTCGCAGCGAGGCAGCGGCCGCCATCAGCACCATCAGCGTCGCCCGCGGCACACCGCTCACGCCCTTGCTTGCCAGCATCAACAGCAGCACCATGCCCACCTGTTCCCCGAGGCTCAGGTGCAGCCCGGCCGCCTGCGCTACGAACATCGATGCCAGTGTTAGGTACACCGCCGCCCCATCCATGTTGAAGCTGTACCCCGCCGGGATAACGAAAGCAACAATCTTTCGCGGAACCCCGAACGCCTCCATCGCTTCCATCGCCCTTGGGAGTGCTGCCTCGCTTGCCGAAGTCGCAAACGCAATGGAGGCCGGCTCCGCCACTGCTTTCGCAAATCCCAGCACCGGGATCCGGAACAACAGCATGACCGGCACCAGCACCAGTATCACCAACGCAATCAGGGCTCCGTAGTACGTCAGCACCAGCTTGCCCAGGTTCACCAGCACGCCCGCGCCCATCTGTCCCACTGTGTACGCAAGCGCCGCCCCCACCGCCACCGGCGCAAAGTACATCACTATATTCGTGAACTTGAACATGACCTCGCTTATACTTTCGGTCAACCGAAGGACCGGTGCCCGTTTCGTCTCAGGCAGCCCGGCCAGCGCGATCCCGAAGAACACCGCAAAGACAGAAACCTGCAGAATCTGCCCCTCATAGATCGACCGGATCAGATTCTCCGGAAACACATGCAGCACAAAATCCTGCCAATGCTGCGGTTCCGTCTGAGCTGCTGGTCCGGACGCACCGGGTACAGATCCTTGGACCTGGGTCCTCGCTCGCGGCACAGCCAATCCAACCCCCGCCTGCGTCACATGGATCGCCACCAGCCCGATCACCAGCGCCAGCGTCGTGATCACTTCGAAGTACACCAGGCTCTTCCATGCCATGCGCCCAACGCTCTTCATGTCCCCGTGCCCGGCAATTCCGGTAATCAACGTGGCCAGAATCAGGGGCGCCACAATCGTCTTGACCAGCCTCAGGAACACATCGCTCAGTACCCGCAACTCCACCGCGAAGCGCGGCGCATCCACGCCGATCTCGGTCCCGGTCACCATCGCTGCCAGGATCCACGGCGTTAGCGACCGGCGCCCCAGCGCAAACCAGCAAAGCAGCACGATCGCCGTCCATCGCATCCCCGCACCCGCAAGCAGGAACGCACCATGCGCAGCAAGAGGCAGCGCAACTCCTGTCGCCAGCGCCGCCGACGCGAGCCCCAGAAGAATCCGCTCTCTACGCACCTTACCCATCTCGCGAAGCATACCAGCACGACGCCAGAGACCTCATCTCCCTGCAGCATCACCGTGGGCATCGCCTCCGGCCATCCAGCTGCATACGAAGCTGACAGTCTTATCGGTAAGATAAACTGACGGAACACGATATGGGGCTGAGTGAATGAACGAGGATTTAATACCGCTCCAGCATTTCTCGGGAGCCGAAACGCTGGGGCAACGTGCCAGGATCAAGGCCCAGAAGATTCTCTACTATCTTGCGACCGGATACTGGAACACGGGAGAACGCCTCCATCCGCTCTTCGTGACGAACAACTATGTAAATCACCTCAGGGTGTACCAGTTTGTCAGTCAGTTCACTCTAGGCAAGCAGGCTCTCGACGTGGGCTGTGGAGTCGGTTATGGGACGGCACTGCTCGGCAGGACTGCTACACGCGCTGTCGGAATCGACCTTTCAGAGATCGCCGTGAACGAAGCGTTTCGCCTCTATCCTGAAGGCGAGTTCCTGCCCATGGACGCGGAGAAGATGGATTTCCCCTCACAGAGCTTCGACGTGATCATCAGCACGGAAAATTTCGAGCATCTTCCTCATCAGCAGGCTCATGTAGCCGAGCTGGCTCGCGTGGTGCGCAAGGATGGATTCTGCTTCATCGCTACTCCCAACCCGGAGTTGTTCGCTGGGCTGAACAATCCTTTCCATACCAAGGAGAACACCTACTCGGAGCTGCGAGACCTGCTACAAAAGCGGTTTCGCGAGGTAGACATACTCGAACCTATACGCGTCCCGGTCAACCCCGCCGGCCGGTCCGCCAGAGAAGAACGGTTCGCTCGCGGCGAGCATGGCAAGCTGCCCTCACCAGATCTCGAGATCTTTGGCAGGAAAGTCGATCAGACGTTCCTCTCGAACACGCATAGCTTCCAGTGTTTCGCCCGCCACCCGATCGAGTAGGTCACACCATTCCCGGCGTTCGAATCTGGATAGGTGGCACATCCTCCCCCCACATTTCGCCCTGTTAACATCACTTCATGATCCGGTTCATTGCACTTTCTTGCATCATGCTGACCTTGCCCCTCGCCGCCCAGTTCAGCCCGGCGCCCGCCAGCCAAAGTATCGATCCACTCGCTCCGCCCCAGCGCCTCCTCAACAACCCGCTTAGCCAGCCTACCCTTAGCCCGGGTGTCCTGCTGCTGCTTGACCTCGATCAGCGCTTCTCGAAAGATGTCGAAACCCGTGGCGGCAAAGCTTTCGTGGACTGGTTCGCTCTCGACGGGGTCACCCTCAACAACGGCAAAGCCGCCGTCCTCGGCTTTCGCTCCATCACTGCCGAGGCCAACTGGGATCCCAAGCAGTATCAGCTGAGTTGGACCACGGAAGGCGCCAAGATAGGACCATCAAACGACATGGGCTTCACTTGGGGCCGATACACCGGCCACTCGAAAGACGGTAAAGGCGAACCCATCATCCTCGCCGGCCGCTACATCACCGTCTGGAAGAAGATAGAGGATGGCAAATGGAAGGTCGCCATGGACGCCAGCGCCAATGATGCCCCACCCGCTGGCTCCTGCTGCACCCTGCCAGCGCCATAGACGCGGCGGCCAAAGAGATATTGCCGTCAGACAACGCCTCTAAGAAAGGACTGCATCGCCTTGGGAGTCCATCGATGAAGGTCACGATTCGCAGAGCCGATCCACGCGATGCAGCCAACATCGCGCGGGTGCAGGTGGAGAGCTGGCTATCTACCTACAGGGGCATCGTTCCTGACGCGTTTCTGGCCTCCATGAACGTAGAGGAACAGACCCGTAGAGCGCTTGCGCATCTTGCCGGTACAAGCATCCTGATCTTTGTAGCTGAAGATCAGGAAGGTCTATTCGGCTTCGTCAGTGGTGGCGCCATCCGCGAAACACTCGATGACTATGACGGAGAGCTTTACGCGATCTATCTTCTAGCGCATCGGCAGAAGAAGGGCGTGGGTAGACTCTTGTGCCACACCCTGGCCTCTGCGTTACGCGCCGGCGGCTTCACCAGTATGGCCGTCTAGGTGCTGGAGCAGAACTCCGCGATCGCCTTCTACAAGCGAATCGGTGGCATCCAGATATCCCAAAAGCTGGTCGAGATCGGAGGCGTCGCTCTACCGGAGCTGGCCTTCGGGTGGCCATCTTGGGATCAGTTGTTCTAGACCCTGCTATTCGTCGTTCTCGCGCAGCTTCGCAATCACGCCGAAGTCCTCGAGCGTCGTCGTATCGCCTTTCACCTCGCCTGTCTCCGCGAGTTCCCGGAGCAGCCGCCGCATGATCTTGCCCGAGCGCGTCTTCGGCAAACTCTCCGCAAATCGCAGGTCGTCCGGCCGCGCCAGCGCCCCAATCTCTTTTGCGACCCACTGGCGCAGCTCCTGCTTCAACTCCTCACTCGGCTCATGACCGCCTTCAAGTGTCACGAATGCTGCAATCGCCTGGCCCTTCATCTCGTCGGACCGGGCAACCACCGCCGCCTCCGCTACCTTCGCGTGCGCCACCAGCGCCGACTCGATCTCCATCGTACCCAACCGGTGTCCGCTGACGTTGATCACATCGTCCACGCGGCCCATCAGCCAGAAGTAGCCATCTTCATCGCGGCGCGCGCCATCGCCTGTAAAGTAGCTTCCAGGCACCTCGCTGAAGTACGCCTGCTTATAGCGCTCATCATCGCCATAGATCGTCCGTGCCATCGAAGGCCACGGCTTCCGAATCACCAGCAGACCACCTTGACCATCCGGAACCGGCGTGCCTTCTTTTGTGACCACTTCGGGCACAATCCCGAAAAACGGCCGCGTCGCCGAGCCCGGCTTTGCAGGAACCGCGCCCGGCAATGGCGCAATCATGATTGCGCCTGTCTCCGTCTGCCAGTACGTATCGACGATCGGGCAGCGTTCCTTTCCAATCTCCCGTTGATACCACATCCAGGATTCGGGATTGATCGGCTCGCCCACCGTTCCCAGCAGCCGCAGTGAAGCGAGCGAATGCTTGTCGATCCACTGCTTGCCCCACTTGATGAACGCCCGGATAGCCGTCGGAGCCGTGTAGAAGATGGAGACATTGTGCGCATCCACGATCTTCCAGAATCGATCCGGCTCCGGCCAGTTCGGAGCACCTTCATACATCATTACGGTCGTCCCGTTCTGCAACGGTCCGTAAACTACGTAGCTGTGCCCGGTGACCCAGCCGATATCCGCCGTGCACCAGTACACATCATCCTCACGTAAATCGAAGACATATTTCGTCGTCAGGTACGTTCCCACCGCGTAGCCGCCGGTCGTGTGCACCAGACCCTTCGGCTTGCCCGTCGTCCCCGACGTATAAAGGATGTAAAGCGGATCTTCTGCATCCATCCACTCGGCCGCACATTCCACATCTGCCGAGCTCACCGCCTCATGCCACCAGATATCGCGCCCAGACTGCATCGCTACGACAGACGACGCATTCCGCTGAAACACAACAACATTCCTGACCGTGGGGCACTTCAGCAATGCTTCATCCACAATGGCCTTCAGCTTCACCTCGGTGCCGCGCCGATAACTGATGTCCTGCGTGAGCACCGCGACACAGCCTGCATCATTCACCCGGTCCGCAATCGCATGAGCAGCAAAACCGCCAAACACAACGGAATGTACCGCACCGATTCTCGCGCAGGCGAGCAGCGCAATCGCCAGCTCCGGACACATTCCCATATAGATCGCAACGCGATCGCCCTTGCGCACGCCCAGACCCTTCAGCACATTCGCGAACCGCTGAATCTCCACATGCAATTCGCCGTAAGTGATCTTCCGCACCTCACCGGGCTCACCCTCCCACAGCAGCGCCATTTTGTCCCGCCGGGCTCCCAGAGCATGACGATCCACGCAGTTATACGAGAGGTTCAGCTTGCCGCCGACAAACCACCGCGAGTCGGCAATCGCGCCCTCCTGCACCTTCGTCCACGGCGCGAACCAGTCCAGTTCGCCTGCCGCCTTGCCCCAGAAACCGTCCGGATCCTCAATGCTCCGCTGGTACATCGCTTCATACTCGGCCGTGCTTTGAACCTGCGCCTTCGCGGCAAATGCAGCCTGCGGCGCAAACACGCGATTCTCCCGCAGCAGCGAGTTCATGTTCGTCCCAACGCTCTCCTTGCCAGTCAAAGCTGCCATGTGTCTCCCATCTCTCTCGGAACATGCATGTGCACCACTATAAAGAACGAGGAGCGATGGTTCTAGCAGTCGCCTGAAGACGCTCCAGTTTTTAGACCCAACGATCCTCAGAAACTCAACGATCCTCAGCCGCGGAGCGTTGGAAGTAAACTTGAAAGCCTCCACCAAGCATCGCCTGGAGTCCTTCGGCCCTTCGTCCGTGGAAGTATCTGCTCTCAAACAACAACAGGAACCCAGTCTGGTACCGACTGCATCACATTGAAGCAATCCTAATGTGTTTCGCTCGCGTACCATGCGTGTCTGTGCAGAATTACGTGATCATAGGTTTCTGTAGGGCCGCGTTCAGGCGAGACTTGCGCTGTTCGTCTCCGCAGGAAAAAAGAAGAGGGCCCACATGGCATTATCGTTTCTCGACCGCGATCACTCCCTTGCAGGTCCCGGTTACAGCCGCTGGCTGGTTCCTCCCGCGGCTTTAGCGATTCACCTCGCTATCGGACAAGTTTACTCATTTTCCGTCTTCAAGAATCCGCTTCTCGGCTTGCACGGATCTGATGGCTCCGCCTGGAATCTCGAGCAGATTGGCTTCATCTTCTCGATCGCCATTGCCTTTCTCGGCATCTCCGCCGCCCTCTTCGGGGCCTGGCTTGAGCGTGTCGGACCGCGCCGAGCGATGTTCTACGCGGCCATCGCCTTTGGTGCGGGCTTCTACATCGCCTCCTTCGGGGCCAGCATCCATTCGCTCACGCTCATCTATCTGGGCTATGGAGTGGTAGGCGGCATCGGTCTCGGCTTAGGCTACATCTCTCCGGTTTCGACCCTGATCAAATGGTTCCCCGACCGGCCCGGTCTCGCCACCGGTTTAGCAATCATGGGCTTTGGTGGAGGCGCCATGATCGGTGGTCCGCTCGCCAACCAACTGATGGCCCACTTCAAGGCAGCCGGCCAGCCCGCTATTCCGTACACTTTCATAGTGATGGGAACTCTGTACTTCCTGTTCATGATGTACGGCGTCTTTACCATCCGCGTCCCTGCAAACGACTGGAAGCCCGAGGGCTGGGTCACACCTACCAACCATTCAGCACTCATTTCTGCGCATGACGTTGCCGTGACCCAGGCCTGGCGCACACCACAGTTCTGGCTGCTCTGGATCGTCCTCTTCACGAATGTAACTGCCGGAATCGGCATTCTCGAGCAGGCTGCTCCGATGATTCAGGATCTATTCAGAGGCCACATTACCGCAGTTGCCGCCGTTGGCTTTGTGGGGATCTTGAGCATCTTCAACATGGCAGGCCGCTTTCTCTGGGCCTCCGTATCGGACTTCGTTGGTCGCAAGATGACCTACTTCATCTTCTTTACCCTCGGGACGGTGCTGTACTTCTTTCTCCCGCTCACCCGGCTCGACCATCTTAATTCAGTCAGTCTCTTCGTCCTGATCGCAGCCGTCCTTATCAGCATGTACGGCGGCGGCTTCGCCACAATTCCCGCCTACCTGAAAGATCTCTTTGGCGGCTATAACGTCTCCGCAATCCATGGCAGACTGCTCACAGCCTGGTCCGCCGCCGGCATCATCGGGCCCCTTATCGTCAATGGAATCCTCGACCACTACGTTCGAAACAAGATGCCTAAAGAGCAGGCGTACCCACTTATTCTGCACATCATGGCTGCGCTTCTCGTCATCGGATTCGTCGCCAACTTCCTCGTCGGCCCTGTCGCGGAAAGATACTGGCTGAAAGACACAAACCTCATCGTTCCGGATGGGCCGGCTCACTAACATTGCGTCTCGATCAGCAAAGGTGTCCTATTATGTCTTTTACAGCTGTCCGTAAATCCTCTCCCATTCTCATCGCCGCAGCCTGGGCCGTCGTCGTCCTACCAACAGTCTGGGGGCTCAACTACACAATCCAGAATGCCTTGAAGATCTTCGCCAAACCTCCAGCCACAACGACTCCGGCTCCTGCAAAATAGATGATTCGTTTGTGTCTGGATCACGATGTCGACACAACTCTGCGCGATACACTTGAGCATCGTGAACTTCTATGGGACTACCCTGATCGGCTTTTTTCTCGGCTTTGCCTTTGGCGTCGGGTGCGCCTTAGCCGTAATGTACTCCATCTACATGGGTGGCTATCGCGCCGCCATCAAGGAGTCCCGGCTTGCTGTACCGCCGGATCGATACGTCAGGACACTCCAAAAACTCAATCAAAGACCAGGCTGATGCGGACTGCCCTGCTTTGCAGAAAAGCTGGCATGCAACTCTCGTACCTCTGTTGTCAGCGTACGGATGAGACTTAGGATCTCCTGACGTTCCGCATCTTCAAAGGACGGCTTCACTGCTTCCACATAAAATGTTCCATTTGGTTGAAGAACACACTTTGAGACCTCAGAGAAATCGTTCAATCCCTGCTTGTGGATCACAGACAGCAACTCGATCTCGGTCAGCGTCTCCTGCCTCATCGCCACGAGATCCAGCTTGCCTTGGAGGATCAGCACCGTCTCCGAGCCCTCCAGCGTCTGGTTCACCTTCGGCAACTTGAAAAGAACGCGCACCAGCAGCCAGTTCGTAGCCAACAAGGAAAAGGCTCCAATCAGGCCACCGGTGATCGAGTTGTCGTTGCCGATGATCGCGTTCTGCACTGTGTTCGACAAGCTGAGCAGCACAACAAGGTCGAAAGGGTTTAACTGTGCCAATTCACGCTTACCAAAGAGCCGCAAAAAGATGACCAGACACAGATAGACGATGACTGGCCGAAATATCTTCTCAAGAAATGGCAACTGCAGGTGAAACATACTCTCGATCAACGGAACCTCTTATGTGTTCTATGACTTGACACAAAGCCTCCGAGATCTGCGGCTGAGATAGGGAGACACAAAGGCGCCCGTCGCTCTCTTTCTGTAACAGCGTCTCTGGTGCTCATCAGGCGTACCGCTGCTGGTGCCACTCCCACGCGCTCGCGATAATTGTATCCAGGTCGCTGAACTTTGGCGTCCAGCCAAGCTCCGCCCTGATTTTGTCAGAGCTGGCGACCAGCACCGCGGGATCGCCTTCCCGCCGCGGACATTCTTCCACATGGACAGGCTTTGTCGTCACCCTGCGAACCGCATCGATCACCTGGAGCACGCTGAATCCCTCGCCGTTGCCGATGTTGTAGATCATGCGGCTTCGATCCTCCAAGGCCTTGAGTGCAAGAAGATGGGCGTCTGCCAAATCCCTGATATGGATATAGTCCCGGATACAAGTTCCATCCGCCGTCGGATAATCCCTGCCGAAAACCTTGATAGCGTTTCGCCGGCGCATGGCAACATCGAGAATAAGCGGGATCAGGTGCGACTCGGGCTCATGAGCTTCTCCATACCCCTGAATCGCCCCTGCGACATTGAAATAGCGCAAGCTCGCATATCGAAATCCATGGATCTCGTTCATCCAGAACAGCATCCGCTCAACCAGCAGTTTGCTCTCGCCATAGGGGTTAGTGGGGCTGAGTCGCGCATCCTCACGGATCGGCGTCTTCTCCGGTTCCCCGTAGCACGCCGCTGTCGAACTGAAGACCAGTTTCTGGTGACCCGTCGCTTGCATTGCTTCAAGCAAGGTTAACGTCGCCGCTGTATTCGCCCGGAAGTACAACTCCGGTCGCTTCATGCTCTCGCCAGCTTCGATCAATGCTGCGAAGTGCATCACCGCATCGAACCGGCCTTCACGCAAGGTGCTCTCCAGCAGATCCCGGTTCGCAACATCGCCATCGACCAAATGCACTCCCTGCGCGACCGCTGATCGCTGGCTATGACAGAAGTTGTCATACACCGTGACCTCATCGCCCCCGGCCACTAGAATTCTTGACACTGTGCCACCGATGTATCCGGCGCCCCCCGTCACTAAAATCTTCATGAATTCTCTATCCTTTTCATCCTGACTCCCGTTAAACCTAACAGCGCCAAAGATTTCTCGTTCAATCCGGACATAAGAAGATGATTATGTGTGGAACCACGGCAAGTCGGGCAAAGTTCTCCAACAGGTGGGCATCAATCTAAACAATAGGTTCCGCACGTAAGAATAGTGAGCGCGGCTAGTACACTTATTAGTGGGTTGGAGTGCCCGGCCACAGGTGTGGAAGAGTCCGGTTCCTGATTAAGCTTCGGTTCTGAACAAATAAGAGCCGCCCTATCTGAGGAAAACGAAAGTCACCATTTAGTAACCAATTTAGATTATACTATCCCTATCTCCAAACAGTAGGCACGCACTCGTAGTTTCAAGGACAGTCTCACTATGGTAAAGCCCCTTCGTTCTGAAGAACTCTCCCAACCACAGAGTCTCCAGTTCGCCCACTTCGGCGTGCTGGACAATGGACGCCAGAGTAAGGCTTCAATTGTCACCTCAGTTACCGTCAATATTCTGCTTGCTCTGGTCGTGGTAATTCTTGGCTTGGCGGCTAAAAAGATCAATGACAGCAAGCCGAAGGTCACGATGCTCATCGCACCTACAATTCCCAAGCCCATTCCGGAGATCGTCAAACCGCGGGTCCTTCCAAAGCTTCCGGAACCCCCACCGCCCAAGGTGGAGCCGCCAAAGATCACTGTTCCACAAGTGAAAGCTCCCGAGCCGCCAAAGCCACAAGTGGTTAAGATGGCCGAGCCAACCCCCGTAGTTACTCCAGCGCCGCCAAAAAGGGTCGTCGCCCCGGCTGCTCCCGCCGTAGTGAACCTCGCACGTCCTCAGGCAGCCTCGGTTGTCAATAACTCCCCACATCCATCCGCTGTCGCCCTGGGCCGGGCCGACAACCCCATCGCGCCTTCCGACCGCCCCGCCACAAGCGCGGTCAATCTCGGTCAGCGGGGCCTGTCGGGAATGCCTGCGTCGAACACAGGCAGCGGGCCGGCAGCATCACAGGTTAATCTTGGTTCAGGCAATTCGGGAAGCAGCGCTCTTGCCGGCAATGGGACTCGCGCTGTTCAAGGCGTACGGCTCGGAGTTCCCGGTGGAACTGGTCCCAACAACGCGACCGGCCGGATCGCTGGGCCGGTCAACCTCGGCGTAGCGACGCCTCCTGCCGAGATGCGATCAACCACTCCAACTGCTGCGACAACTCGCAGTGGACCCAAAGTGGTCTACAAACCTCGGCCGGAGTACACGGCCGAAGCACGCGCGATGCATCTCGAAGGCACGGTTTCAGTGCGCCTCCGAGTCTCGTCCGCTGGTTCCGTCCAGGTACTTGGCGTTATGAGTGGTCTGGGTCATGGCCTCGATCAGGCGGCTGAGACAGCAGTGCGCGGCACTCGATTTCAGCCTGCACTTGATGCTTCTGGCCATCCGATCGACTGGGAAGGCGTGGTTAACGTCGCTTTCCAATTGGCCAGCTGATCCTTTCATTTCTTCAATCTGCACGTCTAGTATCAAAGATATCTACGGGACCACAGGAGCCGTTCACACATGACCTTCCGCAATAAAACAACCGCCGTCTTACTGCTTGCGTTCTTAGCCGCGAGCACACTTCCCGCTATGGGAGGCGCTATCCCCATCTTTGGCAAAAAGAAGGATAAAGATAAAGACCTGACGTCCTCGCGGAAGCTGACCGCGAGTCAAACGGCACTCGTAGAGAAGTCGCTCCTACGCGAGAAGGAGGTCGTCAAGGCCCTGAAGGAGAGAACGCCACTCGTCGAAACCTACATTCAGAATATGAAGCCCGACAAAATGCTCGTCGAGATTCCCGAATCCGACCAGCACTTCCTCGGTCGCGTCGACTTCAGCAAAGTCATCGACGATGATACCTACAAGAGCGGAGGCGGTCAGAAGAAGGGCTTGTTCAAACAAAGTACATCTTTCCTCTCCGGGCTCTCCTCCGTTCTTCGCCTGACCTTCCATGAATCGGGCTTCGTCCAGATGATCCTTGTGGACTCAACCGGCTACGATCGCCAGCATTACGCGTTCGGATTTGTCCGCAATGAGTTTCTCGGCTCTGTCTCGACCTCTGTCTTCGATGTAACGCCAATCTCCGGCAAGCGCAGTGTTGGACGCTTCTTCGGCCGCGTCTGGATTGAACGCGCGGGCGGCAACATCGTCCGCTTCAATGGCGACTTCGCGGGCAGTGAACAGACGATTAGTGAGTACTATCACTTCGACAGCTGGCGAACCAACGTGCAGCCGGATCTTTGGCTCCCCACCGCGTTCTATGTAGAAGAGAGTGATCCAAGGAGTAGCACTAAGACCCTCAAATTCAAAGCCAGCAACCACATCTGGGGCTATGTACTGAAGGTTCCAAACAAAGAGACGGAGAACACATCGCTTGACGTCGTCGGCGCGACTGATGTCAGTAATGATGCCCAGGATGTCAGCCCCCTTGGTGCACAGCGCGAGTGGATTAAACAGGCAGAAGACAATGTTATCGAGCGGCTCTTTCAGGCAGGCCTGATCGATGCGCCTAGTGACTTCGATAAGACGCTGGCCGATCTGGCCAATAACATTCTTATCTACAATGGCATCACCCTCACACGACCCGTGCGTGTCCGGACCCTGCTCACCGAACCGTTGGAATCCATGGCGATCGGCAACACCATCGTCCTCTCAAAGAGTCTTATCGACACCACGGCCATTGTCACGCAGGATGGGGCCCAACAGATGGGCAACCTCAATGCGGCGCTTGCCTTCCAACTCGCGCACATCATCCTCGGACATAGGCTGGATACGAAGTACGCCTTCAGCGACAGCCTGCTATTCCCTTCGACCTCCGTGTTCAGCAAGATTCCCATGCACCATACGGACGCCGATAACACTGCCGCCGCGAAGCGCGCTGTCGAGTTGTTGAGCGCCAAAGAATTGGTAGACGGCCAGCAATATTTTGGCCTGTACCTTCAGCAGCTTCAGCAACGCGCTAAGCCGCTGCAAGCTCTGACCGAGCCGATGATTGGCGACGGTTTGATGAAGGAGGACAAAGAGCACATCTTCTGGCTCCAGGCATTGCTTCCGAAGGGTGGCAAGCTGGATGCAGCCAACCTGAAGCAGCAAGCTGCTGTCCCCCTCGGCAGCTTCCTGCGCCGCGACCCGTGGACGGATCAGGTCATTACCCTGCATAGCGCTTTTGAGCCTGTTCTCACCTCTGCAGACAAGATGCCCTTCGAGGTCGAACCGGTTTACATCAAGCTGGCCTACTACAAGGCTCCTGCCGATCCCGCGGCCGCGCCTGCTGGCGTAGGTGCTCCTGCTGCATCGACTGCGCCTGCAGCGACCGGTGGTTCACCCGCACCGACAGTCGGCGTTGCTGACCCTGCACAATCTGCTGCCCAACCGCCGCCACCACAGTAAATGCGAGGGGTACGATGCCACGTCTGGCTTGAGATCATCGATGAGATCAAGCCAGACCTATTCATTCCAGATCTATGGCTGTTTAGTACTTCACCCCATCACGTGCAGATATCGATCTAAAAGGCCCAACTAATGTCGCTAATGACCTCTTCAAAAATGCATCAAGTACGACTGGGATTTTCGTACAACAAGCTTCCAGGCTCTTCATCTGCATGGTTTACGCACCGGTATGCAGCCGGGCTCATGCTGGCATTCGGCCTGTTGACGGGAATCTCGATCACCTCACACGCTCAAGCGCGCGCCACCGCCACGCGGCTGTTCGATGGTCAAGTCGGCGGTGCATACTCCTTCGTGAAATCGGACTATGCTCCTCATTATTTTAACGGGTTAGGTGTCTACGCTGATGTGGATTTCAAACACAACATCGGGATTGAGGCGGAGTTCCACTATGCCTCCGATCAAGACAGCTATGTCAACGTCTACGAGCGAACCTATGAGATCGGTGCGCGATACTCGCGGCACTATGGCAAATTCCAGCCTTACGGAAAAGCACTAATTGGCCGAGGCGTCTTCAATGCTCCTTTCAACACCGCAAACTTGGCCTATAACCTTATAGCCTTTGGTGGAGGAACCGACTACCGTTTGAATCGCTTTCTAAATGCGCGAGCCGATTTCGAGTTTCAACACTGGTTCGCCGGCGGTGTTCCTCAGAGCACTGTCCTTCCGAATGGGATTACGCCAACCCTCGCCTCAGTCGGTATCGCCTACCACTTCAAGTAGAGAATAGCTTCTGCATACAGAAAGCCCCGGCAGATTGCCGGGGCTTTGTCATTATCAAACCTAAAAATGATAGGCGACGCCGATTGCCGGCATGGAGAGAAACTCATAGCGATTCGTCTTAAAATCCGTTATTCCAAAGTCCGGAGCTTTCACCAGGAACCCTCGATACTCCGCGCGTATATCGAAACTGGGGCTAATCTCATATGCCACTCCAGCCCCGAATAGAGCGCCAATTCTGGTGTTTCCCTTAGCGTCTAGATTGTTGGTTCCAAAATCTTTGATGGGCGTGTAAATCAAGGCGCCTACCCCGACCTCACCGAAAGGGCTGAACTTCTTAAAGTTAAAGTTGTATACATACGCGGCCGAGAGTTCCTGCTGGCGTGTATGGATCCGGCCATTCGGGATAAAGCTCGTTACAAACTTCGTAGAATTCTGGGCAAAACCATAGTTTGCCTCCAACCCGCTTCGCGGTGTTAGCAAATATCGGTAGCTGCCGAGAAAACCAAGAGTTGTGGTTGTCTTCATGTGAACCGCGTTGCCAGTCACATCTGGTCCAACTAATCCAAAGGCGCTGATACTCGCATCTTGCCGGCTCTCCTGCCCAAAAGCGGTTACCGCGGACAAGAGCAGCGCGCCCAACAACATCGTCTTCTTCATTCTTCGTCGAACCCCTTAGCATTTGCGCGACACCACCCGATTTCCGCTTGAATGAGCTTGCGCACCTTCGTCACGCCGGGGATCGCCACTGCTGTCCATTGTACCTGCACTGATGCCTCCCCGATGCAGTAGAGCGCAAGATGAGGGCTGGAGGGATGACTTCGCCCCGGCCATCACTCCAGCTTCTTCAGAATGTAAGAAGTCTACTGCGGAGGAGCAGGAGGAGGAGGCACACTGTGTCCGTCACGATGATCTCCAGGCGATCCCGCTGCTTGGCCAGCAACGCATCATACTTCGGTCTCTGATCATACCGTCAGCACGGAGCGTATCTTCGTTTGTGAATCGTCGCGGATGGTCATCATCTTGGCGCGCTTATCTGGACGTGCGATCGTTGTGTCGTCGCGGACCGCCACCATCTGCGAGTCATCAATTGTCTCCACTTGCGTGACCTGATCCAGCGTTAGATTCAGGTGCTTCGTCAGCATTTCGATCTGGTGCGCTTCCAGCTTCGCTGGATCGTGATGCTGGTGTGGTCCATCGCTCCCTGCTGCTCCCCTGCGGGCGGAGACGGTTGAGTGACGTTGTCCTCCTGCGCCGTCGCCGGCATTGCACTCATTGCCGCACACAGAGCCCATATGCCAACTCTCATTCCGTTTTGTGCCTGTTTGTATAAGGCGTCATCAAAGATCCTCGTTTCGCATCATGCTGCCCGGCTAACGTGTTTGGGCGGTCATTTGCTGTCACAGACGCTACTTTCCACAGAATGTTGCGATGAAAGGAATTAGCTTGATCGCTCCGCCTGAAAACAGTACGGCTCTCCGTGCGCTTCCGCATAGGCTTCCACGACCTTGAGAAATGCCAGCGCCGCGTGCGAGAGGCTCGCCTGCTTCCGATACACCAAGCGCAGTTTCCGTTCGATCTGCAACTCGCGGATCTTTATACGCACGAGCGTTCCGCTCTCTAGCTCCCGCTGCACCGTAAGCCCGGGCACGAGCGCTACACCGTTGCCCATCTCGACAAACCTTTTGATCGCCTCGAGCGATGGCAGTTCAACTCCCATTCGTAGCGGCGTCTTGTGCCGATTGAAGATCTGAATCACCTTCAACCGCTGCGGCGACGCGATATTATGGGCGATAAAATTCTGCGATCCGAGCTGCCGGATCGACACCTCACCCGTCGTTGCCAGAGGATGCTGTGGATTCACCACAAACGTCAGATTGTCCCGATACACCACTACTGACCTAACCTGTGCATCGTCAGGCCGGAACGACAGCACTCCAAGATCTACCGAATGCATCAGCACTTCGTCCGGAATCCGGCTCGCCAGTGTTCGCTGCACAGATACCTTGATCCGCGGATTCTGCCGCCGAAACCCATCAAGAAGCGGCAGCAGGTACAAGCATGTGTATTCGTTCGCTGCCAGGTTTAGACGGCCCCGATGAAGTTCCCGCAGTTCGCCGAGAGCGGCCGCCGCCTCGGTCCGCAGATTAAGGAGCTTCGTCGCATACTCCCGCAACACCTCACCCGCATCGGTCAGCGTTCCATCCCGTGACGACCGCTCGAACAGCACCTCTCCGAGTTCGCCCTCGAGCTTCGAAATAGCCTGACTCACCGCCGGCTGTGTTCGGTGCAGCCGGGCTCCGGCACGCGAAAAGCTTCGCTCCTCCGCCACCGCCAGAAACGTCTCCAGCTGAAACAAATCCACGTTGTGCTCCTCCATTCGCCGCTACTTATAATCGTGAATGCGACGATTAGAAATTATGATATAGCTGCACACTACCATAAGCCTGAGTTATGCTGGTGCACAGCAGCCTGAGGATGCGCCGTCTCATGACTCACCCCGATCAGATCGTCTTCTTCGACACCACCCTCCGCGATGGCGAGCAATCCCCGGGTTGTACCATGCATCCCGCCGAAAAACTCCGCATGGCGCACCAACTCGCCGCTCTCGGTGTCGACATCCTCGAGGCCGGCTTCGCCATAGCCTCGCACGGCGACTCTGAATCCATCCGCCAGATCGCCCGCGAGATTCGTGGCCCGCGCATCACCTCGCTCGCGCGCTCGAGACGTGAGGATATTGAAGCGGCTGCCCGCGCGGTCGAGCCTGCACTCAAATCACGCATTCACGTCTTTCTCGCTACCTCTGACCTCCACCTCGAGGCCAAGCTCAAGATCTCTCGTGCCGAGGCGCTCGTCCAGGTCGCCGAGGCCGTCCAGCTCGCCTGCGCCTACGCCGACGATGTTGAGTTCTCCGCCGAGGATGCCACTCGCTCCGACATCGACTTTTTAGTCCAGATCATCACGATTGCCGTCGAAGCTGGTGCAACCACCATCAACCTTCCCGATACGGTTGGTTACACCACACCGGCCGAGTACACTGCTCTCTTCTATACGATCAAAGCCCGCGTTACTGGCATTGAGAACGTCATCCTTTCCACGCACTGTCATGACGACCTTGGGATGGCCGTCGCCAACTCCCTCGCAGGCATCGAGGGCGGCGCCCGTCAGATAGAGTGCACCATCAACGGCATCGGCGAACGCGCCGGGAATGCAGCCCTCGAAGAGATTGCCGCCGCTTTGATGGTTCGCCGCGACCGCTTCCCGTATACCTCGAACATCGTCATGCCGCAACTCTATGCCACCAGTCAGGTACTCGCCGAGTGCATCAGCTTCGGCTGCTCCCCCAATAAGGCTGTCACCGGGGCAAACGCCTTCGCGCACGAGTCCGGCATCCATCAGCACGGGATGCTGGCCAATCCGCTGACGTACGAGATCATGACGCCAGCATCGGTCGGTGCACCCTCGACCAACCTCGTGCTCGGCAAACACAGCGGTCGCCGTGTCCTTGAACAGCGCCTCGCCGACCTCGGTCACCTGCTCACCCGCGATCAGCTCGACGAGGTCTACCACCGCTTCACAGACCTTACCGATCGAAAAAAATCCATCTACGATCAGGACCTCATCGGCCTCCTTCAACCCGAAAAGGCGTCGGCCACAGCAACCGTCTGAGACCACGCCCAATCGCTGCCCCATCGGATATGTGCTCTCGCCTGTCCTGATCGCCTGCAGCACGTACAGGCACCAAAGCGGCGACAAATCTCAAGAGGAATCGTATGCGCCTCAAAATTGCAGTTCTCGCCGGAGACGGCATCGGTCCTGAAGTCACTCACGAAGCCGTCCACATCCTCAAAGCCGTAGCCGAGCTCGGCGGACATGATTTCACCTTCGTTCCCCTGCTGATCGGTGGCATTGCCATCACCGAGACCGGCTCACCCATGCCTATCGAAACGCTCGACGGCACGTTGGCCTGCGACGCCGCATTACTGGGTGCCGTTGGCGACAACACGTTCAACGCCCTCCCGCCCAACAAGCGCCCCGAAGCCGGTCTTTTGCAGATCCGCCAGGCTTTAGGCGGCTTTGCCAATCTCCGCCCCTCCATCGCCTATAAGGCTCTCAGCGAAAGCTCCCCCTTGCGTCCGGAGGTGACAAAAGACGTCGACATCCTCTTCGTCCGCGAGCTTCTCGGCGGTCTCTACTTCGGCGCTCCACGCTGGTGGAACAAGGACGCCGGCGCAAACGGCGGCGAAGCCATCAACACAATGCGCTACACCCGGGCCGAGATCGTCCGCGTCGCCCGCATTGGCTTCGAACTCGCTGGCAAACGCCGCAAGAAGGTCACGAGCGTTGACAAGGCCAACGTCCTCGAGGTCTCGCAACTCTGGCGCGCTACAGTCACCGAAGTGGCCGCTGACTATCCCAATATCACCCTCGAGCACCAGCTCGTCGACTCCATGGCCATGCACCTGATGAACATCCCGCGCAACTTTGACGTCGTCCTCACCGAAAATCTCTTCGGCGACATTCTCTCGGACGAAGCCGGCGTCATCACCGGCTCCCTCGGCATGCTCCCCTCGGCGACCATCGGCGGCGCTGTCAATCTCTACGAGCCGGTCCATGGGTCAGCACCGGATATTGCAGGCACCGGAAAGGCTAACCCCCTCGGCGCCATCCTTACAGCTGCCATGATCCTCCGCCACTCGGCAAATCTGGAAGCTGACGCCAGGGCCGTGGAAGTCGCTGTCCACAAGGTTCTTGACGCCGGCTATCGCACAACCGACATAGCCCGTGGCTCCGCGCAGACCGTTACCACGCAGGAGATGGGAAAGCTGGTGCACCAGGCTCTCGCCGAATCCATCGACCGCCGACAAGCCATGCACGCCGTCTAACGCAGCACAACCTCCTGCACACACTTATAAGCATGCATCGCATCCTGCAACTCGCCGCCGTCTTGCTTTTCACCGCATCGACGGTGCACGTCCAGTTTCATCTCCCCGGATCGAAGGAAAGAGACAGGCCCGCGAAGGTCCGCAAGGGTGATCTTGAATGGCTTTGGCAGTACGGTCCCTCGGATAAGGATAAGGAAGGCCGCGAGAACGACCTTGTCCAGGATCCGCGCTTCCGCCCCATGCTCGCGCAATATCTCACCACCCCGCAGACCTTCTGGGGTAGTGCCGTCAACGGCAGGTATCGTCCCCTTGCCGACACTGCGCTCGACTTCCTCTCCGTTCCCGACAAGGTTCTCGCCGATGACAATCGTTACCTTTCCATCAGCGGCTGTGTCTTCCATTTCTGTCCCTCCCGCGGTCTCCTCTGGGTCGATCTCAACGGCCCTGGCCGCGGTCCGGAATCCCTCCTCGTCTTCGCCGGAATCGATTGGATTCGCGACAGCAGGACCACCACGCAGCCCAATGCCGAGTATACCCTCTGGATCTTTCCCAACCAGCTCCTCAGCACCGAAAGCACCGCCTCCAACCGCATCCCGCCCGCGCTCATCCGCAGCATCGCCCGCTGGTCCGCTGAGCCCATGTCCGGGAACGGCATCGTCCAGAACATCAGCCATGCCATCCTCGTCGACCCCGACGGCTCCCCCCACGAGCTCCCTCCCGCCACCATCGGCGTCCCACCCTATAAACCAGCAGAAAAGAAGGATCAACCATGAGCACGCGCTTGAATCAGGCCCCTCAGACTCTCTTCGAAAAAGTCTGGCAGCAGCACCTCGTGGCCGAGCCGCAGGGCGAACCCTCCCTGCTCTACATCGACCTTCACCTCGTCCACGAAGTCACGTCTCCGCAGGCCTTTGAAGGCCTCCGGCTCACCGGCCGCAAGCTTCGCCGGCCCGATCGCACCCTGGCGACGATCGACCACAATGTGCCGACCAGCAGCGTCTACGACCGCCTTCACATCGTCGACCAGATCGCCTCGAGACAGATCGACGCCCTCCGCACCAACTGCGCTGACTTCGGCGTGGAGCTCTTCGACGTCGAATCGCCGAATCAGGGTATCGTCCACATCATCGGCCCTGAGCTCGGTCTCACCAAGCCTGGCATGACCATCGTCTGCGGCGACTCCCACACCAGCACCCACGGCGCCTTCGGTGCCCTGGCCTTCGGCATCGGCACCAGCGAAGTCGAGCACGTCATGGCTACCCAGACCCTCCCGCAGGATAAGCCAAAGACATTCCGCATCAACGTCGAAGGCTCCCTCCCCACCGGTGTCACCGCAAAGGACATCGTCCTTCACATCATCGGTAACATCGGCACAGCCGGCGCCACCGGCCACGTTATCGAATACGCAGGCTCGGCTATTCGCGGCCTCTCCATGGAAAGCCGGATGACCATCTGCAACATGAGCATCGAGGCTGGAGCCCGTGCCGGCATGATCGCCCCCGACGCCACCACCTTCGCCTACCTCAAAGACCGCCGCTTCTCCCCCAGCAGCGAACCACAAAAGAGCGGACTACAGCAAACCGAACCACAACAAAACTGTCATCCTGAGCGCAGCGCGCAGCGCGAAGTCGAAGGACCTGCATTTTCTTCCCCCGCAACCAATCCCTCGCCCTGGGACGAAGCCGTCCACCACTGGTCCGAACTCGCGACCGATTCAGGCGCAATCTTCGACCGGGAACTCACCCTCGATGCCGCCGGCATCACCCCGACCGTCTCCTGGGGAACTTCGCCCGGCATGGTCACCGGCATCGATTCCGCCGTCCCCCTTCCCAACCTCGCCGCCAGCGAAGCCGATCGGAAGAACTTCGACCGCGCTCTCGAATACATGGACCTCAAAGCCGGAACTCCCATCGAGCAGATACACATCGACCGCGTCTTCCTCGGCTCCTGCACCAACGGTCGCATCGAAGACCTCCGCGCCGCCGCCGCCGTCATCCGCGGCTACCACGTCGCCACTACCGTGCGCGCTATGGTCGTCCCCGGCTCTCAGGCCGTCAAGACTCAGGCAGAACAGGAAGGCCTCGACCTCATCTTCAAAACCGCCGGCTTCGACTGGCGCGAGCCCGGCTGCAGCATGTGCCTCGGTATGAATCCCGACATCCTCGCTCCCGGAGAACGCTGCGCCTCAACCTCCAACCGCAACTTCGAAGGCCGCCAGGGCCGCGGCGGCCGTACCCACCTTGTCAGCCCCCAGATGGCCGCCGCCGCCGCCATCACCGGCCACTTCACCGACATCCGCACCTGGCAGTTCAAAGAGGCTTGATGCCCGACAAAATCGATGCACCCAGGATCGTCCAGACTGAAGACGAGCGCTACGCCTTCATCCATCTCGTCATTCTCCGCTCGGAGATGCACGCAGTCCTGCCTCCTGTGCTGCACGAGTTGTTCGCCGCCGTTAAAGCACAGGGCTTGCCTGTGGTCCCCTGGTTTGCACATCACCTTCACCTGGGCGGTGCGTCCTTCGACTTCGAGGCCTGTATACCGGTAGCAGAAACGTTCGTAGCCATCGATCGCGTTCAAGCCAGCATCTGGCCGGCTGGTACCATCGCTCGCACCTTGTATAGGGGCGACTACCCGGGACTCCCGGCAGCCTGGGGTGAGTTCGGCACATGGATCGAGCACGGCGGATATTCCCGCGCTCATCACCTCTATGAGCGCTACACCGTCCACCAGGGCATGACGAAGGACCGCGAGGCCTTCGTGACCGAACTCAGTTGGCCACTCCTTCCAAAAGCCTCCGAAAGCGAGCACGCATGATCGCCATCAACACTCTCACCAGCCACGCCGCTCCGCTCGACATCTCGAACATCGATACCGACCAGATCATCCCTAAGCAGTTCCTCAAGCGCATCGAGCGCACCGGCTACGGCGAGTTCCTCTTCTTCGATTGGCGCCGCATTCAGGAAGGCCCTGACAGCGGCAAGCCAAACGCCTCATTCGTCCTCAACAACCCCGCTTACGCCGGAGCAAAGATCCTCATCGCCGGCAAGAACTTCGGCTGCGGCAGCTCCCGCGAGCACGCCGCCTGGGCGCTCACCGACTTCGGCTTCCTCGCCGTCATCGCCCCCAGCTTCGCCGACATCTTCTTCTCGAATGCCGGCAAGAACGGCATGGTCCTCGTCCGCCTCCCCGAAGCCGACGTCAACCTCCTCACCCACCGCAGCACGCAGAACCCGAACCACGGCATCACCATCAACCTCGAAGCCCAGACCCTCACCGACGACGAAGGCTTCAGCGGGACCTTCGACATCGACACCTTCCGCAAATACTGCCTCCTCAACGGTCTCGATGACATCGGTCTCACCCTCCGCCACGAAGCCGAGCTGGACGCCTACGAAGCAAAACACAACAGCCAATTCTGGCTTATGCCGCGCGCCTCGCTTTCAGAGACTTCAGCATCGGAATCCTCCCCCGGACTGTCATCCTAAGCGGAACCGACCGCCGTTCACCATCCTGAAGGACCTGCATTTCGCCTTGGCTTTCGCTTGCAGCAGAACCGGAGAAACCATGTCCACCGAAATCAATCCGAAGAAGTACTCCATCCCCCTCACCGAAGGCCCCAACCGCGCCGCCGCCCGCTCTTACCTCCGCGGCGTAGGCTTCTCGAAGGAAGACCTGCATAAGCCCATCATCGGCGTCGCCAACACCTGGACCGAGATCGGTCCTTGCAACTTCCATCTCCGCGATGTCGCCGCTGCCGTCAAGCAGGGCATTCGCGACGCCGGCGGCACCCCCATGGAGTTCAACACCGTCACCATCTCGGACGGCATCACCATGGGCACCGAGGGCATGAAAGCCAGTTTGATCTCCAGAGAGGTAATCGCAGACAGCATCGAACTCGTCGCCCGCGGCAACCTCTTCGACGGCATCGTCTGCATCGCAGGCTGTGACAAGAACATGCCCGGCACCATCATGGCCATGGCCCGGCTCGACATCCCCGGCATCATGCTCTACGGCGGCTCGATCGCTCCGGGCAAGTTGCCGCAGGCAAATGGCCCGGATAAGGACATCACCATCCTCAACGTCTTCGAAGGCATGGGCGCCCACGCTGCCGGGAAGATCAGTGATCAGCAGTTGGAGGACCTCGAAGCCGCCGCCTGCCCCGGCCCAGGAGCCTGCGGCGGCCAGTTTACCGCCAACACCATGGCCATGGCCGGCGAGTTCCTCGGCATCTCCCCCTTCAACCTCACCGGCGTCCCGGCCATGTCCCCGGAGAAAGCTCCCGCCAGCCGTGAGGCGGGACGGATGATACTGGACCTCTGCCGTCACGACATCCGTCCGTCGAAGATCCTCACCCGCGCCGCCCTCGAAAACGCCATCACCGCCGTCTGCGCGTCCGGCGGCTCGACGAATGCCGTTCTCCACCTCATCGCCATCGCCAGCGAGCTCGGCATCCCCCTCACCATGCAGGACTTCGACGACATCAGCGAACGCACCCCCTTCATCTGCGATCTCTCCCCCGGCGGCAAGTACGTCGCCAAGGACTATCAGGATGCGGGCGGCTCAAGAGTCCTCGCCCAGCGCCTTATCGATGCCGGCCTCATCCAGGGCAACCAGATCACCGTCTCCGGCAGGACCATCGCCGAGGAGGCCGCCGCCGCCGTCGAAACTCCCAACCAGCCCGTCATTCGCACCATGCAACATCCCTTGAAGAGCACCGGCGGTTTAGTCATCATGCGCGGCAATCTCGCCCCCGAGGGTGCCGTCATCAAGGTAGCCGGCCATGAGCGCCTGCACCACACCGGCACCGCCCGCGTCTTTGACTCCGAAGACCTCTGCCACGCTGCCGTGGAAGCCGGCCAGATTCGGCCCGACGACGTGCTGGTCATCCGCTACGAGGGTCCCCGCGGAGGCCCCGGCATGCGCGAGATGCTCGCCGTCACCGCCGCCATCAAAGGCATCCCCGAGCTCTCCGAAACCGTAGCCCTCCTTACCGACGGAAGATTCTCCGGCGCCACAAGGGGCCTCATGGCCGGCCACGTAGCCCCCGAAGCCCAGCTCGGCGGCCCCATCGCCGCCGTCCATGAAGGCGACACCATCACCTTCGACATCCCCAACCGCACCCTGACCCTCAACGTCCCCGCCGAGGAAATTGCCGCCCGCCTCACCACCTGGCAAGCCCCCGCCCCCCGCTACAAACGCGGCGTCTTCGCCAAATACGCCAACTCCGTAACCAGCTCCTCACTAGGAGCGGTCACCACATAATCATCATGCAGACAGCACAGGTTCAATTCGGCAGTCGAACGGGTAATCGCTTTGTGAGGATTTTTCAGGGAGTGTTCGTTTTGTTTGCCATAGGCTTAGCGAGTGATTCACAATCCGCTTCTTCCTACGTTTTTATTGTTCTGCTTATTGGATTCGAATTTTATTGCTCATGCATCGTCTTCGCGACGCTCGATGAAAAGGGACTTATCTATCAAAAGTGGGCGAAATCAACTCGTGTCGATTGGAATTCGTTTCAAACTCCTAAGCAGCAATGGGCGTTCCTCATTTTGATCAGGTTATCCGGCAAGCCTTTTTGGAGCCGCTATCTCCTTTTACCCAATCCGAGTCCTTCGTTGCATGAGCTTGCTCTTTCGTCAGGAGCAGCCAAACGCCTCGAAGATCTTGTGTTGACCGATACATCAGGTAGGACGAACTAATCGAAGTTGAACTTGCAGCGTGAGGAAAAGAGCAAACATGGCAGACACCAACCACCACCCGCAACTCACCGGAGCCGAGATCCTCTGGGCCACCCTCGTCGGCGAAGGTGTCACCACCATCTTCGGCTATCCCGGCGGAGCCATCCTGCCCATCTACGACGCCCTCCGCAAGTTCCCCATCCACCACGTACTCGTCCGCCACGAGCAGGGGGCGGCCCACATGGCCGATGGCTACGCCCGCGCCTCAGGCCGCGTAGGCGTCTGCATGGCCACCAGCGGGCCCGGTGCCACCAACCTCGTCACCGGCATCGCCACCGCCATGCTCGATAGCATTCCCATCGTCTGCATCACCGGGCAAGTCTCCTCCAAAGTCCTCGGCTCGGACGCCTTCCAGGAAGTTGACATCACCGGCATCACCCTCCCCATCACCAAGCACAACTATCTCGTCACCCGCGCCGAGGACATCGCCCCCACCGTCCGCGAGGCCTTCCGTGTAGCCCGCTCCGGGCGTCCCGGTCCGGTTCTTGTGGATATCACGAAGGACGCCCAGCAGGCCACCGCCGCCTTCGACTTCGAAGCCGCCAGCCCAGCCCCCTACCGCCCCCACCCGATGCTCCGCGCCACCTCCGGCAGCATCGAAGCAGCCATAGCCCTCATCTGTTCCTCCAAAAAGCCAGTCATCCTCGCCGGCCATGGCATCACACAATCCAACGCCGAAGCTCAGGTCATCGCCTTCGCCGAGCGTCTGCAGATTCCCGTCGCAAGCACTCTGCTCGGCCTCGGAGCCTTCCCCACCTACCATCCTCTCTCGCTCGGAATGATGGGCATGCACGGCGAGTCCTGGGTTAACCACGCCATCCAGCAAGCCGACCTCCTGCTAGCCTTCGGCATGCGCTTCGACGACCGCGTCACGGGTAACCTCGCGCACTACGCGCCCAACGCGAAGAAGATCCACATCGACATCGACCCCTCGGAGATCAACAAAAACGTCAAAGTCGACGTAGCCCTCATCGGCGACCTCGCCACGACCCTCGACCAACTCCTCCCCCTGCTCGACAGCCGTCATCCTGAGCGCAGCGAAGGATCCCCGAATCTGCCCTCCTCCGACCCGGCAACCAAAGCCCGAGCGCCCCACCCTTCGCAGTCTCTCCGCGAAGGGTGGGGTGCTCTCGCCCCTGTTACCGATTGGCTCACCGAGATCGCCGCCACCAAAGGCACCGCCGCTGTCCGCGACATCATCAATCTCCCCGACAACGGCCACCTCTACGCCGCCCACGTCATCCACGACATCTGGCGCGAGGCCCTCGCCGCCGGCCGCCTCGCCCAGACCATCATCGTCACCGACGTCGGCCAGCACCAGATGTGGGAGGCCCAGTACTACAAGCACGACGCCCCCCGCTCGCTCATCACCTCAGGCGGCCTCGGCACCATGGGCTTTGCCTTACCCGCTGCCATCGGCGCCAAGGCCGCATGCCCCGAGAAAGACGTCTGGATCATCGCCGGCGACGGCGGCTTCCAGATGACCGCCGCCGAGCTCTCCACCATCCAGCAGGAGGGTCTCGCAATCAACATCGCGGTGATCAACAACGGCTTCCTCGGCATGGTCCGCCAGTGGCAGGAGGCCTTCTACGACAAGAACTACGCCGCCTCGCCCATCCTCTCCCCCGACTTCGTCCTCCTCGCCGCCGCCCACGGCATTCCCGGCGCCCACGTCAGCCAGCGCAAGGATGTAACCCCCACCGTCACACAAGCCCGTACCAGCGGCAAGGCCTTCCTCATCAACTTTCAGGTAGAAAAAGAAGACGGCGTCTACCCCATGATCGCCCCCGGCGCCGCCCTCCACGAGATGGTCCGCCGTCCCCACGCCAACCCATTACTAGAAACTGCAGAGGACGAGTAGATGACATCTGAAGAGGCCGTAGAGTATAGAAACAAGTTGATCGAACTCGTTCCTCAGGATGGGGCTTCCGTTAGTAATACAGCTATGTTGTCGCAACTCAAAGTTGCTACAGCTGACACCACCATCACTTTGGACGATTACTGGGAGATTCGGCAACCGTTGATTGATGAGGGCCTGATCGCCGTTGGACGTGGCTATGGAGGAACTGTTAAGCGAGTTACTCCGCAGGTGGAAACAGCGACAGAGTTAGCAAGTGAACCAACTCTTCCACTAGTTTCACAAAGTGAAGCTAGTCTTTATGAGCCATTCGTTAAGAGCATGGAAAGTTTTGCCAAAGCGGAAGGCCTCGATAGCATGGTCCTTCTAAGGACGGCCATGCAAGGACGTAGGCAAACTGGCGGTAAGTGGACAAGACCTGACGTGACTCTCGCTGCCGTCAAGACTTATGAATTCATACCGGGTAAACATCTCGAGGTCATTAGCTTCGAAATCAAGCCAGATATTTCGACTGCATTAGAGGGTGTGTTTGAAGCACTTGCACATTCCGCTTTCGCACATCGCAGCTACCTTGCCGTAAAGACAGAACAGGGTGAAACTTCAAAGCCGAATCAGGATTTAGAGCGTGTCTCTTCGGAATGCGCTCGGCATGGAGTTGGTCTCTACACCTTTACGGATGCAAGTGACTTTGCGACCTTTGAACTCTTGCAAGATGCTCAAAGGCGCAACGCCGATCCCGCCAAGGTGAATGCTTTTTTAGCTACCCAGGTAGACCCGGAGAACAAAGCACGCGTACGTGCAATGGTTAGATAGACAGTATTTCGCTACTCGAAAGAGCCTATGATCCGCACCTTCGTAGCCTTCATACTAAACAAGCCTAGCGTGTTCACCCGCGTTGCCGCGCTTGCATTTACCTGTGCTACGCTAACCGCGACCGCCCACGCCCAGCAACTCCACATCCGCATCCTCAACGCAAAGACCAACAAACCCATCCCCGACGAACAACTCAACGTGGCCCTCCGCGCCGACCAGATCGGCTCCGTCGCCATGGCCACCGACAAGCGCGGCCTTATCCTCGTCCACACCGGCAACGCCGCCACCATCCGTATCCTCTCAAACATGTACGCCGACTGCCGGCCGCGTGCGGAGCTCTACACCGACTATCCTGTCGCGACCATCCTCCGCACCGGCATCACCACCGGCAATCTCTGCAGCAGCAGCACCCCGCCTCCTAAGCCAGGCGAACTCCTCCTCTTCGAAGTTCCGAAGACCTACATCCCCACCTATCCCGCGCCGCCAGCCACCAGCTTGCCGCACTCCGATGAGCGCCCGACGACTCACTGAAAGGCCCCATGCTCCACACCTTCGTAGCCCTCGTCCAGGACAAGCCCGGCGTCCTCACCCGCGTCGCCTCGCTCTTCCGCCGGCTCAACATCAACATCGTCTCGCTCACCGTCGGTGAATCCGAGCGCACCGAGATCTCCCGCATGACCATCGTCTGCGAGGCCCCCGATCACGCCGCCCACCGCATCCGCGCCTCGCTCTACAAGCTCGAGATCACCGTCGACGTCGACGAAGTAGGCCGCAGCGAGGCCGTCATCCGCGAGCTCTGCCTCATCAAGGTCGCCGCCGGTCCCTCAGGTCCCACCCAGCAGGGTCGCAGCCAGATCTTCGAGCTCGCCACCGTCTTCCGCGCCCGCGTCGTCGACCTCGCCCCCGAGTCCATCATGCTCGAGATGACCGGTGCCGCTTCGAAGATCGAAGGCCTCCTCCAGGTGCTCAAGGAGTCCGGCTACGAGATCCTCGAGGTCTCCCGCACCGGCCGCATGGCCATGCGCCGTGGCCATCACACCAGCCGCGTCCTCAAAGCCCTCGGTACTCCAGACCCCAACGCTCCGACGCAAACTGCCTTTCCGGAGAGGCCCGAGGCAGACGAGATCCTCCCCAACGAGTTCGAAGATGTCCACGAAGAAGAACAAGACGACCACGGATGATAGAAACAGATCAACAAGATCATTCATCTTAATCCGTGCCCATCCGCGGTCGCAGCCCTTTATCGATGTCATCGGTGTAGACCGGTGCGCAGCCTCCCTCCACCTCAGCTACCATCAACCAAAGGAAAACCAACCATAATGGCCAAGGCATACCACGACGCAGACGCAGACCTCTCCCTCATCCAGGCAAAAAAAGTCGCCATCATCGGCTACGGCTCCCAGGGCCACGCTCACGCCCTCAATCTCAAGGATTCGGGTGTTGAGGTCCGTGTAGGCCTCCGGGCTGGTTCTCCGAATGAAGACCGCGCCCGCAAAGCAGGGCTCGAGACCGGAACCGTCGCGGAGGTCTCGAAGTGGGCCGATGTCATCATGAATCTCACCCCCGACCAGACCGCCGCTAAGGTCTACCACGGCGAGATCGGCCCCAACATGAAGCCGGACGCGACCCTCATGTTCGCCCACGGCTTCAACATTCGTTTCCGCACCATCACGCCTTCCGCTGGGGTTGACGTCAGCCTGGTTGCACCGAAGGCACCCGGTCATAGAGTCCGCGAGATCTTCACCGAAGGCGGCGGCGTCCCCGCGCTCGTCGCGGTCGAGCAGGATATCTCCGGCCATGCGCTTGCCCTGGCCCTCTCCTACGCGAAAGGCATCGGCTGCACCCGCGCGGGCGTCCTCGAAACCACCTTCACCGAAGAGACTGAGACTGACCTCTTCGGCGAGCAGGCCGTGCTCTGCGGTGGCACCAGCGCCCTTGTCAAAGCGGGCTTCGAGACCCTCGTCGAGGCTGGCTATCAGCCCGAACTCGCCTATTTCGAGGTCCTCCACGAACTCAAGCTCATCGTCGACCTCATGTATCGCGGCGGCCTCGCCTACATGCGCCACTCCATCTCCGATACAGCGGAGTGGGGCGACTACGTAGCCGGCCCCCGTATCGTCACCCCGGAGGTGAAGGCCGCGATGAAGTCTCTCCTCAACGACATCCAGGACGGCTCCTTCGCCAGAAAATTTATAGAAGAGAATGAAACCGGCCGCCACGAATTCACCCGTATCCGCAAGGCCGAGGCCTCCCATCAGATCGAAACGGTCGGCGCCGACCTCCGTAGATCCATGCCGTTCCTCGACCCCGTGAAGGTTGAAAACGGTGCAGTCGTTAAAGCCTGACATCGTAAGCTCATGCGTCCACAAGCGTAGGAGCTTACCACCCGCACGAATGGGGCGAAGGCAAGCTGATGACCTTCGTTTAAGCTTACTGTAGCTGTTAGTTATAGGTTCAAGTTACCAAAGATATTCACGAAAGTTCGTAACACGAATGCAATTTGCATCACATTGAATCATGCAAACCTTCGGTCTTCCTCTCATGCTGGCGTTGTCGGTGCCCATCTACATCACCAACCCCAATCTCGACGGTGCGGACTCTAGGACCTTCTCGCTCGCAACGGCTCGGAACCACCAGCGTCCGCTCCTTCTCTTCGCGCCCTATGGAAGCGACCCTCTGCTGCGCGAACAGCTCGACCTGCTCAGAACGCATGATCTGCTCGATCGCAATGTGATCATCGTTCCTGTCCCGGTTCACGGCATCTCTCTATCACCGCAAAACCTGGATGGCTCCGTCTTTGCACATATGAAGGCGGACGAGACCGGCGCCGTCCGCCAGCGCTTCCACATCGCTCCGGCGGAGTTCACCGTCGTTCTTCTGGGTAAAGATGGCGGTGAAAAGCTGCGCTCTAAGACTCCTGTCACGATGGACCGGCTCAACCGTCTTATTGACGCGATGCCCATGCGGCAGCATGAGATTAGCTTGCAGCACTGATCCGTTCTCGTATGGGCGTATCTGAAGCAATCGCCTAGATAGTACCTGTTCAAAAAACCGACACACCTCAGCACAATCCAAAGTCTCCAGATAAGAGAAGGTCGCGAGCGCTGCCATCACGGCAGTAAGATCAATGCATGGCGACCAACTCTCACACTCCACCGCCAGGCGGGGCTGCCGACTACCACAATCCTTATTTCCTCTCCACTGCGCCCTCTACACCTACGCCGCGGCATGAGATTGTCGCTGCTCTACGCACAATCACACCTCTGGACGGCTTGAACGATACTGAATACACCTGGTTGGCGACGCATGGCTCCGAACGGGTTGGGAAAGAGGGTTCCCTGATCTTTCGTGAGGGCGAGCCCACCTTTTATCTCAACATGATCCTTCAGGGCGAGATCCACGTCCGTCGCCGCAACTCCGGTCCGCTCGCCCTCTTCATCGGTCGCGCCGGACAGATGACCGGCCTGCTTCCCTTTTCCCGCATGAAGGCGTACGGCGGGGATGGCTACACCGTTGGCCCGATCTGGGTGCTCGATATTCATAAGGATCTCTTTCAGGAGATGCTGGCCGCCATTCCCTCCATGGGCCAGCGCTGCGTCTCCGTCCTGCTTGACCGCGTCCGCGAGGTCACCCGCATGGAGCAGCAGGCGGAGAAACTCGCCGCACTTGGCAAGCTCGCGGCTAATCTCGCCCACGAACTCAATAATCCGGCCTCGGCCGCTCAACGGTCTGCTGCCAGCCTCTTCGGCGAACTCCGCGATTTCGGCGAGCAGAAATATCGTCTCGGCAAGCTCGGTCTCACAGAAGAGGAAACCGAGAACTACAACAATTGGAGGATTGCGGCACGCAAGCGCATCTCTTGCTATAGCGTCAATGCCGTCGTCCCCGCAAGCCCGATTATTAACAGCGACCGGGAAGACGCAATAATTCGTTGGCTCGAGGCCTACAACGTCCCCTCGCCATGGACGATCGCCCCCGCCCTTTCCGAGACCCGCTTGCCCATCAGCACCCTCGACGAACTTGCAGCCGTAGTCCGTCCCGAGACCTTGGCCTTTGCCCTCACAGCCTCCGCCGGAGCCATTCGCGTTGAACGCGTCATCGAGACCGTCGTCGAATCTACTGTTCGCATCTTCGACCTCATCAGCGCCATCAAGGACTATTCCTACATGGATCAGGCGCCGATCCAGGACATCGACCTCGCCCAGTCGCTCGAAAATACGTTGTCCATGTTCGGCTCTCGCCTCGCCGGTATCATAGTCGAAACCGACTTCGATCCTGCGCTCCCAGCCATCAGTGCCTATGGCAGCGAACTCAACCAGGTCTGGACCGCCCTCATCGAAAATGCCCTCGATGCCATGCAGGGCACCGGAACGCTGCGCCTCATAACCCGGCTCGCAGGTCAGATGGCGTACGTCGAGGTCTGGGATACAGGCACCGGCATCAATACAACGCTCCAATCCCGCATCTTCGAACCGTTCTTTACCACCAAAGCGCCAGGCCATGGGCTGGGGCTTGGCTTGGATGTCGCCCAGCGTATCGTATCCAAACACTCCGGCTTCTTAACCGTCGAATCGAAACCCGGCGCTACATGCTTCCAGGTCCGCCTCCCTATTGATCAGGCTCAGGCCTATTAAGCTGCATGTGCGGCCACCTGTCTTCCCCGCCCCTTCCCCGTCGGACCCCTGCCGTCCTGAGCGAAGCCTCAGCCGAAACGACTCGCATTGGCAGTCGCCTTTATCTGTTCTTCTGCCGCGAAATCAGCACGCAACCTTCCGTATAATCGCTCGCCCTGCCTCAAGCACCGCCTGGACCAGCGTGTCGAAGTCCTCTTTCCGCGACCGGTGATTGACGATCGTAACCCGGATCGCGAACCTGCAGCTCTTCACGTTCTATCGAAATCATGATCCTAGGATACTGGCCTAAGCACGCCCGTTCTCATGCAAACCCGATGATCGGGTGCTACGTCGTGACTTCCACGCCGCGCCAGAACGCAACGTGGTGCTTCACATTGCGGGCAGCCGGTTTCGGATCAGGATAGTACCAGGCCGCATCCGGATTTTCTTGTCCATCGACCAGAATGGTGTAATAACGAGCTTGCCCCTTCCAGGGGCAACTTGAAGTTGTGGAACTCGCCTTGAAGAACTCTCGCTTCACCGATTCATCCGGAAAGTAGACATTTCCTTCGACGGTCTCATACGTTTCACTCTCGGCCAGTGTTTGGCCATTCCAGACTGCCTTCGCCATTCGGACTACCTGCATTTCTTTTCGATAAGTTATAGCCCGACAGCATTATGTGCTGCGCGACTGCGAGCATTGAGCCCCGAAGCTTTACAGCGCCTTTGTAACAGAGAAGACACCAAAAGGGAAATCAGGGTTGCCGTTCTACTTCATCCTGATCTCACGCCATGCTTTCGACCAACGGCCGCGTCATCGCAGGATCAGGTCGAATTAGGTTGGTAGCCGTGTGAGCGTCCCGGTCAATGACTGTTGCCGGTCCCCCGATCTTCTTCTCATAGCTGCACGGTGCATGCGTCGGCTCCTCCACGGCCGTACCCTTCACCGCCGGAGCGTTCTTCTTAGCCCGGCGCTTCGGCAGCGAATCGAGGTTGTTCGGGCAGACCAGGAATGTTCCTTTTGCGTTCGCCATCTCAAGCACATAACTGCTATCGCACTTCGGACAATGCTGGTTTACTAGTTTGAGATTACTTGCGAAATCGCATTTCGGGTAATTCACGCAACCATAGAAGGTGTCCCCGCGCTTCGTCTTCCGAACCGCGATATCTCCGCCGTCCTTCGGGCATTTCACATCGAGCAGATCCTGCTTGACGTATTTACACTTCGGATAGCCGCTGCACGCAATAAATTCGCCGTACTGGCCGTCGCGCTGCAGTAAGGGCTTGCCGCACTTTGGGCACGCTTCTTCGAGCTGCACCGGCGGCTTCTGCTGGACCTTCTGCGTCAGCTTGCGAATTGTTTTGCACGGCGGGTCGTCACTATATCCGGGGCACGACATAAACGGACCCCACGGCCCATTCTTTAGCACCATCACGCGTCCGCAATTGTCACAAAACTCCTCCTCGGCCGCCTCGTCCGCGCCTGGCGCGCTCAGGTCCGGCTTGGCCGCGAAGTTCTCCTTGGTGAAATCACAGCTCACCTGTTCGACCGTTACCTTCTTGCCCTTCGGTGCAGCCTCGCCAATCGCCGCTGCCATCGCCTTCACATCTACAACCTCGCGTGAAAAGTCGACCACATCCTCCGTCACAGCCTGCACCACCATCGGGAAATTGACCGCAGCCGTAACCTTCTTTGTCACTGCCTTCGGGTCTTTCTTCCACGGCCCCATCGCAATCGTCATCGGTTTGGTCTTGGTGAAGTTGCTGCAGGAGTAAAAGCTTCCGAATTTGCCCCACTTTAAAATCAATGGGCTGCCGCACTTGTCGCACGTCTCCGTCGTCGCCTGCTCCATGCGCTTCACGTCTTCCATATTCGCGCCCGCCACAAGCAGTTCCTTCTCAAAGTGATCGTAGAAGCCATTCAGCAGATCGGTCCAGCGCTCCTCGCCATCCTCAACCGCATCAAGCTCACCCTCGAGCTTCGCCGTATACTGTGGGTCAAAGATATACGGAAAATTCTTCACCAGCAGGCCAGTCACGACCGTGCCAATCTCCGTCGGCACAAACTTGCCTTGGATCTTCTTCACATAATCGCGATCCTGAATGGTGTTGATAATTGACGCATAGGTCGACGGCCGTCCAATTCCCTGCTCCTCCAGTACCTTGACCAGACTCGCCTCGTTGTACCGGGGCGGCGGCTCGGTAAACTTCTGTTCCGGATCGACTGCCTGTATCGTCAGCACCTGCCCGTCTCGCATGTCCGGCAGAATCGTGTCTTCCGACACATTCTCCCAGACCGCCAAGAATCCATCGAACTTCAGGATTGACCCAGTTACGCGGAAGTCATAGCGCCGATCGGCCTTCGCCGCGATCTCAACCGTCGTCTGGTCGAAGACCGCTGGAACCATCTGCGAAGAGACAAACTTCTGCCAGATCATCTTGTACAGCCGATACTGCTCATCGCTTAAGGAGCTCTTGATCGAATCCGGCGTGTACTCCACATGCGTTGGGCGAATCGCCTCATGCGCGTCCTGCGCATCTTTCTTGCCTTTGTAATCGACCGAATCCTTCGGTAGATAGTTTTGCCCGTGCTTCTTCTGGACGTACTCCCGGGCTTCCGTAATCGAATCCGCCGAGACCCGGGTCGAATCCGTACGCATGTACGTGATCAGACCGACCGTACCCTCTTTGCCGATCTCCACGCCCTCATACAACCGCTGCGCGACCCCCATCGTCCGGCGCACATTAAACCCCAGCCGGCTCGACGCATCCTGCTGTAGCTTGCTTGTCGTATACGGTGCGGTCGGATTCCTCTTCCGTTCCTTCCGCTCCACCGTCGTCACGGACCATGCAGCCTTCTGCAACTGCGCCACGACCGCTTCCGTCTGCTCTTCATTCGCAAGCGCGCCTGACAAAAACAGCTCTTTGCCATCCTTATCTTTACCGTTAGAAACCCGCGAAGCCTGACCATCAATCCCGGTAAACTTCGCGACGAACTCTTGGCCCGACGCCGCTTCGAGCTTTGCCCCAATCGTCCAGTACTCCACCGGGTTGAAGCTGTTAATCTCCAACTCGCGCTCGACGATCAGCCGCAGAGCCACCGTCTGCACACGCCCGGCCGACAGTCCGCGCCGCACCTTATCCCAGAGCAGCGGCGAAACCTGGTATCCCACCAGCCGGTCCAGTACACGTCGTGTCTGTTGCGCATCGACAAGATTCTCATCGACATCCCGCGCATTCAAAAACGCCGCCCGTACCGCTTTCTGCGTGATTTCATTGAACGTGACCCGCCGGATCTTCGATTTATCCTTCACCACCGGCAGCAGCTGCATCGCCAGGTGCGCCGCGATCGCCTCGCCTTCGCGATCCGGGTCGGGCGCCAGGTACACCATGTCCGCCTTCGCGGCCAGCTTCTTCAGCCGCTCGACGACCTTCTCCTTGCCCGGCGAGATGATCAGCGTCGGCTCGAACGTCCGCAGCTTCAGCTCCACCCCGATATCGTTCTTGGGCAGATCCATAATGTGCCCGATCGAGGCCTCCACCACATACTCGCTGCCGAGATACTTATTAATCGTCTTCGCCTTCGCGGGCGATTCCACGATCACCAGTGACTTTGCCATGTATTCCCTTCATCTACCAGAACGCACCGCCTTCGCAATCCGTGTCCGTTCATCCTGATTCATTGCGAACCTAACACGCTTCCGCTCGCGCGTCATCTTCTACCTGTAGCTCCAAAAGACTCTCAGCACCCCAAAACGTCACTGCCCGCATCGCCCCGACTCTACACCGCCATCGTAAAACGAGCACAACCCAAACGCCGATCAGAGCTGATGAAATCCAGGAAATGAAGGCTCTTACCATCCTGCAATCGGTGTCCTCGATGCAAATCGGTTTCAAGCATTCTCTAGAAACAGCGCACGTAATTCTTTCCAGGAAGCTGCTTCACGCATCCGGCAAGCTCCAGCTCAAAGAGCGCGGTGAAGATCTCCGCCGACCCGAGTTCCTTCTCGAGAGCCTCGATTAAGCTGTCAAGCTGCATTGATTCATCATGGCGTAGCCGCTCGAAGACAAGCCGCTCATACTCCTGCAAGGGTGGATCAGTAAATAGAGATGCCACGCCGCCCGTCTTCGATTCAGACCCGCTCCCAGCTGCTAGCTCCGCCTCGAGCTCCAGACGCACTTCGGACGGCAGATCCTCCCACACGTCTTCCCAGGTCGCGGTTAGCTTGGCCCCTTGTTTGATCAGCGTGTTCGGTCCCCACGCATTCTTGTTCGTCACGTTGCCCGGAACGGCGTACACATCCCGATTCTGCTCCATCGCGCATCGCGCCGTAATCCGTGTCCCGGAGTACTCAGCGGCCTCGATCACCAGTACGCCCACACTCATTCCACTCAGGATGCGATTGCGAATCGGAAAGTTCTGCGGAGCAGGAAACGTGCCCATCGGGTACTCGCTTACAATCGTCCCGCCGGTCGCCACAATACTCTCCGCGAGCTTCTTATTCTCTTTTGGATAGATCACGTCAATCCCCGTACCCCACACTGCCACGGTCCTTCCACCTGCGCCGAGCGCTCCTTTGTGCGCCGCCGTATCCACGCCGCGAGCCATGCCGCTCAGGATCGTCAACCGCCGGTTGGCAAGATCCCGCGACAACACCTCCGCCATCCCCGCACCATAGGGCGAAGGTTGCCGCGTCCCCACCACGGCAATCCCCGGTCGCGCCAGCAGTGCCGGATCGCCGCGGATCCACAGCACCGCGGGAGGATCATAGATCTCCCGCAACCGCTCCGGATAGGCATTGTCCTCGGGCGTGAGAAAGCTGCCGCCCGCGTCGGCAACGCGTCTCACCTCGTCCTCAGCTAACTTCAAAGCCTTGCCATCGAACACAAATTGCGCCGATTGCGCCGGCATCCCCGCACCCTCGAGCTCCGTCAGCGTCGCCTCGAACACACGCTCCGCCTCGCACAGCCGTTGCATGGCCTTCAGGGTGCGAATGGCGCCCATCCCGGGCGTCAGAATCAGAGCCATCCATCCCAGCCGCGCGCGCTCGCGCGCCCCCGCCGCCGTTTTACCCTGCACCGCCACACTCATCCGTCGTCACCTTCTCTGGAACCTTCTCAAACCCACCGGATGACGGCAGAGCCTACAGTTCACCTCGACCCATGTCAAGCAACATCGGATTCGCGTTGTACTGCACTTGCACGATTTCGAAATACCCTGAAACTGTCGTCCTTAACTGAGCCGCTTGCGATCTTCGTGAGCCGCGAATCGAAGGACTTGCGTTTGCACTTGCACGTTTCTGGAAGAACGAACAGGTATTACCTTCTAGATTGTCTCGGAAGATCCAGCTCGTAACCTGAAGTAAAAGCCGGAGTAAGCCGGGGCCGAAGCTTCAGGATGAAACGGGACTACCAGGCGAAGCTCTGGAACCATCCACTCATCGGCCAGTTCGTAGTTGGCCGCGTCCATCGCCGCCAACAACACGCCCCTCGACGTGAGCCTGGCTGGGAACAAGGCCACGTACGATTCCGCATCCTGGATGGTGACGGCCGACGGCCCATCGATGACCGGTGTGCGATTGATGAACACGTGCTGCGGCGGCCGGTCCAAGTTCCGCATCAACTCCGGCGGCGAAGCTTCGAAATAATGGAGACTGCCCGAGATAATGACCACATCAGCGTGGCGCCGTTCCGACAACTGATCGATAAAGTGAAGGCGCCTCTCCTGCCGCTTTTCCGCGATCTGCCGGCCGGTCTCGACATTTTGCGGTACGTCATACACCACCCATTCCATGCCGTCGCTCAGGGAGAGATACTTCGCATAGCAGTAAAAGAGATTGCCGGCGCTCCCCCCAATGTCCAGGATGGAGGTACGCTCCCCAAGAATTGCCCGCAGATGGAAGAGGACCGGATAGTCGCTCGGCCTCGCGCGTTCATTGAGCCAGAGATGAGTCTGGACATTGCTGGGATGTTCGTGGGAGGCAAATCCGTAACTCTTTGCACATCGATGAGCCTCTTCGAGGCTCGAAAAAACGCGATTGAACCCCACCAAAGCGATCGAACACATCTCGCTCTTGCCGAGGACCGAAAGCAGCTTTCCGATCCGCCGTTCCCGAGATACAACACGGAATACCTTCGTCATGAAACGAATCTGTCTGAGCCGCAGCCAGCTGAAAATATCGATCTTAGCCACTGGAAACTCTCCTGCCGGAGTTGCCTGCAATCAAAAAGCGCTTCCCAACCATGCTGGCGAGAGGACAATTCGCGTCAACACTCCGAAGTTGCCGCTGAACATTCCTTAGCTGATTCCACAACACTACAAGATCCAACACGAGTCAATGGTCATCGAGCCATGAACTTCAAGAATGTGCTTTGGATCCTAGGAATGTTCCAGGGCAATGGATCTGGCATGTCTTTCGTGAATCCGTGAAATCGGAACGCTTTTCTCGAATCCGTCTACTCCGGCCTTGAGAGATCATGACGAAACGAAGCTCTTTCCTCTACGATGAGTCGTCGTGACATCACAACCAAACTCCGAGGATAGCGCCGTTGAACATCCCTCACAGATGCCGAGTGCCACATCGATTACGAAACCAATTCACGCGGCCCATCTGGTAGCTACGTTCCTGATTCTCCTGCTCCTCTCTTGGCTCGGCATTGATCTTTCGCATCACTCCGAGGGTGTCGCCACCATCTGGCTTACAAACGGTCTGCTCTTCACCATCGTCATCGGCAAGCCGAAAAGGGTCTGGTGGCACTACTTCCTGGTTGGGCTGATCGCAGACACGCTAGCGGACGTTCTGTTCGGAGACCGGCTTGGCCTGGCACTCGGCGTCTCACTCGCCAATTCGGTCGAGGTGATCCTCTCCACGGTGCTGTTGACGCACTGGTTCGGGGCTCCACTCAACCTCTCCAAGCGACGGCCGCTGCTTGGCTTCCTTGGCATCGCTGTGATCGGTGCGACGGCGGTCACCAGCGCCCTGGGAGCGACCTGGACGCTGCTCTTCGTTCCCGCAGGTCCCTGGTGGCAGCTCTTCCGTACCTGGTACCTCGGCGACGTTCTTGGCATGGCGATCATCGCGCCGCTTGTCTTCACGCTGCAGCGCCCCGGCTTCTTCGCCGTCCTGCGTCGGCGGGAGTTGCTGAAGACGTTGCTTGTTCTGGCGCTGCCGGCACTTGCAACCCTCCTCGTCTTCATCCATACAGATGATCCGCTCATGTTCGCCATCTTTCCAGCGCTGATCTTTGTTGTCTTCCGGCTCGGCTTTCCCGGCGCGGTTCTATCCACATTTGTAATCGCTTGCATTTCCATCAGTCTCACCGTCGCAGGCCATGGTCCGCTCATGTTGATCCTTGGATCGAACATGCTCCATAAAATCGTCATCGTACAGATATTCTTAGCGGTGTCCCTGTTTACCGGTTTTCCCGTTGCGGCGCTCCTTGAAGAACGAAGAGCGCTCGAGCGTTCGCTGCAGAAGAGTGAAGCCCGGTACCGCGACCTTGCCAACACCGATGCCCTGACCGGACAACGCAATCGCCGCGCCTTCGATGAACAACTCATCGTCGAATGGGAGCATTCCTCTGCCGCACAGCAGCCACTTGCGCTGCTTTCGATCGATGTGGACTCCTTTAAGGAATACAACGATACATTCGGGCACATCGCCGGTGATGAGTGCCTCGGCACATCGTGACTGCCATCGCGGAGACCCTGGCCGACTATCCCCCTGCCCGGCTCTTCCGACTGGGCGGGGAGGAGTTCGGCATACTTCTTCGCGATACCTCCGAAAATCCTGCTCTCACACTGGCAGAACGCATCCGCGAAGCCGTCGTCGCCATTGCTCTCGAGCACCCCGGCAGCCCGCTTGGAGTCCAGACCATCAGCATCGGCGTCGCCTCGGTGACTCCAGGTCCGGACACCGCGGCCGTTGCGCTCCTCAATCTGTCCGATCAGGCACTCTATCGCGCCAAATATCTTGGCCGAAACCGGTCCGAAGCCGCCAATCAGCACCTCGCCGTCGTCAATGGAACCCTGTAACCGCACACTACGCCGATCCCCTCCCGTCCAGCTCTGATCTACACTCCACGGATGTTCCACGTGGAACATCCGTGGAACATCTCCCGTCCCACGATCGTGCACCCTGGGCGGAGGTAGCTCATCCTATCTCTGTGCCCGCCTATTCACCCAAGCTCCGCGTCGCAGCCATAAGCTTCCTGAACTCGGCGCCCCTGATGTGGGACTTTGAGCATTCGCCCGTGAAAGGGTCCCTCACCGACAGGTATGAGCTCCACTACACGCAACCTGCCCAGTGCGCGGCGGAACTGCTCGCCGGCCGCGCCGATCTGGGCCTGATCCCGGTTGCCGCGCTTACGCCAGATCTGGCGATCGTTCCCGACTGTACCATCGCCTCGCTCGACGAGGTCCGCTCCATCCAACTCATCTGCAAACAGTCGTTCGCTCTAAATTCCATTCGAACAATCGCTGCCGATACGGCGTCGCTCAGTTCGCTGGCCTACGCACAGGTGCTCTTCCGCAAGTTCATTGGCAGCCAACCGGAGTTCCTCGCCGCCACTGCAGACCCCATCGCCATGCTCCGCCAAGCCGATGCTGCGCTTGTAATCGGCGATCCAGCGCTGCTTGCGCTGGAGGCCCGCGAGCAGATCGAGCAGGCAGTTGGCCCCTGTCAGTGGCTCGACCTCGCTCACGAGTGGCACACGCGCACCTTGCTTCCGTGGGTGGCGGCGGTCTGGGCCGTTCGGCCAGAGGCCCTTCTGCCCGCGGGCGTCACCGCCGGTCAGCTTGCCGTGGATCTCCAGCACTCGCGCGACCACGGGCTCGCCAGTACAGAAAGTCTCGTACGCGAGTGGACGCCCAGAATCGGGCTGCCGCCATCGACCATTCGGCACTATCTCACGCACAACATTCACTACACGCTTACGCCCGATTGCATGCATGCGATTGAGCTGTTCCGAAGCTACGCGGTCGAAGTGGATGCGCTGTCGCCGCTGGGTCCGCTGCGCTTTCTCGAGGGTCTTTGAGATGAATCTCTGCCATGTGGCGACTTCGAGGCTTCCCTCCGCGTCTCACCCTGTTATGAGTCTCCTTGCTGCCGCCCGATCGCTCGCCGCCATTGCAGTCGAAGTGTTTGCGGCGCCGCATCATACGAATAAGCTGCTCCACCTGTTTTTCCACTTTGGCGTTTACGGACTGTTCTTCATCTCGATCGTCGACTCGTCCTTTGTTCCGTTGCCGCTCCCTGGCGTCACAGATATCATGATTATCGTGCTGGCTGCGCAACACGAAAATCTGTTCCTGCTCGTTGCGCTCGCCACAGCAGGCTCCGCACTTGGAGGCTATCTCAGTTACAAGGTGGGGCACTCCGGCGGCTTGACCTTTCTCGAGAAGAACGTTCCACCGCGCATCTTCAAACGGGTCTGCGACTGGATGGAGAATCATGCTATTTTGTCCGTCGCGCTCCCTGCGATTCTTCCCCCGCCGATGCCGCTTAGCCCGTTCGTGCTTGCAGCCGGCGCGCTCAAGATGTCCAAGCGCAAGTTCATGACGACGTTTACGTTCAGTCGCCTTCTGCGCCACCTTGCCGCGGCATGGCTTGGAGTTCACTATGGCCGTGAGGTACTGCACATCTGGTCACGCTTCTCAGAGAAGTGGGCCACGACGATCCTGGTCGTGCTCTGGTCAGCGATTCTTATCAGCGTTGGAATTGCGCTCTATAAGCTTTATAAGACCTCACGCACGATGGGGGCGAGCACTAAGAGCCGGGCTGAAGCTTGAAGCCAACTGGTAAGCAAGAGTGCGGATGGAATGAGGTACTCCGTACTCCTTATGACCATCAGACCTGATCTGCTCTAGGCGGTGACAGCGACCTTTAAACGCGGTGCAAACTTACGTTTGTAATAGGCTGTGGTCAAGATAATTGCAGGAACGCCGATAAAGGTCGGCCAGAGCCACAGGTAGACTCCGCTCCCGAAGATCCTGGGTAGCGTGACAACGGAGAACGCGGTCCACGCCGCGATGTAGCTTCCGATCATATTTCCCAGGTGCGTGTACCACCAGAACATCTTTTCCTTTGGCTTCTTGACGAACTTCCATAACTCTCTTGCCGCGAGCCGCATTCCCAGCAGACCAAAGACAATGGCGACCACGCCCATATGCTGCACCGCCGCCGGCTTGAAGGCTCCCAGCCATGCAAGCGCCGCACTCGAACAGAACGTCACGATCCCCGCCGTCCAGTCGATCGGCTGCGCAGCCCCACCCCGCGCCAAGGCCTTCAACTTCGTTGCTCTGTACCCCGAAAAAGCCGCGTAGAAGCTGAAGACCGCGACCAGCGCCAGAAACAGCACTGGCCGGTAGAGCGCCATCGGCAACGCCGTCGCCGCCACGGTTCCCATAGCCCACAGATACACCATGCCCCATCGCTTGTGCGCTCTACCGCCTTTGACAGTCGCCAGGGCCACAGGAGCCAGCAGAAAGGACGCTGCTCCGGCTGTTATATGAATCCCGAGAAAAACCTTCATCCAGAGTGGATCGTGCATAGGTCCTCCATGATTCGATTGTTCCGATTAGGTTCGTTGTTTGCGATTACGTTTTTAGAGCGGCTGCGTTCTCCAGGCGTTCCAGTTCCCGGCGTGTCTCTGTGCACCACTTGATTGCGGCTACGCAGCGGTGCCGGCCAAAGTTCAAGGTCATCAGCCAAAAAGGCAGGTGCGGATCGTCTGGCTGCTCCTGCGTCAGCTTTCTTGCAGTCGCGGTGTAGATCTTCAAGGTTGCCCGCTGCTGGTCTTCATACGTCGCTACATGCTTTCTACTGACTCCCTTGGTGCTGTGGGCACCGAAGAAAAGCTTGAGCAGAAGCTCATTGCGCTGGACCGCAGGCTCGACGGGCAGTTGCAGCCAATGACGCAACTCTTTCCGTCCACTCGCCGTGAGGGAGTAGACGTTGCGATCTGGTCTTCCCTTATGACGCTCCGTCTTCTTGTTCACCAGTCCATCTGCAGTCAAGTGCTTCAAAGCCGGATATATCTGACCATAGCTCTCGTTCCAGAAGTGGCCAATGGACCGTGGAATAAGCTGCCGGATGTCGTATCCGGACCTGGGATGGATGCTTAACAATCCGAGGAGAGCGTTCGGCGTGCTGCCTTTTTGTGCCATAGCTGCACGATATATATCTTTTAGATATATACAACTTTAAAACTGAGGTCCAGACAATGATCTTTGCGCAAGAGCAAACATGCAGAGGGTGATCTGCGAGAGTTAGATTTGCGGCTGCGTTCGACCTCGCTCAGGATCACAGAGTGTTAGGTTGGGTAGAAGGAGAAAAGCAAGCGCAAAAATGCACTCGAAGCGCGTCGCCTACATCTCCCAACGCAGCAACGTCGTCCCTATCGTGTATCCGCCGCCGAAGGAAGCAAGAAGCACGCTATCGCCCTTTTTTAGCCGATGTTGCTCAAGCGCGGTATGCATGGCCAGGGGTATGGTTCCGGCGGTGGTATTGCCATATTCGCCTATGTTGATGACAACCTTCTCCTCAGACATCCCGAGACGGTCGGTGGTTGCAAGGATAATCCGGCGATTGGCCTGATGTGGGATAAAGCAGTCCAGATCCGCGGCGGTCAGCCCGTTACGGGCCAGCAGCGTCTCACTGAGTTCGCACATCTTGCGGACGGCGACCTTGAAGACCGCGCCACCCTCCTGATGGACGTAGTGCATCTTCTTGCGAACCGTCTCTGCTGTGCTTGGATGCCAGCTTCCTCCGCCGGGCATGTAGAGCGACGATGCTCCCGAGCCGTCGATCTCATGCACGAAGTCAACCAGGCCCGTCTCACCCTCTTCGGTAGGCTCCAGCAGCACAGCGCCGGCACCGTCGCCAAAGATGACGCAGGTCGACCGGTCTGTGTAGTCGATGATCGAGCTCATGACGTCCGCCCCGATCACCATCACCTTCATGTGCACACCGGACTCGATCAGCTTCGCACCGACCTGAAGCGCGTAGAGGAAGCCGGAGCAGGCCGCTGAAAGATCGAAACCCCAGGCTCCTTTTGCGCCGATCTTCTCCTGTACCAGGCAGGCGGTCGCGGGGAAGAGCATGTCGGGGGTAACAGTGGCTACGATGATGGCCTCGACATCGCTGGCCTCAATACCCCGTTTGGCCAGACAGGCGCGGGCGGCTTCGGCGGCGAGGTCGCTGGTCGCTACACCGGGTTCCACGATGTGCCGCTGACGGATACCTGTCCGCTCTACAATCCACTGGTCGTTTGTGGCGACCATCTTTTCGAGGTCTGCGTTGGTCAACAACTTTGGCGGAACATAAACCCCTATAGAACTGATCTTGGCGCCCGCACGAACCTGCGGCCTCAACTTCAACCTCAAAGGACTACCTCGTCATCTCCCACAAAATACATCATTCAATCAGAATACAAAACTATTACAAAGGAATGGAGATTCATAGCTAAGTCTGCTTCTTCTTTCGAAGTGTTGACATAGACGCAAGCCACCGAAGGCTTGCCAGCATAGGCATGACCCTTATGATTACAAGCCGAGAACATACCGAGGCTCCTACTGCGCCATCGCAACACCATCTATGCTGCGGCATAAGAAGAGATTAGTACTCGGGCTCCTACTGCGCCACCGCAACACCACCCCTGCTGCGGCATAAGAGACTAGTACCCGGCTCCTACTGCGTCATCGCAACACTACCTTTACAGCGGCATGAAAAAAGTGATTTGTACCGGGGATCCTACTGCGCCCATACTAGCCCGTTACCGTTGCTTCCTTCCGGACCTGGCGGGGTTGGCGGGATTATGTCGCGTAGGACCCGGCACACGCTGAGTCTACCATCGCCGGTATCCTAAGCTCCAGCACCTGGATGATTTCGACATGACGATTCCACCGACTGGCACGGCGCCAGAGTTCTACACAGCACGCCATGCGGTTCTAAGCATCGAGGTACAGGTGACTGCGAGACGGGCATCTCGCCTCCGCATGGTCCTGATTGTGCTTGCCGCATTGGTGTCCATCTTGGCTATAGCGGCTCTGCGAGACACCGGACCGGCTTGGCCCATTCTGATCCTTTTCGTGGGTGCCACTTTCGTCCTGAACCGCTATCTTCGGGCACGCCGCCTGCGGGATCGGCTGCTTCGTCTGATCGACATGTACGATCGCGCCATCGCGCGTATCGACGGAACGCAGATGCAGACGGGCGAGACGGGCGAAGAATTCCGTTCGGCCGTGCACTTGTACGATCGCGACCTGGCCATTCTGGGACCGGACTCGCTCTTCGGCCTGCTCGCCACGGTGCGAACGGGAGTTGGCCAACGTGGCCTGGCGCGCGATCTCCTCCAATTGCCCAGCCGTGAGGAGACGCTGGAGCGCCAGCAGGCGATCCAAGAACTGACGCCGCGCAGTGATCTGCGCGAACAGATTCACCTGCTCGGGGTAAGTCAGTTCCAGCAGGTCACGGCAACGTTCTTCGACAAATGGCTGGATGACCCTGCGCCGGTCTTTCATCCGGCCCTTCGCTATGTCCTGCTCACAACAACGGCCCTGTTGCTCCTGCTGCTAATCGCCGGACTATCGCATCTGGCGCCATGGGGAAGTTTGAACCCAAACCTGCTTGCCGTTCTCGCCCTGCAGTCGGCGGTCGCGATGTATCTCCGGTCGCGCGTGTTGCCGATCCTGAACGCCGCTCCCGGATTGTCGAACCAGATGGAGATGCTTCGTGAGGGTCTGGCGCTTCTCCAGAACACGGCGTTTGTCTCTCCGAGGCTCATCGCGCTGCAGCGCCGTTCCCAGGTGCCGGCTGATGCCGTGCCGCTGCTCAAGAAGATCCAGGGCCAATTTGTCGTGGTCGAGCAACGCACGAAGGAGTGGTTCCTGATCGCATCGCTGCTACTGTGCGCGGGAACTCACGCCGCTATCTCGATCGCAAACTGGAAGCGCAAAAACGCGGCCCTTATGAAGGAATGGCTTGCTGCCTGGGGCGAATTCGAGTCACTGAACGCTCTGGCGACGTATGCCTATGAGCATCCGGACAACGTCTATCCAGAGATCCTACCGAGTGGAACCAGCACGTTCGAGGCGCAGGCGCTGACGCATCCGCTACTGCCTGCGAATGCCGTGGCGAACGACATCGCCCTGAACTCTGAGGCACAGCTCTACCTGATCAGCGGCTCGAATATGGCGGGCAAGTCCACACTGCTACGCGCCGTGGGTCTTAATGCTGTTCTCGCCGCTGCGGGCGCACCGATCCGTGCGACGGCAGCCCGCATCTCCTCATTGAACATCGGGGCTTCGCTGGCGCTCACCGACTCGCTTGCGGAGGGCAAGTCGAAGTTTCTTGCCGAGGTCGAGCGCTTGCACGCGATCCTTGTGGCTTGCGAGGAGGCAAAGCCGGTACTCTTTCTCATCGACGAGATCTTTAGCGGGACCAACTCGCTCGACCGCCGGATTGCTGCCGAGGCAGTCGCGAGATCCCTCGTTGTGCGGAACGCCATCGGCGCGCTCTCGACGCATGACCTTACCCTTACGGAGATGGCCGCGAATCCCTTACTGCGGGCGATCAACCTCCACATGGCTAGCCCTGATCCAGCCGATCCGCTCGCGTTCGACTACCGCTTGAAGCCAGGCGCCAATCCCACCTCGAACGCGCTGGCCATTCTGAGCCTGATCGGGATTGAGATCAGTGCCTGATACATCGGTTCAGCGCAGATTGAAGAACCCGCCATCGAGCGGATAATCCGCACCGGTCACGAATGCGGCGGCATCGGAGCAGAGATAGAGTGCCAGGAGCGCGACCTCCTCCGGTTGACCCATTCGCCCTATGGGTTGCGCCGCCGAAAGCCGGGCCATCGCTTCAGCCTCATGGCCAGGATAGGTGCGGCTGACGAATCCATCCACGAATGGTGTATGCACCCGTGCCGGAGAGATGCAGTTGCATCGGATCTTCTGCTGCAGATAATCGCGGGCCACCGAGAGAGTCATGGAGAGTACAGCGCCCTTGGTCATCGAGTAAGCGAAGCGGTCCGGGAGCCCTGCAGTCGCGGCGATAGACGCCAGGTTCAGGATCGCTCCCGCCCCTTGCTGCTGCATGTTTGGAACTACGGCCTGCATGGCCAGGTAGGTTCCCTTCACGTTGACGCGGTAGAGGCGGTCGAACTCCTCGTCTGTCGTTGACAGCAGCGTGCCGACATGCGCCACGCCTGCACTGTTTACCAGGATATCAATAGGGCCCGCCTTGGCGATCGCGCTAAAGGTTCGTTCGACGCTTGCGCGTTCAGAGACATCGCATTCCCAGCCCGAGGATGCGCCGCCCAGCGTCTCTGCCGCGCTCTCTGCACTCGTTCTGTTCAGATCGACGATGCAGGTGTCAGCCCCGCTCTCCGCAAACAGGGCAGCGATCGCCCGGCCTATTCCGCTCGCTCCGCCCGTAACTACCGCACGCTTACCATCAAGCCGAAACTTGCTCATGCATCCCCTAGAATCAACGACTCTGTTATCTGACGAACCGTTATGCAAGACACTACACCGGTTGCGCCTGAACGCGACACGCTGGTCCGCGCGGAGTACACCGGATCGCAGTCAGCGCCTCGTACTGAGGCTGTAGTCTATACTTCCACTCACAAATAGAGTAGTTCGTGGATGAACTGAGCCGAATGAAGGAAGGGCGAAGCACGTTGAATGACTGCACAATCACCGGGGTCAAAACTGTTGATCTCCGCTTTCCGACTTCACTCCATGGCATCGGTTCTGACGCCGTCAACAAAGATCCCGACTACTCCGCCGCGTATTGCGTTCTACAGACAGATTGCGCCTTCGCGGGGCACGGTCTTACCTTCACCCTGGGTCGCGGGACCGAGCTGTGTGTCCTCGCCCTCGAGTACCTCGCCAGTTTCGTCAGGGGCCGTACTCTCTCCTCAATCACGGAAGATTTCGCCAAATTCTCACGCACGCTTACAGACGAGACCCAGTTCCGGTGGCTAGGTCCCGAAAAGGGCGTAATTCATCTTGCTGCCGGTGCGCTGATCAACGCGGTATGGGATCTTTACGCCAAGCTCGAAGGTAAACCCCTTTGGCAGCTGCTCGCGGAGATGGAGCCTGAGCAGCTCGTTGCCGCCATCGAATTCCGCTACATCGACGATGCCCTCACACGCGAAGAGGCGCTGGACATGCTTCGCGTGGGTAAGCGCGGACAGCCTGAGCGTCTTGCCCTGCTCAAGACCGAAGGATATCCCGCGTACACGACCTCGATCGGCTGGTTCGGCTACTCCGAAGAGACGATCCGGCGACTCTGCAAGGAGGCTCTCGCCGACGGCTGGAGTCACTTCAAACTAAAGGTCGGCGGCGACCCGGCTGAAGATCTTCGCCGCGGATACATCGTTCGCGAAGAAATTGGATGGGAGCATAAGCTGATGCTTGATGCCAACCAGCGCTGGGGAGTCGGTGAGGCCATTGCCCGGACGCGTGCGCTCGCTGAACTTGACCCCTGGTGGATGGAAGAGCCTACCAGTCCCGACGACATCCTGGGCCACGCTCGCATCCGTCGCGAGGTGGCGCCCATACGCATCGCCACCGGCGAGCACTGCCAGAATCGCATCGTCTTCAAGCAATTGATGCAGGCTAACGCGATCGATGTCTGCCAGATCGACAGCTGCCGCGTTGCCGGCGTCAATGAAAATCTGGCGATACTGCTCATGGCGGCGAAGTTCGGCATCCCGGTCTGCCCCCATGCCGGCGGCGTCGGTCTATGCGAGTACGTGCAGCATCTCTCGATCTTTGACTTTCTCTCGATATCAGGTACGCTCGACACGCGTGTCATCGAATACGTCGAGCATCTGCATGAGCACTTCCTCAACCCCGTGCGCATCCGCCGCGGGCGTTATCTGGTACCAGAGGTCCCTGGCTACAGCATTGAGATCTTCCCCAAAACCCTTGCAGACTATTCCTACCCGAGTGGCACGATCTGGAGAAAAGCATGAAGTTAGTTTCATTTCAAAACGCAGCGGGCCCGGTTACGCCGGGCATTGTCGCTGGCGATTCCGTACTTGACCTAGCAGCCCTCGGCTATCCCGACACGCGCGCCTTTATCGCGGCTGGCCGATCCGGACTCGACATTGCGACCAGTGCCCTTGCATCCAGTTCAGAGCGCTTTCTCGCTCTCGATAGGGTCAGGCTGCTCGCGCCACTTACAAATCCACCGCGCATCTTCGCTATCGGCCTTAATTATCAAGAGCACGCGGTCGAATCGAAGATGAAGGTGCAGGTCGTTCCAACAGTATTCTTCAAGCTCGCGTCTTCGATCGTCGGTGACGGCGACGCGATCGTTCTTCCTTCGATCAGCACCCAGTCCGACTATGAAGCCGAACTGGCCGTCGTGATCGGCGCAGGGGGCTTCGAGATATCCGGCTCGGACTGGCAGAGACACGTCTTTGGGTACACCATTCTTAACGATGTCAGCGCCCGGGACATCCAGCTGGCCACCTCACAATGGACGCTCGGCAAGAGCTTCCCTACCTTCTGTCCACTCGGCCCCTGGATCGTCACAGCCGACGAGATTGCCGATCCGCAAGCGCTCGACATCAAGCTCACCATCGGCGGCGAGACTCTGCAGGATGCCAACACGCGCGACCTGATCTTCAAAATTCCCGCTCTCATTGAATACATCTCGAGCATTACGCCCCTCGAACCCGGAGACATCATCAGCACCGGCACACCGAAGGGTGTAGGTCTCGGTCGCACACCGCAGCGCTGGCTGCAGCCGGACGAAGAGATCGTAATCGAGATCGCATCGATCGGTACTCTTCGCAATCATACGATTGCCCAGAAGGCTGCCCGCGCCTAGAGCATTCACAGAATTGCTTCGCGCTCATCGAATTATTCATGCTTGAATGCATGACTCCTTACAATGGCTGCTGGATACGGCCAACCTCAATCTGCCTCACGGCCGTTCAGCAAGAGGCGCAGTGTTCTCGGAGTGCCCATGACCGCCAATAGCGAGCGAGATGCGACTACACGCGTCCTCAAGCATTTGCCGCACGTCGACCGTCTCCACCGTGGCGCCGAGCCGCTGAATGTACGGAACGGTGAGGGCGCCGACGACCGAACCTCCGCTGCCAAAGATGGGATAGCTGATGTTGGTCACGCCTCGTATCTGATAGCTGGCCCGCTCCTCGTAGCCGCGCTTCTGAATACGCGCGAGATGGGCCGGTAGAGCGGCGGGGGGAGATTTGCGCACCTCACGCTGCCATTCGACCAGGATCTGGCTGCGCGCCGCCACTGGCTGGTACGCCAGAATGACCTGACCGGTCGCTGCTTCCATCAAATCCACGACAGAACCGAGCTTCACGTAGAAACCCGAGTTCGTGGGCGAATTCACCTGGGCCAGGATCACCACCTGCCAACCCTCAAGCACACCCATGTGGCAGGATTGCTTCGCGTGCTGGGCGAGCGAGTGCATCACTGGAAGCGCTTCGGCAAGCAGGCGTTGAGTGGGAGGATGCTGCTGCACCATGCGGAAGAGATGCAGGGTCAGACTGTATTGGTCCCCGTCATGCTGGGCGATGTAGCCGCGCCGTTCGAGGCAGACCAGCATCCGGAAGACCTCCGAGACGGTTCGGTTGAGGCTCCGGGCGATATCGCTCTTCGTCAGGCCACCGGCCTGGCGCGAGAGCAACTCGAGGATGTCTAACCCTTTTTCGAGCGCCGGTGTGGAATATCGGCTGCGCTGTGCTGACTTCTTTGCCACACTCACCTCAAAGGCGTGCGAGATGAAGTCGCACGCTACATCTTCGAGCCTAGACTAAACGACCAGGCACTATCTAACCGGGATAGCCGGAGGTCGGGTCTCAATCCAGGGACGCGATGGACCTTCGCGCTACGATTCCACGAGAAGGTTTGATTTTGCACCGGCAAATAAGTTTTTTCACATATACTTTTCCCGTTGCCGCTTTGTCCCTAGGAGTGATTCCATGAACTTGATTCGCCATTCGATTGCGCTCGCCATTCTGCTCTCCGCCGCCTGCTGTCTTCCTGTCCATGGACAGATCGAAGGAGAGCACATTGCCACCAACACTGCCCATCCCGTGCCCGCTATACAGGACACCGAGACTGCAGCCCAGCATGACGCCCGCATGGCGTGGTGGCGCGACGCTCGCTTTGGCATGTTCATCCACTGGGGCCTTTACTCTATACCCGCGGGAACCTGGGACGGTAAGCAGATTCCCGGCATCGGCGAATGGATCATGAATCGAGCATCCATCCCGGTTGCCGACTACAGGGCCCTGGCTCCTCAGTTCAACCCGATTGGCTTCAACGCGCATGACATCGTCGCTCTAGCCAAGTCGGCCGGTATGAGATACATCGTGATCACTGCCAAGCACCATGATGGCTTCGCAATGTTCGATTCGAAGGCGGACCCCTTCAACATCGTTGCCGCCACGCCCTTCCATCGCGATCCGATCCGGGAACTAGCGGAAGAGTGCAGGAAGCAGGGTCTCAAGCTGGGCTTCTACTACTCGCAGGATCAAGACTGGAGCGCTCCTGGCGGAGCCGCTTATAAGACCGGAGATCACCAGCCCCCGACCTTTCACTGGGACAAGGCTCAGGATGGCGATTTTGCCACGTATCTACACACCAAGGCGATCCCGCAACTCAAGGAACTTCTTACCAATTATGGCGACTTCCCTGTCGTGATCTGGTTTGATACTCCCACGAAAGATATGACTCCGGCTCTGGCTGGCGAAATCATCACTCTTCTGAATCAGCATCCAAACCTCATCTGGAACAACCGCCTAGGTGGAGGATATAAGGGCGATACGGAGACTCCCGAACAGTTCATTCCGCCTCAGGGATACCCAGGTCGCGACTGGGAGGCGTGCATGACCATGAACGACACCTGGGGCTACAAGTCGGACGACACTAACTTCAAGTCTACCGAGACATTACTGCGCAACCTGATCGATATTGCCAGCAAGGGCGGTAACTATCTGCTTAATATCGGGCCAGATTCAAAGGGCAATGTACCGGCAGTGGAAGCGGAACGGCTGCGCCAGGTCGGGCAGTGGATCAAGGTGAACGGGGAAGCCCTCTATGGTACGCATCCGACGCTCTTCGGGGCCGAGGCCGGAGCCTTCGATCCCACTCAGAAAGACAAAGAAGGAAAGCCCAAGTTCGTCGCTGCCTGGAACTGGCGTTCCACAACTGCGCCGGGCAAGATCTACATAGAACTTTTCACGTGGCCACAGCATGCATCGAATGCCGGCGGATCAAATGCCAGTTTTCATCTCGACAACCCTCATCCGAAGACCATCACCGGAGCGTACCTCCTTGCTGATCGCTCCCACGCATTGCTCAGAATTCATAAGACCGCAAGCGGAGTCGACGTGATGCTCCCCGACCAGCCGCTCGATCCGATCGCTACGGTCCTCGTCCTCACGACCAACTAATTAACAAGTGAATGCAGGCTTGAGCCATCCCCTCCTGCGTATGACTCGAATATTCGGCTTCCGTAAAGGGGTTTGCGTCTGTACGAAGTACGGCTCACGGATCCAGTCCTGCTGGTCTTGAGTACGCCTGGCACGCTTTCGTTTGAAATCTGATATGTCAGGAGGAACACAGATCTGGATTGTTGCATCCTATGAAATAGAGTGGACGCTTTTCGTACTCGTCGAAACTCATCGTTCACCTGTTGCAAAGGGCCACATGATTCAATCTTCCACCTCCGAGTTGCAGGCCAGATTAGACGGGATGACTGAGGCCTTTCGCAAGTGCGAAGAGCGATCCACAGCAGGCCGGCTGGCGCTCGAGATGATTCACGAAATCAAGAACCCACTCGAAGCCCTAGGACATTTAACCTACCTTGCCCTGGAGCAGGCGGATGACCCCTGCTTGATACGCCACTACATGCGGTTGGCTGAAGAACAGATGTCTCTCCTCAGACATATTGCGCACCAGACGTTGGGCTACGCAAAATCTTCGGACGCGGCCAAGCCGATCGATCTTGTAGCTCTTGCGGAAGCTGCCCTTCGTATCCACCAACGGACGATTTACACGAAAAAGATTCACCTCGTCAAGGACGTTCCAGAAAAGCTCATCGTCCAGCTCTACATGGGGGAGATGCTTCAGGTTATTTCGAATCTTGTGGTGAATGCTGTTGACGCGTTGAAGACGTATGGCACGTTGCATCTTCGTCTCAAGACCTACAAAGGTAGGGTTCACCTTCTAATCGCAGACAATGGTCACGGCATTCCCGCGGAACATATCGACGTTATCTTTGAACCGTTCTTCACCACAAAGGGAGAACAAGGCACAGGCCTTGGTCTCGCTCTTACGAAGAAGATCATCGATCATCATGACGGCCAGATACGTGTACGGAGTAGCGTGCGCACGGATCGAAGTGGAACGGCATTCCGAATATCTCTTCCGAGCTAGACCATCTCCTGTAAGGTGCAGAAAAGCAGTCTCTTCGATGCCGATCTCTGGAGAAAACAGACCCGTTGATCGTGCGGATGGATAAATCAGGAGCACTCCTGTAGGGATGTGCCCACTTGACGTTGGGAGTGGACGATATCGGCCGTGTGAGTGACCCAGGTAATGACTCTTACTCCTGGTCGCTTCTTTCGTAACCTCACTAACTTGGCGCTTCTCAGGAGGCATTGAGAAGGCTATTGTTCCATCGACAGCCGGAACCACAAGAATAACGTCGGATGTCATTGATCCTCTTTATCTCTCCCTTCACCCGTCCTAGGAGTCACGTCATGATGGTACCCAAACTGCTCTACTTTGCCTGGGTTGCATTCGCACTTCTTCTGCTCTCACTACTCGTCTATCGTGGAACACTCACCCGGTATGAGGACGAGAAGCTCTTCCTCGACGAAAACGATGCGTCCGGTGAGAAGACCCAGGCCGACATTATCCGGAGGGTCACTCGCCTGCAGCCTCTCGTCACTGCTATCGGTACCGCGACCGCGATCACGAGCCTCGGAATCATCGGGATGTACGTCTACGATGCGATTCGTGTTCTGCAGTCCTGAGTTCGCTGGAAGCGACGGGAACCCGTGCACGATGTACATGGATGCTGGAACTGAGTGGAATCAAGCATTGTTATCGTTCGCTGTCCAGGTGCGACATCGAGTGCTTGTCATACCGGGTGCCCGCTACATCGGCGAAGGGAACAGTGGCTTCAAGCCGCTCCACTTCTTCGGAGGTTAGCCGGATCGAGAGCGCCTCAATAGCGGCGTTCACCTGAACCACTGTGCGCGCACCCAGCAGTGGAACGATGTCCTCACCCTGCGCGAAGACCCAGGCAATCGCCATCTGCGACGCGGTCGCGCCACGCTCACTTGCGACGTCTTGAAGAGCGTTCACGAGCGCCTGATTCTTGATCAGATTGGTTCCGGTAAACCGCGGCAGAAACTTACGGAAATCGCCCTTTATCTGCGGGAGTGATCCGCTCAGCAGACCGCGCGAGAGCACACCATAGGCTGTCACGCCTACGCCGAGTTCACGCAGTCCAGGAAGAATTTTTGTTTCGATTCCGCGAGTAGCCAGGCCGTATTCGATCTGCAGATCGCAGATTGGCGCGACCGCCTTCGCTTTCAGTACGGTCTCGACACTCATCTCGGAGAGGCCGATGTGCCGGACATACCCCTGTTTCACCATCTCCGCGATGGCACCTACTGTATCTTCGATCGGAACAGCGTCATCGAGGCGTGCAGGGCGATAGATGTCGATATGGTCAACGCCTAGCTTGCTTAGGCTTTGGGCAAGCGAGCTCTTCACGGTGATAGGGCGACAATCCGGACCGAGCCACGTGCCGTTTGGTGCCCGCATCGCTCCAAACTTGACGGAGAGTAGCACCTTCTCGCGAGTAGACGGTGCCATTTCCGCCAGAGCCCGTCGCAGCAGAAGTTCATTCTGACCCATGCCGTAGAAATCGCCTGTGTCCAGGAGGGTAACACCAGCATCAACGGCAGCGTGGATTGCTCGAATGCTCTCTGTCTCGTCATTGTCCCCATACAGACCGGCCTTACCCATACCCATGCACCCGAGCGCAAGGGGAAACACCTTTGGTCCGCTGCTGCCGAGCTGCCGGTCCAGGACTCCCTCGATCATCGAGTTCGGATTCGGAACTGTCATCGTCATACCTCAAATGCCATCGTAGCTCGCCATTGGGAAGGGGACAGGCTTGAAGTATCTCCACTTCAGGCCCGTTCCGGTCTCTTCAACAGATGACAGGTATTCGTTGATCCCGGGTAGCACGGAGTTCAGGCGTTGTAGGTAGAAGACGAGACGCGGCCGCCTCGGCCTGTCCAGTTGGTGTGGAAGAACTCGCCCCGCGGCTTGTCGACACGCTCATAGGTATGGGCACCAAAAAAATCGCGCTGCGCCTGCAGTAAATTGGCCGGGAGCCGCTCTGTGCGGTAGCCGTCATAGAACGCCAGCGCAGTCGAGAACGCCGGCATCGGCACACCGATCTCGATCGCGTGAATAATAGCTTTCCGCCAACTCATCTGGTACTTGTTCAACACACCTGAGAAGAAATCGTCCAGCAGCAGGTTGAGCAGCTTGGGATCCTTCTCATAGGCAGCTTTGATGTTGCCGAGGAAAGCGCTGCGAATGATGCAGCCGCCCCGCCACATCAGCGCGATCCCGCCCATGTTCAGGTTCCAACCCTGCTCCTTCCCTGCCTCGCGCAGCAGCATGTACCCCTGCGCGTAGCTGATCATCTTCGAGCAATAGAGCGCCCGGCGCACATCCTCGATGAAGGCCTTCTTCTCGGAGACGGTCAGGGCCTTCTTCGGACCCTGGAGCACTTTGGACGCAAGAACGCGCTCATCCTTGAGTGCAGACAAGCAGCGTGCAAAGACGCTCTCGCCGATCAGCGTAACCGGCATCCCAAGATCGAGCGCTGACATCGCAGTCCACTTGCCAGTCCCTTTTTGACCGGCGGTATCCAGAATCTTGTCGAGGATCGGCGTACCATCCTCGTCCTTCTTCCCAAAGATGGTGGCCGAGATCTCGATCAGGTAGCTGTCCAACTCGCCTTTGTTCCATTCGGTAAAGATCTCTGCAAACTCATCTGCTGACAGACCGAGACCGTCCTTCAGCAATTGGTACGCTTCGCCGATCAGCTGGATATCGCCATACTCAATGCCGTTGTGAACCATCTTGACGTAATGACCCGCGCCGTTCTCCCCTACCCAGTCGCAGCAGGGTGTCCCGTCCTCCACCTTGGCGGCAATGGCTTGGAAGATCTCCTTCACATGCGGCCATGCCTCCGGACTTCCCCCCGGCATAATCGAAGGACCGAAGCGCGCGCCCTCCTCGCCGCCGGAGACGCCCGTTCCGATAAATAGAATCCCCTTCTCGCCCAGCGCCTTCGTTCGGCGATTGGTGTCGGTAAACAGCGAATTGCCACCGTCGATCAGGATGTCGCCCTTCTCGAGGAACGGCACGACCTGGTCCATGGTCTGGTCAGTGACATCACCCGCCTTCACCATCAGCATGACGCGCCGCGGCGTCTTCAACAGTCCTACCAGCTCCTGGATCGAGTGCGCGCCAACAACCTGCGTGCCTTTTGCCTCATCGTTGAGGAAGTCGTCGACTTTCGACACAGTGCGGTTGAACACGGCAACTTTATAGCCATGATCGTTCATGTTTAAAACGAGGTTCTGACCCATAACCGCCAGACCAATCAAGCCGATGTCGCACGTTCCCTTATCCATTTCTTCTCCGGAGGATGCTTGTTGTAAATGACTCTTCAACAGGTGTGGTGACCCGAAACTTTGATGGCGCAGCTATCAGGATGCGCCCCAACTCTGTGGTGAAGATTCGACTCCGCTCGTACCAGCGGCGGCCACCATTCTCTTCCTGCATTTACAAGCAGTCAACCGCTTCCGAGCCGGATCGCTATCCATATGCCATTTGATAGCATGGGACAGAAGCGAAAGTGGCGAAATTGGCAGACGCACCAGACTTAGGATCTGGCGGAGCAATCCATGGGGGTTCAAGTCCCCCCTTTCGCACCACACTCGACACATGCAATGGATAAGGATGCAATGAGCGATACGAAGACGCCCACCACGCAACCCGCGAATGAGCAGCCTCAGTTGCGCTTGACCAACACCAGCGAGTATCGCGATGGGTATGCCAACAGCGTCCAGGTTCGGATGAGCGTCTGGGACTTCTTCCTCGTCTTCGGAACGATGCACCAGGAGAGCAAGGAAGAGGTCAACGTGCAGAACTTCCAAGGCATTTACGTGAGTCCGCAACAGGCCAAAGCGCTCTGGAATGTGCTTGGCCACAACCTCGCCCAATATGAGCAGGCATTCGGCGAATTAGCCCTCGAACCGCTGCCGCAGACCGGTGGTCCCGTTCACTAGACCGTGCTCCTGAAACCATTCTTATACCGTATCCGCGCTGCTTCGAACCTACCGCTCGGGCTGTTATTTCCACTCTTCTTGGCCGCTCTGATCCTGTCGCACTGGAACCTGCTTCACCTGCCCTACTTCTGGGATGAGGGCGGCTACTATATTCCTGCCGCGCTGGACTTCTTTAAGACGGGCACCCTGATTCCCCAGTCCACCGTCACCAACGCTCATCCCCCGCTGCCGTCGCTTCTACTCGCCGGATGGTGGCATATTGCCGGTTTTGCGATCATCTCCACGCGGATCCTCATCTGCATGGTCGCGGCTGCTGCACTACTCGGCTTCTATCGGCTCGCTCGAAGAATTGTAAGCGTTCCTGTAGCTGTTGTCTCGACCACGCTCACCGCCAGCTACCCGATCTGGTTTGCGCAGAGCACACTCGCCCACGCTGACATCTTCGCCGCTGCGTTCACGCTCTGGGGTCTCGCCTTCTACCTTCCGCACCTCGCTCTTCCAAAAGCCGTGAACCAACCCAAGTCACGCAACCGGCGCGATCTGATAGGGACCTTTCTGATGTTCTCGCTCGCGGCGCTCTCGAAAGAGACCGCCATCCTTACACCGCTTGCGCTTGCGCTGTGGGAGGCAGTGCGGTTTCTGCGACACCGTAAACAAGCTGCCCCTCTGCACTGGCTGCTTGCGTTGAGCACGCCCACTCTGCCGCTGTTTGCCTGGTACGGATACCACTTTCACAAGACCGGCTTTGTATTCGGCAACCCGGAGTTCCTCCGTTATAACGCGACCGCGAATCTGGACGCCTATCGCATCGCTCTCTGTCTCTTGCACCGTCTGCTGCACCTCACGGTCCACATGAACATGTTCGTGCCAGTCGCTTGTACGATTGCGGTGCTCTTCATTCCTGCTACACGCCCGCGGCTCCCACGTGCGATATCAACGGCGCTTTTTATCGTGCTCGCGACCAATCTCGTCGAGTTTTCCATTCTCGGCGGCGCACTGCTGACCCGGTACCTGCTTCCGATGTACCCACTCATCCTTCTGCTCTGTGTCGCCGAGTGGCAGCATCGCATGAAGCACTGGGCTGGCCTCGCAGCGCTCAGCTTTACTGGATTTCTGTGCGGGATCTGGATCAATCCGCCTTATGCCTTCGCGCCCGAGGATAACCTTACCTATCGCGACATGATCGTCTTGCATCAGCGTGCAATCGACATACTTCAACAGCGCTTCCCGGTTGCAACAGTCCTCACCGCATGGCCCGTCACCGCTGAGCTGGCGCGCCCGGAGATCGGGTATACGCAGCATCCGTTTCGTGTCACTGCCATCCAGAACTTCTCAATAGGTCCAATGCGGAAAGCGGCAGCTGATCCCGGGAGCTACGACACCGCCCTGATCTTCTCAACCAAGTGGGAGCCGCCTCCAGGCAAGATCAACATCGGCCGACAGAATGAGCCTGCCGATGCCCGCTACTTCGACTTTCACCATGACTTGCGGCCCATAGAAGCCGCTCGCCTGCTCCACGGTGAGGTGGTTTGGCAGGCGAGCCTCCGCGGCGAGTGGGCTGCCGTCCTGCACTTCCCAAGGATCGTCAATGCCGCGTTAGGATCATCGATATCGCGCTGACCTTGGCCAATCACCGCTGAGTGAGAGACCACACTGCTTATTCTGCTCACCCTCGCAACCGTGACCTCCTTCGAACGGCCTCCGCTCTATAATCAGGAATCGTGCTGACGATCTCCACCCCGCGCCGAGCCCTGCAAGCGGCAGCTCTCTTCGCCCTGCTGGCGGTCTGCGCCACCGTTCACGACTTTGGCCAAACTGCAAATCAGGCTATATCCCAAACCCGCGAAACCAGTGGCCGTCTCGTGCTGGTACTTCCTTTCGACAATCGCACCGGCCAGTCCAACCTGGCGTGGATCAGCGATTCTTTTCCTGACACGCTGAACCAGCGGCTCACCTCCGCCGGTTTCCTGACCATCACGCGCGATGACCGCCTGTACGCGCTCGACCATCTTGGCCTGCCTGCCGATTTTAAACCTACTCGCGCCACCACGATCCGCATGGCCCAGACGCTCGATGCCGACTATGTCGTCGTTGGCAGTTATACCGTGCGCGATGGCCGGATCGCCGTCCAGGCTCAGACTCTCAGTGTCAATCAGCTTCGCCTCTCGCGGCCTTTGGATGATTCGAGCCCGCTCGAACGCCTCTTCGATGTCGAAAATGCGATCGCATGGAAGGTCGCCCACCAGATCGATCCCCAGTTCAAAGTAGCGGAGCAGACATTTCTCGCTGCATCGTCCGGCGTCAAGCTCAGTGCCTTCGAGGATTACATCCGCGGCACCGGCTCCGCCAATCCGGATGAACGGCAAAGACGCCTTCGACAGGCGGTCCAAGACACGCCAAACTACGCCGCCGCTCTACTCGCTCTAGGCAAAACCGAGTTTGCCGAGCGCGAATACGACCAGGCCGCCACAACGCTCGGCAAGATACCTCCTTCCGATCGCCGCGCCCTGGAGGCTGGTTTTTACCTAGGGCTCTCTCGATTCAACACCGCGAAGTATGGAGCTGCCGAGACAGCGTTCGGGTTCGTCGCCAGCCGCCTGCCCCTGCCGGAAGTCGTGAACAATCAGGCCGTTGCGGCAAGCCGTCAAGGCAAAGACGCCGTCGCGCTCTTTCAGCGTGCCAGCACCGCGGACCCCAGCGACGCCGACTATCACTACAATCTGGCTGTGGCCTTCCTCGATCGCGGTGACTCCTCGAACTCTCTCCGCGAAGTCGAGACCGCGCTCAAAGTGCGTACGACGGATGCGGAGGCGATCGAGCTCCGCAATCGCCTGAATGCTGCAAGGGGAGTCTCAGGAGCGGCACTATCTGGCCCAGCACTCAAAGCTGCTGTTACCGCTGGCGGCTTTGATCCTGTCACCAGGGTTCGTCGAACCTACACCGAGGCCGCCTTCCGGCAAGCTGCATTCCAGATGGACCAGATGCGTGCTGTTCGCCTGGCGACCCTGCCCCTCCAGGAGCAGGCGGCACAGTACGTCAAGCTGGGACACGATTATCTATCGCATGGCCTGATCCCCGAAGCTGAGCAGGAGTTTCAGTCGGCTCTCGCAGCGGACGGCCACAGTGCTGCCGCACACGCCGGACTTGCTCAGATTCGCGAGCATAGCGGCAATGCCGCGGCAGCACGAAGTGAGGCGCAGACCTCGCTCGGTCTTCAGCCGAACGTCGCCGCGTACCTCGTCCTCGCGCGGCTTGAGTTGCAGGCCAGTAACCTTCCTGGCTCTGCATCGGATGTCAGTAACGCGCTGCATCTCGAGCCTGCCAATTCTGCTGTCCTGGGAATGAAGCAGGCCTTAGCCACTCGAGGGCAGACCCTGCCATGATGACCTACGGAGCGCGACTGGTCAGGCTCCTTCTGCTGCCTATCCTCGCAATGCTGTGTGGCCACGGCATGCGTTCCCAATCCAGCCCTCCGCCAGTCGTGCTCAAGCTGACCCTCCACGATACAATCCAGCCGATTACGGCGGACTACGTGCAACGCGGTCTGCACGAGGCGGCGAAGATCCACGCCGCCGCCGTCATCCTCTCGCTTGGAACTCCCGGCGGTCTGCTTGACTCGACCCGGACCATGGTCACCGGCATCGAGCAGTCGCCCGTCCCCGTGATCGTCTTCATCTCGCCGGCTGGCAGCCGTGCGGGATCAGCCGGGTTCTTCATTCTGGAGGCCGCCGACATCGCTGCGATGACCCCAGGAACGAACGCCGGCGCTGCCCACCCAATTGTCGAAGGCAAGCAACTCGATCCCATCCTGAAGGAGAAGATCGAGAATGATGCCGCCGCATTCCTTCGCTCCTATGTCACTCGCCGAGGAAGGAACCCGCAGGCAGCCGAGGATGCCGTCCGCAACTCCAAGTCTTACAGTGACACCGAAGCGCTTCAGTTGAAGCTGATCGATTTGATTGCCGCGGATGACGCCAGCCTGCTTGCCGCTGTAAATGGTCGCGAGATCCACCGCTTCGATGGAAGTATCGCCACGCTGCATCTTGGTGATGCACGCATTCTCACGTTCGCCCCTTCTGTTCGTGAGCGGCTCTTGAGCAAACTCACCAGCCCGGACCTGGCCGTCTTTCTTCTGCTCGTCGGAGGCCTGCTGATCTATCTCGAATTCAACGTGCCGGGAACGGTAGTCCCCGGCGCGCTTGGAACCCTGCTGGTCCTGCTCGGGCTGTTCGGTCTGAATCTGCTTCCGGTGCGTCACACCGCTGTTGCGCTCCTGCTGGCTGCCTTGATCCTGATCGTTCTGGAGGCAAAGTTCGCCAGTCATGGCATTCTGGCGCTCGCAGGCACTCTCTCTCTAGTCTTCGGCCTGACTACTCTGGTAGATGGCCCGATTGCAGAACTCCGGGTCCACCTTGGAACTGCGCTCGGAGCTGGTATCGGCTTCGGAGTCATCTCCTTCGGGCTCGCATGGATCGCCATGCGAGCGCGTCGAGGAAAGGTTCTTCTCGGTCCGCAAGCCATGGTGGGAGGCCTTGCAGTCACACGCCAGACTCTCAATCCCACCGGACAGATTGAGATTCGAGGCGAACTCTGGCAGGCAACTCTCTATGAGCCCTCCGTCCCTCTGCCCCCCGGCGCGCCTGTGCGCGTCCGAGCGGTGGATGGCCTCACATTGATCGTCGAACTGGCTCAGCAACCATCCGTGTAGCTGATCGAGGTTCAGCGAACATACCTGATGCGGATCGCAGGCTCAACGTCTGCAGCACGCGGGAGAAGCCGCAGGCAGAGTAGACTGAGGGTGTTGGTTCTTACCATAAGGGAGCTTTTTCTTCATGCCGAACGTGTTTCGCCCGTCTTCTCGTTGCACTGGTCTGTGCGGCCTGGCATTGTTACTCGTATCGTTGCTGGCATTCTCCTCTGCAGGAAGCGCCCGTGGGCAGCTCACAACGCTGGATCGGCAACTCAGCCGCATCGACATAGGTGTCAGCGGCGTCGGCGAATTCACCAACTCCGTTACAGGAAAGAACTATCTGGGGACAAACCTTACCCAGCAGCCGAGCAATACCCTTGGCGCACTCGTCACCGTCCGCTACACGAAATCACCCTATCTTGGCATCGAAGGCAATTACGGTTACGCACGCTATACGCAAAACTTCTCCGCATATATCAACGGGGGCGCACAGACCAACGCCAGTGAGTACACACTGGGTTACGTCGCCCACACGCCGCGGCTCTTTGGAATTCAGACGTTCGTCTCAGCCGGGGCCGGCTCGATAGCATTCCGTGCGACGCCGGGCGGCGGCCAGAACCTGCCAACCCAGGCTCGCGCTGCCTATTACTATGACGCTGGTGTTGAAGATTCGCTCTTCTCCTCACACTTTGGCATTCGTGCGCAGTTTCGGCAGGTGTTCTTCCTTGCCCCGGATTTCGGCCAGAACTACCTAACCATCAAGCAGCGCCAGATCACCACGGAGCCGGGAGTCGGCTTCTATATTCACTTCTAGCACCAGCTTTGCTGATCCCTGTTCTGCGGCATGCATCTCGCCGAGTATGATCGTAACGGCCCGCAACTGGTCGCCAGAGGCTCTCACATGTCGCTTCCTCTTCTCATCGCCATCGCCATCGCCATCGTCGTGCTCTACGTGCTCAACTCCATCAAGATCCTCAAGGAATACGAGCGCGGCGTGATCTTCCGGCTGGGCCGCGTCAAGGAGGCCGCTGCTGGGCCGGGAATCGTCCTCGTCTTCCGGCCACTTGATCAGATTGTGCGCATCAGTCTTCGCCAGGAGGCGATGGAGGTGCCGCCGCAGGATGTCATCACACGCGATAACGTCACCCTGAAGGTAAACGCCGTCATTACCCTGCGTGTCATCGATCCTACGAAAGCGGTGATCGAGGTCTCGAATTACATCTATCAGACCTCGCAGTTTGCCCAGACAACGCTCCGGTCCGTGCTTGGCGAAGTCGATCTCGATGAACTTCTTGCACACCGCGAAGCCCTGAATCAGCGTATCCAGACCATCATCGACGGTCATACCGCACCCTTCGGCGTCAAGGTCGTGTCGGTCGAGGTCAAACAGGTCGACATGCCTGAAAATATGCTCCGCGCCATGGCGAAACAAGCCGAGGCCGAGCGCGAGCGCCGTGCCAAGATCATCCACGCGGAAGGTGAATTCAACGCCGCCGCAAAGCTCGTTGAAGCTGCCGCCCTGATGGCCACCCAGCCCATGACGCTTCAGCTGCGTTACCTCCAAACCCTCACTGAGATCGGCGTTGAGAAGAACACCACCATTGTCTTCCCGCTTCCGATGGAACTGATGAATCTTCTCAATCGCACGCTCCTTCCTGATGCCAGTCCCGCCAAAGAGCCTGTCCAGTGAACCTCGATCACGACCGCCACAACCCTGCTCCGCCGGAACGTGAGATCTCGCTCGGAACGGCGACCATCCTGGGCATCTTTCTCGCGCTGGCATTACTCTGTGCGGCTTTCTTCGGGTTCGGCTACTCCCTCGGTCGCCGCTCGAGCCAGGTTGCCGCTTCGGGTCCGCTCGAAAGCAAATCCGATTCGACGTTCAGCACCTTCAAATCAAAAGCACCCGGCCCCGCTTCGACAAATTCCAATGGCAGCGAAGCCTCCGCCACGGACGATGCCCAGACCGGCACCCCGTCCGGTGCCCCGCCGAACGCACATCCCACACCCGCCGCTGGCGAGCGGAATGGCAAGGATCCAGACGGTCATCCAACACGCAATGTCGCCTTTACCGCTGCCCCGTCACAGCGTCCCTCCATCGCCCAAACTGAATCGTCGGCCCCGGCCGGCCCAGGACAAGCGATTGTTCAGGTATCCGCAACGTCACGTCCGGGAGATGCCGAGTCGCTCCTCGCCGCGCTTCGGCGCAAGGGATACACCGCCTCAATCCGGCAGGAGCCACAGGATAAGCTCTACCATGTCCAGCTGGGCCCGTTTTCCTCTAAGAAGGAAGCCGACACCATGCGCCTGCGACTCGACAGCGACGGCTACAAGGCCATCGTCAAGTAGCCGTCAGGCTTCATCTCTTCTGGCAAGGCGTGTGCAATCGCACGGTGTACCGCCTTCAATATCTCTTCCCGGCTGCTGTACTCAGATGGATCAATCGCTGCTAATAACTGAACGCGTGCCAGTCCGGGCGTAATCGCGGCGCTCCCTTTGTGCATCATGCTCTCGGTTCCTGAGATCGCAATCGGAATGATCGGCGCGCCAGTCTGCTGTGCTAAATAGAATGGGCCCTTTTTGAAGGTGCTCAGGCGTCCGTCGCGCGATCGAGTTCCCTCCGGGTAGACCAGAATATGTAACCCCGATCGTAGCGCATCGGCAGCAGCCACCACGCTGGCCTGCGCTGCGTCGCGACGGCTGCCCCGCTCGACCGGAACAAACTTTGCCATGCGCATCGCCGTCCCGAGGATCGGGATGCGCATCAACTCTTTTTTCAGCAGCACCGAGCTTCGCCCCGGCAGCATCGGCAGGAGTACGGGAGGATCAAGATTCGAAACATGATTACTCATGAAAATGCAGCTCTGCCCCACCGGCACGTGTTCCAGTCCGGTAACATCGACGCGGATTCCAGCAGCCTGGACCCCCAGTCGCATAATACCCATAGCGACCCTGTACAGCAGGCCGATATCGCCCACGAGAAGCGTGTACGGGATCCCAATCAAACCTGCAAGCGGACCAAGCGCGGTATAAACAAAAAGCAGCTTCAACGTGGCAAACATACTCGTTCTAGTCTAAAGCCGCGCCGGCAGGCACCTGCTGCTCGTACACAAAAGCCTGTTCCTCTTTGTACGCGAGAGCTTGCGGAAGCTTGTCATAGATTCCGCCGAAGCCACCGTTTGACAAAATGGCCACCACGTCGCCCGCCAGAAGCTGCGGCACCAGTACCGCGACAATCTCGTCCGCATCGGCGCAGACCGCCGCAGGAGTACCACGCGCCACCAATGCATCGGCGACCTGTTGCGGATGGAGCCGTTCGCCTTCAGGAATGCTTTCGGACTGGAACACCGCCGCAAGCAGCGTTTTGTCCGCGAGGGCGAGACTCTCAACCAGGTCGGCCTCGAAGATATTCCTCCGCAACGTATTCGAACGCGGCTCCAGCACCGCCCAGAGCCGTCGCCCCTGGTAGGCGCTCCGCAAGGCCCGCAATGTCTCGCGAATAGCGGTCGGGTGATGGGCGAAGTCGTCGATGATGGTGACGCCGCCGATCTCGGCCCGAACCTCCAACCGGCGTTTGACACTTCGAAAGCTGCCCAGAGCCTCGACGATCGCTTCGACCGGAATCCCCTGTCCTGCCGCCATGGCCGCCGCCGCCGCCGCGTTTAGGGCGTTGTGCTCGCCTGCCATCGGCAGCATCATGTCAGCAAAGTATTTGCCCTCGCGGTCGAGCCGCCAGCGCGTCGTAGAGCCCTCATGCCTCATCTTCGACATACGCCAGAACGAATCCGGCTGAAATCCATACCGCTCGACCGCACAGAACGCTCGCGCCACGCACTCGCTTACATGCTCGCTGTCATCAAAAGCTATCAGCCGCCCACGTCGCGGGATCAGGTTTACGAAACGCTTGAACGCTGTCTTCACGGCAGCGAGATCCGCATAGATGTCCGCATGATCGAACTCCACGTGCGTCAGGATCGCAGCGTCCGGAAAGTAATGTAAGAATTTCGGTCCCTTGTCGAAGAACGCGGTGTCATACTCGTCGCCCTCGAGCAGAAACGGTCGAGTCGGTCGAACCCGGAAGCTTGTTCCGAAGTTTTCCGCAACCCCACCGATCAGAAATGAAGGCGCAAGACTCGCGTCACGCCGCGATGCCACCTCGTAAATCCAGGCCAGCATGCTGGTCGTCGTCGTCTTGCCATGCGTTCCGGCAACCACGAGCGACTCCCTGCCTGGAAGAAATTCATCATGCAGAATGGCCGCCAAAGACGTGAACGGAATGCGTGTATCGAGGACATACTCGAGTTCGACATTCCCGCGAGAGATCACATTACCAACGATCACGAGATCGGGACGCGGCTCCAGGTTGCGCTCAGCATACGGCTCGTGAATGGCAATGCCAAGCCCTGCCAGCATATGGCTCATGGGAGGATAGGCGGCCGTATCAGACCCCGTGATGTGGTGGCCCTGCTCTTTGAGCATTCCAGCGAGCGACGCCATCGCCGTTCCACAGATGCCGATCAGATGAATATGTTTCGTATGCATGAGTCTCAGCTCTGAGTCTAGAGGGTCACTGCTGGTTCGAGAAAGTGCATTCGTGGGTTCTCGCTATCCGCACAATCCAACCGGACCCGAATGCCCAGCGGCAGCGTTACATTCGGGGAAGCCACATGGCCGCTGCGCAAGCCGATCGCAATAGGCCCGGAAAAATCCCGCAGCGCATGAAGAAGCGCTTCCTCCAACAATTTATCCTCCTCCGCCGATACGCACTGTCGCATATCTCCAAAAACAATCCCGTTCACAGGCTCTAGAAGACCAGCATGACGGAGATGAACCAACATCCGATCCCATTGATACGGCTTCATTCCAACGTCTTCAAGGAACAGCACGCCGCTCTGCACTCGAGGAGCGTACGGTGTCCCCAGCGCCTCAGCCAGAATGGAGAGACATCCTCCCGACAGGCAGCCCTCCGCAAGCCCCGAACGCAGAACACGCAGCCCATCCGGCGCACCAAGCGACCAGGTAGTGTCGCCCTTGAAGGTACTGCTCCAACTCGAAAGGTCGACACCGTTGGTCCGGGCAAAGTCCGCCGCCACCATCGGAGCGTAAAAGCTCGTAAGGTTTGCCTCGTTCTGAAGCCAGCAATGAAGCGACGTCTGATCGCTGTAGCCGATGAACACTTTAGGATTCTCGCGGATCATCGCAGCATCTAGATACGGCAGTAGCTCAGCCGAACCCCAGCCTCCACGGGTACAGATAATTCCATCAATCAATGGATCGGCAAACGCAGCGTGCAGATCGCTGACTCGATCCTCGAGACTGCCCGCATAGTACAGCGGCCCACGATCAAGAGCATGATGCGAAAGAACAGGCTGATACCCCATCGTCCGGAGCCGCTCCATACCCTGCTCGACCAACTCCGGCCTCGGTGTACTCGCAGGGGAAACTACTGCCAGCCTCGCTCCATCGAGGAGCGCAGGAGGCTTCACCCTGGAACTGAAAGTATGATTCACAGCCCGAACGCCTCTCCCTGGCAGATGATCTCCGCAGGTCCCGTCAACAGCATCGCGGCATCGTTCGCCGGCCAGACCGTGTACTGCGGTCCACCTTGTGCGAACGCGGTCAACTCCCGCCCTGCGCCCCGCAAGATCATCGAGGCTGCTGAGGCCGCACACGTTCCCGTTCCCGACGAGGTCGTCGGCCCGCACCCGCGCTCATAGATGCGGAACGCAATCTCTGCTTCCGTGAGCACCCGCACAAACTCCACATTCGTCCCATGCCGGAACAGCGGGCTGGTACTGATCCGCTTTCCAAGCTCCTGCCACGACAGACCATACGCGCTGAAATCATCTGCATCGCCAGTATGTGTATCGACGAAGAGCACAAAATGTGGATTTCCCACGTTGACCATCGCTCCCGTAACTTCACCAACGCCCTCCACCACGATCGTTCTCGGCATCACACGCGGCACACCCATCTCGCTCTCGATCCCGTACTGCGGATTCGCCGTACTCACGACACGACAGGTGCGCACGCCGCCATGTGTCCCGAGTGCCACCTGCACCAACCCTTCGCTCTTCCGAAGCCAAGCCGCGACACACCGGGTTCCGTTTCCGGAGAGCTCCGCCTCGCTTCCATCCGCGTTAAACAATCGCAGAAAGAATTCGCCTTCCGCGCGGCGTTCGAGGAACTCGATCCCGTCCGCGCCGATGCTGGTATTCCGCGCGCACAACTTGCGTGCCAGCGCCGCACGATCACGCCCAGCAGCCGACTCCTCCACAATCAGGAAGTCGTTGCCACAGGCGTGAGCCTTCACAAAGGGAATCATTCCGTTCTACTCCTCCTCAGTGTCGCGAAACACCACCACCTGATCCGTACCTTCGCTCGCTTTCAAGTCCCGGAGCAGCCGTTCATGCTTCTTCTGTTCGGCGGTCACAAGAAAGACCATGCGTTCGAGCAGCGCGATCGTATCCCGCTCGACTATATTGAGTCGTTCGCCCGCGCGATCGAGTACCTTGAGAACGGAGACCAGCATCGTGTTCTGATCCTGACCGCGAACCTCATAGATCAGCGGATATCGCTTCCATCCGATGCGGGATTCAAGCAGCCCGATGAACTGCAACGAGATGAGTGTGATGCCTGTCGCAAGCGCAGCCTCCAGATAAAGCCCCGCTCCACACGCCATGCCAATCGATGCCACGACGAAAACAGTAGCTGCACTCGTAAGCCCAAGCACACGATTCCGCGCGTGCAGAATCAGCCCCGCACCCAGGAACCCGATACCTTGGACGATGTTCGAAGCGACGCGCCCCTTGTCTGGATTCCCTTCCCCTGCAAGCACCGCCGAAAGCAACGTAAAAAATGCGCAGCCCATGCAGAGCAGCATGTTGGTTCGGAGACCCGAGGCCTTGCGCCACCACTCCCGTTCCACGCCGATCGCGCCGCCCATCGCACAGGCCATCAGCAGTCGCTCCGCAGTTCCGCTCGAGAGCAACTCCTGATCGATCTGGCTGAAGTGAAACGACGAAGGTCCGAACATTATCCTGCGTGCGATAGTAGCATCCGTCGAAAGCTTTACGGATGCGTTACTCTCCCCGCGGCTTTGTACACATCTGACTGGTAAACGCGAGCACAGGGCTGGCCCGTCGAACACATCACTGTCAGCTCCGTCAGGCCTTCCGGATGCGCCGCAACCGCGGCCGACACCGGATCTCCCGCGATAGCGACTACGTAAGCTGCGGCCTTCGCTGGGTCGCCAAGCGCGCGCTGAAAGCTGTCGTAGTCGCCTTCATTGAGTGTCTGTCGTAACGGAATGCCAGCCTGTTGAATCGCCCCGACGTGATCCGAGTTGTACATCAGGATCAGCGATCCAGCCGGAAATGACTCCAACTCCCGTGCGATAGCCGCCTCGAACGGTACACGCGTCATCGAATTGATCATCCCCTCCTTCAATACCAGGGGGACGAAGTACATCATCGCAATCGTGTTCGCGACGATCAGAGCCAGAACGATCGGTTCCATCAGCCGCGCTGCCAGAGGCTTCGATGCGCGGATGCGGCTTTCGCTATAGTCGATCGCCACAAACATAAACAGCGCGATCGCCGGCAGCATCTCCATCCCGTACCGCGAGTTGTAGAAGGAGTGCGGATAAAGCTGCGGGATAAAGATCGGTACCGAGCCATACGCAATCGAGTAGACATAAAACGGCAGCGGCATCCAGAGCAACAGCACCGGCAGCTGCATGCGACGGCGGATCACAAGCGCCAGCCCTGCGAAGGCCGCAAGCATCACCGCGAATCCAGTCTCCCAGGCTGCCGCGTCCACTTGCGCCGTGCGCGTATAGAAGAGCAGCGCCCAACCCGGATTGTGCCAGCCGCGATAGTGCTTCGAACCCGCCGGCGAGGTCTTCTTGTCGATGGCCGCAGCGGAGTAGGGTCCACGAATAAAGTCCAGAGGATCGTGGTAGAAGTGCTGGTTGTATGCCAGCCAGCTCACCGGCCCGGCAATTGCCAACACCGTGAAGACCGCAAACGCCGGGCGAATCCGCGCCCAGACGACTGGATGGCGCGATAGCTCCCAGGTCAGAACGCACCACACCACCGCACCGGCGATCCATCCGTCGTACCGCGTAAAGACCGCGGCCATGATGAGCATCCCGATTGTGATAAGGCGTGTCGCTACCATTCCATGGGTTCCAGAGCGGATCGCGTCGACACACTCGACCGTCAGCAGCGTAAGCCAGATCAACAATGCGAGAAACAGCGGTTCCGTCATCGCCGTCGTCGCGAGATACAGCAGGTTCGGGTTTAGCGCATAGAACACCGTCGCTGCCACTGCCCACCGTGGAATTATGATGCGTCTCGCAAGACGGTAAAATCCTGCAACTCCCGCGACATAGCAGATCAGCGAGGGCCATGCGCCAGCCAGGCCATTTTGCCACCACAGCATCTTCTGGACGAAGGGCAGCAACAGCAGGTGTGATAGTGGAAGCCACACACCCCCAAGCTGCGCTAACCCCGAATTCCGCGAATCGAGGATACGCCGCGCAATCCCGAGATGCGCTACTGCATCACCGTAGAGCAACAGGTAGCCGTGCGAAAAACAGACAATTAACGAAAGGAAGCCAAGCACCACGGCACCGAGCGCGGCAGGGAACGTCTCCTCTCGCGTTGCGGGCCGCACCCTATTCGAGTCGTTGGCCAGGCTCGTTTCGGCGGAGAGCGCCCGTCCCGGCGAAAGCTCCCGCCCGACCGTTCTACGCGCTCTCGGCGTCAAGGTGCGACATCTCCCGGAATAGCCTGAAGCGCTCCTCGATCTCCTGACGGGTTATACCCTGCAGCCGCTCTGTCCCGAACTTCTCTACCGCGAACGAACCCATGACGCCGCCATAGAACATAGCCGTCCGAAACACCTCCGGCGTCAGCTTCGGCTGCGACGCAATATAGCCGTAGAAACCGCCAGCGAACGAATCACCCGCGCCCGTAGGATCAATGATCTCCGACAATGGAAGCGCCGGTGCACGGAATGGCACCGTGATGCTCGTTCTGTCTCCTGCTGCCGCAAACGTCCGGTCGCAGAAGAACGCCGTCGCACCATACTCCCCGTGCTTGACCACGAGCGCCTTCGGTCCCATTGCTATAATTTTGTTTGCCGCGCGAACGGTGTTCTGCTCTCCTGCCAGCATGCGCGCCTCGCCATCATTGATCAGCAGCACATCCAGGTCACGCAACACAATCGCCAGATTGGCCGCATGATCCGCGATCCAATAGTTCATCGTGTCGCCACACACCATGCGCACGTCAGGCATCTGACGCCGGACGCGCGCCTGCAGCACCGGATCGATGTTTGCGAGGAACAAATACTCGCTGTCCACATACGCGTCCGGAATCTTCGGCTCAAACTCCGCAAAGACATTTAGATCCGTTCCCAGCGTCTTCGCCTCATTGAGGTTCTCAGAGTACGAGCCTGTCCAATGAAAGCTGAGCCCGGGAGCATGCTCTATTCCCTGCGTATCGACACCTCGGCCAGTCAACACCGCCTCGTGTGCCGGCGTAAAGTCCTCGCCAACAACTGCGATCACACGCACGTCCGTAAAGAAGCTCGCCGCCAGCGCAAAGTGTGTCGCCGCGCCGCCAAGGACATGATCGACCCTGCCCTCCAAAGTCTCAATGCTGTCGAACGCTACCGATCCAACTACCAGAATTGCCATGAATCTGTCTTTCTCCCCTCAGGAACACACGTACTCGAAACCGTTACAGATACTTAGCAAGTAGAATCTCCAGCTTCTTTCGCGTCTCCGGCGGAATCGCCTTCCGATCCGTAAGAATGGCATACTGCATCGCCGTCGCGCACCCGCAAGTTCTTTCGGACGGCATCGCCGCAACTGCCGTTCTAACGACCTTCGCTGCATTCTCTGCATTCTGATGCAACACCGCGACTACCTGGTCGACCGTCACGTCATCGTGGCCCTCGCGCCAGCAGTCGTAATCGGTCACCATCGCCATTGTCGCGTAGCAGATCTCCGCCTCGCGCGCGAGCTTGGCCTCCTGTAGATTCGTCATCCCGATCACATCCGCGCCCCAACTGCGATACAGGTTCGACTCCGCGCGCGTCGAGAACTGCGGCCCTTCCATGCACACGTAGGTTCCACCGCGCTTACCCACAACTCCGACCTCGGCGCATGCCTTCGAGAATGCATCAACCACGGTCGCGCACACAGGATCGCCAAACCCTACGTGCGCCACGATCCCGTCTCCAAAGAACGTCGACACGCGCGCGTACGTCCGGTCGATAAACTGGTCGGGCAGCACGAAGTCCGTTGGTTTGTGCTCTTCTTTCAACGATCCAACTGCCGAGACAGAGAGAATCCGCTCCACCCCAAGAGCCTTCATCGCATAGATATTCGCGCGAAAGTTCAGCTCAGACGGCAGCAGCGTGTGTCCGCGTCCATGCCGTGCGAGAAATACTACCTTGCGGCCCTCCAGATCGCCCAGGACAAATGCATCGGAGGGTTTACCGAATGGTGTATCGATGCGCTCTTCACGAACGTTGGCGAGTCCCGGCATGGCATACAGCCCACTGCCGCCAATGATTCCAATCTCTGCTTTCTGCAACTCGGCTCCCTCAGTTTCGATTAGGACGAGTATAGCGTTGTGGCAGCGCCGCTCTCATCAACCCGAAGGACGAAAGCTCCCGCGATACCATCAGCGCAGGATCATGCTGCCGCTCCGCCCCAAGTGGAACGCCCGCAAGCTGAACCGGCCCGCTTGACTGTGCCTCACCAATCCGGTCCCGCAGCGTGCGCGACAACGGGATAGGAAAACCTTCGCCGATGTACACACTCCTCCCCGAGATCGACAGCAGGACGTCACCCTCACTCGTCGAGTAGATCTGCTCTTCTCCATTCGCCTCATCACCCTCGCGCCGCCGAACGCCTGAATACTTCTGAGGCAAGTGCGCCGCATAGATCTTCAAAAATGCCTGAGCCGCAGCGGCACTCTTCCAGCGCGAGGCATACAGTAGCGCCAACGATGCAGTGGACTCCTTCTCGGCAGCCGTGATTGCGCTTTTACGCTGCGCCGCGGAGTAGATGCCCCCGTCCCACGCAGGTGTAACCGCCTTCGAGACCTCCGGACCTCCGAAGAGCTCTGTCAGAATCCGGACATCCAGCTCGCCCATCACGCCGACATCGTACGGTATGTACGCAGCGTCCAGCAGCGGATGAATATCCGGCAAGCGCAACACCGGAACCGGCGTGTGGCTTAGATACGCTGCAGGATGCATGATCTCAAAGCTCGATGATGGTGGACTCGCCAGCGTACCGGCGAATGCAGCCTGCCGGCCCGCATTTAACAACACCGCCTGCTCAAAGCTCAACCCCTCGCTGTAAGGAAACAGAAGCGACTGCTGCAGCAGCAGCGGAGCCCGTGCCATGACTGGCGACCCGCTCGTATCCCCTGCCATCTCCTTGAACCGCTCCGTCAACTCCGGCGCATCCAGCAGCGTCTTGCCCGTTGGCTTCAGTGTGTAATCGACGAAGGTCACCATCGCCTGGCCCTCGGCAACTGCCTCGCGCGCCGTCTCCGCTTCGTCGGTTTGGATGTGGCGGTTATCCTCCTGTGCATTGCGCGCAACGCCCTGATCACTCACCTCGGACCACTTCGTCAGACCGACCTTCTGATCCTGAAGCGCATGGGTCAACTCATGCGCCAACACCGACTTCTGCGCCTCCGGCTCAATCCAGTCCAGCAGGTTTACGGTCTTCGTCTTGTTGTCGTAGAAGCCAGCAATCTGTTCCGTCAATAAACTCACAAGAAAGGGCTGCAGATGAAAGTCCTTATCCAGCAAGCCGAACTTCTTGAGGACAAGCTCGGATCGCTCGAGGCGCTTGGTTCCCTTATCCTCATTGAATTTCTGCTTCAAATAGCGGTTCACCTGATCCCGTGAGATCATCGTCCGCTTCACCGGATGGTCGATCGGCAGCTTCGTATCCGTGCTGACGAAGGCAAGTATCTCGTCGACAGAGCGAAAGAGCTCGTTCGCCTGCTGCTTCGTGATATGTGTCTCGGGTTTGGGAGTCGTTGCCGCATTCGGCGTATCGCCTGAGGCCGCTCTCGACGTCGCACCTTGCTCTCCCTTTGCGGCGAGTGCCGCGAATGCAAGCACCACACCCAAAAGCTGCTTCGTCCGTCCGCTATGCAACCGCACCCGCACCTCGCAAGGACCCCGTATAGGACCGCTATAATCAAGTGTACGCAGTCTTTCGCGCTTCGTCCGTCATGACCCTGCACCTTCAAGCCGACACCGGTTTCAGCACTCAGACTGCAGCAGAGCAACTACGCGCCCTGCTGCACGATGTCGCGATTGGTCCCATTGACGACCTCGGCTGGATACGTGTCAGTGGCGATGACCGGACCCGCTGGCTCAATGGCATGGTCACCAACTCCATCCTCGATCTGAAATCCGATCTTGCCGTCGGCGTGGGCTGCTATAACTTCATCCTGAGTGCACAAGGCCGCATTCAAGGGACTGCGTATGCCTTCGCGCAGCGGGACAGTATTCTGCTCGAGACCGACCGCGCTCAACTCGCTCCTCTCATGGCTACCTTCGACCGCTTCATCATCATGGACGACGTAGAGCTCACCGACGTAACCGCTACCTGGATCGGCGTACGCGTCATCGGTCCCCGGGCCGTGCCACTCCTGCAACAAATCGGCCTTTCACTGACCGAGACCGGGCCGCTATCGTTCCAGACGATCGCCTGGCAGGGAGCCAACGTCACCGTCATTCATGCGCATAGCCCACTTGTTCCCCAGCTGGAACTCTGGAGCGACAGCACCACCGTCGCGTCGCTCACCCATGCTCTCACCACAGCAGGCGCGGAGAGTTGCGGCTCGCAGGCGATCGAATGGCTGCGCCTCCTCGAAGGAACTCCGCGTTACGGCGTTGACATTCGCGACCGGGAGCTCCCGCAGGAGACCAGCCAGACCCGTGCTCTTCACTTCAGCAAGGGCTGCTATCTCGGCCAGGAAATCGTCGAGCGCATCCACTCGCGCGGCAACGTTCACCGCACCTTCACTGGCTTTCGTGTGCAAGGACCATTGCCGGCAGCCGGCACACCGATCGCAGCAGAGGGCAAGCAGATCGGCGAACTCACCAGCACCGCTACAATTCCGCTCGCGACCGGCACACTTCAAATTGGCCTGGGATACATTCGCCGCGACGTGCTGGACCGTGCCCTTCCTCTCACCTATCAGGTCACCTCGACAGGCGGCTCTCAAAGCGGTGCCATCTCTGCAGCCTCGCTTCCCTTCAAGGATTTCTAAACATCCCCGTTCCCGATCGCATCTGAACCTCTGGAAGACCAGGAAAGAAAAGAGCACTCATGCCTGAACAAAACAAGCCCTTCGTTGTCACCGACCGTCGCAAGTTCACCCTCGACGGCGAACCTCGCCCCGATGCAGACCCTTCGCCCGAGCGCGAGGAGCCGCGAAAGCCGCTCGAGACCGCCGCCAACCCGCAGCCCTCAACCGATGCGCCGGCCCAGTCGAATTCAGCAGAACCCGATCTTGATATGCCTCCCGCACTCACAGAGGATCAGGTCAGCCAGGCCAAGTTCGCCTACGACCAGACCGCCGACCGCCTTGACACCGCAATTCGCGCGGCCAATCCCGGCATGGAGCACCCTCCCGAGATGAGCTTCGAGCGGCTCGTGCAATCCGTCTACATGACCGCCATCATGCAACTCGGCGGTTCCACGCCGGAGGGAGAGCAGGCCCGTGTCGATCTTATGGGCGCGCGCCAGAGTGTTGACATGCTTGGCGTCCTGAGCGAAAAGACAAAGGGCAATCTATCCGAACCCGAAGGTCTCCTGCTCGACAATGCGCTCTTTGAGCTGCGGATGGGCTTTCTCGAAGTGACGCAGGCTCTCGCGCGCTCCGCCGCGGACCGTGCTCCCGGGGGACCGTCAGGGCAAGGAGGCTCTGGACGTCCGAGCATCGTCCGATAACAGCATGGAAGCGACGCTTACATTCCTGGGCTCCGGTACATCCATGGGCGTCCCAACGCTCGGCTGCACGTGCTCCGTCTGTACCTCCACAGACCCGCATAACCGGCGCACACGCCCATCCGTTCGCATCGCGTACAAGGATCACACTGTTCTGATCGACACTGGCCCCGACTTTCACGCGCAGGCTCTCCGCGAGGGGATCCGCCGCGTCGATGCGGTCCTCTACACCCATGGCCACGCCGATCACATTCTCGGTATGGACGACCTGCGGCCGCTGAGCTTCCTGGTAGAGGGGGGGCTCCCGCTCTACGCCGATGACGCCACCGCTGATGTCATCGAGCGGATCTTCAGCTACACCTTTCAGCCGGAGAGACGCTACCCTACCAGTGCTCGTGTCACGATCCATCGTCTCGACTCCACGCCGGGCTCGGGCGTCGACCTCTTTGGGGCCTGCTTCCGCCGCATTCCGCTCATTCACGGCCGGGAGCAGACGACTGGATATCGTTTCGGCTCTGCCGCCTACCTCACCGACATGAGTAGTCTTCCTCCCGAGAGCAGCCCGCTTCTTCAGGATCTCGACATCCTGATCCTCGACGCACTGCGCCACGAGCCTCACTCCAGCCACTCGCACCTGGAGAAGTCGATCGCCTTCGTCGACCAACTCAAGCCAAAGCGTGCCTTCTTTACCCATATGAGTCACGATCTGGACCATGAAGCGACCGAGGCTATCCTGCCCCCTCATATCCGGCTCGCCTATGACGGTCTGCAACTCGACTTCGATATCGCTCCCAAGGACCTCGCTTCCGGCAACACGAAGACAGCTTGATGCACATCTATCGCAGCCTCGACGAATTTCCGCCCGGCTTCTGCCCATCAATTGCCACGATCGGCAACTTCGATGGCGTCCACTGCGGTCATCGCTGGGTGATCGCGGAGGTGATCGCCCGCGCTCGCGCTCTGGACCTGCGCTCACTCGCCATCACCTTCGACCCGCATCCCGCGCGTGTTCTCCGCCCTTCCGTCACACTTCCGCTCATCACGCCGCTGGCTCAAAAACTCGAACTCCTGGGTGCTACGGGCATAGACGCGGCGCTTGTCCTCCCATTTGACGACATCTTTTCCCGTATGTCGGCCTTCACCTTTGCCGATACCGTCCTCAAGCAGACGGCTCACACTACCGAGGTTCACGAAGGAGAGAACTTCCGCTTCGGCTACCAGGCCGAGGCTGGGATCGATGGCCTCCAGCAGCTCGGAGCCCAGCTTGGCTTCGCGGTGTGCATCTTTGCTCCCCAGATCCTTCGCGGCCAGGTAGTCTCTTCGAGCCGCATCCGCGAACGTGTTGATGCGGGCGACATCAACCACGCCCGGGCCCTGCTCGGACGACCCTTCTCGATCGACAGCACACCCGCTCCCGGCCGCGGTTATGGCACGAAGTTCACCGTTCCCACGATCAATCTCGCGCCGTACACGGAGCTTCTGCCAGCCAATGGCGTCTATGTAACGACGCTCTCGGTCGGTGTCGGTCCTGAAGCCGAAACTTTCGAGGCCGTCACCAACGTCGGCAATCGTCCTACCTTCGGAGCCGTTCCGGGTACGGCCTCGTTCACCGTCGAGTCCCACCTGCTCAACTTTCGCCCGATCGATCTTGACGAAGCCACGCCACTTCGCCTCACCTTCCTCAAGCGGCTCCGTGCCGAGATCCAGTGGTCGAGCCCCGACGCTCTACGGACCCAGATCGGTCTTGACGTCGCCCGTGCCCACCGCTATTTTCGGCTCGCCCGGATCTTTGCCGTATCGATTTAAGGTCTTGATGCTGCGGACGCGAGAGGTCCGAATAAATTTTTCAAAAAGTTCCAAAATATTCATAAATAAGGAGATAGGTCTGGACCAGGATCTAGACCTGAGCGGGTCAGGACACCTCCTCATGGCGGATCTCTGTCAACTTTCGCCCCGAAAGAGGGCCACCGATGTCAAGTGCCGCGGTACTAGAGATCAGGTCACGTACGCCCTGCGCGGGCAGCGGTCACTTCGTGACGTGTATACCGGTCCTGGCAGGAATGAGCCTCTTGGAACCCTCCCGCTGGTCGGCACGAACATCGTTTGCGACCAGCGGGAGCACCACGCAAAGCCATCACACGTCACGAAGTGACCGCGCCACGCGTAGTGGGCCCGTCCGGCAGGACAGTGTTTCGAGTTCTGGACAGGTCTTACGGCTTTACCTCTTCAGAGTCCGTATCATTCTCATCCTTTGCGAGAGGTTTAGCCGTCAGCTTCGGTGTCATTGCTTCATTCAGCGTCTTCCTTGGCACCACAACGGTCGCGAACGTCTCCTTCGGTTTGCTCGCAATCGCCGCCCGCATGAAGTCCATCCACATGGGCAACGCCGCCCGTGCGCCGGTCTCCCTCTTCCCGAGCGACTCCCGATCGTCGAACCCGATCCACGTCCCACAGGTCACCGACGGGGAGAAGCCGACGAACCATGCATCCGTGTAGTTGTTGGTGGTTCCCGTCTTGCCTCCCAGCGGGTGCCGCAACTGGGACGCCGCACCACCGGTCCCATACTGGACTACTGCCTTTAACATCACCATCATCGTCCGTGCCGTCTCGGCGGAGATCACCTCCGTGACCACCGGCACTTTCTCTTTCAAGGGCAAACCATCGGGCTGAACCAGCTTGCGGATCAGATGGGGTTCAATCCGGATTCCGTCGTTCGGGAACACCATGTAGGCTCCGACCTGTTCGGAGAGGGTTAAGTCCGCCGCGCCGATCGCGACAGGCAGAAATGCGGGCAGATTACTTGTGACCCCGAACCGCCGCGCCACCTCGATGACCTTCCGGATGCCGACGGAGTCTGCCAGCTTGAGCGCCGGAATATTCCGCGAGGTCGCGAAGGCGCTCGTCAGCGTCATCGCTCCGCCGAAGTCCGTCTCATAGTTATGCGGTGTGTACCATCCTCCGGGCGTCCGAAAGCTGGTGGGTGCATCGACGATGATGTCGCTGGGCTTGGCCCCGGCCTCAATCGCGGCGGTATACACATACGGCTTGAAGGACGATCCGACCTGCCGCTGCGCCTGGGTGGCCCGGTTGAACTGCGACAGGGCATAGTCGCGTCCTCCAACCATCGCCAGGACCTCGCCGTTTGAGTTATCGACCGCCATCAACGAGGCCTGTGCCCCTGAATCCTGCTCGAGCGCCGCATGGAATCCGCCGCCAGCCGTGCTGTTCGAGTCGACGGGATCGATGACCTTCAGATACACCACGTCACCGACCTTCAAAAGAGAAGCCGCGTTCCAGATCTGTGTCCACGCCCAGTCCTGCGGCTCCAGCACTGCCTGGCGCGAGCCCACAGTCACCTGCACACGCCGTGGTGTAACCCGTATGACCAGCCCATGGACATACGTTCCCTTCTCCAGCCGCTCGGTCCAGTCCGGGTGGCGATAGCTCGCGATCTCCGACCCACTCGCGAGAACGTTTGGAAGATGCCCCTTCCATCCCCGCCGCCGCTCGTAGACCGCCGTACCGTCGAGAACCGCCTTATTCGCGACCTTCTGCAGGTCCAGATCGAGCGTCGTGTAGACGCGCAGGCCTGCGCCATGCACCTCTTCGACGCCATACTCCTTCTCCAGCTGCCGCCGGATCTCCTCGACGAAGTAGGGTGCGACGCTGTTTGCCGGTGTCTCTATGTTCAAGCCGAGAGGCGCAGCCTTGGCCGCACCGGCCTGGACAGCGCTTATCTTGCCATCCTGCAGCATGGCCTCGAGCACCAGGTTGCGTCGCCGCAGCGCCCGCTCCGGATGCCGTATTGGCGAGTACAGCTCCGGCCCCTTCGGCAGCCCGCCCAGCAGCGCCGCCTCCGGCAGCGTTAGATCGCGCACATGCTTCGAAAAGTAAAACTCCGACCCGGCCTCGAACCCATATCGCCCATGGCCGAGATAGATCTGGTTCGCGTACAGCTGAAAGATCTGCTGCTTCGTGAAGCGCCGCTCGATCTGCATCGACAGCAGCACCTCTTGAAACTTGCGGCCATACGTCTTTTCGGACGAGAGAAACAGGTTGCGCGCCAGCTGCATCGTCAACGTCGACGCGCCCTGCGCCTTGCCGCTCGAGTGCAGGTCCCGGTAGGCAGCACCGACTGCACGCACCAGGTTGACCCCCCAGTTGCTCTCGAAGCTCTTATCTTCGATCGAGATGATCGCCTGGCGCAGTACCGGCGGAAATTCCTCGTACGGCACCACGACCCGCCGCTCGAGCGCGAAGGATCCAAAGACCTTCCCATGCACGTCGTAGAGCTCGGTCGTCGTGTTCGGCCGATAGCGCACCAGGTCTTCCATCTGCGGCAGATCGATCGAGTAGACGACCATCAGCCCGCACATGACGCCGAAGAGCGCCGAAAGCCCCAACAAAGACAGGAACGCCGTCCGCACTGCCAACCGGCGCGATGGAAACTCCAGCCGGCGCAGATCGAAGACATGGAAGACGGGGTACAGAACGTGGTTCAACAGCAGCAAGACCATCCATCGAAGCAATGGATAGAGGATGCGAGACAGCAGCGGATAAAGAACCCTCCGCCATAAGGGAATCAGGAAATGCTTGAGAAGGGCCGTGAAGATGCGCCGAACCGTTCCACCGCCTCCGCGAGACCCGGGATCAAGGTCCGGATCCTGTGTTTCGCGGCTAAACGTCGTTTGCATCGCCCTTAAACCTTAGCATGGCGAACTTGAGAATCGGCAAAGGAATAGGTCCGAGACGCAGGTCCTTCTACATCGCTTAGGATGGCAGATTTAGGTTTGCGCTTGAGGAGAGCCAGCAACTACAAAATGCAGGTATTCCCGCCGTCTAAATGAGTCTCTAAGCGGCCTTGGCCTTCAACAGGTCGAGGGCCTTTGAAAGCTGCTCATCGACCTGAACTCCCGGCTTCTTCACTGTGGGGGTGGTTGGTGTTGTCTCGACTGCCACTGCTTCCTCATCTCCGGAGTCTTCATCAGGGATATTCGAGGCCACCAGCACCCCCGGCGTCACACCTTCATCCTGCAGCTTCTTTCCTGATGGCGACTCGTACTTCGCCACCGACAGAATCAAAGCCGCTCCATCGGGCAGCTCAAAGGTCTTCTGCTGTGCTCCCTCGCCGAACGTCCGCTCGCCGATCAACTCAGCGCGCTTGTCGTCGAGCAGCGCTCCCGCAACCAGTTCCGCAGGGCCGGACGTTCCCCGGTTCACGATGACGACCAGTGGAGCCGTAGCATTGACCGCTTTGGAGGGATCCGCCTCAAAGCTCTGTTTCGCAAACTTCTGGCCTTCGAGCGTGGCGATCGTACCGCTCTTTAGAAAGAAGTTGGCCAGCCGTGTGGCCTCTGCCATATCCCCCGCCGCCACATCGCGGAGGTCGAGCAGAATCTTCTTGCTTCCTGACTTCGGCATTGCCTTCAGCTTGGCTTCTACCTGCTGGACGTGCTCATGATCGAGGGTTCCAGGCTTTAGATAAAGGATGGACGAGTTTTCATAGAGTGTCTCTGCGACTGGCGGAGCGGCAGCGTCGACACGCGTCATGGTGACCTTCTCTGGAATCGCGCGACGCGGCCGCACCACGGCAATCGACAGCTCACTTCCCGGCTGCCCTTCGAGGAGCCGATGAATCATAGCTAACGAAAGCTCCCGCGTATCCTGTGTGCCGATCGCCTCGATGACGTCGCCATCGTTCAGATTGACCTTATCCGCCGGGCTACCTGGAACCACCGAGACGACGGTTGCATAGCCGTAACGCTTGGAGATGTTGATTCCGACCTGCGCCTTGCCGCCCTTATCCGCCTTATAGGCCTTGTATTCGTCCGCAGTCAGATAGCTCGAATCGGCATCGAGCGACTCGAGCAGCCCACGCATTGCCCCATTCGTCACCGCCGGGATGTTCGGCTCCACTACGTAATCCGTCTGGATATGCCGCAGCACCTCGCTGTAGACATTGATCTGCTTGTACGCGCCGTCCTGCGGGTCGGTAGCTGCGCTCACACCACTCGTATTCACGCCTAGAAAAACCGTCAGCACAAGGACGACAGAGACAATCAGCAGCAGGATCTTCGAACTCTTTGGCATAGGGCTGAAACCTTCTCCACGCGTGGATTCTTGGGGCAACATCCGTTAGACGAAGCGCCTACGCGAAATGATACTCTGAAAGGCGGACTAAACCGACGGGTTACACGGAAACCTACGGGAGTTCAACCGTGGATTGACTGCCTGCGTGTTACCCTAAGTCGTCGAAACGACCGGTCAGACGGGTGAATATCGAGCCTTGCGGGGCTTTGGTGGCGGTGGGCAGAATCGAACTGCCGACCTACGGGTTATGAGTCCGTCGCTCTAACCATCTGAGCTACACCGCCCGGTGTGTTTAGACTGATCGGCACACACTTTTCCCTGCTAAAGAGGTAACGAGTATCGCCGCGCCACAGCCCTCTGCAATCATACTTGATTCCATCCCCCGCGAAAACGTGGATCCAGACCGCCAGCCAAGCCGGCATGGAATCCGCCAGCAGGGAATGAGCCAGCCGAGATTGACTGTTCTCGGTGTCATCCCGGCACGGCTGGCCTCCAGCCGGCTGCCCCGCAAGGTGCTTCGCCAGATAGCGGGCCGACCCATGCTTAGCTGGGTCGTGGAAGCCGCCCTCGCCTGTCCGCAACTCGACGGCTTGATTATCGCCACCGACTCCGATGAAGTTGCCGCACTCTGTCAACAGAACGGATGGCGCGTCCAGATGACCTCGCCCGCGCTACCCAGCGGCAGCGACCGCGTCCATGCCGTCGCGCAGGTGCATCCCGCCGAAATCTACGTAAACATTCAGGGCGACGAACCCCTCTTGCGCCACGAACACCTTACCGCGCTCCTTCGCCCGTTTTCCACGCCAGAGGTGGACGTCACCACCCTCAAGGTCCGGTGCACGCCGGAAAACATCGCCAACCCGAACGCAGTAAAAGTCGTCACCGCTACCGATGGACGCGCGCTCTACTTCTCACGAGCTACCATCCCGTATCACCGCGATGCCCTGGACGCGCGCGCCGATTCCGCAATCTATTGGAAGCACATTGGGCTTTACGCCTATCGTAGGGCTGCTCTCGCACGCTTCCCAACCCTGCCCGCCAGCATCCTCGAAACCACAGAACGCCTCGAACAACTCCGTTTTCTTGAGAACGGCTTCAGCCTGTACGTCGAACCCACCGACCATGACACGATCGGGGTCGACACGGAAGCCGATCTCAAGCTGGTTGAAGCCATTCTTTTAGAACGCGCAAGCCTCTGACGGGCGAAGTAATTAGAGTTGGCCTCGAGCGTCTCCAGGTAAGGTCCTGACGGCGGTTCGCATTGTCACAGGGTGGGTGGCATGTGCACTCGCACACGACCGCTCCGCCGTCACACCGCCACAAACCGCAGCTCCAATCCGTCTCCATCCGCTGTAATCTCCATCCTGTCGAGCGATTCCGCTACCCAATCCGCTTCGGACAGATCGCCTATCGCATGCGTCCCAAGTACGCCCAGCACACGGCATCCGGCGGCCTTCCCCGCACCTACGCCCGACGGAGCATCCTCCACCACCACGCACTCGGCTGGCTGAAGACCCAGCAGACCTGCGCCGAGAATGTATGGCTCAGGATGCGGCTTGCCGTTTTCGACCATATCGGCGCTGATCAGCCGCGCGGGAACCGGCAATCCCGCCACCGCCAGGCGTCCCAGCAGGAGACGATGCGTTGCCGAGGTCACGATCGCCCATCGCTCCGGCGGCAACGATTCCAAGAGAGCCTTGACCCCGGGCAGCACCTTCAGGTCCGCGGTATCAGCGATCTCAAGGTCCTCGATCACGCGCAAACCCTCAGCCGCATCGACATCGGGCCGCAGCCGCCGAATGATGTCGATCGCCCGCATCCCATGCGGCACCTCAAAGTTTGCCGCATCCGGAATGTCGTAGAGAGCGGCCCACATTCGCCAGCACCGCACCACCGACCCGATGGAGCTGATCAAGACGCCGTCCATATCGAACAGCAGCCCTTTTGTCTGTATCTTCAAAACTTTGCTCAAGCCGGTCCTCCCGTCAGAACGAATGCCCGCACTGCCTCAAGGACCCACGTCACCGACCCGACTGAACAGCTCTCGCAATACACGCGCAGCAGCGGCTCCGTCCCCGAAGCCCGCAGCAGCAGCCACGTCTCCGCGGCGTTCTCCCTTCCCGAGCACTCCGGGTTCGCGAGGAAAAATTTGATGCCGTCCAGCGTCTCCACCCGCAGCACGGTCATCCCGGCCATCTGCGCCCCAGCCTTTACAGCCCTCGCCCTCGCGATCGCCGACTGCTTCAATCCTTCCTCGATGTGCATGTCGATGCGCCCGTACTGGTGCTCACCAAACTCCTCCTGGAGCGCCGCCACAAGCTCGCCGAGCGTCTTCTTCTCGTCCGCCATCACGTTCGCCAGCAGGAGCGAGTTCAGCAATCCATCCCGCTCCGGCAGATGGCGGCTGATTCCGACACCGCCCGACTCCTCGCCCCCGATCAGGATGTCCTTTTCGAGCATCAGGTCGCACACATACTTGAAGCCGATCCCATGTTCATGCAGGGTCCGCCCGTGCTTGGCTGCGATCCGGTCGAGCATCTTCGTCGTGTTGAAGGCCCGCGTCACGTCTCCCGGCCACTGCTTCCGCTCGAGCAGCCACTTCAGCAGGATCGAAAAGATCTTATGCGCATCGACGACGTTCCCGTGTTCATCGACCGCCCCGATCCGGTCCGCGTCGCCATCGGTGACGAATCCCGCGTCGCACTTTTCAGCGATGACGCGCCGCTGCGTCTCCGCTATATGGGGCAGAATCGGCTCCGGATTGATCCCGGGAAATGCCGGATTTATCTCGCTCCGCATCGCGATAAAGGGGATTCGGGCCTGCGTGAAGATCCCTGCGACCACCCCGCGGCCTGCGCCATACATGCAGTCGATCAGAAAGCGGTAGCCCGACTTCTGGATCGCCGCCAGGTCCACAAAACGCGTGATCGCTGCGATGTAGTCCGGGTTGAAGTCCACTTCCGTGATCTCCGCACGTACCCGAGCGACCGGAAGCGGCTCGCCCAGGTAGCCTTCAATCGCCGCGATGATCGACGGCTTGCCCGATCCGCCGTAGCTCGCCTTGTACTTCACGCCGTTCCACTCGGCCGGATTGTGACTCGATGTAATCATCACGCCGCCCGCTGCCTTCCGTTCCCGGACCGCGTACGAGAGCGCCGGCGTCGGCGTAATCTCCGCGGCCAGCATCACCGGGATGCCTGCCCCTGCCAGCACCTCTGCCACCACACCCGCGAAGCTCCTGGACCCGAATCGCGTATCGTATCCGATACACACGCCTGCCGACACATTCTCATGCTCCAGCACATAATGGGCGATGGCCGCGGTCGCTACACGTACATTCGCATAAGTAAAGTCGTCGGCAATGATGCCGCGCCATCCATCGGTTCCAAACTTCACAGCCGTTGCCATCGCTCTCCTATGAACGGTTCCGTTGTCGAGTTGCTAGTTGTCAGTTAGTAGAAGTGATTTGGAAATAAGTAGGCAGTAGAGGACCACAATGAGCTTCCATAACTCTACTTACAACTACCAACTACCAACTAAATCAACTCTTCCCGTCCACTCTCATGCACCGCCCGCACAACTTTGCTCACATCCTGCGAGTGCTCGCGCGTCGTAATCAGCAGCGCATCGTCAGTCTCGACGACCACAAGGCCGTCTACACCGAGCAGGGCCACCATCTTGCCCGGCGCGTACACATAGTTTCCCTTAGCCTGGATCGCGACCAGACCGGTCGTCGGCCCGTCGATCACATTGGCTGCGTCGTGGTCTCCCAGGTGCTCATGCAGCGAGGCCCACGACCCGAGGTCGTTCCAGCCGAAGTCCGCGGGAAGGCAGTAGATCCCCGAGCGCTGCTCGCCCTTTGCCGACCGCGGCTCGAGCACCGCATAGTCGATCGAGATGTTTTCGCACTTCGGATACTCTTCCGCGAACACCCGCGCGAATTCGGATTCTGAAGCCCCGTGGGCCGCCGCGATCCTTTCGAGGATCGGCGCCATCTCCGGCGCATGCTCGCGAATCGCATTGGCGAGCGTTCGCGCGCTCCACAGAAAGATTCCACCGTTCCAGGCGAAGTTTCCCGCGCTGAGGAATCGCTCGGCCGTATGCCGGTCCGGCTTCTCGCGAAAGCGCTTCACCCGAAATGCCTTCACCCGCCCATCGCCTTCGAGCACCACCGGCTGGCCCTGCTCGATATACCCGTATCCCGTCTCCGGCCGCGTTGGTGGAACGCCCAACACAACGATCGTCTCGCCGCTCGCAGCCAGCCGGACCCCGGCCTCGATCACCTCCGCAAACCGCGCCATGTCGACGACCACGTGATCCGAAGGAAAGATCCCGATCACTGCCCCGGGGTCCTCCTTCTCCAACAAAAACGAGGTCAAGGCACATGCCGGCGCCGTATTCCGCGCAACCGGTTCGCTTAGAATGTGGTCTGCCTGGACGGTCGGCATCTGTTCGGCGATGGTGCGGTCCAGCCAGTGATTCGTTACGACCCAGACATCCCCCGCCGCTGCCACCGGCAGCAACCGCGTCAGCGTCTGCTGGATCATCGTCTGGTCACCATCGAGCGCCAGCACCTGCTTCGCCCGTGCCCGCCTGCTGCGCGGCCAGAATCTTGTTCCGCTGCCGCCCGCCAGAATCACCGGCGCAAACCGTATACCATCGATCGCCATAGATCCCTATCGTAGAGGAAGCGAGTCGTATCCCGGATAAAAAGAAACAAAGGACTGCACCAAGGGAAGTCATCTCTCCTGGGGAAGTTCCACCGTTACGTCAGCGCCGCAAAGTATTTCCGCATCCGCTTGACACCCTCATCGACCACATCATGCGCCACTGCATAGGACAGGCGAATGTGCTCTGCCGTACCGAAGGCCTCGCCCGGAACCACCACCACATGGGCTTCTTTCAACAGCCCTCCTGCGATATCCGCCGCCGACCGCACACCGCCCTTTCCAAAGAAGCTGCTCACATTCGGGTACACGTAGAAGGCACCCTGAGGAACAGTGCAGGTCAATCCAGGAATCGTTTCGAATCCCACCAGAATGCGATCCCGCAGCTTCGCATAATCGGCACGCATCTCGGTCACACACTCCTGCGATCCGGTCAGCGCTGCGATCGAGGCCCGCTGCACGATGCTGGCGGCATTGGACGTGCTCTGCGATTGCAGCTTGCTCATGGCCGCGATGATCGCCTTCGGCCCCAACGCAAACCCCGCGCGCCAGCCCGTCATCGCATAGGTCTTTGAGAGCGAGCCAAGGATAATGACATGCTCCTTGCAGTCCGTAAACGATCCGCCGCTTACCACCTCGCCTGTAAATGTCAGATAGACATAGCACTCGTCCAGAAGGCAGTAGATTCCATGCTTGTGAGCGAGCCGGACGATTGCCTCTAAGTCTTCCGGAGCCACAACCGCCCCCGAAGGATTCGACGGTGTATTCAGGATGATTGCTTTCGTTCTCGGCGTAATCGCCGCTTCGATCATTGCCGCCGTAATCCGGAAGTTTTCCTCTTCCCTGCTCTCGACCAGCACCGGTACGCCACCCGCGTACTGGATGATGTCCTTGAACGAAACCCAGTACGGGACGGGCAGAATCACCTCATCGCCATGATCGACCAGCACCTGGATGGCATTGAAGAGCGCCAGCTTGCCGCCGGTCGTGAAGACGCACTCGTCGGGTGTATAGTTCGATCCAAAGTCGCACGCATGACGGCCCACCACCGCCCGCCGCACCTCCGGAACGCCGGCGACGTTCGTATACCGCGTGAAGTTCTTCTCGATGGCCTCGATCGCCGCATCCTTGATATGTCGCGGCGTTTGAAAGTGAGGCTCCCCCGCCCCGAAGTCAGCCAGGTTGACGCCCTCGGACTTCAGCTTCAAGGCTGCTGCCGTGATCGCCATGGTCGCCGAAACTTCAATCCGCCCAATCCGGTCCGCGAAGGTTTTTGTTGCTGTTGTGGTCATGTGCCTAGTGTTTCAGATTTAGAGGTCGAGAGAAAGAGTGGAGCACGATTCCGCCCGGACTCTGCATCTATAACAAGGAACCATGAATACGGTGCGCATCGACAAATGGCTGTGGGCGGCACGCTTCTTCAAGACGCGCGGACTGGCGGCGGATGCCTGTGACCTCGGTCGAATCGAAGCCAACGGCCATCGAGCAAAGCCGGCGCGCACGGTGCAGGCCGGCGATATGCTCCGGGTAACGAACGAGGCTGGCATCTTTCACGTGGAAGTCCTGCTGGCCAACGACGTCCGTGGTCCTGCGGCGGTCGCGCAGACCTTCTATCGCGAGACCGACGAGAGCAGGTCCCAGCGAGTCACGGCCGCCGCCGAACGCAAGGCGATGCTCGAGGCCGGCGGCGTCACCGAGGGCAGGCCCTCGAAGCGCGACCGCCGGAGCCTCAACCAGCTTCGCGGCCGCATCCATCGCTTCTGATCTTCGTGATCGCCCCCTTCCGGGCAATCCCCACATCACTGTCACTGGGATAATCCGTATTCAAAGATTGTCTTGCATCCCTGTTCCAGATATGACATAGTCCTGCGGATTGGCGCGGAACCCGCCGGGACATGATCCGTTTCGGGGTCAACCATCAGGTGAATGCGCACCGCTGTACGAGCCAGTGACGCGATGAGCGACGCACTCAAAGCATCTCTTAACTTTAGTCCAGAAGGCACACCGTTGGCGGCCTACAACTTCTACATTGGTCCAATCATCGCTCACAGCATTCGTTCGCACAGCCTCGTCATCGGCGACTCCGCCAGCGACACGTTGTGGGTTACAGCAACCTTGCATCTCACGGACCCTAGTGGGAACCAGCAACACATATACAGCATCAGAAGCTCGCAACAGATCAATAAATGTTGAGCACTCATCCTCGGTAGATAGCGCCTTGTGTGGAGCGCTCAGCATTTGAATTTGGTTTGCTCATCCAGGTGAAGCAGAGGATCGCACCCGAGCGGAAGCCGAGGGTCCGCGTCTCCCATCGTTTGGTGTCCCGCAGTTCCCAACAGTCCAGGATAGCGACGTTCCGCAGAGGTCTGGAAGGGCACGCGTCAGGTTGCTCATATGGCGGGAATGAATCGTCAAAGAGTTGAGAACATCGAAGCTCTACGTTGGCTCGACTACTTGGGAGAGTGCGATGCAGATCGGGATTGACAGCTTTGCGGCGGTCAGCGCGGACGGTTCGGTAGGACCGGCGAAGCGGCTGGGAAATCTTCTCGAAGAGATGGTGCTGGCCGACCAGGTGGGGTTGGATGTATTCGGCGTAGGGGAGCATCACCGGCCGGAGTTTCTCGATTCCGCGCCGACGATGATCCTGGCAGCGGCTGCGGGGCGGACCAGGCGGATCCGCCTGGCGAGCGCGGTGACTGTATTGAGCGCGGCAGATCCTGTGCGCGTGTTCCAGGAGTTCGCAACCCTCGATCTGCTCTCGAATGGACGGGCGGAGATCGTGGCTGGACGTGGATCGTTTGTAGAGGCATATCCGCTCTTTGGGTTGGCCCTGGAAGACTACGACGACCTTTTTGCGGAAAAGCTGGACCTGCTGCTGCAGTTGCGGGAGAACGCGACTGTGCGTTGGTCGGGCAAGCATCGCCCGGCCCTCACCGGACAGGGCGTCTATCCGCGTCCCGTGCAGGCGAGGCTGCCGGTCTGGGTTGGCGTAGGCGGGACGCCCGCATCCTTTGCACGCGCCGGCACCCTGGGGCTGCCCCTGATGGTGGCTATCATCGGCGGAGAGCACCACCGATTCCGACCGCTGATCGACCTCTATCGTGAGGCGGGGCAGAGGGCGGGGCACGCGGCAGAGGTGCTGAAGGTGGGCATCCACTCGCTCGGATTTCCGGGAGAGACGGAGACCGGCGCGGCGGACGCGTACTACCCGGGATACGCGAAGATGTTTACCGAAATCGGCAAGGAGCGCGGCTGGCCACCGGTGACACGAGCCCAGTATGACGCGCTGCGCGGCCCGACGGGAGCGCTCCTGGTAGGGAACGCGGAGCAGGTGGCGGAGAAGGTACTACGTGTGAACAGGTCTTTAGGCGGCGTCGATCGAATGAGCTTCCAGATGACCAGCCCCGTGATTTCGCATGGAGTGATGCTCAAAGCGATCGAGGTGCTCGGCGAGAAAGTGGCACCTTTGATCAGGAACGCACTGAAGTAGACGCTCGACCGAAACCCGGAGGCCAGAACACCGCCGATCGATTGCTCGAGGCCTGAGGAACAAGGAACGCATGGTCTCATCTGCCGCGGTACTTGACAACATTGGCCCTCTTTCGAGGCGAAAGTTGACAGAGAGCCGCCAGGAGGAGGTGCCTTGACTCGCTCAGGTCTAGATACAGGTCCAGACTTATGTCTCTTTTAATGAATACTTTAGGACTTGTGAAAAAACTGTTCCAGGGCTAAACGGGTCCCTTCGCCTTCAGCCGCTCCATCACGAGTGGAGGCACCAGCGCCGTCACGTCTCCGCCGAGGCGAAATACGCCTTTGATCAGCCGTGAACTCACATAGGTGTACTTCTCGGCCGGCATCATGAAGAGCGTTTCGATGTCCGGGTTCAGCTTGCGATTCATCATCGCCATCTGGAACTCGTACTCATAGTCGCTGATTGCCCGGATTCCCCGCAGCACCGCCTTCGCCCCCTGCTCCCGCGCAAAATCCACGAGCAGGCCATCGAAGGTCATCACGGAGACGTTATCAAACTGCCGGGTCGCCTGGAAGATCATCTCCTGTCGCTCGTCCACCGTAAAGAGCGGCAGGCCCTTCTCCGTATTGCGAAGGATCGCAACCACCAGCTCATCGACAATCTTGGCGCCTCGCGCGATCAGGTCCAGATGCCCATTAGTCAGCGGATCGAACGTTCCTGGGTAGATTGCTTTGACAGTATGCATATCAGGAGAAGCATAGCGCGCCGGCGAACAGGGTCAGATAAACGACGATTACATACATCGCATGTAGGGCGGCCGAACTGCCGTTTCCGTCCGCCGGATGTTCAGTCCGGCTCTTCATCGGTCGCCTACTTGCGGCCCGAACTCTTTACGGCTTCCTGCGCAACCAGCGGCCCGTTCTCCGGCACGCCAGGAATCTCGCCGGCGGGTAGACTAGCGCTGCCGATGCCCAGCTTCTTCCGCAGCTCGGTATCAATGCGGCCAAAAATATCCCTGTTTTCTTTTAGAAAGTTGCGAACATTCTCGCGACCTTGACCGATCCGCTCGCCCTGGTAGCTGTACCACGCGCCGCTCTTGTCCACGATCGTGTGAAGGACCGCTAAGTCCAGCACATCGCCCTCGCGCGAGATGCCCTCGCCGTACAGGATGTCGAACTCCGCATCACGGAACGGAGCCGCCACTTTATTTTTAACGATCTTCACCTTAGTGCGGGAGCCGACGATCGTATCGCCTTCCTTCACCGCCCCAATCCGCCGAATATCGATGCGCATGGACGAATAGAACTTGAGCGCTTTGCCCCCGGTCGTTGTCTCCGGATTGCCAAACATGACGCCGATCTTGTCCCGTATCTGGTTAATAAATATGAGACAGGTGCGCGACTTAGAAACAGTTCCCGTCAGCTTTCTCAGAGCCTGAGACATCAAACGTGCCTGGAGCCCCATGTGCGAATCGCCCATCTCGCCATCCAGCTCCGCCTTCGGGACCAGTGCCGCGACCGAGTCCACCACGAGCACGTCGATCGCGCCCGAGCGCACCAGCGCCTCGACGATCTCAAGCGCCTGCTCTCCATAGTCCGGCTGCGAGACGAGGAGATTATCGACATCCACACCGAGCTTCTTCGCATACTGCGGGTCGAGCGCGTGTTCGGCGTCCACAAACGCCGCCAGTCCGCCAGCCTTCTGGGCCTCGGCGATGATCTGGAGCGTGATGGTAGTCTTGCCCGAAGACTCCGGTCCAAAGATCTCGATCACACGGCCGCGCGGCACACCACCTACCCCAAGCGCCGCATCGAATGAGATGGAACCTGTCGAGATGACGGAGATGGGTACGATGGCCTCTTTAGAGCCCAGTCGCATGATGGAGCCTTTGCCGAACTGCTTCTCCAACTGCGCCATTGCTGCTTCTATCGCCTTGCTGCGGTCATCTGCCACGTCGTTAAGTCTCCTGAGGGGTCGAACTGGATTCTAGCACCAAAGTAACGGAAGGCAAAGAAAAAGCGAAATAGGATAGTAGATCAGTTGAAGTTCTCTTGTATAGAGCCATTAGAATATGTAGATGGTGATCAAACGTGTCGGTTCGCAGCCCTCAGGCAAAGGTCCGGCAGACTGGTTTACTGGCACCGTTCGTATCGACCCGCTCTTCCAAACACCTGACCCAGCGCATGTAGCTGGTGTCAGCGTCACATTTGAGCCGGGGGCGCGGACAGCCTGGCACACGCATCCCCTCGGACAGACCTTAATCGTAACGGCAGGCTGCGGATGGGTTCAGCGGGAAGACGGTGCGGTAGAGCAAATCTACCCCGGAGATGTGGTTTGGTTCACGCCGGGAGAGAGGCATTGGCATGGGGCTACACCGACCACCGCAATGACCCACATCGCAATTCAGGAACGATCCGATGGCCAGGTCGTGAATTGGATGGAGCACGTCAGCGATGAACAATACCGGCTGTGAATCCAGCTGCTTCAAACTGACTATCTAAGAGCCTGTTTAAAACTGGACGGACGCCCTGCGCGGGCGGCAGGACTGCCTTGCTAGTTTTTAGACAGGTTCTGAGGGGCTGAAGCTGCGCACTTTCAAGACAAAGACCTGATCAGCTTAGCGCTTCAACAGATCGACAGGCTCGTTCACATCCGTGACTCGAAAGTGGTCTGCCAGAAAAGGATGTCTTCGTGCCACTGCTTGATACATGAGATGGGCGACGCGGCGATAGCTGAAGTGCCCTCCCGCGCCGGTCCGCAGCTCCGCAATGTACACGGCCTCCGCGAAATCCATCTTGAACATCGACCGGCAGCGTGTTCCCAGAGGCAGGGCGTACTGTGCAGACTGCGCCGCCTCGGCCACGCCGCTGTCGCGCAGATGACGGAAGGCAGCCAGGGCCGCGTCCATGGTTGCGGTATACACCTCATCCACTCCCGCCGCGGTAAGACTGGGCTGGCCGGGGCTCTCGGGCAGCTCATAGCCGTGGGCATCCGTGTAGGTCTGCAGGAGCTGAACACAACGGCGATGGCGGTGCATATCGCGGAAGCCACCAATATCCATCAGGATGTCAAAGCGGAGACCCTGCCCTGCGCTGAAGCTACGCAGAAGCTCATCGTGGCGTCCGCGCAGGCTGGTTCCAAGGCCAATCAGCTCCGCCCGGCGCGCATCGCTCAGCGCAGCAATATGCTCACGGAGTTGCCGGTACGAGAAGTGGCAGTGCGGATAGAGCAGCGAGGTCGCGAGCTCCACCTCAAGCGGCTCGGGATCGTCGAGCAGGTCCACTGCCGGAGCGGGATCAATCGGCTGCCCGGCCATCAGCTCCGCTACAGCCTGGGTAAGCTGCGCGCGCGTCGTGGACTGATACTCATTTGTTGTCGCGTACTTTACCAGCGTCGGTGCAGCCTTGACGGTTCGCAGCAGCATCTCCGCCGTTCGCTCCCCCAGCTCCGGATCGAGCGAGCCGATCTCCTGCCGCAGCACCTCCGCATCGCCGTGCTGGACGTTCCACGCGGGCTCGGTTGCGGCAGCGCGCAGCTTCTTGCCCAGGCTGCGGATCTCGCTGAACTCACTCGTCAGCAGGCGCGAGACCTGCGTCTCGAGCGTGCGGGCGTTCACGATCTGGCCCAGCGAGGTATTGGCCGCCAGAGGCAGCAGGTAGCGCGCAACGTCGAAAGCCCTCGCCTTCAGGGTGCGATCGTACCCATCGATCTTCATTGACTCCGGCTTGGGAATCGTCGCCTTCAAAGCGTTGAGCATTCCCTCCCCTATGCGGTTGTATCCGGCAAAGAGAGCCTCGACCGCAGTGGTAAAGTGGGGTGTCTCGGCTCCAAGCGCGGGGGTAAACCAGCCGGAGCGGCGGAAGTCCTGGTAGCGCGTGGAACGTTCCTGCCCGTCCCAGCGCTGCTCGTCGACAAGCACAATAGCAGCCAGCAGACTGAGGCGCTCGATGGCAAAGGGAATGTGCGCCAGGTCGGCGATCGATCGATGCCCATATTGGAAGTAGAAGGTGTTCAGAAACTGCTCGGCACGCTGCGAGCTGATCTCGGCGAGCGACTCCTTCATGGAGAGCGACGAGCGAGAGTATTTAGCCATTGCGTACGCCAGAACCTCGGGGTCTGCTCCATGGATCGCATAGACGTCGGTTTCGCTTGCGGGTGTGCTGCTTTGTTGCGGGGTCAAACTCTCTTCGGCATCGGACATATCGAAGATCAGGATAAGCCATATAAACGTTAATCAAAGGCCTTTCCACTATCCAGTCCATGACAGACGTTCTGAGCACGATTGATCATCGGCCCTATGCTCTGCCCGCGGGCCGGTGGCGGATGGCGCAGCGATGGAACGACCTGCTCTTCGCGCACTGGCCCATCTCCGTGGATGCAATGGAGCGGCTCCTCCCAAAACGTCTTGCGGTGGACAGCTTCGACGGCTATGCGTGGGCAGGTGTCGTGCCTTTCTGGATGGACCAGGTCCGGACGCGGACTGCAGGTGAGCTGGCATTGACGGTTCCCGGAACGGCCAGCTTCGCGGAGCTGAACCTGCGAACGTACGTCCGGTCGCGGGTGACGGGACAGCGCGGGGTGTACTTCTTCTCACTCGATGCGGCCAGCCTGCTGGCAGTGCTCGGCGCGCGAACGCTCTTCCACTTGCCCTATTTCTGGGCGAAGATGCGCCGGGAGACGAAGGGCGACGGGACGATCCAATACGAGAGCAGTCGCCTGCTGACCGGAAAGAGTGTACGGTTCAGCACAGAGTACCGGGGGCTGGGCGTCGTCAAGACCAGCGCGCCGGGCACGCTCGACCACTTCCTGACGGAACGCTACTGTCTGTTTACAGATCATGTCACGGATCGGGGGAGCTGCGTCTCGGTAGGTGAAATCCACCACCTGCCATGGCCGCTCGAAGCTGCGGAGGCGGAGATCCGTGTGAATGAGCTGCCAGCGGCTCATGGACTTGTGCTGCCGCACCGGGCTCCCGTTCTGCACTTCGCGAAGGAGTTGCACGTGTACATCTGGTCCTTGCACGACGATAGCGAGTAAGGATAGCGGTAATTCTTAGCCGGATTCGTATAATCCGTTCTCATGAGCAGAATTGAAGGTCGTGTCGCGCTGGTTACGGGAGCATCGCAGGGAATTGGACGAGCTTGCGCACTGGAGTTGGCGAAAGCTGGCGCTACTGTCGCTCTGGCCGCCCGCAATGTGGAGAAACTTGACGGTGTTGCCGCTGAGATCGCGGCAGCAGGAGGGGCAGCCCAGGTATTCGAGTTGGATGTCGCACGGGAAGAATCCATCAAAGAGTGCGCGAAGACGGTCATCGCCACGTTCGGCTCGGTGGGCATTCTCGTCAACAACGCTGGCATTACCCGAGACATCCTCGCGATGCGCATGAAGCGCAGAGACTGGGACGATGTGCTGACGACCAACCTGACCGGCGCGTTCCTGATGAGCCAGGCAGTGATGTCGCAGATGGTGAAGGCTCGTTGGGGGCGCATGATCAATATCACCTCGGTCGTCGGGGAGACGGGCCAGGCAGGCCAGGCTAACTATGCTGCATCGAAGGCCGGGTTGATTGGCCTGACCAAGGCGCTCGCACGGGAGCTGGCTAGCCGGACGATCACAGTCAACGCAGTGGCTCCGGGCTTTATCGAGACAGCCATGACCGGCATTCTGACCGGGGAGCAGCGGTCAGCGATGATGTCAATCATTCCGCTGAACCGGGCCGGGACGGAGCGTGACGTCGCCCATGCGGTTGCCTTTCTGGCGTCGGACGAAGCGGCTTACATCACCGGTCACACGCTCAACGTAAATGGTGGAATGTACATGGGTTAACCGCGCCTCATGCGGTACAAGGAATCTTACAAGGTTCTGAATTCGGCGGGGATGCGAAGATTGGCCTTGCGGGTTCCGCTGCAGGCCGTTAGCGTGTGGCTAATGACTCCCATGCAAATAGTTCCGACAACCGCGACGGAGAGTTTCGGAGAACCCGCCTCCATGAACATTGGCACGACGATCCGCGGCTTCCGCCAGCAGAAGGGCATGTCGCAAGGGGATATTGAGAAACGGACAGGGCTTCTGCGCTGCTATCTCTCCCGCGTCGAGAACGGTCATACGGTGCCCTCACTTGATACGCTAAAGAAGATCGCAGGTGCTCTCGACCTGCAGCTGGCTGAGTTTTTCGCCGAGGATTCGCCATCAAAAGAGGTGTTCGGTCTCAACCTCAACGCGGAGGAGATACGATTTCTGACCCAGATCCAGCGTTACTCAGCCAACCTGACGGACAGCGACCGCAAGCTGCTGCTTGCGATGGTTCGAAAGTTTGCGTCGGCTACGATGAGCTGACCTGCAGGGTAGAACAGGTGAGGGCCGGAACGCGTTTTTTCGACGGACTTTTATCTTCCGCTCAGCCGAGCTTGGAGATCCAGTAGCCAACGAGAGCCAGCAGGAAAGCGGCGCCGGCAAAGGTGATCTTCTGGCGCGAGAGATAGCGCTGACGCCCTGCAGTCATGCGCGGGATCAGGGGCACGCCGAGGACAAGACCGGAGACAAAGCCCCCGATATGGGCGGAGTTGTCGATGCGGATGATATTTACAAAGATGGTGGCACCGCCGATGATGAGGTTCAAGACGGCGAACTGGATGACGGACCGCCGCAGCCGTTTGAGTTCCAGCCATGGGATCGGCAGTTTCTTGTTGCTGAGGAGAACGATGAGGATTCCGGCGATACCGAAGACGGCACCCGAGGCGCCGGCGCCCACCGAGTCGGGCCCGAGCGTTGGACTGATCCCGTCGTGGAGGCGGAACAGGACGTTGAGTCCCAGGCTGAGCAGATTGCCGGCAATCCCGGTGAGCATGTAAACAGCAACCAGGCCGTAGGCGCCCAGAAGCGGCTCCCCGAGCAAGCCGAGATTCCACAGACACCACATGTTGGTTCCAATGTGAATGATGCCGATGTGGACGAAGGTTGCCGTGAGCAGACGGTACCACTGGCCGGCGAGCACGTCATGAACGCTCATCGCGCCAAAGCGCAGAAGGTCATTTCCCGTTGGACTCTGGAATGAGACACCATGCAGACACATCCACAGGTACACGACGCAATTGATACCTACCAAGAGGTAGGTTGCGGGCGAGGCGAGCGGGTTAAATGTGCTCTTCTCCCGCCAAGCCGCGGAGCGTGTCGCCGATTCAGCCCGGGAGTCCGCGGGAGCATAGTCCGGCACAGGCACGGCACCGCCGATGGGGGGAAGGATCTCGCCTTGGGGTTCAGTCGTGGGCATGGAACTGGTTCTACGCTATAGCGTACGCATGCGGAAGACAACCAGATGAAGACTGAAAGGGAGTTCACCTTAGATCGAGAGCGCCATTGCTCTTCCGGTCGCCAACTCTTTGTATCACCCGCAAGCCCGTGCTCAGCGGCAACAGAGCCAGGCGGCAGCACAATTAGGCGGCGTTCTTATGGAAGCGTTCGCGAATGTCAGCGGGAAGGCGTTGTTGCACAACGGTGCTCAAAAAGCTAGGCAGGGGAGTTGTGATGGCTACAAGGAGCCAGAGCATCGTCGAGAAGATGAGACCGATTACCGCAACGGCCTCGAGCGAGATTACGATAGCGGAGTGCAGCAGGGTAAGGTGCAACTCGGCGATGTGAGTGATTGCCTCGACGCGGTGCATCACAACTGCAGCGAGCAGAAACGCGAAGATTGAAAGGGTGCTGACAGTGATCAGCAGGACATCTACGGTGCGGTGCAATCGCTGCTTGGACCGGCAATGCATACAATCGGCGAGGTGCTGATCATAATCGGTACGCATCTCTGGCGAAAGTGCCGAGATGTCATAACGCCAGCCCGAGAGTATAGCGCCGACGACAGGATCGATGCAGGGCGAGACTGGAACGCGATGTTTGTTTGGGAATTGGAATGGCTTTGTGTTCATATGTCCAGACTCCAGTCTACCTCGTTTGATTCGAGGAAGATACGATCGATTCAGGGCTGGTCTACAATCCAGCAACGGCCTGAATCCAGCACTGGATCGGCCAGCCTGCCACAGGTTAGAGGCAGATGGAATCGAGCGGGGTGCCTTGATGCGCCAGAACGATCCGGTTCCCCAGCAGGGTCATGCGGTCCCCGATCGCCTGTTCAGCGGAGATGCGGGCCAGCGCCGGTACGTTGTTGGACTCTGACAGATGGCCGAGGACGATGTACGCGGCACCGCCGTCGTAATCTTTCTGGAGGAACTCGGCGGTCGCCTCATTGGAGAGGTGGCCGACACGGGAGAGCACGCGCTGCTTGACCGACCAGGGATACGGCCCATCGCGCAGCATCTCGAGATCGTGGTTCGATTCGAGCAGAAGTACATCAATGCACTTCAAAGCAGATTTCACATTCGGAGGCATATAGCCTAGATCGGTGGCAAGCGCCATCCGGATCCCCTCAGCCTCGAAGACAAAGCCGCAGGGGTCGGCGGCGTCATGCGGAATGGTGAACGGGGTAATATCCAGATCGCCGATGCAGAAGCGTGTCCCGGCCTGAAAGTACTCGACCGCAGGCAGGTGGGCCGGGTTGGCCTTCTCTTTGGGGGGGAGAGATTGTTGCGCGTCTGCATCGCAGGACTCCTCTATATCGGGATCTGCTGTGTCGGAATCTGCTGAATCCGGATCGACGGGCAACTTGAGCGTCGCGTTCGCGTCGTTGAACCGGGACTCGCCAGCAGCGAGATTCAGGACTCCCGCTGACCCTTCGCTGATTATGGCAATGGCACGGGATTCTTTCTCCTGTTGGAGGTGGTCGAGCCACTTGGCATACGACATGGTCGTTCGTGGTGTCAGCATTCGAACCCAGGCGCGATGCGTCGATTCCGTGAAGAAAACGGGGATATTGAGGCGGCGCGCAAGGACAGCCAACCCGGCGACATGATCGATATGCTCATGCGTAATCAGGATGGCGTCGAGCGTTGCAGGATCTTCCCCGGCGATTGCCATGCGCCTCAGCAACTCGCGGCAGGAGAGCCCGGCGTCCACCAGAATCTTTGTTCGGGAGCTGGAGATAACGGTGCTATTGCCCTTGGAACCCGAGGCTAGCACGGTCATGCGCATTTAGTTAACATACGCCACGTGTGCTGTGGACAATACGGATTCCATACGTGCGGTACCTGTCTCGTTTACAGCGAGGTCGCCAGAGAACAAAGAGAATGCAACACCATCTACCTGCAACGTCCGCTGTCAGGTACAGGGGATGCTCCATCGTGCTGTCCTGTACCCATCTTCTATCAGGCCTAGCGCCATCTCCACTTAGAGATGTCCGGCGTATCGCGCGTCGTGTCCGGGTGCAGCGCGCGATACGCATCGGTTCTACAGGATGCGACGAAGTCCGCGCCGTACCAGTTCTACTGTCGCTCCATAAACCAGGTGGCCAGCCCAGTGATTGACCTGGCTCGAAGCTGGCTGCTGCGTTGGGGGCTTGCTGAGGCCGAGCGCCGGCACCATCAGTTCATCGGCAGCAAGGAAGAGCGCAGAGCCAAAGACGGTCCCGGCGCCGATTCGGGACGATCGTGAATACTCGGCAACTCCACCATAGATGCCGCCTGTGATGCTGCCGAAGAGATAGTGAACCAGAGGGCCGCCGGTCTTCTTCTCCTCTTTGCTCAGGTGTTTTCCCATAACTGCATGCGTGACGGCATCGGCTACCTTTTGCGTCGAGTCATCACCGGCGGAGGCCTGCTGTGCCTCATCCTGCTCTCGTTCAACAGGATCTTTCAGTGCTTCCTGGGCTTTGCTCGACCCGGCAAGGAAGACATTCATGACCCAGGAGGCTACGAGGCCCCCTGCGGCTCCAGCGATAACGCCGCGTAGAAGATGCGGTCGTTGTTTCTGCGTAGACAAATCGTTCATGATGATCAGAACCTCTGCATGGTGGATGCAGTCGGGTCGGATGACGTTGGTCGGAGAGAGCTCTCCTGGAGACCAGCTAGGCTACAGACCGTACCGGCGCGAGGAAGTTGACGGTTGAACGCATAACGACCTGATCGCGCTGATTGTAGGCCAGGGTTCGGGTGCGCACGATACCGAAATCTTTGCGGGAGCTGGAGTGGCGAACCCCGACCACCTCGATCTCCGTCCGGAGCGTATCGCCGGGGCGGACCGGCTCGGTCCAGCGCATTTCTTCGACGCCCGCGCCAATCATTCCGCCAAATACCTTGATGGATTGCACACGGAGCCGCATGACGATGGCGGCGGTTAGCCAGCCGGAGGCTGCAAGACCCTTGAAGAAGGAGCCCTCGCCGGCGGCTTCATCCAGGTGAAAAGGCTGCGGGTCGTACTTCTGGCCGAATTCCTTGATCTCCTCCGCGGTCACCCTGGCGGTCCCAGCGGAGTGAAACTTCTGGCCTACATAGAAATCTTCAAAGTAAAGCTCTTGCGGCATGGAGTTCTCCTGTTGCTAATAAGTGTAGAACCCGCGACCGGATTTACGCCCGAGCCAGCCCGCATCAACCATGCGGATCAGCAAAGGGCATGGCCGATATTTGGGGTCGCCAAGACCCTCTTCGAGCACCCGCATGATGTCGAGGCAGACATCGAGGCCAATGAAGTCGGCCAAGGTAAGCGGGCCCATGGGATGCGCCATGCCCAGGGTGAAGACCTGATCGACGGCCTCGGCGGTCGCCACGCCTTCCATGACGGCGAAGATGCCCTCGTTGATCAGCGGCATCAGCACGCGATTCGAGACGAACCCGGCAGCATCATTGACCTCGACCGGTGTCTTGCCAAGTCGCAGACTGAGGGCATGGACGGTGTCAAAGGTGGCCTGCGACGTCTGCAGGCCGCGGATGACCTCGATCAGCCGCATCACCGGCACCGGGTTGAAGAAGTGCATCCCGATCACCTGACTGGGTCGATTCGTCTGCGCGGCGAGCTTCGTGATCGAAATAGAGCTTGTATTACTGGCCAGGATGGCCTCAGGCGGGAGAATGCGGTCGAGTTCGCGAAAGAGTTCGGCCTTGATCGCGAATCTCTCGGTAGCGGCCTCGATGACCAGATCACAGGCGGCAAGATCGTCACGGTTCAGGATCGGGGTGATGCGTGCTCGTGCTCCTTCCGCGTCGGCCGCGCTGATCTTCGCTTTCGATACTTCACGGGCGAGATTCCTATCGATGGTGGCAAGCCCCTGGTCGAGTGCTGACTGCACGACATCGGCGAGCAGGACCGTGAAGCCCGCGCGGGCGCAGACATGGGCGATACCATTGCCCATCGTGCCGGCGCCGAGAATGCCGATCGGTTTCGTCTGTAGAGAAATGTCCGGGTAGGTCTCTGGCATAAGTTGTCGAGAATCGGAGTGTACCAGTTTGACGAAAGAACGAGTCGGACGCGTTTGGTGTGCGTTCCACACAAATCGCCCTACAGAATGCGGAGCAGGAGGATGGTGATATTGTCGTTGCCTCCTGCCGCATTTGCGGCATTGATCAGCGACTGGCACATCGTTTCGAGGTCGGCGTGAGGAGCTCGAAGATGCTCGACCAGCGATCGGTCGCTCAACTCGCGGGTAAGACCATCGGAGGCGAGCAGGTAGAGGTCGCCCGGCCGAGGATCGAACGCATGAATCTCAGGCCTCACGTGTGGGCCGGAACCGATGGCTCGCGTGATGATGTTGCGCAAGGGAGAGCGCTCGGCCTGCTCCGGCGTGAGCTGCCCGGCAAGAATCTGGTCCTCGACCAGCGAGTGGTCCCGTGTGAGTCGCGTTAGCACGCCTCGACGGAGACGGTAACAGCGGCTGTCGCCCACATGGGTTAGCCAGAGTCTGCGATCCTGCTGCTCGGTTTTGAGGGTCAGCAGAAGCGCAACCAGCGTCGTCCCCATGCCGCGCAACGTGTCAGCCTGCTCCGCATGCTCGTAGACCGCGGTATTAGCAGCCTGCGCGGCTGCATCGAGCAACGGCTCCGTGATGCCGGGGAGCGGCAGAGCTGCGCTGAGATGATCGAGAAAGCTGGTTGCGGCGAGCTGACTTGCAACTTCTCCTGCGGCAGCCCCGCCCATCCCGTCGCAGACGACAAAGACGCCGCGCTCGGGCAGGGCGGCACAGAAGTCCTCGTTTCCGCCGCGGACACGGCCGACGTCGGAACGCATCGCGAAGCGAAATCCGGGCAGGGTCTGATCTACGGGCATGCGCTGCATCTCATCCCGAAGATCACGATACACGTACGCTCAACAGGGTGGAATGCGATGATGGCTGGCATGAACCATCGAGCGACTCGCCAAGACCACTTCCGGCATGGCAACGAAAGCGGAGCCCGGAGAATGCGGTTGCTTTATAAGAGGCAGGCAGGCCATTACTAACCCACGCAACCAGTTCGAGACGCCGGACAAGCCGGATAACAAGATCGTCCATAGTGACAATCTGCAGGCCTTAAGCGAGATGGTAACGGCTTCAATCCCGCTGATCTACGTCGATCCGCCGTTCAACACCGGCCACCGGCAGATGCGGCCGCTGATGAAGACGGTCCGGGATGAGGCGGGCGATCGTGTCGGCTTCGGTGGCCGCCGATACCGCACGGAGCGTTTACAGGTTTCGCCAGGCGGAGCAGGATATGCGGATACCTTCGATGACTTCCTGGGATTTTTGCGTCCCCGCCTGCTTGAAGCCCATCGCGTCCTGTCTGATACCGGAAGCCTCTTCCTTCACATCGATTATCGCGAGGTGCACTACTGCAAGGTGATGCTCGATGAGATCTTCGGGCGGAACTGTTTTCAGAATGAGATTATCTGGGCCTATGACTATGGCGCCCGCGCGACGAGGCGCTGGCCAGCGAAGCACGACAATCTGCTTTGGTACACCAAACACCCGGAGCGATACACCTTCAACCTCGATGCGACCGACCGGATTCCTTACATGGCTCCGGGGCTTGTCGGCGCGGAGAAGGCGGCGCGCGGCAAAACTCCGACCGATGTGTGGTGGCATACCATCGTCTCCCCGACCGGCAAGGAGAAGACCGGCTACGCGACGCAGAAGCCTCTGGGAATTCTAGAGCGTATCGTGCGTGTGCACAGCAACCCGGGCGAGACGGTGCTCGATTTCTTCGCGGGCAGCGGGACAACCGGCGAAGCGGCCGCCAGGAATGGCCGGACGTTTGTGCTGGTTGATGCCAACGCCCAAGCGATCGCCATCATGGAGCGGTGCCTGGGACGATACAGCGCCCAAAGCGTAAGTCAGCACTCCTCCGGGAGTCCGAAAGAGTGAAATTTCTACTTAGCTGTAGGCTGCTCTTGAGGATGGGCCGAGCGGGAAGGTCACAACTGGCTCGCCTTAATCTTTTTCATACACTGCGGCGCGCTTCGTCCGAGGCTCCTGCTTTTCGTTAGGACTGCCGCTGGTCATAAAATAGAGACATGAAGTATCTGCTTGCATTGCTCGCGGTTGGAGGAATCTGGGTCTCGGTGCTGGCATTACGTGTGCACAATCAGGGGCCGGGTGAAGCTCCGCCGTGCGCGGTCACGGAGCGATTTGATTGCGGCGCGGTGAACCATAGCCGTTTCGCCGTTTTTCCTCCGCGCACTTTCGATGAGACCACCAAGGCTAAGAGACACTTGCCGATCGCGGTGTTCGGGATCGGGGGCTACAGCCTGATGGCCGTCCTCGCGCTGTTGGGCCGGTATTGGCTCCTCCTGCAGATGGCCGAGATCGGCTTCATGCTGGCGGCTTTTCTGACTTACCTTGAGGCCTACGTTCTACAAAAGTGGTGCATCTACTGCCTCTGGTCGCAAGGAATTGTGGCGGCGCTGCTGGTGCTGACGGGGATCACCGTCTTTGTGCGATGGAGGGGCGCGCAGCGTGATGCCGGGATCGACAGGCGACTGCTGGTCACCGATCTCAAGGATGATTCGAAGGCGATCGTCGATACATGGCACTGAAGACAGCGTTCTGGATGTACGTATTCGATGGATGGCACACACCACGTTCCGCTAGCATGAGGTGATGTGGCCCAAAGTATTTGCGCAGTTGGTGGAGTTGCTCCCTCACATCTCCCGCCTGATCCCGATGGCGGACAAGTTCTTTGCGTCGAAGATGGCCAATGAGAGGACTACCGACGCGGCATTGGCGGCGATGGTTGAGGGAGTCCGCGACGATCTGGGTCAGACGACGGCCACCCACGCGGGGCTCTACCGGCAGCTACAAGAGCAGAGCTCTCAGGGTGCTGAAATAGCCAGGGATGTCCGCCGCCTGCATGGCGACGTGGAAGCCTCTGCTGTTCGGCTCAGGGTATTAGAGAAGCAGACGGCGGCCTTGGCAAGTTGGACGAAGGCCGGGGTGGGGCTACTGGTCGTTGTGCTCGGCCTGCTCGTCGCCCTCCTGGTGCGAGGCCGATAGAGGGATCGCAGGGGCCGTCGTAAACTGGAACGATGGGAATCAGCCAGGAACAGGCTCTGGATTGCTTCAACAGCGACGACCTTATCGGGATTGGCATGGAGGCCGACGCTGTGCGACGACGGCTGCATCCGGAGGGCGTCGTCAGCTATGTACTTGACCGGACCCTCTGCTACCCCGTTGCGGGTTTTGAGGCGCCGGGGTTCGATCTGTTTGATCTTCAGCTTGCCGAGGCAGAGGCTTTGGGAGCGAGCGGGCTGACACTGCGGTGCGCACTTGAGCCCGAGATGTCAATCGACGCGATGACAGCGATGCTCGCCGGCATTCGCGGTCGCTTTCCTTCCCTGTGGCTCCATGGTCTATCCGCGACCGAGGTTGTGGCTATCGCGACGCGATCCGGATCGACGATACGCGAGACCCTCGAACGCCTGCAGGAGGCTGGCTTGCAATCGTTGTCCGGAAGCGATGCTGGAGTTCTGGATTACTCGGCGCATGCGCCCTCCGCTGTCGCCGCGATGACGCGATGCTCGATCGCGGAGTGGATCGAGGTTCATCGAACCGCACATCGCATAGCACTGCCCACCATGGCGGCAATGCGGTTTGGCGCGGGAGAGACAATGGACCAGCGCATGAACCATCTTGAGGCCGTGCGGCAGCTTCAGGAGGAGACAGGCGGATTTATTGCATTCGTCCTAGCGACTTTCCAGCCAGCGGCTACGGGATCGCGGAATTTTGAAGAGCCAACCGCGGTTGAATATCTGAACACGCTGGCGATCTCCCGCATGGTTCTCGACACTATCGTCAACGTGCAGGCGGACTGGGGGATGCAGGGACTCAAGGTGTTGCAGATGGCACTGCGCTTTGGCGCGAACGATGTCGGTTCAACCATGCCCGGGGAGTGTATCGTTCCCGCGGACGGAACAACGGAAGAGGATCTGCGGCGGGTCATCCGGGGCGCGGGCTTCCGGCCCGTCGAGCGGGATACGGTGTATCGGACGATGTTCCTGGACTAGATCTCTCGCCTCTATCACGTAGAATCAGATGCACACTCACCCCTTACTCCCGGAGTAGCCGCCTGTCTTCGCTCGTCTCATCGATTCCGTACCTGCTCAGTATGCTGGTCGCCCCCAAGGGGCTCGGGCACTATTGGAAGACACACTACGCGGATAAGACATTCGAGCATCTCTATCGTTGGAACGCCTTCGATACGGCGCTGCTGATTCCCTACTTCGTGGTCATGGTAATTCTGGCGTTCTACGGCATTCATCGCTATCAGCTGGTCTGGCTCTATTACAGGAACAAGCAGAATGCAACGAAGTGGGACGAGCCCGCGGCGCGGTACGCTGACGGCGCATTGCCCTTTGTAACCATTCAACTCCCTATCTTCAATGAGCAGTTCGTGATCGACAGGCTGATCGAAGCCATCTGCCGGCTCGACTATCCCCGTGACCGTCTCGAGATCCAGGTGCTGGATGACTCGACCGACGAGACGGTAAACGTAGCCAGGGAGATCGTCGAACGCTATGCCACTGGCTTCCCTGGAATGGCGCCACAACCGATTATTTATCTTCACCGGACCAACCGTTACGGATATAAGGCCGGCGCACTCGATGCGGGGCTCCAGGTAGCGCGGGGCGAGCTGATCGCAATCTTCGATGCGGACTTCGTGCCGCCGGTCCATTGGATCATGCAGGTCATTCACCATTTCGCCGAACCATGCATCGGCATGGTGCAGACGCGCTGGACGCACCTGAATCGCAACTACAGCTTCATGACCCAGGTCGAGGCGATTCTGCTCGATGGGCACTTTGTGCTTGAGCATGGTGGACGATCGCGCGCCGGGGTCTTCTTCAACTTCAATGGGACGGCAGGAATGTGGAGGAGGACCACCATCGGCGCTGCCGGTGGGTGGCAGCACGATACGCTCACCGAAGACACCGATCTCAGCTATCGCGCCCAGATGGCCGGATGGAAGTTCAAGTACCTCCAGGATGTTGAGTGTCCGGCCGAACTGCCGATCGAGATGACTGCTTTTAAGACACAGCAGGCTCGCTGGGCCAAGGGTCTCATCCAGACCGGCAAGAAGATTCTGCCGCGCGTGCTGAAGAGCGACATGCCGTGGCACACAAAACTCGAAGCCTGGTATCACCTGACTGCGAATCTCAGCTATCCGCTCATGATCGTCCTCAGCACACTGCTGATGCCGGCGATGATCATTCGCAGCTGGCAGGGTCTCCCACAGATGCTGCTGATTGATCTGCCACTCTTCATTGCCAGTACGATGTCGGTTTCATCCTTTTATCTGGTAAGCCAGAAAGAGCTGTTCCCGAAGACCTGGTACAAGACGTTTTTATATGTTCCGTTTCTGATGGCGCTCGGGGTTGGCCTGACCATAACGAATACCAAGGCGGTCATGGAAGCGCTCTTTGGTATAAAAAGCGCTTTTGCCCGAACGCCCAAGTACAGCGTCAAGAAGAAGGGCGAGCGGTCGCAGGCAAAGGTGTATCGGAAACGGCTCGGCATCGTGCCCTGGATAGAATTGGCCATCGGCTGCTACTTTGCCGCCACGGTCTGGTACGCCATAACGACGGAAAACTTCTTCACGGTCCCCTTCCTCCTGCTGTTTGTACTGGGATACTGGTACACCGGTCTTCTCAGCTTGTTGCAGGGACGCTTTGAGCGTGGCGGAGGTGCCGGGCAAGAGTTGCATGAGAAACCTTACCCAGTGGGGATTTAACTCTGCAGCAGGCGGTGCTTGGCGCTGCAAAGGAGAACTATGAGGATCCATGTTATCGCAGCACTTGCGGTTGCTACGTGTACCCTGTCAGCGTCTGGTCTGGAATCCGTACCGAAGCCTGAGTATCGAACCCGCCGGGTGGCGCTGGCAGAGAAGATGCACGACGGAGTTGCGATCCTGTTTGCAGCCGAAGAACCCGTCCTTGACTTTATGCCGTACCGCCAGGATGCAGACTTCTACTATCTGACCGGATGGAACGAGCCGGGCGCGGCGTTAGTGATCGAAGCGGCAGGCCCGGCGGTCGCGGCTACGGAGACAACACTGGCACGAGCCGCTCGCCCGTATCGCGAGATCCTGTTTCTGCCCACGCGAAACGCTCGTGTGGAGCTCTACACGGGTGCGAAGATGGATGCCGCGACCACTGCTGTGGCGACAGCGACAGGCGTCGATGAAGTGCTCCCCATGGTCGAGATGCCAGCGGCGCTGAACGAGTTCATCGCCGTCGATCGAAGCCGTTTCCGCGATGTCTGGGCCGAGCCGGATTCCAAACAGGCCAAGGCGCTGATGGAGTTTACAGCCGTTACGCTCGGGCTGGGCGAAACTTCCACGCCCAAGGATGTTGCGGCACCCACGATGGAGCTGCGGGCAATCAAGTCGCCCGCAGAACTTGCCCTGCTGAAGAAAGCCGCCAACGCTTCCATTCAGGCGCAGTTTGCGGAGATGAAGGCTGTGCGGCCAGGGGTGCCGGAGCGCAAGGTCGCCGGTGTGATCGTCGAGAAGCTGATGGAAGAAGGCTGCGAGCGGGTCTCGTATGCGCCGATCGTCGGCTCGGGCCAGAACTCGACGACGCTGCACTACAGCGAGAATGCCGCGACCATGAAGGCCGGTGAGGTCGTTGTCATCGACGCAGCGGGCGAATACAGCATGTATGCCTCGGACATAACCCGGACACTCCCGGTGGACGGTCATTTCACGGCCCGGCAGAGGGAGATCTACGACATTGTGCTCGGGGCTCAGAGAGCGGCGGCAGCGGCGTTTGTTGCCGGCAAATCGAAGATCAACGACCCACGGCACAAGGAGGCCGACTCGCTCGACCAGGTCGCTTTCGCCTACATCAATGCGCATGGGAAGGACCTGCATGGCCAGCCGCTCGGACAGCACATGATCCATGGTCTGGGCCATCTGGTAGGAATCGACGTCCACGATCCGTGGAACTACGAGAAGCCGCTCGAGAAGGGAATGGTCTTTACTATTGAGCCCGGAATCTACCTGCCGGAGGAGAAGATCGGCGTGCGTATCGAGGATGTGTTCTATGTAGATCAACAAGGCAAGCTCGTTGACCTGATAGCGAAGCTCCCCCATGAAGCGCCGGAGGTCGAAGCAGCGATGAAGCACTGAAATGGATGGCGGCAGCAGAAAGGCCCGGCTACCTAGCCGGGCCTTTCTGTGCAGATTCGGGGTTCGGTTAGAAACGAATGCCGAAGGTAATTGGAATGTATGTGGTAGGTGCACTATTCTCCGGAAAGGCATTGAAGGCGTGGCTGCCAGGAGGCGTGTTCGCGGCCGTCGTTCCTGTCGCGGCACGCCTTGAATTGGCAGTGTAAACGTAGCGCGCTTCCGCGAAGAACTGCTGGTTTGCAAACCGGGAAAACTTGTAGGTGTAGCCGATGCCGCCATTTACGCCGGCAGAATTGCTGGTGTACTTGTCAATGCTTTGATTCGCCTGGTATTGGAAGCAGCCATAGTAGGGATCGCAGGATTGCCCAATCGACGGAATCGTGAAGTTTGCCGTCTTATGATAGAAACCGACACCCGCGACAACGTACGCTCCCGACTTGTCTGTCTGCGCGAAGTTGTAGATCGGATTCAGGGTGAACGACCAGATATGGCTCGAGCCGCCGAGCTGGGTGAGCGGAGCGCCATTCTGATCAGTGGCCCCGAAGCTGTTGTAAAGAGCCAGTTGCTGGTTCAACCTGTTCGTCTGAATGCCGAAGTTGGCCCAGTCAAATTGCGCTACAACTGCGACTTTCTTAGTGAAGTTCCTCCCGACGCCACCTTGAAATCCGTAGCTCGTCGAGAGATAGTGATGCGATCCTCCTGTTGGCAGCGTAAAGCCACCTCCTACTTCAAAGAGGTATTTGTTCGATCCATCTGCATTATGCATGTTGTCGGTGTAGTGAGGCCGACCATACCGGCGGCGCGGTGGCGGCTGCGTTGCCGTATCGCTCAGGTTAAAACGTTCCGTGGCTACGGCATCGGACGTCGCCGTGCTCGAGGTTGAAGAGCTTGAGGAAGCAGTCTCGAAGAGATCTGCCGGAGCTTTTGAGGCTGCCTGAAGATTCAACACCGGGCGCGCTTGCGTCGCCGAGATCGATTGCTGCGCAGACAGCCCTATACTCGCCGCCGCGGTGAATAATGTGATGGCCGCGACGCGACCCGATTGCATGAGAACGGAGTGAATTGTGCACATCGTGAAAGGCTCCCTTGTGATGCGAGGTGGCGCGAGATTCATATGAAAATCGAACCCGAACTTCGCCGACATGTTGTGTAAGACGCAGATGAATGAGGAATGGATAACAGGGCTAAGCGATCCGTTCGATAAACGGCCACTTGTGGTGATTCGCGCACAAGAGCTATGAGACATCCTGTAGGTACGGCTTCCCCGTTCGTCTTATCTGGCATAACTTCGTAGCGCTTTGCCTACCGCCCTAGTGAATATCAAACTGCTCCGGATGAAGGCTGGGATCGGACTTCACCAGGATCGTCTTGCTCGACATCTCCTCCATCTCCTGAAGCCACTTAGTACCGGGGCTCTTGAGCTGCTTGACGACCTCAGGGTGAACGCGCAGCATAACGTCTCCCTTATCGAGGTGCTTGTACATCTTGCGCAGCTCGATATAGATGTCATTGCAAACGGAGACGGGAGACTTGACCATGCCTGTGCCGACACAGACGTTGCATGTAGTAGAAAGCGTTCGCTCGAGCGACTGTTTCACCCGCTTCCGCGTAATAGCGACGAGCCCAAAATCATTGAATTGGAGAACCTTGGACGGGGCACGATCGCTCTTGAGTTCTTCTTCAAGCGCCGCCATCACCTTGTTGCGATTCTTGCGCTCATCCATGTCGATGAAGTCAATGATGATAATGCCGCCAAGATCGCGCAACCGGATCTGCCGGACGATCTCGGGGATGGCATCGAGATTGGTCTTCACGATCGTATCTTCCAGCCGCGCTGTCTTTCCGACAAACTTGCCCGTATTGATATCGATCGCGACCAGCGCTTCGGTCTGATTGATGACAATGGAGCCTCCGGACTTGAGCCACACCTTGGACCGCAGGGCCTTGTTGATCTCTTCGGTGATACCGAACTGCTCGAAGAGCGGCGTCTCTTTCAGATAGAGCTTGACACGGCGGATGAGCGACGGCTGAAAACGCTGCAGGAAGCGCAGCACCCGCTCATACTCGGTCTCGGTATCGACCCAGATGGCGGAGAAGTTATCTGTAACCTGATCGCGCAGGATGCGCTCGACAAGATTCAGATCGTGATAGATGAGCGCGGGAGACTTCGATGCCTCCGATCGTTGCTTGATGTCGGTCCAGAGATTCAGCAGAAAGCGAAGATCGCTGCGCAGCTCTTCTTCACTCGCGCCCGAGGCAGCTGTCCGAACGATAAAGCCGCCCGCAGCCTCTCCCTTTTCGGAGAGAAGGATTTCCTTCAATCGGCGGCGTTCCCCATCGGACTCGATCTTGCGTGAGACGCCCGTGTGATTCACCGTCGGCATGAAGACCAGAAACCGCCCCGGCAGCGCGATGTGCGATGTGATGCGCGCACCCTTCTTCGCGATCGGCTCCTTGGCGATTTGAACCAGGATCTCCTGGCCCGGCTTCAGCAACTCGCTGATTGCCGGAAGGTTCGTCGTCTGCATCGAGCCGCGGCCCGTCCGTCCTGGGCTTCGGCCACGGTCACGGTCGCCACTGCCGCCTGTGTTGCGCGGCCGACCTGAGCTGTCGCCACCCCGGGAGTCACGATCCCGGGCGCCACGGCGCACGTCACGCCGCCCACTGCGGCGCTCGTTATACGACGGCCCGTGAGCCGCAGCCGCTTCGTTCTGCTCGGGCTCGCGGAACTGCGCCGAGAAATCGCCGGTAGCCGCTGCTGTACGCGCCTGCTCTTCACTCCCTTCCGCTTCTTCGTCCTCTGCGTCGAGATCGTGGGGGTTGAGCTGTTCGGACTCCTCAATGAAGTCCTCCTCAAAATCCTCTTCCTCTTCGGGCTCGCTTGGCCGGGTAATCTGGTCGATGGACATCTCGCGCAGCATGGTGCCAAGGTCTGCGGCACCTTCAAGCGTCTCCTCCTCGACCTCGTCATCCTCATCGTCATGACGCGCGTGGAGCGAGGCTATCTCGTATTCGTCATCGTCAATCAGTTCTTCTTCGAGCTCGCCAGCTCCGGGAGCGAAGGACGGCGTAGCCAGGAGCTCAGAATCCTCGAACTCATCGGCATGTTCCTCATGTTCATCGAAGAGGTCCTCAGGGCTGAGAACAGCAGTTTCGTGATGAATGGGGGAGGTGGGCTCTGGCTGATCCCGGGGTGCGGGAACGCTGGCTGGCTCGATGGCCTGGTGCTCAGAGAGCATCTCACCCGAGGCGCTGAGCGTTGTTATGTCGTGATCGGGCAGCGATGTACCGGCAGTCGCTTCGACAGCCTGGGGCTCGGCCGGTTCATGGAACGTGGGCTCCGCGAGCTCCGGCGTGAGAGAAGCAATAACGGTTGTGCTGGAGACTGGTAGGACCCCTTCGACAGGCTCCGCTTCGCCCCGACGTTCTTCAGGATGCTCTTCTCCCCGTTCCTCAGCACGTTCTTCGACCGGAGCGCTCTGGCGATACTCGCTGGGCGGAACAGGATCGACACGATAGGACGCTGATGCCTCTTCGGGTTCGTACTCGTCAACTATCGAGGTTGGTTCTGCAATTGTTTCGTGGCTGATCTCGATCGCCGGAATCTGCTCGGGATGCGGGGCAAACCCAACCTCGGGCTGCGTTTCGAGGGTCTCTGCGAAGGTTGGGCCATCGCTGTCTTGAATAACGTCTGCCCTTTCGACAGAGGGCGGTGCAGGGCTGTCGAAGTTGGCGCGGAGGTCCGGCTGCGCTTCCCCACGTGAACTCGTCCTCACGGGCGCGGCAGGATCGGAACGGCGGTGGCGCGAGAGCGACTCGCCCGGGAGCGTCGATCCGCCGTCCCAGCCCGATGGAATGGTGTATCCCGTTGATGGCAAGGGCGTGAGCACAGTCTTCTCTGCCGCCTTGTCGGCCCCAGCGGCGTCCTCTTTGCGGTACTTGGATAGCGACTCGCCGGGAAGGATTACGGGTTCACCTGGAGGCATCTCGAAAGACTGCTCGCCGGCAGCATCGGCGCCATAACGATCGCCGGCCGGTACGAAGCCCCTGGGAGCGCGCGGAGCACGATCGTTACGGCCGCCGCGATCATTCCTGCCCCGATCACGGCTCCGGTCGCGGTTCTGATCGGAACAGCCGCCCCGGTCGCCGCGGGGACTCTCATCGGGTCCGAGTTCAGGAACTGCAGCGATCGGCGCCGCGGTGGGCTGCTCGCCCGAAGCTTCGATGTCGAACTTCGAATCGCTGGCATAAAAGTCCCGGCTGCTGTCTTCCCGAGAACCTTCTTCGGCATCCGCGGAGACGATCGGCGGTTCACTCTCCTGCATGCTGGCGGATGGCGATTCGTCTCGTTGGCCAGGTCCGCGGCCCCGGCGCCGACCACGGCGACCACGCCAGCGGCGGCTGCCGTCAGCCCCTGGCGCGCCCTCGCCCAGATCGGAGCCGTCACCGGTGTCCGCAGAGATTTCGGACTCCTCCGGGGCAAGCGGTGCTATGCGCGGAGCCTCCGGGGCAAAGCGTGTGATTTCGGAGGGTGCAGGACGGTCAGCACTGGAAGTGCGATCCGCCATGGGAACGCGCTCGGCTGGACCGCGTTCGACAGAGGACGTGCGGTCTCCACGGTCGTTTCGACCACGCCGACCCCGACTATTTCGTTCGCCCCGATCCGTCCGTTCACTCCGGTCATTTCCGCTCCGCTCGGATCGTCCTTCCGTCCGTTGTGCATCGAGGCGCTGCCCTTCGATCGGAGCTTCCAGACGGGGCGTGCGCGGGGCGCCATCGCCCGTGCTGGTGGTCTCGAACTCAGCCGAGTCCGGAGCCTCTTCCATGAAATCCGTAATGTAGAGGAAGGCGTCCCGTTCCAGGCCAACATCAACAAAGGACGACTGCATTCCCGGGAGGACGCGGGTCACTTTGCCGTTATAGATGGAGCCGGCGAGCGTGTATTCGTTCTCGCGCTCGTAATAGATCTCTGTAAGAGAGTCGTTTTCGACGATGGCCAGACGAGTCTCGTGTGGCGTACTGGAGATGTAAATTTCTTTCGACATGCGTTCTGCTCTTTCTGCCCGGGGCTGATTGCTTCAGACCGGAGCGGACGGCAGACGGAAGATCGGGAGCGACGCTACGATGCGTGGCTCACCAGAGGTGCGGACAGGATGTGGAATCTAGAAGCTGCGTGGGCAGAGATTATGACCGGTGCGAGATAAGAGGGCAACTCTGCCGAAACCAGGCTCTTGCAAGAGACGGTTCCAGCGGCACGGCGGAGATCCTTGACACAAAGAGAAGCTTCAAGCGAGAGGCGACGCGCGGAGGTGACCGAAACAACCTCTTGAAGAGGCGGGGCCGTTTGCCTTCCACATGCGTCCATTCCTAAACCTGTCCGGCCAACGGAGTCGATCTCAGCCTGGCCGGCCTTTTTCTGAAAATCTTGTTGAACATCCAAGCTCTAAAATCCTGCTGTTGCCACTGCCGGCGAATAGCGCCAATCGGGAGTGGATAAGTTGCTGACCGGCATCTGGCCAAATCAGGTCTTGAAGACAGTATGCAACAAACTTGCTGCACGTGTCTGGCCCAACCACCTATTTTGTTTACTCTCAGTTCACAAATGGACTAGCGCTGGTGACCGGACGGGCAGGGTTCAGTTCACAAACCGTCCCATGCGCACGTTCATCACGATTCCGAGTGCCAGAAAGGTGAAGAGGATCGACGATCCGCCGTAGCTCATCAAAGGTAGCGGGATTCCGGTCACCGGCATGAGACCAACCACCATGCCGATGTTGACTGCAATCTGAAAGACGATGACCGAAACAACACCCATGATGATAAAGGTGCCGGGGAGGTCCGCAGCCGTCTGGGCATTCTGGATCAATCGCATCAGGATGAGAAAGTACAGCAGCAGAACCCCCACGGCTCCGACAAACCCGTGCTCCTCGCAAAAGGCCGCGAAGATGAAGTCCGTATACGGAATCGGGAGAAAGTCACCCTGCGTCTGCGTCCCCTGATTCGTTCCTTTTCCCCATATACCGCCAGAACCCACTGCAATCAGTGACTGGCGAATCTGGTAGCCGGAACCCTTGGGATCGTTCTCGGGATCCATGAAGCTGGTGAGCCGCGCCTTCTGGTAGGGCTTCAAAAGTTTACCGCTCTTCCACGCGCCCCCTACAAGAACGACAAAGACAAGCACCAGCGTCGCCGCTTTCTTGAACCGCAACCCGCCAAGGAGCAGTCCGCACAGCAGAATCGGCACGTAGGTCAGAGATGTCCCAAGATCGGGCTGAATCAAAACCAGTCCCATCGGGATGCACACCAGGGCGAAAACCTTGCCGATATCGGACCAGGTGAGCTCTTTTCCTGCAAGCGACCAGAAGAAGCGCGCCACCATGACGATCAAGACCAGTTTGACCCATTCAGACGGCTGGAAATGAATATTTCCCGGCAGCTTGATCCAGCGGCGCGCACCCAGGACCTTTGTCCCGACCAGCTTGACGGCAACAAGGGAGATAAGGCTGATCCCATAGGCATAGGGAACGATGTCGAGCAGACGGTGATAGTCGATCAGCGAGATCAGAAACATCACTCCCAGACCGGCGAGGAGAAAGCCCATCTGCTTTTGATCGAAGCCATGAAATTTGGTGTGCAGTGTCGCGGACTTGATCTCATAGACACTGATGATCGACAGCAGCACCACCATGCCAAGAAGCGGCCAGTCGAAGTCGCGATAAGAAGAGAACCGGTGCATGGGCTGCGTTTCATTCTACGTTCATGCAGAGCTGTTCCCGCTACTTACGTAATGCTGGTGCAGTCATAAACCTGGTTCGTGTTTTCCCGTTTACGTCGCTGATGAGTTCCTACTCGGCAGCCGGGGATGGTGCGGCGAGCGGCCGGGCAAGGACCGGTGTCTCAGGTTTCGCAGGAGGCGGCGGAGTCACGGCGATACGAAGGTTGTTCTCCCGTCGTCGCTGCTTGTTCACGAAGACATCGATCACCTGTGCTGCTAGCTTTGCCGAAGCTGCGCCCCAGTTGCCGTTCTCCCACAGCACGGCCACCACGATATCCGGGTTACGCCGCGGAGCCATGCCTACAAACCACGAGTTCGGCACCGTCCTATGGCCGCCGCCCGAGCGGGCAAGCGCATCATGGCCCATTACCTGCGCCGTACCTGTTTTACCGGCAAAGTCGATGCCCTCCAGATGAGAGGCTGCCGCGGTTCCGCTGATCGTCGTCTGTGCCATCGCATCCGTGATCAACTGCCAGTTATCGGTTCTGATCGGAACCAGCGTGTTGCCGGACCCGGGAAAGCTCGCCAGGATCTCCTGAGCATTCTCCGCTGGCACTTCGCTTGGAAAGACGATGTGCGGTCGCCGCAACGCTCCGCCGGAGGCGATGCCACCCAGCGCCCGGGCAAGCTGGAGCGGCGTCACCGTCACCGCTCCCTGCCCGATACCGACCGAGATGGTCTCACCTGCGAACCACTTCTGGTGCTGCGTCTTCATCTTCCAGGCGGTCGAGGGCATGGTCCCGGCAACCTCATCCGGCAGATCGATGCCGGTGCGCTGGCCGATACCGAGTTCTGTGGCATAGTGTGCGATCGTATCAATTCCCAGCCGATTTGCCAGCGTGTAGTAGAAGGTGTCGCAGGACAGTGGAATCGCATTGTCAATGTCTACCGGGCCATGACGCTTGTCACAGGCATAAAAGTGACCGTAGAAGCTCGCGCCACCCTGGCAGTTTACCTTCAAGGTCTGAGCGGCATCCTGTTCGAGACCCGCGAGTGACATGATGATCTTAAAGGTCGAACCCGGGGCTAGTTGCGCCTGAATCGCCTTATTCAGCAGCGGGTGGTCTGCGTTATTCAAGATGGATGACCAATAGGTGCGGGTCAGGCGTCCGGAGAATTCGTTGGGATCGAAGGTCGGCCGCGAGACCATGGCGAGGATCTCGCCTGTGTGCGGGTCCATGGCGACCATCGCGCCGGTCTTGCCTTCCATCGCTCTTTCAGCTGCCATTTGAAGGTCCAGATCGATCGTCAGCTTCAGATCCTGCCCGGGGATGGCGAGTTCCTGCCCAAGCTGCCCGAGTTCCTTGCCATGGCTGTTGACGATCAGGTCGCGCGATCCGTCCTTTCCGCGCAGCAACGAATCGTATGTTTGCTCCACACCCGAGCGCCCCACTACGTCACCCGGTTCATAGAAGGCGTACCTGGGATCATCGAGCATCTGCTCCGAAACCTCGCCGACGTACCCGATCAGATGTGCGGCGAATCCATCACGCGGGTAGAGACGGCGCTGTTCATCTAGTGTTTCAAGCTCCGGCAATTCATTGCGATGCGCCTCGATGAAGGCCTGCTCGTCCGGGGTCATATCCTGCTTCAGCGGGATTGGCTGGTATGCGGGAGCCGCCTGAAAGCGCTTGATTGTTGCCTGAATCTGATCGAGCGGGATGTGCAAACCGGCGGAGATCAGGGGCAGGTCAGTGGCTGGATCTTTCAGCTGTTCCCGCAAGAGAAAACACGAGGAAGACGGGTAGTTGTCCACAAGGATACGGCCCTCGCGATCAAAGAGTTTTCCCCGCGGCGCGAGTACGGGAACCTTGCGGATGCGATTGGCCTCTGCAAGCAGACGATAGCCGCTGGCTCCAAGCACCTGCAGTCGCCAGAGGCCCACGAAGAGGATCAGCAGAATGAGTGCCACTAGATACTGCGCGGCGTGCAGTTTGCCGGGCGAAACCTTCTCCTGCCTGTCGTTCAGGAGCTCGGGGGTGGGTGTTGTGGACATTGCCTGCCTGCGTCTCAGTCTAGACGGTCCGGTATACGTTCGGCGTAGCGACCGTGGGAACGCTGCTGAGTCAGTTTAATGGACTCTCATGCACCGTGCCTCATCGCTGGCACATTCACGTCCGTTCCTGACTCCTCTGGGTTGATTTCGGAGGTCGTTCGGCACTTGATTTACCGGCGAAGTTGTCCGCATAGACTATAGTTGCGCTGTATGACCGGTAGCCGACATACCGCGTTGCAATCACCATCAGATTGATTTTGCTGTCCGGAGAGAGAGAACGCATGCTCCAGCCGCTGCCCGACGCCATTCAGCAGAACTCCCTCCACTTCGCCGATCCGATCAGCTTCGCGCCGCTCGGCACGGAGATTAAGGTTCTGATGGTCTGGCCACGCTTCCCGCCGTCCTTCTGGGGCTTCGAGGGCGTGCTCGATATGATTCCCGAGGCTGCGATGACCCCGCCCCTGGGAATGATCACGGTTGCGGCACTCTGCCCGCCATCCTGGACCATCCGTCTACTCGACCACAGCTTCGAAGAGATCCGTGACGAAGACCTGCTTTGGGCCGACCTCGTGATGATCAGTGCGATGCACGCACAGCGTTTCGATGCGCGCGCGATCCTCACCCGGGCACGCGCGCTTAGCCGCAGGACCTTTGTCGGCGGCCCGTGGGCCAGCACCGAACCCGAAGTCGTCCTAGAGGATGCCGATCACGTCTTCGTCGGCGAGGCAGAAGAAGCCTTCGCCGCGGTCGCCCTCGCGCTCGAACAAGGGACGGCGGAGCGTCTCTACAAAGTCATCGACAAGCCGGACATGACCTGCAGTCCGGTTCCCCGCTTCGACCTGCTGCGGCTCGACAAGTACACCTCGATGCCGGTCCAGTTCTCGCGCGGCTGCCCGTTTCAGTGCGAGTTCTGCGACATCATCACCATCTACGGCCGTAAGCCGCGGGCGAAGGAGCCCGCTCAGATCATCCGCGAACTGGATACGCTGCGCGCTCTCGGCTGGCACAACGAGGTGTTCATCGTCGATGACAACTTCATCGGCAACCACCATAAAGCGCTCGCCCTCTCCCGGGAGTTGGCCGCGTGGCAGATTCGCCACGACCATCCTTTTTCTTTTTATACTGAAGCATCGATCGATCTGGCGGATAAGACGGAACTGCTCTCCGCCATGGTTGAGGCAAACTTCATGTACGTCTTCATTGGGATCGAGACGCCGTCCTCCGAAGCATTGAAGGAATCGCGCAAGTTCCAGAACCTGCGCAGCGACAACGTCAAACAGGTCCGTACGATCCAGGAGGCCGGCCTGTGGGTGCTGGCGGGCTTCATCGTCGGCTTCGACTCTGACGACAGCACCATTTTCGAACGGCAACGAGAGTTTATCGAGTTAACGAACATCACCTGGGCGATGGCCGGCGTCCTGCAAGCACCACCCACGACGGCGCTTTACGATCGGATGAAACGGGAGGGCCGCCTCATTGAAAACAGTGAAGCTATCACCAATTTCAGCGCACCGAACTTCGAGACGAATCTGCCGCTCCCCATCCTGCTGCGCGGGCTGAGCACCCTGCTCTTTGGTCTGTATGAGGCGGAGCCATTTTTCAAACGAGCCTTGCGCTCGCTCGAGGTCTGGCATCCACGCGCCACGCAGATTCCCCCCGATCTGCCCCTGTCGTACAACCTGCGTGTCCTTGGAGCGTCCATATGGCGGCAAGGAATGCGGTCACCCTACAAGGCCGAATACTGGAAGTTCCTTTACCAGATCGTCCGCCGCTTCGCCCGCAACCCGGCCAAGCTCTGGCTGGGCTTCACGGTCCTATTGTCCGCACACCATTTCCTTATCTATTCGCGTGAAGTTGCAGAGCAGTTGGAGCAGGAGTGCCGTTCAATCGAAGCGCGTGAAGCAGCTTCACCTCGGCCCGTCCGTTCGGTCAGCGCAACCGCGCAACTCGCCGCCAGGGCGTGATCTGCTCTCGTCCCGGTCTCCAAGCAGAACCGGAGGTGCACACGAACGGCCCAGAGTTTCACGCAGTTTTGATCGTTCCCGCGGGATTCAGTCCGTGCGCTTGGTGGAGTCGAGCAGGAAGAAGATGGGGATGGCGAGGGCGGTGTTGACGGCCGCGCGGACCAGTTCGTGCTTCCAAAGAACATGCTGGCCCGCAAGCCCGAGCAACCGGCTGTCGATCAGGTACAGGAAGAGGCTTTGCAGAAGACAAAACCCGAAGTTCATCAGGAGACGCGTCGTGAGATTTTCAACATCGATCTGCACGCCGATGCTGGCGGCGATATAGCCTATCAGCGCCTTGGCCATGCCCTTCACGCCGATCGGCTGGTTAGTAAGAGCGTCCTCGACCATTCCAATCACGGCCCCGGTCAGCAGACCCGCAACCGGGCTGCGCCGCGACACCGCGAAGAAGATGACGACGATAAGCGGAAGATCGAGGATCGCAAGCCGCGAAAAAACTTTGGGCAGCAGCAACTGAAGCAGGATCGCGGCGATCGGAATCAAGAGGGTGACGGCAGGATGAAAGCTATGCTCTTCGAGTTCACGGCGGGAGGTATAACTGCGGTTGGTCATAGTTGATGCGTTACTGCCGTGGCTCCGGGATAACCGGCTTTGGAACTTTTCGTGGAGCGGCAACCGTCCGGGGTGCGGAAGGCGGTTCGAGAGTCTGCGTCGGGGGAACGGGAGAGGCAGCCGCTCCGGGCGTCAGGTCAACTGCGGGCGGTGTTGTCCCTGGAGAGAAACGGTCGGTATGCAGGGTCGGCAGCGGTTTGGGAACAGTGCCTCCAGCGCTCTTCTGATCGATCTTTGGGATCGGAACGGAGACCGAAACAGGAGCGGACGGCGCACCCGGAGTCTTGGCGTTGGGGTTATTCGGATCGGCTGAACTGGGATCGATGTCGTGCAGACTCGGCAATCGCTCGGAGAGCAGGTCGGCGGCACGGCGGCTGTCGCTCTGCGCCGCGATCCCGTTTGCGATGGCAATCCCTTGAGCGAGATCCTGCCTGGCCTGCTGCGGAATGCTGCTCTCAGTTGCCGTAATAACAAGAACCTCTTCGAGCTGGAAAAGGTTAGCGGCCGGCTTGACCACGATTGCAGTATAGGGCTGGTGGTCGGGATCTGCGGCGACGGACTCGATCGTCCCGATGTTCAGACCACGGGGGTACACGAGGTCACCGCCGGAGCTGAGCACGGCTTCGCCCGGCTTGATCCGCGAGTCGGCGGTGAGATTGCCGATCTGGAGCCGGCCGGTCGGGGATCCGCGAACGACGGCGCGAATGCGGGTCGTCTGCAGGATGACGCCAGCACCTGACGTCGAATCGTTCAGCAGGAGCAACTGGGCGGTGTGCGGAAAGACATCGCGCAGCTTGCCCACAATGCCATCGGGTGTAATGACGGCCATATCCGGCTTCAAGCCGTCATCGGAGCCTTTGTCGAGCGTGAGCATACGCGACAGATCGGAGCCGCTGGTACCAATCACCTGCGCGGCAACGGTTTTCGCGACATAGTGCTGCTGAAAGTCGAGCAGGGCCTGCAGGCGGTGACCCTGCATAGCATCTTCCGAGAAGGCGGCCTGCTCCAGCCGAAGCTGACTAATCTGCTGCCGCAGTGCCTCGTTCTGCTGTCGCGTATGACGGAGGTCAAGGTAGTTTGACCAGGTTCCGCGAAGCCCTTCGCCAACGCCATGGGCCAGCCGCTCGAATGGCGCGGCGGACGCAGCGGCCCAATAGCGCAGGAGGTAGACCCGTCGGCTATCCGGCTCATCAGGCGCCACGGGGCGGCGAACCTGAATGGCAAGGCCAATCGTCTGCGCGAGGAGAACCGCGATCAGGACAAGGACATTCTTGAACCGGGTGAAGAAAGATTCCATTGCTGTACAACCATTATCCGCGAGATGCGCATGGAGGTGGTCCATCCGCGCAAATTGAGATGCTGGAACCAGCGCGACAAGCCTGCGATGGCAGAAGGACGCCAGCGTGCGCGGAATACTTCAACAGAACAGTGGCGGCGAGATGAAGACTACGGCTTCGGCTTGTACGCGCTGGACGGTAGCCAGACAGGACGAGTGGGATCGTTAGCAATGGTGGCCGCGAGGTGGGCATAGAAGCGGTTGAAGGTGCCGGCGGCCTCCCAGTCGATAGGCGTCTTCAAGTCGTCCTGCGGCTTGTGATACCGACGGGCGTACCAGTCGCGGTAGATGCGTTCTTCAGGCGAGCCTGGATCGTAGCCGAAGATAAAGCTGGCGATGGGAACACCGATGCGGACGAAGCTGTAGTTATCGGCCCGGCGAAAGAGATTGCGCTCCGGCTCGCGGTCCGGGCGAATCTCGATATGGAAGCTCTTCGCAAGATTCTTTGTCGTGGCACCGAGGGTGGAGTCGTCGATACCTTCCATCGTGAGGATCTTCAATGGGAAGATCGGCCGAAGCTGGTCGAGGTTCAGGTCGGCGACGATCGAATCGTTGGGCACAGTAGGGTGTGTGGTGAAGTAGACGGATCCGAGCAGACCCTTCTCTTCCCCGGTGAAGATGCAGAAGAGCAGGCTGCGGGCAGGTCCCTTGCCACGGAATGACTCCGCCAGATCAATCAGTGTGGCGACATAGGCCGCGTCATCGAGAGCGCCGTTATAGAGCCGGTCACCCAGAACAGGCTGGCCATAGCCGTAGCCGTCAAGATGGGCGGAGAGGGCCACATGCTCCTGTGCAAGTGCCGGATTGGAACCGGGGAGAGTCGCCAGGATGTTTGGGGAGGAGATATCTTTTTCAAGTGTGGCGATGCGGATGTGCAGCGTCGCATCGAGCGTGAAGAACGGAAGCGGCGCTCCTCGTTCGCCATCACGCAACAGCTCGGCGAAGTAATAGCCGGAGTGCTTTTCAGCAACATGGAAGAGCTTCGGAGCGGCTTCGGCGCTGATGCGGAGGACGAGTGGAGCGTCCGCGGCGGGTGCAGGAGGTGCGATCTGGACGGAGCGGGCATAGGCGGCGGGCCAGTAGGTGGGCTCGATCGCCGCTGGATTGTCGATGAAGAGAATAGCGGCCACGCCCGCGCCGGTGAGGGCATGCAGACGCCGGCCGGCAAAGGTGGCGCGGTCTGCGGCAGAAAGGTCGGCGGGAGTGTTGTTGAAGAGGACCGCGATCCGGTTCTTAAGACGGGGTATCTCCTCGGCTGTGGGAACACCGTACCCGGCGAAGATCATGTCTGCATTGCGCTGGTAGCTTTTACCAGGTTGAGGAGAGAGGGTAATTTCCTCAAGTAGCTGCAGCGGAGTGTATGTGGCAGACCCTTCCGCATACTGGATGTTGATTGAAGAACGCGTGCGATCGAGCTCCGTCTGGTGCATCGGCACGCGCTGGAAGAAGGTGCCGTGGTCGCCTGCGGGCTTCAGGCCGGCAGTGCGGAACTGAGCGGCAACATACTTCGCCGCGCGCTCATAGGCTTCCGTTCCGGTGTCGCGACCCTCCATGGAATCGTTCGCGAGGGCCGTGGTCTGGGCCCACCATGACGTGGTGGCGGCATCGGGCGGCTGTTGAGCCATGGAAACAGAGATGGCAACGCAGAAGACAAGAGCGATGGCCAGAGAGCGCATGGAACTCCGTAGATGCATTGTTGAGATCTTCAGGCGGAAGTATAGTCTGCCCTGCCTGCCCTACTTGCCTTGCCTGCCCTACTTGCCCTGAAAGAGCAGCGGCGCGAAGTGCGTCAGGTTATCGCGCCAGACCAGCCAGACGTGCAGGCCGGGTGTCTCGATCGGCGTAAGCGGCATGTTCTTCGCCTTCAGGAAAGCGACGAGCTTCTGGTTCGGCTTGATCAGCCCATCCTCGGTGCCACAGGCGATCCAGAGCAACTTGAGATTGGCGGCTTTGGGGTCGAGAGCCGCCAGTTGATGCTCATAGTCGAGATTGTGGACGGCAGCGCTGAAGCCGCCGATGTAGGCAAAGAGGTCGGTATGATGGAGGCCGGTATCGATCGCCTCCAGGCCGCCCATCGAAAGACCGGTAATGGCGCGATCGTTGCGATTGTGCGAGATGTGATAGATGCGCTCGACCTGAGGCAGGATCTCGGTCGTGAGCATCTGCATGAAGAGCTGCGTATTGTGTTCGACGGCCACCGGATCGTTCCAGATGCTAAAGCCGTTCTGGACGAAGCTCATATCGCCATAGCCAAGCGGCATCACGACCACCATGGGCTTGATCTTTCCCTCCGCGAGGAGGTTGTCGAAGATGAAGTTGGCGCGGCCCTCCCTGGCCCAGCTCTCGGCCACTTGGCTCCATCCATGGAGAAGATAGAGGGTGGGATACAGCTGCTTCGCCCGGGCGTCATAGCCCGGCGGAGTATAGACAGCGACGTCCTCTTGATTCGCCACAAGGCCTAACGCGACCTTGGTGGTGAAACGGTGAAGATGAAGCGCGCCGTGGGGAACAGCAGTCTCATCCCAGGGCTGTGGCGAAGCACCGGGGATTGCAATGCTGTTTCCCGCGGGAAAGGCGATATTCGGTGTGACGGCGTGGTTCTCGGGATCGATCCGGGGCTGATCGTCGGCAAGAAAGCTGTACCCGTAGATCTCCGGCGCAAGTGGCTGCGTCGTGTAGCTCCAGATGCCGCCGTCTCCCTTTTCCATCGGGATAGGTTTTGCGACGCCTTCAAGATTCAGCTCAACCTGCTTGGCGGAAGCATCTTTGAAACGAAAGGTGACTGTATCGTCGGAGTGAATCTCGTGGGAGTTGAGCGGAGGCGGAGCGGTCTGCGGAACCGGCTTCTGGGCGACAGCAGCAACAGGCAGAAGGGCGAGGAGAGCGGCTAGGAGATGCTTGCGAGGCATGGAGAGAAGTGTAGCGGATGAGCGGTGTTAATCCTCATGAGCCGCAAACAGTTTGCGATCGCAATGTGTTCCACCCAAGTGGAAATCCAGTACACGGCGTAAATGAGAAACACCCAGAACGCAGCGCATGGCATCAGACAGGCGACCGGGATAACAGCAATCATGCGGAGGCACTTTAATGACCAGGGGTGAACCGCTACTGCGCGGCCTCGTACAGGACGTCGACCGCCGTTCCACATGGCTGGCCGCCAGCGGCGCTTTCGCCGTCGCATCGCTCCTTATTTTCGTGCTGCCGTTGCACGTGCCGGTTCCGTACCGCCCAACAGTCTCCGCGTCTTATGTCGCCGGTTTCAACAATGGCGTGGCGATCGTGGCGGCAGGAAGTATCAGCGTGTTCGTGTTCCTGCTTACCTTGTGGTCACAACGTCGAAGTGTGGCGGCGCCCCGGCCCGATACATCGGGTGCATGGTCGAGCGCACGGGAAGAGCAGCTGAGTGCGCGGTTTATAACCATCACCATGGGCATCTCCGCGCTTGTGCTGTCGCTCTGCGGAGGGCTCGTTGAGTTATCGCACCTGAACTACCTCGGCGACTCGGGCTATTTCATTGAGCAGGCCACGGTGCGCCAGGACACCGGACGCGCCCTCTATACGCAACTTGAATTCGCCTACGGTCCTCTGCTGTTGCTTCCAGAGGTGTGGCTGAGCCGCTTGCTGCGCTGCACCATGACCACCGCATACTTCATCACGCTCGTGATCGGCGAGTCGCTCGGCCTGCTTCTGCTGGCCTATGTGCTGAACGAGCTACCGATGCGCCGCAGCCCGCGCAGAGTGGCCCTGGTCCTGTTCGCATTCGGTGCGATCACTCCGCTGCTTGGCCTGAACTATACGTTTTTGCGCTTCGCCACACCCATGGCCGTGCTGCTGTTCGCCACTCGCAGCCGTTCACCCTGGCGGTGCGCCGTCCTGCTGACTGCGGGTGAGGTGCTGGTCCTGCTGCTCTCGCCAGAACTGGGCCTGGCACTGACCGTGGGCATCGTTGCTTTCGCCTTGCCCCGCGCCGTGCAGCAGGGTTCGTCGTGGCTCTTCACCGCCGCACTCCCACTACTCGCGCTGGCCACGCTTTTGTTCACATTAGGCCGGCCGTATCTCGTCATGATTGCGACCTTCTCAGGCGGTACCCTCAATCTGCCCGTGGCACCGTATCCGGACCTGCTCGTGCTTGTCTTTGCTCTGGCGTGGGTCGTCCCAGTGGGACTAGGCAGGAGCATGAATCTCCGCGAGCCGCAAAGTGCACGCCTGCTTGGAGTCTATGCACTCAGTCTGGCTTTTCTACCGGCGGCGCTGGGCCGCTGCGATCCTCTGCATGTCTTCTTCAACGGAACAGGAGTCTTGCTCCTCTCACTCGCAGCGGTGAGCCGGAGCACGCACCGTGTACGAACGGCCTGGCTGGCCTGCATCGTCGTGCTGGTGCTCTGGGAGCATGTGGTCAACGACCGCTTTTATGAGTACCGCACGGCAACCGTGCTGGGATTGACGGTGATGCCTCACCTTCCTGCGAAGCTCCAGGTCGCTATTGTGCAGGCGCTCGTACGCAAGAAGCCCGATTTTGCAAAGAAGTTGCAAGCGAGTAAGGCGCCAGAGTACCAGTTGGAGACTGCCGCCTTGCAATCGCTCGTTGGCAGCGAGCTCATAGCGACACCTCTGGAAGTGAGTCCTGCGGTTCGGGAAGCGCTGCGCCTGACGCATCATGCCAGGCCGGGATACTACGGCTACTGGGTCGATGTGCTGAACTTGGCCAGCGAGCAGCGCTCCATCGCCGAACTTAACGCGGCCTCATGGGCGCTCTTGCCGGACCAGTGGGATGGACCACCTTTGGAGACTCCGGCCAAGCTTCGCGACGTCCAGGGCTTCGTCTTCCACTACCCGCAACGGCATCGGGTGCCCTATGACCTGGGAAGCGCGTTCCGGAAGAATGTACTCGCGAATTGGACGCCGGTGCGGCGCTTTGATCACAACATTCTCTATCGAAATACTGGAGCTGGACACGAGGATGCTCATGATCTACCTCGCTGACCGCTCTTCGCAGCCGAAGAAGATCCTATCGCCGGGCCGCTCGAGAATCGCTGTCTGTTTCTCTTAGTCGTTGAGATTAGTCGATCGAAATCTTGCGCAGCAGCTTGAAATCCGACAGCATCTTGCCAGTCCCAAGCACAACCGACGCGAGCGGATCGTCGGCGATCGAGACGGGCAGGCCAGTCTCCTCGCGGATACGCTTGTCGAGGTTCTTAATCAGCGCGCCGCCGCCGGTAAGGACGATGCCACGGTCGGAGATATCGGCGGAGAGCTCCGGCGGCGTTCGTTCGAGCGCAACTCGGATCGCATTGATAATTGTGGCTATGCATTCACCGAGCGCCTCACGAATCTCGGAGTCTTCGATGGTGATGGTCTTCGGTACACCCTCGATCAGATTGCGGCCCTTGACCTCCATGTGAATGGGTTTGTCGAGCGGGTAGGCCGATCCAAGCACGATCTTGATCTGCTCGGCGGTGCGCTCGCCGATCAGCAGGTTGTATTTGCGCTTCAGATAGATCATGACCGCTTCGTCCATCTGGTTGCCCGCCATGCGTACGGAGCGCGAATAGACGATTCCAGCGAGCGAGATCACTGCAATATCGGTCGTCCCACCGCCAATGTCGACGACCATGTTGCCGCCCGGCTCCGTAATTGGCAGACCCGCGCCGATGGCGGCAACCATGGCCTGCTCGACCAGATGCACCTCGGACGCCTTGGCCCGGTACGCCGAATCCATGACAGCGCGCTTCTCAACCTGCGTAATTTCAGACGGTACGCCGATAACGATGCGCGGATGCACCATCATTTTTCGGTTGTGCGCCTTCTGGATAAAGTAGTTCAGCATCTTCTCCGTGTGTCGAAAGTCGGCGATGACCCCGTCCTTCATCGGTTTGATTGCGACGATATTGCCGGGCGTGCGGCCGAGCATCTCCTTCGCCTCTTTGCCGACAGCCTCAACCTCGTTCGTGATCTTGTTGACCGCAATAATGGAGGGTTCATTGACGATAATGCCCTTGCCATGGGCGAACACAAGCGTATTCGCGGTTCCCAGGTCGATTGCCAGATCGCTCGAGAAGAGGCTAAAGAGCGAGCGCATGTTGTGGATGCGCGAATACCGCATTTGAAAGCCGTTCGATGACATGAGTAAGGTCGTTTCCTGACTGGATGCTGCAATGAGTGTACCGCCTCCGAGCAAAAGAAACGCTTCGATGTGTGCGGGTGTGCCTCCGTCTACTCACGCATCCGCGCGGTGTGGAAGGTTCAGAACTGGCGATTCTGAATCTCCTGCCAGAACCGTGCAGCACATCAGGACGGACGGGTAGATGAGCGTGCTAACGTGGCGGATGTAGGCGAAACCCAGCACGTAAGGAAGCGCACACGCTCCCACGAGACACAGGAAGATAACTCCCGAGGACACCCATGCGCGACGGTGGTGCGAGCCGGACCGTCGAGACGCGACGACTCCGACGAAAGCACAGCCAAGAGCCGTCCAGAGCAGCAAACGAAAGAGAATGAGACCGGCCGTCTCTACCTTGAGCATCAGACCGCGGCTCGCGCTCGATCCAAGCTTTCGGGTGATGATGAAGATCACTTCGAGTTTGTGCACATCGCCCTGGAAGGTCCGGTAGGGGTGCGAGCGGATGTAGTCAGTTGCGGCCTGCTGGTGGAAGTCGTTGAAGCTCCACTCATTCTGAAAGTGCTGGCCTGCGTTCAACTCAGGGTCGTAGCGGTCGAGCGAATCTCCAGGCTGCGGCGGGTAGCGGTCCAGAAAAGCTTGATTGTTGCCCTTATGCAGGTTGATGCCATCGATGCTGGTCCCAAGAGCGTAGCGGCCGCTAGCGTGATGCTGATGGATCGCCCAACCCACGGGAGCCGCCGCAACGAGCAGCACCACCATCAGACGCACCACCGTGCGGCGCTCCCGCATAACGAATGCGACGGTCAGTACAAGCACTGCTGGTGCCATGGAGCTCTTCGCAAGATAGACCGCGTCAACCGAGATGGCGAAAAGCATCGCCAGCAGAGCGTCCTTCCGGATAGGCCGCGGTTGGCCCGTAGCGAAGAAGAGGATGGCGACTGCGAGCGCGAGAAAGCTGTAGGTATATCCCTCTTCCACCTGTAGATTGACGACGTCAGCCAGCAACGGCGTCATAGCGAACGGAACCAGCAGAAGGAACGCGATAAGAGCTTGGCGAGAACGGGAGCGAGGAAGGTGGCACCAGACAAGAAAGAAAGCCGCTTCGAGTGGAAGCAGCAACAGAGACATTTTCAAGAAAGCGACAGGAAGAAACTGGGTGCCCAGCAGTCTCACTCCAAGCGCAAGGACCAAGGACGGCAGCGGCATGCGGGCAGCATGGAAACAGATTGGATTGCCCAGCGTTCCCATGGCCTCCGTGCAGACACTCAGCCCAGCCCCATGCAGTAGGCTCTCCGCCGTAGGCCCCACGAAGTTGGACACCGCGAACAGCGATGCCCGCGCTAAAGATCGACTGAATATCCAGAAAGCGGACATCGAAACGATCCAGGGAACCATGAGCAGAACAGCAAGTATCCGCCGGTCCGGCTCGGTCGCGGTGCGTGTCGGGAGCGAAAAGGGGGGCACAACGTAGTTATAACGCACAGACCTGCGCTGCTTGCTGGCTGACCGGATGAGACGGAAACGACAGAGCGATCGTGCAGAGTTCATCAAACCCGGTAGCGAGCCGCTTCGGACAAGGAGAGAGCCGCTGGTTACAATTGAGGAGACTTGAGGAGAGCAACAATGATCATCGGCGTTCCGAAGGAAGTAAAGGATCATGAGAGCCGGGTAGGCGTGACCCCGGCAGGCGTCAAGGCATTGGTTGAAGCCGGACACGAGGTGCTGGTCGAGACGAACGCCGGCGCGCTCTCCGCCATGCCCGACGACGAATATCAGGCCGCGGGAGCCGAGATCGTTGGCTCGGCCTATGATGTCTGGCGTTTGGCAGAGATGATCGTCAAGGTCAAGGAACCGGTCGCTGGTGAGTACAGGCACTTTCGCGATGGCCTGGTCCTGTTCACGTACCTGCACCTCGCGCCGGTAGCCGATCTGACAAATGCACTGCTTGAGAAGAAGGTAACGGGCATCGCCTATGAGACCGTGCGGGACCGCTTCGGCGCGCTTCCGCTGCTGATCCCGATGAGCGAGGTGGCTGGCAGGATGAGTGTTCAGGTGGGCGCGACCTATCTCGAAAAGGAGCACGGCGGACGCGGTGTTCTGCTCGGCGGCGTTCCGGGTGTGGCTCCGGGAAACGTGTGCATCCTAGGCGGCGGCATCGTCGGGACGAACGCGGCAAAGATTGCACTCGGCATGGGCGCAAAGGTGACCCTGCTCGATATGAACCTGAATCGCCTTCGCGAGCTGGACGACATCTTCGGCGGTCGTGTCTTCACCGTCGCGAGCAACAGCTATAACGTCGAGAAGGCGGTGTGCGAGGCAGATCTCGTCATCGGCGGCGTGCTCATTCCGGGCGCAGCGACGCCGAAGATCGTGACCAGAGCCATGGTCGCAAAGATGAAAAAGGGTGCTGTGATCGTGGATGTCGCCATCGACCAGGGCGGCTGTATCGAGACAGCACGGCCCACAACGCACAGCGAGCCCTCGTATGAGGTAAACGGCGTCGTGCACTATTGCGTCACCAACATGCCGGCAGCGGTCCCGAATACATCCACGCTGGCACTCACCAACGCAACCTTCCCGTATCTGCTGAAGCTTGCGCGGCTAGGAGCGGTCGCTGCGATCCGGGAGGATAAGGGGATCGCCGAAGGCGTCAATACCTGCAACGGTGTGCTGACCTATGAAGCCGTCGCGCAGGCGCAGGCTCGGTCCTGGACTCCCGTAGCGGAGCTGATGTGTTAGGCATGCGCCTCCCGAGGATCGGGGCGAGACGATTCTCGGCGTAACCGAGCAGCCACAGCGAGTGACGTACGTGCGCTGCCCCGAGCGACTTTCTGCTCCGTGCCCGGTACGAGATTTAGCTTTGGTCGAAAGAGGCGGAACATGACGGCGAGCCCGCATCGGCGCAAGATCGCAAGTATCCTGCTCGCGACCTGCCTGCTCGCGCTCTTTCTCATGTTGGCGTCGATGAACGCGTTCAAGAACTTCCTCAATCCAGCGACGACGGCGCAGGTTGCCGTGTTCACCGGGCTATCGGCGCTGGCGTTCGTCCTCTTTGTCGCTATCCTTGTGCTGTTGGTTCGCAACGTGTTGAAGCTCTATGCGGACCAGAGCAGTCGCATGATGGGCAAGCGTCTGCGCACGCGGATGTTGTGGGGCGCGGTTCTGGTCAGCCTGATCCCAATCGCGTTTATGTTCGCGTTCAGTTACGACCTGATGAACCGTGCCGTCGACCGCTGGTTCTCTCAGCCAGTTACGGAGATGCGCGACGACAGCACAAGGATGGCCCTGGAGCTGGCCCAGTACACCGCGGCCAACGCCCGCGTGGAAGCCGCCTCAATCGCAACCAGCCTGCCCGCTCTGAGTTCGCCAGTAACGGCAGCGCGACAGAAGACGGAGTTCTCGACTCCTTCTTCAGACAGGATGTCCCGTGTGCTGCAGGTGTTGCGACGCCATGAGATCACCCTGCAGGATGGTTTCGCCGTTGTCTACTACGACGGGCAGGCCGTCGCCGCGTTCCACCTTCCGGTCCAGACAGGAACCACGGTGAGGGTGAAGCCGTGGCTTCCAGATCACAGTGAAACGAGCGACGAAGCCGATTCCCCTACGCGAGAGCGTGCGGCCACAGACGCAAAGGAGATCCTGGAACGCCACACGACCATGGATGGAGCTATTCTGGCTGCGGCGCAGCGCAGCGATGAGCCGATGTTCTCGCTGGGCGCCACGGACTATGTCCTTGGGGTCTCGGTGATGAAAGATGGCGGCTCGGTGGTTGTCGGATTGCCAATGCCGTATGGCATGTCGGCGACCATGGCCCGGCTTCGTAAGGCGGCGGACGATTACTGGAAACTATTTCGCAGTCGGCGGCTGATTCGCAACACCTACATGTGGCTGCTGCTTATGATGACCAGCCTTGCCCTGTTTGCAACCAGCTGGCTCGCTCTGCACCTCTCCAAGCAGGTGACGCGACCGGTGGAGGCCCTGGCCGATGCCATGGAAGCCATCGCAGCCGGTAATTACGCGCATCGTGTAGGCGAGAGTGCCACCGAAGAGCTCGAGGAGCTCGTCCGAAGTTTCAATCACATGGCCGCGGATCTTGAAGGAAGCCGCCACGCGGTTGAGGAGTCGACCGTCCAATTGAGCCGTGCCAATGCGGCGCTTGAGGCTCGGCGGGGCGAGTTGGAAACCATGCTCCAGACCATTCCGAACGGAGTCGCGACGCTCGATACGGAGCGCCGCGTCGTGCTCGCCAACCGCGCTCTCAGCGAGATGATGGATCCAGGCGGACAGCGGCCATTTCTGGGCAGACCGATGGAAGAGGTCTTCCCCCCGGAAGTCGCCGAGGCTCTCGATCGATTGATACGGCGCAGCCACCGCATGGGATCGGCCTCAGGCGAGCTTGAGATGATGTCACGCGGAGTAGGTGGAAGCGGCACACTCAACCTGCTCGCAACCGTGGCGTTGCTCGAGACTGGAGAGCGTCTGCCCCTCGGCTATGTCGTTGTGCTCGAAAACGCGACGGAGTTGCTGCAGGCACAGAAACAATCTGCCTGGAAAGAAGTCGCCCGGCGGGTAGCCCACGAGATCAAGAATCCGCTGACGCCCATCTCCCTCAGCGCCGAGCAGATCCATCGCCATATCGGCAGGATGGAAGATGCGATGACCGCCGACGGTGTGGCATCGCCCTCCGTTGCCGTAATCCGGCGATGCAGCGAGGTGATCACAAGCTCAGTTGAGAGCATGCGCGGGCTGGTTGACCAGTTCGCCGCGCTCGCTGAATTTCCTACCGCGCGGCCTCGGCCTGCCGACCTTAATACGATTGTCGAAAATGCGCTCGCCATGTTTGCCGGAAGACTGCAAACGATCCGGTTGATCCCGAAGATGGAAGCAGATCTTCCGCTGGTGATGGCCGATCCTGAGGCGCTGAAACGGGCCATCGGCAACCTCATCGACAACGCAGCCGAAGCCATGCAGCACAGTCTGCTGCGAGAGATGCGCGTTTCCACCTGCCAGCTCGAGAATGGGATGCTTGAGCTCACGATCGCCGACACCGGCGCCGGGCTGACCGACGAGATGCGGGAGCGCCTCTTTTTGCCCTACTTCTCGACCAAGCAGCGAGGCACTGGTCTCGGGCTTGCGATTGCGGCGAAGATCATCCAGGAGCACGAAGGGACGATCCGCGCCGAAAGGAACGTGCCTACAGGAGCGAAGTTCATTGTGGAACTGCGGTCCGCGCCCGCAGATCACGAAGCAACACCTTTAGTCGCTGCCCTCGCAAGAGGAGGCTCCGCATGAATCATGTGTTGATCGTCGACGACGAGGCGGAGATTCGGGAGTCGCTCGAGAACATTCTGCGCGAGGAGGGTTATATCGTCACCACCGCCGCGACTGCTACGGAAGCTCTCGATCTGCTGCGCGATGCCGCCTACGATGTCGTCCTGCTGGATATCTGGCTGCCCGACCGTGACGGTCTCGACGCACTTGGAGAGATTCGCCAGATGGAGCGCGCACACGTTCCCGAGGTCGTCATCATCAGCGGCCACGGCACGATCGAGGCAGCGGTAAAGGCGACCAAGCTAGGGGCCTACGACTTCCTCGAAAAGCCTTTAAGTCTTGCACGGACCCTGATCGTTCTCAAGAACGCCATGAAAGCGCGGCAGATGCGGGAGGACAATCAGGAGTTTTCCAGGCAGCTTGCCGTCAAGGGCACCGTCACCGGGAACAGCGTTCCGATGAAAGCGCTGCGTCAGCAGATCAAGCTCATGGCTCCAACAAATGGACGGGTCCTGATCTACGGCGAAAGCGGAACCGGCAAGGAGTTGATCGGCCGCGCCATGCACGCCGAAAGCCTGCGCAAGGATCGCGTCTTTGTCGAGTTGAACTGTGCTGCAATCCCCGAAGACTACATCGAGACCGAGCTCTTCGGCTACCGCCACGGTGCTGGACCTGCCGGCCAGGGCAGTCCCTCCGAGAAGCGGGGAACCTTCGAACGCGCCGACGGCGGAACTCTTTTTCTCGATGAAGTCGGAGACATGAGCCTGAAGACCCAGGCCAAGGTGCTCCGCGCGCTGGATGAGCAGCGTTTTCTGCCGGTCGGCGCAAGCAGTCCGGTGCATGTCGATGTCCGTGTCATCGCCGCCACCAACAAGGATCTCGAAGAGGAGATCGCTCACGGCAACTTTCGCGAGGACCTCTTCTACCGTCTCAACGTGATACCGTTCTTCGTTCCTCCACTGCGCGACCACAAGGAAGACATTCCAGCGCTAGCAAAGGAGTTCTTACAGGACTTCGGGCAGCAGTACGGCCGTCCTCGCACGGAGATAACCGAGGACGCCTTGGCCGCACTCAAGCAGTATCACTGGCCGGGGAACGTCCGTGAATTGCGCAATCTGGTGGAGCGTGTGCTGATCCTGAATCCCAAGGTGCAGCGCATCGAAAAGAAACATCTCCCCGTGCTGGTCTTTCGTGACCACGGTAAAGCCGCAGGCCGTGGCGAGGAGTTTGCAACGCTGCTGCTGGCGCGCGAAGCGTACGAGCGCGATTACATCCTCAAGAAACTGGACGAGTGCCATGGCAACGTCAGCCGCGCCGCCGAGGGACTTGGTCTCGAACGCAGTCATCTTTATCGCAAGATGAAGGCGCTCGGGGTCAGCATCAAGGAGTAGATCCCTTCCTCATCTCTTTCGCTTCAATCAGGCTGCGATAAAGATGGATTGTCTGATCGGCGATAGCGGACCACGCGAACTTCTTCTCCACACGCCGTCTACCCGCCTCGCCATACTTCCTGGCTCTTACAGGATCAGCAAGCAAGTTCGAAATCGACGCAGCAAGATCACGCGCGAACTGAGCCGGATCACACGGGAACGTCGTCTCCGGATCAGCCTCAAACGACACGAGCTGGCCGGTCTCCCCCTCGACAACAACCTCCAGAATGCCTCCAATCGCCGACGCGACTACAGGCGCCTTGCAGGCCATTGCCTCAAGATTGATGATCCCGAATGGTTCATAGACCGACGGACAGCAGAAGACCGCGCAGTTCGAGTAAAGCTGAATCGCCTCCTGCTTCGTTACCATCTGTTCGATCCAGACGATATTGTGACCGGTTCCTGAAGGATCTCCTGTAGCGATCGAATGGCCGCCTTCAGGCGTGGTGTTTTCGACAGCCGCAGGCTCGCTGCCAGGAGTGTGCTTGCGCACCGCCTCGATCTTCTCACGCATCTCCGCGGCGATCTCAGGCGTATCGGGCGCGCCCGCGCAGAGGACAACCTGAGTTCCGGCAGGCAGAAACGGAATCGCCTCGACCAGGTGGGTTACACCCTTCTGCCGTGTGATGCGCCCAACGAAGAGTACATACGGCTTGCCGGGATCAACGCCATACTTTACGAGTGCGGTAGTATCCTCGGTCTTCTGATATTCCTCGAGGTCGATCCCGTTGTAGATCACGTGGATCCGCTCCGGATCGACCTCAGGGTATGCGCGCAGGATATCGGCCTTGGTGCCATTCGAGACCGCGATAACCGCGTCGGCGTCGAGGATCGCTGTCCGCTCCATCCATGAGGACATGGCATATCCGGAGCCGAGTTGCTCTGCCTTCCACGCCCGCAGGGGCTCGAGCGAATGCGTCGTCAGAACAAATGGAATGTTATATAACTTCTTCGCCAGGAAGCCGGCCATCGCCACGTACCACGTATGCGTGTGCACGATATCGATCGCGGCCAGCTCCTTCATCTGCATCAGGTTAAGCGCGAGCGCATCGACGGCTGTCTTGAACTTTGCCTTGGTGCCGTCCGTCACCGCCGGTGGCGGCTCTTCGCCGCACACATGCAGATTGCCTTCATCCTCTTGCTGCGTGCCCCAGCAGTGCACCTCGACCTCGATCGTCTTCGCCAGTTCGCGGCTCAGATATTCGACGTGAACGCCAGCGCCCCCATAGACGTTGGGCGGGTATTCGCGAGTCATCAGGCCTACACGCATCGATTCCTCCTAAACTTCATTCTTTGAGCTGCTCGAAACAGCATAAGAATAGTAGTTGAGCTACTCCGGTTGCTCCTCTGTGGCCTGCCTCGCGGCGATCTCTTCCAGCTGCCTTCGCCAATCCAACTCCTCGACGAAGCGGCGGCTACTGCGCCACTCTTCCTGGACCTTGACGAACAGTTCGAGAAAAACGCGTGTACCCAGCAGTGACTCGATATCCTTGCGAGCAGCGGTGCCGATCTGCTTCAGCATCGTTCCCTGTTTACCGATCAGGATCGCCTTTTGCCCGGTGCGTTCGCAGAAGATAGCCGCCGAGATCCTCGTCAGCGGCGCCTTGGCACCGGCGGGACGTTTCTTGACCTTGCCGGTCTCGCTCAGCTCGGGCTCAGGCTCTTCGAACTTCTCGATCACGACTGCCGTGGCATACGGCACCTCTTCACCCGTCAGCATCAGAATCTTCTCGCGGATCAACTCCGCTACAAGAAATCGCTCCGGCTGATCGGTAAGCTGGTGCTTCGGGAAGTAGCGCTGACCCTCCTTCAATTGGCCAACAATCTTGTCGAGCAGAAGATCAAGGCCCTCCTTCTTGCGCGCGGAGATCGGAATCACATCAGCAAACGTGTGTAGCGAGGACCAGTGCGCCATGAGTGGCAGCAGATCCGTCCGTGGAATGGCGTCCATCTTGTTGAGCACAAGGATGACCGGGCACTCGAGCTTCTTGATCAGCGACAACGCGAAATCGTCCTCGGCTTTTGAAAGCTCGACACGATTCTTCGTGAAGGGCTTGAGTGCGCCTTGCTCCTTCGGTTTCTCGGCCTGCGGCAGGCGATGCGTCACGTCGACAATGAAGAGGATGGCATCCCGCGATTCGAGCGCATCGTGCACCTCCTGCATCATGCGGCGATCGAGCTGCGTCTCGGGCTTGTGGATCCCGGGCGTATCGACGAGAACGACCTGCGCTGCGGGATGGCCCGGCTCCGCCTTCGTCTTTTTCTTGAGTGGAACTTCGAGCACGCCATGGATCCGTGTGCGCGTCGTCTGCGGCTTATGCGTGACGATGGCAAGTTTCTGGCCGAGCAGGGCATTCAGCAGCGTGGACTTCCCTGCATTGGGGCGGCCAATGATGGAGACGAAACCGGAACGAAAAGACATTACGCCTATTATGCGCCGCTATGGTGCATTGAGGGATCCATCCGGATCAGGCGGTGTCGCCAGGCTGACCCGAATACGGTCGACCCGCCGGTTGGTTGAGGCCAAGACTTCGAGCCGCAGACCATCCTCTTCGATCACCTCACCGGGCAGCGGGATGTGGCCGGCAATCTCAGAGACGAGGCCGCCCAGCGTAGCCGATTCATAGTGCCCGGGGAGACGCAGCGCCGTGGGGTCGTCGCGGGTATCGCGATCGCCTCTCCCTTCGTCGCCGGTGTCCTGCTCCTGTTCGCCCTCTTCGCCCAGGCGTGTCAGCCGCCGCTCAAACTGATCGGCAAAGAGGTCGCGAAGCCGCGAAATCTCGAAGCCGCCAGAGACGGTATAGGCCCCGTTCTGCTCGCGGATTGGTGTGTCGTCCTCCTCGGCCTCATCATGCTCATCAGCGATATTACCCACTATGGCTTCAATCAGGTCCTCGATCGTGACCAGCCCGGCAACCCCGCCATATTCGTCGATCACGATCCGCATGTGCTGCTTCTCGCGCTGCATCTCGCGGAGCAGCTCGGCAACCTTCTTTGTCTCCGGGACAAAGGCGCCGGCTCGTTGCACCTCGGCTACGGTGATGGTCCGTGCATCCGTGTCGAGGATCTGCAAGAGGTCGTGCGCAAAGGCAATTCCGGTGATCGTGTCGAGCGAACCGGTGTAGACCGGAACGCGTGAAAAGGCGTGCTCGGCCAGTTGCGCCGTGAACTCCTCGAGTGTCAGAGTGCCGGGAACCGCAAAGATCTCCGGGCGCGGCGTCATGACCTCGCGAACCACCTTATCGCCGAACTCGACAACAGAGCGAACCAGTTCGCGATCCGACTCCTCAAGGATTCCCTCTTCTTCGCCGGCTTCGAGCAGCGCGTCCATCGCCTCGGACGGATGCTCCGCCTCTGCCGTATCCTCTGGTTCGGCCAGTGCTGCAATCGAGAACAGAAGGCCAAGCAGCAGCGTGACCGGGAGCACCAGGTAGAACAACAATTCCAGCAGATACCGGATCTTTGCGATCCAGATGCCGCGCGTGCGTGTGAAGAGAATCTGCGGAAGCAGCCGGTCAAAGATCAGGATCAGCAGGATAAGCTCAAACGCTGTCTGGAACACCTCCGTCAGACTGGCCGTTACCGCAATCGGAGCAGCCACCGCCGCATGGCTGGCGACTGCTGAAGGACTGTAGAGACGCAGTCCCGAAAGCAACGCAATCGCCACAACGGAGAGTTGGCGCAGCACGGAAGCGGAGAGCGCGACCGACTCGCGGCCGAGACGCAGACGCGGTTCGACGGCCTGCTCCCATACATCGATATTGTCCTGGTACTCGCGCGCCAGAAACTTTCCCATCTCGGAGTAGACGCGATCAACATACGCCGCCAGAGTGAGAACAGTGAGCAGCACTGCTAGCGACAAGGCGAAGACGGCACTCATGTGATCGCCCTGCTTCTTTTATTCTTGCCCTTCCGAATCGTCTGCGGCGGCAGTTTACGGATTGTGGAAACTCGATCAATCAGCGAACTGGGAAGCCGAAGCTCGCGACGCAATCCGATCTCGCGTGCGGCCATCTGCCCCTTGTCCGTCTCGTGGTCAAGGCCGTAGAGATGCAACAAGCCATGGAGCAGAAGAATGCGGACCTCATCCCTGAGACTGTGGCCGTAAGCGGCAGCCTGGCAGGCGGCCATGTCGAGTGATATGGCAAGATCGCCCGCGTGTTCCTGAGCGACTTCGCCAGGCGCTGGAAAGCTGAGCACGTCGGTCGCCTGATTCTTTCCCCGAAATCTCCGGTTGAGACGTTTTAACTCGCCGTCACTGGTAAGCAGCACTTCAACGTTGCCCTCAAGCCCCACCACTCGGCGAGCACGGTTCAGGAAACGCGTCAGGCCCGACTTCGAGAGCGCGGCGGCTGCAGTGGCTGTACCTGGGGGTTCGATAGTGATCATGGGTGGTGGCTTCTGGTGCCGGTTCCGCTGTCGCTTCTCCTATAGACACGGACATAGTCCACGAGCATTCGCTGAGGAAACACGGTCGTTCCATTAGGATTGCCAGGCCAGTCGCCGCCGACGGCCAGGTTCAGAAGGACGAAGAACGGGTGGTCGTAGACCCACTTCGTTCCGGGGGGCAGGTCGGCGGGGGTACGCTCGACAACCAGCCGATCGTCGAGGAAGAACTTGATGTCATTCGGAGCCCACTCCAAAGCGTAAAGATGAAAGGCAGTATTGACTCTCTTACCAAAGGTAAGAGCATATTTCGCTGAGATAGCCTTCGCCCCGCTGTACCCGGGACCGTGCAGGGTGCTATGGCTGATCCTTGCCTCGCCGATATTCTCGAAGATGTCGATCTCACCGCACTTCGGCCACCCGACCGTATCAATGTCGTTGCCCAGCATCCAGAAGGCAGGCCAGATTCCCTTGCCCAGGGGAAGCTGAACTCGCGCTTCAAAGCGGCCGTACGCCTGGCTGAATAATCCGTGGGTCTTGATGCGTGCGGAGGTGTAAGAGCGCGGTATCCGATCCGCTCCGGTGTAGTCTTCTTTGGCCGCCGTGATGACGAGGTTGCCAGCCTTCTGTTGTACATTGGCTGGGCGGATTGTGTAGCTCTGCAGTTCGTGATTCCCATTGCCGTCGCCGCCCTGATCAAACGTCCATTTGCCAGGATCGGGAGAGGAGCCGGAGGTTCCATTGAACTCGTCGCTCCACGTAAGCTGCCACTTGAGCGGCACGTTCTTCGGTACCGGGGCCTCGGCACGAGCAGTAAAGCTGAGTGTAGTCAGCGCTGACAAGCCTGCCCCGACGATCACGCGCAAGGCATAACCAGAGAAGCGTGTTCGCTGCGGCGCCGGGCAACCGAGAAAAAGTGGATCCGGGGGTTCGACGATTGTCATCGTGAGGGACACAAAGCGTTTGCTCTAGATAACGCTGCTCTAAATAAACAGAGGGCTTGCCAGTCCCCTGTTCGAATCATAGCGCAAGCCCCGGAATTACTGCGTTTTCTGAAGTGGCTTGACTGCCTGGTCTCCACCCGGAAGCACCGTCTCTCCAAGCGAAAGCGGCAGTTGATGCTGTGAACGCCCATAGCTGTCATACGCCCGGACAATACGCTGCACAAGATGGTGGCGCACGACGTCGACGTCGTCGAAGTGACAGAACTTGATTCCTTCAACACCATCAAGAACATTAAGAGCTTCGAACAGCCCAGACCTCTTCGGGTTGGGAAGATCGATCTGGGTCAGATCGCCGGTAATCACCGCCCGCGAGTTGTTTCCCAAACGTGTGACGAACATCTTCATCTGCTCATTCGTGGTATTCTGCGCTTCATCCATGATGATGAATGCATCGGACAACGTGCGACCACGCATGAAGGCGAGTGGCGCGACCTCGATAACATTGCGTTCAAGCAGCTTGTCGACCTTCTCCTGGTCCATCAGATCGTAGAGCGCATCGTAGAGCGGCCGAAGATACGGGTCTACCTTCTCCTGCAACGATCCAGGAAGGAAACCAAGCCGTTCGCCAGCCTCGACCGCCGGGCGGACGAGAATGATCCGGCTCACCTTTTTCGCCATCAACGCCGATACAGCCATGGCAACGGCAAGATACGTCTTGCCGGTTCCTGCCGGTCCCAGTCCGAACACCATGTCGTTCTGTTCAATGGCTTCAACGTACTTGCGCTGGTTGGGAGACCGCGGCTGTACGACGCGCTTAACTCCTACGGAACGCTGCTTACCGGAGTCGACGAGCGACCGAAGCGTGACGGTCGAGTCGGTGACGACCAGCTTTAACATCCCGTTGAGTTCGCCGTTATGCGGGTGAACACCAGCCTTTCGAAGCGCCTCAAAATCGCCGAAGATACGCTCGACGCGGGTGACTGCATCCGGTTGACCGGTGACTTGGATGAAGTCGGAACGGAGATCAATGGTGACGTGAAGACTGTCTTCCATCAAACGGAGATTCTCGTCGCGGGTCCCGTACAGGGGCTCAATACCGGTGGTGATGTCGAGCAGTTTTTTAATCAAGTATGGATCTGACCTCCGTCAGGAAAAGGCTGATCGTGCAGTGACACTGCTGTTTGGTTGGATGTGGAAAGAGGAAAAATGGTGCACAGCGCGGAGAGCGCTGGGTGACTGCGACCGGATTGGCGAGTGGTGCCAAACGTGTGTCGAAGATGAGCGAAGAGTAGAACGTGAGAGCAGGCGCGTCAAGCCAATTCTCCAGGAATCGACACCGCCCGCAGATCTGTTTGACACGGCAAACTTTATGACAGAGGTTGACCGGTAGTGCGGTGTTCCGTACACTCAGACGTGAGGGTCTGCGGCAGACTGTGATCTCGTTTATTGAAGCGGCTGTGTCTGTTCCGGCCTCCAGGCCTGCATTCAATCTCCCGTCAAATGGGTTCTAAAGAGAAGAGAGTTCAGTAATGGCAAATCATGTTTCCTCGTTAAAGCGCGCCCGTCAGACAGTCACGAAGACCGCGGTAAACCGCGCGAACAAAAGCAAGCTGCGCGGAATCTTGCGCAGCCTCCGCGAGGCTCTCCTCAAAGGCGATAGCAAGGATGTAGCCGAGCAATACCGCGTGACCGTCTCCGTCCTCGACAAGAGCGTTCAGAAAGGTGTTCTGCATAAGAACACCGCGAGCCGCTACAAGTCCCGCCTGAATGCACGCGTGAAGGCTGTTGTAGTTAAACATGCCGCGTAGATCCAGCGGTGCGTTCGCTTCGCATAAGACCTGAAGAGGGCTGACTGCTGATCCGAAAGGACCATAAGCCAGCCCTCTTCTATTTCTAGAAACTAGTACCTCTGGTGATCCTGTACTGCAAGCCTTATCGGGGCTGCTCCGGGGGCTTGTCCGTCGGAAGCGTGTACAGCGTGGGCGGCTTCCGCCGTTCGCCAGTCTCTGCGGGGACATCTCCCAGGGGAGCGGTGGCGGCAGGCTCTGGCTTCAGTGCTGGAGTGGGAGCAATCGACGGCGCTACGGGTTCCGCCACTTTGGCGGAGTTGCCGGGCACGACGGCGGAGGTAGCTGGCACAGCCGGCCTCACATGCGATGCAAGGTTGACAGGCGCTCTTGTATCCTCCGGTTGCAGGGCTTTGGCGGCGCGTATGCCCACCTCGTCCTCACGGCTGAGGGCCGGAAGCCGGTAGAGCTCAACCGCCTCTGCATGCAGGACCGCCAGGCGAAGCCCCTCCGGCGAAAGATCGTAGTTCTGTCCGACTCGTTGGACCGGTGATGCTTCGACCCGGAGCAATTGTTTGCCGTTATACATCTGGTATACCCGAATCTCCTGCGTGGTGAACTGAGACGGTGCGAAATCGACTGTGATCCCTGCAGTAGACGCAACGATATTTCGGCTCAGTGCGAAGCGCCCGCCAGCCGGCGCAAAGGCGAAGTTGGGAAAGGCATGCGCATCCATGAAGTTCTGCTGCCACACCTGTTCACCGTGCATGTTGAAGCCGCCGATGGCGAGCCGGTCGCTGCTGCCCCGGCATCCAAAGGCGACAAACTCGCTCGCACTGACGAAGACTGCATGTGGACGGCAGGTTGTGTCAAATGGGGAGAGTTCCACCCACTTGCCCGCATAGGAATCGAAGTCGAAGAGCCACCGGTCGGCACTCTCTTTCAACACTTCGACATAGCCGGCTGAGGTAAGAGAAAGATCGATTGGTGTAGTCGCAACCGCAAGTCCGGCAGATTGCACGATCACCTTGTCGACTGGATGAACTGGTTCTACCAGACGATAAAAGTTGATCTGCGTTCGCTTCGCAGTTGCCTGAGGTGCGCTCTCGCCCGGAACGGCTGCTACGTGTTCCAGGCTTTCGACCGTCAACAGATCGCGGTCCGGCGAAAGCAGGACAACCGCGATTCGGCGACTCGAGATGAGGAACGGCTGCTCCACAAATGGATCGCCGTTCGAGAGATTTTCGAGCGGAACAAAGGTCGTGAGCGTGTCCCGGATCCGCAACAGGAAGCGGCCGTAGCCTAGGCCCCAGAGGTACTGTCCGGAATCATGAAGCCGCCAGTGTGTGCGGGCGAGCACCCTTCCGGAGGTCAGATGCACAACCACCGCCTCGACCGTCCGATCGGTATCGTCCGGCGGGTCGTCGGGCAGCCGCTTCATCAAGTGACGGACGTTGAAGGTGACGAGGAGATGCTCCTCGTCGATGAAGTGAACTGTTGACAGAGATCCGCTTGCGGCGAGCGCGGCAGAGGCAACCGGCAGATAGCCGAGAGAGGCAAGCGGAACGCGTAGCGGCGGTTCCGGTCCCCTGGCACACGCAAACGTTGTCACAAGCGACAGCAGCAGCGCGGAGACGATGCGGAGGCGGCGAGGCGCGAAGAGAGTTTCAGGAACTGACATGGCCGGATGCGCGTAGTGTACTGTCGTACCCTGCTCTCCACTCTTTCACAAACGGAGTAAAGTCGCCAAGCACCCGCAAAGCGCCGAATTCAGGTTCCTGCGATGATAGCCCGAGGAGATTCCGAACGATGCGTAGATACACGTTGCGTCCATACAGCTGGATTACAAGATCAGGGAGAGGACGCGGGGTCGCGTCCGGGGTGACAGCAGTGGTTTTAGCGGCTTCAGGGGTCGCGCCCGTCTTCGCGCAACAGGCCTCCGCAGCACCAGACGCGAAGGTCCAGGTGTATCTGCCGATTTCGGCCTTTGACACGTCGAGCTTGGACACGACGGTCGACCCTTGCAGTGACTTCTACAAATATGCCTGCGGAAAATTCACAGCGAACCATCCCATTCCCGCCGACCAGGCCGGCGTTGACCAGTTCTATGCTCTCTATAACGTCAACACCCAGGCGCTCAACGGCATTCTGACCAAGGCGGCAGCGGGCGGCGCTGGACGGTCGCCCGACGAGCAGAAGATCGGCGACTACTACAAGGCGTGCGTAGATGAAAGCCTGATCGACCAGAAAGGCCTCGCGCCCGTCGAACCCGTGCTCAAGGAGATCGACGGTCTCAGCGACGGTGTTCGCGGCAAGCTTGCCCTGCCTGCACTTATTGGCAAACTGCAGCGCATGGGCGTCGATGTCTTCTTCGGCTATGGCGAGCAGCAGGACTTTAAGGATGCGAGTAAACAGATCGCCACCGTCAGCCAGGCCGGTCTCGGTATGCCGGAGAAGGATTACTATCTCCGGACGGGCGCAAAGGATGTCACGCTTCGCGAGCAGTACGTCGCCCATATCGCCAAGATGCTGACTCTCGGCGGGACGTCCCCGGAGCAGGCGAAAAAAGATGCCGTCGCCATCATGGCCTTTGAAACATCGCTCGCCAACGCCTCGATGGGGGTGACCGAGATGCGCGATCCGGAGAAGATCTACCACCTGCAACCGATCGCCACCTTTGAGGCCACGCTTCCTGGTGTGAACTTTGGTCAGTTTCAGGATGCCGTTCACTCGCCCCGCGTCTCCGAACTCAATAATGCCACCCCCGCATTCTTTCCAGTCTTGATGAGCGACGTGCGCTCGACTGACATGCCTGCGCTCAAGGCGTACATGCGATATCACCTGCTCACCACTTTTGCGAACCGTCTGCCCAAGCGTTTCGATGAGGAGAACTTCGACTTCTTCGGTCGGATACTGAACGGTCAGCCGGAACAGCAGGCGCGGTGGAAACGCTGCTCGAATGCCGTTAACCAGGCTCTGGGCGAAGCACTCGGCGAGGTCTATGTCCAGCACTATTTTGCGGGAGACAGCAAGACCAAGATGCTCGAGATGGTCCACGACATTGAAGGCGCGATGGGTCACGACATCGATCAGCTCGACTGGATGTCCGCAGCGACCAAGGTCAAGGCAAAAGAGAAGCTGCATCTCGTCGCGAACAAGATCGGCTATCCCGACAAGTGGCGCGACTACACAAAACTTGAGATCAAGCCGGAGGATGCGCTCGGCAATCAGGAACGCGCCAACGACTTCGAGAACGATCGCCAGCTGGCCAAGATCGGCAAACCGGTCGACCATACCGAGTGGGGCATGACACCGCCGACGGTGAACGCCTACTACGACCCGAGCATGAATGACATCAACTTCCCTGCCGGCATTCTGCAGCCGGCCTTCTACGATCCCAAGGCGGACGACGCCGTGAACTACGGCCACATCGGAGCCGTCATTGGGCATGAACTGACGCACGGCTTCGACGACGAGGGCAAAAAATTCGACGGACATGGCAACCTGAGCGATTGGTGGAGCACGGACGATACGAAAAAGTTCGAGAGCAGGACAGACTGCCTCGTCAAGGAGTATGGCGGGTTCACGGCTGTCGATGACGTTAAGGTCAACGGCAAGCTGACCCTCGGCGAAAACACGGCGGATAACGGCGGCCTGGTCCTCGCTTACATGGCCTACCTTGAACGCGCAAAGCAGAATCATGTCGATCTATCGTCCAAGGTGGACGGCTTCAGTTCCCCGCAGCGCTTCTACATCGGTTTTACGCAGAACTGGTGCGAGAACTCGCGGCCTGAATCCGTTCGCGCCCGTGTCCTCACTGATCCGCACTCGCCCGATCACTTCCGCGCAAACGGCGCGATCGTGAATCAGCCAGGATTTGCGGAGGCCTTTGGCTGTAAGAAAGGGACGCCGATGGTCCCGGTCGACAGTTGCCGCGTCTGGTAGCTGCCCCTGCAGTTCTTTTGGATTGAAGACGGGTCATCCGTATCAATCACCGAAAGCGTTGTTCGTGCCGTCTGGTCACGCTACTTACTGTCGGCTTTCATCCTCTTTCGGAGCTCTACTTCAGATGCAGCGCTCCAGTACTTGCAATCGAGTTGAAGGAAAATGGAGGTATAGGGGATCGCGAGCGTGGTCTTCAGGACGAGAATGTGGAAGACCTTTCCCGCTTCGTCTATCCGGCTAATAATCTGTTCGTGAGGGAGCGAGGTGACGGGGCGGTCCCCCAAGGTGGCTTTCATGTCATAACGATAGCGGGCGACTCCCGGGACATCCTTGTCGGAAAGGAAGGGGAGTTCCGCGTCCATATAGACGATGGGATGCACGTGCATCGACTCACCGAGACCACGCAGGACGTTCTGTGTGACCTCGGCCATGGTTGCGCCTGTCTCGATGGTTTCCACACCCGGGGATGTCTGAAGGGGATAGGCTGAGTCGACGATCAGGATCCAGTTGCGATGGCCAAGCAGGGGTAGCTCCTGTTTTACCTTTGCGCGCCAGGCTTCCACACGGTGAGGATTTGCCGTCTGCGCAGGGACCCCGGCGATCTTCGTTTGCCCGTACGCCCGCTGCATGCTTGCGCAGCCTATCAGGGCAATGGCGCCGATAAGTGACACTACGATATGTTGTACTCGGTTCATGCTTCACCTCTTCTCATCAGGGTGCGCCTGTCATCCCAATCTCTCGTGAATCATAGGACTACTAGGGTTTACGTCAAAGCAGTTGCATGACGCGACGTTCGGGCTTCGGTGCGGCTGGATGAAAGCAGGCGATGCGAAGCTCGTGGAGCACGGCACCCATGTGAGTGACGCGCTGCTCAACTATATGGCGCACATCGCTGGCCGAACCGAGAGTGCGGAGGTTCAGCAGGAGATCGTGCGTCCGCTCGGGCGAGGCGTCAAGCGCGCCCTCAAGGATCGGGTGCTGGCCATTGGCGCAGCTGGCCGCCTTCAAAAAACCCGTGGGAGAGCTGGCAATCGCCTTAAGATGGATGATAGAGATGCCTGCAGCGGTGAAGTCCTCGTCAAGCCCGTCAAGCAATGGGCCGAGGACAAGGGCGTAGGTCCGCGGCTCCATCCAGGAGATGGTGACCTGCAGGTTAAGCCAAACGAGAGCGGCTTCGGCGCGGGCGTACTGCTCATAGCCGATGTCAAGGAGTTCCGCGCCAGCTGTGAGCGTGCCGGACAACAATTCGTCTATCCATGCGGCCACTCCCTGCCCCGTCCTGGCGCTGAGTTGCCGCGTCCTGCGGAGTTCGCGACCCGGAAGAGAGGGGCAGTCAGGGTACAGATCAGATTTAGTGAAACAGATAAGGTCAGCCTCCTGCACCTGCTTTCGAAAGAGGAAGCTGAGATCAGGGTCTGCATCGTCGGCAAGCAGAGAGACAGCGCGCGCAGGATCGACCAGCACAGTAAACGGAGCGATCTGGTAACGGTCGCTGTGCTCTGCCAGAGGATGGATAGTGGTCGCGGAGAGATCGGTACAGCTTCCGACAGGTTCGGCAAAGATGACGTCGGGGGCATGTTTGCTGAGGCGGTCCATGACGCCGATCAGGTCCGATAACTTGCAACAGAAACATCCGCCGGTGACCTCGCCGAAGCTTAATCCGGAGCGCGTGACAGAGTCCGTGTCGACCAGGGCGTCGCCCTGATCATTCAGGATGATGGCCGTGCGGCGACCACGCCGCTCGAGTTCCTGCGCCGCGGCAATCAGCAGGGTCGTCTTGCCGGCGCCGAGAAAGCCGCCGACCAGCACAACCCATGGCCTTATGCATGCATTCTGTGTCCCCACTCATCTCCTCGATACGCCGGGTGCTGTTGGTCTGTTTTGGAAAGAGCGACCTGAGAAGGCTGCCGCTTGCGCGGGCATGTCAATCTGCAGGTAAGTGCCTTCGCTCAACGTTATCGGTGCATCCAGGTGAACGATAGTCTGTGGTCCATGTTGCTCCTGCGTATGCGCGTACGTGCGTTCCTTGCCGCGGACGATTGCGGAAGAACCACCCCCGGTAATCTCGAGTGAGCCGCAGGGCAGCGTACCGGCGAGGACGTCGATCCTGAAGTGAGCGCCGCTCCCAACGTTGGCAGCATAGGTGAAGGTTCCCCATCCTGTGGCGGTCGCCCAGAAGCACTTATACGTTTGATGAGGCATGCGTGGCACGGCGGTGACGCGGGCGCTTGCGCCGTCGTATGCGAAGCCGCTGAGCGCGACGACACCCGTCCACGAGGCCATGGCGCGGGCATAGTGATGACCACATTCGGCTTCGTCCCACGGGTTGCGCTTTTCTCCGTCGTAGCGCGCGCGAATGTTATGGATACACTCGACGCCCTCGTCCACCATGCCGGAGTAGAGCATCAGCGCAGCCATGGAATGTTCAAAGCCGGTCATGACTTCGGCAAAGTAGGGAAAAGGAATCCGAGGACGAGTGGCGGTGCCATAGTCGCAGATGACCATCGCCGCCTCATCATTCAGCGCGAAGGTGCGCTCTGTATTGTCGTGGTCGACGAGTGTTCGCTTGTAGTTGTACTTGTAGATGGAGCGAAGCGTGGTGCGCAGGTGATCCTGCGATACGAGGGGGCCGAGACCCATGACCTCCGATAAGTATTGGCCGACCAATTGATCGATCAGGCAGCCCTTGCCCATCTGGTACTCGGGAACGCCCGTGCTGTTGATCGCGGTGCCGACGCGGAGGATAGGCGCGACTTCATCAGGGCGCATGCTCTCAATCTCCTGGACATAGAACTCCCCATTGAAGAGATTGGCGTCGATCCATCGGCTGCCGCGATCGAAGAGCGAGCGGTAGAGCTTTGCGGCAGCGTCCTCGCCGACGGTGCGAGCCATCTCTTCCGCGGCTCGCAGGGCGCCTAGATAATAGATTCCCCCCAGCGGGTTCGGTCCGTAGAACGCAACGTCGTACGTGTTGTTCTGCACGCCATCGAGGACGCCGGTCTTCTTCGGATCCCAGCCACCTGGTATCCAGCAGAACTCCATCGCTTTCTGAACGCGCGGCCATAGCGCCCGCAACCATACTGTATCGCCAGAGAGCTTCCAGTCCAGATACGCATGCATGATCTGTCCCATGTGTCCGTCGGCTGCGGCGATCCCGTCGCGGGTCTCACCGTCAGGAAGGACCTGTCGAGCGCGAATTACTCCCTGCTCGTCGAGCGAATAGCCGAAGGAGGCTTTGCGCAGGGATCGCGCGAAGGTTGGAAACAGAAAGGGTGTCGCAGTCTCATAGTTCCAGACATGCGTGCAGTTGCCGTAGCAGCAGCCGCGCGTGTCGTCACTCCCTTCGAAGCCGTGGAACTCCCCGTCCGCGGTACGGAAGCAGGTAGTCGATGCGAGGGTTGAGAGGTTCGAGCCAGCAGCATCCTTCACCACCGCCGGCAGGGTGCTTTCACGAAATGCCGTAGCGAAGAGCCGCGTGCGGCGCTCGAGTTGATCGAGATTGTTGGCGGTGTAGTCTGCCGCCTCCCATGCGTCCTTGAACCGGGTCGCATAGAAGTTGCCGATGATCGTCTTTCCTTTCCCAGGCGGGGCGGTCCATCCACACCAATCGGGTGTGCGGTTGGGAAAGTGCCAGGCGAGCAGGAAGGTGAAGGTCGCGGACTTGCCTCCATCGATGGTCCGCTTCTGACTGACGGAGCCGACGGTGTTGTAAGCCTTCGGTTCAACGGCGAGTTGGCCGTCCGCGCCGAAGGTATCCCAGAAGAGGAGAGGCGAATTCCACCAGGGACCCTGCGGCCAACCACGCCAGTGGGTGACGTGAGTCTCAGTGTTCGGCATGGCAGTAAGGGCGAGCGTGCCGTGCATGGGATCCTCAAGCGACAGGCCTGGGTTGCTCATGATGAGCCCAGCCAGCCGGCCTGACTTCCTATACTCGTTGCGGCGTGTTTCGTCCTCCGATGCGACACGCGGGTGGCGATCGTCATGTACCGGATTGTCAATCGAGAAAGCGATGCTGACCTTCGCGATAGAAGCACCGGGGTTGGTGACGCGATAGCGCAGGATGGCGACGGGCAGACCGGAGTCGTCGGGCTCATGCGGGATGAAGGGCGAAAAGGCCTCGAGTTGCACTTGGACAGGCAGAGACGTGTCTTCAAATTCGACCTGCGCGAGAGGATACTCGCCGGTGAACTTCGCGGAGTGTAGGCGGCTGAACCCAGGCGAATTACTAGAGCCGAGACCGTCCTGCCCTTCGAACGGAGGAAGGATGCGGGATTCGAGGACACGCGCCACCGGCTTTCTGTCGCCGGCCTGAACCCATATCGCCGGGAAAGCGTACGACGGCGATAGTCCCTTGCTGGGCCGATTGAAGATCTCCCAATCGCGAAGCTGGCCGCGTCCGCCCAGTCGGAGACTGCCGGCACCCACGCCTCCGAGCGGAAACGCGATCATCTTCAGCTGCCGACCGCGAAAGACGCGGGGATAGGATATGTCTGTGGTCGCGTGGTCCTGTTCCTCGTGCGCCGATCTGGTCTTTGCGCCTGCGGTGGTCTGGGCTTCGGCATGCGCGGGCCATGAGGCGGCCTGAGCGACCGCACCGACCGCTCCGGCGGCCTGCTTTAGGAAATCCCGCCGTGGCAGCTTGCTCTGTTCGCTCATAGATCCCCGGGATGACGCTGTCTACCGACGTCTTCATCTTATGCGCAGACGAACTGAGCAGAGCTCTGAGTGCAAACGGGGCTTCATGCCTGTTCTCAGGCATGGCGTCTCCTATAGGATCAAAATTCCAGGTTAGATCTCCAGTGAACCCCTTATGGCGAAACAGAGCGCAGGTCTGATCATGTATCGCCGGTCGGAGGGTGAACTACAGGTCTTCCTTGTTCACCCGGGCGGACCCTTCTGGGCGAAGAAGAACAAGGGCGCGTGGTCGATACCAAAGGGAGAATACGAGGGTGCAGAACCGGCCCTGGAAGCTGCAGTTCGTGAGTTCCAGGAAGAGACAGGCTTTGATGCGAACGGTGCGTTTCTGGATCTGGGCGCTGTGAGACAAGCAGGTGGAAAGGTCGTCTCAGCATGGGGGTTTGAGGGTGACTGTATAGCAGCCGATCTCACAAGCAATCTATGCCGTATGGAGTGGCCGCCGCGCTCAGGACGCCAGCTCGAATTTCCCGAGATCGATCGAGGTTGCTGGTTCTCGCTTCCTGACGCCGGAGATCATATTCTTGAGAGCCAGAAGCCGTTCCTGCAAAGGCTCGCCACAGCGATGGATTGATAGCGTGATACTTCAACTGTCTTTTACTTAGTACGTTGCCCGGCCGCCGCTGAGATCGAAGACGGCTGCAGTCGTAAATGAATTTTCTTCAGACACGAGCCACGCCACCATGGCGCTGACTTCGTCCACCTCGAGAAAACGTGCACGGGGGATACGTGACAGCATGAAGTCGATGTGCTCCTGTGCCATCTGGTCGAAGATCCGTGTGCGTGCGGCAGCTGGCGTAATACAGTTCACTGCGATGTTCTTGCCGGCTGTTTCCTTGCCCAGCGACTTGGTGAAGGCGATGACACCGGCCTTGGAGGCGCTGTAGGCAGACGCATTCGCGTTGCCCTCCTTCCCCGCGATCGAGGCCACGTTCACGATTCGTCCATAGCCCTGCTCCAGCATGTACGGCACAATCGCGCGGCAACAAAGAAAGACTCCTGTCAGGTTGATGTCGATGATCTGCTTCCAGGCATCGATCGGGTACTCCCACGATCTGTGATTTGGCCCTGCAATGCCTGCATTTGCCACGAGAATATCGATTCTTCCATGCTTTGCGATCGTGGACTCTGCAGCTACGGTTACGCTGTCGGGAGAGGAGACATCGACAGTCTCGATCGAGAGATTGCGGTCGTTAGCAAACTGCCTCTGCACTGCTTCCAACAACTCCACGTCCCGATCCCAGAGCGAGACGGAGGCTCCGGAGGCAAGTAGCCGGGTAGCAATGGAGAGTCCTATCCCCTGAGCGCCGCCAGTGATAACAGCGTGACGTTGGTTGAGATCGATGTGGTTCACGGTTCCTCGCTCGAGACGTAGCTTTCTTAGGAGATGAGGACCAACGGTTGAGTTTTCCTGATAACTTCCGAAAGAGCAGCATTTGCAAGATTGCTTTGTCCACTCTCTTGTGTGAATCACGAACCGCCGAGACGAACACCTCAGGAAGAGGCATTCTCAATGCATGTGTGGTGGTGACCCATAAATTGGGACGACATGGGAGCTAACACAACAAGTTGTGCTTTCCACTTGACGGACTTAGGCGGGCACCTATAATGAAAAACAGGCAAGGGATGGAAGAGACTCCAAACCTCACCTGTTTTCCCTCACCTAGCGTTCCCACGACCCGAAGCAGCGTCCAACACTGCTTCGGGAGAGCGCCCAGCAAACCCTATCAAATTTCAGTAACTTTGCCGACCAAACTACGTCGACGGAAAATTTGTCGACTGAAAACAACGTTCAGTAACAGAACGTTCAATAATGGTGTCGACTAAAAGGGTGTCGACAATCTTTCCTATGAGTAAGTTTGCAACGTGTGCCGTTACGATGTCAACACTTTTTGTTAGTACTGTTGTCCTTGCTTGCCCGTAAACGTGCTGATAATTTGATGTACCTACCTCGGTGACATCTACGACAGTGCTTCTTATTACTGTTAAACATCCGTGTTGTAAATAAGCACGGTAACGTGTCGAACGCCATTGGGGACTGCACAATGTGCATAAAGGCATGGTGATGCTTCGGGGCCGTGGTCATGCAAAACAGGCTTTCTGGATATGGTTGTTTGAGTGGACTTAGTGGACGAACTCAGCACCTTAGTATGTGTTGTCTGTGATTTTTTTCAGCAACCTGCAGGAAGTCACTGGCGGAGAGTGGGGGATTCGAACCCCCGATAGAACTTTTGATCCTATAACGGTTTAGCAAACCGCCGCCTTCAGCCACTCGGCCAACTCTCCGGCTGTTCTGGTCCGGTTGCTGGGGTCAAACACCGGGAACTTGCCGATTATAGCCCGGCAACCCGGGCACCAGCCAACTCCGTACTTAACTTCGCGTAAATTGATGGCTGGCACGTCATCTATCAGCCAATCCAATCGTCGGAACGGAGTCCGAAAGAGTGTCGAACGCTGGGCAGAAGATGCGGCTGCTGCCGCTCATTGGAGCCACCTACTTCATGGTGTCCGGCGGCCCCTACGGGCTCGAGGACATCATCGGTAAGGCCGGATACACGCGCGCCCTCCTCATTCTGCTTGTGATCCCTCTTTTCTGGAGCGTTCCCACGGCGCTTATGGTCGGTGAACTCGCCTCCGCACTCCCCGAAGAAGGCGGCTACTACCGCTGGGTGCGACGCGGTCTGGGACGATTCTGGGGCTTTCAGGAAGCTTGGCTCTCGCTCGCCGCGAGCGTCTTTGATATGGCCATCTATCCCGTGACGTTTGTCCTCTACCTCGGACGGATCGCGCCATCGTGGACTGCGGGCTACCGCGGAACTCTCTGGGCGCTCGCAGTCGTAGCGGGTTGCGCCCTCTGGAATCTCTGGGGAGCAAAGGCGGTTGGTGAAGGCTCCATCGGCATGTTCTGCGTCCTGCTCTCGCCCTTCGCGGTCCTCGTGGGCGTGGCATTATGGCGTGCGCTCACAGGACATCTCCTATCTCCATTGACGGGCGATGCGCCTGGAACGATGGAGCGCGATCTGGGAGGTGCCGTCTCCGTCGCACTCTGGAACTACATGGGATGGGACAACGCCTCGACCGTGGCGCAGGAGGTCGACCAGCCGCAGCGGAACTACCCTCGCGCTATGCTCATCGCCGCCGCGCTCGTCGCTGCAACATACATCCTGCCCCTGGCCGCCGTCGCACTCGCAGGCATTCCCGCAGAACGATTCTCTACAGGCGCATGGACCGATGCCGCGCGCGCGCTCGCCGGACCCTGGCTTGGCCTCGCCGTTGTTCTTGGCGGAGCGCTCAGCGGCTTCGGCATGTTCAACGCCCTCACGCTCAGCTACACCCGCGTCCCGTTCGCCTTGGCGCAGGAGGGACTGCTACCCCGCTTTTTGCTCAGGCGAACAGCCCGCGGCGTCCCTTGGGCCAGTGTGCTGGTCTGCAGTGCGGCCTGGGCGATGGCGTTGCGCTTCTCCTTCGAACGCCTCATCTCGATCGACCTTGTCCTCTATGGGGCGGCGCTCTTGCTGGAGTTCATCGCCCTGATTGTGCTCCGCATCAAAGAGCCAGAACTGCGCCGCCCCTTCCGCGTTCCCGGTGGCCTCTGGGGAGCAATCGCCTGCGGCATCGGCCCGGCCATCCTCATCGCCTTCGCTCTTTGGGCCGCACGCAATGAACAGATCGCAGGCCTGTCCGCCCTCAGGTTCGCAGCCCTGATAGCCGCCGCCGGCCCGCTGCTCTATCTCCTGGCCCGCTCGAACCACCGCCCGCAATAAGCCTTGTTCTCTCGCGAAGGCGGTCCTGCCGAACGGACTCACTCCGCGTGACGCGGTCACTTCGTGACATGTGATGGCGTTGCGTGGTGCTCCCGCTGGTCGCAAACAAATGTTCGTGCCGCCCATCGGGCGGTCCCAAAAGGATCATTCTGCCAAAACCGGTATACGCGTCACGAAGTGACCGCAGCCCGCGCAGGGCGTACGTCCAGTTTCTAGACAGGTTCTTAATTCTTCGGCACAGGCTTCGGTTCCGGGTTCTTCTTGTCGTCGATAAACCGCTGCTGCGCCTCGAGCACTTTGTTGCGCGCGAACGACGCATCCCGCCAGCCCTTCACCTCGACCCGCTTTCCCTCAAGATCTTTGTAGATCGCAAAGAAATGCGTGATCTCCCGCAGCATGTGCGGATAGATCTCCGAAAAATTCCAGACATCCTTGTAGCGGGGATTGCCCTTGCCGACGCACAGCACCTTTTCGTCTCCCAGCCCCTGATCCAGCATCTCGAGCACACCGATCGGCCGAACCTCCATCACGCAACCGGTAAAGCTTGGCGTATCCACCAGCACCAGCACATCCAGCGCATCGCCGTCATCGCCAAGCGTGCTCGGGATAAATCCATAATCGCCAGGGTAATGAACCGGCGAATAAAGATTCCGGTCTAGCCGAAATACGTGAAGATCCTTGTCGTACTCGTACTTGCTCACGCCTTCGCGAGGAATCTCGATCACGCAGTTGATCACTTCAGGGGACTTCGGTCCCACCGGCAACTCCAGATAATTAGGCATAACGTCTTCGGGTCTCGTCTCAGTAGGGATGGAACTAAGGTATCAGCCTTGCACATCGGTCTGCTTCTCAGCTGTCGGGCGAAGAGTACACGTGCACGCATGACTTCAAGAGCTGAGCCATAGGCTGCGTTTGTTTATAATCGGACACAATGAAGGCCCATGTCTATGTCACCCTCAAGCAAACGGTCCTCGACGCCCAGGGCCACACGATTGCCGATGCGCTCCGCCGGATGGAGTACAGGGGGATAGCCGACGTCCGCCAGGGCAAATATTTCCTGCTCACGCTGGCAGCTGGTCTCTCTGAAGACCTTGCGCAGTCCGAGGTCGAGCGCATCGCGCGCGAGGTTCTCACCAATCCTGTTATCGAAGAATTCACCTTTCGCCTGGAAGCGTGACGCATCTCTCTTCCTTGTGCCGCATCTCTCTGTTGTGCCGCTTATCCCAGAGTTTCGGTATAGAAATCCGGTATCGCAATCCGGCTTGAAAGAGCTTTTACTGCTGAAGTGCGCTGCACCTCATTCAGCTAGCCAGCCATCGGAGCGCTCCGTATCGATGGATCGCTCCCGTTCTGAAAGAGAGAACGGACACCCCTATCACGAGAGACAATGTACGCAGCCTATCCACCCGGCATGCTCCTCGTCCTGTTTGCAAGCCTTCTCTGGCTGAGCAGTGCTGCCAGCTCGGGACAAGCAAAGACGACAGCAACCCGTTCCGACGAGTTCGACGCCTTTGCCGCGTCTACGCTCCTCGATAACAACTACATGAATCCTCGCGGCAACTACGGCGTCACCCTGCGCGGAGACTACACGCATTTCATCCACCGGTATCGCGGTCTGATCATTCCTTCGTTCCAGGTGCGTGGAAGTGTCGCTCCCGGCTCGGCGGTCGGCGAGAAAACGCTCCAGGGCGGATTCCGCATCGCGAGCACCTACCGCAACTTCCATCCGTACGGAGAGTTCCTCGTCGGTGACGGCATTATCACCTTTACCCATCCTGAGGTCATGGCCGATGGCCGTCTCTACCGGCGGGACAGCAGCTTCATCTACGTGTACGGCGGCGGTCTTACCTACGACCTGCACTCACGCGACCTCCACGCGAACGCTCTGCTCTCGAACTTTTCCGTCATGGCGGACTATCAACGGCAGGATTGGAACCTCGGGCAGCGGCCTCCAGTTCGCTTCAACCCGCAAGGGCTCAGCTTTGGCATCGTCTATCACATTCCCTTCAAAGCCTACAAAACCCGATGAACCCGACGCTGCAGAAGCCCCGCTAATCCTAGAATTCCCTCTCCCGACCTGCGCTCAAGCGGCTCCCAGACGAAGTGCGGCAGGTTGTATCCTCAGGTGAGGATCAGGTGAGGATCAGCGATCAGGTGCCATTGTCTACCTTAGCGGAAACAGGAAAATCCCGGCCTCGCGCTCTTCGACGCATTGCGAATAACGCGATGTCACTCTTTGCTCTGCAAGGGCTCACATACCTCGTTTCGTTCTTGACCGTCCCTTACCTGCTGCGCGTACTCGGCACCAGCAACTTCGGTTCGATCGCCTTTGCAAATACCGTGATGGCCCAGTTCATCCTGCTGACAGACTTCGGTTTCGCTTCGAGCGCAACGCGTCTGGTCGCGATTCACTCAAATGATAAAGAGCAGCTCAACATGCTCTTCAGCGCGGTCATGGGTGTAAAGTTCGTCTTGCTGGGACTTTCGGCCATTGTTGTGTTTATCCTTGCATTCAACTTTACGCGCTTCCACGCGGAACGATCGATTTTGGGTGTCGCCTTTCTGCAGGTGGTCGGAAGCATTCTCTTTCCAAGCTGGCTCTTTCAGGGTTTAGAGCGCATGCGCTTGATCTCCAGCATCAGTATCGTTGTACGACTCTGCTCCACGGCGCTGATCTTCGTCTTTGTTCATGGTCCGAGCGACGTTCTTGCGGCTATGTCATTCCAGACGGGCGGCGTCCTGCTGCAAGGTTGTATTGCCTTCCTCTTCGCCGTATTCGTTCTGAAGATTGATCTCAAACGGCCTGGACTGGCTTCGATGTGGAACCAGGCTAAAGATAGCTTTCATCCCTTTCTCGGGGCATCCATGGGCAACCTGGTCGGAGGAAGTTCCGTACTCTTTCTGGGAATGTTCAAGGATATGGGGATGGTCGGCAGCTATGCCGCAGTGGAGCGGACGGCACGCGCCGAGGTGATGGCCATGCTGCCCATCAGCCAGGCAGCCTACCCCCACGTGAGCCAGCGCTTCCACGAGAGTCTTCAATCCGGCAATCGAGCCGTGCTGAAGCTCTGCAGCTACATGCTCGGTGGAGCGTTGCTCTTCGTCGGATCGATCGCCTTGCTCTCAAGGCACATTCTTCATCTTCTCTATGGCAATAAGCTTTTGTCGCAGGCGCATCTCTTTTCTAGTTTTTCCGCATGGTCGTTTCTGTCCTTGCTCAACACCTTGCTCGGCTTGCACTACCTCATCGCTTCGGGTCATGCAAAGGCGTACGGCCGATCCGTTTTCTGGTCTGCCCTCACCACCGTCCTGCTCTTCGTGACCCTCATCCCGAGGCTTGGATCCTGGGGCGCATTGACCGCTGTGCTCGTGGGTGAGGTGGTGCAGACCGCGATCATGGCGGTGTCGATCATCGCCATCAACCGAAAACCTGGCACCCTCGAACCCATTCCGGTGGACGCGCAGACGCTATGAAAGACGGGAATGGCGAACCAAGCGCGATCACAGTAGTTATCCCCACCTTCAATCGTCTTGCTACATTGCGACTTTGTCTCGAGCACCTGGAAGCGCAGACCCTCGCCAACTTCGACGTGATCATCGTCAACGATGGATCGACGGACGGGACAGAAGTGGCCCTGGCCGCAATTCAGGAGCAATCCCCCTTACGGCTGCGGGTCCTGCACCAGCAGAATGCCGGACCAGCGCGAGCTAGAAATCATGCGCTCGCGCACGTCACCACCGAGCTCTGCCTTTTGATTGGCGACGACATTCTGGCAACTCCGGAGTTCCTGAAAACTCATCTCGAATTTCATCGCGAGCATCCCGATTCTTACGCGGTCGGGCTCGGTTGGACACCATGGGATCGGGTTCACCAGCAAGTGACGCCCTTCATGCACTGGTATGAAGAGATCCAGTTCGATTACGGCCGCCTCACTGCCGGACGTGCACCCACCTGGCACCACTTCTACACCAGTAATCTGTCCTTCAAAACGCAATTGATCCGAGCCAATCCGTTCGACGAACGATTCAAAGCCGCTGCCTGGGAAGACATTGAACTTGGATTTCGACTGGCCAGGATGGGCTACCTCCAAATTACCTTTCTGCGGGATGCGATCGCCACGCATCTGCATCCAACGACGGTCTTGCAGGCAGCCAGGCGAATGCGGACACTTGGTCGCGCAGAACATCAGTTTCACCAGATGTGGCCAACAGCGCGCGATCCTGTGGCGCAAGGCGTGAGGGAGTGGATCTATGCTTTCCTTGGCGCACGACCTTGGCTGCTACGGCTTCTTACCGCAGTAGTTGGGCCTATGGCCACACGTCTCCAGCCGGGCAAGCTGCATACCCTGCTGCTGCGCAGTTATCGACTCTGCGGGTACCTTGAGTCGAACCACTAAACGTAACCCTAGACGTCGTCCAAGATGCCTAGACGTCATTTCCGAGATGAAAGATCGGCTCAACACCGGTCGCGCGCGCCAGGAGCATCTGCTCCTCGTTCCGTTCGAGAGGCTTGTAGCGTTGCGCCACGTCCATCGCCAGGCGGAAGTACTTCTCGTCCCCAGGCGGCAACGCAGCCGTGACAGGGTGCCCGAGCGTCCAGCGCAATCCAAGTGAGGCTTCGTCAGGATAGGCCGCGGGTTGATACCAGCACTTCCGCTCGGGATGGCTCTGCTTCTCCTCGGCAGACCACACCGTCTTCGCCATGGCTTTCAGCGCAAGAATGCCCATATCCTTCTCCTGCGCACGCTTCAGAATCTGCGGGCCAAAGTTCGCCTGCGAGAAGAGCACATAGTTTACCGGGAAGAGCACCGTATCGAAGTGATAGCGGTCCATCGCTGCCAGCGCCGTCTCCGCCGAGTGCACTGAGAAGCCTATGTAGCGAATCTTCCCTTCCTTCTTCGCAGCTTCCATCGTCTCCATGGCGCCGCCGGGACCCAGGACCTGGTCCAGGTCAGTCATCTTCGTCAGCGCGTGAAACTGGTAGAGATCGATATGATCGGTCTTCAGCAGCCGCAGCGACTCTTCCAGCTGCTTGCGTGAATCATCCTTCGTGCGACCTTCAGTCTTGCAGGCGAGAAAGCAGTTCTTGCGATAGGGCGCGAGGGCCGACCCCAGACGCTCCTGCGCGTCGCCGTAACTGGGAGCGACATCGAAATAGTTCACGCCGCGGTCCACAGCCTCAGCCACAATATTGTTCGAGTGGCTGGTCTCCTCATGCATCACGACGATGCCGCCGAAACCGACGATCGAGAGATGCTCTCCCGTCTTGCCCAGAGGCCGGCGTGCAATCAGATTGTTCGGTGTTGCGGCGCTCGCGAACTTCGTACTGGCAGCAGCGGCGGCGGTAAGTGCGCTTTGTTTCAAAAAGTCACGGCGTTTCATCAGCGAACCTCGTCCATGGAATAGGTTACGATCGAGCCGACTTGCTGCAGCAATCTTCTCAGAAGCAGGCACACATGCGCAAAGTGGCGCCACACTCTGCCCGATGCATACGCGCAAACGCTATCATACTCGAGGAAATATGACAGCATGGTGGCGGGAGATCACCAGATCATCGCGATACAGTATCTCCATGACCCTGCACCACATCCTGCGCCGCCTCGCCCCTGCCCTGCTCCTCATCGCTCTCCCGGGACTGGCCACGCTCTCGGCCCAGACTCAACCGGATCCACCGCCAAAGACCGATGCTCCACCCCCCGCCAAGCCCATCCCGGCGACCCCAGCCCCGCTGCCCGCCGACGCCTCCGCCTCCGCCTCGCAGAGCATTCAGCTCAACGGCAAGACCCTCCACTACACCGTCACCGTGGGTACCATCCCCGTCAAGGACAAGAACGGCAAAACCGCCGGCGAGGTCGTTTACACCGCCTACACAGCAGACCCCGAGAAAGGCGCTGCGACTACTCCACGCCCCGTCACCTTCGCCTTCAACGGCGGCCCCGGCGCAGCCTCCGTCTATCTAAACCTCGGAGCCATCGGCCCCAAGCACGTCCTCTTTGGCAACGAGGGCGACAGTCCTTCCGATCCATCAACACTGCGCGACAACCCCGGCACCTGGCTCGACTTCACCGACCTTGTCTTCATCGATCCCATCGGCACCGGCTTCAGTCGTTCGCTCGTTGACGAGGCCGAGACTAAGAAACTCTTCTACGCGCCCACGCCGGATATCGAGTATCTTTCGCTCGTCGTCTACGACTGGCTGGTCAAAAACGACCGGCTCCTCGCAAAGAAATATCTCGTCGGCGAGAGCTACGGCGGCTATCGTGGCCCGCGCATCACCCACTACCTGCAGGCCCAGCTCGGCGTCGCCATGAACGGCGTGGTACTCGTCTCGCCCTATCTGAACCCAGGTCTTCAGGACTACCGGGACCTCTCTCCGCTCGCCTGGATGGTGACGCTGCCCTCGATCACCGCCGCCCATCTCGAGCGCGAGCACAAGCTGACCCTTGAAGCCATGACCGGCGTGATCGCCTACACACGCGGCGAGTACGCAACGGATCTGCTGAAAGGCCGGTCGGATCCGGCAGCGACGGATCGGCTGGTGAAGCGCGTTACCGAGTTGACCGGCCTCGATCCCACTTACGTCAAGTACGCCGGCGGCCGGCTCGAGATCGAATCCTATCTCCGCGAGGTCCATCGGAGCGAGGGCCGCATCGGCTCCATCTACGATTCGAACGTCACCGGATTCGACCCGTTCCCCTACTCCTCAGACCAGCGCAGTAATGATCCCATCCTCGAGAGCATCATCGCCCCCACGACAACCGCGATGGTGGACTTTGTGACGCACACGGTTGGCTGGAAGACGCAGAATCGCTACTACGCCCTCAGCGAAGACGTGAATCGGCAGTGGGATCGCTCGGGCGAGCTGCGCAAGGGCGCTGTAGAGGACCTCCGCCAGGCCGTGGCCGCGGATCCAAAGCTCCGCGTCTTGATCGTCCACGGCTGGAATGACCTCTCCTGCCCGTTCATGGGCTCCATCCTCACCGTCGACCAGATGCCCGTCATGGGCGACCCCGGCCGCGTGCAGGTGCGCGAATACGACGGCGGACATATGTTCTACAGCCGCCCCATAAGCCAGAGCCTGCTCCGCAAGGACGTTCTGGAAATGTATCAAAAGCACTAAATCAACCTCAGACGCGGGCGGGAAGTCGCCTTAACAGAGAATGTGTGTGGCTTGCACTGTTCCGTCATGAATCGCGCCTCTCTCGCTGTAATCCAATGCTCTGAACGGCGCACGCACACTTCGCAATCGAAAGGCTCTCATGCAGTACAAAACTCTTGGTAACACCGGCCTCCTTGTCTCGCAGATATGTCTCGGCACCATGACCTTCGCCGGCGGCGAAGGCATCTGGAAGGCTATCGCCAACGTCGATCAGAGCGGCGCCGACATCCTCATCAAGAACTCGATCCATGCGGGCGTCAACTTCATCGACACCGCCGATGTCTACTCCGACGGACTGGCCGAGACGATTCTCGGCCAATCGCTCAGGAACCTCAACATCTCCCGCAAAGATGTTGTGATTGCTACCAAGGCCTTCGGACGCGTGGGACCCGGACGAAACGATGTAGGAGCGTCACGCGGTCACCTCCTTGATGCTGTCGACGCGTCGCTGAAGCGGATCGGCACAGACTACATCGACCTTTACCAGATTCATGGCACGGACCTTGTAACCCCGATCGAGGAGACACTGCGTGCACTCGATACCCTCGTCAGCCAGGGAAAAGTGCGCTATATCGGAGTCTCCAACTGGCAGGCCTGGCGCATCATGAAGGCCGCTGGTATCTCCCAGTTGAAGAACCTCGCCAGCTTCGATACTTTGCAGGCCTACTACTCCATCGCCGGACGCGACCTCGAACGCGAGATCGTCCCGCTGCTCGAGGATCAGAAAATGGGTCTGCTGGTCTGGAGTCCGCTTGCCGGCGGCTTGCTCTCTGGCAAGTACACCCGCGATCACCAGAAGCCCGAAGACTCCCGCCGTTCCAGCTTCGACTTCCCTATCGTCGATAAGGAGCGAACCTGGAAGATCATGGACGTGCTCATTCCGCTCGCGAAGGCGCGCAACGTCTCGGCGGCGACCGTTTCACTGGCGTATGTGCTTTCAAAGCCGTTTGTCACGTCCGTGATCATCGGGGCGAAACGGCCTGACCAGCTGGCCGAGAATCTCGCAGCAGCAGATCTTGTGCTGAGTGAAGGGGAGCTCAAACAGCTCGATGAAGCGAGTGCCCTGCCGCCCGAGTATCCCGAGTGGATGATCCCGTTTCAAAACCGCAACCGGCTGGAAGATATCCCGCGCTTCTAGCCCTCCCGAAGGGAAGAGGCTTATCACCGATAAAGACCGATGACACCGATTCGAGCGGTGATCGTATCTGCAACTCCACGTTCAGATTGATCAGATTGGTGTTATCCGCAGGCATCGGCGTTAAGCCTCTCGCTTCTGACTACTTGGGTTGAGCCACGGTACGCAGGTAGGGCTTTACAGTTTTGAAGCCCTCAGGATACTTCGCGCGCGCCGCTTCATCCGAGACCGCACCACTGATGATGACGTCCTCGCCGTTCTTCCAGTTGACCGGGGTGGCGACCTGGTGCTTCGCCGTTAGCTGCAGCGAGTCGATCACGCGGATCACCTCGTCGAAGTTGCGGCCCGTCGAAGCAGGATAGTTGAGGCTCAGCTTTACCTTCTTATCCGGCCCGATCACAAACACCGACCGCACCGTCAACGTGTCCGACGCGTTGGGATGGATCATGCCGTAGAGGTTCGCAATCTTTCGGTCGGTATCGGCGATTAACGGGAAGTTGAGCGCCGTTCCTTGCGTCTCTTCAATATCTTTCGCCCACGGCTCGTGATTGTCGAGCTGATCGACGCTCAGGCCAAGCACCTTGACACCGCGCTCATCAAACTGCGGTTTCAGATAAGCCGTGTAGCCCAGTTCGGTCGTGCAGACAGGCGTGAAATTCTTCGGATGCGAGAACAAAACCGCCCAGTTGCCATCAATGTAATCGTAGAAGTGGATCTTGCCTTCTGTCGTTTCCGCCGTGAAATCAGGCGCGATATCGCCAAGCTGTAAAGACATGATGCCGTTCCTTTCCTGGTAAAAATGCTTTTGTTTGGTCTTGCTTTACCGACGAAGCGGCTTCGAGCTCAGTACCGCCACAGAATCTCCGTACGCTCAATATCGCGCGGGGCCGGACGGACAACATCGCAGACTCTGCATGGATTCTCCCACATATCTCCTGGAGTGGCTCTCCTGACGCCTTGTCGCCCTGTGCTCTGGCTTATGCTGTCGTACATCGTTTTCTTTGACGAAGACAACATACGCTCATTTGCCGCGGGTTACACCTGCAGGCGAATCGCTCTAACGATAAGATGCCATCAGCATGTCTAGCGAAGCAAACTCTATCGCAGCGAACTCTATCGCGGCCAATCTCGCCCAACTGCAGGATCAGATTGTCGAGGCGTGCCGGCGCGCCAATCGCATGGAAACGAACGTAGCGTTAATGGCGGTCAGCAAGGTTCATCCAGTCGAATCCCTGCTTGAGGCGTACGCCGCGGGCCAAAGGCTCTTTGGCGAAAATCGCGTTCAGGAGTTCCAGGAGAAGTCAGCTTCCCTGGCCGGCCTCAGTGATCTCGAGATGCACCTGATCGGTCCGCTGCAGTCGAATAAGACCGCGCGGGCGGCGGAGTTGTTTGCTGCCATCGATACTGTCGATTCCCTGAAGATCGCACAACGCCTCAACAGTGCAGCCCAGGCGCTTGGCAGGAAACTTCCCATCCTTATCGAGGTAAAGCTCAGCCACGAAGAGTCGAAACATGGCCTCGTGCCCGAAGACGTTCCCCCCTTACTCAACCAGCTGGTGACCCTGGAACAGCTCATCCCGAGTGGGCTGATGACGGTCCCACCATGGTCTGAGGATCCAGAGCCGTCCCGCCCGTACTTCCAGCAGCTTCGTAGATTGCGCGATGAGCAGCAGCGCCTCCATCCAACCCTCGTCCAGCTCTCCATGGGCATGTCGAATGACTTTGGCGTTGCCATCGAAGAGGGTAGCACCTGCGTTCGCGTAGGCACCGCCATCTTCGGGAAGCGCCCAACCCCGACAGCGTGACGGACAATTTCGTGCACGATACAGCGGACGGATGCCTTCTCGCTGTCCGCGTGCACCCGGGAGCCCGCAAGAATGCCACCGCCGGCGTTCACGCCGGGGTGCTCAAGATTTCGCTGACCACGCCTCCCGTAGACGGCCGCGCAAACGATGCGCTGATCGCCTTCCTTGCGGAGAAGCTGCGCCTGCCCAAAGCGCGTCTCGCCTTGCTCAGCGGAGCCATCAGCCGCACAAAGACTCTCCGCATCACTGGAAAGAGCGCCGCCGAAGTGCAGGCCATACTCAATCCGACGATCTCCTGTTAGGCAATACTTGGTAGAAGATCGACTTGTAAGCGGAATGCTCCCGGAACGCTTAGCAGGACGAACCCGCGACAGATGCACAGGCGAAGGATTACACTTCAGCCGTTGATGTCTGGCTCAGCGAGCCGTCGTCGACGTCACTCACTTGATGGTTCGTGAAAGGTCTGCACCCATGGCGACGATTCCGCAGGTCCATCCCGGCAAATACGGGTATCCGGTCGAGTTCAAAAAGCGGTACAGCAACTTCATCAACGGCCAGTGGACCAGCCCGGAGGCTGGCAACTACTTCGAAAACGTCTCACCGGTCACGGGCAAACCCTTCTGCGAGGTCCCGCGTTCAACCGCTGCGGATATTGAACGTGCGCTCGACGCTGCACACGCTGCGAAAAGCCTCTGGGGCACTACCTCCACCGCCGCCCGCGCCCGCATCCTCGAACAGATTGCCACGCGCATCGACCAGAATCTCGAACTGCTGGCGACCGTCGAAACATGGGACAACGGCAAGCCGATCCGCGAGACCACCGCCGCCGATATCCCGTTGGCTGCGGATCACTTCCGCTACTTCGCGGCGGCCATCCGTGCGCAGGAGGGCAGCATTGGACAGATCGACAACGATACCGTCGCGTATCACTATCACGAGCCGCTCGGCGTCATCGGACAGATCATCCCGTGGAACTTTCCCATCCTGATGGCAGCATGGAAGCTGGCGCCTGCCCTCGCGGCAGGCAACTGCGTCGTGTTGAAGCCGGCCGAGCAGACCCCCGTCTCGATCCTTGTTCTGATGGAGTTGATCGAAGACCTTCTCCCCCCAGGTGTGCTCAATATCGTCAACGGCTTTGGTCTTGAGGCGGGTAAGCCACTGGCATCAAACCCACGCGTCAACAAGGTCGCGTTTACGGGCGAGACCACGACCGGTCGCCTCATCATGCAGTATGCGTCCCAGAACATCATCCCGGTGACACTCGAGCTGGGCGGGAAATCGCCAAACATCTTCTTCGCCGACATCATGAGCGCGGACGATGCGCTCTTCGATAAGGCACTCGAAGGATTTGCGCTCTTCGCCTTCAACCAGGGCGAGGTCTGTACAGCGCCATCACGTGCGCTGATTCACGAATCGATCTACGAGGCATTTGTTGCTCGCGCGATTGCACGCGTCAACAAGATTAAACGCGGCAACCCGCTCGACCCCGCGACCATGATCGGCGCACAGGCATCGAGCGAGCAGCTTGAGAAGATCCTCTCGTACATCGACATCGGCAAGCAGGAGGGAGCGAGGGTGTTAACCGGCGGCCATCGCGCGATGCAGGAGGGCGATCTCGCAGAAGGCTACTACGTCGAGCCTACCGTCTTTGCAGGCAACAACAAGATGCGGATCTTTCAGGAGGAGATCTTTGGGCCCGTCCTCTCCGTTACCACCTTCAAGGACGACGACGATGCGCTCGCCATTGCGAACGACACACTCTACGGGCTCGGCTCAGGCGTTTGGACGCGCGACATCAACCGTGCCTATCGCTTCGGGCGAGGCATCCAGGCCGGCCGCGTGTGGACGAATTGTTATCACCTCTATCCGGCGGGCGCGGCCTTCGGTGGATACAAGGCCTCGGGCATTGGACGGGAAAACCACAAGATGATGCTCGATCACTATCAGCAGACGAAGAACCAGCTCATCAGCTACAGCCCGAATGCCATGGGTTTCTTCTAACGGTGGAGACCTCTGCCGAACACCAGGTACCTCCCGAGCAGATCCTTGCGACCGCCTCAGCGCGAGCCTTGATCGCCAGCCTCCAAGCTGAGCATGGCCCCCTGATCTTCCACCAATCAGGAGGCTGCTGCGATGGAAGCTCGCCCATGTGTTATCCGGTGGGCGACCTAATGATCGGCGATGTCGATGTGCTGCTCGGGACCATCGCGGACGCGCCTTTTTACATGAGCCAAAGCCAGTTCGCTTACTGGAAACACACCCAACTCACGCTCGACGTTGTACCGGGGCGCGGTGGCATGTTTTCCGTCGAAGGACCGCGTGGCCTCCGGTTCCTGATCCGATCGCGCGTCTTCACGAACGAGGAGATAGCGATCCTGAGCGCAACCGGGCGCATCTAGCAGACCACAAGTATGAAAAAAGCCGCGCATCGTGCGCGGCTTTTCTCCGGAAAGACAAGAGTCACTACCGAGCCGCCGCTTCGATCTCCGCCCATTCCGCGTCAGCCAACTTCACATCGGCTGCGGCGACATTCTCTTCCAGGTGCTCGAGCGACGACGTTCCCGGAATCGGCAAGATAACCGGCGAGCGATGCAGCAGCCACGCTAGGGATAGCTGGCTCACCGTAGCTTTGTGCTTCTTTGCGATCGCGTCGAGCTTGCCGCCTGACTGAGCCAGTTTACCTGCAGCGACAGGGAACCACGGAATGAATCCCAGGTTGTGCGTGGTGCAGTACTCCACAACATCCTCGTGCTCCCGGTCGCTGAGGTTGTACTTGTTCTGAACGCTGACGATATCAATTACCTTGCGCGCCTGTTCGATCTCAGGGGGCTTCACCTCGGACAACCCAACGTGCCGGATCTTGCCCTCCTGCTGCATCTTCGCAATCTCGCCGAGCGACTCTTCGACCGGAGTTTTGGGATCGATCCGGTGAAGCTGCCAGAGATCGATTCGTTCCAGCTTGAGATAGCGCAGGCTCATCTCCACCTGCTGACGTAGGTACTCCGGCCGGCCTACGGGAAGCCACTTATTCGGCCCCTGCCGCGTCAGCCCGCCCTTGGTCGCGATGACAACGCCGCCATCATAAGGCGCGAGCGCTTCGCCGATCAGCCGCTCACTTACTGCGGGTCCGTAGGCATCCGACGTGTCAATAAAATCGACCCCAAGCTCGACCGCGCGCTCCAGGACTTTCTTTGCCAGCTCCGCATCCTTCGGCTCGCCCCAGATACCCTCCCCGGTGATCCGCATTGCACCGAATCCTAATCGGTTTACCTCGAGATCGCCACCAAGTTTGAACGTTCCGCCTGCCTTTGCATTTGCTGTATGTGCCATTCCTATAAGATGCCTCCGCTGAGTGAAAGACGCATCGTCGCCCCTTCGGCAAGGACTTTGATACGATCGCGAATCCCGAGCCGCCCTGCTTCGACGGTGAGTCGCTCGACCGGCTCGTCCATCGGCTCGCGTCCCAGCCGAAAGGTGCCAAAATGCATGGGCACCATCCACCTCGCACCGCATTCGATGAAGCCTCGCACCGCCTCCTCGGGACTTGTATGTACGGCCCGGTAGGTGTCCGGAAAATAGGCGCCGATGGGCAGTAGGGCCACATCCGGCTTCAGGCGAACGCCAACCTCCGCAAATCCAGAGAAGTACGCCGTGTCTCCCGAGTGATAGATGGAGAGGCCTCCACCGGTAACGCAATAGCCGCCATAGCCACGGTGCGCGTCGCGGAACATCCTCGTTCCCCAGTGCTTGCAGGGCGTCATCGTCACGTTAAGCCCATGCACCTCAATGGACTCCCACCATTGCATCACATGAACCTTGCTGAAGCCCATCCATGCAACAAGATCTTCTACCCCGCGCGGAACAATTACCTCGGGAGCCATCTCCCGCAATCTGCGGGTAGCCCGCACCACCGCCCGAAGCGATGTCTTATCCAGGTGGTCCATGTGCGCATGGGTCAGCAGAATGACGTCAATCGGCGGCAAGTCCGCCACCAGCACGCCAGCACGCCGCTGCCGTCTTAACACCACCAGCCTCGTAGAAAAGACGGGGTCCACCAGGATGTTCTTTCCCGCGAGTTGAAGCAGAAACGATGAATGCCCAATAAACGTTACGCCCGCCTGATCGGTCTGAACAAGCTCCACTCTGCGCGGTTCCCCGGTGAGAGGCACCTCATGGCTTTCGCGCACCAACTTGACCAATTGCTCCAGCTTTTGCACGGCGAATGGCCTGTGCTTCCAAAGTCCTCGCCTCGCAGTTTTCTTATACATCATCAATCTCACCCGTGAATTGGATGTGCGCGATCGCGCCCATGCTTCAAACCTCGCTCCCACAGCCACCACTTGCATACTATCCGGCATCTATCTCTGCCAAGAGACCCATTATGTCAGCCTCCATGCCCCCTTCAAAGTCGACTTCTGACGAAAGTGCCGCGTTCGCCGCCCATCGTCGCCAGCAGCGGATCTGGAACTACGTCTCGCTGACGCCTGTGCACTCACTCTGGGACCTGGAAGGCATCCCTCTCCGCGTCCTCGCAAAGCGGACCATGAATGCTTTTCTGGACGACAACCTGCTTGGGCGCGCGGCAGAACTTGGCTACTACTTTCTATTCGCGCTCTTCCCGACCTTGGTAAGCGCCAGTTCTATTCTCGGGCTGGCCGCCAAATCCGCTGCCACCATCTACGTTCGCCTCCTTCATTACTTCGCGTTGATCATCCCGCCCTCGGCCTACAACATCGTCCTCGATACTTTTAATCAGACGACCGCATCGTCCACCAGCGGTAAACTCACCTTCGGCCTTGCCGCCGCTGTCTGGGCAGCGTCCGTCGGCTTCAGCGCGATTCAGGATTCGCTCAACATCGTGTACAAAGTCAAGGAGACGCGGCCCTACTGGAAGGTGCGCGGCGCGGCCATCCTCATCACGATCCTCCTGTCAGTGAATGTCACTCTGATTCTGGCTGCTCTATTGGGAGGCGACTTTCTTGTAGTGCTCGCCCATCACCACATCGTCAGCCAGGAGATCGCCATGCCAGTGGTTATCGTCGCGCGCGTTGCGGGCTGGACGATCGCCACCTTTCTGCTCGCCCTTCTGTTCTCGATCATCTATTACTGGGGGCCGGATGTAGTCAACAAAAAATGGCGCTGGTTTACGCCCGGCGCAGCAATCGGGATCGTCGGCTGGCTGCTTGCCTCGTTCGCTCTCCGTGTGTATCTCCACTTCTTCAATAATTACTCCGTCACCTATGGCTCGCTGGGAGCGGTGATCATTCTGCTGACGTGGTTCTACATCACCGGCCTGATGCTACTGCTGGGCGCCGAGATCAACAGCGAAATCGAGGCGTACGCGGCGGAACAACGGCTCGCGAACGCCAACCCGCAAACAATACCGGAGAAGCGTGAAGAGTCGTCTGTTCTGCCTGGCAAAGACAGCAGCCCGACTCACGCTGAGTCACTTTAAGCTGCAGACAAAATCAAGACACCCCAGGAAGTGCTGAGGCGATCAGCACTGATCCCAGCCATCCCAGGCAGCGGTAAAACTCGGCCCGCATCGCGACCTGTCCAGTTCGATTGCACGATTGTCCACTCTTCGGGCTCTGGTGATCACCCCGGAATGACCGCTGGCGACGTTGAGGTTCGGATCGGCTCTCTTGTGGAGAGTCATCTCGCAGGCATTTGCGTTTGTGGAACTCCTTCGCGATCTCACGCGCATCGTCGCAGTCCAGCAGTGCGTGAGCCTCAGCAGCCGTCTTCAGACGTGCTATCCGCGCCCTTTCAGGACCAAAGACTCTTGTGTCTAAAGGCACAAAGTCAAAGGGAGCCAGATCCGGCGTACATGTAAACATTTCGGAAGATCCGTCGCAAGTGCGTTCGCAGCAGGCATGTAGAAATCTTGTCTGGGGTATGTATTAACAAGGTGGCTTAATTTCGGTGGTTCTAAATGTGGAGAAGCGGCGACGCATTAGCGCCATCGTCTACTCATCACTCGGATGAGGCCATCCAGCATCGCCGTTCCGCTCGCTGCTACTGATTCAAACGCCTTGTGCAAAAGTCGTTCCAGTAAAGTTGCGGCGGGACCCATCGTCCCGCCTGTTCATCACCGAAGGAGACGGTCAGGTCTACTTTCGAACCTTGACCTTGAGAGGCTTCGGATCGTCGGCATCAGCATCGTCCTCTTCGTCGTCGTCTTCTTCCTCATCGTCTTCGTCATCGTCATCGTCATCATCTTCGAGGTCGTCGTCTTCCTCGTCGTCATCATCCTCATCGTCTTCAAGGTCGTCGTCATCCTTCGCCGAGCCGTCCTTGTCCTCGACGTCCTCATCCTCATCGTCATCGTCGAGCGGAGTCTTCGCGGCATGAAGGCGATCGCTACTCTCAACGTCTGCCAGGCTGGAGGTAAGGTCGTAGGCGGCGACCTGGGCGGCGCCTGGGATAAATGTGTCGTCGATTCGTTCCGTGATCTCTGCCGTCGTTACCATGATTGCTCTCCTGGGTTCAGTTTGCTTACTTGCGCTTTGGATGCACTCGTTCGGAAGAGGATAGCAAGACGCCGGTGGAAAATCATTCGTTTGTTCTTCACACTGCAGGTTTACGCCACCCATTCCGTTAAGATGTGGTCTCAGCGAACGGCTGCAGCTTTTCCGCATCTGGCGGCGGTGTCATCAGGCTTACAATCCCGAGACACAGGAGCGAGGCGAGCAGAGCCGGGAAGATGGCATCTCGCTCCGCCAGCATCACAGGAAGACGAGCATGGACAAATGCCGTATCCCAGAACACCGTCACCACCGTGCCCGCAGCAATCGAGGCTACGGCAGCCTCCGCGGTGGCACGCCTCCAGAAGAACGCAGCCAGGATCACGGGGGTCAGTGCGGCCGAGTAGATCGTGTACGCATAGAGCGACTTCTTCAGCACGGATTGAATGTGTTGCGCCTGGTACAACGCCCACAAGCCCAGCAGCACCACCATCAACCGGCTCACAATCAAGATCTTCTTATTCGAAGCTCCGGGAACCATGTAGCGGAGATAAATGTCGTTCACCAGATTGGTGGCCGGAGAAAAGAGCCAGTTGTTCGCAGTAGAGATAATCTTGGCGAAGATAGCTCCCATCAGCAGCGCTCCAAGCCATTGCATGGGAGCCGAACCGGAAAAGCCGTGCAGCCCCAGGTAGGCGAGAATCTCGCGCGGGCGCTCGTGCACTTCGCCCGCCGGAAAGAGGCTTGAACCAACGACGGCAAGGGCGACGATTACGGTCTCGAGGATGACAGTCCCGATGATCCAGCCGACCACCGCACGGGTTGCATCCTGCTCAGACTTGGCGGAGAAAAACTTTTGATACATCGATTGGTTGCCAAGCAGAAGGAGGCATGTGGGAAGGAAGAGTTCGAGACTCTGGATCAGAGAGAGATCGCCGAGCACCTGGAAGTGTGTCGCCGGAAGACTGGCATGGACTGCTGCCCATCCTCCGGCGCGATGGATCAGCACGGGAAGCGCGGCAACCATGGTGAACGTGGCGAGCAGGCCAATTGCGACATCCATGTAGGCCACCGAGGCCATACCCGCAATGGCCGTGAAGACGATGACAAAGGCAGCAAGGATAAACTGTCCGAGCACCGGCGTGATGACGCTCGGGAAAATGAGATGAAGGATGTCGCCGCCACCAACAAACTGGTAGCTGGTCACTGCTGTGTAGGTGAAGAGAATGGCGACGACGCCAAGCACACGCGCCGTTTGGTTATACCGGGCTTCGAGCAGGTCGGGGATCGTGAATTGTGCGAACTTGCGGGCGCGGGGAGCAATAAAGTAGATCAGCAGCAGCCCGGCCCAGCCACCGCCGCCCTGCCAAAGGGCGGCAAATCCATGACGGTAGGCATTCTCCGCGCCGCCCAGTAGCGAGCCAGAGCCGATCCAACTCGACAGCAGCGTGAAGACGAGCACGAATGCAGGCAGCGATCGGCCGGCTACCAGGTAATCGGCCTTGGTCTTTACCGCGCCGAGACGCGTAAGCGAGACAGTCAGGAGGGTGACGACGATGACGGCGAGAACGGCGGCGTAAAGATTCATGCTGTGTGGGGATTGTAGAACAGGGCCTGCATGCACAAAGTCGCGGCAGGCCACTCGCTATGCAAAGGACGCCAGCTATTCCGGATCATGCCAGCTTACGACTTCAGCGGCCATGCAACTTGACCGCCGCGGTGGTAGGCCAGGTTGCCGATGTGCCCGGCGCGTGCCGCGGAGACCCCGGCCTCGACGGGCGCATTGGGTTCCCTGCGGCTCTTGATGCACTCGAAGAAGTTCTCCATGTGTGAGATTGTTCCATCGCGGAAGCTCCGTTCGGACAAGACAGGATTCTGATCCTCCTTGACGCCCTCGCGGTGAAGGCTCAACCCATTGCGGGTGAGCTTCAACGTTGCCTCTGTCCCGCGGAACTCCAGGCCACCGTCGTCGATCGAGGAGCTCATCATCCCTTCGTACACCACATCGAAGCCGGGATATCGGAACGCAGCCTGCAAGGTGTCGGGACACTCCCATTGCTCGAAGACATACCGGTCCCCCAGCATCTGCGCCAGCACCGGCTGGTCGGACTTCATCGCCCAGTGAACCACATCGATCCAATGCGCGAACAGATCCGTCATCGCGCCTCCGCCAAAGCTCCAGTACCATCGCCAGTGACTATATTTTTCAACACTGAACGGCTGGTCTGGAGCCGAGCCGAGCCAGCGTTTCCAATCGAGCTGCGCTACGTCCATCGGCTTCGGCGTCCAGTTCAGACTGTAGTTCTGCCACCAGTAGGTTCTCACCTGGGTCACGCGCCCGAGGCTGCCGCCCTGGATCAGATCCACTGCATTGCGAAAATGGCTCCAGCTGCGCTGCTGCATGCCACACTGCAGAATCTGCTTGCTCGAGCGGACCGCATGGATCAGCGGCGCGCCTTCCTCAAGCGTGTGGGTGACCGGCTTTTCGAGATACACATCCTTGCCAGCCGCGATCGCATCCATCGCAACCCGAACATGCCAGTGATCGGGAGTCGCGATTATCACGGCATCGATATCTTTCACATCGAGTACCTCGCGATAATCGACGTGAGTCGTGGCGAGACCGTTCGAACGCGCCTTCACGGCGTCACAGTGCGGTGCATACACATCGCTCACGGCGACAATCTCGTAAGCACCCAGCCGGTCGGCGGCATCGAGCAGGTTTCGCATCCGCCCTCCCGCTCCAACGACACCGACGCGCAGCGTATTGTTTGCACCAAATGCTCTTGTGGACGCGAGGGCTGTCAGTCCGCTCCCAATGATGAAGCCGCGGCGACCGGGTTGATAGGACATGGCACTCCTGTACGTTTCTTCCCGATGATAGTAGCAGTGAGCCGCCGTAGATGCAGTCCAATCCTCTCAATATCTCGCAACAGGCTGAACCACCTTCCCGCTGAGGTTGTCCTATTCACCGATCTTCACACCGGTCGACAATCCGGCCCATCGGTGACGTTGACCGAGCCGCGGCGCGTACCGGTTGCGTGTAGCCGCACGTCACCGGAGGTGCCTATAGCGATGACGGTGCCATCGTCCGCCTTCCACTGGACCGGCAACGCGCCTTCCTCTTTTTTGAGTAGCCTGCCCATACAAAATTGGACCGACAGTCTTACCCGGCAGCAGCGTTGGAATCTTGCGCGGTACATCGAACCAGCAAATCCGCGCATAGGAGGTCCGGTAGCCGTTGGTTGCGAGCACTTCGGCTTATTGGATTCAGCCGGGAAGCTAGTGCCGGGACTTGGCGGCGTCACCCCGTTCCCACGGACGCGGCGTCACGGGATCGTCCTGCCATCGCTGTCGCCGGCCGACGACAAACATTACCAGCCCGAAGGCGAACATGATCAGACCCCACGTGAGGTTCAGGTTGACACCCATCGACTTCTCATACACGGCGGCGCTCCCGCGCGTGAAGAAACCGTAGACGGACAAAATGCCTCCCGTAATCAGGAAAAGCAGGCCCAGCGGAATGCGAATATCGAGTCCCATGGTTCCCTCGTGATCGTACTTAGGCAAAGACCAGGTTAAGGACAACCAGCAGCGCGAGAACCACACCGGCGAGCGCCGCCGGCTTTTGATACCAGCTCAGGTGAGTCTCTACTGGCCGAGGCGTCAGGGAGTAGACCAGCCCGACCAGTTGCGCCTCCGGTGTAGGCTCCGTAAACAGGCTCACCGCGATCGTGACCACAAAGTTGATCGAAAACGCAAAGATCGCCGTCCAGAAATTCTGCGCCATGTCGCTGGGATAATGGTGCACGATCGTGATCCAGCCACCATGAATCCCGGGAAGCGCATCTGCCGGAATCGTAAGGCCATGATGGAGCAGCGCGGCGAATGTCCCAGCAAGCAGACCCGTGAAGGCCGCGTGCCCGGTCGTCCGCTTCCAGAACATGCCTAGCAAAAATGTAGCGAACAGCGGCGCATTCACGATGGAGAAAACCAGCTGCAGCGCATCCATGATGTTGTTGAAATTGGTCACAGCGTACGCCGCCGCAATTGACAGGACAACACCGCCAACCGTCGCCATGCGACCCATCCAGAGGTAATGCGCGTCCGTGCCTCGCTTGTTGATGTACGCCTGATAGATGTCGTACGTCCACACTGTATTAAAGGCTGTTACGTTGCCAGCCATTCCCGACATGAAGCTTGCCAGCAAAGCCGTCAGCCCCAGACCGAGTATCCCGGTAGGAAAGAAATGAAGCAGCATCACTGGGATGGCAAGGTCATAGTTATAGACCGGGTTGCCGTTCGAGTCGACGACAACCGCGCCGCTGAGCGGGTCCGTCTTCTGCGGAATAATTCCGTGCGGATGCTGCTCGTCGAGCGGCAGTGCATCGCCCCCGTCCTTCTGGGTGGCGCCACTCTGCGTGATCGCAGCCGTAGGGCTTTGTGCCTGGATCGCCGCTCTGCCACGGACTGCGGCCGCCGTCGGCGCACCCATGTGCGCCGTGACCGAGACCGCAATCAATCCCGGCAGAATCACCAGAAATGGAAAAAACATCTTGGGGATAGCGGCTATCAGAGGAACCCGGCGCGCTGAAACTTCGGAGTCCGCTGCCATGGCCCGCTGGATAACCAGAAAGTCGGTGCACCAGTAGCCAAAACTCAAGACAAAACCCAATCCCATCGCCAGCCCGACCCACTCGACTCCAAGGGTGTTGGTCGACGCATGGGCCAGACCGCGCCAGGAGTGCGTCATGGTACCCGGCAGCGTATGCTTGATTCCCTGCCAGCCACCGACGTTGCGGAGTCCGATCCACACCAGCGGAGCGAAGCCCGCAACGATCAGGAAGAACTGCAGGACTTCGTTATAGATGGCGCTCGTCAGGCCGCCCAGGAAAATGTAACCAAGCACGATCAGCCCCGAGAGCAAAATCGATACGTGGAAGATGTACGGGTCCGGAATGATGCCGTGAAATAGCCCGAGCGTCTGGATCAGCAGCGCCATCGCATACATTGAGATGCCCGAGCTGAGCACCGTCATGATGGCAAACGAAAAAGCGTTCAGAGCGCGAGTCTTCTCGTCGAACCGCATCCGAAGGAACTCGGGGACAGAGCGTGCCTTCGACCCGTAGTAGAACGGCATCATGAAGATGCCGACGAAGACCATCGCCGGGATCGCACCGATCCAGTAAAACTGGCTGGTGATAATCCCGTACTTCGCTCCGGAAGCACCCATCCCGATCACCTCCTGGGCGCCCAGGTTGGCCGAAATGAACGCCAGCCCGCAGACCCAGGCCGGAATCGAGCGGCCCGCCAGGAAGAAATCGTTACTAGTCCGCATATACCGCTTCAGGGCAAAGCCGATTCCTAGAACGAAGACGAAGTAGACCAGCATGATCAGCCAGTCAATAATGGTCAGATTCACGATTCCCTTGTCTGCAAAGTGCAGGCTGCTTTGGTTGACGGATAGGGCCAAATGTAACCGGTCTCGCAGGTGAATGTCCAGCGGAACAATAGAAACGGCACTTCATGTGACTTCGACACATCGCCTCGATTCGAGCCAGAGACCGATCCAAAGTTGTTCCGCGAGATATCCGTTTTCTGCATCCTACGAGAAAGCGGGAAAAGGTAACACGTCCACGTGAGCGAGCAACGGCCTTTTTTCTCTGACCTGGTACGCGAGCACTTCGCGGCCACGACATAACGCTGGCCGGAACTGAAGATGGTGCTGACGACCGATGACCCCAGTTCTCCTCCTTATTGACGACAATGCCGTGCAGGCTGCAACCCGGCAGGCGATCCTGCGAAAAGCTGGATACTTCGTCATCGCCGCGCTCAATCCTGAGCGTGCTCTCGACCAGATTCAACGGACGGGATACCAGGAAGAGATTCGGCTGGTCATCACCGACCACTTTATGCCCGGTATGACCGGATCCGAGTTCGTCCGGGGGCTACGCCGAACCCATCCAAAGCTGCCGGTCATGGTCATCAGCGGCATGGAAGAGGCCGAAGACGAGTACGAGGGCCTGAACGTTCGCTTTCGCCTGAAGCCGCTCTTACCGGAAGATCTACTGTCCTCCGTTCGCGAGCTTCTCAAACAAGGCTCCTAAATCCTTCTTAGAACCTGCAAGACCGTCATCTCGACCGGCGCTGCGTATCTTTATCGCGCCGCGCTCTGGAGAGACCCCTGCATTTCGCTCTTGTTCTTGCCCTTTGCTTAGCTGAGATATCTCACCTCTGGACAGGTTCTTAGTAGCGCGTATTTTGCAGTCATTAACTTCCATCTCCTCATAGATTTTTCGTGCGGTAAACGGAGACGCATTGCCGTTGTCACCTCCCCCTGCGAGAATGAAGAGAGCGACTATGCAAACGCATCCCATGCCGGAGTTTGGCAGCTTCTCTCTGCTGCTCGCCCTTACGCTTAGCGCCTATACGCTGGTCGCCGGTGCCCTCGCCCTGTGGCGTCCCTCCACCAGCGCTGCGAATGACACCTCGAGCCGGCTTGGAGAGACTGCCCGGCGCGCGGGAATGTCCAGCTTCCTCGTTCTCACCTGCGCCGCCTTTGCGCTCGTCTGGGCAGCCTTCACCAACGACTACTCCGTTTCCTATATCCTGCACCACACCAACCGCGCCCTTCCAGGAGCCTACAAGTTCGCCGCCCTGTGGTCCGGTCAGGAAGGCTCCCTCCTGCTCTGGGCGTTTCTCCTCAGCGCCTACGGCTTCATCCTCCGCGCCCGTCACCGGGTCGACGTTCGCCTGTCTGCCTTTGCTTCGACGATCCTCGCTGGCATACAAGTCTTCTTCCTCCTCTTGCTGAACTTCGCCGCCCCGCCCTTCGCCATCCAGCCCGGCCCCAGGGCGCTCGACGGCTTCGGCCTGAACCCCCTCCTCCAGTATCCCGAGATGGTCATCCATCCGCCCATGCTCTACCTCGGGTACGTGGGCTTCTCGGTCCCCTTCGCCTTCGCCCTCGGCGCTTTGATGATGCGCTATCCCGGCGAGAAGTGGATCCACATCACCCGCCGCTGGACCATGGTCACCTGGCTCTTTCTTACCTGCGGCATCTTCCTCGGCGCCCACTGGGCCTATTCGGTCCTCGGCTGGGGTGGCTACTGGGGCTGGGACCCCGTCGAAAACGCCTCGCTGATGCCGTGGCTCACCGGCACCGCCTTCCTCCACTCCGTCATGATGCAGGAGAAGCGCGGCATGATGAAGTCCTGGAATGTCTGGCTCATCTTCTCCACCTTTATGCTGACAATCCTCGGCACACTGCTTACCCGCTCCGGTGTCGTCAGCTCCGTCCACGCTTTCGCCCAATCCTCCATCGGCGAGTGGTTCTACGGCTTCATCCTGCTCGTCTTCGGCGTCTGTCTCTTCACCTTCTTCAAGCAGCGGGACCATCTCAAGTCCGAGAACAAGCTCGAATCCCTTGTCTCCCGTGAATCCAGCTTCCTCTTCAACAATCTCGTCCTGCTCGCCGCCTGCTTCACGGTCCTCTGGGGCACTCTCTTTCCCGTCCTCTCCGAATACGTTCAGGGTTCGAAGGTTACCGTCGGCGCTCCCTTCTACAACCGCGTCAATATTCCCGTCGGGCTGTTTTTACTTTTCCTTACCGGCATCGGCCCTCTGCTCGCCTGGCGCTCCACCTCCATCCGTTCGATCCGCAAGAACTTCGTCCTACCCGGCATCGCCTTCTTCGTCACCTTAGCTTTGCTCCTGATATTTGTAGACCAGCCATGGCGTGACGGCGACGACATGCAGGCCACCATCTTCTCGCTCATGGCCTTCTCGCTCGCGGCCTGTGTCATCACGGCGATCTCGGCCGAGTTCCTCCGCGGAGCCAACGTCCTGCGCACCCAAACCGGCAAGAATCTCGCCGCCTCGACCCTGCTCCTCATCCGCCGCAACACCCGCCGCTATGGCGGCTACATCGTCCACTTCGGCATTGTCGTCATGTTCATCGGGATCGCCGGCGGCGCCTTCAACCAGGCGAAGGAGCAGGAGATGGGTTTTGGCGACACCCTCAAGCTCGGCCCCTACCGCCTCGTCTGCCAGTCCTTTACCCAGGATTCAAACGCCAACTTCGACACCGAATACGCCCTCCTCGACGTTTACAAAGGTTCGAATCCAAAGAAGATCATCCAGCTCGCCCCTGAAAAGCGCTTCTATCACGCCAGCCAGACCTACGCGACCATGGTCGCCAACCGGTCTACCTTGCAGAATGATCTATACGTGATCTACGAGGGCAAGAACCCCGACACCGACAAGCCCATCATCAAGGTTTTCGTCAACCCGCTCATTGCCTGGATCTGGATCGGTGTTGGCATCGTCGTCCTCGGCACCTTCGTCGCACTCGCTCCCAACCTCGCGAGATTCCCGGCCCCGAACGCGCCCGCCCGCGTCGTCCTCGATCTTCCTAAGGGTGCCATTCCCGAAGCCGAGGTCCACCATGCTTGACCTGCGACAGGATAGGGTTCGTCATCTGGACCGAAGCGAAGCGAAGTGGAGCGACCGCCGTATTTCGTCCCGCGGCGCCATAAAAGCCCGAGGACGTCGCCTCCTCCAAACCGTCGCTATCACCTGCCTGATGATCCTCATGCTTGGCGCAAGCGACCCCTCGTCGAACCGCTTCAGCAAGATCGGTCACCAGATGATCTGCCCGTGCGGCTGCACTCAGGTTCTGCTCGAATGCAACCACGTCGGCTGCCCGGACTCGGACCGCATGATCGGCGAACTGCGCGCCCAGATGTCCTCAGGCGGCACCGACACCTCTATCCTGAACTGGTTCGCCGCCAAGTACGGGGCCACCGTGCTCGCCGCGCCCATTCGCGGCGGCTTCGACAACGTTGCCTGGATCGCCCCGTTTGCCGTCTTCTTTCTCGCCACCATCGGGACAGCCTTCATCATCCGCATCTGGAAGCTTCGCAGCTCGCCGGTCCAGCCCCTCACGGCCACAGGTCCCGGCAATCCTGAAGCCACCGCCCTCCGCGACCGCATCCGCCGCGAAACCCAGTACTAGCAATCAACGACTGATAACTAATAACTGACAACTCTATGGGTATCCTCGCCGGCGCACTCCTCACCCTCGCCCTCTTCATCTATATTTTCTTCCCCGAGAAGAATCCCTTCCGCCAGCGTGACAAGACCCGCGTCGACTATCTCCGCGAACGCAAGGACGTCATCTACGAGAACCTCCGCGATCTCAACTTCGAGTTCCTCGCCGGCAAATATCCCGAGCAGGACTACGCCGACCAGCGCGCCGGCCTTGAAGAAGAAGCCGCCACCGTCATCGCAGAGATGGACGTTCTCGATTCCCGCGGCATCACCGGCCGTCCGAAAGCATCGGTGGACCACCCCCAAAACCTGTCATCCTGAACACAGCCGAAGGACCTGCATTCGCACCTGCACTTACTCACCTCAACGTGCCCTAAAACCTGTCATCCTGAACACAGCCGAAGGACCTGCATCTGCACTTGCCGGTGCTTTCTCAGTTGCGCTTGCATTTGCCTTCGCCTTTCCCGACCTCACAAAAACTTTGTCATCCTGAGCGCAGCCGAAGGACCTGCATTGGCACTCGCTCCTACTCGCCCATCCATCCAGACAGGTCACGAAGTTCGGCTCACCGCACGTGCAAACTCCGCGCGATCTCCCTACAGTAAACTTAAGCCGTGACCTCTCGACGCTCTGCCGCACTCACCACCGCGCTCCTCCTCGCCCTCTCGACCGCCGCCCTCGCCGCGTCCATCACCGGCACCGTCACCAACAAGACCATCAACAAACCCGCCGGCGGCGATGACGTCGTTCTGATCAAGCTGGCTCAGGGCATGCAGGAGTCCACGCGCACCAAGACCGACGCCCGCGGTCGCTTCACCCTCGACGTCCCCGACGAAGGCATTCACCTCGTCCGCGTCACCCACGATAAAGCGAATTACTTCCGCCCTGCACCTCCCGGCACGCAGTCGGTCGAGATCGACGTCTACAACGCCGCCACCCACGTCACCGGCGTCACCGGCGAGGCGGACGTCATGCGCATCCAGTCCGACCCCGGCGGCTCCGGCCTGCGCGTTGTCGAGAACTTCTTCGTGAAGAACGATTCCAGCCCGCCGATGACCCAGTTTTCGGATCGTCCCTTCGAGTTCTATCTTCCCGCTGGCGCTATCGTCGAAGGCTCCGCCGCACTCGCCCCGGGCGGCATGCCGGTGCAGGCCGTGCCCGCCCCCCTCGGCGACGCTCCCAACCACTACGCCTTCGCCTTCCCCATCCGCCCCGGCGAGACCCGCTTCCAGATCACCTACAAACTCGCTTACAGTGGCAGCTTCAAGTTCGCGCCGCGGCTCGTGATGCCGACCGATACCGTTGCCATCATGATGCCGAAGAGCATGAAGTTCGCGGCCGGCCCATCCACACCGTACTCAGCCGTCACCGAAGAGGTCAGCGCACAGACCTACGTCGCCCGCAGCGTCGTCCCCTCGCAGCCCATGGACTTCACCGTCTCGGGCGAGGGCCAGATGCCGCGCGACCCAGCCGCGGGAGCCACCGGCCAGCCAGGCAGCCCGGCCGGCGGTGCGGCAGGCGCAAGCCCAGCCGACGCCAACACCCAGCCCACGCCGGGCACCGCAGCAACCGACACCCGGCCCGGCGGCGGCCTCGGCAACCCCATCGATCCCGAAGGCACTAACGACCCCTGGGCCAAGTATAAATGGTGGATTCTCGGCGGCCTCGGCCTCGCCCTCGCCGCCGGTGCCGGCATCCTGCTGAAGGGTTCTGCACCGCGATCCGGCCTCACGGCCACACCCGCCGCAGCCCCCTCGGCTGCGAACATCGCCGCCCCCACCCTCCTCCATGCCCTCAAGGAAGAACTCTTCGCTGTCGAAACCGACCGGCTCACCGGCAAGCTGACCGACCCGCAGTATCTCGAGATCAAGCAGGCCCTGGAGGTCGTCCTCCGCCGCGCCCTCTCCCGCATCGATGGAGCCGGTGCCGCGTCTAATCATCAGGTTCCCGCTGCGCTGACGGAGCCTGAGAACGGATAACGCTGTATGAACACCTTTAAATCGACCCTGCTGCTCGTCACCCTCACCGTCTTCCTCCTCTTTGTGGGCGACCGCGTCGGTGGCCAGAATGGAATGCTGCTCGCGCTTGTACTTTCGGTTGCCTTCAACTTCGGCAGCTACTTCTACTCCGATAAGCTCGCGCTCGCCATGTACCGCGCCCAGCCCGTCACCCGCGCCGAACTTCCCCGCGCGTACGAAGTGGTCGAACGTCTTACGGCAAAGCAGGGTCTCCCCATGCCGAAGATCTACGTGCTCCCCACGGAGTCACCCAACGCCTTCGCCACCGGCCGCAACCCGCAGCACGCGTCGGTCGCCGTCACCCGCGGCATCCTCGATCTGCTCGATAACGAAGAGCTCGAAGGTGTGCTCGCCCATGAACTCGGCCACGTTAAAAATCGCGACATCCTCACCAGCTCCATCGCCGCCACCCTCGCCGGAGCCATCACCATGGTCGCCCGCATGGGCTATTTCGCCTCCCTCTTCGGCGGGTATGGCGGCGGCCGCGACAGCCGCGAGCGCGGCGGCGGCATGAGCGGCCTCTTCATGATCATTCTCGCGCCCATCGCCGCCTCCCTCATCCAGTTCGCCATCTCCCGTTCCCGCGAGTATGAAGCCGATGCTACCGGAGCCGCCGTCACCGGCAACCCCTACGCCCTCGCCCGCGCCCTCCAGAAGCTCGACAACTACTCCCGCCGCATCCCCATGAACGCCTCGCCATCGACCGCGCACCTCTTCATCGTCGCCCCCCTGCTCGGCAGCGGCGGCTTCGGCAGTCTCTTCTCCACGCACCCGCCCATCAAGGAACGCATCACCCGCCTCATCGGCCGCGACCACGTCTAAGCGCCTGTCTAAATCTAGACTTATACCCTGCGCGGGCGGCGGTCAAGTCATTACGCGTATATGTATCGTGCCGGAACAAACTTTTGAGACCTCCCGCTGGTCGGCAAAACTCATCACACGAACTGTCTTCCTTTCATCTCCATCGTAAATCTGTCATTCTGAGCGCAGTCTCTCGCAACCGCGTCGCGAGAGACGCAGTCGAAGATCCGCGTTGGCCCTTGCCCTTGAATCCGTCCCGTTCCCCCCTCGCTCCGCTACACTCAGGCATGACCTTCGCCCTCCGCGCAATCCGCCTTCTCACCATGGTCGCCTGGGTCGGCGGCCTGCTCTTCTTTGCGTTCGTGCTCGCACCAGTAGCCTTTCATGTCCTCCCCAGCACCCACCAGGCCGGCCTTGTAGTCGGCGGCACGCTCGTGATGCTGCACCGTATCGGTGCCGTCTGCGGGACGCTCTTCCTCATCGCCACTGGGATCTTCTGGAGCGACCGCACCGTACCCGGTCGGCGGCTCTATGCCGTCGAGATGGCGCTGGCCATCCTCATGCTCGCCATCACAGCCTATCTCCAGGTCAGCGTCCTGCCCGCAATGGAACGGGACCGCGCACAGGCAGGCGGTGATATCGACGCCGCACCCCGTACAGATCCAGCGCGTCTTGCCTTCGAGCGCCTCCATCCTCTCTCCGAACGATTGGAAGGTGCAGCTCTCTTCGCTGGTCTCGGCATCGTCCTCCTGATAGCCGCCGAATCCACCGCCAGAGCCGTGCATTCCTGACACCCGGATCGCAGCCCCGGAATCTCTTGTCAAGCCCCCATGCGCACAAAACCCGCGCCAGTCCTGCTTACATGCATTGTCATAGTAGTTTCCATGAACTCGCTATAATTAAAGGAGGGATCGGCCGGCTTCTCGTCTTGGAGCCAGTGGGAATCTGCCTCTCTCTTTCACAAGCGCGCCCAGACGAGCGCGTCCGAACAAGAGCGCGCTGACATACAGATGACATACACAAAGCTCCATCCCACTCCGGGCTCGTCTCCATCTACTGTACGCTGGATCGGTACAAGCCCAGTGTTTTGAATACTTTGGCGCTAAAGTATCTGGAATGAATACTTTGCCGGAACATAGCAGGCTAAGTCTATTAGAATGTATGGCTTGGACTACACGAGAAGAACGCACTCTGAACCTTGCTCACCGGGAATTGCCCTATGAGCAGCAGCTTCTGGCTCAGCCTCGCGCTCGGGCTCGGCGCCGGTCTCGCCGATCTCGTGGGCGGTCTACTGCTCGTCCGGAGATCCCCGTCCGCCCGCGCACTCCGCTACTTTGTCGCTGTGGGCTCAGGCTTCATGCTCGCGGCAGCCATTCTCGAAATGGTTCCCGAAGGCATGCGCGTCAATCCAAAAGCTGCGCCTGCGCTTATCCTGCTCGGCTACTGCGGCGTACATCTGCTTGAGCACACGCTGGTGCCGCACTTCCACTTCGGCGAGGAGACGCACCATCACGAGTTCCTGTCGGCGAAGACCAGCTACTCGGTCCTGCTCGGCCTTGCCACCCACACCTTCTTCGACGGCATCGCCATCGGCTCCGGTTTCGTGCTTTCGCACTGGCTCGGCTGGATCATCTTTATCGCCGTCTTCCTCCACAAGATTCCCGAGGGATTTACCGTGGCCAGCGTCATGCTCGCCGGCGGCCAGAGCAGGCGCGCCGCCCTCAACTCCGCATTGTTCCTGGGTGCGACCACAGTCTTGGGCGTTCTCGTCATCAGTCTCGCGCCCCGCCTGGTGTGGATCGGTCTTCCGCTCTCCGCCGGTGTCACCATCTATGTCGCGGCAACCGATCTCGTTCCCGAGGTCAACCGCGAACCCGGAGTCCGGATGGCCCTTGTCTTCTTCGCCGGGGTCGTCATCTTCTTTTTGTTACGCCTCCTGGCGCCTGCCGTCTAGTCTAGACAGATCGATCGTTCTACTGGACCGTCAGCTGGACCGTCACTGTATGCAGGAGGACCGTTCCCGCCGGACTTGTAGCCGTCGCCGATACCAGAATCGGATAGCTCGCACCGGCCGCAGCGGAGTTCGCCGTGGACGCCGCGATCCGGGCTCCGCACCCCGCAAGCAGCACCAGGCAGGCGGCGCAGAGCAGGCCCGCAAGCGCCTGTCGTCGTCGGTGCGTGAGACTCAGCAAAGGGAGCAGAAGAAGACCTACCGCCACGAACGGTCGAGATGAACCTTCCGCTATCGCGTGGCCTGCAGTTGCAGCACGAGCCTTCGGCGTCTGGATCACGAGCGTGAACGCCGTTATCGCACCCCCCGGCGGCAGATAGGTAGGACTGAAGCTTGCACTCATCCCGATCGGAAGTGTCGACGCAGCAAGCGTGATGGGACTTGCCGATCCCGCACCTTCCATCTGCACGGTAAATGAGAAGGTGGCGACGCTCCCTGCGACGACCGTCTGGCTCGTCGTGCCGGTTGCCGCTAGGGCAAAGTCGCCCGGGATCCCCGGCGCAACGACAAGCGTCTGCGCAGCGGCTGTGCTCGCCAGGAAGTTTACGTCGCCGCCGTAGACGCCGCTCAACACATGGGAGCCATCGCCGAGTGCCTTCGTACTATAGCTGACGTTCGCGGCCGGCGAGAGCGAAAGGTCCGCCAGCGGCGTGGCCCCGTCGAGCAGCGTGACGCTTCCCGTCGGCGTCCCGCTCGTTGTACTCGCGACGTGCATCGCGAGCGTCACCGCCTGACCCGAGACCATGCTCGACGAAACAGCCGACAAGATAGCCACGCTCGGAGCCTTGTTGATGGTCAGTGTGGGCCCTCCGAGAATCCCTGAGAGGAGCGCGCCCAGAAGATAGTTTCCCGCTGCCGGCCCGCTCAGGCCAGTAGCAATGGGGTAAGTTCCAACGGGAGACAGAGCCGCCGCACCCGTCGAAAGCACCAGCGCGACCTGACCCTGATCCTGTGCCAGGATACCGCCCAGCGTTCCGGTCAGCGGAGGAATCGGCTGCCCGTAGAGGATGCTGACGGAACTGGCGGAGGCCGTAAGCGGCGCGGCAGCGATCGTCAGGAGAGTCGTCGTGCTCTGCGCCGCAGCATGCGTCAGATCACCGCTGTACAGGCAAACAATAGAGTGCGTTCCTACAGCGAGCGTTCCGACTCCAAGGCGTGCGCTGTTCCCCGCAAGAGTTGCCGACCCTAGCGGTTTTACTCCGGAGACGGTGCTGTCGAGAAAGGTAATCTGGCCCCGTTGCTGGTGTGCTGGTCGCCGGGCCGCTGGTGGTCAGTGTGGCCGCCATCACACCTGAGCCATAGTCGAGCATCGAAGGGGTGGCAATCGTCAGCGTTCCCGGCGTCAGGACACTCAGCCCCACTACCGTGGCGATCGTTGTATCGACGGCAATCTGCCGTATGCGGCCGTTCCCGGTATCCGCAATCGTCACCAGGCCGGCTGGTGAGAGCGTCGTTCCGCGAGGCGTATCGAGGCTGGCCGCAGCAGCAGTGCCTCCATCGCCCGACGCCGCCTGCGTCCCATCGCCGGCTATCGTCATGATCGTTCCTTGGGGCGTAATGCGCCGGATGCGCTGGTTGTTGGAGTCGGCGACATCGATGTTCCCCACGCTGTCAACCGACAGGCCACGCGGAAACGCCAACGCCGCACCCGTCGCCGCCGATGCACTGCCGCCCGTAAAGCCAGCAGATCCTGTTCCGGCCAAGGTGGAGATCAACCCTGTCGCTGCGTTCACCATGCGAACGCGGTGATTGTGCGTATCCGCAAGATAGAGGTTTCCAGCTGTATCGACCGCAAGTCCACCGGGTGAATCGATCGAAGCAGCCGTGGCCAGACCGCCGTCACCCGAAAACTGCTGAAGTCCGTTCCCCGCAACCGTGACGATCACACCGGAGGTCGCATCGACTCTACGAATACGATGGTTCTCCGTGTCGGCGATGTAGAGATTGCCCCGCGTATCCAGTGCAAGCGCCGTAGGCAGGTCGAGACTGGCTTGAACAGCAGGGCCGCCATCGCCCGAGAAGCCCCGGCGACCGCCGCCTGCGATCGTCGTAATAAGGCCCGTCGCTGCATCCACCCTGCGGATTCGCTGGTTGTGGGTGTCCGCGATATACAGGTTCTTCGCCGGGTCCAGCACAACACCGGCGGGTGAGTCCAGTTGCGCGGCGATCGCAGGGCCATGATCACCGGAAAAGCCCTGCGTGCCATCTCCCGCCACAAGGTTCAAGGTGCCACCGGCATCAAGCCGGCGAATCACATGATGGTTCATCTCCGCGAGATATACATTGCCCTGAACATCAAACGCGACCGAGGTCGGCAGAAGCAAAGGAACGGTCAGGGCGGAGATGGTCTGCGAAGATGCCGGATACGTCAGCGCCAGAACAAGGGACACATGCAGCAGAAGCCTGGCGCGTATGCACGTGGTTCTGCAGTAACTCGCGCGCCGTTCGGTCCACGAGGATACTGCAGTCAGGCGCAATGGGTAAATGATGCTCAGCATTCCCGGCCAGCGTCTCGAACATTCTCTTGTGCCGTCAGCTTAGCAGGTTGTGCTCAGCAGGGCGTGCTCAGCAGGGCATGGTAGATGCTATACCTCGTCTGCCGCATCCCCTGTCCAGTCGTACCCGCAGGCATGACAGTGCCATGCATCGCGTGTAACCGGGCTGGGAAGAGGAAAGCCCAGCAGCAGAATCGAGGCCGCTCCTACTTTTGTATCGAGACTGTCAAAGCTGACATCGAGCGATCCGCAGCGAGGACAGCGCGGCTGCTGATACTCTGCTTCGCCAGCCACGGCGATACTCTCAGGAATCGGTTGATCGAGAATCGCCTCGGCCGCCTGGACATCTTCGCTCGCAACCTGAAGGCGGATGCCGCCCATCAGGTTCGACCACAGCCAGTCCATCCGGATCGTGTTCTCGTCGCGCAGATAACAGGCGATTCCCGCCGATTCAAGAACACTCCGGACCAGAAACGCCTCCGCCTGATCGCGATACTGGCGAATCGTGCTGACGCCCTGCAGTGTCTCGACCGATGACTCCTCTTCAACAAGAGGCGCTTCCATCGACCGGCGCTTGAACTCGGCACGGACCAGCGCCTGCGCATCATCCCGAAGCGATTCATACTGCGCGCCAAGTTGCCGCAGTTCGCTGTCGGTCATCGTTGCCATCCGGTCTTCCAGTTCGTTCGACCCACTCGACATAGAAGACGATGGTAGCTGATCCGCCTCACGCCGGCCCACCGTCTTCCCCGGGGCGAATGCAACCGCAGCACAGCGATGGCAGGATTGCTCGTGTACTCGTATACATGGATGATTTGCGCCGGTAAGATGAGGATGCTTCGGATAGCTGACTCAAGGAGAGAATCACCGTGGTCGAACAAAGTGTGCTCCGTGCACATCAGGAGCATTTTGGAGAGGCCGGCCGCGCCTCGACCGCGCCTGGGCGCGTCAATCTGATCGGAGAACATACCGACTATACGGGCGGATTCGTGTTGCCCATGGCCATCGATTTTCAGACCACCGCCGTCATCAGCCCCAGGCAGGATCGCAAGGCGGTCTTCTACTCGACCAACTTTGAAGAAGAAGCAGCGGCGTTCGAGATCGGTTCCCTTCATGTAGCCCCCCAAGGACATTGGAGCGACTACCCCGCCGGTGTCCTCTGGTCGCTCGCCCAGGCCGGTGTATCCATGAGCGGATTCGCTATGAGCATTGGAGGCGACGTCCCCCTCGGAGCCGGTCTGAGTTCTTCCGCATCGGTCGAGGTCGCTACCGCGATGGCTCTTCTGGGCCACGCGGGCGTAATACTGTCGCTGGAAGAGGTCGCAACCCTGTGCCGTCGCGCTGAAAACGAATACGTCGGCGCGAAGAGCGGAATCATGGACCAGTTCATCGTTACCGGTGGAGTTGCGGGCCGTGCCATGCTGCTGGATTGCCGCTCGCTTGCCTACACCATGCTGCCACTGCCGGCATCGGTCAAGGTCGTCGTCTGTAATTCGATGGTGAAGCACGCCCACGCGGACGGTGAGTATGGCAACCGGCGTGACGAGGTCGAGGCCGGGCAGGCCGTCGTCGTTCGGGAACGCCCTGGCATCGCCATGCTGCGCGATGCGACGGTCGAGGATCTTGAGGCGTGCCGCAAGGATATGACTCCCGAGAGCTTCCTGCGATGCCGGCATATCGTGACCGAAAACGTGCGCGTCGAGGAGGCGCGTGGTGCGCTGCTCGCAGGCGACATGAAGCGCTTTGGCGATCTGATGGAGCAGGCACACGCCAGCTTCCGGGACGACTTCGGTGCGAGCTGTGCGGAGATCGATACGTTGGTCAAGATTGCCTCGCGTCAGCCCGGGTGCTTTGGCGCCCGCATCACCGGTGGCGGCTTTGGTGGCTGCACGGTGAATATGGTTCGAGCGGAGGACGTAAGCCGCTTTGTCGAGACGCTGCGCCGCGAGTATGCCGAAGCGACCGGAATCTCCGCGGACTGCTTCGTATGTGAAGCCTCCGATGGCGCGCTCGCTCTCGCAGCAAAGGAGGAGAAGCGGTGAATCCACTGGCGCAGCAGAATCCGCACCGCAGGTACAATCCGCTCAAACAGGAGTGGGTTTTGGTCTCCCCGAATCGCACCCAGCGACCCTGGCAGGGCCAGACTGAAGCAACTGTCGCGCCTCCGGGTCTGACCTACGATCCCGATTGCTATCTCTGTCCTGGAAACATGCGGGCAGGGGGCGCACGAACAGCCGTGTACACGAGTACCTACGTCTTCGAGAATGATTATGCAGCGCTGAAGCTGGACGCCCCGCAGTTCGAGAGCAACGAGGCGGAGAAGGATCTGTTGATCGCAAAGGGTGAGAGCGGGGTGTGCCGTGTGATCTGCTTCTCTCCGCGCCATGACCTGACGCTTGCGAAGATGTCGGTTGCCGAGATTCGGGCAGTCGTCGACGTCTGGGCAACACAATATCAGGAGCTCGGCGCAAGAGACGACATCCACTATGTGCAGGTCTTCGAGAATCGCGGCGCGATGATGGGAGCCAGCAATCCGCATCCGCACGGGCAGATCTGGGCGAGCCGCTCGACCCCGAACGAGATCGTCTCCGAGCTCGCGGGGCAAACGGCCTATCTAAGAAAACATGGAACAAATCTACTCTGTGCGTATGCCGAGATGGAACTGAAACTCGGGGAGCGGGTGATCTCGCAGAACAGCAGCTTTCTTGCAGTTGTACCCTTCTGGGCCGTCTGGCCGTTCGAAGTGATGCTGCTTCCGAAGCGTCACCTGGTCGACCTGGTCAGCTTCAGTGAAGCCGAAAAGAATGATTTTTCAGCGATCCTTCAGGACGTCACTTCGACCTACGATCATGTATTTGAGGCTCCATTTCCTTACTCCATGGGGCTCCATCCAAGACCTTCTGATGGAGAGGCGCATGAAGAGTGGCAGTTTCACACACACTTCTATCCGCCACTGCTGCGCTCCGCTAGCATTCGCAAGTTTATGGTTGGGTATGAGCTGTTGGGATCTCCACAGCGTGACATCACGCCAGAGACGGCGGCAGAGACCCTGCGGCAGGCTGCGATGCGAAAGTAGCCGATCCTGACAACCTGCTGAGTAGAGAATTCTTTCTCAGTCCACATAGATTGAAGAACTACTTTTTCGATTCCCTTACAGCTTCGTCAGAATGCTGATGAGCCTGAGTTGAATGCTCGTGAGCCTGTTTTGAGAGTTCGTGGGCGCTGAGATGGTCTCCTTTGCCATGAGCGATTGCGGCAGCCTGATGCGCGTGGGCTGCAAGATTGTGATACTCGGCGGCGCGGTCGTGCGGACTTTGAGGCATGAGTTTCTCCTATTCGATGAGTTAGATGCGGTGTTCGCCAGGGAGAGAAGCGTGTGCATCGTGCGCCTGCCGATCTGCTAGCGGAGCAGGAAGATGAAGGCGGCGGCCAGTGTAGCTGCGCCTACTGTCAACCATGCAACATAGTCGCCGACGTGACCCGATTGAATCGTGCGGAGAAGAACGAGGGGCCCTTCCAGAAATGCTCCTAGGCGCAAGGGACGGGAGAGACGCGCGCGGAAGACAGACGTGAGAGCGAGCACGAGAGCCAAGAAAACGGTAATGACTCCCCGGAAGGCGGACGCCTTGGCCGAGAGATCGAGAGGGCGCGGAAGAACCAGAGAGGGCGTTGTTCCTGTATAGACGGTATGCAGGTACGCGGGTTGGAACCAGAGCCGGTTCGCCGCAATGACGATCTCCTCACGGAGGTGCGGAACCAGCACGAGCGCGATGGCTCCGGCGATGCAGATTGCGGGCGGTCCAATGTGGTACCAGAAAGTTTCATCGTCATCATCCCTGTCCTCAGGAAGTTCGTCAACCCGGGCGGCGTCATCGGAGAGAGGAGCAATCCCCCAGCCTAGAAACGTGTGAAAGCCAACGCGGAGAACGGCCGCGGCCGTAAGGGTTCCGCCGATCATAAAGACAAACGACACCCAATGAATGCCGACTGCTTCCGCTGCATTCGAGGTGAGTGCCTCGCCAAATACGGTAGCGAACCCGGGAAATCCGGCAAGCCCCAAAGCTCCGAGAAACCAGAGCGCAGCCGTGTAGTGGAGCCGCTTGCCGCGAGCAAAGAGAGCGGGTTCGCTCACGGTGCGAAGCCGGTGCAGAAGAATGCCGGCAACGAAGAAGAGCGCCGACTTGATCAGCGCATGACCGAGCAGGTAGATCAGAAAACCAGCAGTCGCGAGGGGACCTTGAATTGCGATCGCGGTGAGCATCAGGCCCGAGTGGGAGATAGTCGAGAAGGCAAGGAGCCGCTTGATGTGGTGCTCCGCATAGCACATGAAGCCACCCAGCAGAGCCGTCACAACCCCGAACGTAAGCAGGATGGCGCGGAGTGCGCTCGTGCGTTCGTCCATGGCAGGCACGAAGATGATGGCGTAGAGCCGGAGAACGGCATACAGCCCGAGCTCGACCATGATGCCGGAAAAAAGCACGCAAACCGGTGTCGGAGAGACCGCATGCGCATCAGCCAGCCAGAAGTGAAACGGCACGATGGCGGCCTTTGTGAGAAAGCCGCAGGTGATGAGGGCACACGCAAAGAGGACGAGCGGATCATGGCGATGGACGAGGAGCAGACCCATCTGTGCCATGTTGAGGGCGCCCGTGACTGCGTATAAAAACGCGATTCCCGTCAGCACCATGAAGGCTGCGATCGTATTAGTCACGGCGAAGTTGAACGCGCCCTGCAGCGGAGCTGGCTCCCGTGTCTTGAGACCGCAGAGCGCAAAGGCCGCGGTGCTCATGAGCTCGAAGAAGACAAAGAGATTAAAGAGGTCGCCGGTCAACGAAAACCCAGTCATGCCAGTAAGGAAGATCAGCATGAGCGGCTGAGAATGGTTCGAGCCGGAATCGACAAAGCGCCACGAGAAGAGCAGCGCGAGCAGCGTGAGAAACGCGGCGAGCGTGGCAAGCCCGGCGGCGACTGGATCGATCACAAACGTAATGCCGATCACCATCGATCCGCGAGGATACCAATTGCCGAACCAGTAGACGATCGTCTGAGCGTGAGCTTTGGCGAGCAGAAGCACACAAAGAAGCAGGTTGATAAAGGCCGCGGCAATGGCAATCGTGTCAGCGGCCTTACGCGGCAGGCGTTTGCGAAATCCGGCGAGCACTGCTGCGAAGAGTAACGGTAAGACTATGGGAAGTGCCGGCAGAGCGTTGTCGATGTACGGAGAGAATGTCATTGCAAGCATTAGCCTCGCATCCTGCCGAGATCTTTGGGGTCGATGCACCCGGACTTTTCGTATGCCTTGACAACGATGGCGAGAAGCAGCGCGACGACTACCGCTTCGACGACTACGTCGGTAAGCATGAGCGCCTGGACGATAGGATCAACCGTCAGCTTGCCCGGCGCGATGTCCGCAAAGACCGGCGCCGCTCCTCCAACACGGTAGCCAATGCCAAGCAGCAACATGTATGTCGAAGTCTGCAGAATGGCTAGGCAGATCACGCAATGGACGAGATGACGGCTGGTGATAATGCCGTAGAGGCCGCAGAAGAAGAGCCATGCGGCGGCGACGTACGGGAGCATGGAAAGGTGTGGCGGCATGTATCAGTCCTCAGCGACCTGGCCGCTGATAATCTCCTGCAGGTACGTAAAGCTCACAAGAAGAAAGGCTGCGGTAACCTCAATCCCCACGCATGCGCTGATAAGGGCGATTGTGCCCGCTGAGAACACATCGCTGGTCTTGCCGAGCGGAAGAAAGTTGGTGAGTAGCGGAACTCCAAGAAGTAAGGGCGTGGCACCGATCATCGCGTAGGATGCTGCCCCAATCGCCTCAATGAGCTCAATGCCCGTGTGCGACGTGATACGTGTGAAGGCGTTGGCGTTCTGTACTAGATAGACCAGGAGCGGTGCCGTCGCGAGTATCACTCCAGCCTGAAATCCTCCACCCGGCGTGAGCTGACCGTGAAGACCGATGTAAAAGCCGAAGAGGACGGTTACGAACACAGCAGGAAGTGAGACCACCTGGACCGTGGTGCTGAGCGGTGCGAGGTCTTTGATCCTGCTGTTCGATCCCTGCAAGGATTTACTGGAACCGTCGTCGTCTTCACGGCGAAGCAGCAGCATCACGCCAAGAACCGCGGTAAACAAAATGAACTCTTCCCCGAGCGTGTCGAATCCGCGATAGTCGTAGTTGATGGCATTGACGGCATCCGTGGCATGGCGCTCATAGACGGCCATGGTGGAGATGAAGTCACCATATGGCCCACGGTAGTAGCCCCACGGCGGCAGGTTGATTGCCGCATAGCAGTACAGCAGAAAAAACAGCACACCAAAGACAAGAAACAGGCGGAGACGCAGGCGTTCAGTCATGCTTGCTCCCTCATTTGCTGGCTTTTTTGTCGCGAATCGCGGCTGCGTGGAACTTCATGCGTGAGATGGCGAGCATGACCATCAGCGGCAGCGCAACGGCACCCACCGTGATCTGCGAGAGTGCGACGTCCGGTGCTTGAAAGAAGAAGAACATCAGTGCAGTGATCAACCCGTAGAAGCCGAGGGCGAGTATCTGTGACGTGACATCGCGCGTGCGGACAACGGCAAACCCACTGACTGCGACAAGCAGGATAAGGGCAGCGCCAGCGTACATCATGTGTTGCGCTCCTGTTTGGAGGTCCACTCCATCGGATCGCCGTCGCGCGGCTCCCAGTGGCCAAGTTCACGCGTACGAAAGGCGCGAGCTGTGGCGTGCGCGACGACCGAATTGATCGCCAGCAAAACAGCGGCGATGAGAAGTGTCTTGAAGGCCGCGGAGCTTGGGCCGGTTTCCACGAACACGGCAGCCGTTAGTGCAACAACACCGATGGTTGCAGGCAAGGCCAGGTAATGCAGTGCCGGCGTGGGCTCGCGCATGCGAAGCATCCCGATCACACCGATCCAGCAGGTGAGCACAGTCAGGCCCAGCAGAACGTCGACGATGATGATGTGAACATTCAAAGATGCTTCTCCATAAATCTCGCAAAGACAAGGCCACCGCCGAAGCTCATGATTGCCAAAGCGAGCGGAAGGTCGATAAAAGGCAGTCGGCCGAAACCGACGGTGAACAGGACCATGATGATAATGACGAGCAGACTCGCCATCTCCAGTCCGACCAGACGGCGCTCGGGAGAGCCGCGAAGACACATAGAGGCGCATGGCACAAGCGCCGCCATAATAGCTGTACCGGCGATCAGCCAGGAATTCAGGGCTTTGCTCCCAGCGCTCTGGCCATCGCGGAGACGGGGCCTGGCTCGATCTGGTGGAAGAGCATCCGCGATTGCGCAGGGTCGATCCCGATCACGATGGAGTTCGGGGAGACGGTCGTGGCTGCAACAGCGAGAATCGTCCGGCCGATTCGCACAGGATCATGGGTGCTGCTGTCGAAGCCGCAGACCCAATATGAAGAGTGCGATACAGGCGCACTGTGGAAGATGTTTCTGAGCAGAACCTTGCTGATGACCAGGGCGTCGCTAACGATGTAAACGGGAAGATGTAATAACTGGGCAAGATCGCGAAAACGCAGGCTGATGTCGGTCGGGCTACAGCGGCATACGAAGATAGTAAAGCAGACCGTCAGGGTGGCAGCACCACAACCCACAATCAGTTCATGCGCATTGACGGTCGCAACGAAGTAAACCCAAAGAGCCGGGGCAAGGAGGATCGTGAGGGCGAGCAGGACAGGATGCCGGATCGCCCGCCGGCTTTCACGCGTAACTCTGCTGTTTTCCGCCATGCAAAGCTGAGAGGGAAAGTAAGACTGGAAGGATGCCTGATACCTTCTCGGTAGTGATCAGGCCGGCAGCGGTCAGGCTTCAAATTCGGTTTCGGGATTGGGAAGAATGTCATTCGGCCCGGCGAGCCATACGTAAAGCGTAGGCAGCAGGAACAGGCTGATGATCAGGTCCGAGATCAGGCCGCCTACGATCACCACGGCGAACGGCCGCTGCGAATCGGAGCCGATGCCATGCGACGTTGCCGCCGGCAGAAGACCCAGCGTTGCAACCAGCATCGTCATCATGATCGGGCGTAGGCGCAGCACAGCACCCTCGACAGCCGACTCTTCGATAGAATGACCGCGAACGCGCATTTGGTTGATGTATTCGAGCATGATGACGCCGGTCTGCACCGATACGCCAAACAACGCAAGAAATCCGACGCCCGACGAGACGCTGAAGTTGGTCCCAGTTACGAGCAGAGCAAGCGTGCCGCCGATCGGCGCGATTGCAACATTCGCCATGATCAGCATGGCCCACTTGAATGAGCCAAACATCATGTACAGGATAAAGAAGATGAGCATGATGGTAATGGGCACGACGATCGCAAGCCGCTTGGCCGACCGCTGCTGGCTTGCGTACTCGCCCGCCCAGTCAAGCTTGTACCCACGGGGCAGCTTGACCTGCGATGTCACCTTCTGGATCGCCTCTTCCACCGCACCCCCAAGATCGCGCCCCCGTACACTGTATTTAATAGCAACATAGCGTGAGTTCCCTTCCCGGTAAATCTCGGATGCACCATCGACGACCGCAGGCTTGGTTAGTTGAGCAAGCGACACGCGTTCTCCGCTCGGCGATACCAGACGAACGTTCTCGATTGCCTCTGCACTGTTGCGGTAATCCTGCTGGTAGCGTGCAACGACATCGTACCGGGCCTCACCTTGCAGCACCTGCGTTACGGCATTGCCGCCCACCGCCGTTTGTACCGCATCCTGCACGTCGGAAACGTTGATTCCATAACGCGCTGCTGCCTGCCGGTCTACGACGAAGTTCAGGTTTGGTTGCCCAATCACGCGGAAGAGACCAAGATCCTGAATGCCGCGAATATGGCTCATCACGTTGACGATCTCATCACCCTTCTGTTCCAGCAACTTCAGATCGTCGCCATAGATCTTGACCGCAAGCTCGCCTTTGACACCGCTCACCGCCTCTTCCATATTGTCCGAGATTGGCTGCGAAAAATTCCAGATCACGCCAGGCATCTTCACCAGCTCGCGATCCATGGCTGCAATCAGTTCCTCTTTATTTTCGTGGAAGACCGGGCGCCATTGCTTGCTCTGCTTCAGGTCGACGTAATACTCCGTATCGAAAAAGCCCGTCGTATCCACGCCGTCATCGGGTCGGCCTACCTGGCTGATGACAATCTTCACCTCGGGGAAGCTCGCCAAAGTCCGTCGTCCCGCGGACATCACGCGAACACCTTCGCTCGGGCCCGTACTGGGCGCGAGTGTACCGCGTACCCAGATCGCCCCTTCGTCGAGATGCGGCAGAAACTCCGAGCCAATTGCTCCACCCTCGGCCAGAAAGATCGCCAATACCAGGCCGGCGCAGGTCGCTCCAACAACAATCCAGCGCGACTCCACCGCCCAGAGAGCCGCGCTGCGGTAGTGCTTTGTCAGGAACTCCATAACGGGGTTGTGCCACTCTTTCGCACCGTTCTTGAACAGAAAGCTCGAGAGCACGGGCGCCAGAAACATCGAGAAGACGAGCGCGCCCAGCAGCGCAAATGCAACCGTCCAGGCCATCGGCCGGAATAGGCGTCCCTCGACCTGCTGCAGGGTGAATATGGGCAGGTATGCCGTCACAATGATGCCAATCGCGTAGAACACCGGACGCTGTACCTCATGCGCCGCCTCCTGAACGATCTCGAGCGTGGTCCGGCCTTTTTCCTCCTTCCGGTTCAGATGCCGAACGATATTTTCGACCATCACGACTGCGCCATCGACCACCATACCGAAGTCGAGAGCGCCGAGCGAGAGCAGGTTTGCCGGAATGTGACGGAGATCCAGGCAGATTGAGGCAAACAGCAGCGAGAACGGAATCGTCAGCGCGACAATGATCGCTCCGCGTACATTGCCCAGAAACAGGAAGAGGATGATCATCACCAGGATGATTCCTTCCGTAAGATTGTGCAGAACAGTATGCGTGGTCAAATGGACGAGATCGTCGCGATCGAGAAACGGCACGACCTTGACTCCTGGAGGGAGCAGGCCATTATTTAACTCTTCGACCTTCATGTGAATCTTTTCCAGAACTTCGTCGGAGTTCGCTCCCTTCTGGAGTAGCAGGATGCCATACACACCATCCGGATCGTCGACCACGACGCCGTCGTTGCGATGGATCGCCTTTCCAATCTGCCCCAACCGGATCTTCGCGCCCTGAATGACCGTAGCAATATCTTTGACGCGCAACGGGGTGCCGTTCTGCGTCTTGATAAGCGTGTTCTCGATGTCAGAGACGTTCGTAAAGAGGCCTACTGCACGAACATTGATCTGTTGCTGACCCTCTTCGATAAAGCTGCCGCCGGCGTTCACATTATTGTTCGTCAAGGCCTGCTCGACCTGAGCAATCGTCAGACCGTAGGAGACCAGTTTGTCGGGGTCGAGACGCACCTGGTACTCCCGTGTCATACCGCCAAAGCTCGAAACATCGACGACACCAGGAACCGACTTGAACTGCTTGGTAAGCGTCCAGTCCTCGAGGGACTTTAGCGCCATATTGTCGTAGCTCGGATTGGTGCTGCTCAGCGTGTACCAGTAGATCTGGCCGACGGGGCTCCAGTCCGTTCCCATCTGCGGTATCAATCCCGTGGGTAGCGTCACTTGAGCAATGCGTTCCAGCACTTTTTCGCGGTTCGCATCATTCGTTGACTCGTCGTCGAAGATCAGCATGACGCTGGAGAGACCCGCCAGGGACGTGGAGCGCAAATGCGCAAGATGCGGGATGCCGTTCATCTGCACTTCGACTGGAATCGTGATCTGCTGCTCAACCTCTTCGGCCGCACGGCCGGGCCACTGCGTGATGATCTGGACATAATTGTTTGCCACATCCGGATACGCTTCGACAGGGAGATTGCGGAACGAAATGATGCCCCAGGCAAAGAGCAGCACTGCCAGAATGAGGACAAGAAATCGGTTCTTGAGTGCAAAATCAACGACTGAACTCATCATTACTGCGTCACCGCGCTCTGCAGTTCAAGGGCGTTGCTGGCCACTTTTTGTCCGGAACTCAGGCCAGACTCCACGATCTGGAGATTCCCCGGCATGATGCTGCCACCGACTATCTTGACGTGTGCAAAACTGCCGGACGTCCCGGCGACATACACAAAGTCCTGATCGTGCAGATGAACGATTGCCGTCGCCGGCACCACGACGTGCTCCTCCTGCTTGAGACTGCGGAATATCGCCGTCACAAACATGCCGATCTTCATGAAACCCGGGTTCTTGACCTGAACGCGAACCTTCGCGGTGCGAATACTGGGATCGAGAATGGGATCGATCTCGCTGATGCGGCCCGTAACCGTCTTATCCGGAAACGCACTGAAATGGATCTCGGCGATCTGTCCTACAGAGAGGTTCTGGAGATTGTTCTCATAGACGTCGCACACAATCCAGACATCGTTTATGTTCGCGATCGTGAAGAGGTTCGGCGCATTGTCGAGTGTCTTTACGCCAGATGCCTGCGTGATGTTCTGCTCGATGATCACTCCTGTCGCAGGTGCGTAGACATTGACGGCGCCTGATGGCTGGTTGAGATTCGTTGCGCCTAACACCTTCAGGTGTTCCCTCGTGGCCTCTACATCGACCACCGCCTTATTCTCGACATCCTGGGCGATCTCGACCGCGCTTCTCGAGATCGCTCCCTTCGAGTAGAGCAGCTTTGCGCGATCCAACTGCGCCTTCGCGAGAGCCTCGTCCGCAACCGCTTTCCTATAGTCTGCAAAGGCCATCTCAATATCATTGCTCTGTACTGTAAAGAGGAGTTGTCCCTTCTTCACAAGGTCGCCGATGTGCGAGTAGATCGCCACGATGCGCCCCGAAGCCAGCGAGATGACCGGAATCACGCGCGTGACGTCCGGCTGCACCTGTCCCGTCACACTCATCGAGGATGAGGTTCTCTGGGTCTGCACGGTTGCCAGGGGAAATTGTTCCGGGTGATCGACCTTCACGCTGTTCACGTCCTGCGCCTGCTGGATGGTTGTCGATGGCGGAGCTTCATCTTTGGGATCTGACTTCTTCTCGCAGCCGGAGAGCAAGGCGGCAATCAGACAGGCCGTCATAAGGACAACAATCTTCTGATTCACTGGAGGACCTCTCGGCCGACGGCCTGGTTCATCTGAGCGGCTGCTGTTTGGTATTGACCAGTAAGATTCAGGTATCCAAGCTGGATGCCGCGATAGTCGTTCTCGGCCTGGAGAAAATCCAGCAGCGATGCACCACCATGCTGGTACGAGAACGAGATCGTATCCCGGGCGGAGAGCGCCAGCTTGAGATATTTGTTCTTGTACGGTCGCAGAAGACGCAGCTGACTATCGACCGTGGCGTAGGCGGAGTCGACATCCGCGAAGACCAAGGCCCGGGATGCATCGGCCTGATGCTGCTGCAGATCGATATCCAACAAGGTTCGCAGTTTCTCCCCCTGGTTTCGGTCGAAGATACGCAGCGGGATGCTGACGTTGACCCCGACATAGGTGTTCAACGGAGAGGGCTGGTGTGCGCCATTGACCCCGAACATCGGGTCAGTCGAGCCGTTGGCAACGGCAAGCCGGTGATCGATACGCGCCCTGGCAACCACCTGGAGCGCAGCCTGCAGGTCGGGCCGTGTCGCGAGCGCTGTCTGTTGATAGATTTCAAGAGGCTGTAAGGCATCGCTGTACTCAAAGGGACCCGTCACATCGAACTGATCGACCGAAGTGCGATCATTGAGCAGACGCAGGAGCTCGATCTTCGATGTTCGCAGGTTGACGTCCGCAGCCTCATTGTCGGATTCATATTGCACCCGTCCCAGTTCCAGTCTGTCGAGATCTACCTGCGCAATATCTCCCGCCTGGAAACGATCTCTGCTCACCTGGAGGACATGATCGTAATAGCCGAGGTTCTCTCTCGTGAGCGCGAGGATCGCTTTCGACTGCAGAACCCGCACAAAGGCCGCGCGAAGCGTGTAGTTGAGAAGACGGAGAAGATCATTCTGGTTCGAAGTCGCGATCCCGGTTGCTTGTCTCACGCTATCGGTCCGAAGCTCCCGTTTATGATCCCGCTCGTGCAGGTACGTGAAGTTGACGTTCGGATATGCGTTTGCCAACGGCCGCAGGGGGCTATCTTGAAAAGGCGTAATCTGATCGAGGCCGAGGTAAAGCCCGGGGTTGGGACGGAGATGTGCCGTAACCTCCTGCGCGCGTGACTCTTCGATTCCGATAGCGCCCGCACGTAGCGACGGATTCGACTGCTGAAATCGGTCCTGAATCTGTTGCCAAGTAAGAACCTGAGCTACCGGACCGGTTTGCTTGGCAGTCTGGGCGGCCGTTGTGGCTGGGGTCTGCTGCGCAAGCAAAGCCGCTCCCGGAAGGACGGCAATCAGGCTCAAGACACCTGTCTGATAGAGCGTACGCAGCAAACCTTCCCCCGAAACGAATTCGCCTAAGCGGCAACCTGACCAGATGAGCCTCAACAGAATCGCATACCTCGCATAAAGTCTCTGTAAAGACGTTTGTAAGGAGTGTTTAGACATACCATACCCCCTACGGGTATTCATAGAAACCCTAAATTATAGGCTTGTGTCCCTGTCATGAGAGTTTTTGCGTGATGGTGCTCAAGAGAACTTCTTAGGCTGCCTTTGATCATACCAATATCGCTGTTAATCCTCCTCTTGCCTAAGTAGCTGGAGCACTCTTTTAGATGTACAAGCAGGCCACAAGTATCAACTTCATATCTCAACGAAGCACAGGGCTTGCTTGGCCCATGCGGTTCACAGTATGAGGAGACGTGCTCTACTCTTCCCGAAGTATCTCGAGCGGCTTCTGGCCGAGTATCCGGTGACTTGCGATCCATCCTGTCGTGACGGTAAGCGCCGCCGTACCCAGCAACGCGGCGAGGTTCCAGGTCCACTGGATGTGGTACGCCATCGTTAACTTGCGCAGAAGAACACCGGCGATAAGGTTTGCGAACACAATTCCTACAAAGCCCGCGACCAGCCCCAGCACGGCGAACTCGATCGAGAATATGGTCGCAATGCGCGCCCGGGTCGCACCCAGGCTTTTGAGGACGACCACCTCGCGAATGCGTCGATACCGCGTCCCTGCGATGCTGCTCGCGAGGATGATCACGCCCGCAAAGATGCTGAACGCCGCGAGAAACTGGATCACGTAGGTCATCTGAATGACGACGCTGCGGACTGTCTCGAGCGCCTGCGCGACGTTGATCACGGTAACGCTGGGATATGCAGCGTAAAGCGCCCGCTGTACCTCGGCAACATGATCCGGATCAGCATGGATGCCGCCATACCAGACGACCGGCAGCGCCTTCAGCACGGCTGGTGGAAGGATAAACTCTGCGCGCGAGTAGGCATGCTGCCCATCCGCCTTGATCAGTGCCACGACGGTTGCCGTGAGTTGCCTGTCCTGCACCGCAAAGGTGATCTTCGACCCGATCTTCGCTCCGAGTCGCTCCGCCTGCCGCTGCGCTACCGCTACCTTAGCCGTCTTTTCGCCAGCGGCCCACCATCCTCCACTCGTCGTGAGGGTTCCCTGTGGGGGCGCATCCGACCAGGTCAGATTAATTGATTGCAACATGCGCTTCGGAAAATTCTTCAGCTTGAGATTTACAGCCGGCACACCATCGATCGCGAGAATGCGCGACGAGACAACCGGAAGCATCTCGAGATCAGGGCGAACATGGGGCTGTGCGTGCAGGAACGTCCTCATGCCCTCGATCTCCTCGTTGGTGATGTCGAGGAGAAAGACGTTCGGCAGGTTCGGTGCCGACGAGACATGCAGTTCGCGCACTACCGCCTGCTGCACCAGATACACCGTCATGATCTGCATCACGCCCATTCCCAGCGCGGCGAGCAGTGCCGCCGACGGATTGCCTGGCCGGTATAGATTCGCCAGTCCATGGCGCAGCGAGGACGGCAGATGCAGCCGCGTTCGCGTCAGCAACCAGCGCAATGCTCGAAGTACGCCGGCTGAGGCCGCGAGCAGTACCACCAGTACCGCGACCAGACCAACGGAGAAGACCTTACCTACTTCGACCGAATCAGAGAGTGTCGTAGCGATCAGCGCCAGACCTGCGACGATAAGCACAGCTGCGCCGATCTGGGCGAGGTTCTTCGAGATCTTGCGAAAGATGGCAGTTACGAAGGGATCATCCTCTTCTTCAACCGCCCGCCGTAAAATCAGAATCGGCCGTACGCCGCGGATGTCAAGCAACGGCGGCAGCGTGAACAGCAGCGTCGTCAGAACACCAGCACCTAATCCCGTCAAGATGGTACTTGCCTGAAGGTGGAGCGTCGTGTCGATATGGACAAGTTTAGCCAGCAGCACGGGAAATGCAAGCTGCACGCCTACTCCGAGCGCAACTCCGAGCACGCCGCCCAGCAGCCCGAGAAGCAGCGTCTGGAGCAAATAAATTTTGATGATCTGTCCAGAACTGGCGCCCAGTGACTTCATGATGGCAATCGTGTCCAGCCGCTGCTGGAGGTGCGCCCGCATGGCCATCGCTACACCGATCGCGCCCAGTACAAGGGCGACCAGCGACATCAGGGAGAGCAGGCTGGTCGCACGATCGAGCCCTTGCGTCAGCGCCGGATTAGTCTCGCGGTAGTCCGTCACCTGCGACTCGGGAAGCATCGTTTCAATTCGCGTCTTCAATGCGACGACGCGCTTGTCAGAGATTGAACTGCCGTTCTGGGGATCTGGCACTTTAAAGAGGAAGCGCTGTCCGGCATGACTCCCGGGTGCAAGCAGGCCGGTCTGGTCCAGGCCCTGACGGGTGATCAGCACACGAGGACCGGCCGCAAAGCTGCCCGAGAGCCTGTCCGGTTCGTTCGTCACGACCGACGCAATACGAAACAGCGTTCCACCGATCTTTAGCTGATCACCAACGTGCAGGTGCAGCCGAATCAACAGGTCGTCTGCGACTACAACACTATCGCGTGTAAGAACATCCTTCAGCCGCGCGGCGGGTTGCAGCTCGATCGTGCCATAAAACGGATAAAGCGCCGGATCGACGGCCTTCAGCGAGATCAGCAGCGGATCCATCGTCTTCGGGGAGCTTGCCATCGACAGCAACTCGGTAACGGGTGTAACCAGGACACCTTCGGACTGAACGGCTTCAAGTCCCTTCTGCTGGTCAGGTGTCGGCTGCTGAAACATCCGTGCCGCCAGGTCTCCTGCCATGATGCTGCGTGCGCGGGTTAACAGTGTTCCACGAAACGACGCGCTGAAACCGCGAACACCGGTCAGTGCTGCCACGCCGATGGCAACGGACAGGACGACAAAGAAAAACTTGCCACGCGAGGAACGCATCTCGCGGGAGGCGATCTTCGCGGCAGAGGTCCAGGAGAGAGTGTTAGCCATCGCGGGATCGTCCTTACAGGGCTGCCGGAGCGGGGTTCATCTCGTCCGAGAGAAGGAGGCCGTCGCGCAGCGTAATACGCCGGTCCGCATGGGTTGCCAGCATCGGATCGTGAGTCACCAGAACCAGAGTCGTACCTTCCGTGCGGTTGAGGTTCAGCAGCAACTCCAGCACATGCGCTCCGTTCACCGTATCGAGATTGCCCGTTGGTTCATCCGCGAGCACGATCGGCGGCCGCAGGATGAAGGCGCGCGCTAGGGCTACTCGCTGCTGCTCCCCGCCCGAAAGCTGCACGGGATAGTGATCCAGGCGGTCGCCAAGGCCGACGCTCGCCAGTAGTTGCCGCGCTCGGGGAATCCCTTCCTTCGCCTCCTTCGGATCGGCGTTCAGTTCATGCGGGAGCAGGACATTCTCGAGCGCCGTCAACGTCGGGATCAGTTGATAGGATTGAAACACGAAGCCAATAGTCTTGCCACGCACCTGCGCCAGCTTGTCCTCTGGCAGGTAACTGATCGCAGTGCCATTCAGATGAACGTCTCCCGCACTCGGCGTATCGAGTCCTGCGAGCAATCCCAGCAGCGTCGACTTTCCCGATCCGGAAGCTCCCATGATCGCAGCAAACTGGCCGGCTGGAATCTCGAAGTCGATACCCTTCAGAATGTCCGTCGTGCGCGCGTTCATTCCTGTCCCATTGCGAATGGACTTACGGAGTCCCTGAACGGAGATCATTTTTGTGGCTGCATCAGTCACCAGCGGGTTATCTCCTCAACAAGCCCACCGCATTTGATAACTTCTAGAGATGCGGAGTGTGTGCCTCATCATCATCTTAGCGGCTTTGACTCTTACAGGCGGCTGCCATGCCAAAGACCGTTCGAGGCAGTCAACAGATGCCGACCCGAACGTGCGCACCGATTCTATGCCGGAGACAATTCCGGCTCCTCCGGACCCGCCATCCTCCCCGTCCGCTACGGCTCCGGACACCCGTCCCCTGCTCGTCTGCTTTGGCGACAGCCTGACCGCGGGTTATGGAACCGAAGCCGGCCAGAGCTATCCCGATTTTCTCCAGGCTGACCTCGACCAGAAGGGCTACCACTATCGCGTCGTCAACGAAGGCGTCAGCGGTGCGACATCGAAGGACGGCGTGGCACGACTGTCCGAAATGCTCGCTCTCAAGCCGGCCGCCGTCGTAGTCGAATTTGGCGGCAACGATGGCCTGCGCGGTCTCCCCGTCGACGAGATGCGATCAAACCTAGACACGATCGTCCGCAGGCTCAAAGCTTCAGGAACAAAGGTCATGCTCGCCGGGATCACGCTGCCTCCGGACTATGGCCCGGACTATGTCAACCAGTTCACCGCTTCCTACGCGCTGGTCGCGAAAAAGTATCAGGTTCCCCTCTTTCCCTTCCTTCTGAAGGGAGTCTTCGGAGTCGACGGTATGATGCAGGCGGACAGGACCCACGCAACCGCCATGGGCAATGAGATTGTCGCTCGAAACGTGCTTCCCATGGCAATGTCACTACTTCAACGATGAGCGTCGATACGCATCAGGGCATTACAACGATCGGCTGCATCAGCGTTCCCGCAATCCGCCGCGCGATCGCCAGCAGATCTGTCGGGCTCGTAAAAACCTTGACCAGCGGCGCGTTTGAGAACTCCGGCAGGTTCACCTGCATCCCGTTGCGGATACGACCGGCTGTCTGCTCATCTACCGTGACGGAGGGCATCTCCGGCAAGAGCGTTCGCGGATGCGGCAGAAGCTGTTGGATCTCTCCGGGGGCGCTCGCCAGCACCTTCAAAACATCTACCGTGATCGCCTGATCAAGCGAAAATGCTCCGGCACGCATCCGGCGCAATCCTGACAGATGGGCTCCGCAGCCCGCAAGCCGTCCCAATTCATGCGCAACGGATCGAACGTATCCACCGGCGCTGACGGTCATGGTGAAGCTGCACTCCTCGCCTTCGAGCGAGAGCAGTTCGAAGTCATGAATCATGATCCGTGCCGGCTTGACCGGAACCTCCGCCCCGGCGCGAGCTAGTTTGTGAGCCGCTACTCCGTTGATCTTCTTCGCTGAAAAAATGGGCGGCATCTGATCAATTGCTCCACGAAATTGCATCGCCAGCTCACGCAACCCGGTCAGCGACAGCCTTAGCGGTGCAGACGAGCTCGTGGCCATGCCGTCAGCGTCGAAGCTGTCGGTCGAAAAGCCGAATCGAATGCTGCCGCTATACTGTTTCTCTGCCTGTCCGAAGAACTGCGCCAGCCGTGTGTATCTCCCGAGCAGCAGCGGCAGAACTCCTGTAGCCATCGGGTCCAACGTACCCAGGTGTCCGATGGACTTTTCCCCCGTGACACGTCGAACCAGAGCAACACAATCGTGCGAGGTAATGCCGGACGGCTTGTCGAGAACGATCAGACCATTCATCTGTATAAGATTACAAGGACAGGACGACAAAGCCGCGTAGCCGCGAACGAGCTACAAGTTGCTGCCGCTCCGCCGGACAAGTGAAAGAAACTCACTCCGCGTCTGCAACTGTGTCTTGAAGACTCCTAGCATTGCAGATGTCACAGTCGAGGAGTGCTGCTTCTCGACACCACGCATCATCATGCACAGGTGGGACGCATCGAGGATCACACCAACACCCTGCGGGTGGAGGGCTTCCGTGATCGCCTCGGCGATCTGCCGCGTCAGCCGCTCCTGCACCTGCAACCGCCGCGCAAATACGTCTACCAAACGGGGGATCTTGCTGAGCCCAATCACCTTTCCGTTGGGTACATAGGCAATATGCGCTTTGCCGAAGAATGGCAGCAGGTGGTGTTCGCACATGGAGTAGAACTCGATATCCTTGACGATCACCATCTCGTCGTAGTCCACATCGAAGAGCGCGTCATGCAATACCGTCATGACATTTTCGGTGTAGCCCTTTGTCAAGAACGCCATCGACTTCGCCATGCGCTCTGGCGTGCGTAGAAGACCATCGCGGTTCGGATCTTCGCCGATGCGCGTCAACAGTTCGCGATAAAGCTCTTGCGTCGAGAGATCTGCAAGCGTGACTGGATCGAGTGCGGGGATGGCAGCCATAGTCGTACCTTTCTGAAGCGCGTGCCCTTCTAGAGCCTACGGTCGATGTAATCGCCGCTGTCTCCGGCATAGTCGAACGAGTTGTTGCTCGTCTCTTCCACATGCACGTTCTCCAGCCGAGCTGCAGGGAACGCATCGAAGATCTGGTGCATCGCTATCGCGAGATTTTCTGTGGTCGGAACTACATCCTGAAACACTGTCAACGTATTCAGATTCTGATGATCGAAGGGAGTGAGCACGTGAGCTTGTGCAAACGCGTCGAGCTCCGCCAGATTGAAAACCATTCCTGTATCTGGGTTCACCTGCCCACTCATCGTAACCTCGACAACATAGTTATGCCCATGCCCATGAGGATTGTTGCACTTACCGAAGACACTCCGGTTTTCTTCAATCGTGTAGCATTTACTGTAAAGACGATGCGACGCGCTGAAGTGGTAGCGGCGGGAAAGATACGCCTTCATGCTTCACCGTAGTAGTCGGCGAACAGGTCTGCCGTCTCATAGATCCGTACCCGATGCAGCCTTGCGTTGGGAATCTTTCCATCGATCCGCTGCCAGATGGCGATTGCCATATTCTCCGTCGTCGGAATCCTCGTCTTGAACTCAGGCACTTCAAGATTCAGATGGCGATGATCGTAGACGCTCACGACTTCGTGCTCCAGAATTGCCTTCAACTCCTTCAAATCGACTACGAAACCGGAGGTGGAATCGACCTCGCCCGCGACAGTCACCTCGAGTGTGTAGTTGTGGCCGTGCCCGTTACGATTTGCACACTTGCCGAAGACACGCTCGTTCTCTTCAAGGCTCCAGGCATCATTCCAGTAATAGTGAGCAGAGGAGAATTCGACTTTGCGGGTCAGAAGGATCATGGTTGTCCTATGTTAGACGGGGCGAACCGCAGTGCGGATTCAGTCGCGAGCCGTGTCGTAGCTGCGTCCCTTCCACGCGACCTTCTTGTTGATGCGGTGCTGTATGGAACTGCGTATGAGAAGAACGACAAAGAGCGGAATACCCAGGATGGCGAGAGCCGTATCCATGGCCGAAAAGTGGGCGCGCATCACGCGGTTGTAAAACCGGAAACAAGTACGGAACCACAGCAGAAAGAATACCAATCCTTGGTAGGGGATATGGGGAGGCACTACAAACGCGAGCACTGGCAGCCCGAAGAACAGCAGCAGATCGAGCATTCGCCACAGTGCCAGTGCGACCGGAGAAGGAAAGAGCAACGCCAGGTTCTTCGTCCAGCCTTCCATCATCTCTGTAGTCGTCCAATACATCCTCGTCGAGACTGCCTCAGGGGCATAGCGGAAGCGGATCGCCCGTGGTCCACGCTTGATATTCCGGGCGAGTGCCACATCCTCGAGAATGTTCATCCCGACTGCCCGATGGCCACCTACCGAGAAGTACGCGTCGCGCTCCACCAGCAGAAACTGGCCATTTGCCGCTGCAAGCCTGCGGCCGGGATCGTTCACCTGTTTTGGCGGATACACGCTCGCCAGCTCTGAAAACACCAGTGGCATTGTCGCTCGCTGCCAGAAGCCGCTCATCACCTGCCGTGGGGAATACGAAAGCAGCGCGACGTGGTGCCGCTCCGCCTCCCGCAGAGACCGCGAAAGATCGCCCGGCGCATGAACCGTATCCGCATCGGTAAACAGCAGCCACTTGCCCCTTGCGGCCTGAGCGCCGGCCCAGCAGGCATTTGTCTTTCCAGTAAAGCCCCCGCGCTCACTCAGATCGAGCGGAGGCGCATCGAGCACCGTCACGCCGGGATGTGTGGCCGCAGCATCCGCCGCAATTGCCCGGGTCCGGTCTGTCGAGTCGTCGTTCACAACAATCACCTCCCACTCGAGCCCGAGCGCAAATCCTGGTTCGCTCTGCGACAGCAGCGAACCCAGGCATGCAGGCAGCGACCGCGCCTCGTTCCGCGCGGGGAGAATGATGCTCACTTCCAAAGTGGGCATTGCAGCTTCCGAAAGTTCGGTGTTCCTGTCCACAGCTTCGTATTATAGGAAGTAGGAGCGTGTCGTGCATCGATTCTGGTCAGGTCTTACCTTGGGAGTATGTCTGCTCGTCTTTTCCGCGGACGGCTGCGAACGTGGCGCCCACCCTGGAAATATTGGTAAACCCGCCCCGCAGTTCGTCATCAGCGACGGCATTCAGACGATCGATTTGAGCAAACTGCGCGGCCAGGTCGTCGTCCTTAATCTCTGGGCCAGCTGGTGCCCACCCTGCGTCGAGGAACTGCCAAGCCTACTCGAGATGCAGCAGGATATGCCCGGCATCAAGGTGGTCGCCGTCAGCATCGACCAGGACGATACGGTCTATCGCCGCTTCCTCACCCGGCACGACGTTCATCTTGTCACCGTCCGCGATCCAGACGGCCGTATCAACGCCCTCTACGGCACCGCTCAAATCCCCGAGACCTACGTGATCGATCGCCAGGGCGTCCTTCGCCGTAAATTTGTCTCTGCCCAGAACTGGACCAATCCCGAGATTCTCAGCTATCTCTCGAAGCTTTAGAGGATCGCTGTAGCTATCCTTTTGACGGAGTCATCCAACTCGGTCGGTAGACCAGCCGTATATCCCGCCCTTCCATTTCCGCAGATCGGGCTGCCTCCAGTCCCTCATCCGAATCTTCAAACACGATGCAACGCTGCGGGGAAACCTTCATCAGCCGAGCCGCTTCAAGAAAAATATCCGGAGCAGGCTTACCCTCCGCCACGTCCGACGCCACCACCACAAAGTCGAAGAGCGGCAGCAGACGCGTAATCGCCAGGGATGCTTCCACATTCGCCCGGCGACCATTCGATCCGATTGCCATGGGAACCCGTCCCTTCCAGGTTCGGGCAATCTCCGCGATCACCGAAACCTCCTGCAGCAGATGAAGTCCATCCTGAAAGGCGACCGTATAGTGGTCCAGGATCGAGCTTCGCGGGATCGGCGCTCCCACTATCTTTGCTTCGAAGTCATCGAAGAGCGCCCTGGGCGTCAACCCCGCACGCGGATAGTAGAACTCATCCGTCATCACCAGACCATACTGCTCAAGTCCCACCCGCAACGCACTCAGATGTGCCGGCGCCGTATCGACCAGCGTTCCATCACAGTCGAAGATGAGTGCATCGAAGCTACCCTCGCGCAGAAGCGTCGTCATCCCTTCATACTAAAGAACGTTGAGCAACCGTAAGGGAGCGGTCTTCCTCCGCTGCTATCATCAGCCCATGACACAGCTTGATGTTCTCTACCGGTATGGTGCACCTCCCACTGAATCGGCGACTCTGGCGATTGCCAACCTGCGCGAGGTCTACGGTATCCGCAAACTTGTGTTCAACGAGGTGCTTAAGACTGTACGCGTCGAATACGATGCTTCCCGCCTCACCGAATCCGTGATTCACCAGCTTCTCCGCCGCGCCGGCCTTGATGTAGTCGAAATCCTCCCGATGTTTGCTCCGCCCGCTCCTCCTCCGGTCGAACCTCCTCCCGCAATCTAAAAGAATTGCACTTCCGGCCTCATCTTCGATAGGCTGGACGAGACATACGCGCCCGTAGCTCAGCTGGATAGAGCATTTGGCTTCGAACCAAAGGGTCGGAGGTTCGAATCCTTCCGGGCGCACCACTTTTAGAACGCCCTTATGACGGCTGAGTTCCCTCGTTTCAGGTTGCCCTTAGCTTGAAGTTCCCTTACTCTTGATAGGTTGTCTCTTCGCAATGTGCGCCCGTAGCTCAGTTGGATAGAGCATTTGGCTACGAACCAAAGGGTCGGAGGTTCGAATCCTTCCGGGCGCACCAGACAGTCCCTTCCTCAGCAGCAAAAACCTGAATATCCGATAAGCTCCAGACCGTCCTCGCGATTCCCGATCTCGCGCGCTAAGTGCAGCCTGAGATCGCCTTTGAGCGTCCATCCGGGAGCGTGTATTCGCCGAACTCTTGATTGACGACCGAATTGGTCCGATATAAGCTTGTAAGTGGTTCGAGGGGCAATCAGGCTCTTCAGCAGCCGGTGCCAGAGATCTTCGAAGCATCTCGAGGCTCCCAGGAGTGAAGGTTATGCTGCAGGCTTTTATCATCACCCTCCGCGAGGGTGTGGAAGCATCGCTGATCGTTGGAATCATATTTGCCTATCTCAGTAAGATCGACCGCTCGGACCTCAAGCAAACCGTATTCTGGGCGCTCGGAGCGGCGATCACTGCCAGTGTTGCCGTAGCAGCCATGATCTCCCGGCTCCAGTTCAATCCCGACATCTTCGAAGGTTGGGTGATGCTGGCAGCCGCATTCTTCGTCATCAGCATGATCTGGTTCATGCAAAAGACGGCCCGCAGCTTGAAAGGTCAGATCGAAGGTAAAGTCGACAGGCTTATCGGGGGAACTTCCAAAGCTGGCCTCTTCTTCTTCGTGTTTCTGCTTGTCCTTCGGGAGGGTGTCGAGACTGTCCTGATTCTCTCCGCTGTCTCACTCAACTCGACCGAACTCCTCAGCTTCACCGGGACTCTCCTCGGCGTTGCGGTATCAGTCGTATTCGGTGTGCTCTTCATTCGCGGTAGCGTCAAGATCAACCTGCAGCGCTTCTTCCGTGTCACCACCGTCATCCTCTATTTCGTCACCTTTCAGCTTCTCGTCAGCGGCCTGCACGAGCTCTCGGAGAATGGTGTCCTGCCTTCTAGCGCCGCCGAGATGCGTTTGATCGGCCCCATCGTCCGCAATGATCTTTTCTTCTTCGTGACCATGCTCGCCCTCGCCGGTCTTATGGTGTTGATGGAGTACAAACGACGTGCACCAGTCAGACTCGATCCCGATGCCACGTCCGCCGAAAAACGCAAACTCGCCTGGACGCAGCGCCGCGAGAAGCTGTGGATGACCGCGGTGGTTGGCACCAGCTTTCTCTTCATCTTTCTCTCCACCGCCGAGTTCATCTATGCCAAGAGCTCGACCGCTCTTAGTCCTACCGCGCCGGTCACGCTCGTCGGTCAGCAGGTTACCGTTCCTACTGTCGAGGTCAATGACGACCAGCTCCACCGGTACGGGGTTCGCATTAACGACGGCAAGGGCGGCCAGGCAGAGGTCCGCTTCCTCCTCTTCAAAAAGCCTGACGGTACTATCGTCTCCGTCGCCGACGCCTGCCAGATCTGCGGTCCTGTCGGCTTTTACATCGGATCTCAGGGCATCACGTGCAAGATGTGCGCCAGTCCTTTGAACGCCGCCTCAATGGGTCAGGCGGGCGGCTGCAATCCCATTCCACTCAAAAGCACGAACGCCAACGGCCAGATCACTATCGCTGCATCCGACCTGCGCACGCTGGCCGAGGTCTTTGAGAAGTAGATGCACAGCCAGTCAAAGCTCGGGTTGTCCTATTCTCACGGCAGTCTCACCGCCATAGGGTGGAAAACTCGCGCCACCCGCGAACGGTTTTCTTCGGGCGGTTACTGCATCCGTGTCTCGAGCGAGGCGAACTGACATGTTCTTTCGTCTGCTTCTCGAATCGTTCGTGCGCCAGCGCCGCCGCAAGCTCCTCGCCGGCATTGCCATCCTGCTCGGCACGACAGCCGTCACGGCAATGCTCGCCCTGGCCACGACCATCGGCGATCGCATCCACAAGGAGCTTGCCGTCTACGGTGCCAACATCATCGTGACGCCTCAAGCAGGCCAGCTCGATGTCAAGATCGGCGGCGTCGACATCAAACCCGCTACCGGCAATGCCTATCTCCATGAATCCAGCCTGCCCAAACTCAAAGCGATCTTCTGGGCCAACAACATTACCGGTATCAACCCTGAGCTACTGGTCGACGTGCGATTCGGTAAGCCTGGTGGACCATTCTACGAGGCACAGGGTATCGGACTCTGGTTCGGCCACGCAGTGCCTCAAGCTGGCGGCCCGACGCTCAGAACGGGAGCCGTATTCCTCCATCCATCATGGAAGATACAAGGATCGTGGCCCGAGGAAACAAACTCGGCGCCCCGTAGTTCGGATGCAGTCCTCGGTTCCGAACTTGCTACAAAAGTTGGCGCTCACATCGGCGATGTCTTCGACGCCCTGTCGGTCAGTAAGAATGGACGGCCAGCTGTGGCCGGTCCGACTGGCGGCTTCCGCCTCAGAGTAGTCGGCATCGCAAATACGGGCGACGCGCAGGACCGGACACTGCTCTTGCCTCTGAACGCCGCCCAGATACTCACCGGTCTCCCTGATGCCGTCTCCCGCGTCGAAGTGAGCGCTCGCACCAAGCCTGAGGACGCCTTTGCGCGCGTCGATCCTGACTCGCTTCCACCCAAGCAGCGCGAGATCTGGTACTGCCGCCCCTACGCCAACTCCATCGCCTACCAGATCCGCGAGGCCATCCCGGGCGCCCAGGCCGAGCAGGTTCGCCAGGTTGAGCAGACCGAAGGCACCATCCTCAGCCGCATCTCCGGCCTCATGTGGTTCATCAGTGCCGCCGCCCTGCTCGCCGCAGGCTTCGCCGTCAGCGCCGCAATGGCGACCGCCGTTCTCGAGCGGCGCGGCGAGATCGGTCTCATGCGCTCGCTCGGCGCGAGCAAGGGTGCAATTGCTTTGCTCTTTTACGCTGAAACCGGCCTTCTCGCCCTCTTTGCCGGAACCCTCGGCTATATCGTCGGCTCCGGCCTTGCTGCATGGCTGGGTAGCCGCATCTTCCTGGGAGAGGCCCCGGCCGCCGCGCAGGTCTTCATTCCTGTGCTCCTCCCAGTAGTCGTCGCGACTGCCCTGATCGTTGCGGTCGCCGGAAGTACACCCTCTATCCGTTCTGCGTTGAAGATGGACCCCTCCGCTGTTTTACGAGCGGACGCGTGAGTACTGCCCTTAGCTTCAACCGCATTCTGCGCCGGTCTCTGATGCATCGCCGCGCCCGTAGTGTGAGCGCCCTTGTCGCCTTGACCGTATCGGCAGCAGTCGCAACCGCACTTCTCACGCTGTATGCCGATCTCGACGCGAAGCTCCATAAGGAGTTCCGCAGCTTCGGCGCGAACATTGTTGTCAGCGCTGACCACAACGGCACGCTCGCGCCAGACACTCTCGCCCGCGTCCAGCAGGCCGCAGGTTCTGATGCGCTCGCGGCGCCGTTCGCCTACGCGGTTGCGACGACCGATCGCGGCACTCCCGTCGTTGTCGCCGGCACCTACTTCGATGCCGTCCGCCGCCTTGATGGTTGGTGGCAGGTGACTGCCTGGCCCTCCGGCAAAGACGACGCGCTCATCGGTGAACGCGCCGCCAACTTCATCGCCGACAAGCGCGACCTCAAGCTCACCTTCAATGGCAAGGTACTCACCCTGCACGGTGCAGGCCGCCTCAAGACCGGAGGGGATGAGGATAGCCGCATCTATATGCCGCTTGCTGCCTTCACTACCTGGACCGGCACCTCTACCAGCGTCATCGAGGTGCAGGTTCCCGGAGGAGCCGCCAAGGTTGAAGCAGCGATCACCCGCCTCCAGCAGGCGCTCCCTGGCATCGAGATTCATCCCGTCCGCCAGCTCGTTGAGGGCGAATCCCGCATCGTCGACCGGACCCACGCCCTGATGTATGCAGCCGTCCTGCTGATCGCACTGACCGTGGGGATTTCCGTGCTTGCGACACTTTCCTCGAGCGTGCTCGAGCGCCGTCGCGACTTCGCCCTGATGAAGGCCCTCGGCGGCACGCAACTCCAACTCATGCTCCTCTTCCTGCTGGAAGCTCTGGTGCTCGCGCTCGCTGGAGTGGTGATCGGCTATGGTGTCGGCTCTGCCGCAGCGCTCGGCATCAGCGAGCTGAATTTTCATACGGCAAGCCTGCCGAGGGTAACAGTGGTGCCGCTGGTGTTACTGCTCAATGTATTGATCGCCGCAATGGCGGCGCTTCTTCCTGCTCGTATCCTGCGAGGCCTTGAACCCGCCGCGCTGCTGAAAGGCGAGTGAGAGGATAGAAAGAATGGCAGAGATCAAGACCGACTGGCCTCAAAACAACACACGACCCAACTGCGCCGTCATCGCACTCGATCACGTTACCCGTGAATACGCCGGGCACGGTGGCATCGTTCGTGCTCTTGACGAAGCGACCTTTTCCATCGTGGCGGGAGAGTGGGTGGCGATCACTGGACCCTCCGGCTCCGGCAAGAGCACGCTGGTCAATCTGCTCGGATGTCTTGACCGCCCGACTAGAGGCATGCTGCGGATCGACACCGTCGATGTGGCGTCCATGTCGGCAACCGAGCTGGACCGCTTCCGTGCCGATAAGATCGGCTTCATCTTCCAGCAGTTCCACCTGATTCCTTACTTGTCAGCGATAGAAAACGTCATGCTGGCCCAGTATTTCCACTCCATGACAGACGAGGGAGAGGCCCGCGCAGCCCTCGAACATGTGGGGCTGGGCGAACGTGTCTCGCACCTTCCCAGCGAGCTCTCAGGCGGAGAGCAGCAACGCGTCTGCATCGCCCGGGCGCTCATCAATAATCCACCTATTTTGCTGGCAGATGAGCCAACGGGCAACCTTGACGCCTCCAACCAGCGCATCGTCGCTGGTCTCTTGCAGGATCTGCATCGCAACGGGCACACGATCGTCATGGTTACTCATGACCCTGAGATGGCGGCGCTGGCCCAGCGAAGAATCGCGCTCAACCATGGGAAGGTCTTCTGCCACCCGGTCACAGGACCTGTTGTCACCCTGCGACGGTAGGTTCTTGATGCATCCTCTTACTGTTGAGCAACAGTTAGATGCTGTGTAGCTACAAATCACGCGCTCAGCGTTCGCCCCACTTCAGCTTCGAGCGCAGCACGTTGAACAAGCCATTCGGCTGGTGCCGCAACAGTTGGACGCTGTACTTCGACCGGTGACAATGAATGTGATCGCCAAGAAAGAGCTCTACCGCCTCCTGGCCGTCGACCGTGAGATAGGTTTCATTGGGCACGCCGACGACGTGAACGCTCACCGTTGATTCACCCGGGACTACGATCGGGCGGATCGTCAGCAGGTGAGGACAGATCGGTGTCACTACCATGGCGTTTACGCTGGGCATCATGATTGGCCCTGCGGCGGCCAGGTTGTAGGCCGTTGACCCGGTTGGGGTAGAGACGATAATTCCATCGGCCCGAAATGTGGCCACGAACTGCTCGTCGATCTCAACGGTGAAGTCGGCCATGCGCGCGATCGTGCCCTTGGCGATGACGACGTCGTTGAGTGCATCCCACTCCTGAAAGGGCTTGCCATCGCGATGCAGTTCAGCGTGCATCATGCTGCGGAGATCGATCGCGGCAGAGTGGTCGCACCACGCCTGCAGGGTATCGTAAATATCGCTGAGCGGGGTTTCCGTTAGGAAGCCGAGCGAGCCGAGATTGACTGACAGAATGGGCGTTTCAGTGCGTGCAAAGGCGCGGGCCGCAGCCAGCAGGGTTCCATCTCCACCCAGGACGACCACCAGGTTGGGCTGATGGTGCGGAAGCTCGCGACGCGCGAGACCTTGCTCCCCAGGAAGGTAGTCGGCGGTGGCATGGTCGAGAACGTACGCGTAACCGTGTGCCTTCAACCAATGGACCAGGTCAGGCAGAATGGCGGCTAGTTCAGGCTTCTGCGGCTTCGAGATGATGGCAGCTAGGAGCATCGGTCTCTAGTGTAATGGCTCGGATGTTCTTGAGAGGCGGTGATCCGGCTGTAATCTTGGCCGCAATCGGGGCAGTGACTTTGCACTTATGCCAGGCAGGAATTTTTGCAGGACACCGCTTCACGGGCAGCTTACACTCTCATCACATGAAAGCACTCTGTTTGACCGGATGATGCGCGCCGTTATGATCGTCATTGCAGTCAGCTCCTGGTTTGGGCTAATCCTGCAGCTTTCTCTGTTGATCGCAGAGGCGCGCGCAACAGGAATGTTGGTCGCCCTGGTGATCTTCAACTACTTCAGTTTTTTCACGATCCTTACTAACGTGCTTGTAGCGGTCGGCCTTACCTGTACTTTATGGATGTCGAACTCGCGGCCAGGCCGCTTCTTCACGAATGCCACAGTCCAGTCGGCATCAGCCGTTTACATCGTCATCGTGGGCGCCGTGTATGCGCTCGCGCTGCGGCATCTATGGAACCCCCAAGGCCTGCAAAAGATCGCGGATGTCGTTCTGCATGAGCTTGTTCCCCTCTTGTATGGCGCGTACTGGCTTGTCTTCGTAGCACGAAGGTCGCTCGCCTGGAAGAGTGTTCTGCCGTGGCTCCTCTATCCATTGGCGTATCTGATCTTTGTGACGATTCGCGGTGCGATCTCCGGCTGGTATCCCTATCCATTCATCAATGCGGGCGCACTTGGATACGCGCGTGCCACCTTGAACGCCTTTGGATTATTCATCGTCTTCATAGCTGTCGGCCTTATTGCCGTGGCGTTCAGTCGCTGGATGGGGCGGAATTACTCACGCGAGATACAGCCGGCCGAATAATTCAATCAGAAGCTCTGCTCGCCGAAGCGCGCATACAGCAGGTATTCGTGGTTGCCTTCCATACCGCGGATAGGCGAGTCGACGATAGCTGTATGGGTTCCGCCGAGCGCGAGTACGGCGTCATGAACTCGATCAATGGCCATCTGACGGGCTGCAGCATCACGCACGATGCCGCCCTTGCCGACATGCAGCCGCCCGGCCTCAAACTGTGGTTTGACGAGAATGACGGCTTCTCCCTGCCAGCGCTCCTCAGCGTGCGGCTCACGCGATGGAGTGTGGGGCTCGACTAAGGCAGCAAGAACGGCGGGAAGCACCAGCGTGGCGGAGATAAATGAAACGTCCATGGCGAGCAGAGTGACGGGAGCAGGCGTGGCGGCGATCAGTTCCCCCGGAGCAAGCAACCGGGCGTTGCACCGTTCGCGTAGCATAACGCGGGGATCGTCGCGGAGCTTCTGTGCGATCTGGCCGTAGCCGGTGTCGATCGCAAGAACGGATGCTGCGCCGTGCTGTAGAAAGCAGTCCGTAAAGCCTCCTGTCGATGCGCCCACATCGAGACAAGCGCGTCCAGTCAGATCGATCGACCAGTAGCCGAGGGCGCGTTCCAGCTTCAGACCTCCCCGGCTGACATACCGGAGGTCGTTGCCGAGCATACGAAGGACCGCACCGGCCGCGACAGGGGTACCAGGCTTGTCGACACGCTGCTCGTCCACAAGAACGCGCCCTGCCAAGATGAGGGCCTGGGCGCGCTCACGAGAGGCAGCAACTCCCTGATCGACAAGGAGCTTGTCAAGACGGACTTTCATGAGAATATTTCCTGTTTTGCTAGAGGGAATCGTTGACCATGCGGTCCAATGTCTCATGGCAGGAACTATCGCGAGGGTATACCGGAATGCGGCCAGGCAACGGAATAACGTACACTAGCTGTCGATCCGGTTGCCGTCATCAGGTCACGACGGTAATCTTGATCGAGCAGTGAAACACCAGTCGTGACGCCCTGATGCGAATCCGCATCGAATCGTTGCAACACAAGCAATCTAATCTGTGCACGGGTGCGTTTCATGTATAGAGACACCGGAATGTTGAACATGCCGTCCGTTTCGAGTCAGGACGATTCGATACTGCTGGGGCTTGTCCATAAAGGCGACGCGCAGGCCATGGCGTCGATCTTCGATCGCTACTCGAAGGTAGTGTACTCGGTAGCGCTCCGTGTGCTTCGAGATCCTTCTGGGGCAGAAGATGTGCTTCAGGAGATTTTCATGCAGATTTGGCGCAGTCCGGACAGTTTTGTCGCGACGAGAGGAAGTCTCGGCGGATGGCTGGCGGTTGTGTCGCGGAATCGCTCTATCGATGCCCTGCGGCGCAGGCGTCCGTCGGAGTCGATTGAAGATATGCCGCTTGCTTCTTCGTACAATCTGGCCGATGAAGCGGAACGTAACTCGATGATGGAAAAAGCGCGCTCTGTGATTCACCTGTTGCCTAAGGAGCAGCGCAAAACGTTAGAGATGGCTTTTTTTGATGGGTTGACGCACTCCGAGATTGCAGAGATAACAGGAGATCCTCTCGGGACAGTAAAGACTCGAATTCGCAGCGCCTTGCTAACGCTGAGAAAGGCATTTCAGGCATGACAGATATCCACCATATCGATCCAGAAGATCTGGCGCTTCACGCCATGCACCTCCTCAGCAAGGATGAAGCATCGGCAGTGGAGGCTCATCTAGAGCAATGCAGCGACTGTCGTCAGGAGTTGTTGGCAGCACAGTCCGATCTCGTGATGACAGCACTAAGCGTCGATCTGCAGGCACCCTCGCCACAAGCGCGTGAGCGGCTCTTGCGCCAGATCTCCAGGGAAAAACGAACGATCTCGATCGATCGCACGGCCCCTACTAGTCAGGATGCCATTCCAGCAGCCGAAACGCCGAGGCAGCGCGGTCCCGCTGGCACGTTGCTGCCGTGGCTTGGGTGGGCTGTCGCCGCAGGCATGAGTTTCGCCGCCATCAGTCTGTACCATGACCGTGGACAACTGCAGACGACAGTCGGTGATCAATCGGCGCAACTAAGATTTCAGACTGCACAGATGGCCAGCATGTCATCCGATGCGTCGCGCGCACAAGCCATCATGGGCGCCCTGACGGACACCTCGGCGGTGCGAGTGACCTTGAACACAACGCCAGCGATGAAGCCCGTACCTCAAGGCAGGGCTACCTACGTTCCGGATAAGGGAACATTGATCTTTATTGCCAACAACCTCGATCCGCTGCCACTCTCAAAAGTCTATGAGTTGTGGCTGATTCCGGCTGACGGCACCAGCCCAATTGCGGCAGGAACGTTCCACCCAGACGGGCGCGGCAATGCTACGGTCGTGTTGCCTACGCTGCCGAAGGGTGTTCAGGCGAAGGCCTTCGGCGTCACCATCGAGGCTGAAGGTGGAGCAGCGGCTCCCACCTTGCCGATTCTTCTGGTAGGCGCTGCGGCTGCCTAGATATAGCAGCAACGAACGCCATTCATATGAATGGCGCTCGTTGCTGTAAGCCGATCATAAGAAATTGAGGCTATTCAATCAGTCATATGGTTACGGAGCAGTAACTCGAACCGAAACGCCTGCGCCTTGCAGAGAGACTGTCGTGTCAATCGTATCCGTATCCGTCCGGATAACCGTCATATCTTTACTGTCTTTGCAGACCACGTAGACCTTGCCGGTAGGAATTCCGGTTGTAGCAGCGATATAGGCGGGATGCCCGGCAATCGGAATCGTAGTGACGACAGTATTCGTTGTAAGGTTCACGACTGAGACGGAGCCGGAAGTGTTGGCATTGCCGGCATTCGCGACATAGGCGCGCGTCCCATCCTGCAGGGCCGAGACCATGATTGGGTTGACACCGACCGGCACACTGGCGAGAACCGTGCCGAATCCAGTGGCATCTACCGGGTTTGTCGGGCTGCAGTTCGGGTTGGTCACGAGCGCCGCGGCATTACAGAGCGGAATGCTGACGACACTCAGTGTGCCGTTTCCGGTACCATTGCCTGCATTGGCGACCACCATCTCGGAACGCGCTGGCGCGAAGTCTGCCCATAAGGGCGAAACGCCGACAGGGATTGTGCTGGAGGAGGTTCCAGGATTGGGTGCGGGCAGGGTATCAAGCTGGTTTGTCTGCACGTTGATGACACTGACCGTTCCATCACCCTGATTCATAATGAAGGCTCGCTTGCCGTCCGCGGTCATGACGCCGTAAACGGGCTTGTTCCCGACGGGGAGCGCGGCAGTCGGGGTATTGGTGGTCGTGTCGATCGCGATTGCTTGCCCGGGTGCTGTTCCGGTGCCCTGACCAAGAGCGTAGATACGAGGCGCTCCCGAAAGGCCTACAACATAGATCGGGTTGGTCACATTGATCTCCTGCCGGAGCGCCAGCGGCGAGCCCTGGAACTCGGCGATCGCGTTGCGGCCCTGTTCAGTGACATAGGTGTTGGTTCCCTGAGGGAAGATACTCAGGGGAACGGCTCCGGAGAGCAGGGTCGTTTCGAGGACCTGGCTGCTGATCAGTGAGGGTGAGATGTCGAATACGTTGAGCGTTCCGTCACCGTTGATCGTATAGCCGGTGGTGGCGGTCGTAGCGGGAGCCGTGCTGGTGGCGGCTGTTGCAGTCGCATTAAGGATCAGATACTGGGGAGAGACGCCGATGTTCGCCGTGATGAGGACACTATCGCCCGAGAAGTCGACGATGGTCACCAGGCCGGGGCTGGTAGGGCTGGGGCTTGAGATCGCAACGGCATACTTTTGCGGCTGTGCAGAGGGACCGACCGGGTTGATAGCGGCGACAACAGGGCGATAGTTGTTGCCGCAGCCCGTGAATGAAACGAAGCCAGCTGCCACGAGAGCAACGATAGCCGACGATCGTACAAGAGACCGTGCCAAGCGCGATATGGTGGTCCTTGATGCTTGAGTTTTTGCTACTTCGATTCCTGCTGAATGCAAAACTGCTCCCACGATGATGCCGGTCTTGGCTATGCTCAAGCATCGATTGTAAATCACGGAAGAGAGGCTCGGACGATGCGGAACAAAATGCGAGATGCCGAGAACACGGCAGTTCTCGGAAAAGCCATCTCCGCCAGCCGCGATCGGATGCAAGCCGATCTGCTGGTTGGGGCGGTTGGTTTGCTGCTGGCAGCGAAGGCGGCGCTCCTGATCTGGGATCTGCGCCGGCTTGGGCTCTACCCGGAGTGGTTCTGGGTGTCGTGCGCATGCAGCATCACATTTGCACTGCTCGTCTGGCTGCTGCGGTCGGCAACAGGGCCGGCAACGGTGATGGGTGGTCTTATCTGCATCGACATTCTGCTGGCACAGAGCGTTGGAATAGAGTGGCAGCAGACGGCGCTCCCTGCGCTGCTGACCTTATTCTTGCTGACCTTTGCGGCGACACGCTTCGGTCGCAGACTGAAGGAGCACGCGGGGTTCGCAGAGGCGCGGCGAGGCAGGCGGGCCGCTCAGGTTGTGGCCAATCTCGGGGTTGCCGGGCTGTGCGCGTGGGGAGCCTCGCCGCTTCTATTCGCCGCGTGCCTGGCTGCGCTGGCGGAAGCGACGGCGGATACAGTCTCCTCCGAGATGGGCCAGGTGATCGGTGGACGGACGCTGCTGATCACGAGTTGGAGCGAAGTGCCCGCAGGCACCGACGGCGGCATCAGCATCGCGGGAACGACACTGGGAGCAGCCGCTGCAGGTGTGGTCGTGCTGGTAACTGCGGCGACGGGATTGCTGCCATGGAAGACGGAAGTGGTTATCCTCGGCGCGGGGGTTGCAGGACTACTGGTCGACAGCTACCTTGGAGTGACGGTGGAGCGCCGGGGGTGGCTGGGCAACGACCTCGTCAACTTCACTTCTACGATCGTTGCAGCGATATGTGCGTACGCCGGGACGCGGCTTATCGCTGGAGGGTAGCGGGAAGAACGGTTTTGCCGTCAAGCGGTCTTACCGTCGACCTTGGAATAGAGCCATCCAGCGTTCAGATCGAGCTTGAACAAGGTGTAGCTGAGAATTTCGTGAAGATAGCGTTGCGCAAGCTGATAGTTGCTGATATGTCCAAAGGACGGACGTGGTGAGGTGTAAACATCGAGCCCGGCTTGCTGGCAGAGCACCCGAATCCTGAATAGGTGGGTCCCGTCGCTGACGACGATAAGGTGATGCAGGTTGTTCTCACGGGCAATCTCGGCAAGGCGCTGAACCTGCTGCTCGGTGTCGATGGAAGAGGTCTCGGCAATGATCTTGTTAAAGGGAACACCGTTCGCAAGCAGATAATCGCGGCTAACACCGCCTTCTGTGTTGCCCGAGTCCCTGTCGCTGCCGCCGCCGAGTGTGATGATGATGGGCGCAGTCTGCCTGCGATAGAGGACAACCACATGATCGAGCCGCGCATGGAGAACGGGCGATGGATGGCCGGAGTATTCGGCCGCGCCAAAAACCGCGATCGCATCGGCAGTCTGTGCCTGATCCTCGTGGGCGACCGTCAAGATTTGGTAATAGACCCAGACAAACCAGGCAAGTGCGGCCAGCAGCAGAACGCCGGCAAGCCGCCGGAAGAAGTGGCTGGTGCGATGCGGTTCGTTGGAGTGGGCAGGAGTCATAGCAGATCGCAGGAGAACAGCCCGTGGGCAAAGCCGACAGAGTGACAGTATGGACCGGCAGGCGGCAGGACGCCAGTGGTGCGATCGAAGCGCAGCTTAATGTTGCAGCGCGAGCGCAATTTCATGGGTTGGGATGGCACCTTCGCGGAGAATCATCCAGGAGCTGCCACCGCCGGAGAGATCGACGATGGTGGTCGCAGTCGAACGTGCGGTCGCGCCACCATCTACGATGAGGGGGATCTGGTCGCCAAGCTGCTCGCGGACGCAGGTAGCACACGTGCATTCCGGCCGACCACGAAGATTCGCCGAAGTCGCCGTGATCGGGAGTCCAAGACGAGAGACAATGGCACGGCAGATGGCTGCCTCCGGCATGCGCAAAGCCACGTTGCCGCTGTTTGCGGTGACACGCAAAGGAAGTTTTGATCCAGCCCTGACGACAAGTGTCAGCGGCCCAGGCCAGAACTTCTCGGCTAATCGATCAAAGGCGGAGTCAAGCTGGCGGGCGAGTTCGTACGCCTGGGAGACCTCGGCAATCAGCAGCGAGAGCGGCTTGTGGCGGGCTCGGGTCTTGAGGTCGTAGATACGGTCGACGGCGTGCAGATTAACCGGATCGACAGCAAGGCCATAGAAGGTATCGGTCGGGAGCGCGACGACGTTGCCACTGTTGAGGCTGCTGACGACGTAATCGATCAGAAAGGATTCGGGTTCGTCGGGATGAATGCGAAGAATCTCAGCCGTCAAAGTAGGTGCTCCTGTACCGGGCGGTCGCGAGTACCCCCAAGTTCGCAGCCTAGCATATGGGAATGGTGGACTCAATCGACGCGGTTGGCCATAACGTCTGAGAGATCCTCAGCGTAAACTTGGCTGAAGGCGGGTATGAGTTCGAATGTGGTGACAAGCCGGACGAATGCGCGGGTGAAACAGTTGCGCGCGGCGTTCGCGGGGCACGCGCGATTGTCGGGCGGCTTGGTCGCAATCGAGGGAGAGCATCTGCTGCGGGAGGCGCTGCGGAGCGGGGTAGTCTTCAAGGCGGTCTTTATCAGCGAGCGCCTGGACCTGCCGCGATGGATGCCCTTTGGGGTGGAAGTGCTGCGGCTCGCGAACGATGTGTTTCGGAGCGTCGTGGAGACGCAGTCGCCGCAAGGACTGGCAGCGCTGATCGTGCCACCGGTTCGGGAATTAAGTGCGGTGATGGACGGTTTCGATGCGGCGACGCTCGTAGCGCCCGCGGCTCCGTTGATTTTGATTGCATGCGGTCTGCAGGACCCCGGTAATCTGGGAACGCTCGTGCGATCTGCAGAGGCGTTCAGGGCGACCGGGGTGCTGACGGCGACGACACATCCAGGAACAGTAAGTGCATGGAACCAGAAGGCATTGCGGGCATCAGCGGGGTCGATCTTTCGGGTGCCCGTGGTAGGGGCTACGCTCGATGAGGTGGCGGGGCTGCGGGTTCGCGGGATTCGGCTGCTGGCTGCAGTCGGTGCTCAGGCGCACGGCGCAGTGGAGGCGCAGGAGATGGACCTTGTGAGGCCTTGTGCGCTGTTGATCGGGAATGAAGGCTCCGGGCTGGGTACGGAGTGGATGGAGATTGCGGATGCACAGGTGACAATTCCCTGCCCCGGCATGGTGGAGAGCTTAAACGCCGCGGTGGCAGGGAGCCTGCTGTTATATGAGGCAAGCCGGCAAAGAACCTCCCAATGAGCCTCTTCGACGCATCGCCGATGGCGGCAGCGGATCATACGGCGCGACAAGCGCCGCTGGCGGAGCGGATGCGGCCAGGAACGCTCGCCGAATACACCGGGCAGGAGCACTTGCTCAGTGCGGGGATGCCGCTCCGGCTCGCGATCGAAAAGGATGAGGCCACCTCGATGATCTTCTGGGGTCCTCCAGGCGTAGGCAAGACAACACTCGCAAAGATTATCGCTCAGGTCACACAGGCCAGCTTCATCGAATTCTCCGCTGTTCTGAGCGGCATCAAGGAGATCAAGCAGGTGATGGTCGAAGCGGAGAAGGCGGCCGGTTTCGGCATGCGAACTATCCTCTTTGTGGACGAGATTCACCGCTTCAACAAGGCGCAGCAGGATGCGTTTCTACCGTACGTCGAGCGCGGAACGATCCGGCTGATCGGTGCCACGACCGAAAATCCCTCCTTCGAGATCAATGCCGCGCTGCTCTCGCGATGCCGGGTATACACGCTGCGCGCGTTGACGGGAGAGCAGGTTCTTGGTCTGCTGCGGCGCGCTCTGGTCGATGGTGAGCGCGGACTCGGTACACTCGACGTCACGGCGGACGAGGAAGCGCTCGAGATGATGGCGTCCTACTCCAGCGGTGACGCGCGGAACGCCTTGAATGCGCTGGAGGTCGCGGCGAAGCTAGCAGCGGGTCGCGGTGAAAACATCATTACGGAGCAAGTGGCAGCAGAGGCGCTGCAGCGACGGGTGCTGCTCTATGACAAAAAAGGCGAGCAGCACTACGACATCATCTCGGCCCTCCATAAGAGTGTGCGGAACTCCGACCCGGACGCTTCACTCTATTGGCTGAGTCGAATGCTCGAAGCCGGTGAAGATCCCATGTACGTTGCACGACGCGTCGTTCGGATGGCGGTCGAGGACATTGGGCTGGCCGCTCCCGAAGCGCTCAATCTTTGTCTCTCCGCGCGCGATGCGATGCACTTTCTCGGGCAGCCCGAGGGCGGCCTCGCCCTAGCGCAGGCAGTCGTGTATCTGGCGCTGGCACCAAAGTCGAATGCCGTCTACACCGCCTACAACGCGGTACGCGGAGACATCGAGGCGACCGCGGCAGAGCCCGTCCCGCTGCATCTTCGGAATGCGCCGACCAAGCTGATGAAGTCGCTCGATTATGGCAGGGATTATCAGTACGCACACGATGTCGAGGGACGTGTGACCGATATGGAATGCCTTCCGCCTTCACTGGCGGGGCGTCGTTACTATAAACCGACGAATGAAGGGCGGGAGCGGGCGCTGGCACAGCGAATGGAGGAGATTGTACGAATCAAATTACGAAAGAGCAGTGGCGATGCAGAGTAGAGGGTGGTACATTTCGGTGCGTTGACAAAGATCTTCCAATGAGGTGTTGTGATGTCTACGCTTCCTCCGCTGCTTCCCTACTTGACTGTGTCCGATGGCGCAGCCGCAATCGAATTTTACACAAAGGCTTTTGGCGCCGAGGAGCATGAGCGGCATCACATGCCCGGCTCGACCAAGATCATGAACGCGCGCTTGAGCATCAACGGCGGTATGTTCATGTTGGCAGATGACTTTTCGAAGGAGTTCGGCATGAAGTGTGTGACGCCCGAAGCCCTGGGCGGGTCTCCGGTGACGCTACACCTGGAGCTGACGAACGATGTGGACGCGGCGTTTGCGAAGGCCGTGACGGCTGGAGCAAGTGTAAAAATGCTGTTGGCGGACCAGTTCTGGGGCGACCGCTATGGGCAGGTGATGGATCCGTTTGGGCATACCTGGTCGCTGGGACAAAAGATGGAAACGCTCACCACGGCACAGGTGGAAGAGGCGGCAAAGATGGGATTCAAGACGGAGCCGGGCTCGCGACAGCCATAGACGTGTTTGGTGTCGGATCACGTGTACCATCCGATCCGACACCCATCCTGCTTGTCGTCTGCTTCTGGTGACTCACTTCGTGTCCTTAGCTAGAGCCGTAAGGACGATGTCTCTGGTCAGCAACTCCGGCAGCACATCCGCCGGCGCATCCTTGCCGACTGGATAGATGACGTAGGTAGGAACACCGCTGCGGTGTACGGCGGCGAGTTGTTTCGTGGTCTCGGCGTCGTACTGAGTCCAGTCCGCGCGAAGCAAGGTGACATGCCTACTGCTGAACTGCTTTTGTACTTCTGCGGACTTGAGCACCACTCGTTCGTTGACCTGACAGCTCAGGCACCATGCGGCAGTGAAGTCGATGAAGACCGGATGACCGCTGACACGCGCCTGGTCGAGTGCCTGCTGTGAATATGGCGTCCAGACCAGCGTAGTATCCTTCGGCTGATAGAGCGGGATGCTGAGGCCGATCGCGGCAAGGAGGACTGCGGCAATGGCGCTGCCCCACTTTGCGGGCCATTTGCCCAGTGCCCATCCTGCGATGGCGAGCAGAAGCAGGCAGCAGAGCAGCAGCGCGAGGTGGTCGACGCCTCGCCCGCTAACGGAACTTGAATAGAGCCGGCCGTAGACCCAGACGAGCCATATGACGGTTGCGAAGAGCGGCACGGCAGTGAGCTGCTTAAGAACCTCCATCCATGCGCCGGGCCGTGGCAGAATCCGCGTCCATGCAGGCTGGAAACTGAGAGCCAGGTAAGGCGTCGCGAGGCCGAGGCCGAGTGCCGTAAAGACGGCGAAGGTGATGCCGGCAGGCTGTGCGAGCGCGAAGCCGATCGCAGCGCCCATAAGCGGCGCTGTGCAGGGGGTCGCGACGATGGTCGCGAGGACTCCCGTGAAGAAGCTGCCGGTATAGCCCTGCTTCTTCGCAAGATCGCCACCGACGCCGGTGAGCGAAAGACCGAGATCGAACTGTCCAGCGAGTGATAGAGCAAAGAAGAAGAGACTTGCGGTAAGAACCGCAATGAAGGTCGGCGACTGGAGCTGGAAGCCCCATCCGGCCTGACTGCCGCCTGCGCGCAGGATCAACAGCGCACCGACAATGATCCAGAAGGAGACCAGGATACCAAGCGTGTAGACCAGACCGTGGCTGCGAAGACGGCTGCGCTCTTCGCCCGAGGACTGAACCAGTGCGAGTCCCTTGAGGAAGAGAACCGGAAAGACACAAGGCATCAGGTTGAGGATGATGCCGCCGAGGAACGCAAAACCGATGGCTGTCATCGTAGTCACGCCCGAAGTGGCAGGAGCCGGACGGCCCTGACTGTCGGAAGCCTCGGCCACTTCACCAGGAATAACAGGTGCAGCGACAATATAGGCAATCTCGTCTGAAAGCTTGAAGAGGCCGTGCAGCTCGGCAGGTAGCTTCGTGAGTTCTGGCGCTCGCTTGATACGGAGTTGCACACCGTCAGGAAGCGTGTCGATCTCCTGCTCGGCGGCATTGATGATCTGGTCTTGCTCGGCTGGATAGAATTCGGCATCATCCTCGCGTTTGCCTGTAGTCAGGGTCAGAACGAGGTCGGTTTTGCCACCTTTGACGGTGAAGTGTGCATCCGGTGGAAGTGGCTTCGGAAGCAGGTTCAGCGCTGCGCCAAGCGCGCCGACAGGCTGGCCCGCGGCTGCACCGGGAGCAACATTGATATTGATGCCGAGGTGCGCTTTGCCGGGAATACAAACCTCCCGGCAGACAAGCCAGCGAACGTGCGCGTCCAAGTGAACAGGGCCGGGTTTTAGATCTCGCGCAATGTTAATTTGGACGGGGAAAGCAACGGCATCTTCGTACCCGAAGTCCATCAGCGGGCCGTTCGGCAGCCTGCTGGGTATCGGAAACTGCATCGGCCCGGCGGTGACGCCCTGGGGAAGCGACCAGGCGATCTTGGGCGGGTCGCCCGCATCGCCCGCATTCATCCAATAGACATGCCACTTCTCTTCCAGCGTGATAACGAGACCAACCTGCAGGTTTCCAGCAGGGGCGACCGACGGGGCAAGCGACACCAACTCAACCGTAATGTGCTGCGATTTGACCGGACCGGGTCCACCATCGCCCACCTCCTGCAACTGCGCGTGGGCCCAGACAGAACTGAACAGAGCGCATAGGAAGGCAAAGGTACTAAAACCACAACGCATGGTCATCACATCACATTGTAGGGCTAGGTTGCCCTGCGCGTCTCGTGACACTGTAACTAGAACCAGATGTCAAGTTCTGATCACGAGGTGCGAATGAAATCTCGATAGCATGGTCAGAGTACTCACGTGCCTGGGGCAGCACCGCGGCTATCTGCCTCATTCCGAGATATCTCAGTTCATCTGGCGAACATCTCATTGATAAGGCATAAGCCTCATTGCCCACTTGCAACAACCATGTACCGCTAATACGTTGATCTTCGCATCTGATGACGCATGTTCAGGACTGACGGCATTTCAAACAGGTCCCTCACGTTTACGCTTATTGTGCTCTATCTGTGTGCAACGTTACAGTTCATTCGGTATTACAGCAAAACAACAACTTTCTATCTCAACATGAACGCCTATCTCAATGGGCACGAACGCCTTCCTTTTCAGGAACGCATCCTTCCTATTCTCATACTCCGTCCGCTAACTCATTCTCAGTGGATTACACAGCACCTTGTGCACGCGAATGGCATGTACACCGCGGAGCGTGGGCCATTTTACGTGATCAGTTTGTGTGGACTTCTACTTGCAGGCATATTTGTACAACGGTTATACAACCGCGTGACTCGCAGCGGTACACTCTCGTTCCTCGTGTATCCCATCTTCCTTTTCGCGATCATGTGGAGCTACTCCATCCACAACGAAGCAAATTTCTCTTATCCATACGACATCTTGAGCGTCGCGTTCTTCACGGCGGGCCTTTATTACATCTACATGAAACAATTTCTTCCCCTTGTATTCATCATGGTTCTTGGAACCCTGAACCGCGAGACAACCCTGTTTCTAATTGGAATCTACCTGCTTGATGCTGCGAGTACATCCTACTCTGAGGCGACCCGAACCTTACGCAAGCGGTTCTCTTGGTCCCAGGTTTCGTGGGCCCGAGTTGGCTTGCTTGTCTTCCTTTGGCTAGGGATCAAACTGCTACTCGCTCATGTTTTTGCTCATAATGACAATTCGGAGAATTACATTCGCATCTCCGAGAATTTTGGACGGCTGAAACCACGACTCTGGCCCGCGCTGCTCAATATCTGCGGATACATGTTGCCCGTAGTATTTGTCCTCCGCCGCGATCTTCGACCCAGGCGATTTGCAAACTACCTTTACATCTTCCCTCTCTGGTTTGTGGTCATGTTCTATACCGGCGTAATCGTTGAGACTCGGGTATACGGTGAGTTGTGTTCCTTCGTAGCCATCGCTATTGTCCTTATCATGGAGTACAGGATTGAGCACCTGAGGCAACGAGTGCCTGCGCGCGTAGCAGATCCGGGGATCCCATATGGTCGTCTTGCCGACATGGAGCAGTAGGCATGCGGTGAGTGATGTTTATCAACCTTAGTTTTCGGGTGGATGACGGCCCTTGAATGGCGCCGCTGACTGAAAAAGCATCCTAACGGACTGAGAAGGAATGAGCCTTTCAGGTCTCTCGTCGTATGCTGGAGGCGTGCCCAGTCCCTCTCCTTTAACTCGATCATCACGTGAAACACAGTTGGCTACAGTGCTCACAAGCGCCTTCTTTATAGGCATTGCGCTCATCCTTGTGAGGCCACTCTTCTCCACGCTCTCCTGGATGATCTTTGTCCAGGATGACCTCCTCTATTACCTAAAGGTCGCCCAGAATCTTGCTCATGGCCATGGTTCAACCTTCAATGGCGTGGTCCAAACGAACGGCTATCAGCCGCTCTGGTTTCTACTCCTGGTGGCTCTCAGCTACGTCACTCAAAACCCACGCCTGATCCTTGCCTTTCTTGCGGCAACGAATTTCATCGCTGCCGCGGCTACATTTATCCTGGCCCGGAAACTGCTCGGGAGTTCTGGTGCGCGCCCTTTACTCATCTTTGTCTTCGCCGCGTGGACGACCCTCTACTCCGTTAGCCTCTTCTTCTACGGAATGGAAGTAACGCTTACAGTTCCCCTCATTCTTGGGGTGCTCTGTCTGCTGCATAACATTCCATGGCTAGAGGAAGATATGGTTCATACGTTCGCGTTTGGGCTTCTACTCTCGGCGATGGTTCTCTCCCGAATCGACACTCTCATCCTTGGAGGGTTGCTGCTCGCCGGTATGCTCGTCCATCCGGCACTCCGTAGACTCATCCGAGCCAGGCTTCTTCTGGGAGTCACTCTCGGCCTTCTTCCTGTTCTTCTATATTTCCTCCTTAATCACATCCTCTTCCACACGTGGCTGCCCGTCTCCGGAATGGCGAAAGAGTTGAAGTTTAACCATCTCCCCTCGCTTGAGCCGTGGCGTGTTTTCTTTCATCCTTTGGCCGCTGCGTATACCCTTGTGCTCCTGACAGCCCTTCTGTTGCTGCCCTTCCTCGCTCGACGATTGAACCCGATTGAAAATGTAATTTTTCCAGCCGTTCTGGTCTTTCCATTTCTTTACTACTTCATTTTGAGTTGTGTTAGCGACTGGACGCTGTGGGGCTGGTATATGTATCCCATACGAACGGCGCTCTGCATCAGTTTCCTTATCTTCTGTCTGTGGCTTCCTTCCGTGCGCATTCTAGAGCGCCCCATCATCTCAGGGCTTCTCGTACTCACGGTCTTCGTGGGTCTATCCCGGCTCCGGTGGACGCAGCAACAGGGTGATATTTACGACGCGGCTCTGGATGTTCAGCATTTCGCTGCGCGACATGCCGGGACCTATGCCATGGGCGACCGCGCGGGTCGCGTAGCCTACCTGCTCCCAAACCCTGTCATTCAAACCGAAGGCTTGATGATGGACCGCAATTTTCTGTACTCGATTGAAGATCAGCTACCTCTCCGCGATGTACTCGCTGCATACAACGTGAACTACTACATCGCAACCGCCTATAAGCCGTTTACCGGGTGCTACGAGGCGCAGGAACCCGCCAAGGCGGGTGAACACTCCGCGCATATGCGTGCCGAGTTCTGCGAACCGCCTCTTGCCACCTTCATGCATGATGGGATCGAGACACTCATCTTCGGATTGAAGTCACAAGTCAGAGATGCCAACTAAAGAAGTCTATGTGTCTCTTTTCAAATACATAAGAACTACTTTGCGGATCGCCACGCAGGATAGGATCAACTTTGCCTCGAATCCACAATCCGATGTAAGCAAAATACCCGCAAATCGTGTTGCTACAAATTCTTTTATAAACTCGAATATCTGGGCTATATTGACTTTGCGCAGCCTGTTACAGGGCTGCATCAATAGAGCTTACTGAAGTAACACTATCCCTGATTACCTTGTAAGATATTCTGCCTTACTCAACTTACTTCGCACATCCAGAGCAATACGTGATCCGTAGTGAGACATAGGTTATGTTGAACACAATTTCAATTCGCTGGTACGCACTCGCCCCAGTTTTAGGCATGGTCCTGGTTGCACATGGGCAAGTGGGATTAATTCCACGTCCTGCTCCTGCACCGGAGTACGTGCTGGGAGCAGGTGATCAGATTGTTCTTCATGTTGTTGACATGGAAGAGCTGTCAGAGAAGCCGATCCGCATCGATCCCAATGGGAACGTTGATCTGCCGATGGTTGGTCAGATGCACGCTGCAGGCGAGACACCGGAACAGTTCAAAGCTGAACTTGCTACGAAACTGAGCAGGTATATCCGTTCTCCGCAGATTTCCCTGAGCTTGACTGATGACCAGAGCAGGCCTGTTTCCGTCGTCGGAGCTGTCAACTCTCCCGGCGTACACCAGTTGCAGGGGCCGAGGCGCCTCATCGAAGTGATCTCACTGGCTGGTGGAACGAAAGCCGACGCTGGATCGAGAGTGATTCTGACACGCGAACAGAAGTGGGGTCCTCTCCCGTTGGCGGCTGCGCGGCGGGACGCCACCACAGGATTCAGCACTGCCAGCCTCTCGCTTGACGACCTGATGGCTTCCAAGAATCCTCCCGACAACATTCTGATCGAACCCAACGACATCATCTCAATCCCGAAAGCTGAGGTGATCTATGTCGTTGGCGATGTCCGTAAATCTGGCGGATTTCAGCTTTCGTCGCACGAGAGCATTAGCCTGTTACAAGCTGTGTCGCTTGCCGAAGGTCTGGATCACGACTCGGCGCCGAAGCGCGCCAGGATACTACGGCCCGCACCCGGCGGTGATGGAACCCCTCGTGAGATCCCGGTCGATATTGACGCCATCTTTGCGGGCAAGTCTCCGGACGTTCCACTTTACGGGAATGACATTCTCTTCGTTCCGCATAGTGCGGCCAAGTCCGGGTCGCGTATGGCTGCTCAAGCGATTCTGCAGGCAGCCGTCGGTGCAGCGATCTATAGGTTCTAAGTCTCTCCGGGCCTGGACGTAACTGGTTTCTCATAAGGTACACACTATGCAGAGCAGCTTTAGCAATCGCAGCAAAGAACTCCGGCCTAATATCGTTCTTCCTGCCGATCTCAATCCGGCTAGTTTCGCTACAGCTAAATCTGCTCACCGCGAGGACGATCGCGGTACCTTGATTGGCGATTACTGGCGAACGCTGTCCCGTTATCGCTGGATCATCGCTGCATTTGCTTTCGGAGGTGTGCTGGCCAGTGTTCTGCTTACCCTTGGGTCGCTTCCTTACTATCGTGCGAGGACGTCGCTTGATATTCAAAGCCTAAACGGGGACTTTATGAATCTGCGATCCGTAGCTCCCACCGGGGATGGATCAAGTTCGTCATCGGAAGTCAACGTCCAGACGCAGATAAAGCTCTTACAAAGTGAGACGCTTCTCGAGCGTACCGTCGACCGGCTTCAGTCAGATCCACATCCGAAGTTCATGGAGCAGACCAACCTTCTAACACGTATTGGCTCCGCACTGCATCTTCCCCACGGCAAGCCGCTGCGCTACGCCGATGTACTTGCGGATACGTCGAAGCACGTGACGGTAAAGCCGCTTGGCCTCACCCGGCTGATTGAGATTACGTGTGATTCCTGGGATGCCGGTCTGGCGGCGCACTTCTGCAATGAACTTACAAGTTCCTTCAAGAGTGCCGACCTTGAAACGCGAAGCAATGAATCAGAAAAGACCAGTCAATGGCTCACGCAGCAGGTAGCCGACATCAAGCTCAAGGCTGAAGAGTCCGAACGCAAGCTGGTTGCTGTGACTGGTGGTAATGGTCTGATCCTTAGTCAGGACAGCACCACCGTCGGTGAGGACCGACTGAGACAGATTCAATCGGAACTGGTGAAGGCACAGGCCGATCGGATCGGAAAAGAATCCGAGTTGCGGATTGCGAGCACCGCCGCGCCCGGAACCAACCCCAGTGTTCTGGACACGCAAGAGTATCGGAGCTACGAGCAGAAGCTTGCAGATTTACGAAGTAAGGTCGCAGAGCTCGTCCCTCCACTCACCGAAGAGAATCCCAAAATTATCCATCTTCGCTCTCAGATCAAGGACGTAGAAGAAGGTATGGCTGCGACCCGCTCGACAAACAGCGGGCGCATGCATAACGAATATGACGCTGCCCTCCATCGTGAAACTCTCCTGTTGACCGCATACCAGGCACAGGAAGCAAATGTCTCTTCCGACCTTGGCAAGGCTGCTCAAGTGAGCTTGCTTCGCCGCGAGGTTGAGTCCGAACAGCAGCTGTACCAAACACTTCTGCAGCGCGCAAAAGAAGCGGGATTCGCCTCTGCCATGCAAGCAACGACTATCCGTATTGTCGATGCGGCACGCACGCCAAAGATGCCCTTCTCACCGAAGCCGGGAAGTGCCGCTGCCGGTGGTTTGCTGCTGGGTTCACTGTTCGGCATCGGATTTGCTTTCTTGAAGGATCGCAACACCCAGGTCTTCCGTATGCCTGGAGAGACTGAACGCTACCTGCGAGTGAACGAACTGGGAGTCATTCCAGCAACGGAAAGCAGTCGCTCGGTTTCCTCCTCTCTCAGTCGAATGCCGCTGTCAGGGCTGACCGGAGCCGCAGCGCCTGCCTCCTCCAGTGCACTTACGCAAGCCAGATGGGGCGATGCTTTCTCGGTGGTGGCGGAGGCATACCGAAGCACCACGTTTTCAATTCTGCTGTCAGATGACGCTGCCAGGCATTCTCGTGTTTACGTTGTGTCCAGCCCGAATGCCGGCGAGGGCAAGACGACTGTTACGTCTAATCTTGGCGTTGCGCTCAGCAAGTCCAAGCTCCGCGTTGTAATCATCGACGGTGATCTCAGAAAGCCGGGCATGCACTCTGCCTTACAGGTGTCCAATGACTTTGGAGTCCGGAATCTGCTTCGAGGGGAGATCAACTTACAACGGGTTGCTTCGAGTGCATATTGCAAAGCCACCGAAGTTCCAAATCTCTTTGTAATCCCAGCTGGCAGAGGAGCGGAAGAGGTTGTCGAATTGCTGCATTCGCATCACCTGTCCGAACTCATAGATCGCCTCCACCAGGATTTCGATGTAGTTCTAATCGATACGCCTCCGATGCTTCACATGGCGGATGCTCGCATCTTCGCCCGTTATGCACAAGGTGCGATCCTGATCTTCAGGGCAGCCGTTACGTCGCGCGAACAGGCCGCCAAAGCGCGTGATCTGCTAGAGCGTGATCGCGTTCACCTGGTAGGCACTATTCTCAACGCCTTCGACCCGGCCAGTGAAGGACGGTCACACTACTACGAGTCATACTACAGGTACAAAGATCAGATCGAATCAGCGGAGAAGGCGGTCGTCTCCTCATGAACGCGACGCTGTTACCCGATCCAGCGACCCTGGATTCTATGCCTCCGAATTCTTTGGCCGAGGGAGAGATTCCGTCTGATGTAGCAAGACGTCTTATCGGAGGAACATCGGCACTCGGCGCAAGCGTATTTATTGAACGAGGAGCAGGCTTCCTCGCCAATATTCTTGCCGCGCGGCTTGGTGGCGCTTCAACTTTTGGCGCCTATTCTTTGGCGATTACGACCGCAAATAATATCTCCACCTATGCGGCGGGAGGTATTGGCTCGACCGCAGCCCGATTTTCAGGGAAGTATCCGAGGGGCACGCCCGCATACAAGACGCTGACTCAGGTGCTGCTTATCGTCTCGCTTGTATCAGCGGCGCTTGCAGCTCTTGGTCTATGGTTTGGCGCGGCTCCGATCGCACGCCTGCTTCATAAAGAAAGTCTCACGACGTTGCTGCGATGGGCTGCGCTCTCGGCCGCGGGCATCATCCTGCTGGAGTGTGCACGCGGCTTCTTCGTCGGCCAGCGGCGTCTTGCGGCACTTCTGTTGCTATCGCTTCTCGTTGGTATCGGCATGATTTCTTTGATACCGTACGCAGCTACGATGCACCGTCCGATCCGCATGATCGTCTCTCAAGGAGCGATCACGACGACCGCTGTTCTCATCTGCATCGTGTTAGCACGGCCTCTCGGTCTCCTGTCCATCGGTCCCTCTCTAAGCAGCTCCTTCGGTCCGATCCTGCGAGAAGTGTGGTCCTTCGGTGTCATTCAATTGGCCGGTCTCATTGGATCGAATCTTGCTGGCTGGTGGCTGACCACGCTGGTCGCTCGAGCAGACACCACGCTGGTCCAAATGAGTTTTTTTGCCATCGCAAGCCAGTTACGGAACATCGTTGCCCTCGGCCCGAGCCTGCTGACGGAGAGTAGCTACGCGATCATGGCTGACCCGGAGAACGAAGAGTCAAATACGCCGCACCACATCATGGCTTTGTGCACCTATGGATCTACCGTTGCATCCCTCCTGCTCGCATCGATTGGCATCGTCTTTGTGCCTTGGGGCCTTCATCTCTTGTATGGCGTTGCCTATAGCACGGCAGCGGTAACAACGGCCGTCGCGCTCGCTGTGGCGGTTATTCATATGGGGAACGCGCCCGCCGCAGCTCGGCTCTCCATTGTATCGATTCGGGCTGCGGGCATAATCAACACCGTATGGGCGGTGTTTGTCGCTGCTGCCGCGACAGTCTTCCTCTTGCGCCATGGCAGTGCCCAGGAAGCGATGACGATCTATCTCGCTGGACACATCCTCTCCTCCGCGCTCGTGCTGCTCGTCCTTCACAAGAAAGATTACCTGCCCACTGGTATGGTCTTTGTGTTTTCGTTCGGTGGAGTCACTAGTATTGCTCTCGCCGCGCTTGCGGTCCTCCGTGATCGCCTTCCAGGCTCATCTCTCGTCATCACGGGCATCATGCTCCTTATAGCTATCCTCTCGTTAGCCGCACTGTTCTACATAGGCAGGAAGCATCGCTGGCTGCCAAGCGCCTCTGTGGCACAGCGCCTTCTGTCGTCTGCTGGTTTCGCGATGCAGAACCGCTTGCGTCCGACAAGGGAGAGAAGGTCGCATCGTGCATAGTGCCCCCACCTGCGCTCCTCCGGACACGGCAAAGCATGTATCCGCGACAACGATCAACCTGCTCGCGTATGTCCACATGCGCAACATTCATGCCTCGACTGGGGCTGGACGCGTAGCTCGTCAGCTCACAGAACATCTCGCACTGCGGGATGACATTCATCTGCGTATCCTGGCGGACGCCGGAGATCGGTCCCGCATTCTTCCACTGATCGCAGGACCTTGGAATCAGTATCAGTACCACACCTTTTCAAACGACACCTCGCGTCAGCAAGCTCTATGGTTTGCGCTCAATCGGCCCACTGCTGAGTCGTTCTGGCCCGACGCCCAGATTGTCTTTTGCACGGCGGAGTCTTACGTTCCTGTACGTCGTGCGCGGCTCGCCGTCACTGTCCATGATGCAGCGTACTTCGAAGCCGATGCCCATCACGCTGATCAGGCATTCTGGAGACAAAAACTGAAGTGGAAGTTACTCTTCCACAAGTTGGCCCGTACTGCCGACATGTTTCACACAGTATCGCAGTTCTCTGCGGATCGACTCGGGCATTTCTTCCCATCGATCGCATCGCGCCTCCGCGTCGTTCCGAATGCAGTAACGCCTCACTTCTTTGACCCCGTACCAACTGCCGGTCGAGAGTACCTGCGAGACGCCGGTCTGCTCGATCGCCCGTACATCCTCGTGCCTGGCGGATTGCACTTCCGCAAGAATGCCGAACTTATCCTGGCTGCGTGCCCTGAGCTGATACGACGCTACCCCGAACTCGTAATTGCGATTGTCAATCACTCGAATCCTGCATACGCAGAACGTGCAGCAGCTCTCGGTCCAAATCTCCGGCTCCTCGGGTTCGTGGAAGATCATGCACTCCACGCGCTCTACACCTCAGCGACCGTGGTGTGGTTTCCATCGCGATACGAAGGATTCGGTCTACCGGTGGTCGAGGCGATGGCCTGCGGCACAGCCGTTGTGGCGAGCAACGCCTCATCGCTTCCTGAAATCTGCGGCAATGCGGCTCTTCTGGTCGATGTTGCCCAGCCCGATGCCCATGTTGACGCGCTAAGCATGCTGCTGACCGACGCGCGTGCTCGCGAAGATTTTTCAATCGCGGGGAAAGTTCGTGCCTCGCAGTTTACATGGGCATCCTCCGCAGCTCAGCTGAAACGCTGCTTCGACGCACTGCTCTAGGTTCGTGTTTTTAGAAGGGTTCTGTAGAAGGGTTCAATGACGATGGCGGTGATCACTCAAACCCGGAACTCGCTGACAGTCGTACCGGCCGCGGATCATGAGGCCACAAGCATCCCTGCATCTTCAATGAGCCGTAAAAGAAAGGTAGTTGTCGTCCATAGCGGAGCTCGGGATGCCTATCAACTCGGACTCGCGCTCTCTGAAGCCGGCATGCTTGAAGTCCTCATCACCGACCTCTTCTGGCCATCAGACCAGCGATGGGCAAAAAGATTATTCCGAAGTCTCCCCTTACAGCTACGTTCGCTCCTTCAGCAGCGTAGCGAATCACGATTACCTTCTGCCAGGGTCAGGTTGTGTGCACTTACTGGATTGACGACACTTTTGCTCGATAAAGCGCTTTGGGTGTCACTTTCCAGGAAACGGCAATCCATGCGTGCTGCCGACGCCGAATTGGGCCGGAAGGCTGGGCAGCATGCTACCGACACGGGGGCGGCCCTGCTGAGCTACAGCTACTACGCATACGACGCATTCCAGTATGCAGCAGAACCAAAGATTCTCTTTCAATTGCATCCGCATCCCGCGAGTATGCGCCGCATCCTTACAGACGAGCTTGAGGCGAATCCCGATTGCGCCGCCTCATTGCAGCAGGAGTGGGAGCTTGCTCTGCCCGAAGAAGACTACCAGCACCTCGTATCCGAGCCGAAACTCGCGTCCCACTGCATCGTGGCTTCTTCGTTCACAAAAAAAACTCTGGTGGAGCACGGGACGCCAGCCTCCGCGATCAGCGTTGTACCCTACGGCGTCGACAGCTCGCGCTTCTTTCCCGCACCTCGGCGTCCCGCTGCATCGGACAGCGTACTACGGCTTCTATTTGTCGGACGGATCAATCAACGTAAAGGCATCAAATATCTTCTTGAGGCACTACGCCTGCTCCACAGCGATAAGGTCCATCTCACCGTGTGTGGGCGAGTGGTCGACAACTTAGAAATCTTCCTGCCTTTCGCGTCGCAGGTTGAGGTTAGACCGTCGGTCAGCAGTGACGAACTCGTTCGCGCCTACCAGACCGCCGATCTCTTCGTGTTTCCGTCGGTTGCCGAAGGGTTTGGCCAAGTGCTTTTGGAGTCGCTCGCCTGTGGACTTCCCGTAGTGTCGACCATCCGCACCGCTGCCCCCGACCTGATTGAAGATGGCGTGCAAGGCTTTATTGTCGAGCCTCGCCGATCGGATTTGATTGCCGAGCGCATCGCATGGGCTCTTGCTCACCGGAGCGAGCTAACTGCGATGGGAGTTGCTGCTCGGCAGCGCGCTGAAACCTTCACGTGGGAGCGATTTCGCTCTGGTGTCACTCGGGCAGTTCAAGGATCTCTCGAACAACACCAGAGCGAAACGAGTGAGAGGCTCTTTCATGTTTGAAGCCCTCCTTATTCTCGCTGCACTGATCGCCATTGCAGGGGCGGTAATTGCCCTCGATGGCAGTCGTGATGTCTTTCATCCATTGATCTTCATTGGTCCCATGATGGCTTTCCTTTATGGCTGGATGCCATGGAAGATCGATTCCACAGGCGGACTTGATCAATTCTTTGATCACGGCCAGCTCCTCTTTGTACAACAGCTCAACGTATTTGGAATTCTGGCTTTCATGGTTGCCTGTCTCAGCGCCGGCGTTCGGATCGGGCGAAGCTCACCGGCGCAAGATCTTGCTCTGTCACAGACCGCGTGCCGCAGGCTTTTGATGGGAGCGAGCATCGTTGGCGGATTGGGTCTGCTCTGCTGGTGCATCACTATCGTCAACGTCGGAGGCTTCGTCCACGCATTCAGTGCGTCCTATGCTGGCGGTTGGGATGATAGCGGCTATGTGCGGGATGGATCGCTGCTGATGCTGATCGGCCTTCTGTTTGCCATCACCGCACTTGTTTCCGGTGGTCCTCGAATTATGAGCGTATTGCTGATCGCGCTGTTTGGTCTGCCGTGGATCTCGCAGGCGTTGCTGACTGCACGCCGTGGACCGACCTTCGCGTTCTTTGTCATCGTCTTAATGGGCTGGTACATCAACCGCGGGAAGCGTCCTCCCATCCTGGCCGTCGGGGCTCTCGGCCTTGGCCTCGGCTGGCTCGTTTTGTTTCTCGTTACAAATCGAAGCAGCATCTATTTAGGATCCAGCTTCGACGTGAAAGCTGATGTCAGCAGCATCGTCGATAAGCCAGATACCGGGAATGAGTTTATCTACGGATCCGGCACCATTCTGAATGCACAGCGCCACGATCATTACTTCTGGATGCGCCGTTATCTGGCCCAGGTTCTTGTAAGACCGATTCCAAGTGCAATTTGGCCCACTAAGTACGAAGACTTTGGCGTTCCCGAGCTACTTCACAACGCCGGAACCGGGGATGGCTTTGGCGATACGCTCGGTTGGGTCGGCGCCGTCGGATCAGCTCCCGGCATCATCGCTGATCTATGGGTCGAAGTCTGGTGGCTCTGCATTCCCTTCATGGCCCTCCTTGGATGGTGCTACGGATCTGTGTGGCGGAAAGCAATCACATCCGGACCTGGCTGGTCGAGCCAGTACGTCATCCTCTCAGCTCTCTCGATCTACCTTGTCATGCAGACCATGGAGGCGGTCATCTTTCGCACGCTCCTGCTCTCTATTCCGAGTTGGCTGATCTGGCGATGGGCGCTGCAAGCGCCAGTTCACGATGTGCCGCCCGTGCTCGGTCCTCGTGCGCATCGGGAGATAAGGATGGTCGAACATGCCTGAACGCAAATCGACGAGCGATCAACTATCCACGCCATCCAAACGATGCCGTGTCGCGGTCATCTGGATCGATTGGTACGCCTATCACTTCGCTCGCTTCCGAGGACTTCAATCCACGCCGGCACTTGCCGGAAGTGTTCGGGGTATCGAGTTAGTAGGTGGAGTTGGCGTCCATGAGGGCCTCAATTTCCGCGAAGGTCCATCGGACGATCCTGCCGTTACAACTCTGCTTCCGGAGTGTAGCTGGAAGGATGCAGACAAGTGGTCGCTAGCAGTCAGACTGTGGCACCACCTTACGCTTCTTGACCCGGATCTCGTGCTCGTTCCCGGATATTACACGCTCCCGGCCATTGCCGCCGCAGTCTGGGCTAGGATCAATCACCGAAAAAGTGTTCTTATGACCGAGAGTACGGCTGAGGACCACGTTCGCAGCTGGTGGAAAGAGTCGTTGAAGGGACTGCTTATCCGAACCCTGTTCGACTCGGCCATCGTTGGCGGAAAAGCTCACATGAGATATTTAGAAAACCTCGGCTTCTCGCCTGAGCATATCCAACATTCCTATGACGTCGTCGATAATCATCTTCTTGCAGAACGCTCGTCGACCGTGCGCGAGCTATCAGCAGGAGCTTCAAAGCTTCCTTCTCGATACATCCTCTTCGTAGGACGGCTCGCCCCGGAGAAGAATGTTGGCGGCCTGCTCACAGAATGGCATCAATATCGTAATGCGGGTGGAACCTGGCCAATCCTCATCGTTGGCTCGGGACCACTAACGGACACGCTCCACGCTAGCGCTTCTATCTCTCCATTTGCTAACGACATCTATTTCGCCGGCCACAAAGGCTATAAAGAGCTACCGGCGTTTTACGCATTCGCAAGCTGTTTCATCCTTCCAAGCGTTCGTGAGCCATGGGGCCTCGTCGTCAACGAGGCGATGGCTGCTGGCCTGCCTGTCATCGTCTCTAACCGTTGTGGCTGTGCCGAGGATCTGGTGCATGCAGGGCATAACGGATTCATCTTCGATCCATTCACGTCCGGAGAAGCTGCAGCTTGTCTTCTGCACTTCGAATCGTTAGAACGAGAGCAGCAAGAAATGATGGGTAGTTACTCAAAAACAATCGTGAGTAACTACTCGCCTGAAAGCTTTGGTAAGCAGGTTGCCTTAATTGCAGCAGAGTAGGAAATATATACAACATTAGAAGTAATTCCTATGCATAATGAAGACACTTACTCCAGGGGCTAGCTAGAAATTATGGGATCCGCCTTATCCCACAGGCCATTCTCTCCTCTTAGTTTGGAAAGATCTTATGAGTTTAGAACTGTCAGTCTTTGCTGAACCCGTTTCCCGCGACACACGTGGCGTGACCCCTCCGCCGGTGCAGTCGGGTCATTGGCTCCATGTCGTATCTCATCTCGATCCTCGCTATGGTGGTCTCAGTACAGTTGTTCCACAACTCGCCTCGTCCATTACTGACCAGGACGCGTTCTCAGTAGAAGTTGCAGCCTTCTGCAACCCCGATGAACTATGTGCACAGGACGATCTTGCGCTTAAGCTTTCCTCTTGGCCTCGCAGTCGTTCTCTGTGGTTGCGGAACGGCACTCTACGGACAAACTTTCGCGATCTTGTCGATCGTGTAGATGGTCTGCACATTCACGGTTTGTGGGAGCAGAGCACTTCTGTCGCAGCGACCGCGGCACAAATGTTCCACAAACCCTATGTGCTTTCGGCGCATGGAATGCTCGAGCCTTGGGCTCTATCCAAGAAGGCTTTGAAAAAAAGAATGTATGCTGCTCTGTTCGAGCGTGCAAATCTGGAAAGAGCAAGCTGTCTTCATGCGTTGACTCATGCCGAAGCCGCGGACTACCGGCAATTCGGGTGTCGACGCCCGATTGCAGTTATTCCCAATGGTGTCACTGTCCCTGAATTTTCAAACCCAGAGATGTTTTTCAAAAAGTTTCCGGATCTACGAGGAAAGAGGATCATCCTCTTCTTAGGGCGACTCCATTCAAAGAAAGGTCTTAACCTTCTAGTCGATTCCTGGTCGACCGTAGCCGGAAAGTGGCCCGAAGCGCATATAGTTTTGGCTGGTCCGGATAGCGACGGGACACGAATTGTCCTAGAACGACGGATTGCAGAGCTCGGAATTACCGAACACATAACCTTTGCCGGCATGTTACGTGGCGAACAGAAATGGAGTGCACTGGCCGCCGCACAGGGATTTGTCTTGCCTTCGTACTCTGAAGGCTTGAGTGTCTCGGTCCTCGAGGCCATGGGAATGGGTCTCCCGGTCATTATCAGCCAGCAATGTAACTTCCCCGAAGTAGAACGTATCCATGCAGGATGGGTCATCCAATCTAAAACCAGCCATCTTACGTCTGTATTGAATGAGTTCCTGTCTAACTCACGCGAAGCAAATGAGCAGATTGGAAATGTAGGTCGTAAATACGTGCTTCAGCAGTACAACTGGACAACCGTTGCGACCCAGATGTCCGATCTATATCGATGGATTCAGGGTGGCGGAATACCACAAACATTCGATCTCTTAGAAAAGTAGTTCCTTATTATGACTCCTATAAACCTTCGTAGCTATAACAATTCGTGGTACAACCCCGGAGGAACCCGCTTCAGGCGCACTGCCTGGTTCTTTTTAGGATTGCCCCTTCTCAGGTCGAAGTGGTTGCCGTCTGCTACATTTCGTGTTGCTCTGCTTCGTCTCTTTGGCTCGCGCATAGGTAAAAGAACAGTAATAAAACCTGGCGTTAACGTGAAGTACCCATGGCATCTCTTGATTGGAGATGACTGTTGGCTGGGAGAAGACTGCTGGATCGATAACCTCACCACCGTTCGCCTCGGCAACAGTGTCTGCATCTCTCAAGGTGCTTATCTTTGCACCGGCAATCATGATTGGAGCGATCCTGCGTTTGGGCTCATGATTGCTCCCATTCAGCTCAACGACGGTGCATGGGCAGGTGCCAAAACAATTCTTACGCCGGGGGTTGTTCTAGGCAACGGTGCGATCGCTGGCTCAGGAAGCGTCGTCACTGGAATCGTGCCGGATTATGAAATCTACGCTGGAAATCCTGCAGTCTTTGTAAAGCGGCGCCACCTTCGTACAGTGGACACAGTCGCTGGGGACTTGAAGGAGATTCGATGAAGATCCTCGTTCTCAATCAGTTCTTCTGGCCAGATTCTGCCGCCACCAGCCAGCTGCTCACGGATTTAGCGACGTTCCTTGCCGAACAAGGTCACGACGTCTCGGCTATATGTGCGGGAGGAAGTTACGCGACGCCGGCCGGGGGCGAAGCTCCTCCAGTTCGAATCCACAGGCTTCGAGGACTGCCCTTCTCTCGCGGCCCAGTCGGTCGCATGTTGTCTTATCTATCTTTTTACGTTTTGGCTGCAGCCCGTGGCTTGACGGTGCCACGAAGTGACCTCGTGTTAACCCTGACAACTCCACCCCTCCTTTCCTTGGTCGGTACGCTGATCAAGTTCATCCGCGGAACACGACACTTTATCTGGGAGATGGACGTTTACCCTGACGTCGCAATCGATCTGAGTTACTTCAAGGCAGGCGGGGCAGCCGATCGGCTTGTTGGTGCACTCGCCGATTTTTCAAGACATCGTGCGGACGGCGTGATTGCGTTAGGTGAATGCATGAAAGATCGTCTCGTTCACCGTGGGATCAGACCTGAACACATCTTTGTCGCAGAGAACTGGGCAGATTCAACAGCGATACTTCCGTTGCCGAAGCCCGATAATTCGAAGCCCATGGTCCTTTTGTACTCGGGCAATCTTGGGTTAGCGCATGATGTTGAGACGATCGCAGGCGCTATGCTCCGCCTGCGCGGTGATGACCGCTTCAGCTTTCTTTTTGTAGGTGGCGGTGCTCGTTGCAGCGAGCTCGTCTCGTTCTGCTTGTCGAAAGACATTCAGTCCGTTAAGTTTCTTCCCTATGTTCAGCGCGACAGCTTGAGCGATAGTCTCTCTGTCGGAGACATTGGACTGGTCACGCAGCGCAACGCCTGCTGCGGATCCGTTGTACCCAGCAAGGTTTACGGTCTGCTTGCAGCAGGTCGTCCCATTCTTTTTATCGGACCACGGAACGCTACTCCAGCCCGCATTATCGAACGGTTTGGCTGCGGTTGGCACATCGAGTGTGGCGACATACCTTCGCTCGTCTCCCTTCTCCTTCATCTGGCAAACACGCCCGACGAAGTGCTGGAAGCGGGCAAGCGTGCGCGTCGAACATTGCTCGAGCACTACGATCGTCCATTCGGTGTGGCACGAATTGCTGAGATCCTGAGTGCACAAAAATCTCTTTCCGCAACGCTCCACCATGCCGGCCAGTTAGCAAGAACAGAGACCCGCTACACGGGAGTCGTACGTTCCTAACAGAAAATTTGGGACGACGGAGAAGTACTCATGAATGCAGTTATCGTTGTCGGTATCATTGCCTTTCTATTGTGCCTGGTTGCTACGCCGATATGTCGCGATCTGTTTTTGAAGTTCAAGATCGTCGACCATCCTGACCAGGTTCGAAAGTTACATCTCAAGCCAATTCCTAGAATCGGCGGGATTGCGATCGTGTTCTCGTACGCCGGAGCGCTTGGCCTCGTGCTCTTGCTTGCTCCACACGGTGCTGCAATCTCTATTCAACATGAAAAGCTGTTTCTTGCTCTTCTTCCGGCAACTGCGCTGATCTTTGTCACAGGTCTTGTAGACGACATAATCGGTCTCAAGCCAAAGCAGAAGCTGGCCGGGCAGTTGGTTGCCGCTGCAATCGCCGTTGCGCTCGGGGCGCGTATGTCGATCTTGGGTAGCTTTCCACATGCCTCTTGGATCACCATCCCGCTTAGTCTCGTGTGGCTGGTCGGCTGCACCAATGCTCTGAATCTGATTGATGGTTTAGACGGGCTCGCATCAGGAGTTGGTCTGTTCGCAACCATCACAACGTTGCTTGCGGCAATTGCAACCGGCAATTCAGGCCTTGCTATAGCCACTGTTCCTCTTGTAGGTTGCTTGCTTGCGTTCCTGCGCTACAACTTCAGAGACGCTTCGGTCTTTCTTGGTGATTGCGGCAGCCTCACCATAGGTTTTATGCTAGGCTGCTTCGGTTTGATCTGGAGCCAACACAGCGGAACAATGCTCGGAATGGCTGCTCCACTTACGGCCCTGGCTCTTCCAATTGTGGATGTGAGCCTCTCTATCGGTAGAAGATTTCTACGCAGCGCCCCTATCTTCAAGGGAGATCGCGGACACATTCATCACATGGTTCTTGCACGCGGGTTCAAACCCCATGTCGCTACACTGATTTTGTATGGTGTGAGTGCGGTAGCGGCGCTGTTCGCTCTGCTGGAGAGCTTCACCAGACTTCATCAGTTTCGCGGCTATATTCTCTTTTTCTTCTGCCTTCTTGCTTTGGCAGGCGTCAACTATCTTGGCTACATTGAACTCTCTGCCGCGCGCCGAACGCTTTCCCACAAGAACCTATTCCGCGTTCTCAGGGAAGAGATCTATCTCCAGGAACTGGAACACTCCATTACTGCTGCCAGTACAACTGAAGATATCTGGCAGCTCGTTCGAGACGCGTGTAAAGACATGTGTTTCGCTTCCGTTCAAATGTTTTTTCTGGGCCAAACGTTTGAAGCGGTCTTTGAAAGCAGCGATGTGGATCCATCTTGGAAGATGATGATTGGCACCGGAAGAACTGGTTACCTGATCTTGACACGGCTTGCCGAAACAAGACCGCCCCGATTAATGGTCAGCGTTCTCTGCATGTTGCAGGAGTGCCTGCGCGAGCAACACTACACCGTCGTCAAGACCCCTGTCACGTCGCCTTCACAGGTCCACATCACTTCGCAGGTAGCATAGCTTCGACAAGGATGGATGGCTCATCAAGGGCCAGCAGTAATAATAACCGGATTCGAAAGCAATATATCGTTATTGATGTCATTGGCCATAACTTGCAGCACATGCCGTCCTGACGTCAGCAAAGACGTTTGCAACTCATAAAGAAACGGCGGTGACGTAATCCTGTCGATTGCTGCCTCGGAGCCATCAACAGTCAGCCAAGAACCGCCTGAACCTAGAGTTCGAGCAATCGTTGCGTTCACCGTGATCAGTCCGGAGAGCGCTTGGCCGCTGGCGGGGTATGTCAATGAGATTGGGAATGCGTTTGATGCTGACGGACGAGACATTGGGATACTTGAACCTCTGAGCGCTTCACGCGTATCCATGTCCTTATTGTTAACCGTTATCGGAATGGCTGAAGAAAGCACAGAGTCATTTGCGGCATCGTGGGCCCCCAGTTGAAGCGTGTGTGGGCCATTGTTCAATCTGGTTGTGTCCAGCCAATAGCTATATAGACCGGAGATTTTGCGCTGTGTGTCTAACTTCGCACCATCGACTAGCAGATCTGATCCGGCAATCTCCAGCAAGGATTCTATCTCCCCTGTGACAAGAACCTGACCCGAAAGCGTAGCGCCCCGGGGCGGAGATGTAAGCCATACCTGACCGGACGCTGGTTCAGATCTCGATGTTAGCCTCGGCGTCGACTGCGTTACGCCAGCATCTTTGTAAATCTGAACAATCGTTGCGTTATTCTCTTGCCAATAATCCGCGTGCGTCATCAGAATATCCCCATGACGTACGGAGTTCGTCAGTTGCGGCATGGCCGCAGCTAATTTAGCTGGGTCGACATCATTCACCAGATTCGCGCTAAAAGCATGAGGGTAGAAGTTGTGGATCGCTGCCTCGGTTCCAAGATCACCGTGGAAAAGGAAGCTTTGAAATGCTGCAGTGTACGCATGGTACTTAGGCGTGACCTCTTCCGGTATCAGTAAGGAATCTGGTAATGCGGCAGCTACTTGCTGAAAGATAGCCGCGTCCAGCACCGCGCCGTTCGGTTCTACGCTGGAGTCGATGTAGAAAAGTGTGGCTCCCCACCGGTCATGGGCATATTTCATCTTGCGGATCAACTCCGCCGGCACATCGGCATCTGCAAGACTGACCTGCTGTGCGGTACCATCTCCATTCAATGTGAAATGCTGCGGTCGTACACAGACTCCTACCCGGAATCCAGCGTCTCGCATAATCTTGAAATACGCGTCATCTAATTTCATCCCTGCATAGGGTGATGCGGTGTCGGCAATCTGGCTATCCATCTCAGGAGCTATCTGAGCAATCTCATCCGGCTCACAGACATAGCTCGTCGATTGCGGATACTGCTCCCCTTCGATGTCCCACGTTATCGCCCCTTGAGAGTTCAAGCGTCTCAGGATGCCTACGTTGTCTTTTGCCTGCTGTAGCACCCTGTTCTGGAAGATCTTCAATCCCGCTGCGTTTCTGAGGTCGAAGTCAGACGCATTCCCGTCGTTGAAGTAACGCCGGGGATTACTGGGGAATCCTCCACGCTGAGTAACATTGGGCGATGACGGCGAGTTCGCCAGATACACTGTACCGATGACACGGCGGTCGGCCCAGCTTAGTTGCGGAGGCCACGTCTTAGCCCAACTCTGGTACGCATCCTGTGCGAGGTTCTTGGCAGCGGTTCCTGAAGCGGCAAAACGCAAAGAGACTGTGAATGCATCCGTGTGCCCGGGCGCCACGGGTCGATCGTTATGAGGTTGAAAAGTCGCCATTCCGTCCAGCGCAGTTCCACTGATTATTGGAAAATAAGCATAGGCTTGGCCGCTTGGCTGAAAGCCGCTGTAGAGAGGCTTCCGCGCGTCCGCAACGACGGCCGCTATCTCACCTGATCCGTAGTCGGCGACAGTAACGCTCGGTCCGGTCGTGTTGAATGCGAGCTGCGGATAGCTTGCATCGTAGAAACCAGTCGGTAGCCGCGGAAGATGGAGGACAAGCGGAAAGATAACCGCACCGTCAAGAATGACCCCGGAACCGATGCTATTCCGCTCAGTCACATTCATATTCAAAGTATTTCCCGCCTGAGCAAACTGAACGCTGATGGAGCCCCACGTGAAAGTGTAAGTCCATGTCTTACTCTGGGGATTCCAACTTCGACCACTGTTGTTCTCTCCCCATCCATACTGTCCCGACGAGACACCGTTTCCGCCCAAGTCAGTCATCTTCATGTGCCAGATATGAAAGGTGTCCGAAGGGCTCTGACTTACGTCTTCGAGAGCAACTCCCTTATAAGTAAGGGTCTGTAGTCCTTCGTTGCCATACGTGATCCTCAAATCCGACTGTGCTTTGCTGCGGGCAGTAAATAAGAGTGCACCCGCAGCTAAGAGCGTCACAGAAAGTAACACATATCGCTTCATCGTTCGCCCTCAAGGTTACTTTAGTGTATCAGGTAACATTGAAAGAAGACGCGCATGCACTATAAATCTTTTCGGCGCTGCTCCTATGAAATCGAAGGGGTAGCAAGTGATCAGAGTTAGTTCAGGACGGTTATGAATGTTGAGAACCTCCACCTGCTCCGGCGTAACAATCTCAGTGGAGTCGACTCGATAGTGAAAGGTACCTTCCTCGTCGGTGATGTCTACATTCATCCCCTTGATGATTCTACGAAGCGGGCGAAAGTAGGAATCTCGATGGCCTGCCAGTCCCATCGTGCCTAACCCACCGGGCATGGCTGTTCCCTCTATATGACCAACTCCACGCAAGAGACTGTTCGAGTCATAGTTCGACATTACTGGAACAGAAAGTGACAGTTTAGGAATCTCCAATTTCCCGAGCACCTGCACATTAGGGGCTAAATGGCTGCTGTTCTCCTCACCTCCCTTGTCATATCTTTCCGATGAGGCTTGCTGAGCATCCTGAAAACCCTGCGATGACTGCTGTTGCGGAATCTTCCCGAAAGCCGCGTGCCGAGCAGCATAGGCTTCCAATCCGGAAGTGAAGATATATCCAGCGCAGGCAACTCCCGCGCCCCAGAGCAGGAGTTCGATATAAAGGAGAGTTGCCTTGGAGCTACCTTTGCGACTCATTGGTCCAACTTAACTTGCAGTGGATAGGGCGCGGTACCGTCGCAGGGCACCTGCACCAATCAGCGACAAGAGGGAGAGTAACGCAAGCAGCGGCAGATCGCTTCCCGTATGGGGTAACCGTGCAATAACGGGCTTTTGCGAGACACCTGCAACTTGCTGATAACGAACCGCCTTAATAGCAGGAGCAGCGTCGTCAGGACCGACCTTAGTTGAAGAAAGTGTCCAGAGAGTGACTACTTCCATGTCATCCTTCGATAGACCGTTGTTGACAACGCGGCCTTCCGATGCCGGATCGATCGCGGGAACTCCACTGGAATTAAGTTTAGCGAGCGCAACTGCTTCTGCCTTTGGATAGACGAACTCTATGTCGGTTCCGTTCGGGAAGTGAAATCCTCGAGCAGCCGACGTGCCGCTCGGTCCGGACTCCCACCTGATTACCCCTGAACGGTCAGCTTTGCCCAAGGATGGATTCGGCAGGCCGATAAACGTGGAGTGGTTTGCACCCTTCACGTTATCGATGCGGACGATCAACCGATCTGACAGGTGATCGAGAATGCGTATTGAGTAGGAACCAGGTTGCAGAATCTCACCTGGAACCTGGGTCTCTGTTGAAACGCTGAACTTTGCTGACGTCGTGTCTTGGGATGCGCTTGCCGGAACAGCAGCGATCAGTTTAGTGGAACTCCACAGCGTTGCGGCTATACACAGGCTAAACATAATTCGCATTTCTTATCTCCTAACACTCAAAACGTGCAGCGATCTACCTTACAGAGAAGCTGTATGCCTAGTTACGCGCTTCTCCGCTCTTCAGATTCATAGAACGTCCTACATCTACTCCTTCAAGATCGGAAAATGCTGAATCTTTGGTAACGCGACAAAGCTACTCAAATCTGCATCAACTCTGGTCCGTGTTCGAGGGATGGCTTCGGTAAACGGGGCCACCTCAGTCATCGTCACCGATGAGCCATGTCAGTGCTCGGACTCCTCGATTACAGTCATCCAACTACCTGTTTCATACTTCGTAGATACTTAATTCGGCAAAGTTTCTTATCGGGGAGTCCACTGAGGATGATTCGTGAAAAGACCCCCAACAAAACCAAGTTGGTAGACCAGGAAACAGCCAAAGCATAGGCTGACCATTCCTGAAGCAAGCCCGAGATAGCGGCTCAAATCTTTGAAACGATCTCCTGAATACGTAAGTGGCACAGCCATGGCTGCGGTCATGCACATCATGCCGAGCATCGTGCCGGCGCCAAAAATGAGGAGATAAAGTGTCGCCCACCTTGGGTCGTGGATGGTTGATAGGACGAGAAGAGCGACCGCGGCGGATCCGGCGAGACCGTGAACGAGACCGATGACGAGAGGTCTTATACATTGATAAAGGCCGAAACGCCCGATAGACTCACGTACCAAACTCTTCGCTGATCTGCGGGAACTAGAAAACAACACCGAAGTAGGAGTTGCACTGCTCGCCGGAGTATAGCGACTGGTGATCTTCTGCATAACTCCGGTGAGATTAAGAATGCCAAGCACGACCAGCATGATGGCAACACAAAACTCCATCGAGAGACCAATACGTGGAGGTATTTCGACACCGAAGAGAATGATGAGTGCGCCGACGATAAAGATCGTAATAGTATGGCCGAGTCCCCAGATGGAACCGATAAACGCTGCATTGCGGATGCTGCGCTGTTTACTCACGATCGTGGAGATAGCGACTACATGATCCGCATCCGTAGAGTGACGCATCCCGAGGATCAAGCCTAGACCGGTGACAAAGAGGACCGGGCCGAGTCGCTCTTTCGTGAAGAGATGGAAGTTGATATGAATCGTTATGAAAGCCTGAAAAGCGACGACACTGCCGAGAATAGTTATAAAGGCTGAGGAGGCTACAGGAAGCCATCGCTTGGTGAGGGGGCCGTCGACCTCGAGACGGGTCATGAAGCGACGCGCATACACCATCGTCATGCCGAAGCCGATCAGGACGGCAGCGAGCCCCAGGCTAAAAGCGACAATGAGGAAGAAGCCCAGTCCGATACGGTGCAGGGCGAAGGCGCTCAGCAGAACGATGAGTGCCGCGGGACATGGAATGATCCCGCCGGTAATGCCAAGAGTGAAGAGCTGCGTAAGACTTACTTGCCGCGCGACTACCTCCGCCTTACGCTCGAGATCCCCTTCCGTGTCGCTGCCACTGGTCCGCTTCGAAGAAAACCAGTGACTGTGATCCTCGCCGCTTAGATGAGAGTGGTCGATGGCGGTGCCAGTGAGACGGCGTAGGAGCATGTAGCAACCCAGGCCGGCGATGGTGAGTCCGGAGAGGACGCCAAGCCAGGGATAGAGTTGCTCAGGCACGATATAGCGGGAGGCATAGAGTGTAATCGCACCCAGTGCAAAGACGCCGGCGGTGTGGGATGCGGTAACGATCAGGCCGAGGAGGACGGCGTGGCGGGCGGTTCCGCGAGAACCCACAAGGTAAGCCGCGACGATGGTCTTGCCGTGACCGGGTTCGAGCGCGTGCAGAGCGCCAAGGCCTGCGGCGATCAGGGCGGCAGTAAAGAGGAACCACGGGCTAAGATGCTGAGTCGTGATCAACTCGGTGAAGCGGCTGCGGGGAGTCTGCTGCTGATTGGCCCTGAGCTGTACAGGATGAGAGGAGGCTGGTCCTGGCATTGCCTGCGTAGCGCGAAGCGGTGCAGCTGGAGAAGAGGTCGCATGCAATGGCTGGAGATGCGGTGCAAGAGCAACGATCGCCTGGGGGGTGGCCGGGCGAGGTGCAGAATTCTCTGTCGGACTGTGAACACCACGCGGCTGGCTTGCGATAACTGCAACGGGCGGGGCCGGCAACCTCGCTTCGAGAGAGGCGTCAAGATTCTGCGGCGGACTGCTCAGCAGATCAGTTGGATAATTGGTAAGTTCGTCGCTGCGGTCTTTTGCTGGGACGGAGCTCTTCATGAGAGTGCCCGATGGGGCGAGCGCGATGATCTCCTTCCATCCCGCATGTCCCTCATAGTTATTGTCGGCATAGTGCAGGCTTGTGTGAGAACGGTCTGTGTCAGGGGGGTATGCAGCTTCGTAGACGAAGCCCATTTTCATGGTGGGAAGACCGCCCGCGCCGGGTGGGAAGATCGCTTCGCTCGACTTGAGTTGTAGTGGCATAGGCTTGCCGTCGAGCGAGAGGCTGAGTCCGCGGCCTAATTCCCTGCCGCGTGTTGCTGCAAATCGGAGGGTGGCAGGGCTGTTGGGTGTGGCTGTGATACTTCCCTGCTGCAACTCCTGGTATGCGGGAATCTCAGCAAGATCAATGATGTATCGAACTTCGACGCCTTCGTTCCGGAGCGTGATCTTCGAGTAATGATTGACACTGAAGTTGCCCATGGGATGAGCGAAGCTCGTCTGCGGAAAAAGCAGTAAGGCAAACAGCGTCAGAAGCACACCGAGCGCTCTATTGGGCACGAGTTTCCTCATGTCCGTTCGATGCTGTCTGTGTCGCGAGCAGCGCAAGCCGCTGCTGCGCCACATCAGAGTAGATCCTGTGGAAGTGAGGGTTGATCTGAAGCGCCTGCTTATATTCATGGGTAGCCTGGTCCCGCTGTCCTAACTTCTCCGAGATCATACCGGCATGGAAGAGGAGAAGTGAATCGCGAGTCCCAAACTGAAGCGCCTTCCTGCTGGCCTCCTCGGCTTCAGCGTACTTGCCATTCTTATACAGCGCCCAGGAGAGTGCATCCCAGGTGTAGATATCATGGCGGACCTCAAACTCCTTGTGAGCAAGCGTCAACGCTTCAGTGAGCTTGATATCGTGGTCCGCGTAGAAGATGGCCAGGTCGCGGTTATGCAGCACCTGGTTAATGTGCCCGAGCAGACCCATGTATTCAACGAGCTGAAATTGCTTTTTAGCCTCAGCCGGATTTCCTGACTTCGTGTGGAGATCACCCAGCTCGGCGACGAAGATGGGCATCGGAACGACGGCAATGGCCTTTTGATAAAGCACGATCGCCTCCTCGTATTTGCCTTGATTGCCTCGGAGCTTGCCGAGTCCGGCGAGGGCGCGATAGTCGCCGGGGTGAGTTGACAAAGCGGCGAGGTAAGCAGTATCGGCCGAGGCGGTGTCGCCAGCCTGGGTGTAGAACTCACCCAACTCGAAATAGAGCCAGGCAAGATTCTCGCTGGGGAGTTGAGCTTCCGTGCCCTCTGCGACCGAGGTCTTCATCAAAGCGATAGCTCCGGGTGTATCCCCGACGACGAACTTGAGATAGGCAAGCCGGCTGTCTCGAGCATAGGCAGCGCGGGACGACAGCGTCATCTCGGGAGGAGTCAGACGGGCGTATGCGAGCTTGGCCTTCTCATACTCTCCCATGTCCGCGTGGGCATCTCCGATGATGGCGAAGGGCGAGACATCCCCCGAGCCGAGCGACAGCGCCTTCTGCGCATAGATGAGAGCGTCGGTAAACCGATGCTCGCCCATGCAGACCTCGGCCATGGTTCCAAGCGCCGCATCGGCGGAAAAATCGGCTGATACAAGATCGAGGGATTTGGTGAGCGACTCTTCGGCAAGCTGATAGGCGCTCACATCGCCTGTCTCCCGAGCGCGCTGAAAGTAGGCAGCGCCCAAAGTAGAGTAGGCGACGGCGTCCTTCGGGTTGCGGGCGACGCTCGATTGCGCCTTGTGGACGACGCGATCGGTATCGGTAGCATGCGGGACAAGCAGAGCAGAAGGAACTGGAGAAAATGGAGGCGTGGCCAACACGCTGCTGACGGGGGGCGCCGTGGGAACAGCACTCTGCGATGCCACTTGTGCCGTGTTAGATGCAGCGCCCTGCGACTGCGCCGGCGAGTCCGTTCCGGCTGCTGCCTGGACCGGTGCTGCGTGGACCGGTGCTGCGTGGACTGATACTGGCTGGACTGATACTGGCTGGACTGATACTGGCTGGACTGATACTGGCTGGACTGATACTGGCTGGGCCGATGCCGCCTGGACCGGTACTCCGGCCGTAAGGCCAGCAGCGCGGCGAGAGTCGGAAGCGAAATTGGACCCAGGCGCAACGCGCATCGAGAGCTCAAAATCCTTCGCCGCTTCAGCCTGATGATTGACCTTCAGCGCAATGTGGCCGGCATGATTGAAGATCTGAGCGCTTTGAACTCCAACGGCGATGGCCTTTTGGATCGTTGCGTCCGCCTCCGCGAACTTGCCATTGGCGTAGAGCGCCAACGCGTAGGCGTCACGCGTCCATACATCGTGACGAGCTTCGATAGCATGCTGTGCGAGAATCAGGGCGTTTGGAGCAGTTGCGGGATCCCCGCTGTAGAAGAGGATAAGGTCACAATCCGCGTTGTCTGCAGTGTGCTCGCGCTTGCTGGCAAGTCTTTGAAAGTCGGCATAGGTGGCGCGGGAGTCGACTGCCTCGCCAGCAGCGCTCTGAGCCGCTGCAAGTTCATAGAGCAGGTGTGGATTGGCGCCGGCCTGTTTAGCCTTTAGCAAAAGGGCCACTGCGTCGGGGGCACGGTGCTGCGCCAGTCGCACACGTGCCAGATTTTCAGTTGTATAGGGATAATGCGGAAACAGCTGCTCGGCACGATCGAGGATCTGCTCGGCAGCATCGTCTTTGCCGGACGCAATCTGTACGGACGCGATCTGGTTCGCAATCCAGGCAAGTTCTTCCACTTCGGTCGGCGACGTCTCTGTGTAAGCAAGATTTAGAAACTCGACGGCTCCGTCCGGATCCCCTAGAACAGCCCTCAGCTTCGCGCCGAGCAGAAGGCCGGGAACGTTGTTCGGAAGCATATTCAGCATCCACTGCACAGACTGCTCCGCTTCTGCATAGTTCCCGAGCGCGAGGTCTGCCTCCGCAAGATACCCGTAGATCATCACGTCATCAGGAGTGCGGCGGTTCAGCGGCGTCGCTTTCTCCTTTGCCATACTGTACTGATGTTGGGCCAGCAAGAGAGAGATCTGGGTCTTTTGCAGCTGGAAGTCCTTCGGATCGAGAGCTGCTCCTTGCTTAAGCGCCTGCTCCGCATGTTCGAGATAAACTGCATCAGATGTTTCGCGGGTGCGCCTTAAATAGGCGATTGCGAGATCGTTATAGGCCTGCACCTTCTTCGGATACGCCTGGATCTGACGCTCTGCCGCCGCAATGCGCTGTTGAGCGGGTGTCTCGTCCGGTGACGCTGGGCTGCCCTGAGCAGTAGCAGGTGGTGTAACTAGAGCTGGTTGTTGGGCCTGTCCGAGACTGGATAAGGAGCCAAGCACGGCCAGCGAAGCGATGAAGATTTTCATGATAGACCTTTACGGATACTCTGTTACAAAGGGCTCTTCGCGCGCTTACACCACGCGAAGAGCCCTCTGCGCCGTTGGAACGATCCTACTGTACGGCACAGGGCGTGTTTCCACCCTGGTTGGCCGGCGCGGCGGCGGTTGTGTTGGAGCTCGACAGCGTTGGTTGATCACCGCAACCGTTCTCACTCGGATCGATGTGACGGCGATCGCGTCCGCTATACGCAAAGTGCACGTACGGGAACATCTCCTGCGTTGGAACGTCGGTCGCGTTGACGCCGTCGCCGATGAGGTTGTTTGGCGCAACGTTGAAGCCGGGGGCGAGAACGCCTGCGCCAACGACGCGCTCGGCAATATCGACTACGTCATCCGTAACGCGACGTCCGTTCGGAAAGCCGGCACCATCACCAGCAATCAGACCAAGGCGGCTTCGCTTCGCATAGGGTGTCGGAGCTACGCCGGTATTGAGGCGCAGTAGATCGGCGATCGGTCCAGCAGGAGTTCCGGGTGCCGCAATCGGCGCGGCATACGTCACGAGCGGGAGAAGGTCGGTTCGTGGCGGAGCTGGAATCTTGATATTACCCCCGGCAATAGCGTCGAAGACGCGGGAGAGCAGCGGGTCCAGAGCGAAGTTCGCGAACTGCGAGTCGTTCTTAGGCTGTTCCATGCTCCATCGATCTTTTGAGCCTGTTCCGATCAGCAACTCGTTGACGAGCGGGTTGGCCATGCGCTGCACCTGGTAGAAGCTGCCAAGATTGGCTGCGGGCAACGGAGAACGGCGGACTGTAACCTGATGCCGGGAAGTTGTCGCCCACGCCCCGATTGTCGCGCGTGGATCGGTTGCGGGGTGAGCGGCACCATCGCTCGTCAGCAGGCTGATAGGAACCTCGATGACGATCGTGTTGACGTTAAATCCCGACACAGAGTTTGGAGCAAGATTGAGGTGGTCATCCGCATCCTGCGCCGCCGTGAGCAAGCCATAACCGGCACCCGCCCGGAAGTTGAAACTGTCGAAGGCCGCGCCCAAGTCGATGAAGAATGGATCCGCAACGGTGCCGGCAAAGACACTGATGTCCGACGCGCCGCCCTGGCCCTGGAGGCTGTGATACACACCCTGTTGCGCCAATGCATCGTAGTTCGGCATGGTGCGCGGTCCCACATTGCTGGGAACGGCGATCAGGTCAGAACCATCCTGTTTGCCGATGCTCATCGTCTTGCCATTGCGTACCATCTTCACGGAATACGTCTGGCGGACATTGATGCCGGCGGCTCCTGGACCATCGAGCGAAGTGATGGCAGGAGGAATAATGGGGGTGCCGGGAGCGATGGGAGCTGGTGAATTTGCTGAAGCCGCAATACCGTTGCCTGCACCCGCAAAGGCGGTAAAGAGCTGGGGAGCGCGGATTTCAGTTTTGAAGCGGAACTGAAAGGTCACAGCCTCGGACGCGGTCTGATTGTTGTCGACTTTGATCTCGTACAGGATGCTCGGATCGAAGGGAAAATAGTTCGGTCCGTTGCTCGGCTCGAGAAAGGGATCGACGTTCATGATAAAGGTGACGCGATCAGGGTGATCGTAGCTCACGAATGCGTAAAAATCGGTGATGTCGGCTGTGTGATCCAAGGCGGTGATCGGTGCCTCGCGGTGGCTCGATGCAAAAGCCCCCGGCGGCATAGCGATCATCAGACTCAGAGCGAGTCCGACGAACGGTTTCGTTTTCAACATGTAGCTCTCCTATATCAACAGTTGGCGCGGTTGTGGAACGGCGCGACCTGACCATATAAGGAAAGGAAGTGAGCATGAAGCAGATCCGCACCGTTCAGTGCAAGGTGTACGGAGAATCCTAAGTCCCGGATTGTAGAAGGTGTGTAAATAATAAGCAGGATGCCTACAGTGCTTCTCCTCCCGCGTATTGTCTAACTACAGTACCCTTAATTTTGATAACTACGGTTACCACGAGCGAGGGAAGGATTCCAGCATCCTTCAAGGCAGCGTCAATAACAAAATCCCTAATGCTGATAAGTCCCTCCAACCAGTACGACAGGACGCTATCGCGCGCGCCTGGTTCCATATCGGTAGCCGCGCCTGCTTCAAAACTACCGCCTGCTACCGGCGCTGCCGTGTTTCACTATGTGCGACACAGCATGCTATAGCATCCAACGTTGAGCGCCTCGGAGTATACGGGGAGTCCAGTTTTCATGGTGTTAGCTCGCGACCACTTCTAATATGGTCTGGAGGGCAAGATTTTTTCTGAGAAGAGTCCGATTTCACGTAAGCAGGCCATGTCAGACCTGCTGAGCGCAACGCAGACCTTCGCGGACGAAGTTGCCGCGCGTCCAAACCATGGCGATGTTTCCGCACCTCTCGCCGATTTGAACCATCTTGCCGAACTTGGGTTACTCACGGCAGCCCTTCCGACCGCACACGGCGGCCTGGGTCTTGGAACCGAGAAAGGTTGTCATCATTCACTGTTGCGGCTTTTAGCCTTCGTCGGCGGGGGAGATCTTGTCCTCGGCCGAATCTACGAGGGACACGTCAACGCCTTGATCCTTATTGCCACGTACGGCACCGCGTCGCAGTTGGCACAAGCCGCAAAAGATGCACATGACGGACTGCTATTCGGAGTCTGGAATACTGGCGGGCACGACCTTCTACGTCTCGAAGGTGGTCCCGACACCTTCACCTTTCATGGTGTAAAGACCTTTGCCACGGGTGCGGCCTTCGTCAATCGACCGATCGTTACAGCGCAGCTTGATGACACAGGCTGGCAGATGACCCTACCGCGCATGGAGTCACCGTGCATTGCTCCTATCATCCACCTGGATCGCGGCTTATGGCATCCACTTGGCATGGAAGCCTCCGAGAGCTACGGCATAGACTTCACCGGATCCAGAATAGAGGCTAAGGATCTGATTGGCGCAATGGGGGACTTTTACCGCGATCCCTTGTTCCGGGGTGGTGCGATCCGATTCGCCGCCGTGCAGGCGGGGGCAGTGCTCCGACTCCATCGGCTTTTCGCGGAGTGGCTGGAAGAACGCGACCGCGGGGGAGATCCGTACCAAATAGCCAGGTTGGGAGAGATCACCATCAGTGCACAGGAGACCGTTCTCTGGATAGAGCGCGCCGGTGCGGTGGCAGAGGAAAATCTCGTTCGGGCCGCGGACAAACTTGCCTGTGAACGAATGGTCGATTGCGCCAACATGATGAGACTCGCCATTGAACGGATTGCGACCGCGACCATCCAGCGCGTCATTCACGGCATCGGCGCACATGGCTTGCTTCAACCCAGCCGATTCGAGCGAATCATCCGGGACCTGACAATGTATCTCCGGCAGCCCGCGCCTGACCAGACCCTGGCCGACGTGGGTCGCTCGTCTCTTCGAAAGACAACGTTGCGCGTCGGAGGCGCCGGAGATGGATTATGGCTCCAAGAGCAATCGAGTGGCTCATTATCCCCAGAGTACTTCCGCAAGATCTACAAGCAATCGCCCGATCCGTGGAACTTCGAGACAAGCACCTACGAAGCTGACAAGTACCTTGAAACGCTCAGCAGCCTGCCCTGTGATCGATACGCAAGCGCTCTCGAGGTGGGCTGCTCCATCGGTGTGCTCACTCAAAAGCTAGCACAGCGGTGTGACGCCTTATTGAGCCTCGACGTATCCGAGCAGGCACTGGCCGCGGCACGGGAAAGATGTAGAGACTTACCCCAGGTGCACTTCGCTCGGATGCAGGTTCCACGCGAGATGCCGGATGGCGGCTTCGATTTGATCGTCATCTCCGAGGTCGCCTACTACTGGCAGCCCGAGGAGCTGGCTAAAGCGGCGGAACTCCTCGCAGCACATCAATTAGCCGGAGCTACGCTCATCCTCGTGCACTTTACCGTGCCAGTGCCCGATTATCCTCTGACTGGAGACGAGGTCCACGACATATGGCTGTCCCGGCCGGAGTGGCGCGTAGTCAAAGGAAGTCGACACAACACCTATCGGATTGATGTTCTGGAACGCTTGGGTTAGGCTGTCACCGCAGCAGATGCTCGAGCAGATCGCATCCGCGAGATCGTCCTTGCGAGGTGGCGGTTGACGCGCAAGATCTCACTTTCGCGCTCTCCCTCGAAGGTCTCCTCGATCAGTCGATCGCAATCCATCTCCCGCAGAAACGCCGCCACCGAGTTGTCTCTCGTGCGAGCGCGCATGATGCGGTCACGCCAGCTCTTCGAGTGAACGCTGCTGTCCGCAGGTTCACCCTGCGCATGGATTTGTCGCAGATACCGCAAGGTACGAAATCGGTGCACCAGCCACGCGGCCGAGAGCACGTGGTGCTCCTCTCCCGCAACACTCATCTGCTGCCAGACTCGCAGCTGATATGAGAGCCCAATCTCTGCCCGGCCGTCGAAGCGCGACGACGTGTAGACGACCACCCCAGGATCGTGACGCAGACGCGCATTCACCCTTCGCAGTGCATCCACAAAAGCCACATCTTCGAGCGATCTGACCGGCGGCATGCCGCCTGCACGTACGTACGCCTGCGTCGTACAAGCGAGCGATGCGCCGAAGTGCTCAAGATGTCGGGGCCAACGGTCGCCAGGCTGCGGATCAAGCAAATCCTCGAGCTCCGCCACAAGGCGCTGATATCTGCGATCGCGCTGATAGGCTCTCCGCGCGCCCGCGGGAAGAAGCTCCAGTTCACCGTGCTTTAACCGGATCGCGCCGCCGACAGCATCTGCTCCTCGTTCCAGCGCGCGCAGGTTCTGCATGATCCAATCCGCGGCAACCAGGGTGTCCGAATCGGTCGAGAGTATTGCCCAGATCCCTGCACATGAGGATGGCAGCCGATGCCACGCAGTATCCATCAGAAGTCTGCGCACCACTCCTAAATGAGCGCAATCCATTGCGAGATCCAATTCAATAACATGCAGATGGATGGAGGGGTTGGCCGTCTTCCATCTACGGGCAACATGCGCTGAACCATCGGTGCAGTTGTTGAGCAGCAGTAAAATCTCAAATGTCTCTGGGCTAAGCAACCTACCGAACTCGTCGACTTGACCAGCCAACGCATCGAGCGCCGATGCGAGTGATCCCTCTTCATTCCGCGCAGGCAAAATGACAATTGCCCGGCAACTCGGATGCGCCCTGTCAGGTATCAGCGGAGCTTCCGGTCGGAACTCTTGCACCTCTCTCACGACCTCGCCGTCCCAGTGAAGCTCATGCTCGTCGACAGTTCAGAAGCCTGCCAGGCCGCATTCGCCCACAACCGTTCACGCCCCCCATAGCGGAGACAGAAATCTGCGATCTGTCCAGCGACCTCGCCATCGATCTGGGTTGGGTAGCACTGCGCGAGTGCGAACTTTCGTTCCCACGGCGACTCCGAACCGGAACTCTCGCAAACGAATGTTGGGGTGAGGTCCTGCTGAAGTCCGAGTACAGCTTTCTCAATCTTCCGCGCCGCACCCGGGCGCGCAGCATAAGGCAGGTCTTCGTAAAAGGCGCACGGCATATCCGGAGAAACTCCAGCAATAGCCACCTCCCGCGTTGTCAGATGGTCTATATGATCACCGAGCGCAAGCGGTACCACCAACGCGTCGGCCCCTGTCTGTCGAAGGCCATCCTCAATCCTTAAAGCTGTGTCTTCACGGAAAACGAGCGGGCAACGACACACCTCATCAAGCGAAATTCCCAACCGTAAAGGCGCATCATCAAGGTCCAGTTCCATCAGCATAAGGCCGTCGCAGAACTGTCGCCGCCACGTGTAATCCTCGCCGGAGCGCAAGGACATTACATGATCCAATCGGCCCTCCGCTGAAGTAAAGTCAGAGAGAGCAAATGGAGCATAATGACTTCGTGTAAAGCAGTTCAACACAGCCACCTGATAACCCGAACGCAGCCAGAAATCGATCGCCAGAGAGACCGAAAAGGCTGCATCGTCTCTGTGCGGCGAGAGCACACCGATGGTCACAATCCATCTCCTAACGTGATCGTTACTTGAGCCAACTTATCTGTCTTTAAATGCAGCCTTGACTGTCTCTCGAAGCAAGGAGCGACTGCGCTGTTCGCAACGACAAATCCATGATCGTGAGCGCCGGGTTCCCGCTGCCATGGTTACATGGATGCATGACAGCGAAGCAGCAATGAACACAGAATCCGGGATGCCGAATATATAACAGTATTTTTCAGTGTCACTCATATCACGGCCAGAAGGTACTCTCGATCGGATCGCGTCATCGCGTTAGAGCTCCTCAACCAGTAGTGCGGCCCACCGTGAAACCTCCACAGCGTACGCTCCCGTTAGTTCATCCCGGCTGCCCTCCAGGACGGCGAGTTGAATAGCGAAGTTTCCCACTGTGGAACTTTCCGCGGAGCCCCGAAAGACTTCGAGCCTCGTGGCTTCTCTCGTGAGCCGATTCAAAAAGTCATTTTGACTTGCCCCACCCACGATAAAGAGTCGCTTGAACGTCTTTCCGCTATGAAACGCAACGCGGTCCAGCACCTCGGCGTACCGGGCCGCCAAGCTATGGAAGATGAGGCTTGCGAACGTCGGGGCATCTTCTGGAAGCTCACTCAGGGCTTCAAATCCCTTCTGCCGGCGCTGCGCGTTGATTCGCTCGGGCATTCGTCCCGCGAGCAGAAGATCAGGATCATCCACATCGAGCAGACCATGAGGCTTCAGAACCGTTTCCGCCGCAAGCACCAGTTCCTGAACCGTCCAGACACTTCCATCCTCGGCCCACTTTTCCATGCACTGCCGAATCAACCACATTCCATTCACGTTTTTATGAAAGCAGATCCTGTTCCCCACCGCACCGAGGTTCGTGAAGTTTTCCTCATTAGCCTCCGCGCTGTTGCTCGGTTGCTCGAGCAGTGTTCCGACCAGTGACCATGTACCCGAACTGATATAGGCCCAGTCATCGCCAGTCGCCGGGATTCCAGCAATCGCCGAGGCTGTATCGTGGCAGGCTGGCGCAATCAGCAGCGTGTCGCGCAACGCCGGTAACTCGGCCAACGAGCCACGCAGCTTGCCGACCACTGTGCCCGAGGGAACGATGTTCGCCGCGCCACCCAGGTCACTGTTTGCTGCCTGAAATATCTCCCGGGACCACTGGTGGCTGTAGAGCTCGACCATCTGCGTATGGGTTGCATTTGAAAGTTCGGCCACCCGAGCGCCACCCCACCGTGACAACGCATACTCCGGCAGATTCAACCACCGTCGACCCTTCTCCAGTCCCTCCAGCTCGTCTGCATACAACTGGTACAGCGTGTTGATCCGTAGCAACTGAACTCCCGTCAGCTCACGTAATCTCTCCGGACTGATCCTGCCATACAGCAAGCGTTCGGCTTCGATCGTGCGCTCATCGCGATAGCAAAATGGATCGGCCAATGCTCTGCCATCCGCGTTAAGCCGCACATAATCCACTGCCCAGCCGTCCACAGCAATCGAGCGCACGCCCTCTTCTGCCATCGCCGCACACTGCCGGAGCCCATGGTCCAGCCCTGCCTCGATCATTGCAAGGTCCCATCGCAGCCCGCCGTCCATCTGGCGCGGGGTATTTGCAAACCGATGTACAAGCGCCACCACCGGGTAACCCGCCACCCACTGCAGCAGGGATACCCGGCAACTCTCCGCTCCTAGATCCACCGCGATCGAGGCGCGTTTGTCTCTAGGCAGCAGCATAGGCGTCGCCTTCACCATCTGTCTCCTCATCGCGCATCACTTCACCGTCGCGCATCCCTCACCGTAGGTAGGCCTCAGTCAGCCCGCCATCCACAGGAATCAGGTGCCCGGTTGTGCATCGGGACAATGGCCCGGCAAGGAAGAGAATAGCCTGTGCACAATCTTTCGGATCAATCGGCTGGTGCGTCAGCGTCCGCGTCGCGTAGAAGTGCGCCAGCACGCTGCGGAGGTCGTCGTCTGTACCAGCCTCATCGAACGGAAGCTTGTATTTCTTCAGCGATGCAATTACACGATCGCGGGGAAACATGGTCGAACCCTTCACCACAGTCGCCGGGCTGATCCCATTGACCCGCACCTTGGGTGAGAGCGAAACCGCCAACTCTCGAATGAGATGGCTCAGCGCTGCCTTACTCACATCGTAGGCTTCGCTCCCACGCTTCGCGACGACAGCGTTTGCGGAGCTGGTCAGCACAATACTTGCGTCAAGCCCCTGCTCAGCGAAGATCTTTGAACCTTCATCCGTCAGCAGGTAGTTCGCCGTTACGTTGACCTCGAGCGTCAGCCCCCACTGAGCATCGCTGATAACGCCATCCGGTGAAGAGGGAAAGAGCGCGGCTGTGTTGATCAGAATATCAATCCCGCCGAACTTCCTGATAGTTGCGTCCAACGCGGCCCTGATCGCGTTTCGATCACGAATGTCGATGCTAGTCCAGCCAACAGCCTCGCTTCCGGCGATGGTCTTTGTCTCTTCGGCAACCGCCTCGGCACCTTTCAAATCGCGGTCCGCGATCATCACATGGGCTCCGTGCTCGGCCGCCAGCAACGCCACCTCCCGGCCAATTCCACTGCTTCCGCCGACGATCAGCGCAACCCTCCGACTCAGTTCCTTCTCGGCCGGCTGACGACGAATTTTAGCCTCTTCAAGCTTCCAGTACTCGATGCGGAAAGCTTCACTGGGCGGTAGGGCGACGTAATTTGCATGCATTGAAAACTGGTCTGCCGAAGCAGCAGGCCCGGCCTGCGGAATGTCCGTGCACGTCACTCCGCCCCCCAGTGCGCCCGCGCCCTGCATGACGCCGATTGCATTGATGTAGAACTCGCCCGTAACCCGTGACTCCGTCTTATTCTTTCCGAAGCTGAACATTCCCACGCCCGGCACCAGCACAACCGTGGGGCTGGCATCGCGCACTGCCGGCGAATCCTTGAGAGCATGCTTGGCATAATACGCCGTATACTCGGCGCGATATGTCTCGAGCGCCGTCTCGATCAGCTCCTTCAACTCAGCCGGTTCCTCCCCTGGATTCCACTTGATGAACATGGGGCGGATCTTCGTCCGGATAAAGTGGTCCGGGCAGCTTGTGCCCAGATGCGCCAGCTTCTCTGCATGGGCAGAGTTTACGAATCGCAACACCTGCGCTGAATCACTGAAGCTCCCGATCCATCGCTGCTTGCGCGAGACCACGCCACGCAGATACGGCATGATTTCGAACGCGATAGCGCTCCGATCCTCGCGACTCTTCACCTGCTCTCCACCGAAGTGCATATGACCCGCAACCGACCCGTGCCGCTCAATAAACTGCCCGAGCTGATCGATGATCGTGATCGTATTCAGGTAGCTCTCGCGCTGCGTGTCGCCCCACGTGAACAGGCCATGCCCGCCAAGCACTACGCCATCGCATCCCGGTGTCTCTTCGACGACTTTCTTCAGCATCATGCCCAGCTCGAACCCAGGCCGCTGCCACGGCAGCCATACGAGCCGGTGGCCGAACTCCTTGTTGAACTCCTCCATCTTGGTCTTTCCATTCGCTGACGCCGCGAGCGCGATGCCCCAGTCCGGGTGCAGATGGTCCACATGCGCAAATGGCAGGAAGCCATGCAACGATGTATCGATGGAAGCGGCAACGAGGTTGTTGCCAAATGTACACAGTGGATACATCTCCACCATCTCGTCTTCGAGCTCAACACCGCGGTACGCCCCTTCAAGCGCAAGCAGTTTCTCCATGTAGAGTGTGGCAAATCCCGCGCGCTTGATGCTGCCGAGATCACCGCCGCTCCCCTTCACCCACAGGACCTGCTTGGACTTGCCATCAAGCGGATCGATCTGTTCCAGCTTCGAGCTGGTATTGCCGCCACCAAAGTTTGTGATGCGCAGGTCGGAGCCTAAAAGGTTGGACCGGTATCTCAGCAGCTCCGGTGCGTCCAGCTTTGCCGCAACTGCGTTGTCCCATCGATCTTCAAGAAAGTGGAGTCTACCCTGTGTTGTCATGTGCATCCCTGCCTGTGGCAAATTGCCTCGCGACCATCATTCCACATTTCACATCAATACGGTAACTCTTTCGAATGTGAAAACACATGCCCGGAAAGCACTTGCCCGTGCGCTGACGTGCAGATGTTCTTCAGCATACCCGAGGAACGTAGCGTCTCACCGCAAGGATTCGCGCGTTACCATCTTGTGCGTCACATAGTTATAGGGCGGCATCGTTTGTCCACGCAGCAGCGATAGTCCCAGGTGCATCAAGCTTGGACCGTACGTACTCGTCTCATGCGAAACCGAACCGATCAATGGTGACTTGTCTCGCCGCATCTCCTCTACCGCTTCCGCGATGCAGTCCTGACCCACAACCGCCACATGCTTTTCGCGCCTGTGTTCGCGAATAGCGTCGACCGCACCAAGAGCACTGGAGTCCGTTGCGGCGGCAATCAAAATGCGCTTGTCCGTAGGATGGCGCTGCAGGAAGTCAGATGTAAGTTTCTTACTGAGATCTCGCATGCCCCTTCCGTTGATCCGGACAAATGACTCGACCGGAAGATCCGGATGCCCGTTTCGTACCCCATCGAACGCACCCGTAATTCTGCTTTGCACAAGTTGGCCTGCCTCCGGAAGATCAAGTCCGATGATCCAATCAATCTTGCCGCGCCAGTTTGCCAGTGCGTGCGCCGCCAGCACCTCGCCCGCCTCAACCCCGACTCGATAGTTATCCACGCCAAAGTAAGTTGCGTGCGGATGAGGAATATCGATCGCAATCAAAGGAATCTTTGCGCCTGCAATCTTGTCTCCGATCACCGGTGCGACCTCCTGCTCTACCTGGAACTCGATGACAAGATCGACCTTGCTGCTGACAAACTCATCTGCGTTTCTCACGGCTGTGGCAGCATCGTAGCAATTATCGAGAATCAGCAGATCCACCCCGACCATCGCGGCCGCGTCCTTGAGACTTTCGGTCACCTCAACCGAAAAGGGCATGTCGGCGCTCTGACCGCCAAATCCAAAACGCATTTTCTTCGGTCGTGTCATGTGCCGGTACAGCCCCGCCGGCGATTGCGACAGATATCCACGATGAACGAATGTCTTCAGTACGCGATACACCGTCGTCTTCGAGATGCGCGTCTGCTTGTGAATGAACTCGAGGCTCATGGGCTGATTCTGAGCTTGCAGCAGCTCGAGAATGTCCAGCGCCTTCGACAGCACTGGAATCAGATAGAGCCTCTTCGTCGTTTTACGAATCGCCATAGTCTCCCGTTATGTATAAACATTCAGCCGCTTCATGATGATGCGATAAGCAATTCGAGAGAGAGATATAAGAGATCCGTGACCATGCTCACCATTACGCTCTCCGATCAAGCGTAGGTGGATACGCTGTTCGCATTCGCGCTCTGTCGTTCGCGGGTAATCGTCTCGACATATCCGCTGTCCGCCAGCGCCCTTAGAGGCTCGACCGGCAGCCTTCTAGCCAGTCGCCACTCTCGAATGATCGGACGCACATCCTGCCAGAAAGCACTTCGGAAGCATTCCTCCGCTTCCACCAATCGGCAAGCCTGCTGCAACTCCGCAAGACGCTCTTGATCGATCAGAGCGGCCTTTGCATACAACTCCTGCGCCGACATCACCGTCTGCACCATAGCCTCCATCTTGCCTTTGAGATTATGGCTTTGGTCGATCATGAACTCGATGCCCGCGCGCTCGTCCGCAGTGACACTTAGAATCTCGTGGAAGATGCGAAATACCTGATACGGATCGATTGAGCCAAGGGTCAGGTCGTCATCCGCATACTTGCGATCGTTGAAGTGAAAGCCGCCCAAAGCTCCGAGGTGCAACAACCATGCAACAATCTGCTCGATGTTGGTGCTCTGGTGATGATGTCCCGTGTCGACCAGCACCTTCGCCTTCGGCCCTGCTTGCCGGGCCAGTTCCAATGCCATGCCCCAGTCCGCGATGTCGGTGTGATAAAAAGCAGGTTCAAAGGGCTTATACTCAACCAGCATCCGCTGATCGTCTCCAAGCGCAGCGTGCGTCGCCGCAAGTACCTCTTCCATCCATCCAATGCGTTTGCGCATACTCTGAGTTCCGGGATAGTTCGACCCATCCGCAATCCACATCGAAACATCTTTCGATCCCAGAGCCCGTCCGATCTCCACAGAATCCAGGAGATGAGCCAGCGCGTTACCACGGATCTCCGCACTTGGATTGGCAATCGAGCCGAACTTGTACTCCTGGCCTTGAAAGAGATTTGGATTGATCGATCCAGCCTTTACGCCATACTTGCTCTCGAGTGCCTGGATCGCGGGAACATCCGCCTTACCGCCTGGCAGGTCCCACAGTACGTGCAGCGCGATCGTGGGACTCGCCCCGGTCAGCGCATGCACCTCTGCGGCATCGCTGAACTTTTGTTCGATCGTCGTCGCGGCGCCATCCTGCACGAATTTGCCAAACCTTGTACCCGTGTTGGAGAAGCCCCACGATGGCACCTCAATGCGAAAGCTGTCCAGTGCACTCCATACTTTTTCGGTATCACGCCGTGCCGCACCTGCTCCATCTTCCGTCATCGCTTGCTCTCCATCCAACACACGTTTACTAAAATGAAATCTGCTCTCTATTGAAATTCCTAGCAGGTTGCACCATTTGCTTGTTGCTTGTCAAAGCACTCTGAACGATAAGCATTACATCCAGATTGCGTGACCCATGCACACCCTTGATACGCGTCATCTCTATGTCAGCGGTAGCCGACGGACCTGAAATAAATGTGGTGGCCAGCTCGGCGGTTGCCCGCAGACGATGCATGGCCTCGGGAACCGTTTCAATGACATCTTCCTCGCGCACAAGGCAGAGGTGATAATCCGGCACGAGCGTTATCGCTCGTCTTCCCTGCCCGGCGACATGCTGCAGTACAACCGTCCCTGTGTCCGCAATTGCAACCGTCGAACTCGTCACTACTCCCTCGAAGCCATCCAACTCAGTCGCTCGGAACCCGGTGTCAATAGCCCATTCGAACCCACTTGGCAGCCATTCCGCAGGGAAGCCAGCCGGAACGACAATCCGCCGTCTTCCGCGTTCAGCCAGTCTCTTTCCTACACTCCATGCCACGTCTTCGCGGCAGACCCGGACCACGGTTGCGTCGTAGTCGCGGAGTCGATCTTCCAAAAGCTTCAGCACCAACTCCCGCTCAAGCACACCCGTGCGCTTGTATCTTCGAGCTACAGCGCTCCAGCCCGCCCGCGCCGCCTCTGCGGTGGACGCTCCACCGGTAGCCCTCTGAACTCGCCGTAGGATCTCGTCCCGTGAACTCAGCTCAGCTTGCATGCGAGCCCCGTTTCTCCCACCAGTCCCGGAACGTCTCCTTCGGCATCGCCTGCAGGTCTCTCACCTGCGTCCATCCGCCAAGCAGCCCTGGGAGCCACCCGATCCAGCCATCTTTGTTCACCAGGGGCCTCTCCGCAATGCGCCCCAGCCGCTGCGCCGCACGAAATCGACGCTCACTTCTGAAGATCATCGCCATCGCCTTCATGGCTCCAGCCTCAACATCGAAGAAGCCAGCTACACCCGCGGTGTTCTGCTGCACTACCTTGTTTCGCAGGTGAATCAGAACCTCCGGAATATTGATCTTCACCGGACACACCTCGTAGCAGGCGCCGCACAGCGAGGAAGCGTAGGGCAAGCTCTGCGCATGGTGCATCTCCTGCAGTTGCGGAGTCAGAATGGCGCCGATCGGGCCTGCATACACGCTGCCGTACGCATGGCCTCCCGTCTGCCGGTAGACCGGGCAGGCATTCTGACACGCCCCGCAACGGATGCAATAGAGCGTCTGCCGTCCCTCGACATCGGCGAGAATCTCACTCCGCGCATTGTCCATCAACACAATATGGAACACTCGAGGCCCATCGCTCGCATCCACTCCAGTCCAGATCGAGTTATAAGGATTCATCCTCTCGCCTGTAGCCGACCGCGGCAGCAACTGCAGAAGCACCTCAAGGTCCGCAAATCGAGGGACGATCTTATCGATCCCGGCAACTGCAATCAGCGTCTCGGGAAGCGTCAGGCACATTCGCCCATTCCCCTCGCTCTCGACCACGCAGACGCCGCCCGTCTCCGCAATCAGGAAGTTGGCCCCGCTTACACTGGTTTTCACCCGTAAGAACTTCTCCCGCAGAAACAATCGTGCGGCATCGGCGAGATCCTGCGGCTTCTCACCCAGGTCCGGTAAATTCATCGTCCGCTGGAAGATCTCGCGAATCTGTTGTCGATTCTTGTGCAGCGCCGGCACTACGATATGCGATGGCTGGTCCTGGCCGAGTTGAATGATCAACTCCGCCAGATCGGTCTCGAATGGATGAATTCCAGCCGCCTCCAGAGCCGCATTCAGCTGGATCTCTTCGGTCGTCATCGATTTAATCTTGATGACCTCATCGGACCCCGAAGCCTTCACCAGATCGACGATAATCTGCCGTGCCTCTTGAGCATTCTGCGCCCAATGCACCACGCCCCCTGCCTTGGTGCAGTTGGCCTCGAACTCCTGTAGATAAAAGTCCAGATGCTCCATCGCATGCTTGCGAATCTGCTTGCCGGCTTCCCGAAGCTCCTGCCAGTCGCCAATCTCGTCCACGACACGCGCCCGCTTCGCCTGGATCACCTCGGTTGCATGACGGACATTCTTCCGCAACTGCGTATCCCCCATCGCCGTCCTGGCCGCCATGGGAAACGTCGGCGCCGTGCTCGGATCTAACGCAACTCCACTCATCCGATTGCTCCCCCATCCGCGGCTAAAATCTCCGCCAGATGCACTGTTCTGACTCCCGTCCGTTGCCGATGAAGAGCACCCTGTATGTGCATAAGGCAGCTGGTATCGCAAGCCGTACAAACTTCCGCCTTCGTATGAAGCACAGCGCTCGCCTTCTCCGCCAGCATCGCGCCCGACACTTCGGCATTCTTCACCGCAAACGTTCCTCCAAATCCGCAGCATTGTTCGAGGCCCGCAAGCTCCACCAGTTCAATGCCTCGCACCGCCTTCAGGAGCCGCATCGGACCGTCGCCCAGACCAAGATTTCGCAAGCCATGGCAGCTCGCATGATAAGTCACCCGATGCGGATAGGAGCCACCCACGTCCTCCAGTCCTAGCCCCTTCGTTAAGAATTCAGAGAATTCAAAGACCTTGGGGAGCAACTCCTCTACAGCAGCAATCAACTGCGTGTCGCCGTTCTCGAGAGCCATCTTGGGGTAGTGATCCCGTATCATGGCCACGCACGAAGAAGAGGGCACAACAACGGCTTCCGCATGTCTGAACTGCGAGACGAATCGCGACAGCAGCGGCATCGCCTCCGCCTGATATCCCGTGTTGTAATGCATCTGCCCACAGCAGGTCTGCCCTGCGGGAAACTCGACGCTATGCCCAAGCCGCTCCAGAACCTTCACCACGGCTTTCCCTGTCTCCGGAAATAAGGTGTCGTTGTAGCAGGTGATAAAGAGCGCAACTCGCAGAGCATCCTCCAGGACTACTACGGACCAGGACTACTACGGACCAGGACTACTACGGACCAGGACTACTACAGACCAGAACTCTCACTGACGAGAAACCAATTCAATAGAGAGTACATTTACCCAACGCAACTCCCTCAGATAGGATAGTACGCGCCTGGGAAATACCATAATCCTTCAACGGAACGAGGCCTCGTGGGACCGAATCCCTTCATCGGCGTTGTTTATCACTGGATCGGCGGCTTCGCCTCTGCTACCAACTTCATTCCTTTCCGCGGCATCAAGCGCTGGTCATGGGAGATCTATTGGCTCATCCAGGGTTTCGCCGCGTGGATCGTTGCGCCCCTGCTGCTCGCTGGCCTTCTGGTTCCAAATCTCCTTGGAATCCTCCACGCCGCGCCGCACTCCAGCATCGTCTACGCCCTCTTCTGGGGAGCGCTCTGGGGCGTGGGTGGTCTCACCTTCGGGCTCGCCATCCGCTATCTCGGCATTGCGCTGGGATACGCGATCGCGCTCGGTCTCTGCACTGCGTTCGGCACCCTCATCCCGCCCATCTACGACGGCTCCATCCACCTCATCCTGCACGAGACCTCGGGCCAGATTATCCTCGCCGGCGTCGCTCTCTGCCTCATCGCTGTAGGCATCAACGGCCTAGCCGGACTTTCGAAGGAACGCGAGGTCACGCCCGAAGAAAAGGCGGAAGCCGGTGAGTCTGATTTCTCCTTCGGCAAAGGCATCGCCGTGGCAGTCTTCGCCGGCATCATGAGTTCCTTCTTCGCCTTCGGCCTCAAGGCCGGTGCGCCCATCGGCGCTCTCGCCAAAACCGAACTCCTGGCCCACCACCGGCTGGACCTCTGGCAAAATCTCCCTGTTCTCATCGTTGTGCTCTGGGGAGGATTCGTTACCAACTTCGTGTGGTCGGCCATTCTCATCCTCAAGAATCACTCCATCCGCCAGTTCCTTGGCGAACCGGGCACCAATCCCATGCGCGCCAGTCACGCATCAGGCGACACCTTGATGGACTTCGGTCCTCGCACTGCTTCCACCTATGACCGCCTGTCCCCGCGTACCCTGAGCCTCAATTACTTCTTTGCCGCAGTGGCCGGGGTCATCTGGTACTTCCAGTTCTTCTTCTACTCCATGGGCCAGACCCGCATGGGTAAGTACGATTTCTCAAGTTGGACGCTCCACATGGCCTCGATCATTCTCTTCGCAACCCTCTGGGGGCTCGCGTTAAAAGAATGGCGAGGCACCAGCCGGCGTACGCGAATTCTGGTCGCTACAGGTCTCTTCCTGCTGATCAGCTCCACCATCGTCGTTGGTTATGGCAATTACCTGAAGGCTTCTGAATCCGCCACCATCAATACGCAACGCTGAGCCGTTCCACCCAACAGCTTTTACAGATGCATAATCCAGCTTTGTCTCCGACCGTGTACAAGAGATGCTTGGGCTTTGGTGGAGCTGAACGGGATCGAACCGTTGACCTCGTCGTTGCGAACGACGCGCTCTCCCAACTGAGCTACAGCCCCGCACCCTCCTTCGCCGCGTCACAATGTCGCACGCGCAATGGGGAGGAAACGAACTCTTCGAGTGTAGCAGCAGGCGATACCTCGCTCAACCGCCTTCCGCAACGCAACCGGTGACATGGCCCGTCACAGCCGTCTCGGCGGCAAGCGGCTTATCCACCAGGTGCCACATGTCGCTGCCCTCAATAATCACCCCAACCACGACGACCTCAAGCCGTGCCCCGCTCCGCGCTACCGCTTCCAACCTCCCGGTGCTGGCCACTGCGGAGAACTCCGTCCGATCTAGCAGCACCTGCCAGCGCTGCCGCCCACCGATACGCGACTCCTCGCGGATATCCTTCACCTTCGCCTGAAATCCTGTCACCGCGCCGTCATCCCGGAAGTGCGTGCACCCGCCCCCAGCGCGTCAGCCAGCAGCGCCATCTCGCGCGCACTCCCAACCATGAACGGTGTCCTCTGGTGGATCGTCTCAGGCTGAATGTCGAGTACCCGCCCCACGCCGCTGCTCGCCACGCCTCCAGCCTGCTCCGCGATAAAGGCCAGCGGATTTGCTTCGTACAGCAGGCGCAGCTTGCCCTTCGGCTGTTTTAACGTCGGCGGATACAAGAACACGCCCCCCTTCAGCAGCGTACGGTGAAAATCCGCCACCAGCGAGCCGATGTAGCGCGAGCTGTACGCGCCCTCCGTACCGCCGCGCAGCGTGTCGATATACCCCCGGAAACCCGCTGGCCACTCCGCCGCATTCGCTTCGTTCGTGCTGTAGTACGGACCCTGTCGCGGCATGCGCATCTTTTCGGTGGTCAAGACAAACGCTCCGATCGTTGGATCGAGCGTAAAGCTGTGCACCCCACTGCCAGTCGTATAGACCAGCACAGTCGAAGGTCCGTAGACCACATATCCCGCCGCTACCTGTTTTGATCCAGGCTGCAGAACAGATGCCTGCAGGTCGCCGTCGACAGGCGGCAGCCGCTTCAAGATACTGAAGATCGTCCCCACATTGACGTTCACATCAATGTTCGACGACCCATCGAGCGGATCGAAGACGACGATGTACTTCCCCTTGTCGAGACTGCGATCGAACGTTACCGGCTCCTCGTCCTCTTCGCTCACCAGCGCGGCCACCATGTCCCGCCCACCCAGGCAATGCAGCAGCGCTCTATTCGCGAAGACGTCGAGCTTCTGCTGCGCCTCCCCCTGCACGTTGTTTTGCCCAAACGCCCCGAGCACATCGGTCAGGCCAGCCGAGCGAATCTTCGCTTCGATGATCTTCGTCGCGAGCGTAATACCACCCAGCAGCAGGCTGAAAGTTCCACTGGCCGCCGTAATGTCCGCCTGCTGCTGCTGAATATGCTGCTGTACCGTCGTTACCATCTAGTCCTCTTCCACCGCACTCTACTGCAGTTCCTGGTGCCGTCGCTCTCGATATTCGCAAACAACTGTCGTCGTGAGCAGCGCAGTCGAAGGTCCACGTTCCTGTATCAATATCAAACCACCAGTACTTCATAGAAGGTCCGACCGACCCCCCTCACTTCGCCTCGAGCGGAACTCCCTCTACACTACTCAGCCGCCCCACAGGATACTCGCCCACCCGGTTCGCCGCAAACCACGGCGAGCGATCATAGAAGAACCTCAATCGTGCCCGTGCGTTCCCCGCAAACACCGGGTCACTCGCGACCTTCTTATCGAATGCCACCTTAAGCTGCGGATCCTTCGTCATCATCTCGCGCGCCAGCCGCTCGACCACATACGCCTCGCCATACTCTTTCTGCTCGAAGATTGAATCGAAGAACCCCCATTGCAGTGCAGAGTCCGGAGCCGCCGGTTCGAGCCACTCGACCGCGACCTTCGAGAGCCGCTGGTCCAGCCGCACCACCGCCGAGCCCGCAGGATACGTCATGCGCCGCTTCGTCAAGGCACACGTCCCGAACTTACCCGGATTGTCCGCCGCCTCGCCGTTGAACGTCGGATGCCGTCCCTCAAACGGAGATTCCTGCCATTTCATCCCGCCGCACTGATAAATCTCCACTTCGCTCGTCCACGTTGCAGACGTCCGGTCCATCTCGACCTGATGCGCCCGCAGCACATCGATCACCCTCGTCCACTGCGCCGGGATGAGGTACGCGGCCGGCAGCGTCGCCGATGCCGTCACCTTGAACCCGGTCTGCAACGGCAGCGTCACCTCGAGCGGCTCGTGCGTGTAGTCGATGCGCATCGCGCCAGACACGTCGCTGATGCTGCGTACGTACCTGTAACCATGAAAGGGGAACGGCGTCGTTTGCCCGCCCCAGCCCAACGCGAGTGGGTACTTCGCGCCTGACTGAGCACCAAAGAGCGTTTCAAGTCGCTTTGCCTCACCATCAGCCGCCGTGTTCAGCGCGATCAACGTGTCTGCCTCCCGGTTGACCAGTTCCATCAAACCCGCCAGGATCTCGTAATTCCCCGTCACCCGCGTCCGGTAGTCCTTCAACATGTGCAGCTCGACCAGCATCCCCGGGCGACCCTCCAGGATCACGTAGCCGGTAGAGAAACGCGGTGGATCGTCATTGAACGCCAGGCCCTCAACCGGATTGCTGTCGTTCACAAACGTGATGTACGTCGGCGCGGCCAGGTGACCATGCCCATCCACATACCGCTCGAGCGCCGGGGTTGCCACGCTATCGACCCATTTCGCCGTTCCGGCAGGAACGTTCGGTCCGTTGTCGATCGTAAACGTCACGTCATAGTGGAAGTCCGCGCCATCGGTTACGTGATCATCGACGAAGAAGTCTGGCAGCCAGTGATGAAACATCGCCAGGAACGCCCGTGCTTCCGGTGTATCGGCCTTCATATAGTCGCGATTCAGGTTGAGGTTCGTTCCGTTGCCGCGCCATCCAATCTCATCCGGTCCCACCTGGTTGATGCGCCCATACGGGCTGCGTCGCTCGTGACCATCGGCGTTGTAGATCGGAATGAAGACAAAGACAGCCCGATCCAGCAGACCCGCCTTCACCTTCGTCACTACCATGTCGCGCACGAGCGCAAGACACGCATCCTTGCCGTCCATCTCGCCTGCATGGATCGAATTCTGGATCAGCACGATCGGCCGCCGCGCCGCGTGCAGCGCCGCAGGATCGAAGATCCCGTCCTTCGAGACAATCACGATATCCAGCTCGCGGCCCTCACCCGTCTTGCCAAACGGCTCAATCCGAACCTGCCGCGGAGCCACCTTCGCCACCTCGCGCAGATAAGCCATCGTTGCGGCGTAGTCCGGCGTCGTCCGGTAGCAATCAGCCTCTGCCGGCGTCGCGGCCCGCGGGATCGCGCAGTGGACGGGAGCCGTGGCCGTGCCTCCAGTGAGCAACAGCGGATCGACCTGCGTGAAGACCGGCAACGTGCAGGCGAGAGCGCCGCCCCACAGCATAAGAGAAACGACGCGCATCAAGCTCATCCTCAAAAACCTATCATCGAGCGGACTTGAACCGCCCGCGACGTTGAAACATAGGAAAAGGGCACAGCTTCACACACCATAGACCCTGATCCGCCATAATCCTCATTCACCCTGATTGGTCTTAAGCCTTCGTCAACGGCTGAAGAGTCTCCACCATTCCTGCGTCACCAGATTGCTACGTCAGATCGTCCGTATCAAAGCCGGGCAGCTTGCGACCCAGTGCGGACACATTCCGCGAATCGTCGACCAGTCCCCTGACCACAACCTCCATCTCATCGTCCGAACCGGAAGCTGCATCCACCTCCGCGACGAGCGTCCTCAACCCCTCGGGCTCGGAAACCGCCAGGCTCTCGAGCAGTACCGTCGCATGCGCCACCGCTACATGATCCTGATTCAAGCCCTCCGGCGTCTTTGCTTTAATGCCCACCTCGCCCGGCCTCACCCCCAGCAGCCGTGCGACCGATTCACGCAGTTCGTTCGCGATCGGCACGATCTTCGGCTTCGCCATCACCAGCACCGTATCGATATTAACGATCTTGTACCCCGCCGTCGCGACCTCTTCGAGCGCCGTCTCAAGAAAGACGCTCGACGCCGCTCCCTTCCAGCGCGGATCACTTGGAGGAAAGAAGGTCCCGATATCGCCAGCCGATACCGCGCCCAGGAGCGCATCCGTAATCGCATGCAGCAGCACATCGCCATCCGAGTGCCCGGCAAGCCCCTCCGTATGCTCGATCGGCAGCCCCCCAATCACCAGAGGCACGCCAGCCTGAAACGCATGCGAGTCAAACCCGTAGCCAATTCTCATGCTCATTCGATCACCTCAGGAGCACTCAGAGGCTTAGCACCGATTACCACCGATTGATGACTTGCCCGCTTGGCTTCCTTGTCCACCATGAGCCGCTTTAACCGCGGAACAGCTCCGAAGTTCATCAGCAACGCTACCTTGATCTCTGTCGCTCTCAAATAATGCAGTGTCTGCGCCTTATGCTGCTGAAGTAGCCCGTCCAACGCTTTCAATTCGATCAGCACCGCGCCATTCACAATCAGATCGTCGCGAAATATGCCAATCACCCCATCCCGAAAGCTGACCGGCACCGGAACCTCGGTCTCGACCTGTAATCCATTCTGCGTCAATGCGAGCCTCATGGCCTGACAATAGACTGACTCTAAAAACCCATACCCCAATTCGTTGTAAACCTCATAGAATACACCGACAATCTTCCGCGTCACATCATCATGCTTCCCCCCGCGCTCGGCCATGCTCCGCATTCATGCTCTTCACCCAGTGCCTCTATAGGTGTCATCCGTACTGATCGGGGTTAAGTCTTGGCAGCTGTCAGGTAAAACTCCGCCAATTCCAGATCCCCCGGCTGCGTTATTTTGAAGTTCCTGGCAGATCCCGCCACAACAGCTACCTCAAAGCCTGCGCGCTCGAGCAGGCTGGCCTCATCCGTCCCCGCAAACTCATCCGCCTCCGCCTCCGAAAAGGCCCGCTTCAATAGATCGTAGCGCGCTCCCTGCGGCGTCTGCGCTTGAACGATTCGTTCTCGCGGAATCGTAGACGTAATGATTGCGCCGTCCGCGGTTCGTTCGACCTGCTTGATGGTATCGACCGCGGGCAGACCGACGATCGCTGCGCCATGCTTCATAATGGCATCAATAGTCCGCTCGATCGTCGCCGCATCAATCAGCGGTCGAACGGCGTCGTGCACCAGAACAATGTCATCTCCCTCGCAGACCAGGGCAGCAAGCGCGTTCGCTACTGAATGCTGGCGATCGTCTCCACCCTCGACCACATGCACCTTTGCGCCCAGCCCAAACTCCTCGACCTCGGCCTGGACCCGCTCCATCTCCTGCCTGCGCACCGCAATCGTGACGCTCGCAACCAAGGGAATCCCGAGAAATGCCCGCAAGGAATGCACCAGCACCGGAACCCCGCCAAGCGAGCGAAACTGCTTGGCGGCGGTTGGCACACCACCGCTGTTTGCCCCGCTCACCGCCATCCGCGTTCCGATACCTCCCGCCGTAAGAATGACAAAGACACGCATAATTTCCGGAGTATACAAGGCCTCGCGCACACTCAGCAGGGCGGCGTCTCGCCCAACCGCAGAATCATCTCATTGGTCGCCTCAAAACCATTGCGCTCATAGAGCGACCGGCCGAACTTCGATGCATGAAGCGAGACCACGCGGATCCCCCGCCGTCGAGCGTCCTCTACCGCCAGGCGCAGCAGCGCGTAGGCAAGCCCCTGTCCCCGAAAGCCAGGATCGACATAAAAGTTCAACAGATAGGCGCGCAGCGGTTGCGCGTCCATCCAGTGCGGTGGAAATTCCATGAGCCACGTCCCGGCCCCCGCTACTGCGCGGCCCTCCTCTTCCACAATCCACCCAACGTAAGTGCCATTGCCAAGGTTCGTCCTTACCCAAGGAATGAAGTTCGACACCATCGTCTGCATGCCTTTCGCCGCAGCCTGGCGGAGTCTACAAACATCTGGCACCGCTGCTGACCGATCAACTCCGCATCCGCTTCTGTGGCTGGCCTCGTCTTCATCCATGGAGTATAAAACGACAGCCCTCTACAGCACTGCCTGCCGCTACCATGGAGACGTGTCCTCTCTCCCCCTGAACCGCGAAGGCATCCGTCCCGGCGACCGCATCTGTGCAGCCGTCTCCGGGGGAGCGGACTCCGTCGCTCTCCTACTCTCACTCGATGCCGCCAACCGTACACCGCGCGAGCCGCTTGGCGTCGGCCTCTCCGCCGCGCACGTCCATCACGGCCTCCGTGGAGACGAGGCCGATGCCGACCTGCTCTTCGTCCGCGATCTCTGCACACGTCTTGACATCCCGCTGCACGTTCTCGAGCAGAGCGTGCCGGATCGTGTCCAGCAGACGGGTGAGACGATCGAAGAAGCCGCCCGCAATCTCCGCTACAGCTTCTTCGAATCCCTCATCGTCACCAGACAGGCCGACTCCGTCCTGACCGCCCACACCATGGACGATCAGGCCGAGACTGTCATGCTCAAGCTGCTTCGAGGTGCATGGACAGAAGGTCTCGGCGCCATCCACCCCGTCGTGACCGTACCAGGCGGCAAGATCTTGCGCCCTCTCCTCACCGTTCGCCGCTCCGCAGTCGAGGCCTTCCTCACCAAATCCAGCCAGCCCTGGCGTGAAGACAGTTCGAACGCCGACATCCTCTACACCCGCAACCGCGTCCGGCACCAGCTCATGCCGCTCCTGCGCGAGTTCAACCCCAGCATCGACCAGACCCTCAGCAATCTCGCTACTCTGGCGCGAGCGGAAGATGCCCATTGGAAGCAGTCGCTCGCACAACTGCTCCCCCAGATGCTTCTTCCGGGCAAGCCGGTGCGTGGTGGAGGGAGAGCCGTCAGCACCATCCCCGGCCAGGCCGCCGTGGCCGTCGAACTCGATCGTCTTCGCGCGCTCGACGTGGCCACGCGGCGCCGCGTTCTCCGGTCCGCCGCCCGGCAAATGGGCGCGCGACTCACCTTTGACGAGACCGAGCGATTGATGGCTCTGTGTGGCCTTCCCCCTGGCGCAACCGGTCTCGACCTCGCCGGAAACTTGCGGGCGCAACGCTCCGCCCGGGAGCTGCGCCTCTTCCGCTCGTAGTGTCAGCTGCAAGCGCCTTGGAGCGAACCCGCTGCTCAGCGAGCGACGCTCCTGGAGAATCCAATCGCACATCCGCACCGGACCAGATGCCGGAAACGGTATCAAACGTGGAGTGGATCAAATTCGAGCAAGGATTGTGGACCGTGCGAGTAAAACATAGGCTGAGTCGAGAGGCAAAGAGTAGAATCAAATTGTTTAGATGGTGTGCAACGGATTGAGTGCCAAGCGTCCAGCCTCTTGACCTTCGCCTCGTTCTAACGTCTATACCGTGATGAGCCGCGGTGCGCAGGCGGTCCGCATTCGGTTTGAGAACGTCGCACAATGCTTTACGTCAGACCGGAGATTTGGAGATGCATTTGAACTCGACCGTTAAGCAAGTTTTGATTTGGGTTTTCATGGTGACCGTCCTGGTATGCCTCTGGCAGTTCGTCAAGGGCACCAGCGGCGGACCGGATAAGGCGATCAGCCTGACCCAGCTGCTCAATGACGCCGATCAAGGCAAGATCGCTGAAGTTACCGTCAACGGCGCTGAAGTCACTGGCCACTACAGCGACAAGACCCTCTTCCACACCACCATCCCGGCGAACTATCCGGATATGTACAAGACTCTGCGTGAGCATGGCGTCAACATCAGCATCAAGGACCAGAACTCGAATGCTTGGCTCAGCATCCTCATCCAGTTTGCTCCGTTCGTCCTTCTGCTTGGCCTCTGGTTCTTCCTGCTGCGCCAGATGCAGTCCGGCGGCAATAAGGCCATGAGTTTTGGCAAGAGCCGCGCCCGTCTACTCTCCATGCAGCAGAAGAAGATTACCTTCAAAGATGTAGCCGGTGTCGATGAAGCCAAAGAAGAGCTCAAGGAGATCATTGAGTTCCTCCGCGAGGCGCAGAAGTTCCAGAAGCTCGGCGGCCGCATTCCCAAAGGTGTCCTGCTCGTCGGTCCTCCGGGAACCGGCAAAACCTTGCTCGCCCGCGCCGTCGCCGGCGAAGCCAACGTCCCATTTTTCTCCATCTCCGGTTCGGACTTCGTCGAGATGTTTGTCGGTGTCGGTGCCAGCCGCGTGCGCGACCTCTTTGAGCAGGGCAAGAAAAACGCCCCCTGCATCATCTTTATCGACGAGATCGATGCAGTTGGCCGCCACCGCGGTGCCGGCCTGGGCGGCGGTCACGATGAGCGTGAACAGACTCTCAACCAACTCCTGGTCGAGATGGACGGCTTCGAATCGAACGATGGCGTCATCCTGATTGCAGCCACCAACCGGCCTGACGTCCTTGATCCCGCACTGCTGCGTCCAGGCCGCTTCGACCGCCGCGTCATCGTTGATCGGCCCGATATCCGCGGCCGCGAAGAGGTCCTCAAGGTCCACTCGAAGAAGGTTCCCATGGCCGAGGACGTCAACCTGAACATCCTCGCTCGCGGAACCCCTGGCTTCTCCGGTGCCGACCTCGCTAACATGGTCAACGAAGCTGCTCTCACCGCTGCCCGTTTCAATCGCAAGGCCGTTCACATGTATGACTTCGAAGTCGCTAAGGACAAAGTCATGATGGGTGCGGAGCGCAAGTCCATGCTCCTCACTGATGACGAAAAGAAAGTGACCGCCTACCATGAAGCCGGTCACACCCTCGTCTCCGCCCTGCGCGAGCACTCGGACCCGCTCCACAAGGTCACCATCATCCCCCGTGGCATGGCTCTCGGCGTCACCGTCTACCTCCCCGAAGAGGACAACCACACCGTTACCAAGGATTATCTCGAGACCCGCATGGCCACCCTCATGGGCGGCCGCTGTGCCGAAGAGATCTTCCTGAAGAAGATGACGACCGGTGCCGGCAATGACATCGAGCGCGCCACCGAACTCGCCCGCAAGATGGTCTGCGAGTTCGGCATGTCAAAGATGGGACCCATGACCTTCGGTAAGAAAGAGCAGGAAGTCTTCCTTGGCCGCGAGATCGGCCAATCTCGCGACTTCTCCGACGACACCGCACGCCAGATCGACGCCGAGGTCCGCAGCTTCGTCGACGCCGGTTACAAGTCCGCCTACACGATCCTCGAGTCCAACCAGGACATCATGCACCGCATGTCCGCGGCTTTGCTCGAGCGTGAGACCCTCGACGCCGCCGAGATCAAGCTCATCATTGAAGGTAAGGAGCTCCCTGCAGCACGCTCTCCGCTTTCAGCAGTGGATCCCGACGCAGGTGGCGGCGAGACCCAGAAAGTCCTCAAGCCTGACAACGGCCGCAAGCCAGGCTTCGGCGAAGGCCAACCCTCACCCGCATAAACACTTTACAAGCCCACTCAACGATGAGGCAGCCTAGCGGCTGCCTCATCGTCTTGTTCCGCGCAATGCAAACCGCCATCATTGCTGAGACACTTGTATCCGTAACGGGATCTTGAAAGGAGCTGACCTTTATGCGGCAAATCACAGGCTTCTCGGGAACGAGGATACTGGCGCTCATCCTTGCTGGTGCAAGTGAAGCAGCCATGCTGTACGTAGGTTTATACCAGAACCGGGTCGTCAGGCATCTCTGGTGTCCGGTGTTTGGCAGAGGATGCGAAACTGTTGCAGATGCTACCTTTGCAAAACCGTTTGGCATTCCGGATGGCTACATAGCCGCTGCTCTTTACGCGGTCATCCTGGTGTTGTTGTTGCTGGGACCAAACCGTAGGGCATGGATCTGGATGACACTCACCATCCTTGTCGCGTTGGCGACCGTGGCCAATGCGCTCGGGGTGCGCGACATGGCGCATCTAGGTAGCTACTGCTCTTATTGCATTCTTACAACCGCAGCTTCTCCACTTCTGCTTTGGGCAACCTGGCATTTACGGCACCAGTGGAGCACCAATAAATTCCAATCGAGACAACCTGCCCCGCCCTTCTAGTTGAGCGAAGAAGTTGGGACGTACCAATCAGGCAACAATTTAGAATAAGCGTCTTGCTGCTACCAAACATGAAACTCCGTTCCCTTACGTTCCTCCTTACGACCGCACTCACCGGATGTGGTTACCACGCCGCCGGTTCTGCGACCCATCTGGCGCCAAACATTCGTACCCTCGCTGTCCCCATCTTCGCCACCCGCGTACAGGCCTTTCACACTGAGATGACCTTCACGCAGGCCGTCATCCACGAACTCAACATCCGCACGCAGTACCGGGTCATCAACAGCGACACCGATCAAGCCGACGCCGTCCTCCACGGCACCGTCCTTAGCCAGACCGTTGCGCCGCTCACCTACGATTCGTCCACCAGTCAGACCTCGAGCTATCTCATCACCATCACTGCCAAGGTCGTTCTGACCGCCCGCGACGGTCACATCCTCTACCAGAACGACGCCCTCGGCTATCGCGAGCAGTTCCAGTCCACGCAGGATCTCAGCGGCTTCATCCAGGAGGACACCCCAGCCGTCCGCCGTGTCGCCAGAGACTTTGCGCAGACCATCGTCAGCGACATGCTGGAGTCCTTCTAGTGGCGCCCCAAAGCGGCCAGCTCAAGAGCTTCGCGTCTACAGAGCGTTTCCTCGCGGAGATCCGTTCGACCGCCTCACCCAGCCCACTTCGGTCCGGATACGTCCTCGTGGGCGACGAGACGTTCCTCTACGAGCGCTGCCGCAATGGTGTCCTCGCCGCTTTCGTCCCCCCCGGCCTCCGCGACTTCTCGCTCAACGATGTCGACCTCGGCGAAACCAGTATCTTCGAGATCCTCGACCGCGCCCAGACTCCCTCCCTCATGGTCCCGTTCCAGGTCTTCTTCATCCGTGGCCTTCGAAATCTCTACAGTCGCGGCAGCAAGAAAGAGGAGTTTACAGCAGTTAACGCCTACTTCCGCTCGCCCAACCCCGAGGCCCTCCTCCTCTTCGTGGCCGACCACCTTCGCATCCCCACCGACCTCCGCAAAATGGACTACCAGGATAAGGAACGCTTCGAGCGCATCCGTGAAACGCTCGGCGAAGATTGCGGCATGGTCGAACTCGCTCGCGTCGACGAGTCCGACGCCGTCAAGTGGGTCGCCGCCAGCGCACAAGACTGTAACATCACCGTAGATCCCGATGCTGCCCGCGAGCTCGTCGACGCCCTCGGCAGCGACATGATGCTCATCGCCAGCGAGCTCGAAAAGCTCCTGCTCTACGCCTCAGGCCGCAGCCGCGTCACCCTCGGCGACGTTGAGACCATGGTTCTAGCCGCCAAGCAGCGCTCTCTCTACGAACTCACCGACGCCATCTCTCTGCGCGACCGGCACCGCGCGCTCAACCTGCTCCACGGTCTCCTCAACGCCTCAAACGGTGGCGAGGATGCCGCTATCGGCCACCTCTATATGCTCGCCCGCACCTTCCGCCAGATGCTCATCATCTCGGAGAAGAACGTGCGCGACTCACGGGCTCTCTGGCAGGTACTCTGGCAGGGCTTCCGCATGCCACCCTTTGCCGCCGAAGAACTCATCAAACAGGCCCGCCGCTACAGATCCGGTACCGATCTCACCCGCGCCATTCGTCTCATCGCCAGCGCCGACCTCGAACTTCGCTCCAGTCCCGCCAGCAAGCTCCTCGTTCTTGAACGCCTCGTTCTGGATCTCGCTACCCAGCCCCGCCCTGGTCCTTTTACCTCTGCTACCCAGTTTGCAATGGATTTAATGGACTGATAGGCAAGCAAGCTTCAAGTCACACCGGGAGTACACTGCAGACACATGGCGACCACCGCTCAAATCTCGCTATCCGAATACCTCGATACCAGCTATCGGCCGGACCGTGAGTATATCGATGGCGAGATCAGGGAGCGCAACGTGGGCCAATGGGAGCACGCACGAGTTCAGTGGCTCCTCGCCGCATGGTTTATGAATCATGAAGCGCTCTGGCACATCATCGGCAGCACCGAACAACGGGTACAGGTCTCGAAAAATCGGGTCCGGATTCCAGACCTCGTCGTCCTCAACCCGGGGCCGCAACCGGACATCCTGGTAGACCCACCCTTGCTCGTCATTGAGATCCTCTCCCCGGACGATACCTACTCCGACACCCAGGAGCGCGCCCAAGACTACCGCACCATGGGCGTCCAGACCGTCTGGATCATCGATCCCAAGACTCGCAGTGGACGCATGTGCACCGGTTCAGAGTGGATCGGTGCCAATCGCCTCGGAGTCTCCGGTACACCGCTCTACGTTCACCTCGATGAGATCTTCAGCCAGATGAGTTGACGGCCAAGCCCTCCGGACCGCTCCAACTGGAATCAGTCCAGATTCAGTGGACAGGCACTTTGTTACCATCGATCTTGACCATCACTCATGACTGAACACACTCCAGAGCAGCAGGTCCGCGTCCGCATCGCCCCGTCGCCGACCGGCGACCCCCACGTCGGTACCGCCTACATCGGCCTCATCAACTTCCTCTACGCCCGCCAGCGCGGCGGCCAGTTCGTCCTTCGGATCGAGGACACGGACCGCGCCCGCTTTGTTCCCGCCTCGGAACAGATGATCTTCGACGCTCTCCGCTGGCTAGGCCTCGCATGGGACGAAGGTCCCGACGTTGGTGGTCCCTACGGTCCGTATCGCCAGTCGGAGCGCACCGGGATCTACCGCGAACACGCTGATGCTCTGCTCGCGAATGGCACCGCCTATCGCTGTTTTTGTACGTCAGAGGAGCTTGAGGCTGCCCGCCAGCGACAGATGGCCGCCAAACTCCCGCCGCGTTATCCCGGCACCTGCCGCAACCTGACAGCGCCCGAGATCGAGACGAACCTGGCAGTAGCCAAGCCCTTTGTGGTCCGCATGAAAGTTCCTCTCGAAGGCTCTACGGCCTTTCGCGACGAGCTTCGCGGCGACATCCGCTTCGACCACAGCAACGTCGATGACCAGGTCCTCATGAAGTCCGACGGCTTCCCAACGTATCACCTCGCCAACGTCGTCGACGATCATCTCATGCGCATCACCGACGTCATCCGAGCCGAGGAATGGATCTCTTCCACCCCCAAGCACGTCCTCCTCTACCAAGCCTTCAGTTGGAAGATTCCACGCTTCTGGCACATGCCGCTGCTCCGCAACCTCGACAAGTCCAAGATCTCCAAGCGTAAGAATCCCGTCTCGCTCGTCTACTACCGCGAGAGCGGCTTCCTGCCTGAAGCAATGATCAACTTTCTCGGCCTCATGGGTGGCGGCATGCCTACACCGACCCCCATTGAAGTCGTCAACGGGGCAAAAGAGTCGGAGATCTTTTCTCTCGACGAGATGATTCAGCGCTTCGAGGTCCAGAACATCCGCCTTGGCGGTCCGGTCTTCGATCTCACGAAACTCAAGTGGCTCAACGGTGAATATCTGCGCGCGCTCTCGCCCGAGGATTTCTACCACGCCGTTCGCTCTCAGGTCTTTGGCGATGAGTACCTTCGGCAGATCGCCGCCCTCATGCAGACCCGCATCGAGACCCTCGGGGCGTTCGGTGACCTCACCGGTTTCCTCTTCAGCGACAACGTCCTCCCCCCACAGGACGTCTTTCTCCCGAAGAAGCGCACCCTCGAGGAGACCCTCGCCTTCGCAGCCGAGCAACTCACCACGCTCGAAGCCGCTGACTGGACGACCGCAGCCATGGAGGCCGCACTCAAAGAGCTCGGCGAAGAAAAGTCCTGGTCCGTCAAGGAAAACTTCATGCTCCTGCGCGCCATCCTCACCGGCAGCACTATGAGCCCGCCGCTGCTTGAAAGTCTCGTCATCTTCGGAAAGGCGCGCAGCATCGACCGCCTCCGCCGCTTCCTCGACACCCAGAAAAAGCTGGCCACCGTAAGAAAGTAATTCCAAAGATCAGGTGCTCCATCCTCGCGCCGTCTAACCGCGCAGAGTGGGCATCCGCGCGCCACCCCAACCGCTTTCCAACACCCTCAAAACTGTCGTTTCGCGCCGTCAAAGGACTCGCGGCGCCGTGTCAGCTGCTTTTGCCGTCTTCATCCACCAGCACCTGCTACCGTAAAAGCACACCTGAATGGCCACCCTCTCCCAGCCGCTTTCGCGCTCCCTCGCCATGCCTATGCCCACATGGAAGCCGAAACACAACCCGTGGGCGATCGCGCTCACCGTCACCCTCGCTACCTTCATGGAGGTCCTCGACACCTCAATCGCGAATGTCGCGCTGCCGCACATCGCCGGCTCGCTCGGTGCCAGCCAGGACGAAGCGACCTGGGTGCTCACCAGCTATCTCGTCGCCTCGGCCGTCATCCTGCCCATCTCCGGCTGGCTGTCGAACCGCTTAGGACGCAAGCGCTTCTACATGACCTGTGTCGTCATCTTCACAACCTGCTCGCTCCTCTGCGGACTCGCGCCCACACTACCGATCCTTATCCTTGCCCGGATACTGCAAGGCCTCGGCGGCGGTGGCCTCGCACCAAGCGAACAGGCTATCCTCGCCGACACCTTCCCCGTCGAGAAACGCGGCCAGGCCTTCGCCGTCTACGGCATGGCCGTCGTCTTCGCCCCGGCCATCGGGCCCACACTCGGAGGCTGGATCACCGACAACTTCAACTGGCACTGGATCTTCTTCATCAATCTCCCCGTCGGTCTTCTTTCGCTTTATCTCAGTAATCGCATGGTCGAGGACCCGCCCCACCTCGTAGCCCGCAAAGAGATCGCCAAGCATAGCAAAATCGACTTCATGGGCCTCGGCCTCGTCGCCGTCGGCGTCGGCCTCCTCGAATTCACGCTTGACAAAGGCCAGGAGAAGGACTGGTTCTCGGACCCGCTGATCCGCACCGCCTTCACTGCCTCGATTATTCTTCTGATCTGGTTCATCTTCTGGGAGTGGTATCACCCTGACCCGATCGTCGACATCAAGCTGCTCAAAAATCGCAACTTCGGCACCGCCGTCTTCCTTCAACTCATCCTGGGCATGGTCCTCTTCGGCTCGACCGTCCTGATCCCGCAGTACCTCCAGACGCTGCTCGGCTACACCGCCGAACGCGCCGGTATGGTGCTCTCCCCCGCCGGCTTCGTCCTTATGATCATGATGCTCATCGCCGGCAAGACTGTCGGCAAAGTCGACGCCCGCATCATGGCCGCCGCCGGGTACTTCTTCACCGCACTCGGTGTCCTGAATCTCACCCGGCTCGATCTCAACACCGCCTACGGCACCGCGACCGAGTTCCGTATCCTCCAGATGATGGCGCTGCCCTTCATCTTCATTCCCATCAGCACGCTCAATTATGTTGGCGTTCCGGCAGACAAGACCAACCAGATCTCCAGTCTCTCGAACTTCGCCCGCAATATCGGCGGCAGCGCCGGCACTGCCCTGCTCACGACCTTCATCGCTCGCACCTCGCAGGTTCACCAGCAGGCGCTCGGCGCGAACGTTATCCGCAACAGCGTTCCCTATCGCATCTACATGGTCAACATGCGGGAGATCCTGATTGCCGGCGGAATGTCCTCCACTCAGGCAGCCCAGGCAGCCGTCGGCCAGGCATATCGGCAGATGCAGCTCCAGGCCGCCATGCTCAGCTACCAGAACGCCTTTGTCGTCCTCTCGACTCTACTGTTCGTGCTCGTTCCACTGCCGTTCCTCATGCGCCTTCCCAAAAAGCGCGCGAAGGCCTCCACTGAGGCTCACGACTAAACGTGATACCTTCCATCCCAACGGCATCATGCTCTCTCACCACCCAACTCGCCGAGCCTTTTGCACGACCGCTGCCCTCTCCTTATTCAGTCAGCGCCTTTTGAAAGCCCAGCCACCTTCAGCCCGCCCCAATCTAGCCGCCATTGATCACGACCGCATCCTCGCCGCCGCCAACAAAGCCCTTACCACCGTCTCCACTCCCCTCACCACTCATAAGGCCCCAAACTCTCCCGGCGATGCCAACGAGTTCTACTCCGAATCCGTAGGTCCCACCGCATTCACCACTCATCGGGACGCCGTCCTCCAGATGAGCCGTCAGGTCTCAGCGCTCGCCGCCGCCTACCATCTCACCCATGACGAACGCTACGCTGCCCAGGCTACCCTCCACCTCGAAAGCTGGTTCGTTAGTCCCGCTACGCGCATGACACCGGAGCTTACGCACGCGGGCATGATCCCCGGCGATTCAAAGCCCCATTTCGAAGGCGTTCTCGACACTATCCCCCTGGCCGAGATCGCTCAATCTATCCCTTTTCTCGCCCGCTCGAAGTCGCTCTCTCCAGAAGATCTGGCCGCCCTGAAGGCCTGGTTCGCCACCTACCTCAAGTGGCTTACTGAATCGCGCCTTGCCGCCCTCGCACGCGATCAGAAGGATCATCACGGCTCCTCCTGGCTCTTCCAGACCGCAGCCTACGCCCGCCTCACTGGCAATGAGGCGATCCTGGCCGATCTTCGCCACCGCTTCAAGACGGTGACTCTCCGCGCCCAGATCGTCGCCGACGGGACCTTTCCGCACGAACTCGCTACGCCCTATCCGTACCGCAACTCTCTCTTCAATCTCGACCTTCTCAGCGCCTCCTGCCTTCTGCTGTCCACGCAGTTCGAGGACCTCTGGGAGTTCGAACTCCAGGATGGTCCCGGCCTGCACGCCGTCATAGCCCGGCACTTTCCCTATATCCAGAACCGCGGCGCGTGGCCTTATCGCGCCGACCTCACCCACTTCACCGACCTGCCCGTACGCAATCCCAGTCTGCTCTTCGCCGCCCGAGCCTACACCCGGCCCGAGTATGCCGAGCTATGGAAGACCCTCAATCCCGATCCAACAATCCCCGAGATCCAGGCCGCCTTTCCCATCAGCCAGCCCCTCCTCTGGGTCACCCGCTCGCACGTCTAGGACCGGTTGCCAGGAAGCTCCACAGCTCCCACGGCTGGTACGCCGAAACCCTGACCTCCATATCATCGTCACCGTCGGTCTCTCCTCTATAAACTAGCTCCATGCTCCGTATCCCCTTCGCCGATCTCTACGCTGCCCTGCACCGCGCCACTCTCGCCCTTGGTCTGACCGGGGATCGTGCCGCACTCTGCGCCCGTCTGTTTGCCGAGACCACCCGCGATGGCGTCTATACCCACGGTCTTAATCGCTTCCCGCGCTTCGTGACCACCATCGAAAATGGGAGCGTCGACGTCCACGCCCAGCCCGAGCGCGTCGCCGGCTTTGGTGCGCTGGAACGCTGGGACGGTCATCGTGGTCCCGGCAATCTCAACGCCCATACCGCCATGACACGCGCCATCGAGCTCTCGCGCAAGCATGGCCTCGGCGCCGTCGCCCTGGCCAACACCACCCACTGGCTGCGCGGCGGCAGCTATGGCTGGCTAGCCGCCGAGGCCGGCGTCTTCGGCATCTGCTGGACCAACACCATGCCCAACCTTCCAGCCTGGGGAGGAACGAACGCGGTGCTCGGCAACAATCCACTCATCCTCGCCGTTCCCCGCGCGGAAGGAGCGATCGTGCTCGATATGGCTATGTCGCAGTTCTCCTACGGAACGCTCGAAGCTTATCGCAAGCGCGGTGCCCCTCTTCCAGTCGACGGCGGCTTCGATTCCGCGGGACACCTCACCAACGATGCTGCCGCGATCGAAGCCTCGCAGCGTGCCCTCCCCATCGGCTACTGGAAGGGTGCCGGCCTGTCCATCATGCTCGACCTTTTCAGCGCTATGCTCTCTGGCGGCCAGGCCACGCACCAGATCGTCGCCGACCCGTTCCTGGAGACCGGGGTCTCCCAGTTCTTTCTCGCCATCGACGGTTCCAGCTTGGCGTCCACAGGAGAGTTCACCCGCATTGCCGACAGCATCCTCGCCTCGGTCCATGCATCCACCTCGGTCGATCCCGAAAGACCCGTCCGCTACCCCAGCGAACAGACACTGCGTCTGCGCGAAGAGAACATGCGGCTTGGCGTGCCCGTCGATCCGGCAGCCTGGCAACGGCTGGCAACGTCGTGAGCAGCGTTGCTTATGGAAGATAAAGGCTTCAGTCAGCATGTCTTAGCTGCTGTTGACGCGGCCTCAGGCGCTATGACCTTTACCCTTCTGGCGCATCTAATCCTAAGAGGTTCTTTGTATGCCAAGGTCGAAAGCAAGTCTCGCGATCCTCTCCCTGGCGACTCTGTTCGTCGTTCCTGCCTTTGCGCAGAACGCCAACCCAGCCCGCCCAGGGACTCTCAATTATGTGGAAGGTCAGGCCTCGATAGAAGGCAAGCAGCTCTCGCCCAAGTCCGTTGGTCACGTCGAACTCGAATCAGGTCAATACCTGGCTACGGCGAATGGCAAAGCTGAAGTGCTCCTGACTCCTGGGATCTTCCTTCGTCTCGCCAGCAACAGCACCATTAAGATGATCTCCCCCGATCTCACCCACACCGAGGTCGAACTGACACAAGGTCGCGCCAGCGTCGAAGCCGATCAGATGTACAAGCAGAATATGATCCTGATCGATCTTAAGAACGGTCAAACGCAGCTGCTTCAGAATGGCTTCTATGAGTTCGACGCCGGCAATAACACTGTGCGCGTCTTCAACGGTAAAGCTCAAGCTTACACAAGCCTGAGCCCACAGGCGAACGAAAAGCCCGTCACCATCAAAGGCGGCAAGCAACTTACCCTGACCGGCGAGGCCAGCAAACCAGGTAGCTTCGACCGGAAAGGCTCTGAGTCGGCGGACCCGCTTTACACCTGGAGCAGCCTTCGCTCCGCCTACCTCGGCGAAGCAAACGTCAATCTGGCATCTTCCTATGCAGGGCGTTCGGGATTTGCTCCTGGCTGGGCCTGGGATGGTGGCGTCGAAAGCTACACCTGGCTTCCAGGCGGATACAGCCCATTCTTTAGTCCCTTTGGCTCTGGCTTCTATTCCCCTGGCTACCTCTATGGCGGCGGTCCCATCTATGGTGGCTACGGTGGCTACGGTGGACTTGGATATGGCGGCTATGGCTACGGCGGCGGTTATGGGTACGGCTACGGCGGCGGATATGGCGGCTATAGCCATAACTATGCCAGCCGCGGAGGCTACTACGGACATCCTGCAACGCGACCGACCGAAGGTGGCATGAACGCGGGCGGCAACACTCACGTCGGCGGCGGCTATAACGGTGCTGGTGGCGGCGCTTCCCGTGGCGGCGGCTATAACGGTGCTGGTGGCGGCGCTTCCCGTGGCGGCGGCTATAACGGTGCTGGTGGCGGCGCTTCCCGTGGCGGCGGCTTCAACGGCGGCGGCGGCGCTCAGGGAGGCGGAGGCGGTGGTCACCGCTAATCCTTAGCTGTCAATCATCGATGAATGATCAAAAGGCAGAGGCTCCGATTCAGGACCTCTGTCTTTCTCTCATTTATGGGCGGATCATCGCGACGAGGTTCCCGTTAAAGCTGGCGGGAGCAGCCAAATACCGGTTCAAGCCATCTGACCTACAATCACACGTAATGGATTCCGCTGCCAAAGTCGCGCTTCTCAAGGGCACACTCAGTCGCCTTGAATCGGTCCTGGTTGCTTACTCCGGCGGAACGGATTCGGCCTTTCTGGCCTATGCGGCTCACCAGGCTCTCGGAGAACGCATGTTGGCGGTCATCGCCGATTCTGCCTCTCTACCGCGCAGCGAACTCGCGGCAGCCCTCGCTTTTACGGCAGAGCACGGCATCCCGACACACATCCTTGCTACGCATGAACTCGATAATCTCGACTACCAGCGCAACGACAGCCAGCGCTGCTTCCACTGCAAAGACGAGCTGTTTACGCAGATGGAGGCATTTCGCGCAGAGCGCGGCTACGCTCATCTCGCCTACGGCATGAACCTCGACGACAAGGGTGAGTTCCGCCCCGGCCAGCAGGCCGCCGCCCTCCACCACGCGGTCGCGCCGCTCGTCACCGCTCAGCTTACTAAGGCGGAGATCCGCACGCTCGCGCAGCAGGCCGGTCTGCGCATCTGGGATAAACCAGCCTCCGCCTGTCTCGCCTCCCGCGTGGAGTACGGACGACCCGTCACCCGGGCGAACTTGAGCCAGGTCGAACTGGCAGAGGCGGCGCTCCACGACCTTGGCTTCCAACAGGTACGCGTCCGCCATCACGGCGAACTCGCCCGCATCGAGATCAGCCGGAGCGAACTGCCGAATGCCCTCAATATGGGCGCGCTCGACCGGATCGCCGCCGCTCTCCGTCCTCTCGGCTTTCGTTACGTCGCGCTTGACACAGAGGGCTATCGCTCCGGTTCCATGAACGACGTTCTTCCCGCCTCCGCCATCACCCCTGCGACTCGATAGCATCTCACAATAAAAGGAAACAAAGGAAGCCCGAAGGAACGTCAGCCCCATGCGCATTGCCTATCTTGACTGCTTCGCTGGCATCAGCGGCGATATGTTTCTCGGCGCCTTGATCGATGCCGGCGTCCCCCCGCACGTGCTTCAGGACGCGACCGCTGCCCTCAACGTAGGCGCAAGTCTCCGGATCGAAAAGGTAGACCGGAGTGGAATCTCCTGCACCAAAGTCCATGTCATGGAGGGTAGTGCGCTCGCCGATCAGACCCTGGAATCCGCATCGGAACACACGCACGATCACGAGAGCGGCCCCACCCACCAGCATCATCCCAGAACGCAACACCAGCACAAGATCGGCCCCGACCACACGCATGACGATCATACGCACGACGATCACAGCCACTCCCACGCCGGCCACGAACACCAGGAGCATACGCACGGCCGCTCGCTTACCGTGATCCGCAACCTCATCCAGAACTCCGGTCTGGCTGCTCCGGTGAAACAGACCGCCATCCGCGCCTTCGAGCTGCTTGGCGCCTCCGAATCCCGGATCCACAACGTTCCCATCGACACTATTCACTTTCATGAGGTCGGTGCGGTCGACGCGATCGTCGATATCGTCGCCGCTTCAGCAGGAATCCACTCGCTTGGAGTGGACCAGTGGTTCTCAAGTCCGCTCAACGTCGGCGGAGGCATGGTCGACTGCGCGCACGGACGCTTCCCTGTTCCCGCGCCCGCCACCGCCGATCTGCTCAAAGGCATCCCTACCTACTCGGCATCTGTCCAGATGGAACTAGTCACGCCTACCGGGGCCGCGCTCCTCCGCGCGCTCGAGTGCACCTTCGGCTCCCAGCCCCCCATGCGCGTCGAGCAGATCGGCTACGGTGCAGGCTCCCGCAATCCGAAGAACTTCCCCAACGTCCTCCGGCTCAACATCGGTGAAGCGTCACCATCCAGCCACAACGGATCGAATGCCCCATCCTTCGCTCCTCATGCGAAAGGTGGGATTGACGCTTCCGATAGCGTCACCGTGCTCGAGACCGCCCTCGACGATCTGAGCCCACAGATTCTCGCCCACGTCACTGAGACCGCCCTCGCGCTCGGTGCCTTCGATGTCATGTGCACCGCCGTCCAGATGAAGAAGAGCCGTCTCGGCACCCTCATCACAATCCTGACTGACGATGCCCACGCTCCCGCGCTCGAGCGATTGCTGCTTCGCGAGACCAGCACCCTCGGCATTCGCATTCATCGTGAGCATCGTGCCTGCCTCGAACGTTCTTTCGTTCTAGTCGTCACGCCGTTTGGAGAGATCCGCATCAAGGTCGGCTCCCTTAAAGGCGAGGAGTTGAATGCCGCGCCCGAGTTCGAGGACTGCCGCGCCGCAGCCCAGGCGCACTCCGTCCCGGTCAAGCAGGTCCTTCAGGCCGCCACCGCCGCGTATCTGAACCGTGCGCACCCAATGGGTACCGGCCAATGAATGAGAACGCCCTCCTTGCGCTGCTTGCTGAAGTCGAGCGCGGAACCGTAACCCCGGAGCAGGCCTCCGCTCGGCTTGCTACACTCCCCTTCGAAGACATCGGCTTTGCGAAGATCGACCATCATCGCAGCCTGCGCACCGGCCTCCCGGAGGTTATCTTCGCGGCAGGCAAGACCGCCGCACAGACCGCAGAGATCTTCAGCCGGATGACCGCAACCGGCGTCGATGTACTCGCTACCCGGGCCACGCCCGAAGCCTACGAAGCAATTCGGTTGAAGGTTCCCGATGCGGTCTACCATCCGGCTGCGCGCATCGTGACCCATAGCGCCTTCAAAACCTCGACGAAGGGCGCCATCGCCGTTGTCTGCGCAGGAACCAGCGATCTTCCTGTCGCGGAGGAGGCCGCCATCACTGCCGAACTCTTCGGCGCCGCCGTCACCCGGATCTACGACGTCGGTGTTGCCGGCATCCATCGCCTGCTCGCCCATCGCGACACGCTCGCCGAGGCCAATGCCGTAATCGTCTGCGCAGGGATGGAAGGCGCGCTCCCCTCGGTGGTGGGCGGATTGGTCGCCGTGCCCGTCATCGCCGTTCCGACCAGCGTGGGCTACGGCGCATCCTTTGCCGGGGCCACCGCTCTCCTCGGCATGCTCAACTCCTGCTCGCCTAATGTTACAGTCGTCAACATTGATAATGGATTCGGCGCTGCCTACACAGCCACCCTGATTGCACGCGCAGCCCACAGATAGCTCGCACGATCCGATCTGCATCCTATGTCGATATCGTCAACCGGCTCAGCAACATGGTAGAACAGTGGAGACTTATCTATATGGAACGCAGAGATTTCTTGAAGTCGGCAACCGCCGCCAGTGTTGCCGCAGCCACCGGAGTCAGCCTCTCCGGTCAGACCCACGCAGCGAACACCTCGCCCGTTCCCGGCAAGTCTGGCGCCACCACCCGCCCGCAGTCGCCCGACATGATCTACGGCGAACTCGGCACCACAGGCGAGACCGTGTCGAGAATTGGCATGGGTGGCTTTCACATCGGCAAGCAGAAGGAGGCCGCGGACTCGATCAAACTGATCCATTCCGCCGTCGATCGCGGCATCACCTTCCTCGATAATTCATGGGATTACAACGACGGCATCAGCGAAGTCCGCATGGGCCAGGCGCTCAAGAATGGGTATCGCGAGAAGGCCTTTCTCATGACCAAGATCGACGGCCGAACCAAATCCGAGTACTCGAAGCAGCTCGAACAATCCATGGGCCGCCTCCAGACCGACGTCATCGACTTGGTGCAGTTCCACGAATGCATCCGTCTCGAAGATCCCGACCGCATCTTCGCCGCGGATGGAGCCCTTGAAGGCGCGATCGCAGCCCGGCAGGCGGGCAAGATTCGCTACATTGGCTTCACCGGCCACAAGGATCCTGTCGTCCATCTCCGCATGTTCGAAATGGCACAGAGGCACGGCTTTCACTTCGACACCGTGCAGATGCCCATCAACGTCATGGACGCGCACTTCCGGTCTTTCACCCGGGAAGTGATGCCGGTCGCGATCAAGCAAGGCACCGGCGTGCTCGCTATGAAAACGTTTGGGGATAACTTCATCCTCAGCAGTAAGACTGTTGAGCCGATGGAGGCGCTCCACTATGGTCTCTCCCAGCCTGTCTCGGTCGTCATCACCGGCATCGATCACATGGATATTCTGGACCAGGCCATCGCAGCCGCCCGTACCTTCAAACCGATGACGCAGACCCAGATGGCCAGCCTGCTTGATCGCACGAAAGAGGCAGCCAGTACAGGTAAGTTCGAGCTCTTCAAGACGACGACGCACTTCGACAGCACTGCCCAGAATCCGAAGTGGCTCGGCTAACACCATCCTGAACGATCAGGGGATTGCCAGCCGTGCATACGGTAGCGTATCGTTTGCCGCGTAGTGAAAAGGTGCTGCGATGCTGCCGTTCGACCAAAGACCGTGGGCTAAAAGCCTGGCAGCAAGTGTCATCGTGTTATCAACCCTTGGCGCGATATGGCTGGCCTTCTACTTCTACACCGATGATGCGCTCCATATCTCCGAGGTGGTCGGGATCATCCTTCTCCTGCTAACCATCGTGCCGCCGAACCTGGCCATCATCATGCGCAAACAAAATGACTCTGAAGCGCTCAAGAGTCACAACATCCTGGGCCACACTCCTCCGTCTGTTCACTGAGTCTTTTTCTATAGCCAATCCATGGTTGCCGTACCAATTACTAAGCTGCCATCCTGTACCAGCCATAATCCTGCACCAACCACAAAGCTGCCCTCCTTTACCACTACAAGACCTGTCATCCTGAGCGGAGCAGATCAAGGCCCTACCGTGATCTGTAGAGTCGAAGGACCTGCGTTTCGCCTTTGCTATCGGTCCTTCCAGTAGCCCACCAATATATTTCCTTGTCTTTGCTCTGGGGGACCCCCGTCAGCCGCTGCAAAGCAGCCGATAGCCACCATGTGTCTTGGTGGCCGTCAGCTCCTACCATCAATCCGTCTACTGATTGACACCGCTCGCCAAAAAGCCACCATCCACAACCAGGATCTCGCCCGTGATGAAGGTCGCCGCATCGCTCGCAAGAAAGATCGCCGATCCCACCAGCTCCTCCGTCTTCCCGAAACGGCCCATCGGCGTACGCAGACGGAGTTCTTTGCCCCGCTCGCTCTTGTCCAGCAGCTCCGCGTTCAAGGCGGTACGGAAGACGCCCGGCGCGATCGCATTCACGGTAACACCCTGCGCGCTCCACTCCACTGCCAGCGATTTGGTCAATGCGCCCACCGCCGCCTTACTCGCCGCGTACGCTGCAACCTCTTTCAGCGAAACGAAGGTGTTCAACGAAGCGATGTTGATGATGCGCCCGTACCCTCGATCGAGCATATGCTGGCCGAAGATCTGGCAGGCCCGCAGCGTTCCCGTCACGTTCGTATCCATGATGTCGTTCCAGATCTCTTCCGGAAAGTCGACGGTCGGCGCACGCTTGATCTTGCCGGCGCAGTTGATAAGGATGTCCACCTTGCCGAATGCCTTCACCGTTTCCTCAAGCAACCGCCGCAACGAGGACCGGTCGCCCACATCGGAGGTCAGGCGCAGCGTCTTTGCCCCTTTTGTCTCGATTGCCTTTGCTGCTTCGGCCACCTGCTCCGCGCGGCGGGAGCTCGCGACCACATCAGCTCCAGCCTCGGCCAGACCGATCGCCATCGCCAGACCGATTCCTGAAGTTCCGCCTAGTACCACAGCCGTCTTCCCTGTCAGATCGAACAAGGCATGACCCATCGTTATGCTCCCTTTCCATCCCTTACGTCAATATGTGACAGTATCTCTTGCACCACCTCATCGGGCGTCCTGTCGTTCACGATACGCAAGGCGTCCTTCGGGATCTCGAGCGTCGCGATCTGGCTATCCAGCAGCGCCGGACTCATAAACTCATGCGACCGCGCGGCCATGCGCTTCGCAATGATCTCCCGCGAGAGATCCAGCCAGACAAACCGCACCGTGTGCGCCGGCATCCCCGCAGACAACGTCGTCCGGTAGGCTGCCTTCAAGGCGGAGCAGGCCAGCACGCCGCCCCGTCCGGTCTGAGACCTGCTGGTCTCAAACCAGCTACGCAGCAAGCCATTCAGCGTCTCGAGCCACGGCTCCCGGTCCTCATCCGTCAGCGGGTGGCCAGCAGCCATCTTCGCCTTATTTGCGGCCGGGTGGAAGTCGTCGGCGTCGGCGAAGATAATCCCAGCACGCTCGGCCAGCAGTCTGCCTATCGTTGTCTTCCCGGATCCACTGACCCCCATCAGAACCATGATCACGCAATACCCAGAAAAATCGGTTGGATGTGTCGCATAAACAGATTTTCCGTCACGTTCCTCGCGACGACTTCCTCGTTGGCTTCAAGCGCTCTCAGATACCGCTCGCCCATCTTCGCAGCAATCTTGAAACCGACGTGCAGTAGTTGCCGGAAGCTCTGGTTGTATGCAGCGTTCGAGGAGTCGTGACGCAGCGCCGAGGTAAACTGCTCGCTCGTCCACCCGTTCACCTCCACTGGCGCCGGCAGCTTCGCGGGGTCGATGTCGATAACCGTGGCATACGGCTTGCAGAGCTCGTCGGCGTGCGCATAGGCCTCGGCGTAAACCTCTTTCGCAAGCTCCAGCCCCGGTCCCCCCGCCTCCGCAAGCCCGATCAACTCCTCGAGCCAGGTCGTTCCAGCCGTCTTCACGTGAACGCCCGCGCCGAACTTCTTCACGCCAGCGTGAATGGCTTTGTAAATCGAGAACTTGTCCGAACCGGAGTGGACGCTGAGCTTGAGATTCTCAGGCAGCCCATAGGTCCTGATCGCGAACGCAATCGCTGCGAGATCCTCCTCGAACTCCTTCGCGAACTGGGCTACATCGCCGACATAATCCACACCTTTATTGAAGCGGCCGGCAAACTTCGGCGCGATCGTCTGGATGGGGATCTTCTCGTCGGCGATCGCGGCCAGAATAATCAATAACTCCACCGGAGTCTGTGGCGAATCCGTCTCGTCCATCGAGACCTCGGAGACGAAGTTCCCGTCACCCTTCTTCTCGACAAGCAGCCGATAGATCTCGCCCGCATGCTCAACCGCGGCAAGGAACTTATTCGCCACCTTCGCGATAAACGCGGCATCCGTCTTGAAGGGTTCGGCTATATCGGGAATCGTGACGGTCCCGACCAGCTCGGGGTGGCGCCCGACGAATGCGGCAACATTCTCCGGCCGTGCAGGCTTGCCGATCAAATCAGCGACATCCAGCGTAAAAAAATCGCAGGGCGCCAGGAAGCGTTCGACCGTCATCAGATTGATGTGATCCGCATCGAGGAAGTAGGGCCGCGTCCAACCCAGATCTTGGACCGCCCGATCCGCTGCCACCCGCGTTTCTCTCGGCTCCGATCCAATGATGGTGTGCTCGCGGTTTGACTTGTTCCACACCGGCACCACCTCAACGCCCGCATCCGCAGCCTGCATACACGCCCTCAGCTGCGCCTTCGCCTGGTGCGCGAAGCGGTCACCCACACCGATCGAAAACCTAGGAAGCATCACTTTCTGGCTCATCGTGCTACAACTCTCCTGATCTTGAAACAGTACTGCTACCATCTACCGCCTCCAGCGTACTCACTGGTTGCCCTGTCGGGCAAATACGCACAACCAACGGTGGGCAATACTCCTCGCGGTCCTGCATGGCTACTGCGTAAAGCGACCCGCATAGGCCCAGAGCCCCAGCCCCGGATTCGAGATGTAAAAAATCTCCTCGCCATCGACCACATTCCATCCATCTACGAGCGCCGCCGGGTTGTACCTGGCCGTCATTGCAGTGAGGTCGCCATACTTGAAGTGCACGCTCTCGATCTCCTCCCGGGTCAGGTGCCCCGGGCAGTACCGAATCGTAAACCGGCCCTCGCTCGAGCCGTGAATCAGGTGTGCCGCCGCGCTGAGATTCGCCGCCATCTCCGGGTCGTGCCGCACCGCATCCAGCGTCGCCGGTGTCCCACAATACCCGTACTTCCGGATCAATGTGTCGATCTCTGCATCTTCCCCGAACTCGCGCACCCCAGGAGCCAGCACAATCAGCTCCGCTCCATCAGCCAGAGCCATCCGCGTGCGATAGATGCTCTTGTTGCCAAGCCATGTGCTGCGAAACTCTCGCGGATCAAGGAACACCACCGCCTTGCGGATCTCGCGCTGCATCATCTGGAAGTTGACCTTCAGGCTCAACGCAGCGGCACGCTCAAAGCACTCCGCGTCATCGCCCACGTACATCCCGCGCATCACGAGTTTTCCTGCCGCATTCTTCCCAATCACCGTTTGCACGTAGACAATCTGCGGCATCATCCTGCCGAAGTGTTCGCTTGCATAATTCAGCACACGACGGACCGGCGTATCGGCGCGCCCCATCATTCGCTCCATCCCGTACACTGCCCCCAGGAAATGCGAGCGGTGGATGCCGAGCAGGCCTCCCGTGCCGATGAAGATATTCTTATTTCCATTCGCCATGCCCACCACTTCGTGCGGAACCACCTGTCCCATAGAAAGGATCAGGTCGTGTCCACCTGCTGTGAGTAGCCGGTTGACCTGCGCTGGCCAGGAGTAGTCGAGCTTGCCCTCGCTCACGTCGCCGACGAACCATCCCGGCACCTCGCCGAGCGTCACAATATCATTGCGCCAGTCATGCACGCGGAAGAGATCGCGCGGCGTCGTGCCGAACATCGTGGCGAGCTCCCGATCGGTCATCGCTTTGTGGGTTCCCAGCGCGGGCAGCACGTCGACCAGCCTGCCCCCGTAGTACTGCCACGCCAGGTCCGTCAGCACACCGCTTCCGGAGTGCATCCGCGTAAAGTCCGGTGGGACCGCCATCACGCGCCGCCGCACGCCCACGTTGTCGAGCGCGGCAAACAGGTTTCCGGCGATCTCCTCCGAGGACATCTCGGTCTCCGGAGATCCAGCGGCAAAAAATAAACTCATGGAACCTCATGGTACTCCGTGCTAGCATCCCGCATACCAGCCGAAATCTCCTGACCGCAGCCAACGAGATACGCGCTTGAACGTGCGACACCTATCCCGAAGGGATTTGGAGTCAATGCTGAACTGCTTTCCCTGGTCTTCGCTACGTTCTACACGGCTCTATAAACAGCTCTAAACAGATTCCCAACAGTTTTGTTCTCGAGGCCTTGTTCATGAATCGCACTGTAAAGCTAACCGCCTTCAGCCTGGCACTTTTCAGCCTGGGCGCGTCCTCCACACATCTTCTCGCAGCAGAGAAAGCCGCTCTGCAAAGCCGTGTCGCAAACTCCGAGCCAGTCGGATTCGATGTCTACCTTCCCCTGCAGCATCGTGACCAGCTCGAGAAGGATCTGCACGCCATGCACGATCCCAGCTCCGGCAGCTATCAGAAGTGGCTTACACCGGCGGAGTTCGACGCGCGCTACGCCGCCACGCCCAGCCAAGTCAAGGCCATTCAGAACGAGCTCGGTGCCTACGGTCTCCAGACTAGCGCCGTCGCGTCCCATCACATCCACGTCACCGGCTCTGCTACTGCCGTGGAGCAGGCGCTCGGTACCGTCCTCAAGCATGGCACCTACGCAAACGGCAAGAGAACCATCGCCGCCGCCCAGGCCATCACGCAGCCGAACGCCATGGTCCAGGCACATGCTGTCGTCGCCGGCCTCTCTGGCATGATCCGTATGAAATCCCATGCGCATCCCGTGCAGCTTCCTGAGAATCGCTACTCGGCCGTAGGCGTTTATTGGTTCGACGACTTGAAGCAGGCCTACAACTTCCCCAGCTACGAGACCTATACCGGCAAAGGCGTTACCATCGGCATCCTCATGTCGGGCGACTTCAACCCGCCGGATATGGACAAGTACTTCGGTCATGAGAAGCTCGCCACACCGAACTTCTCGACCATCCAGGTCGACGGCGGAGCGCCCTTCGATCCGAACGGCAATTCCTTCGAGACGCACCTTGACCTCCAGCAAAGCGGCGGCATGGCTCCCAATGCCAACGTCATCCTCTACAACATTCCCGATCTCTCCGACGCTCACGTCATGGACGGCCTTTCGAAGATCGTCACCGACAACAAGGCAGACGTGGTCAGCATGTCCTTTGGCGGTGCTGAGGTCTTCTACACGGCAGCCGACAACGCTGGCACCGACTTCACTAAAATCCTTCAGGAAGAAGACGACCTGATGGCCCAGGGGAATGCTCAGGGAATTACCTTCATCGCGTCCTCCGGCGACTCCGGTGCGCTCTCCGCCATCCCGGTCGTCTGCTTCAACGGTGGTCCTGCCTGCGGGTCCTTCGAACCCTCGGTGGAGTTCCCAGCCTCCAGCCCACACGTTACAGGTGTCGGTGGAACTAACCTGGTCACCACCTACACTGGCACTGCCGGCGACTTGAACTCCCGCTACGTTCGTGAAGAGGCCTATGCCGATCCGCTCGCCGCGGATATCTTCTTTGGCACTTCGGCCACCGGCGGCTACTGGGGTTCGGGCGGCGGCGATAGCATTCTGTTTCCAAAGCCGCTCTTCCAGGAACTCACCGACACCGGCAACGCCAGCTTCCGCACTGTGCCCGACATCTCGCTTCACATGGGCGGGTGTCCAGCGGGCACCATCACGGCCTGTAACCCGGACGACAGCGCTGATATCGAAGCCATTGGCGGAAAATACGTCGGTGTCATCGGAACCAGTGCCTCCGCCCCTGACTTCGCCGGCCTTACCGCGCTTACTGTTGAGCGTTTAGGAACCCGTGTCGGAAACGAAAATTACTACATCTATACGCTGGCCCTGCTCCAGTCGGTCGGTGTGCCCGTCAACGTCTTCAAAACTAACATCCCCGGCTACAACGGTCTCTATTCGACAACCAAGAAGGGCTACAACCGTGTACTCGGCAATGGCACGGTAAACGGCGTCAACTTCCTCCTCGCCCCGTTCAGCCCCAAAGCAGGAACCCCACAAACGCCCTCCAACCCCTAACCCTTAGCTTGACCGCAAAAAAGGGTCGGCATCGCGCCGGCCCTTCTTGCTTCCTGAAGCCAGTCGAACCGTGATCACGCTTCCCTCTTCCCTCAAAGCTTGTACGCCTTCCGCACCAGGTTCACCGTCAGATCCTGCACCACCTCAAATGCCTCCTGCTCCTCCAGCCGTCCCTCCGCCACCAGCCTCCCGAGGAACGCGCAATCCACTCGGCGCGCCACATCATGCCGCGCTGGAATCGACAGGAACGCCCGTGTATCGTCATTAAAGCCAACCGTGTTGTAGAAGCCGGCCGTCTCCGTCGCCTGCTCCCGAAAGCGCATCATCCCCTCGGGGGAGTCGTGAAACCACCATGGCGGCCCCAGCTTCAGCGCCGGATAGTGACCGGCTAAGGGAGCCAGCTCGCGTGAGTAACTGGTCTCATCAAGCGTAAACAGGATCAAGGTCAGCCGCGGGTCGTTGCCGAACCTGTTCAACAGAGGTCGCAGGCTCCGCACGTACTCGGTCGCGGACGGAATATCCGCTCCCATATCCCGCCCGAATTTCTCATACACGACCTGATTATGATTGCGCAGCGATCCCGGGTGAAGCTGCATCGTCATCCCGTCTTCGACGCTCATTCCTGCCATCTCGGTCAGCATCTGCGCCTGGAACAGCTCGATCTCCCGTGCATCCGTCGTTCCCGCGTAGATCTTCGCGTAAAGATCTTCAGCCTCGTGCAAACCCAGATCCGCCGTCGATGCAGACCGGTGCCCGTGGTCGGTTGCCGTCGCGCCCATGCTGCGGAAGAACGCACGCCGGCTTCGCAAGGCCGTCAGATACCCCTTCCAGTTCGTCACATCCTCGCCCGCTATCTCGCCCAGCCTCTCGAGATTCGCGCGGAATCCGGTGTACTCCGCATCGATCACCGCATCCGGGCGAAAGGTCGGCAGCACACGTCCCTTCCAGCCGGATTCCCGGATCGCGCGGTGTGCATCGAGCGAATCGAGGGGCGAGTCGGTTGTCGCCAGCACCTCGATCCGGAACTGCTCATACAGCGCACGCGGCAGAAACTCCGGTTCTCGCAGCTTCTGCGCAATTACGTCGAAGTACACGTCTGCATTCTCCGGCCGGAGCCGCTCCGTAAGGCCGAAGAGGTTCTCGAACACATAGTCCAGCCACAGCCGCGTCGGTGTCCCTCGAAGTAAGAAATAGTTCTCCGCCAGAATCCGCCAGACCTCACGCGGGTCTGCCTCATACCGCCCAATCCCGAGTGACTCCAGAGAAATTCCCTGGGAATACAGCATGCGAAAGATGTAATGATCCGGCTGGATAAACAGCGCCGCCGGATCGGGAAACGGCTTGTTCTCCGAGAACCACCGCGCATCCGTATGACCATGCGGACTTAGAATCGGGAGGTCGCGCACAGTCTCAAATAATCTAGCTGCTATAGACCGGACAACGCCCTCCGCAGGCAACAATCTGTTCACATCCAACATCGATCCACACCTTCTATCCAGAAATTGTCTGTGCTGCAGACCTGGGGAACCGCTGGTCAAGGTATTGCCTTGAAGGGACGGAGCTTTAGCCCTTGGGGAATGTCTCGCGCAGGCAAGAGACTTGAACAGATCTCACCTAAGCAGCCTATCAAACAGAACGCCTCCATCACAGCCGCGACAACGCGTATGCGAAAGAAAGGGGGCACCCGCGAAGGATGCCCCCGATCAGACAGTGAATCGCTTCTGCTACGGAATGTAGTAGCGCATTCCGGTAAACACCATGTTGTTGGTTGCATTCGGCGCGCCCCCAGTAGCACTCCAGGCTTCGCGCTTCAAATAGCTGTAAATACCCTGATATTGCAGACGTCCGTACTTCGGACTGCTATACACCCGGTAGGTAAATCCAGCCGTTCCTTCGAGCACCGCACGCGTTGCGCCAGAGCAGTTTGCCGGTACGCCTGGGTTGTACGGCGCTCCACCCGCCAGACCGTTGCCGGTGCCACCCGGGAGCGTCTCTGTATTGCAGCCGACGTTGCTTCCACCCGTTCCAGATGATGGCGCGTAGCCCACCTGTACGGTCGGCTTGCCGGCAATCGTGTTCAGATAGACCGTCCGCTGCGCATACTCGCCGCCAGCGTAGCCGAAGACATCCAGCTTTTTAGCCGGATGCAGCTCGACCGAGGCCAATCCCTGGTAGCCCTTGATCGGCTCCAGCGTACCGTTCGGATGAACGGTCACGTCCGGCAGCGTCGATGTGCCATACCGGCCCACGCCCTCACCGCCGAGAATATGACCGCCGATGTCGGCAAACTTGGTCACAGGAACACGAACGTTCGCAATAAAGCCGCCACCGAACTTCGTGTCATTCCGGCCACCGGCCGCGGAAGGCGTCGCTAGTATCTGGTTCGGATAGTAGCGGTCACGGAAGAAGCGGGCGAGACCGCCAATCTCATAGTGACCATAATGCGGCGTATCGTACGCAAACTTCACAACGGCATCAGGCGCGATATCGTTCGAGTAGTTGGCCGTTGAATTATAGAGTCCGCCACCCGTACCGCCGCCACCGATGAAAAAGTTCGCGTTCGCATTCGATGCGGCATAAAGAGTCTGCGCCTGTTCGAGTGATACCGCCGCAGTCAACCCACCGATCTTTTGCTGCAGGCGGATCGCCGGCTGGCGTGCCCAGCTGAAGCCGACGTGGTACTGCGGATCGACCGTCATCGGCAGATTCTCCGTCCGGTTGTCCGTTCCCTTCTTCGTCTCCGTTACCAGCGACCACATCTGTCCGCCAGTCATCGTGAAGCCGCTCGCCGTCGCTGCCTGGCCCCAGATCTGTCGCTGGCGCAAGGTATAGCTGTTGCTCTGGTTGTCGTTGCTGGTCACGCCCGCCGAAAGAAAGTCCGCTTCAAAGTAGCCAGCCAGCTTGAATTGTCCCGCGTTGCCCTCGAACAAACCGCCGAGACGGCTTTGACGTCCCGAGAAGTTGAACTCGCTGGTGCGAGCCTGAGCCGCGCCCGGAAACGGAGTCGTATTGAACGGCGTGTTGATGTCCGAATCGATCGAACGGGAACGATACACGCTCTCCAGCGCAAAGAACGCAACCGGCGTAATCGTGATTCCCTTGTAATGCAAGGCCAGCGGTGACTCAATCTTATCCGTTATATCCTTCTTGGTATCGCTGATCGTCTGCGCCAGGCCGGAGTTCGACGCCTTCAGGTCGCTGACCGTCGAGTTCAGCGTCGTTACCGCATCCGTATTCGCCTGCACACTCGAACTTATTGTCTGGCCCTGTGCAGTCGCTGCGGCAGCCGTAGCGTTCGCGGTCTGTGCATCCTGCGCCGCTGAGGCCAGCCGCGCATCCTTATCCTGATTCTGCTGCTTCAGCAGATCGATCTGGGATTGCTGGCTCACCATCTGCTCGCGCAGCTCCCGGATCTGACGCTCGGTCGCGGTCTCGACGTGTGCCTTCGGGACCCGCTTGTGGTGCGTCTTTGCAGTTCTCGCTGTCTTCGACGTCTTTGCCGTCGTCTGCGCCGGCATCGATGCTGATCCTACGATCAACATCATTGCGACGGCCGCCTGTAGTTGCTTGGTCATGGAACCTCTCAAAATGAAAAGACAAATGCCCCTGTCACCGACTTCGCGGTGGATGCCGGAAAGCCACGGTCGCGTTTGCTCTTTGTACGAACATCCTCCCAGATTTATGTGAATAGACAAAGAATGTGCGCCGATTTCACCGGGAATTTACGAAGCAACGCGCCTGCGGCCAAGCCCATTCTCGCATGCAGAGGTGATGGGGTCGGCGGCCGCATCTGTCGCATTTCGCTCATATCGTCTGTTGCATTTCGCTGATATCATCTGTCGCATTTCGCTCATAGTGTCCATCGCACCGCGCTCCGCGTGGCAGAGGATGGTGTGGCCTGGAGGAGATCTCTCCTCTCTTCCAACGCGCGCCTGATAAGCCACTTCCACCTCACGTTTCCCCTCATTTACCGTAGGTCATGCCTTCTTCTCGCATCTCTTCGTTTCGCATCGGTGCCGCTCTCATCTGCCTTCTCGTCTTGACCACAGGTTCATCGGTTCTGGCTCAGAACCAGAACCAGCCGCTCAAGCTGATTCCCATGCCCCGCGAAGTTCATCCCCTGCGAGATGAACCGCTGCCGCACGGCGTCCGCATCCTCTGCCACAGCTGTTCGAGTAAATCCGATTCCGACTCCAGCGTGGAAGACCAGTTCACCGCCGACGATCTCGCCGCCACCCTCAAGGCCCGCGGCATTCCAACCACCTCCGGCTTTACCATCGAGCTCACCCGCCTCGCCGCTCACGCCGCCGCCAGCTTCCCCGCCGAGATGAAGCCCGAGGGCTACACCATCACCGCCACCGCCACCAGTCTCACCGTCACCGCCGCTACCACCGAGGGCCTCTTCTACGGAGCCCAGACCGTCAAGCAGCTCATTGAGACCTCGCAAGGCGCCGCCGGGCCCACCGCCATCCTCCACCTCGCCGAGATCCGCGACTGGCCAGCCATGCGCTATCGCGGCCTCGATGACGACCTGTCCCGCGGCCCTGTCCCCACCCTCGAGTTCCAGAAAAAACAGATCCGCACCATCGCCGCCTACAAGATTAATCTCTACTCGCCCTACTTCGAAAACACCATGCAGTACACCAGCATCCCGCTCATGGCGCCACCCGGCGGGTCCATCACCCAGGCCCAGGCACGCGAGCTCGTCGCCTATGGCGCGCTTTATCACGTCACCATCATTCCCGAGCAGGAAGCCTTCGGCCACCTCCACTATCTCCTCAACTGGGAGCAGTACGCCCCCCTCTCCGAAACTCCGCATGGCCAGGTCATGGCCCCCGGCCAGCCCGACGCCCTCAAGCTCACCAACCAGATGTTCACCGAACTCGCCGCCCTCTATCCCGGCCCCTTCCTTCACCTTGGAGCGGACGAAACCGAGGAACTCGGGAAAGGTCGCTCCAAGGCTGCTGTCGATGCGAAAGGTCTGGGTGCGGTCTACCTCGACGCCATGCAGCAGATCGTCGCCGGCCTCCAGCCGCTCCACCGCAAGCTGCTCTTCTGGGGCGACATCGCCATGCACGATCCCGACCTCGTCAAACAGCTCCCCGCCAGCTTCAAGCAGGCCACCATCGCCATCGCCTGGGAGTACAACCCCCAGCCCAGGGGCTATAGCCGCTTCATCGATCCCTTCACCAAGGCCGGCATGGAGACCTGGATCGCGCCCGGCATCAATAACTGGTCGCGCGTCTATCCCAACTGGAACAATGCGCTCAGCAACATTCAACAGTTCACCCTTCAGGGCCAGCAGGCAGGTGCTACCGGCCAGCTCAACACCATCTGGAACGACGACGGCGAGACCCTCGCCGACAACGACTGGTTCGGCATCCTCTTCGGAGCCGAGGCTGCGTGGCACAAAGGGGAGGCCTCCATTCCCAACTTCGAAGGCAGCTACGGCGCAGTCTTCCACGGCGACGCGACCGGCAGGATCGATGCGGCCCAGAAAGAACTGATGGCCGCCCACCAGCTTCTCCACGACTCCCCCCTCAAGGCCGACGGCTCGGACCTCGTCTTCTGGATCGACCCCTGGTCGGTCGATGGCCAGCGCGAGGCGTCGCAAATTCGCCCGATCCTCGCAGAGGTGAGATTGCACGCCGAACGCGCCATCACCCTCATCGCCCAGGCCCGCAATGGCAACCCCAACCTTCGCGAGCAGGACGCCCTCGACGCACTCGACCTTGGCGCCCGCCGGATGGACCTCATCGGCCTCAAATTCCAGGCAACGGACGAGATGGCCGCCAGCTACGCCCACGCCTACACCCTCCAGACTTCAAAGAACAAGGACGACCGCGCCGATGTCAGCCGCGAGCTAGGCGACATCAACAACGCGGCAAACGGCCGGCTGCAGGACCTGCGCAACACCTATTCACTGGTGCGAGATCTCTACGAGACTGCCTGGCTCAAGTCCAATCGCCCCTACTTCCTCCGCAATAATCTAGCCCGCTACGACCTCACCATCCAGCTCTGGCTCAGCCGCATCGATAAGGTGCGGACCGCCCAGCGCCAGTGGGCCAGCTCCCAAACCATCCCACCCGCATCCGACCTCGGCATCCCCGCCCCTGCCCGTCCCTGAACCCCACCGTCCAACCGGTTCTTGAACATATGTCTACGCGCCAACGTAACCTGACAGCAGATCGCACCAGCTCCCCCAACACCGGAGATAGACGACAATGCTCTTTCCTTGGAAAGTAGTCGCGTCAGCTACCCTCATTTGCCTAAGCGGACAACTCTCGCCGGCACAAACCGCACCCACTCCAGCAACATCACCACACGACCCGCAGCTTCACGACACGCAGCTTCACATCGAGAAGGTCCACTCCTGCCTCACGCAGGCTGTTGTAATCAAGGACGATCCACACGCCTGTCACACCCTCAAAGAGGAGATGGTCGCTCTTCATGTAAACGGGGTCAGCGTGGCCGTAGTCCACAACGGCACCCTCGAATGGGCTCAGGGATTCGGCGTGCAACAGGTCGGTGGAGGTCCTGTCACCGCCAACACCCTCTTTCAGGCAGGGTCGATCAGCAAGCCAGTCGCCGCGATGGCAGCGCTCCATCTCGTCCAGCAGGGCAAGCTCTCGCTCAACGCCGATGTAAATACCGTCCTCACCTCCTGGAAGGTTCCGCCGAGCCCCGCCGCACCCGGCGCAACCGTGACCCTGCGCGAACTGCTCACGCACACCGCGTGATTCACCGTGCACGGCTTCCCCGGCTACGAGTCCACCGCTCCCGTTCCCACGCTCATCCAGGTCCTCAACGGAGAAAAGCCCGCAAACACCGCGCCGATTCGTCTCGAAAGCGTCCCTGGCAGCCGATGGAACTACTCCGGCGGCGGCTACACTGTCATGCAGCAGCTCCTTCTCGACGTCTCGAAACAGACCTTTCCCCAGCTCCTGCACGACACGGTGCTCGCACCGATTGGCATGACCCATAGCACCTATGAGCAGCCGCTTCCCTCAACCCTTCAATCGGTCGCGGCGACCCCGTACCGCGCGGACGGCACCATTGTTCCAGGCGGTGCCCACACCTATCCGGAGAGGGCCGCCGCCGGTCTCTGGACCACGCCCTCCGATCTCGCCCGGTACATCCTCGAAGTCCAGCAGTCGCTGGACGGCAAAGCCAACCATGTCCTGTCTCAGGAGCTCACCCGGCAGATGCTCACCCCCGGCAAAGGCAACTGGGGTCTCGGACTCCAGATCGGCGGCTCCCCGGCAAATTCCTACTTCTCCCATGGAGGCGACGACGCGGGCTTCGAAAGTCTCTTCGTCGCCTACGAACACACCGGCGACGGTGCCGTCGTCATGACGAACGCACAGGGCGGATCGCGGATCGCCTCGCAGATCATGGGCAGCATCGCCGCCGCGTATGGCTGGCCAGACTTTCATCCCGTCACCCGCACCGCAATCAAAGTCGACCCCGCCATCCTCGCCCAATATGTCGGGACCTACCAGCTCGCGCCAACCTTCAGCATCACCTTCACCCTCGACGGCGGCCAGCTCATGACGCAGGCTACCAACCAGCCGAAGTTTCCCGTATTCGCCGAGTCGAAGACGAAGTTCTTCCTTGAAGTCGTGGATGCGGAGACAGAGTTTTTCTCAGACGCTCCCGGACACGTCAGTTACCTGATCCTCCATCAGAATGGCCATGAGATCAAAGGCGTCAGGAAGTAGCAGGCGCAAGCAGGCGCCGCCACAAACTGCTCTACACTAAACATCGATGCCCCAAACCCTCACCGCCGCCCGCCTCCATACCGCCTCCAAGGTATGGCTCAACCCCGTCATCACCATCGACGACGACGGCCGGATCGTCGCGATCGAGAGCGCGCCCAGCAGTGATACCGACACCATCCTCACCCCCACCTTCCTCGACATTCACATCCACGGTGCCGTCAACCACGATGTCATGGAAGCCACCCCCGAAGCCCTCGCCGCAGTCAGCCACTTCCTCGCATCCAAAGGCGTCAGCCACTTCCTCCCCACCACCGTCACCGCCGCTATCGACCCTACCCTCCGCGCCCTCGACGGCATCGCGTTCACTATCGAAGCCACGCACCACGCTGGCGCCATCCCCCTCGGCATCCACCTCGAGGGTCCCTTCGTCTCTCACATCAAGCGCGGCGTCCACCCCCCCGAACACATCCTTCCCCCGGACATCGCCCTCTTCGACCGCCTCCAGCAAGCCGCCCGCGGCCACATCAAGCTCCTCACCATAGCTCCCGAAATCCCCGGCGCTCTCGCCCTCATCCACCACGTCACCCTCCAGGGTGTCAAAGTGTCGCTTGGCCACTCGAACGCCACCGCCGCCGAGACCCGCGCCGCCATCGTCGCCGGTGCCGCTTCCGCAACCCACACCTTCAACGCCATGCGCGCGCTCGACCATCGCGAACCCGGCATCCTCGGCGTTGTTCTCGACGACGAAGACCTCTTCGCCGAGATCATCGCGGACGGCATCCACGTCGCTCCCGAACTCATACGTCTCTTCCTTAAAGCCAAGGGCTTGAATAAGGCCATCCTCATCACCGACGGCATGTCCGCCACCGGCATGCCCGACGGCACCTACATGCTCGGCGGCTTCAAGGTCGAGGTCGCCAACGGCCGCTGTCTCGCCAACGGCGTCCTCGCCGGGTCGGTCCTCACCCTCGACCGTGCCGTCGCCAACTTTGCCCGCTACACCGGTACACCGTTCGCCGAGGTCACCCGGCTCGCCTCGCACAACCCAGCCGCCATGCTCGGCCTCGAAGTCCAGCTGGCTCTCACTCCCGGTCAGCCGGCAAACTTCAACCGTTACACACCGGACGGCACGCTGGAAGCCACCATCCTCAACGGCAGGCAGATCCTCTAACCAGCGTGCCCGCACCCGGCTCGGTACAAACATAAGCATCGGCATCGGTATCGACTTCGGCACCACCAACAGCTCCGTCGCCATCGCCACTGACGATGGCACGGTCGACCTCGTTTCGTTCCCGGCCGCGGCAGGCCCGACGCACTCCTTCCGCTCCGTCCTCTACCTTGAGCCGCTCCGTCAGGCGGGCCGCACCGGCATCAAGAGCTTCACCGGTCCCGCCGCAATCGAGCGTTATCTCGACCCGGAACGCGACGACCGCGACGGCCGCGACGAACGTAACGACCCTTCCCCCGGCCGCCTCATCCAGTCCCTCAAGTCCTACCTGCCCAGCCCCACCCTCACCGGTACCGAGATCTTCGGCCGCCGCTATGCCCTCGAAGACCTCATCGCCCGTATCCTCACCGATCTCCGGCTTCGTGCCGAAGCTCATCTCGCGGAACGCTTCGGCACACAAGCCTCCTCCATCCGCCATGCCACCGTCGGCCGGCCCGTCCGCTTCGTTGGAGCCGAGACCCCCGAGGATGATACGTTCGCCGAGAAGCGCCTCGCCGCCGCATTCAAGTACGCCGGCTTTGACTCTGTAACCTTCGAGATGGAACCGGTCGCCGCCGCCGCCGCCTACGAATCCACCCTCGACCATGACGAACTCATTCTCATCGGCGACTTCGGCGGAGGCACCAGCGACTTCTCGCTCCTCTACGTCGGCCCCTCCTGTCGGAGATCAACGCGCCGGATCCTCGGTAACTCCGGTCTCGGTCTCGCCGGGGACACCTTCGACGCCCGCATCGTCCGCAAGCTCGTCTCGCCCGCGCTCGGATCCGACAGCTTCGAAAAGTCCTTCGCGATCGCCGCCGACCGCCCCGCCCGGATCATCCCTGCCGCCCCCGCCTGGATCTACGCCAACCTCGAACGCTGGCATTACCTCTCCTTCCTCAAGACCCGCAACGTCACCGGAATCCTCAAAGCCGCCCACCTTCGCGCGCAGGAGCCTGAAAAGATCGCTGCCCTCATCGCCCTCATCGACGAGGACCTCGGCTACCAGCTCCATCAGGCCGTCCAGCGTTTGAAGATCGAGCTCTCCCATCACGACACCGCTCAGTTCCAGTTTCGAGACGGCAGCATGGATATCGCCGCGAACGTCACCCGCACCGACTTTGAGACCTGGATCGCCGACGATCTCCGAGCCATCGAGACCACCGTAGACTCTCTTCTTGCCTCGACCGGCGTTGCCCTTCAGGATATAGACCGCGTCTTCCTTACCGGCGGCACCAGCTTCGTCCCCGCCGTCCGCCGCATCTTCGAGCGGCGCTTCACCCCTGCCCGCCTCCGCACCGGTAACGAGTTCACCTCGGTCGTCCGAGGCCTCGCCCTACACGCCGCTGAACCGCGCTAGAGCGATCCGGGAAGACCGCGAGTCCAACCCGATTCAGGCGCGAGATCGAAGTGCTGGAGCTCCTTCGCGACACCCTGAAGCAGGCCGCCGAGGGGCGAGTGTGGGTGCGAAAACCGAACGGGTGACCATCTTCTAAGGTGCCCTCTACCGAGAGAACTCCGGCTACCTTACTGAGCGGGAGTTCTTTTCGCCATGAGCCTCGAATGTACCCTGACGAACCTTTTATGAGGTCTCGTCTCGAAAGATTCTGACTTCAGCCACATCACCTGCTGCGCAGATACATTGTGGTTTCTGGGCCAAGCCATAGTTGCCGTACTCAGCCACCAGAAACCGTCATCCTGAGCAGAACAGATCACGGCTCTATCGTGATCTGTGGAGTTGAAGGTCCGCATCCTCCTTTGCTGGTATTTGTTCCATTGACCCGCCAGACACATGTACCTTGCCTTTTGCTTGAGCCGCGCGGCAGGCTTGCTAACTAGAGGATCTTCAGCAATCAGCCTCGGCTGCAGAACATCATGCACGTGCCGTCTGGTACGCAAGTGCGAGATCATCCTTCATCAATGTGTAGAGCTGATCGATCGACGTCTGATCGCGGCCCCGCAACACGGCGCTCGGATGAACGGTCGCCAGCACCCGGTCCGCAAACGGTGTGGAGAGGATCTTGCCACGATCGCGCATCAACGCAAATGTCCCGCCAAGCAGCGACTTCGAAGCCGAAGCGCCGAGGCACAGGATCACCTTCGGACGGATAGCGTCTATCTCTGCGAGCAGCCACGGACGGCATGCCGTTATCTCGGACAGCCGTGGGCTCTGGTGCAGACGCAGCTTGCCGCGCTGTGTGAACTTGAAGTGCTTGACCGCATTCGTCATGTACACCGCCTCTGGCTCAATCTCAAGCTCTTCGAGCGCCTTGCGGAGCAGCTTCCCCGCCGGGCCGACGAACGGCAGCCCCTGCCGATCTTCCTGGTCGCCAGGCTGTTCGCCCACCAGCATCAGCGCACTCGAAGCAGGACCATTGCCGGGAACGACCTGGGTTGCATGGCAGTACAGCTCACATCCTTTGCAGGCGGGCATCGCCGCACGGAGCACTGGCAGGGTATGATCTGCGGGAACGAACGGCTGGGCGGTGGCCTGCTGCTGCTGGCGTGTAACCATGGTGGCGACTCGATCGTGGGCGTTGGTGATCAGCTGCGGGAGAAGCGCGACCTCAGGAAGATTCTTCCAGTACCGCATCGGCATCTCGCTGCGCATGGTCTGTGGATTGAGACGCGCCGGATTGAAGATGCTGGCGTAGTACGAGCGCCACAGTATCTCGAGCTCATCCTCGGCCGGGGCCGATTCACGAGGGAGGCCCGGAGCGAAGGTGAGCCGCTTCGCCGTCGGATCCCACGAAACCGAAGCATCGGGCGTCAGAATTGTCCATCGCATGATCGCAAAACGCTCCGCAAAAAACGGTGCAGCCAGCGGCACGATCCGGTGATCCGGCTGATACCACGCGATAAAGTGCTCGCACGTTCCCGCTTCCGTCTCTAAGCTGGCACTCTCTGCATGCTGATTTTCCCCCGGCTCGCAGGATAGAACCTCCGTCTTTACAGACCCAAACGGTGTCGGCGTCTCGAGGATGAGATGATGCGCGTGCGGATCGGCCGCGATGGGAACAGGTTCGTCGATGACGACGGGCCGCTCGGCCGGATCATCCGGCTCCAGCACCTTGCGAAAACGCAGAAAGGCGTGCATCTTGTGCAAATCACGGCGAACCTGTGCTTCCAGCCGGAGCAGATGGGCGACATCTTCGTCGATCTCGATCTTCAACAGGTCGCGTTCAGTCTGGAGACGATACAGAAGACGGTACAGCAGATTCCAACGCTGCGGGTCGCGATGGACCGCAGCAACTCGAGCCGCGCCGAGAAAGACCTTTGAAGTATGAGGCGACGGTACAGATGTACCGGTAGGCGATTCGTCAGCCTGAAGCGCAAGTGCAAGTGGTGTGGGCACCGTTGCATCCTGCAGATCCAACTCCTCCGGCAGATAGCCTGCTCTCAGGGCACCGCGTGCAGCTTCGCGCCAGGCTTCGAAATCGGGTTCAATCATGAGCTGCTTCATCATGCTTCCTCAATCTAGAACATATGACGAACTGGTGTAACCGCCACGAACTATCATCCTGAGCGGAGCAGATCACAGCTTCATCGTGATCTGCGGAGTCGAAGGACCTGTGTGGCACTTGCCGTTGCCTGTTCTTTGTAGATGTAAGTACAGCAAGCGCAGTTTCGCTAAATCGAACCCGTAAGTGCACTGATCGGTGCAAACAGATCAAGCTGTGCAGCGACAGGCTGTTCTGCTCCAAGAACAATCGCGCCCGGCCGATGGTCGATGGTGAACAGAAACGGCAGCGCCTGCTTGACGCGAACATGGAGCTTGCGCAGGTCTTCTACAAGTAGCGCATGGTACTTGCGAATACTGAGGATACGCTCCACATTACGGTAGCCAATGCCAGGAACCCGCAAGAGAGCCTCTCGCGGCGCGCTGTTTACATCGACCGGGAAAAACTCCGGGTGCATCTTCGCCCAGGTTGTCTTGGGATCTTCCGTAAGTGACAGGTCAGGGTTCTCAGGTGAAGTCAGTTCGCTGGCGTCAAAACCATAGAAGCGCATCAGCCAATCGGACTGATACAGCCGGTGCTCGCGAATCATTGGCGCAGCTTTCAGCGGAAGCCGCGCGTCAGCTTCGGGATACGGACTGAAACCCGTGTAGTAGATGCGGCGCAGCTTGTACTGCGTATACAGATGCGTCGCGGTCGAGAGAATCTGGCGGTCGTTCGCCGGCGTAGCTCCCACCACCATCTGCGTCGATTGACCTGCGGCAGCAAACTTTGGCGCAAGCGGCGACTTGCGGCGCTGCTCGTCCGCATCCTCCTTCCGGTCGTGAATCTGGCCCATCGTCGACTCGATCACGGAGGTCTTCTTCTCCGGCGCAAGCTGCACCAGGTCCTGCTGCGTCGGCAGCTCAATATTCGCGCTCAGCCGATCGGCCCACAAACCAGCTTGCTGGATCAGCAGTTCGCTCGCTCCGGGGATTGCCTTCAGATGAATGTACCCGCCAAATTTGTGCGTCTGCCGCAGTGTCTTCGCTACCGCGATCAGCTGCTCCATCGTATAGTCGGGCGACTGGATGATGCCCGACGACAGAAACAGCCCTTCGATATAGTTGCGCTTGTAGAAGTCGAGCGTCAGCGTGACTACCTCTTCCGGCGTAAACCGTGCCCGCTGAATATCGGACGAGACCCGATTCACACAGAAGACACAGTCATATGTGCAGAAGTTTGTAAGTAGGATTTTGAGCAGTGAGACGCACCGCCCATCGGGCGTGTACGAGTGACAGATTCCCATCCCGTCCGAGTGGCCGATACCCTGTCCATTGCCCGCCCGTTTCGCACCTGACGATGCGCACGAAGCATCATACTTCGCCGCGTCGGCAAGGATTTCGAGCTTCTGCTGGATGTTCATCATGGCGCGCTGCACACTAGGATGCTGGTTCAGTGTAGCGAATGAAAGGAGAACAACTAAAATCCACAGAGGCTGATGATCGTAGCATCAACAATCCCGGTCAGCGCTACAGAGGCGCCTCCACTGGGAATGCCTTCGCTACGCCCGCATTCTCTTGTTCAGTAACTTCCTTGTCATTGAACGTCAGCAGGAACAGCACCAGCACCAGGCCCGACGCGAACGCGGACACAAGCCAGATGGATCGCCACGCATGCGCCACGCTCCCGTCTGTTGTCGCCAGCGTGTAGTGTTCGACCACACCGCCCGAAAGCCACGACCCCACAAACATTCCCACTCCATAGGTCAGGAAGGTGATCAGCCCCTGGGCCGCGGCTCGCAGCGCCAGCGATGCTTTGCGATCAATATAGATCTGTCCCGTCACAAAGAAAAAGTCATAGCAGATGCCATGCAGAAGAATGCCGAACCACAGCATCCACATCCTGTCGCCCACGCCGCCAAAGGCGAACAGCACATACCGCAACGTCCATGCCGTCATTCCCGCCACCAGCATGTACTTCACGCCCCACCGGCGAAAGAACCACGGGATCAGCAGCATGCAGAAGAGCTCCGACATCTGGCCACCCGTCATCTTTCCCGCTGCATTCCTCACGCCCGTCTCGTTGAGAAAAAGATTCGTGAACGCGTAATAAAACTGCAGCGGTATACAGATCAGAAACGATGCAATCGCAAAGATCGCCATCGACCGTTCACGCAGCAGGCTCACGGCTTCGTGCGGAAACACGCTGCTCAACGTAAAGCGGCTCTCCCGCGCAAGCGGCGGCGTATCCGGCAACGTAAGACAATAGACGGCCATCACCAGCGACGCGGCGGCGGCGAGTTGCATCGGCCGCGCCGTACTCTCCAGCCGCAGCGATCCGATCAGCAACCCGGCCACAATCCAGCCCAGCGTACCCAGCACGCGAATGGGGCCGAACTCGATCTTTGGATCGCGCATCTGCCGGAATGCGAGCGAGTTCGTGAGCGCCAGCGTCGGCATGAAACACAAGCAGTACAGCAGCACAAGGAAGTACACCCCGCTGAAGTTCACCTGGCGCGAAGCCATAAACAGCAGCACCGCCCCGACCAGATGCAACGCCGCCAGCACGCGCTGCGTGGCGAACAGCTTGTCCGCCACCAGCCCGACAAGGAACGGTGCAATCATCGCGCCAATTGCGGTTGTCCCGGCGGCAAGCCCGATCTGCTGGCCGGTAAAGTGCAGCGACCCCGTCAACCACGTCGCCAGCGTCACATACCACGAGCCCCAGATGAAGTACTCCAGAAACATCATTCCGCTCAGTCGCGCCTTCATCTGCAGTGTCATCCGTCGTCACCCTTCTTCGTTGCAACTAGCTCTTGCTTACGGCAGCGCAAACGCCACGTACGCAGCGCCCTGCGGTCCCTTTGGATCACGCTGTCCACTGGCAGCGATCACAACATATTGTCGCCCACCGATCATGTAGGTGGCTGGCGTGGCGTTCCCTGCATAGGGAAGATCGGCTGACCATAGCAGCGCACCCGTGCTGCTGTCGAAAGCACGCAGCTTCCGGTCGTACGTTGTCGCGCCGATAAACACCACACCGCCGGCCGTGACGATTGGACCGCCATAGTTCTCGCTCCCCGTGTCCTTCATTCCCTGCGCCGCCAACTCCGGGTACGCGCCCAGCGCCACCTTCCACAGATAGCGCCCGGTATTGAGATCGATCGCATTCAGCGTTCCCCACGGCGGCGCGACTGCCGGAAAGCCGTCCGGATCGAGAAACCGCTTATACCCCGTGAAGCGGTATCGGGCAGCCTTCTCGGTAGGCGATGGCGTCGACTCGACCTCGCGCTTCACTCCCTCGGCTTCGCGCTTCACTGCTTCGACCTCTCGCTTCGACGAATCGCTCGACGCTGCGCTTGACGACGCGCCCTCATCTCCACCTTTCTTCAGATACTGCACCAGCGCCGTCAGCCGCGGCCCTTCGATGTTCGGGAACGCCGGCATCCTGCCCTTACCCTGGTGAACGAGAGCGGCGATCGTCGCGTCCGGCAGTCGCTGCCCGACACCCACAAGCGACGGAAACGCCGGTGGCGAGCCCTTCCGCTCCGCCCCATGACATACCGAACACTGGCTCTGGTACACCGTCGATCCGACTCCGCCGCCCGGCTTGTTCTCCGTCAACTCGCCGGTCCACGCCAGGTCGTTCGCGTTCACATAGATCACGCCGGTCTTCGGATCGACAGCCGATCCGCCCCACTCCGCTCCCCCGTCGAACCCCGGAAAGACCACCGTCTGCACATCCACACCGAGCGGGATAAATTGGCCGGCACTGCGGAACGTCTTGAACTGCGCCAGCGCCCATACATGCGCCTCCGGGGTGCGTGTCGTCAGCATCTCCGCCGTCAGCAGCTGCCGGGCGTACGGTGCCGGCAGTGCAGGCACGGGCTGGGTCGATGAAGTCTGCTCGCCCGGCACTGTCGATGCCGGAAAGGAACGTTCTTCGATCGGAAACAAGGGTGAGCCAGTCACGCGATCGAACAGAAACAGAAATCCCTGCTTCGTCGTCTGCGCCACCGCGTCGACCGTATGGCCTTGGGACTGGACGGTAACCAGCGACGGCGGCGACGGGAAATCGCGATCCCAGATGTCGTGATGCACGCCCTGAAAGTGCCAGATTCGTCTCCCCGTATTCGCGTCAAGCGCCAGCAGCGTGTCCGCATAGAGATCGTTGCCCGTGCGATCCCCACCGTAGAAATCATTCACCGCCGATCCAGTAGGCGCATACACAATCCCACGCCTCTCATCGAGCGCCATGCCCGCCCAGTCGTTCGCCGCGCCGGTCGTCTTCCACGCTTCCTCAGGCCACGTCTCATAGCCCGGCTCGCCCGGATGAGGGATGGTATGGAAGCTCCAGCGCAGCGCGCCCGTGTGCACATCGTACGCACGGATATCGCCGTGCAGCGCCGGCTGGGTCTCCGGTGCGCGGAAACCGACGATGATCATGTCCTTGTAGATCACCCCCGGCGACGTCATCGCGAGAAAACTCTGCGCCTGAAGATTCTGCGAAGCATCGGTCTCCGCCAGTCCCTTGCGCAGATCGATCCTGCCGCCGTCGCCGAAGCTCGCAATAGGCTTGCCCGTCACCGGATCAAGCGCGTACAGCTCGTGCAGCAATCCCGCAAACAGGATGCTGTGCGCCCCATCGGTCCAGTAGCTCAGTCCCCGTGTCGGTTGTCCCCCCAGGGTTCCTGCATTGAAGCTCCACAGCTTCCGGCCGGTCGCGCCCTCGAGTGCAATCACCTTCTGCGACGGTGTGCACGCATACAGCGTCTCCCCAACGATCAGCGGATTCGTCTGCAACCCGCCCTTCTCTTCCGTGTCGAAGGTCCACGCCACCTTGAGTTTACCGACATTTTCGCGATTGATCTGCCGCAACGCCGAGTAGTGATCGCCCGCACTCTGGCCTCCATAGACCGGCCAGTCGCTCCGCTCGACCTCAGGCTTCATCGCCGTCGAAGCAAAGGTTCGGCCGCGCTCTCCCCACCAAAGCAATGCAGCAAGCGTAACTGCCGCCACGAAAGCCAATCTCGCTCTATGAAAACCCGGAATCCCGCGGCGGACTACGCCCATACGTCTCCATTCACCCGCAATCGATGCGTTCACCGATCATACGAGGTATCAACGATACAGTCGCCGATGTCAACTCGCTCCCGAACTTCATGAACAACGCATGCCCTTGAACCCTCTAAACCCCGTCATCTGAGCCAGGCACAGCCGAAGGACACGCATGCGCGCACGTGGCCCTTGCTCTTCCATCCCCACCAAACCATCCCTCCCAATAACCCAACGAACTCACAAAAAGCTGTCATCCTGAGCGAAACAGATCACGGTTCCATCGTGGTCTGTGGAGTCGAAGGACCTGCATTTCGTCTTTGCTGTTGCTTGTGCCCTTCAATCAATCCAACCACAAAACTGTCATCCTGAGCGAAACAGATCACGGTTCCATCGCGATCTGTGGAGTCGAAGGACCTGCATTTCGCCTTTGCTGTTGCTTGTGCCCTTCAATCAACCCAATCACAAAACTGTCATCCTGAGCGAAACAGATCACGGTTCCATCGTGATCTGTGGAGTCGAAGGACCTGCGTTTGCCTTTGCTGCTGCTCGTTCCAGGTAACCCGCTGGGCACACTGGCATGTCTTTGCTTCAGTCTAAAAACTAGACGTACGCCCTGCGCGGGCAGCGGCTTTAAAGAGGTTCTAAGAGATCTCGAGGCCGCCGGTCGCACCGTAGACCTCCCCGGTCACGTAGCTCGACTCCTGCGACGCCAGCAGCACATAGAGTGGCGACATCTCCACCGGCTGGCCGGGCCGCTTCATCGGCGTCTCCGAACCGAACTCGGGAATCTTCTTGTCTGGTTGCCCGCCGCTCGTCTGCAGCGGCGTCCACACCGGTCCCGGGGCCACACAATTCACTCGAATCCCATCCGCCGCAACCTGCCGCGCGAGCGCCCGCGTAAACGCCAGGATCGCTGCCTTTGTCGGCGCATAGTCCAGCAGACTCGAGCTCGGATGGGTCGCCTGAATCGACGCCGTGGTAATGATCGTTCCCCCCGGCGGCATCAGCGGAAGCGCTGCCTTCGCGAGCCAGAACAGCGCAAAGACATTCACGCGATAGGTCTCCTCCATCTGTTGCGTAGTCACGTCCGCAATCTTTTCAACCGCGTGCTGCTTGCCCGCCACGCACGCCAGAATATCAAGTCCGCCCAGCCTCTCGTGAGCCTCATCCACCAGCTTCGCGCAGAACTGCTCGTCGCCGAGATCGCCGGGAAGCGCAAACGCCTTCCGCCCTGCCTGCTCGATCAGCGCAATCACCTCCTGCGCGTCAGCCTCTTCGCTTGGCAGGTAATTGATCGCCACATCCGCTCCTTCGCGTGCGAAGGCGATCGCGGTCGCCCGGCCGATGCCCGAATCTCCGCCCGTGACGAGAGCCTTCCTGTTCGGCAGCCGCCCACTGCCACGGTAGCTTGTCTCCCCGTGGTCGGCCTTCGGCGTCATCTCCCTGTCCAGTCCTGGAACCGGCTGAGGCTGGTGCTCGAACGGAGGCCGGGGATACTGCTTTGTAGGATCCTGCAGGGTGTAAAGACTGGTGGCCGGCTTTGTCACAGCATCTCCTCGATCAAGCATCTTGAATTTTGAAATTAAGTGGAAAAATCGGATCTCGTGAGCTGAAAGACCAGCTGGTCAATTCTCAGGACCGCTGTTGAGATGCAGCCACCCTGAGTATCGTTGCGCTTGCATGGACATCGTCGCCTGCCATGCACCTGGTCCCAATCCCTGTCGCCGCAGAAGCTCGACACTCCATCGCTTGCATTCTGCTGGCGTAAGGCCTGCCATCCGCGATAGGGTAAGCCGATGACAACCATCACGCGAAGGTCCGCCCTGACGCTCCTCACGGTAGCGCCCGCGGTCCTCAAATCGTTCGCAAGCCCGCCGCAGACCTCCGCTTCCACACTGTTTCTCGGCACCTACACCGATCCGGTCGGCGCCATGCCCGGCGCCAAGGGCGTCTACAGCTCCCTCTGGAACGCCGCTACCGGTGAAATCAGCAGCATCGAACTCGCTGCCGAAACGCCCAACCCTACGTTTCTGGCGCGCTCTCCCGTACGACCAAACCTGCTCTTCGCCGTCAATGAACTCTCGGGCAAGCAGGACGGTACCGTCTCCGCCTTCGCCCGCAAACCCGGCCAGACAGCGCTCGCGTCCCTGCAATCCCTCAACATCGTGAACTCCGGCGGAAGCGGCCCGTGCCATCTCGCACTCGACCACACCGGCCGTGCGCTCTTTGTGGCGAACTATGGTGGCGGCTCCGTCTCATCCTTCAAGGTCAGTACCGAGGGTCTCAGTGAAGCAGTCTCCGTCGTCCGCTTCACCGGCAGCAGTATCGATCCCGGCCGGCAGACCACGCCCCACACGCACTGCGTCCTACTCTCCCCGGACAATCGCTTTCTCCTGGTTAACGATCTTGGTCTCGACCGCATCATGGTCTTTGAAGTTGACCCCGCAGCGGCCAACCTGATACCCGCTGCCACGCCCTATTTCACCGCAAAGCCCGGCGCCGGACCGCGCCACTCGCTCTTCCATCCCAACGGCCGCTGGGTCTATTCCGTCAACGAACTCAATTCGACCATCGACCTGCTCGACTGGGACAGCACCCACGGCGTGCTCTCCTTTAAAGAAACCATCTCGTCCCTGCCCGCGAACGCCCGAACGCAGAAGAACGCTCCCGCAGAGCTCGCCATCGATCGTGCCGGCAAGTTCCTTTACGTCTCCAACCGCTTCCATAACAGCATCGGCGTCTTCGCCATCGCCGGAAAGACCGGCGCCCTCACGCCCGTCGAGGACATCCCCTGCGGCGGCAAGATTCCCCGCGACTTCGTTCTCGACCCAACGGAACAGTGGCTGCTCGTAGCCAATCAGGACAGCCGCAACATCGTTGTTTTCAAACGAAACAGCGCGACTGGAAAGCTGACCGCGACCGGCAAGAGTTATACGCTGGACGCGACCGTCTGCCTGCTCTTCGCGTGAATGTCTTGAGCGGGGAATGGGCCTTCTCCCGCCTGTAACTGCCGCAATGCAAGGCAGCTTGGATCGCTGGGGGACAGCCCGGGACTGGAATCGAACCCTGCACCAGAGCTTCCCTCGCTGCGTCCGCCCGCTAGAATCGAAGGATCAGCAACGATGCCCTACTTCCTCGCCATCGATGCAGGTGGCACAAAGACCGAATGCGTCCTCGCGAATGAGTCTCTCGAGATCGCGCGCATCCGCACCGGCAGCATCAAGCGGATGCGTGTCGAAGCAGAGGTTGCCAGGGCAAGTCTTGAGACCGCCCTGCGGCAGCTCGCCTCCACCGCCGGCATCGGTCTCGATGCGATCACCGCCACCTGCGTGGGAACATCCGGTATCTCTGTTCCTCTCGTGGCAGACTGGATTCGCGACACAATTGGCTCGCTCGTCGGTGGCGCCCTGATCCTCTGCGGCGATGAGGAGATCGCGCTTGATGCCGCCTTTCACGGCGGCCGCGGCGTCCTCGTTATCGCAGGAACCGGCTCGAACGTAGGTGGCCGCGCCCGCGACGGACGCCTCACCCACGCCGGCGGCTGGGGGCCCGCGCTGGCCGATGAAGGCTCCGGCTACTGGATCGGCCATCAAGCTCTTCGCAGCGTCTTCCAGGCCATCAACGCACGCCGGCCTACTCTCTTGACCGAGCGCATTCTGGAGCAGTGGGGCCTCTCCGACTTTCACCAGCTCGTCGCCATCGCCAATGCCCTTCCCGGGCCGGACCTTCCCGCACTCACGCCAACCGTCGTCGCCTGCGCCTTCGAAGGCGATGCCGTGGCCCTCGATGTTCTCCGCCGGGCCGGAGAAGGACTTGCCGTGCTCGCGCTCCAGGTCATCGAGCACCTGCGAGAGATGGAAGGTGCGGCCGGCTTCGAACTCCCCCACATAGCATTCACCGGAAGCGTCCTCCAAAACGTCGCTTTCGTACGCCACGCCATGATGAGAGCCCTGCACCAGGCTCATCCCGCCCTCATCATCCTCCCCGAAGCCATCGACCCCGTCGAGGGTGCACTGTGGCAGGCCCGACGCTCGGTCCTCACGTCCAGGCAAACTCCACCATCCTGAGCCGCGGCCTGTCCTCAACTCACCCAAACCACTGTCATCCTGAGCGCAGCCCAAGGACCTGCATTAGCATTTTGCCGCTGCTTGTCCGCCATCAACCCACCCAACAAATCTGTCATCCTGAATCCCTCAAATTTGTCATCCTGAGCGCAGCCGAAGGACCTGCATTGGCACTTTGCCGCTGCCTGTCTCCATCAACCACCCAACAAATCTGTCATCCTGAATTCCTCAACTCTGTCATCCTGAGCGCAGCCGAAGGACCTGCATTAGCACTTTGCTGCTGCCTGTCTCCATCAACCCACCCCTCAAATCTGTCATCCTGAGCGCAGCCGAAGGACCTGCATTAGCACTTGCCGCTGCCGCCATCAACCCACCCAAACCGCTGTCATCCTGAGCGCAGCCGAAGGTCCGCATTGGCATTTGCCGTTGCTCCTCCTCTACCCCCGAGCCCCGCCTAGACCTCCCGATGCGCCCGCGGCCAGAGCCATGCCGCACCCCGGACCCCACTCGAGTCGCCATGCATCGCCTTCAGCACCGGCGTCTCGCTCTTGCCGCCAAAGACGTACTCCGGAAGTTGACGGCTGATGGCGGCATAGATCCGGTCGATCCGCGACACTCCGCCACCAATCACGATTGCATCCGGATCGAGCACGTTCACGATCGTAGCCAGCCCGCGCGCAATCCGGTTCTCCAGACGCTCAAGCGCATGCAGCGCTTGAGCGTCTCCTGCTTCACTCGCCGTCACAATCTCCACGCCCTTCAGCAACGTTCCCGTGTGCCGCTCATAATCGGCCATCAAGCCTGTGCCAGAGATCCAGGTCTCGAGACACCCTCTGCGCCCGCAGTAGCACAGCAGTCCGGGAGACTCGCTCTCATCCGCCCAGGGCAGCGGATTGTGACCCCACTCGCCACCCAATCCACCCCGACCCGCGTGGACGCAGCCATTCAGAGCGATCCCGCCCCCGCAACCTGTGCCCAGGATGACACCGAAGACCACGGGAGCCCCAGCCGCCGCCCCGTCCGTCGCCTCCGAAACGACAAAACAATTCGCATCGTTCGCCACCCGCACCTCGCGCTCTAACGCCGCGCTGAGATCCTTGTCGAACGCCCTCCCGTTCAACCAGATCGAGTTCGCATTCTTCACCAGCCCGGTCGAACGCTCGACCGTGCCGGGAATTCCCGCCCCCACCGTTCCCCTCTGCCCCGTCTCCAACTCAAGCCGCGACACCAATCTCACTACCGCCGCAATCGTTCCTGGATAGTCGCCGCGCGGCGTTTCCACACGATATCGTGCCAGCTCCTGCCCCATACCATCCATCGCCAGCGCTTCAATCTTCGTGCCCCCTACGTCGACCCCAATCCGCATCGTGCTCTCTACCTCACACGCCATCCTACCGCGCCGCTCGACCGCGCTGTAGGATCACCGTCCACTCTGCCGGGAAACGTGCTACCGCGAACTCTTCAGCAACTCCCGGGCGATCACCATGCGCTGTATCTCGCTCGTTCCCTCCCCGATCGTGCACAGCTTCACGTCACGGTAGAACTTCTCCGCCGGGTAGTCCTTGATGAAGCCGTAGCCACCGTGAATCTGAACACCCTCGTCGCAGATCCGGCACGCCGCCTCGCTGGCATAGAGCTTCGCCATGCTTGACTCGAGCGTCACCTTCTCGCCCGCATCCTTCATCCGGGCCGCGCGCATCGTCAACAACCACGCCGCATCCAGCTCCGTCGCCATCGTTGCCAGTTTGAATTGGATGGCTTGGAACTCGCTGATCGCCTTCCCGAACTGCCGCCGCTCGGTCGCGTACTTCATGGCCGCATCCAACGCCCCGCGTCCGATCCCCAGGCTCAGCGCCGCAATCGAGATCCGGCCGCCATCGAGCACACGCATCGCATCCTTGAAGCCGTCGCCCTCCTTGCCCAGCAGGTTCTCTGCCGGGATCCAGCACTCTTCAAAGATCAGCTCCGCGGTGTCGCTCGCCCGCAGTCCCAGCTTGTTCTCCTTCTTGCCCACACGAAAGCCCTTCGTCCTTTCAGGACCAGCCCCTTTCTCGACGACAAAGGCCGAGATCCCCCTGGTTCCCTTCTCGCGATCCGTTACCGCCAGTACCACCGCGCAATCCGCATACGTGCCATTCGTGATGAAGGTCTTCGATCCGTTCAGTACCCACCCGTCGTCCCGGCGTACCGCCGTTGTCCGCGCCCCGGCCGCATCCGAGCCCGATCCCGGCTCCGTCAAGCCCCACGAGCCCAGCCATGCGCCACTCGCCAGCTTGGGAATCCACCGCTGCCTCTGGTCGTCATTCCCACCTAACATGATGTGGTTGGTACACAGCGAATTGTGCGCCGCCACAATGATGCCCACGCTGCCATCCACACGCGAAAGCTCTTCAATGGCCAGCACATACTCCACATAGCCCAACCCCGCCCCGCCCAGCGACTCCGGAAAGATCACCCCGAGCAGCCCCATCTCGCCCAGCTTCTTCACCACGGCATGCGGAAAGGTGCTCGCCTCATCCCATTCCGATACATGCGGCGCAACCTCCCGCGCGGCGAATGTCCGTACTTCCTTCTGCAACTGCTTCTGCTCATCCGTCAATCCAAACATGGCGCACTCCCCGACGATCCATAATAAAAACTAATAGACCTATCATAGAGATGCATGATCTCGCAGTGCAACCAGCCGAAACTCCCCCCCAGCCTGTCGCCCTGAGCGCAGCGCCTCCGTACTCGTCACTTTGCAATGCAAGTAAATCTGTCATCCTGAGCCAAGCCGAAGGTCCGCACTAGCACTTTGCCGCTGCCCCTCCATCAACCCACCCAACTGAATCTGTCATCCTGAGCGCAGCCGAAGGACCTGCATTAGCACTTTGCCGCCGCCGCCCCTCCATCAACCCACCCTGCAAATCTGTCATCCTGAGTCCCAATAAATCTGTCATCCTGAGCGCAGCCGAAGGACCTGCATTGGCACTTTGCCGCCGCCGCCCTCCGTCAACCCACCCTACAAATCTGTCATCCTGAGTCCCAACAAATCTGTCATCCTGAGCGCAGCCGAAGGACCTGCATAGGCACTTTGCCGCTGCCCGTCCTCCATCAACCCACCAGCAAATCTGTCATCCCGGGCGCAGCCGGAGGTCCGCATGAGCGCCACCTGACAAACCAGCTCCCTACCTGTCAAGCCCTAGAACTTCTAAAATACTCAATCGAAACGACTTACACGTGGCACTTTACCCATCTCAATCCGGTATACTGGATACAGGGCAGAAAAGTCCTCTCTCTATTTACCAGAGTGGCCGAGAAGCTCATCTAAGTCGTTTAGATTGAACATCTTACCCGTAAACCGTTTAGATTGAATATTTTACATCTGCCTCTAAGCTAAGTCCCTCATTCCAGATATTTTAGCCAGAGTACAGAATAAAAAACGGATGAGGCTAGGCCTGTAACCTGTCCAGCGCCTGCCCCAGATCTGCCGCCAGATCCTCGACTTCCTCGATCCCGACCGAGATGCGCATCAACCCATCTGTGATACCGAGCCGCGCACGACCCTCGGCCCCGACCGCCGCATGGGTCATCGATGCCGGGTGACAGATCAGCGTCTCAACCCCGCCCAGCGACTCCGCTAGAAAGCAGAGCTGCAGCGACTTCGCAAACAGATTTGCCTGCTCGAGCGACCCAAGCTCCATCGACAGCATCGACCCGAAGCCGCTCTGCTGCCGCTTCGCCAGTTCATGCTGCGGATGCTCCGGCAGCCCCGGATAGAAGACCTTCCGGACCGCTTTGTGACCCTTCAGGAAGTCAGCGATCACACGCCCGTTGGCGTCGTGCTGCTTCATCCGCACCGCCAGCGTCTTCACCCCGCGCAGCAGCAGATAGCTCTCGAACGGCGAAAGAATGCCGCCCGTGCACTTCTGTACAAACCGAAACCGCTCTGCTTGCTCCGGCTTCGTGCAGACAAGCACGCCGCCCAGCCCGTCCGAGTGGCCGTTGAGAAACTTCGTCGTCGAGTGCATCACAATATCCGCACCCAGCGCGATCGGCTGCTGCAGGTAGGGCGACAGAAACGTGTTGTCGACACTCAGCTCGACGCCGCGCGCGTGGCAGATCGCCGCGACCGCCACGATATCCGTGATCGCCATCATCGGATTCGTCGGCGTCTCGATATGCACCAGCTTCGTGGCTGGCGTAATCGCGGAAGCGACGTTCGCCGCGACGCTCGTGTCGACATACGTGAACGTCAGTCCGTAGTTCGTCAGCACCTTATCGAACAGCCTGCCCGTGCCGCCGTATACGTTATCCGAGCAGACGACGTGATCGCCCGTCTTCATCATCGTGCAGAGCGCCGTAATCGCCGCCATGCCGCTCGCGAAGACATGGGCGCTCGTGCCGCCCTCAAGCGAGCACAGGCTCTCTTCAAGCGCATCGCGCGTCGGATTCGTCAGCCGCGAGTATTCGTGGCCTTTGTTCTTGCCGATCTCTTCCTGCTGATATGTCGAGGTCAGGTAAATCGGCACATTGACAGCACCGGTCAACTCATCGGGCGCTTGCCCGTCATGGATCGCCCGTGTCGCAAAGCCATGCTTTTTCGTAGCCATCAATTCACTCTCCTCGACATTCTCAACGTTACGATGCTCACTGCAAAGATCTCTGTCATCCTGAGCGAAGTAGCCCGCAGTCTCATCGCGAGTTGCGCAGCCGGAGGTCCGCGTTTTCTTGGATCGACGGTCGACGCGAATGCCAGACAAGATTAATCAAGCACGCCCTTGCTTAGATACCGCTCCGCCGAATCCGGGATCACCGTCACCACCCGCTTGCCCGGTCCAAGCTCACTTGCGATCTCAACTGCCGCTGCCACCGTTGCCCCGGCACTCGATCCGGCGAAGATTCCCTCCTCGGCCGCAAGCCGCTTCAGCATTCGAAACGCAGGTTCATCCGGAATCATGAGGATGCGGTCACATACCGAACGATCGAACGTCGCCGGCACAAAGGCCACCCCGATGCCCTCGACCTTATGGGGTCCCGGCATCCCACCCTGCAGTACACTGCCCTGCGTTTCTACCGCTACAGTAAGAATGTCACCTCGCTGCTGCGTAAGAGCCTGCTGCTTCAAGAACCTCGCAACCCCGGTGAATGTTCCCGCCGACCCCACGCCAGACACCCAGGCATCAACGTGGCCTTCCATCTGCTCCCAGATCTCCACCGCCGTCGTCTGCTGGTGGAAGTCCGGGTTCGCCGGATTCTCAAACTGCAGCGCCGCAAACGCGCCCGGCGTCTCGGCCTCGAAGGCGAGCGTCCGCCGGATTGCGCCAGCCATTCCCTCAGCCTCGGGCGTTCGCACCACCGTCGCCCCGAGACCGCGCATCAGGACGCACTTCTCCTCGGCAAAACCTTCGGGAACAAACAGCATCACCGCATAGCCACGGTTTACGCCGATCAGCGCCAGGCCGATGCCCGTGTTGCCGGCCGTTGCCTCGACAACCGTCGCGCCAGGTCCGAGAACGCCGCGCCGCTCCGCATCGAGAATGATCCCGAGCGCAGCCCGATCCTTGATGCTCCCACCGGGATTCAGGAACTCGAGCTTCGCCCAGATCTCCGCTCCACCGGCTGGGCTCAGGTGTCCCAGCCTCACCATCGGGGTTTGGCCGACCAGATCGATGATCGAATTGCCTACCCGCATGCGTGCGCTTGTCATGTTCAAGGCCGCTTTGTGGAGTTGGTCAACCCGGTACTTAATGCTCCGTTTGTGTTGTCGATCTTCGGGAAGTATCCACTGCGCGTCCGCACGGTCAGACGGCTGAACGCCTTCGCTTTCGCCTCAACATGGACCTCACGATAACCGCCCAAAGTCGGTGATTTGGTCGAGTGATATGCAATCGTGTATTGCGTCCGAATGTCCTGCGCTACTTCGGCCGCAATCGCATCAACCTCTTTGAGCGAACGCGGAAAGTAAGCGGCGCCGCCCGTCTGTTCGGATAGGGTCTCCAGCACGCGACGGGCATGCCGCGACTCGCGCTTGTCTGTATCGGAGCCGAAGAGTAGACCAACCGAATAGATCACCGGCCCATCCAGATCCTGAATGCGCCGGATCGCCTGTTCGAGCGAGGCGCCCGAGGCATTGTCTTCGCCGTCCGTTATGATCAGCAGCACCTGCTTCGGGCGCTTTGCGTTTTTCGTCAGATAATCTGCTGAGGCCACCAGCGCGTCGTAGATCGCCGTCCCGCCGCTGGATTTGATGTAGCTTAACCCCTGCTCCAGCTTCTTCGGATCGTTGGTAAAGTCCTGGTCAATGAACGCCTCCCAACTGAAATCCACCAGGAACGCTTCGTCCTCCGGGTTGGATAGCTTCACGAAGTCCAGTGACGCCTGGTCGACAGCAGCACGTTTGTCGTACATCGACCCTGAGCTGTCGATCAGGATTCCCAGCGAGACAGGAAGATCCTCATGGCGGAATCCCGCAATCGTCTGCGGCACGCCGTCTTCATAGACATGGAAGTCATCCTTCCCTAACGTCTGGATGGAGCGGCCACCGCTATCGAGCACCGTCGCATCCAGCCGAACCTCGTACGCGTCCTGCCGGAGCGTGTACTTTCCATTGGCACCCTTGCCAATGTTGGCCGCAGGTGCAGCTTGATCTGGCTGGGACGCCGCTTTAGGCGGTAGATCCGGATCGGGTGAAGGAACCGGGTCGCGATCGACGGTCAGATCTGGCGATTGCTGCGACTGGGACGGTTGAGGGGTGGATTGCTGACGTACAGGCGGCGGCTGCTGCGCGGAACCCCTCGCCGCGTTCAGCACCAACAATCCCACCCCTGCCGCGATCACGCGGAGCCAGTAGCCTTTACTGCGAAGGTGCATAGTACCCCTGGCGATTGTGCACGGTCAGCGGAGGCAACCCCGGCGGTGGCACCAATCGTATCTTCAATTTACGCCAGTTCCCATCCGGCTTCACCTCCGTCGGTCGGAATCCGATCACATACTCATTGCGAAGCTCCGCGCTGATCCTCGATGCGATGTCTCCAAGATCGGCAAGATCCGACACCCGAAACAACCGCCCGCCAGTCATCTCGCATACATCCGTAAGTAAGAGTGGACCAGTCTGTTCTTCGGCTGTCGGCGCATATGCATCGAAGATGCCGATTGAGTAGATCTGCACATCGCTCTCCCGCACGACTCGCCGCAGTTCGCCTTCCGTGTAGCGGCTGCGGTTATCGCCACCGTCTGAGATGATCAGCAGCGCCTTGCGCTCATACTTTGCTTGGCGAAGTTTGTTAACGCCGAGGTAAACCGCATCGATCAGCGCCGTCCGGTTCTCCGGCTTCAACATGACCATGCGCGCTTCAACATCGTCTACGTCGGAAGTGTAGTCGACGATCACAGCAGGTCGGTCATTGAAGCCGATGACGAAGAACTCGTCCTGAGGGTTTGAAGTTCGCAGAAACTCACTTAACGCCTTACGCGCCCTGATGAACTTCGAGGACATGCTCCCGCTCAGATCGAAGACGATGCCGATCGTTACCGGCGCGTCATCTGTCGAGAACGTCTTGATCGTCTGCAAGACATCCTTGTCGTAGATGTAGAAATTGTCACGTTCCAGCCCGGTTACGAGTCGATTCATTCCGTCGGTCACGGTCGCTGGAACCAGAACGAGGTTAACATCGACACGGATCCGCGCATCGCGTCGTGAGGTCGCTTGCGACGCGGCATTATCCGCTCCAGTGATCACCGGCTTCGAGGCTTCGGGAGACTTCGCCGGCGGTGGAGGCGTCTGCGTATGCACCTGGCCAAGGGGGTTCTCTTGCGCGCCGCATAAGGCCGCGCCGGCCCCTATCGCGAGGATCAAGAACCCTGCAACAAGGAATTTCTGCTGAAATCGTTGACGCTTCGTCCACCTGCCAGCGTCATCTTTTATGGAGAAACCCACCACCTTTACGGTCCTTCCCTCGTCCTGGCGAGCCACGTAAATGCTCATTTGATTCATCTCTCTGCCCGCAGAGTACACCTTCCGCTCAGATGCGCTTTATTCGAGATCAAGCGTGACGTGACGTGAAATCGTACATTTCGAACAGCAAACCACGATCCCACACTAGCCCTGCGAACTAGCCCTGAGACGCCATCGTTCGCGACTTCCACGGAATCCTTCTTAGACTGTCCTTTGGGAGAAGAGGCACACTGTCATTCACCGGGTCATCTTCCACGGCTTTCAAACCGAAATGAGATGCGCGATGTGAAGCAGCCAGGAGCTGTGACTTCTGTCCCGAATACCGCGTCGCGAACTCACAAGACTACGCACCAACCACGAATATGCTCTCCCTCAAGAACATCTCGGGATCACGGACGCTCCGTCCGACTGCTCATCCTGAGACATCCACCTCCTCTTCCCAACCGGGGCACGCATGCACGGAGGAAAGTCGCTTCCAATTTACAATGGAAGACATTGCCGATCTCGTAACTGGAGTAAAAGCCCTTCATGGCCCGCATCTATCCTTTCCGTGCCCTTCGCTACGACCCAGCCCACGTCACGATGGAAGACGTCGTCACCCAGCCCTACGATAAGATCTCGCCCGAGATGCAGCAGCGGTACTACGATGCGAGTCCCTATAATCTCGTTCGCGTGATTCTCGGCAAGAAAGAGCCTGCCGACACAGAGGAGCAGAACGTCTATACCCGCGCCGCTGAGTCACTGAGATCCTGGCGGAGGGAAGGAATCCTCGCCGAAGAAACTGAGCCTGCCCTCTACGGCTATGCCCAGACGTACACCGTGCCCGGCACGGCCGAGATTCGCGAGCGCCGGGGATTCATCGCGCTTGGCCACCTGTATGACTATGCCGACAAGGTCGTATACCGCCACGAGCAGACCTTTCCCAGGCACAAATCCGACCGAATGAGCCTCTTCAAGGCTACGCGGGCGTACTGCGAGCAGATTTACATGCTCTACTCCGATCCTGCGTTTACGGCGGAGAAATTGATCTTCGGAGTCGGCGCAGACAGGAGTGGCAGAGATACCGCCCCGGCTGACCTCTCCATTACGGACGAGTATGGCGTCGTCCACCGTGTCTGGAAGCTCACAGATCCCATGCTGATCAATCTCATCGTTACGGCCATGGCGGATAAGAAGCTGATCATCGCGGATGGCCACCATCGCTACGAAACCTCCGTCGCCTATGCCAAGGAGCGTTCCGCACAGCTGCGACTCCCTTTAGGCCAGCCCGCTGACCCAGACGAGAAGCTTAGCCCAGGACATCTGCCGACGCCGGCTTTCCCAGAGGCTGCAATGATGATGACCTTCGTCAATATGGATGCTCCCGGCATCACAATCCTACCGACTCACCGCGTCGTCTTTGGACTCAGGGATTTCGCGACCGAGGCCTTTCTGACGCGCGCCGAGGAGTTCTTCACGATCGAACCCGTCGTCACTGCTGATCTCGAACCGCTCACCGTCGCCCATGAGGTTGCCTTCATCGCCGTGACGAACGACGGCACTCACCTGCTTACCGCCAAGCCCGCTGCGATAGCTGCCGTCCTGAAAGACATCTCCCCCCGCCAGGCGAAGCTCGATGTTGTGCAGCTTCACCGCATTGTCCTTGAACGTCTGCTGAACCTCAGCCACGAGTCGATCGCGGCGCTAGAAAACATACGCTATGTTCGCGATGCACAGGAGGCCGTCGCTCAGGTCCATGCGGGCAAGGCAGATATCGCCTTTCTGATCAAGCCCGTAACTCTCGACCAGCTTCGCGACATCTCTCTTTCTGGAGACGTCATGCCGCAGAAGTCTACTGATTTTTACCCCAAGCTTCTCAGCGGACTGGCGATCTACGCTCTCGACTAATCTAGCCTCTATCAGGACAGATCGCCGGAACTTGAACCTATTCCGAACCCATACCGGATGCCGCCTGGCTTTCACACTGGGAAGCGCAGCTGCATTCCTCCCGATCTCTCTATCGGGTCAAGCCGCTTTGTCAACGCAAGCGCCTCTTCCTTATTTCAATCGTAACGTGATCGTCCTCGATCCTGCCCACGGCGGACAGGACGCTGGCGGAAGCATTAATGGTCAACCTGAAAAAAACATCACGCTCGGACTGGGCACCAGTCTTCGCGACGCCCTCATCGCTCGTGGCTTCACAGTCGTCAGCACGCGGGAATCAGATTTGACCGAAGCCGCCCCTGTTTTAACAACCGATCAGCGCGCCGGGATCGCCAACCATCTCCGCCCTGCAGCGTGCGTGAGCTTACACGCTACCACCAGGGGCAACGGAATCCACATCTCCACATCGTCGCTCGCACCATCGGCAGAACCGTCCGCGTCAATCGCCACCATTGCCTGGGAGAGCGCACAAACTTTGTATCTGCCGCAGAGCCTTCGCCTTGCGAATGCCCTCGGCGCTGCGCTGGTGCGCGCCAGGCTGCCCGTACTACTCACCCGAAGCGCTCTCCGGCCGCTCGACAATTTCACCTGCCCGGCGATCGCGATCGAGGTCGCACCGCTTCCTTCTGCAGGTGCAAAGACCGTCTCTGTCACTGATGCCGGCTATCAGCGGCGCATTGTTGAAAGCCTCGCCACGGCCATTCTTGCCTGGCGCGACCTCAACGCACCGCGTCCGACAGCTCCCGCGCCAAAGCTCATACCAGCACCTGGCGCGACCCCATGATTCCCCGTTATCAACGTGTCCTCTTCTGGTCGCTCGCCGCCGCGATCCTTCTTCTGGCTGTCTTCACGATCTATGCGCGTCAAAGGGCTCATGATCGTGTCACAGCCGTCAACGATGCCATGCCTTACATCGAACCAGTCAACGCAGAGACCGAGTCTATTACGTTGGATCTGGCGAACGATGTCGATGGGTCCATCCTCTCCGCCATGCGTGACACCGCACTTCCCCAGGAACCCTCCCTTCGCGGGCGGGCTCTGCTGGACCGTCTTTTCGCCGAGTACAGCTTGTCCGATTCTCCGCATCCGCTTAAGTCAGGCCCAGCAGTTGACGACGTCTTCCTCCTCAAGCTTCCACAGACCCTCTCCAGTGCCGACCCCAGGGGGCTTCTCGCTGTGGTGAATCTTCACGGAACCTTTGCCGACAGCCATCCTTCCGGCGTGTTGGTCGAGGACCTCACGCTTCAATCCGTCATCGGCACCCTTCATGCGAATCTGCCTGAGGTAACGCAGGTCCGCTTTCTCGTCGATGGCCAGCCGCGAGACACCCTGGCCGGCCACGCGGACCTTCTCCGCACCTATCCGGCAATCGACACCACTGTCCGCCCCTCTCAGCCCGTGGAGTCCGCCGCGCAGTGATCGAAACGCAGATCGGGACCTTTGCTGAAATCGGGAACAGAAGCCGAACGACCGGCCCGACCATTGGGGTCTTCGACTCCGGCTTTGGCGGCTTGACCGTTCTCCGAGCTTTGCTGCCTCTCGTTCCTGGAGCCCGCTATATATACCTGGGCGACACGGCGCGCCTCCCCTACGGCTCCAAGTCCCGGCAGACTATCGCCCGTTATGCTCTGTCGAGCGCGACATTTCTGCAGCAGCAAGGAGCCGAGCTGCTCGTTATCGCCTGCAACACCGCAAGTGCCCTTGCTCTCGACGACCTGCAGCAAGCCCTGCCGATACCGGTCGTTGGAGTCATTCAGCCCGGAGCCGAAGCTGCACTTGCCTACTCCCGCTACCTCGAAACACGCTACTCTGAGTCTGGCAGTGCGCTGCACGGCCATCGAAGCGGTGACGCTGCTCCCAAGCAAATTCAACCGGCAGGACGAAGCAGAGTTCTTGTGCTCGCTACCACAGCCACCGTCTCCTCTCACGCCTACACGCGCGAACTGAATACTCTCGGCCTGCGGACCTTCGAGAAGGCTTGTCCACTCCTGGTGCCGCTGGTCGAGGAGGGCTGGATCGATCATCCCGTAACCGCCGAAGTTCTTCACATTTATCTAACGGAAGCCCTTACAGCGGCCCCAGATGCCAATATTCTTGTGCTTGGCTGCACCCACTATCCTCTTCTCAAACCGCTCATCGAGCGCACTCTCGCCGAACTCAAGCATCCGTTGCACATCATCGACGCCGCCCAGGCTACCGCGGAAGCAACCGCTGCCTTACTCGCCGCTAATTTACCTTCCGCATCCGAACCCGCCTGCGCCTTCTACGCAACCGATTCCGTTGAGAAGTTCCAGCGCCTCGGCTCCCGCTTCCTCGGGCAACCAGTCCCCGAGGTTCATCTGCTCGACCTCGGAGGCTAGAGCAGCTCTCGTGCGGTGTGAAACAGGCGCAAATGCGGCTCCTTCTTAGGAGACCGTACCGCAAAGATTTCCTCGACCCGTTACGACAGAAGAGCTGCTTTACACTATTCTTCTACTGGAGATTCCATTGCCGTATCTGCTCAAGACCGAACCGAACAAATACTCCTTCGACGACCTAGAACGCGATAGCGAAACCACCTGGGACGGCATCTCCAACAACCAGGCGCTGCTCTACCTGCGTGGGATGAAGAAGGGCGAAAAGCTGGTCATCTATCACTCCAGCATCGGTAAGGCAGCCGTAGGAACCGCGAAGGTTGTCTCCGTCGATGCCACCGACCCCAAAAATCCTAATATCCGCATCAAATCAGTCAAGCGCCTGAAGACAGAGAAGCCCCTAAGCGAAATCCGCACCGCCGCTGTCTTTAAGAACTCCATCCTGTTTCGCCAGTTTCGGTTATCTGTCGTTCCCCTCACTGACGACCAGTACGACTGGCTGACCCTGGGATAGAGTTTTTGATGAATTCCTCACCTGCTATCCTTCCTCTTGGCACAGCACTCGCCGAAAGGACGTACATCCGCACCATGATCGATCTCAAAGGCAAAGTCGCCGTCGTCTTCGGCCTCGCCAACAAGCGCAGCATCGCCTGGGCGATCGCGCAGAAACTCTCCGAATCCGGAGCCTCGCTCGCGATCTGCTACCAGAATGAACGCTTGCAGCGCGACGCCGAAGAGCTTGCCGCCGATCTTCCCGACGCGAAGACCTTTCGTTGCGATGTGTCCATCGACTCCGATATAGACGCAGTCTTCGAGCAGCTCAGAACTACCTATGGCAAGCTAAACATTCTCGTTCACTCCATTGGTTTCGCTCCCAACATCAAGAACAATGTCCTCCACACTGTCCGTGAGGACTTTCGCGTCGCCCACGACGTCAGCGCATATTCTCTGATCGCCCTCACGCGCGGCGCGGAGCCTCTCATGACGGAGGGCGGTTCCATACTTACCCTTACGTACTATGGCTCAACGAAGGTGTTTCCCAACTACAACATCATGGGCGTAGCCAAGGCTGCGCTCGAAGCCACGGTCCGCTACCTTGCCGCCGACCTTGGTGAAAAAAAAATCCGGGTCAACGCCATCTCTGCGGGACCGATTAAAACCCTTGCCGCCCGGGGAATCGGTGATTTCAGCAAAATCCTCAATGCCGTCGAGGAGCGATCGCCCCTGCACCGCAACGTGGATGCAGCCGAAGTCGGCAACACCGCCCTCTTTCTCGCGTCCGATCTCGCCAGCGGGATTACTGGCGAAATTACCTTTGTAGATTGCGGGTACAACATCACAGGCCTGTGAAGGGAGAAGTATGACTATCGCTGAAATCCTGCTTCAAGACTACGATGTTGAAATATCCAACAACCGCCGGACACTCGAGCGCGTTCCCGAGGGTCGCAACGATTGGGTGCCGCATCCAAAGTCCATGCCGCTTGGCAAACTCGCCATGCACTGTGCGACCATCCCGCTTTTCGGCTACTACCTGCTCGAAGATGATGGCATGGATCTTGCCGCTCCGAAACGGCCTCATGTTCCGCTCATCTTCGAGAGCCGCAACGCCTGCCTGAAGCACCTTGAGGAATCCGCAGCAAAGTGCCGAGCCGCGCTCGCCGCCGCCTCTGACGAACATCTCTCCCGACCCTGGCGCTTCACCTTCGGCGAACAGCTCATTTCCAACAACTCGCGCTCGCTTAGCTTCCGCCAGATGTTCTTCTACCACATGATCCACCACGTCGCACAACTCGGCGTCTACCTTCGCCTCAACGACATCCCCGTACCTGCGCTGTATGGTCCTTCAGCCGATGAGCAGTGGTCCGCAAAGTAGTCTTGCAATTACGGGCGGCGGTACACGACTCCGCCCTTCATCACAAACACAACCCTGGTCGTCGCCGAAATATCTTCTAACGGATTCCCCGGTACGGCGACCACATCCGCGTAGAAACCCGTTCTTAGCTGACCGATCTGTCCCTCCCACCCGAGCAGCTTCGCTCCGTGCAGCAGATCGGCCTGCAGCACTGCAACCGGCTTCATCCCGTAGCGCGCCATCAGCTCAAGCTCGTGTGCCTGCGTTCCATGCGGGAATGGCCCAACATCACTACCGACCGCCATCGGCACACCGACCGCAAGCTGCTTCCTGAACTCGGCGGCGTGATACGCCTGCAACTGCCGCTCGTGCTCCGCACGCTCCGGCGTGCCCGCATGGTCGGCGAAGTACTCCGAGATGGCAAACGTGGGTACGGCGAAGATCTGCTTTTCTCTCATCTCCTTCATCGTTGCTTGGCCCAACTGGTAAGCATGATCAATCGACGAGACACCCGCGGCTACGGCATAGCTTGCGCCCGGTTCGCCCGTGCAGTGCACCGCAACCACTCTTCCAACTCGAGCCGTCTCGGCGACCGCCCTGGCCAGCTCCGCCTCGGTGTACTGGTATGGTGTGTTGAAGGCACCATCCCGGTAGACATCTTTTCCCGTCTCGTAGATCTTGATGAAATCTGCGCCGAGCTTGATCTGCTCGCGAATCACGTGCACCAGTTCCGCCGCGCTGTCCGCATAGCTTGCATTCGAAAGGATGTGCTGCTCCGGGTTGTAGCCGATCGCGTCCTCATGACCGCCCGTTACGTCGATGGCGTTGCCACTCACCCGCATGCGCGGACCGGGAATCAGCCCGGAGTCGATTGCGTTCCTCACGGCTGCATCTGCCGCCTGTGCGCCCTCGGTCCCCATATCGCGTTCCGCGGTAAAGCCCGCCATCAGGTCCAGCCGAGCCGCATCCGCCGCGATCAATGTCCGCTCGGGGACCGACTCCTGCACGGTCTGGAGGTCCTCTGCTCCCGGATGGAGGAAGAGATGCACATGAGCGTCGATCAGCCCGGGCATCAGCGTCGTATCACCCAGATCGATCACCTCAGCCATTGCCGGCCGGTCGACATGTACGCCGGCAGCCGCGATCCGTTCGCCTTCGACCAGCACCTCACCCGGCGACAGCACAATCCCGCCTGCCACATCCAGAAGTCGCGCCGCATGCAGCACGATAGCGCGCTTTGATGCAGTTACCTGGCCTGCACAAGCGACGGCTGTCAACGCGAGGGACAATCCGCCTATTAAAGTTTTCATCGTTTCAGCAGCATATCGCAACCCTTCTCCGCCAACGTCCTTTCAACTGAAATCATCCAAATAGAAACCAGTGCATCCGGTCCAAGGAGCAAACCATGAAATCCACCTGGCAGCCGCACGACGACAACAAAACCCTGACCACGGCTGAGCGAAACAGCCTGCCGGACACCGTGTACGCATTTACCGAAAAGCGCAAAGAGCCGCTAACAAATGCGTCGCATGTGCGCAACGCCATAGCTCGATTCGATCAGGTCAAGGATGTCTCGGACCAGGAGCGGGAACAGGCCTTCGCCAATCTGAAAGCCGCAGCGAAACACTTCAACGTCGACATGCCGGAGACTTGCTGGCAGGAGCTTGGGAATAAGCCTCATACGCCCCATGATGTTCACGAGAGATAAGGCGCGAATCGCAACTATCCGACTTTTTCCGTCAACTCCGCCCACCGCGCGTAGAGACTATCCGCGACCTCCTGCGCATCCTCCATCTCTTTCAGGGCAGCCGTTAATTTCGCGGCATCGGTTACGACCGCAGTATCGTCCAGGGACTCACGCGCCATTTGCAACCGCTCTTCAGCCGCATCAACCGCCGCTTCAATGCCCGAATACTCGCGCGCTTCCAGGTATGAAAGCTTCTTCTTGCCCGCGGACGCGGCAGTTACAACCGGCTCCGGCCCGGCAGCGGTTCCAGTCTGTCCAGGGACAATTGGCGCCTCGAGCGCCACGCCGCGCCACTGCTCCCACTGCAGGTAGTCCGCAAACGTCTCCGCACCTCCTTTGCCGTCGAGGCCGAGCACGATTGTCGACACACGGTCCAGCATATAGCGATCGTGCGTCACCAGGACAAGTGCTCCGGTGTACTCAAGCAGACTCTCTTCGAGGATCTCGAGCGTCGCAATGTCCAGATCGTTCGTCGGCTCATCGAGCAGCAGCAAGTCGGCGGGTTCAAGCATCAGCTTCGCGATCAGCACACGCGCGCGCTCGCCTCCACTCAGCCGTTCTACAGGCTGGTTCAACTGTTCACTGGTAAACAGGAATTTGGTCGCATAGCTCGCCACGTGCACGACCCGCCCCTGATAAACGACCGAATCCGAATCCGGTGCGAGCGCCCGCCGCAGCGTCATGCTTTCATCCAGCTCGCGTGTCTGTGAGAAATAGACGATCTTCAGCGAGGGCGCCTTCTTGATCGTTCCCGCCGAAGGTTCAAGCTCTCCCGTTAGCAGGCGCAGCAACGTCGTCTTTCCGCTGCCATTCGGCCCGACCAGGCCGACGCGCATTCCCGATGTGATCAGGAAATTTAGGCCTTCCACGATCTTTCGATCCCCCAGCACACAGCTCACGTCTTCAAACTCGACAAGCCGCTTGGTCTGCCGGTCAGTCGCCGAAAAATCGATTCCCGCGCTGGAGGTCTGGACGCGCGAATTCACTTCCTTCAATTGACCGATGAGGTCGTTCGCATTATCGATGCGCGCCTTGGCCTTGGTGCTCCGCGCCTTTGGCCCGCGACGCAGCCAGTCCACCTCGATCTTGACGCGATTCTTGAGTGCGTCCTGGAGCTTCGATTGCGCCTCCACGTACGCCTGCTTGCCTTCGATGAACTTTGAATAGCTTCCTTTGACGCGCAGCAGTCCATCCGCATAGACGCGGTTCAACTCGACCATCTCGGTCGCGACATTCTCGAGGAAATAGCGATCATGGCTGACCATCACGCAGGCGAACTCGGCCTGGTTCAGCAACTCTTCAAGCCATGCAATACCAGCGAGATCGAGATGGTTGGTCGGTTCGTCCAAAAGCAAGACTTCGGGATGAGTAACGACGGCCTCGGCGATCGCGAGCCGCTTGCGCCAACCGCCCGAGAGCTTTGACGCCTCCGCCAGCATGTCGGGAAAGCCAGTGCGGCCGCTAGTTTCCCGCAGCCGACCCTCGTGCTCGCCCTCGGCAATCTTTGCAAGAATCAGAGATTGCTCGAGCACCTCGCGTACCGTTACCCCCGGCGCAAATGTCGACTCCTGCCGCACATATCCGATTCGCGCCCGTTTGCGCGTCGCAACATCGCCCGCGTCAGCATCCTCATCACCGGCCAGAACCTTCAGCAGCGTGCTCTTGCCCGCGCCGTTCGGCCCGATCAGGCCGATGCGGTCACCATCCGACACGGTAAACGAGATCTCGCGAAATAAGGGAACCGCACCAAAGGCCTTTGTCAGCCCTTGCGCGTTGAGGATTGGTGGCATTTCTTCAGTTTACCGTCTGCGCCGCACCGCTCCTAATCCGTGGCGTTAATCAAGATCGAACTCGCGCAGCGGACGCTCCGTGATCGGAGACTCTTTAGACTTCTTTACAGCCTCGGCAAATTTCTTCGCCAGCACATCATCCTTATTTCTTTCTGCATCCACCGACTGGCGGAACAAGCTCTCGCGCCGCTCATCGCTGGCTCGCAGAGCCTCTGCAGCTTCACCCAGATCCTCGAACATTTTTTTTCGCGGAGCCGGTGTATGCGCAATGACGGACCGCGTTGCGGGATCAACCTTTAGCATCGCTCCACAGTCTGGGCAGCTTATTTCGAACAATGCATCACTCATTGCCATTGCAGTATGCTCCGCTTTCATAATAAAGCGGAGCATACCAGAGCGTCACCATCTGGAAATTTCGTTATGCGTATCAACATCGCAAGTTCACTAATTGTTGTGAGCGGGATCACTGAATGAGCCAGATGAGCAGGTACTTGAGATTAATGGTGGGCAGAGAGGGACTCGAACCCCCGACATCCTGCTTGTAAGGCAGGCGCTCTAACCAACTGAGCTATCCGCCCACTCTCTAGTCTGGATTAGTGTATTTGAGGAAGGATCGTGATGCAACGCGAGAGATCCGCCTAGGCCTTATATTCGATTTTAGGGATGGGCGCGTAATAGTTGAGGCGACGGACTCGAACGTGTGAAGTGAGAGAGTGCCTCGTGACCAAGTAGGGTGACACGCCAGAGGACTCTGATAGAATCTCACTATCGTGGAGGAGATGGTTTGTCTGGCTTTTAGAGGGGCTCAGAACCTAAGTTCACGCGGCGGAAAAGCAGAGTGGACAGAGGTCGCTCACTCTATGTAGCTTTATACAAGTAGTTGATCGCAACCTTGGGGACGTAGCTCAGTTGGTTAGAGCGCTGCCCTGTCACGGCAGAGGTCGCGGGTTCGAGCCCCGTCGTCCCCGCCATACATTCCAAAGCACTTACGGAATATATGGGACCTAAGTGACAAGCAAATCCGGGTCCAATAAGGGTCCATTAAGCCCGAACCTGAGCTTTTTGCGGGTCCATATCACCTGCCTTTTGACCCACGCCGGAAATCATCATCCTTACAACCTTGCTTTGTGCGGCCCGCTTATTCGATCCCACTGCCTGCGTATACACATCCAGTGTGATCCTGCTGTTGGCGTGCCGTAAAAGCTCCTGAACGGTTTTCACATCTTCCCCGTTCGCCTTCAGCAACGTGCCGAAGGTATGGCGGAAGGTGTGCCAGCCGATGTTCTTGTAGATGCCGTTCGCCCGGGCGACCGGCTTGATGTACCGCTTCATCAGATTGTCCGGCCAGTAGGGCTGCGTGCCCTTCATGGTCGGGCTGGCGAAGACCCAATCCTCTTGCATGGGATAGGGGCTTCTCTTTCGCCACTGAAGCAGGTCTTCCGCCATATAACCGTCGAGTGGAACCGGCTTGGCGGAGGCTTCCGTTTTGCAATCTCCGATCTTCTGATGCCAGATGGATCGGGTCACACTCAGCTCAAGGGTGTCGAAGTCTACATCTGCCCACCGAATCCCTAGCAGTTCACTCACACGCAGCCCCGTGGCAGCAGCCAGCATAACCAGTGTGCGTTCCCGCGTGTCGAGCTTGGTGAGAAGAAGCTGAAGTTCTGACAGTTCAAGAACATCAGGAATGCGCTCCCGCTTCGCGCTCTGACGTACGAGCTTGATCGGATTTTTGTCCGTCCACTCGTAGCGCATCGCGTGACTGAAAAGAGCACTCATTAGGTTCCGAATCTTGGCTCGTGTTGCTTTGGCCCGCTTGATCCCGCCGAGCCATTCTTCGACTGCGACGGGTTTGATCTGTTCGAGCTTGAGTCCGCCCCAACGAGGCAGCACCCAGTTCTCCAGATAGCTTTGATAAGCAGCTCGCGTTGGGAAGGACTTCTGACTGTGACTGTTACTGTTCTCATTTAGCTCTTTGAGCCTATAGTGAGCAACCAAATCAGCGATTGTTTCCGGCCCGCTCTCTGCTTGCGGGGTTTGTGAGTTTGCGTCGATGCGCAACGCGCGAGCTGCTTTGAGGGCGATTGCTTCGGTCGGCAACGTGAGGACATTCCCCACGATTGCTTTCCTCCGCTTATTCGTGCCATCAGAGCCAGGCTCCCACCAGCGAAAGACCCATACATCAGATCCACTCTGGCGCTTTTCGCGCTGCACGCTTCCATTCTGATACCGTGTCCGCCTAGACATTTCATTCTCCTGTCTTCGGCGCAACGGATGGCTGTTAATAGGCTAACGCTGTGCCGGGCAAAGGTCGAGTCTTTCTTTGAGTGGATTAGCTGGCGAGCTGGCGCTGAATCCAATCCTCGATGGTCGAGGCGCGGAAGCGCCACAGCTTTCCCACATGAATGCCTCGCACGATGCCTTTGCGAGCGAGCTTCTGAAGAGTTTTCGGGTGGACATTCATGATCTTTGCGGCCTCATCACTATCCAGCAATCGCTCAGGTGTGAAGGTTCCGGCAGAAGCAGGTGGTTTCTTTCTGAGTGGATTCGAGTCGTTGGTTTCATATAGATCTGGAGACATCATGTACACCTCTCTATGGGAGATACCCGACTCCCAGAGTGACGCTAGTCTCCGCAAGCGTCCAATACTTCTCATCTATAACGCTCAAAGTTTTACGAATAGTAGTTGCGTTGAGGTAGTTACCTTGAGGTTCCTAGTTACCTAAATACATCGCCAGCCACCATTTGGAAACTAATTGACGAATTGGGCTCCTAGTTGAACCATTAGGAAGCACCATCGACTCCCATCCCCACGGGAGATGAGGAGTCTGACATCATTGCCAGCGGAGTTAACGGGCCATGTCAGATATCGTCGAGTTTCGCCATCTGGAATATCTAGTTGCGATTGCAGAACGCAAGAACTTCAGTAAAGCAGCTGAGCATGTTCTACGGTCACAACCTGCCGTCAGCCATCAGATCAAAGCACTTGAGGATGATATCGGATACCCTCTTCTGGTCCGCAAGGGACGAGATGGCGTCTATCCCACGCCCGCCGGAGAGTTTGTGCTGGTGTGGGCAAGAATCGTCCTCGCCGAAAAGAGAGAAACCTTTCGCATGGCAAGAGCCATTCACGAAGGCACGGTGCCGCCGCTTCGTCTGGGCTTTTCGTCCTTTGTGAATGGATTCCTTCTCGATAACTTTCGAATCGTGTATCAGGGGATGTTTCCAGAGTGTGAGATTCATCTATTTAGCGGGGATACGAAGCATATTTTGCAGCGTCTGGAGAACGGCGCACTCGACTGTGCGCTGCTCCCTATGCCCGTGGACAAAGACATCTGGAAGGTGCGCCAGGTTGCACACTCACCGCTTGTCATCTGCATGCGTTCGGACGATCCCTTCAGCAGTCAGGCTCAGGTGGATGTTCAGGAAGCTGCACCCCGACTCAAGGTGTTCCGCAATCCAGAGCTGCATCCGGCAGCGCACTCGCGCCTCTCGGAGATGTTTGCCGAGGTGGGTGTGCCGCTGCATCTTGCCAGTTCTGCTGCGACCCCGGCGGACATGCAACTGATGGTGAAACAGGGCTACGGACTGGCGTTGATCGACCAGCTCTGCCCTCTGGAAGTCGGCTTGATTACTAGGCCCTTATCCGGTTTGAACTGGACGGCGGACACGGCGTTCGTCACGACAACTAGCCAGAGCCACATGGCCCTGATGTTCGTCGAGAAATATCTCGATGAACACGGCCTTGGAAGCGTCCGTAAGCAGCCACAACCTGCAGCGCTTCGTGGTCCTCGTCAACTGAAACTCATCGGTTGATTCTCCATCTATAAACCAAACTTTGAGCACTATAGATATTACGTCTTGGACTTTACTGATCTCCTGACCTTACCTTCCGTGACATGGCAGAACGAACTTTGCCATCAGGAGAATGCCGATGCCACTTCGTTTCCGTTTCCGAATCCATAAACTTCATCGAAAACTACTACGCACAGCTCATGTCATGGGGCCGACGCTTCTTGCGCTCACCTTTGCAGGTGTGAGCAGTGGGGTGGCACATGCCCAGGGAACGATGGACTTCTCTGGGGCGCAGACGCTTATGACAACCTTCAAAACTTTTGCTATTTACGCGGGCGCTGTCATCTGTTTCGGCGGACTCATCTTCGCCGGAATTCGGATGATGAGTGGAAGATTTCAAGACGCGATTCCCGGATTGTTCGGTGCGCTGTTTGGTGCCGGCGTACTCGGGTGGGGCGCGGGCTGGATCGGTTCTCTTACCGGCCAGTCCATGTGAGGTGCGCCCATGACCAAGCGGGGAGAACCGACACCAATCAATCAGGCCATGAACCGACCGAGAGCCAAGCTCGGCCTCGACCTATCGGCATGGATGGCGATCACTTTCGTGACGGTGACGGTTTTCCTCGTTGGGTTTCGTCTGCTGGCGATCATCAGCTTCCCCATGATGGCGGGCGCAGCCTGGCTCATCGTCCGTAAGCACCCAAAGATGTTTCAACTCTGGGGCCTTAGCCTCAACCAGAAGAGCTACTATGACCCGCGCAAACACTGAGCAGATCAAAAATACGCCTTGGTTCGCAAAGGCTGGCGCTGCGTGCAGCATCGTTCCGATCGCACGGTTCGTTGGACCGAGCACATTCGCTCTCAAGGGCGGAGGCTATGGCTGCCTATTCTCCCTGACCGGAATCGACGAAGAGGGCTTGACGGATAAGGAGCTTGAGTCACGGATGCGCTCGATTGAAGGGGCGCTGCGTGGACTTCCAGAGGGCTCCTGTCTGTATCAGTACGCCCGCGTGATGTCGGGGTTCGATCTCCCACGGGAGAAGGCGTACACGAACCCGGCAACTGAAGTCTTCGCGAGTGACCGACTCGCATTTCTCAACAAGAACGCGGGCTTCCGCCGTATCGACCTGCACTGGTGCCTCACGCTGGAGCCGTCGAAAGTAGGAGCGTTTGAGCGTAAGCCACAAGAGAGTGCCGTGGACACCTCACGGATGCTGGCCGATCTTCAGAAGACCGCGACGATCCTTGAGAGCCACCTCCGCAGCACGCTCGGACTGCGACTCCTCGGTAAGGCGGAAGCCTTCCAGTTCTTCAGCTATCTTTTCAATCTGGAAGAATGGGCTGGCCATGACCAACTTCGGACCGATGCCGGAGTGGACCGCCAGATCGTCAAGAGTCCTGTTGTGGCATAGCGACTATCTGCAGGTTGGCAAGCGCCATGTACAGATGTTCTCGCTGAAGACGACGCCCGAGGCATCACGCCCGTGTCTCTTCTCGGGTTTGCTCACGCTCGACTGCGATAGCGTGCTGTGCTCGACATGGCGCGTGAGGTCCACATCAGCCGCGCGTGGGGAGATCGACGCCCAGGAGAAGTTCATCTCGTTTTTCAAGGTTGGTGTACTGACCCGAGTGATGAGCGGACGCGACACGGCTTCGCTTGAAACGGGAGCCGGAGCCAAGGCCGCGAACAATAGCGTGGATGACCTCAGCGATGTCATCCGCTCGCTCGACAAGAAAGCCCAGGGGGAATACTCGCTCCGGCTCCTGTTAGCCGCCCGCGACTCGAATCAACTTCGCGATGTGGTTCCCGCAGTGCATCGGATCTTCGTCGATGCTCGCGCCCAGGTGATGGAAGAGACATTGGGGAACCTGTCAGCGTTCTATGCGATGTTTCCCGGCAATCACAAGTTCAATGTCTTTCCGCTGTGGCTTGCGGAGGATCATCACGCCCGGCTCTCCTCTGTGTTCGCTCCGCACATCGGACATCCGCACTCTGAAGACTTGGACGCCGAGTACCTGAATATCTTTGAGACCCGCACCCGAACGCCATTCTTTCAGGACGTGTATGTGGATGGCGTGCGCGTCATGCTCATCCTTGGACCTACGGGGACCGGTAAGTCCGTGCATGGGAACATGGCCGTTGCGCTAGAGCAGAAATACGGCGGTTTTACTTACATTTTTGACATCGGCGGCAGCTACGAGAGCGTGGTTGAATTGTACGGCGGACGGGTTGACCGGGTAGGCAAAGACGGCCCGCGCGTCAACCCGTTTGCCCTGGAGCCGACCGAGAGCAACATCAAGTTCCTGTACTCGTTCATCAAGCTTCTCCTCACCAACGGCGGCGCGGAGCTGGAGCCGGAAGACGATGACGTGATCCACAAGGCTGTGCAGGATATGTATCTGCTGGACCCTGAAAACCGTCGTTTCTCCAACCTCTTTCTTCCCAAGAAGCTCGACCGCTATCTGTCGAAGTGGGTTGGCAAGGGGATCTACAACGCCGTCTTCGATAACGTCGAGGACAGCCTTTCTCTATCGCGTCTGCAGTGCTTCGACTTCCAGGGCGTGAACAACGAGCAGTATGCCGACCTCATAGAGCCTCTGATGGTCTGGCTGCTACGGCGTATCAACGATGTGCTCTACAACGCCGCCAATCTTGGTGTACCGAAGCACATCCTCATCGAAGAGATCTTCTCTTCGATGAAGAACAAGCAGCTTCTTGATGGTGCGCTCGCTTCTATCAAGACCGTGCGCAAAAACCTTGGTGGCGTCACCTTGATCGGTCAATCCGCCGATGACCTTGGCGCAAATGCCGACAGCATCGTGAACTCCTGCACGTCGTTCCTCTTCCTGAAGGATTCGACCTTCAATCGGAAGCGGTATGCCGAGCTGTTCAAAATGAACGAACAGCAGATCGCCTTGTTCGAGAGCTTGCAGGACCGCGAAGGTCTGTACATGCGCCGCGACGGCCTGACCAAGGTTGTCACGCTCAATCTTGACGCACGCAGCTACGCCACGTTCTCTACCAAGCCGAAGGACCGGGTACGCCGGTCGAAGCTTATCGAAAAGTACGGTCTCACCGAGGGCATTGCACGTTTCGCCCAGGGAGAGACCGTGTAACCGAGTCACCCCAGAAAGGGCCAGTGCCATGAAACCTCTCATTCCCATCGTCGTTACCGCCGGTCTAGCACTGGCATCCTCCTCCATCACCGGCTATGCCGCTACGGAACCTCACCATCTCCAGCCGAATGCGCCGCGCAGCGTCACCGTCTCTGAGGCGGACACGCCTCCTGTGATTCGGGCAGGTCTCCTGCAATCGACTTTGATCGTGCTTCCTGCCGAAGAGAAGGTAGCCAGCGTCTTTGCTGGGGATACGGTGGACTGGGCCTTTGATGGCGGTCACGTGGCCAGCCGCTTCATCAGCATCAAGCCCAAGACTGCGAATGGATCAACCGACATCCACATCGTCTCGGACCACGGCAATGAGTACACCCTGCAGTTGCATGAAGTTTCGAGCGACGAAGATCCTCATTTCGATTCCAAGGTCTTCATCAATCCTGGCGACAAGGCGGCCAAAGAGCGGCTGGTAGACCTTCCCGTCTTCGTTCCCGCCGCGGAACTGGACAAGGCAAAGCAGGAAGCGACGACTGCCAGGGCAGCGCGGGCGGCGGAGCTAAAGGCCGAAGCGGCGAAGGAGGAACAGTACCGGAGCCAGTATCCCGGCAGCCTGCACTTTGATTACACCTGGGACAAGTCGAAGGGCAAGTCTCTAGGCCTCGAAGAGATATGGCGTGATGACAAGTTCACTTACCTGCGCGGCCACTTCCAGGAGACACCTGCGCTCTACGAGATGAAGGACAAGAAAGAGTCGCTCATCAACTTCGATTTCAGCAACGGTCTCTATACCGTGCCGAAGCAACTTGACGATGGTTATCTCTCGATCGGCAAACAGAAAGTCGAGTTCCACCGCGTTGGAGGGGCGAACTAACCATGACCGAGCCGAATCAGATTCCGCCAGCCACTGTCCCCGAACAGCCCGAGGCAAAGCCTCCCCTGAAGAAGAGTATGCCGGTCGTCATCGCCCTGGTCGCCATCGTTGCACTGATTGGCATCGCCAATGTGTCGAGCCTCCTCAGTGGGAGCAAGAAGGGCACGCCGACCAGCGCCATGCCCATGCGCCCCGCTGCCCCGAATGCCCAGCAAGTGAATAGCTTTGAGACGCAGCAGCAAATGCAGGCACGCCGCGATGCCGACGAGCGGCAACATCAGCAAGAGATTGCCGCTGCACTCCAGCAGCTTCAGGCGGAGCAGAACGTGCCCGGTCCTGAGTCCAACGTCGCGCCGCCGATGACGCCGGCCCAACGGGACTCCATCTATGGAAGCAGTTCCAATGGACCGCAACATACCTCCAACGTCTCCGAGGCTCAGGCTGAGGCCAAGCAGAAGGCCCTCGCCAAGGAGAAACAGCGGCAAGACGCCATCAACAGCGATACGGTTGCCATTGACTTTGCGCATGCGGGTGGCAGCTCAGTGGGAACGCCCGTGCCAACGGCTGTACTTGGGGAACATGAGGAGGCACGCACCAAAGCAACTACGGAAGTCGCGGGTGGAGCATCTGCCAATGCCGCAGGTCTACAAGCAACCTCACCGCGGCCGGCGAAGCCGGACAGCAAAGCGGACGCGATGGCCCCTTATAACTTCGACAGCTATCAAGGACAGCTCTATCGAGTCTTCGAGGGGACGGTACTGGAAGGTGTCGTGACCAATCATATCGACGGCGGCCTCAGCGGTCCGATCCTCGTCATGCTGACCACGGACTACTACTCCCACGACCACCAGCAACTCCTCATGCCGCAAGGTACGTGGTTAATCGGCACCGTACAGAGTGTCGGCAACGCGCAGCAGCGCAAGATGTTCGTGACCTTCCATCGTGCTGTGTGCCCGGATGGATTCTCGCTTGATTTTGACAAGTTCATCGGCCTCGACCCGCTCGGTACAACCGGGCTCGCTACAAAGGTCGACCACGGCTACCTGCTTGCCTTCGGCGCAGCTGCTGCAATCGGTGGTCTGGGTGGACTCGCCCAGATCGGCAACAACGGCAGTGTCTTTACGCCTTCGACTCAGATACGCAGCGGTATCTCAGAGCAATCCGCGCAGGAGGGCGAGCAGGTATTGAATCACTTCCTGAATCGCCTCCCAGTGATCACGCTCAAGGAAGGCTCCCGTGCCCGCGTGTATATCGGCCGGGACATCCTTATCCCGTCCTACGCGGAACATCGCGTCGATCCCACCCTTTGAGGAAAGGAGGCTTTATGCAGTTACACATCGCCACGCATGCCCGGTACCTCGCGCTCTCCGCAGCCCTAGCGTCTGCGCTTGCACTCATGGGTGTAAGCGGAGGATTCACGGTGCTGGGCCGCCTTGGCGATGCCGTGCTTGAGTCCTACACCCAAGCTGTTAGTGACTGGGGACAGCACATCACGGATAAGTTGGACCCCACTCGTCCCCGTTGCTTTTGACCTCCCTACCGAACGTCAACCACTTCCCAAGGAGACCCTCATGAAGATCAATCTGACCAACCGCCGTAGATGGCTACTCGGAACAGGAGCCGCTTTGCTTCTAACCGCGACGCCGAGCTTCGCTCTTTTTGGCATCGGAGATATCGTCTTCGATCCATCCAGCTATGCCAGCCTGGTCTCGCAGCTCACTACGCTCGAAACCCAGTACAAGATGCTCAAGAACAACATCACCCACTTTTCGGTCAAGCAGCAGTGGCAGACGACGCTTCATGCTCTTGAAAACGTGAATGTCGCCAATATGTTCGGAGAGACGGCGGGTTTCAGCATCGCGCTCAACAGCAATTCCCCTTCTGCATCGAACACGGCCTGGAAGGCGGCCACGATGCCGATGAGCACTAACGCAACTTCCTACATGCAAGGGCAGACGCTGGGCAATGCCCGGATGTCGCAGCTTGCCATGATCGAAACGTCCGACTCCATCTCTCCGGACTGCCTGACTGCGGTAGGACAGTATCGCTCGGGACGGACTCAAAACGTCACCGCCAACAGCTCCCTGAATTCGTTCCAGTTCGACAGCACGGAAGCCACTAACACTGAAGTCCAGCAGCTCAACCTCCTGAACGCCGCCGAAGCGCAAAGAATGGCGGAGATGCAATCGCAGGGCAGCCTGCAGGTCTGCGTCGCTGGGCAGATGACGGTGGCGAACATGGAACGGCGCAACGCGGCGGTCGAAGACATGAACACTGCGGCTTTCGTTCAACAACAGCGGGCCGCGAATAACGTGAGCGCCACGAATGAAAGCAACACTTGGCAGACGTACCTTCCCTAGACGGAGTAGCCATGCTCAACCTGCTCAATACCAAACTGATCATTGCCATCCTTGCGGTGCTGGCTGCGATCGCCAGCACCGAAGTCTACCGCGCACATGAGGCGCATCGCGCCGCGGAAGCCGCGGCACAGACCGCCGCCATCTTCCAGCAACAGCAACATGACGCTGACGAGCAGAAGAAGCGCGATGAGGCGTTCAGACAGAAGGTAGAAGAGGATCGCAAGCGGCATAGCTCCGCTGCCGCCAACGAAGGTAAGACCTGGAAGACATACATCCCCTAGCCCCTGTGCAGAGAGAGAGCCGCTATGGTTGCCATCATCGTATTGGCGCAAGCCCTTCCGTCCGCCGGTTCTGGCGTCGATTGGCTGTATCAGTTCACGAATAACCTGACCAACTTGACGACCCAGAACGGTGGCGCATTGACCCAACTGGGGCTCACGGAGCTGAGCTGCATCGCCCTCTTCACTCTTATAAGCATGGTTGTGAACTGGAACACGACAAGCATGACTCTAAGGTTCCACGCCCAGCCTGTCCACGCTGGAGACTTTGTAAACTTCCTGCTCAGACTCATCATTTGCTGCTTACTGGAGAACTATTGGGTCAATCCATTCCCAGGAGCAAGCTTTGGCATCAACCATTTCTTCTCGTATATCTCGCAGGCCATGGTCGCCGCCTTTGACCAACACTCTCTGGATCAGTTTCTGCAACTGTTGAAGACTGCCGGCGACAACACCGCGATGCCATCCTTTACCGCCCCGGTTCAGATCCTCTGCTACGTTTTGGTTCAGCTCATGCTCGGGTTGGCTTCGGCGATTCTCTTCGTCATCAATTGCAGCGCCTTCATCCTCTATGGCGTGACGGCGCTCTTCGGTCCGATCTTCGTGCCTCTCCTGATGACTCAGACATTTCGCGCGAAGTTCTTTCAGTTCCTCGATGTACTCATTAGCTTCGCCATGATTCGCGCCGTGGCCGCCGCATTCATCTTCGTGTGGGCTGGGTTCATGAACGGATTCCTTCAGCAGACCTTCAACGGCAATTACTCGCTGGATATGTGGATAGCCAATCTGATCCCTTGCTTAATGGTCTTCATCGCTTTCATCATTAATATGCTGTTCATTCCGAGCATGACCCAGGCCATCTTCGGTGGCGCTGCTGGAATGGCCGGCAGTATGGGAAATGTCATTGGCAGAGTGGCTTCAACCATGGCAATCACAGGAGGAGCATAGCCCATGTTCTGGTTTGTCGTCGACATTCTCACGCTGCGCCGATTAGGTCTTGGAAAGCCATTCCGGTATGTCATCTTGGCACTGATTCTCGGTTGTCTGGGTGCTGGTCTGATCTACACCTATGTATTTCTTAACGCCGCTATCGAAAGGAGCCAAGCCCATCATGTCCACGCACACAGCACCCATTGACCAGCCTTTGACGGGAGAGCAAGCGGTCCTCGCCGATCACATTGGAAACGAGGTGTACGCCTCCCACTATTCAGAACGGAAGGCATACCGTCTCATCATCGGATGCGGAACGGTTTTGCTCTGCGGATCGATGTGGCTGAACTTCTCCTTGGCTCATCGTCCCATAGCCAATCGCTACATCCGCATCGACGAGATGGGTCGCGCTCAGGCCATCCAATACACCGATCTCAACTACAGCCCTCGTGAAGGCGAGGTGAGGACGTATCTCAATGATTGGGCGAACTATCGCTACACGATCAGCCGTGACACCATTGCCAAGAAGTATCCGCTCAACTACTACTTTCTTTCTTCGGCTCTCGCGTCGCGTCTGATGGCCGAAGACAATCAGAACCACCTTGTCTCCCAAGTGGTCGCCGGACAGGTTGAGTCGAACGACGTGCAGGTGCGCAACGTCACCATCACCTCCATGTCTGAGGAGTTGGTCCAGGGCTCGCTCATTGCTCGCGGAACGGCGCTTGTCACCATCGACAAGCTCTTCTCTCCTCAGAACTCACGTGAGCCGCGCACGGAGCATTGGGCGCTCAGTATTACCTACTATCTGAATCCCAAACAGGTGAGCGATCAGGCCCGTGTCTTTCCACAGTTCGAGACCATCAATCCGCTCGGTATGACCATCACGGAGTTCCATGAAAATCGCGTGTCGGTCGATCCCACTGCCCCGGTCGGTGCCGACGCTACACCGCCCGCCGTGAAACGAGTTCTTCCGGGAGCCGCTCAATGAGCTATGAACTGATTCTCCCATTCTTTCCTGAAGAGCTTCGTGAGCTTCTGCTAGACCCGTCCATCTCCGACCTGATGATCAATGGGACTACGGGCGTCTACGCAGATCGTGGAGGGGTTGTCCAGCATGTCCCGCTGGCAACCCCGTACACGAACGACCGGCTTCAGGCCGCCATTGAGCGCGTTGCCCGCATTCTCGGCCAGGACCTCACGACGCAAAATCCGATCCTGAATACACGCTTGCCAGACGGCTCGCGTGTTGCGGTCGTTGGTGCTCCCTCGTCGATCAATGGGCCAACCCTTACCATCCGCAAATTCAACCGTTGGTATAGCTCCGATGAGTTGATCGAGTCCGGCAGTCTCCCGCGCGACGTTCGCGACAAAATCGTCGGCTACATCGGCGACAAGAAGAACGGCATTATCAGTGGCGGAACCGGTTCTGGGAAGACGACCTTAATGAAATCGTTCCTCGATCACATTCCATCTAACGAGCGTCTCCTCATCATCGAGCAACCGGCAGAGCTGAAGGTCTCACATCCGAACGCCGTTCGCTGGGAAGCCGTGGAGGAGATACCCGGCCAGGTTGCAATCTCTCCGAGCGAGCTTCTGGCCGCCGCGCTTCGCCATCGGCCAGACCGCATCATCATGGGCGAGATCCGCAACGAGTGCGGCTATGACCTACTTCAGGCGATGAATACCGGGCATGGCGGAACACTCTCCACCATCCACGCAAAATCAGCGTTGGACGCCCTGAATCGCCTCTCCAATCTCGCCCTAAGTGCGCGTCCCAATCTGAATCATGCGTTCATGCGAGCAGAGACCGCACAGGCGATTGATTTCGTCTTGTACTGCGAACGCGATCACACGGGCCGCCGCCGCGTTCGCGAGCTGATTACCGTGACTGGCTACAGTCACTCGGACCAAAGCTTCCAGACGGAGGACATCTATCGTGCTTCCGCCGCCTGAACCCAGGGCCACCAGCTAGAGAACGAAACCCCAATCGAGGTCACTCCAATGTATCGTCATGCTGCCAAATCGGCTGCACAGCCCAACTCGTCTCTGAAAGCGCCCAGCGTAGCATCCACGAGCTGCCACCCACGCAAGGACGTGTGCTCAAAGCCGTCCTTCTACAGAGCCTTTGCCACTCTTGAGAAGGCTGCGGTGGAGGCGAACATCCGCCGCCGAGGTACGGAGGACGACTTGGGTGCATTGGGGAGCCTTCCGCCTCGTATCCCGTCCTCTGCTCGGGGTCACGCTTCGGGGCCAAACCGGCGCCCGGCGGCACGGCGTCGTTCTGCTTCGCTTGCAGCGCCCCTGCGGGGTCTCGGTTCCTCCCAAAAAAAGTTTGAGAACCGCAGCAACGAACGCTGCACAAACTTCTTTCGGGCCCCCCAAGAAAGCACTCCTTGGCACTTGGGAGCCGGGCCCACTCGCTTGGCTTCGCCTAGTGTGACCCGAGCAGGATACGGGAATTTCAACGAAACGGAGATCACCACCATGTACTCAAACAAAGTCACCCTCATCGGATTCCTCGGCAACGACGCAGAGGTTCGCACCAACAACGACCGCAGCCTGACCACTCTCTCGCTGGCAACCAAGAGTTCGTACAAGAAGGACGGCAAGTACATCGAGCACACCGAATGGCACCGTTGCGTTGTCTTCGGCAAACTCGGAGAGTTCGCCGCCACGCTCAAGAAGGGCGCTCATGTCCAGGTCGAAGGCGAACTGCGCAGCCGCAAGTACGACAGCACGAAGACGGGCACGGAGGTGACCGTTTGGGAGATTCGGGTGAACTCGATTCTCAAGCTGGATCGGGCTCAGAAGGCAGCAGCGGAAGACGACGAAGATGTCACCGAGGAAGAGGCCGCATAGGCCCCTTCCGTGACTGGAGAAGCTCGGCAACCACCGGGCTTCTTACTCTGCTAACCGCCCGCACGATTCACGTTCTCTGTATCGCCTGAGCAGGAGGCATCGCATGAATCAAATCGCCCAAGACTTTCTCACCCGTTGCTTCGCTCCGGGAGACACTATCGCTCTCCTGCTGCGCAATGAGCGCGAGGCAAAGACCCAGCAACGCATCGTGCTGGCAGAACGTGCGCTAGCACCTCGATACCTCGGCTGGCTCGCGCATGAGAACCACAGTGGCGCAAACATCTACGTTGCCGCCAATCCGTTGCTCGCCCGCAGCCGCAAGCGCACCAAAGAGTGCATCGCTTCCATCCGTCACCTCTATATCGACATCGACGTGAACGGCGAAGCCCGTCTCGCTGTGCTCCGGGCTTCCGATCTTGTGCCGGAACCGAACATCATCGTCTCGACTTCCGCAGGCAAGTACCAGGTGCTCTGGCGGGTAGAAGACTTCGACTTCTACATGCAGGAGACGATGCTCAAGCTGCTCGCGATGGCCTTCCACGGCGACATCGCCTGCACCGATTGCAACCGGGTTCTACGCATCCCCGGCTTCCTCAATCACAAGTACGATCCCGCTCAGCTTGCCACAGTCGAATACCACTCGGATGCGACATACCAGCCGGATGACTACCGGCTATACGTCCTGCCAGAAGCCTGCATGGTTCCGCCGGTTCGCGAGGTATATCGCCGCCGCGACATGAACACCAACTCGGAGGATGACTGGGCGTGGGTCTCGCGGGAGCTTGCCCACGGCAAAGACGCCGTGCAGCTCACGCTGGAGCTGGCTTCGCGCCGCTCCGACAAGCCCAACCCGATGTACTACGCCCAGCGCACCGTGGACATGGCATCCGCTCGCCTCTGGTTGCGCGAAGGCACTTCCATCGCAGACGTAATCGCCATGCTTGAAGTCCGCAGACATAGTGAGATTCCCGCTGTCACTTGCTCCGCTCGTGCGCGGGAGATTGCGGCTACCGCGCAACGCTCTCTCGCACGCGACAAAGTTGCTTGAATTCATCACCCAAAAGGAGAACCAAATGCCACTACTCGAAGTCATCCAAACCCGCCAAGTCAGTGCTTCTATCCGCCTCACTGACTCGACTGCTACGCAGGTCGATCAGTACGCCGCTTTCATCCGCGCTTCTGCCGACGATGTCGTCGAACAGGCGCTCGCCTACGTCTTCTCGAAGGATCGTGACTTCCAGGACTTTCTGAAGACGCCGCAAGCCAAGCAGGCTTCAGCGACGCTTCGTATCCGCAGAGCGCCAGCGACGGACGCGGCAGAACCGGCCGCAAAGAAGCCGGTCCCCGCTGCATCATCGCCAGCACAAACACCAGCAACCGTGGCGGGATCGAAGGCATGATCCCGCTTCAATATCGGTGGCAGAGCCACTACGGTGCTACGCACCGGGAGAAGATTGACACTCCATCCCTCAAAGGGTGGTGTGTAAGCGCAACGGTAGACAACTGGCTACAACGCTCAGCAACAACGACTTCAGGGAACTCGGTAGACGATAGGAAACTGCACGTCTCCTATCGTCTACCAGCCGGAGGCTTCATATGACACAGACACCCGCAACAGATATTGACTTCGAAGTCCGCACGAGCCGTTCCCACGGACGCGCCGGTAGAACCCGCGTGGCGAGTGCCAAGGTGACACGCCAGGAACAGTTGGAGCTTGAACGAGCTGCGCGAGCCGAAGGCAAGGCTCTCAGCGAATGGTCCCGTGGGGTGCTTCTTCAAGCAGCCCGTCAATCTCAAGGAGATGCGGTTTTTACAGAGCTGGTCGCCACACGTATGTTGCTCGTGAACCTCATCAAGCCACTGATCCTTGGAGAAAAGGTTTCGCCAACGTGGATTACCGAGGCCATGACGATGGTTCGGAAAGAGAAGCACAAAGCTGCGCAGGATGTCATGCAGCAATACACCGCGAACGACGGAAAGGAGCGATAGCAATGGCAAATCAATGGGGTCGAAAAGAGACGATCATATGGCCGCCGCATGTTCCGGTGCTGAGCTACACAGCTGTCGCTACGGCGTTGCTCTGCACATGCTTCTTCGTTTGGCAGAGAATCACTTTTGCGATAACTCCTCTCCAGCGCAGCTACCTCACCGAGTACATTCGGTCCCAGGTCGGCAGCACGTTCAAGGCCCACGAGTCATACCGCCTCATCTATTTGGGTGGGGGAAAGAGTAGCCCGCGCCTTGCCCTACCTGCGGATTTCGTCGCGGGTAAAACGACTCTCCCAAATGGCGCAACGGTCCCCGTCGCCCTCTCGGAATTGGCAACGCTCCAGGGCTATCGGTGGTTCTATCGCGGCCACGAAGAGAAGCTGTCCGATGCTTCCATGCACCGATGGTTGCGTGGCGCAATCTATGACAACGAGGGCATGATTGCACTCTTCGCCGTCAGCCTGATTGAGGGTGCGGTTTGCCTGGCCGTGATGCTCTGGCTCGCGATTCCTCGTGACATCAGGCGCTTCCGACAAATGAAATATGGACGCATTCTGCGTGGTCCTTTGATGCTCACCCCCCAGGAGTTCAACCGAATCCAGAAGGGTGACGGCATCGGTTTCAAGACAACCGAGTTGGGAAAGATGATGCGGATTCCGACGCGGAAAGAGGCCCAACACTTCCAGCTCATGGGGGATACAGGTGTCGGAAAAACGCAATTGATCATGCAGGTACTCCGCCAGATTCGGGAGCGGCAAGACGCTGCCATCGTGTACGACCCAGCGTGCGAGTACATCCAGCGCTTCTACGATGAGCAGCGCGGCGACATCGTTCTGAATCCTCTGGATAACCGGTGCCCCTATTGGGGACCGGCTCATGAGATGGAATCAAACGCCGAGGCCGATGCGATTGCCGCATCGCTTTACCAGCCTGCCACCGCTGACAAGGATGAGTTCTTTCACCAAACACCCGCCCAGATTTTTGCTCACCTGCTCAAGCTAGGGCCGACGCCGCATCAGCTTGCGGAGTGGATGGCGAGCGACACCGAGTTGATGAAACGTGTCGAGGGAACCGAGATGGCCTTCTATATAGATAGGAAGGCCGGGCCGCAGCGCGCCGGTGTTCTTTCCTCTCTCGGCCTAGTCGCCAAGTGCTTCCGACTTCTACCAGAAAAGAGTGAAGGTAGGCCGATGTGGAACGCTCGTACATGGGCGAAAAAACGCAATGGGTGGATCTTCATCACGTCGCGCCCACCCGAACGAGAAAACCTCCGCCCGCTGCACTCGCTCTGGATTGATTTGCTCGTCATGCGTCTGTTAACCGCTCCGCAGCCGGGTCAAAAGCCTGTCTGGTTTGTCATCGACGAGCTTGCGAGTTTACAGAAGCTCCCGCAGCTCCATACTGCGATCACGGAAAATAGGAAGTCGAAAAACCCGCTCGTGCTCGGCTTCCAGGGCAAGGCGCAGCTCGAAGTGATCTACGGCCATTTGGCGGAGGTCATGCTGTCGCAGCCTGCGACGAAAATCTTTATGAAGACTGCCGAGCCGAAAGCCGCCGAATGGATCTCGGAGGCCATCGGCAAGGTTGAGATTGAGCGTCTGAAAGAGACGAAATTCGACGGCTCGCGATCCGGGAAAAACTTTACGGTGGACCGTCAGATAGAGCCTCTTGTAATGGGTTCCGAGATCACGGGCCTTGATGATCGTCACGCGTATTTGAAACTCGGAAACAATGTGGCCCGGTTCGCGTTCGATTACCTCGATCTCCCGACGCCGACACCTGGATTTCTTCCGCGCGTGGCCGCTGATGGCGGCTTGGGTTTCGACCCCGACACACTCGAACCACGTCGCAAATCGCTATCGGAGTCTGCGCAGCCTGATAGCTCGACCGGAGAGCCCACTCAGACATCCAACGATGCGCCTCTCGCCCTGGAAAAGAACCCGATTCCATGGCCGAAGGAGAATGCCAATAGCCCGGCCCAGGCCGGCGCTGAGATCCGGCCTGCGTTAGGTTCCGTCTCCGTGGCAGTTACTGAAACCAACGCCACGGAGGAGCAGACAGAGTTGCACGGACCTGAGTACGTGCGGGAGATGTAGCCATGCTGAAGATATCGAAGGCACTCGCTGCGAGCCAGGCGCAGAGTTATCACGAACTAGAGTACAGTTCGCCGACCCAGAGTTATTACCGGCAAGGTGATGCCGTCAAGGGCGAATGGCAGGGCCAGCTCGCAGCCTCTTTCGGCGTGTCCGGTGATGTTTCAGCGCTGGACTTCGCCCGGCTCACTGAGGGCAGAGACCCCCTTACGGACGAGCAGATGGTTCGCCATCGAGAGCGGATGGAATACCACAGGTCCGATGGCACGACAACCAAGGCCGTCGAACATCGAGCCGGGTGGGATGCTACCTTTTCGGCGCCAAAGTCGATCTCCCTGACTGCCCTGGTCGGCGGAGATGAACGCATCCGCGAAGCGCACGGCGCCGCCGTCACCGTAGCCCTGACGGAGCTCGAAAAGTACACGCAGGCCCGTATCGGAGGCAACAACCCCGCCGAAACCACGGGCAAATTCATCGCGGCGAAGTTCGAGCACGACACAGCCCGCCCGGTCGATGGCTACGCCGCCCCGCAGCTCCATACCCACGCCGTCATTTTCAATGTCACGAAGCGCGCGGATGGTTCCACGCGAGCATTGCAGGAACGCTCCTTCTTTGACTCCCAGCAGTATGCGACTGCGGTATATCAATCAGAATTGACCTATCGTCTCCGTACCCTCGGCTATGAAATCGAGGCTGGGAAGAGTGGAGCACCCGAGATCAGGGGTTATACGCAAGAGTATCTTGACGCCTCCAGCCCTCGCTCTCAGAAGATCAAGGATGCGATGGAAAAGAGCGGCTTCAGCGGCCCGGAAGCCGCCGAAATTGCCGCTCACTCAACCCGCGAGAAGAAACATACGCTGACTCCGGCGCAGGTGCTTGCTGCACATAGAGAGATAGCTGCCGAGCATGGCAACCAGCCCCAGCAGGTCGTTGCGGAGGCCCGCGAACGTGCCCAAATGCGCCAGCACGATCCCGACAGAAATATCAAGGCAAAAGAAGCCGTCACCTATGCACGGGAGAGTCTCTTCGAGCGTGAGGCCGTCGCCGACGAGCGGCTGATCCTTCGGGATGCGCTGCGTCGCGGCATGGGCGAAACGACCTATGCCGAGGTCCGTTCGGACTTCGAGATGCGGCGAGAGCGTGGCGACTTCCGTTCCGTGGAGGCTGCGAAGTACGCCTCCGGTCGTAGCTTCACGACGCCCGAGACCATCGCTGCCGAACGCGCCAACGTCGCCCATGTTCTTGCGGGTCGGAACACCGTAGCTCCAATCATGAGTGCTGAGAAGGCGCAGGAGCAGGCGAAGTCTCGCGACTTCTTCAATGACTCTCAGCGCCGCGCTGTTGAGGAAGTGCTGAACTCCGCCGATCGCATCCACGGGCTGCAGGGGCGGGCGGGCTCGGGGAAAACGAGCACGCTGGAAAATATCCGCGAGGGCGCGGAGAAGAGTGGTTACGAGGTCGAAGGCTTCGCACCGACCTCGCGTGCGGCGGCCCAGCTCCGCGAGGCTGGGATCGACGCAACCACGCTCCAGAGCTTCCTTGCGCGAAGCGAGAAGCCGGATGGTCCTGCCAGCAGACATCTCTATATGCTCGATGAAGCGAGCCTTGCCAGCACCCGGCAGATGCGGGCATTTCTGGACAAGCTCAGACCGGAGGACCGCGTACTGGTCATCGGAGACACGCGGCAGCATCAGGGCGTGGACGCGGGTCGTCCGTTCCAGCAGATGCAGGATGCCGGGATGCGGACCGCACAGCTTGACCGGATCATGCGGCAAAAAGATCCCGAGCTATTGAAAGCTGTGCAGCACCTAGCCGACAACGAAACGGAAAAGGGTGTCGCACTGTTATCCGAGCAAGGACGCATCACGGAAATCGCCAACGCCACGGATCGGATTGCAGCTATCGCCAGGGACTATGCAGCCAATCCTCAGAACACGATCATCGTCTCCCCAGACAATCGCAGCCGCCAGCAGATTAATGAAGCCGTGCGCGCCGAGCTGCTAAAGAACGGCACACTTGCCGATAACAGACGCGAGTTCCAGACGCTGACGCATCGTGGTGACATGACCGGAGCGGATCGTACCTGGGCCGCTCGCTACAACGCCGGCGATGTGCTTCAGTACACCACCGGAAGCAAGGCTGAGGGCATCGAACGTGGCAGCTACGCGACCGTTCGGAACATCAATGCCCGCGAAAATACCGTCAGCGTAGAGCGTGAAGATGGGCAGAGTGTGACCTATGATCCGCGCCGTCTCCATGGTGTGAATGTGTACCGGGAAGTCTCGCGTGAGTTCGCCACCGGGGATCGACTGCAATTCACCTCGGTTCATAAAGAGCTTGGGGTTGCGAACCGCGACCTTGGAACTGTGACCGGCATCGAGGACGGAAGAATGGCTGTACGGATGGACGGCAAAGCCGAACGCACCGTGACATTCGACACTCTTAAGTTTCGGCATTTCGACCACGGCTACGCAGTGACCTCGCACAGTTCACAGGGAATCACGACAGGCCGCTTGCTCGCCAACTTCGATACGGATTCGTCACACAGCCTTATCAATACCCGGCTCGCATACGTAGCCATCTCCCGTGCCTCGGATGACGCACGTATCTATACCAACAACGCAGAGACTTTAGGCCAGCGGCTTGCCACCGATATCTCAAAGACCGCCGCCCTGGACTTCCGTCCACCAAGTTCCACCACTGAAGTACAGCAAGCTGTGGAGGCATTCCGTGTCAACGATCCGATTACGGCAACCGAGCTGTTGAAGCAGCAAGGACGCATTCATGAATACGCAAACCCGGAACATCGACTCGCCGCTGTGACGCTAGATTACACGTCGAAGGCAGACCGCGCCGTCATCATCGCCCCCGATACAGCGGAGCGGCGGGAGCTGACCCAGCTCATCCGCGATGAACTGCGGCAGCAGGGACGCCTCGCATCGGAGAGCCATTCCGTCCTGGTCCTGGTCGAGAGGGAGTTGGGCAATCCACGCCTCGCCGCGAACTACGCGCCGGGTGAGGAGATTCATTACAAAACGGGCAGTCCTGTCGAACACGGCATCGCGGACAACAGCACTGCCACCGTCCTCTCGGTTGATGTCCGCGCCAATACCCTCACCGTTGCTACACGAGATGGTAACGAAGTCTCCTACAATCCTGCCCTCATGAAAAAACAGACGGGAGAGAGCACGGTTTATCACAAAGAACACCGCGACATCGCGGTGGGTGAGCGCATCATCTTTACTGAGTCTGACCGCGAAGCTCACACGCGGTCCGGCGACTTCGGAACTGTCGCACGGATCGCAGACGACAAAGCGCTCTCCGTGCGCCTCGACAATGGGAAGTCCGTTGAATTAACTCCACAGCAGACCCGGCATATCGAGTACGGCTATGCCGTGGAAGCCCCGCCCCTCGCTGCTGTGGATCGTGTTCTCGTAACCGGCGATGCTACCCAACTTGCAGAACAGCAGGAGGCGTTTGCACGTCTCTCCCCGCACCTCCGCGATCTCGCCGTATTCGCCTCAGACAGGCGGCAGTTTGCAGTTGAGAAGACTGTTCCGGGTGCGGAGATTGCGCCGTCTATCAGGGAACTTTCATCGAGTTTGGACAGTCTGCCAGCAGCCTCCGCGTCCGAGGTGCTAGAACTCGGTCTCGGACTGTAGTACAAGCGGTTGAGGGGGCTTCCCGAAAAGTGCATTCGGATCTTGCCCAGGGCAGCCAGGATGTGATGAAGGGGACAGTATCACCCCCGTCAGAGGCGGCCCGGCTGTTACACAACCAGTAACTGCCGGGCGGGCGGTCATCGCAAGCAGTCCAGATTCGTTGGAATTGTCGGTGAGCGAGTTGACGATCATGCGCTCATTGAGCACGGGCGAGAGTCAATCGTACGAGAAGCCGCTGGCATGGCGGGCGCTGCGCGTGCGATTTTCAGAGCATCATGGACTGCCATGGTGTCCTGAATCCACGTTCGCTCTTTTTTGGATAAATCTCACGCATCCATTGAGTTGCAGGCAAAAGTCGATTTAATCCCATATCCTAACTGCATCCACCGCAAACGTCGGCGGTTTCCTTCAAGTTGCTGCAAATCTCCACCTGCGGGCCGCCATGGATCAAGGCACGCCTGATCGTGTCCGATTTATATATGTACGATTCTGCAAGGGAATCTGTACCAAGTGATTCGTGAAATTAATCTCGCGTGCAGCATTTGACTGGTCCGATCACCTCTCAGATTTTGCCGAAGACTAACATTTCAACTGGTCCAAAATTGCCGGGGCCGATCACATTCGTAAAACCGCAATTTGAGAGTGTATTTTCAAAGAAGCGGTGAAAGTCTTGTGTCCTTAACCAGCCCCCCAGAGCGCGCGCTACACGTGTCCCTTCTTTGGGACAAGAGAGAGCTTAGGATCCCGGCTGCCCTTTCCCGCAGCGAGAAGTCCGCGCCAAGCGACGAGAGCCTAATGGCTGCTCTCAAGGAGAACGACCAAGAGGCGCTCGCGGAACTTTTTCGTAGGTTCTCCCGCCTAGTCTTCAGTATCGGTTTTCGCATCCTTGAGGATGCGGGTGAAGCAGAAGAAATAGTACAGGACGTATTCCTCTACCTCTACCAGAAGAGTTCTCGGTTCGATCAGGCCAAGGGAAGTGCAAAAGCTTGGATCGTTCAGGTCACTCAGTCTCGATCAATCGACCGTAAGAACTTTTTGTGCCGCAGGCACTTCTACGTTGGTACAGATGTGGCGGAACTAGCGGATACATTGGCAGGGACAAGTGATGTGGAACAGCAGGTCATGTCGAAATGGAACTTGGCCCAACTTGGGCTCGCGCTGCGAGATTTACCGGATAAGCAACGCCGAACGTTAGAGATGTTCTTCTTCGACGGCCTTGAGTTGAAAGAGATTGCGCAAAAACTCGGTGAGTCACCCGAAAACGTCAGGCATCACTACTACCGGGGCCTTCAGAAGCTGCGGAAGAGCGGTATCGTGCAGACACTAAAGGACACAGACAAGGAATGACGAGCGCTCACTCTCAATTCGAGCATGACCGTTACGAAGAGCTTTGCGCTCTCGCTACGGCAGGGGCTTTGGCGGCCGAGGAATCGGAGGCCTTATTTGCTCATCTGAATGCGTGTGCCGAGTGCAACGAAATGTTTTCGCAATATCAAAGCCTCGCCAACGAGGGAATGCCTCTACTGGCTATGGTTGAACGGCCCATACCCGAGGCCCCCGGATTTGATCAGAATGCCTCCCTCAATCGCCTACTAGAAACTGCGCAGTCCATCCATCCAAGAACAAGTTCGCGTTTTTCAATGTTGCGATTCGTACCTGTTTCTGCATGGCGTGGCATGGCGGCAGCTTCCCTAGTAGTCGGTGTCGCATTCGCCTCCTACGTTCTCGGAGAACATCGTCAAAGAAGCGCTATCACACTACCGTCGCCGCGCGCAAGTCTGCCCAGCGCGAGTCTAACCGACCAGCGAAAGCTCGAAGTCGAGCTTCAAACAACTCGACAGCGAGAAGGAGAGTTGCAGGCATTTGTCTCAAGACGGAATGCGGACATCGAGAAACTACGTGCAGACGCACAAGCAGCTCAGGAACGCTTAAGCGTTCTCACCAGTTCGTTAGCAGCTTCGAAGACGGATGCGGCCACGCAGATCGCCGCACTTACGCAGGAACGTGACGCTGCAACCGTACGAGTTCGCGCCGCAGAACAGTCGCGCCAGAATGTTGAGGATGAGCTCGACACGATACGCTCTCAACGCAAGCAAGACCAAGTACGACTTGTTGCTCTTGAAAATCAAGTGAGCGGCCTGACGGTCGCACTGAACGATCAGGACAAGCGCACAAAGAACGATGAACAGTACCTCGCATCCGATAAAGACATCCGCGACCTCATCGGCGCCCGCAACCTTTACATAGCCGACATCATGGATGTGAATGAGACGGGGCAGTCACGAAAGCCATTCGGTCGTGTGTTCTATACAAAAACAAAATCGCTGATTTTTTATGCGTATGATTTGGACCGTCAGCCTGGGGTAAAACAGACAAGCACGTTTCATGTCTGGGGACGAACTAATGCCAAAGATCACGAGCCTATCAACCTTGGTTTGCTCTACATGGATAGTGAGATGAACCGGCGGTGGACGCTACGAGTGGACAACCCGGAACAACTTGCGCGGTTGGACGCAGTTTTCGTCACAATCGAACCGGGCAAGCAGATCGAGAAGCCCAGCGGTAAGCCTTTCCTCTACGCGTCGCTACGTCGGGAACCAAATCACCCCTAATTCTTTGTGAAGATTCAGTTACTTCTCTGAGCACAGCGGTACAGATCCGGAAAGTGGCTCGTACTTGCGGGTGTAGCCACCTTCCGCTCACAAACTTCAGAGGAGATACCCATCCTAATGCGTCGCCTAGCCGTCTCTATGCTCTTCATCTCGTTGTTCGCCAGTAGATTATTCGCCCAGGGAAGTAATGCGAGTTTGACGGGACTCATTCAAGACTCCTCGAAGGCTTTTGTGGCCGATGTTCGTGTGTTAGCCGTCAATACCGACACGAATCAGAAGTTTGAGGCGAAGACCAATAAGGATGGAAGCTACAGCATCCCTTCATTGCCCGTCGGGCCTTATCAAATGCAAATTGAGAAAGTAGGCTTCCGTACAATCCTCAAAGAGGATTTGTTCTTGCACACGCAGGACGTGCTGCAGATCAATTTTCAAATGGCGGTAGGCTCGACTTCTGAAACGGTGACGGTAACTGGCGAAGGTTCCCCTATCAACACCTCGGATGCGACAGTGGGGACCGTGATTGATCGCCAGTTCGTGGCGGATATACCGCTGAACGGCAGAAGCTTTCAATCCCTTGTTGCTCTATCGCCCGGAGTGCTAACCAATACACCGCAGGCTTCTGCTGCGGTTCCAGCAAACAACAATCAGGGCCAGTTCAGCGTCAATGGTCAACGCTCCGATGCCAACAACTTTATGGTCGACGGCGCCAGCGCCAACAACGCCCCCGCCTACAACAGCTATGCTGGATCGGCCGGTCTGATACCGAACGGAACCGCGCTTGGAACCACGCAATCGATCATTTCCGTCGATGCAATGGAAGAATTCCGGATCGCAACTTCGTCGTATTCAGCGGAATATGGCCGGCAGCCGGGCGCGCAAGTCAGCTTCCGTTCTCGGTCAGGCACGAACGATTATCACGGAACGGCTTATGACTACCTCCGGAACTCCGCGTTCGACGCAAATAATTGGTTCAATACCTACAGTACCAAGCCGCTCGCTACACCTGCGGAACGCCAGAACGATTTTGGCGGAACGTTTGGCGGTCCAATCTCCGTTCCGCACTTGTACTCGGGCAAGGATCGCTTGTTCTTCTTTTTCTCGTACGAAGGACTGCGTCTGACTCTTCCTTCGGCGGCGAGCATCACTAACGTTCCCTCAAATGGAACGTTCAATACGGGGACCTACGCAAATCCCAAATACAAGAATCTGCGCGCCAATGCGCCTGCCGCGCTACAGCCACTACTGAACGCTTATCCCCTCCCTAATTGCTCGACAGCGCAAAACCCGCAGTGCGTCGACAACGGCCTGGGAGGGTCTCCGTTTCTTTACAGTGCGACGACCAAAGGCCTGATTAATTCGATCAATGCTCGCGTTGACTACCAGATCACGCCGACCCAGCGACTCTTCGCTCGGTATAACGACACAATCAGCAGATCAAGTGGCCCCGCGGCCCTGGATTCCACCATCACTGACAGTCGAAACCGGATCTACCTACTGGGATTAGATAGCGCGCTGCACGGGAGTATTGCAAACGAGCTTCGCTTGCAATATTCGCCCGCTCTATTCAATGGCCTCGAGGTCCCTGGCAACGTAGGCGGAGCTGTCCCGATCAACCTGTATTCCGCTCAGGGGTTACCGAATCCGACTGGCGAAACTCTGATAAGCATGTCACTTCCCGGCGGATCTAGTCTATATCAGGAAAACGACGGATCAACGCAGTATCAACGCAATGCTGTCGATACAGTCTCGTGGTCGCACGGTAAGCATCTGTTCAAGGCTGGTGCGAACTACCTCCAGACAACTGCTTACTACGGAGAAGGTACTCTGTCGCGTGGCCCCCGCGTCGTCTACACGTTTGCAAATGCAGATGCCGTCCTTAACAACGCCGCTTCCATCACTGCACAGAACATTTTGCGTACTGACGTCACGACCAAAAACCTCGGTCTCTTCGCGCAGGATGAGTGGCATGTTCTCCCGCGACTGAGTCTATCTCTCGGGCTCCGTTGGGATGTCAATCCGGCGCCTTCCGTTTCCGGCGCTCAGACTACTACGTACACAGGCGACGTCAACAATCCATCCTCGTTAGGAGTGTCCCAGCCAGGCGCTCCGCTCTATAAGACCACCTACACAGATTTTGCGCCGCGGGTCGGCATGGCAGTCGTGATTCATGATGCACCCGGCCATGAGCTTGTCTTCCGCGGCGGCGGTGGGCTTTTCTACGATTCCATCGCGCTCAACGGGACCTATGGCGGCGGTACGAACCTCGGCGCAGCGTCGCAAGCTATCTATAGCGGTCAAGCGTTCCCGCTTACGGCTAGTCAGATCCTGCTCCCCGTAGCTGTAAAGGCTCCGTACTCCTTCCTGAACTATCCAGCCAACAATATCGTTCCCCCATATTCATTTCAATGGAATGGCAGCCTGGAGCAGGCGATCGGGCAAAAGCAGACTGTTACGTTGGGATATGTCGCTTCTCTTGGACGCAAACTTTCGACAATCCAACAATATTCCGTTGCCAAGTTCAATCCGCTCTTCTCCTCCTTTTACTTATTCGTCAATGGTCCGGGGTCGAACTACAACGGTCTTCAAGTAAAGTACCAGCGCCAGTTGAACCATGGACTGCAAGCACTAGCGTCCTACACTTGGTCTCACGCCATTGATTGGGCGACCGCGGACAACTCCAGAACCGCAGCATTTCCTCTTCAAAGAGGAAACTCGGATAACGACGTCAGAAATAACTTTACTGCCGCTCTCGTCTATAACGTGCCGACGAACTACGAGAACCGGTTTGCGAAAGCGGTGCTCGGTTTTTGGAATGCGGACCTGTGGTTCGTAGCTCGCAGTGCTTTTCCTTACGAGCCTGTCGGTCCTGCTGTGGTCGATCCTGTTACGGGATACCAGATTTCTGGTGAACTCAACTACAACGGCAAGCAGCCATATGTGAACAAAGCAGGAATTCCGGGTGGCCGCCAGATTGATCCGACGATCTTCAGCGTCACCACGAATCCATTGGGGGCCGGTAACGCTCCGCGCAACTTCTTGCGCGGGTTTGGAGAGAACCAAGCAAACTTCGCGTTACAGCGCACTTTCACATTGTTTGAGCGCTCACAACTTCAATTCCGTGCGGAAGCCTTCAATGTCGCTAACCATCCGGCATTCGGCACAGTGAACACAACCTGCGGCGTGACTGCTCCGGGAGCTACGTGCAACAACGTGCTGATGGGCCAAGCAACTAATACGCTGTCATCCGGCTTGGGGGGATCGTCCGCGCTTTACCAGCAGGGTGGTCCACGATCCCTACAATTCGCGCTGAAGTTCCTCTTTTAGCAAGTTCCAACTAAGTCAAACGCCTCTCGACAACACTGTTGAGAGGCGTTGTTTCTGCAATCGATCACGGAGTTAGCTACTGGAGCATTATGAATAGACGAAGGTTTCTACGACTAGCCTCTGCTACCAGCCTCTACAGTTCTGTAAGGGGCTCTGCTCAAGGCGTCTCTCGAACACTGGAACCGTGGCAGCCTGGGATGCTCGACATCCATCACTTGGCTTATGGTCGTGGCAACTCAACCTTCATCCTCGGTCCTGACGGCACGACCTTCCTCATAGATGCGGGCGTAACAAAAGATTCCATCGAGGTCTCATGTGCGCAAAAACCGGATGCCCACATTCGGCCGGGACAATGGATTGCTTCGTATGCTCTGAGGCAGATGAAACCCACCGGACGGAAGGAACTGGATTACGCGCTCATCACTCACATTCATCCGGACCATCTGGGCGATCCCACTGCGGAAGGTGTGCCCTCCCCTAAAGGCAACTACAAGCTCACCGGCATCACCGATGTCGATGCGCGTGTGCCGATTCGAAAACTCATCGATCGGAACTTCCCCGACTACAGCTACCCAGCCCCTTGGCAGGCTCCCTTCGCGCAAAACTACATGGACTACATCAAGTCGCGTCGGAGTCTCGGCGAGGCTACAGAGCGCATCAAAGTTGGCAGTTCATCTCAGATTCGATTACTGCAGCATCCTGACAGGTACAAGAGTCTCGCGGTACGGAATTTGGCTGCCAACGGCGAGGTCTGGACGGGAGTTGGAGAAGAAACTCGTAAGACATTCCCCGATCTGAAGGACCTACGCAAGCAGGATTACCCAAGCGAGAATATGTGTTCGATTGCACTCCGTATCAGCTATGGGCAGTTTGACTACTTCACGGGTGGCGATCTGCCGTCGGGAACGGACGAAGAATCGGTCGACTCCTGGCGCGACATTGAAACGGCCGCTGCCAAAGCTTCGGGGCCAGTGGAGGTCGCGGTCGCGGACCATCACGCTTTCTTGGATGCCGTCGGACCGGACTTCGTCCGTGAACTTCGCCCGCAGGCTTTTATCATTCCGGCCTGGTACGTCTCCCATCCAGCAACCTTGCCGCTGCGCCGCATGTTCAGCCGCAAGCTCTATCCGGGGGACCGCGACGTTTTCGCAACATGCACGATGGATGCGAACAAAGTCTTCAACAATCAGTTCAATTCAAAGATGAAGAGTATGGATGGCCACATTGTGGTTCGAGTGGCACCGGGCGGGGAGACCTTTCAGATCGTCGTCACGGACAATTCGGATGATTCAGATCGGGTGAAGCTCGTTTCAGGGCCATACCTCAGCAGGTAGTTGCGCAGAAACCAGCAATGAATCAGACCACGCCCCGAAAGGTGCAATTGAATGAGGAATAGGTTTGTGTACGTCTCTCCCGCATTTCTGTTGATGGCCTTCGGCCAAACCAGCTTCGCCCAGCAGCCCTGTGAAAAGTTGAAAGGCCTTCAACTGCCGAAGGTTGAGATTACCTCCGCAGCCTCGGTGCCAGCCGGCTCCTTCGCCAGCTCCGTGCCGACCGTCAAAGGCACTATCAGCGTCGCGTTGCCCGCGCATTGCGTCGTCAAGGCAGTAGCGCGCCCGACCAGCGATTCTGAAATAGGAATCGAGATATGGCTCCCCGCAAAGAACTGGAACGGCAAGTACGAACAGCTAGGAAACGGTGGGTGGGCTGGCTATCCATGCTGCGCCTCTCGCTGGAGCCGTGCAGCGCGGCTTTGCTGCTGCGGCGACCGATGACGGCCATAGAGGCGGAATTGGCGACGACGGCCACGGCGAAAGGACGGCAGAGTTCGCGGTTGGACATCCTGAGAAGTTCATCGACTATGGCTACCGCGCGCTCGACGAAACTCGAACCACGGCACTGGCTGCCATCAATGCTTTCTACGGCCACGACGCGGGGCGGTCTTACTTCTACGGATGCTCTGACGGCGGCCGCGAGGCCTTGATGGTTGCACAACGGTTCCCCGAGGCCTTTGATGGAATTCTCGCAGGCGATCCGGGCAATGATTGGTCCCACTGGGGAGCCCAGCTAGTCTGGAACGAGCAGGCCCAGCTCACCGATTCTCCAGGGGCAATTCCAATCACCAAGAGAGCCTTCATTCAAAATTCAGTGATGACTGCCTGCGACAAGACCGACGGCGTTGAGGACGGACTAATCTCCGATCCCCGCTTGTGCCACTTTGACCCCGCAGTGCTGACCTGCAAAGGCACGGACTCTCCCGACTGCCTCACCGCTCCTCAGGTTATTGCATTGACAAAGATCTACGATGGGCCAAAAAACCCGCATTCCGGCGAGCAGATATATCCCGGCTATCCTTTGGGGACGGAGAGCGCTTTCATTATGCCTTCGCAACAGGGTTCGCTCTCGTTCGGCGATGCCTACTTCGGACAAGTCGTTTTCGAACAGAACAACTGGGATCCGCAAACGTTGAACTTCGATAAAGATATCGCATTCTCCGATCGCAAAGGCTCGCCCGTCGTAGACGCAATCAATCCCGACCTCCGCTCGTTCCGCGACCACGGCGGCAAGCTCATTCAATACCACGGCTGGTCCGACGCCCTAATTCCGCCTGGGGGTTCGATCGTTTATTACGAGAAAGTCGAAGACTTCATGAACAAGTATCCTGATCCGAGACACGCCAATTCAGATCCGGTCGATACTTTCTATCGCCTCTTCATGATTCCTGGAATGGGACACTGCTATGGCGGAGTCGGACCCACTTCAATCGTTCCCATAAACGACTCAGATGTGAACGATCCAACATACGACTTGATGCTCTCGCTCGAACAGTGGGTAGAGACAGGCGTCGCGCCAGAAATGGTCATTGGGTCGGGTAAAGCTCCCGATGACCCCACCAAGACTATGTCCCGGCCCATCTGCGCTTATCCTCAGGTGACACATTACAAGGGTACTGGCGACACCAACGCCGCCGCCAGCTTCGAGTGCGCCGCGCCACCAGCCCTACAGTAGACAGTGGCCGTCCCCGGGTCTCGCTTTTGAGACCTGGGACGCCACGAATCTTTGAGTGGCGAGGACGACGGGGCTAGAACCCGCGACCTTTGCCGTGACCGTGATTATAAAGTCTGGATGTCGGGAAGCGATAGGCAAATGCATTTGCAGCCGGGATACCATCAGCCCATGTTGTTCGTTTGGCAAATGCCAATCACTACGTCGTCGGGTCGAACGAGGCGGACATCATTTGAAAGATGAACACCTTCCTCAGAAAGCCGCTTTGATCAGCGAATCGCTCCACGAGCTTATTGCCGCCAACGAAATTCGCGGTTAGTGATAACAGGTCAACTCGCTCCTTGAGTGCCGACACGGACCGTGAGTGACTCGGCGATATTTTGCGCGAACCGAGAAACAAAGTAAGCGTCGCCTGAGTACCGTATCGACAGCACGCTTCGGATTGAGCATTCTCTTTGTATGACACGGTGCTGTGCCGTGTTTACGGGAGAACAGATGGAAGCCACTGAGCCGGTCGTTCGGAGAAGCAGAGAGCGTCAGTTCAGGACGCCGGAGGAGAAGCGGCTCATCGTGGAGGAGACGCGACGCGCCGGCGTATCGGTAGCGGCTGTGGCGCAGGCACATGGAGTGAACGCCAACCAGGTGTTTTACTGGCGCAAGCTGTACGAAGCGGGGCAGCTGGAGTGCACGCGGTCGCTGCCGCGCCCTGATCTCGAAGGTGCTCGGATGCGGCTGTTGCCGGTCACGGTTGAGGGTGATGCGGAGGCACAACGGGCGCCCACAGAGAGCAAGACAGATCAGAGAGCATCGAGTGGTCCTCCGCAGGCTTCGATCGAGTTGACCCTGGCACGAGGTCAGGTTCGCATCGTAGGGCCGGTCGACGCCGGCACGCTACGCACAGTGTTGCGGTGTTTGCTCGCATGATTGCGCTTCCGGCCAACACGCAGATCTGGATCGCGGCCGGCGTGACCGACATGCGCCGCGGCTTCACCGGGCTGAGCGCTGTAGTGCAACAGGCACTCGAACAGGCCCCTCTCTCAGGCCATGTCTTTGCGTTCCGCGGTCGGCGCGGTGACCTGATCAAGCTGCTCTGGTTCGATGGGGATGGCCTTTGCAAACCCTCTACAGAAGACCCACAATATTGCGTTTGAAGCTCGGCGTGTGCGTTATCCGTGGCACCGTTGGCATGGCCTTAGCGTTCTGACGCGCAAGGCTGGTGGTGCTCATTCCGACATC